>Ga0206106_100065_pt1 | contig 202481 bp, 146 predicted proteins | sample 1B1ome_FD_148677 | JGI IMG/M metagenome (GOLD analysis project Ga0206106, IMG submission 148677) | Enriched microbial communities from leaf-cutter ant dump, University of Wisconsin, Madison, United States - 1B110A | ecosystem: Environmental > Terrestrial > Nest > Insects nest > Nest dump... | reverse complement strand
AAAGGGGGCCAGGCCCTAGCAACCTCGCCGTCGCTGACTTTCCGTGTGCACCGGAAAGTCTCTTGGTCTCGGAGATCACGTCTTGCGATCTTCTCGAAAATTCTACCACATCCACATCACACAAGGCCCTGACCAGGAAAAGGCTGTGGATGCCGCGCCGGATTTTCGTCTCCGGCGCGGCCACCGTTCAGACTATTCCAGAAAAAGCTCGATGACCGGCACTTCCGGCGACGGCTTCACCGTCGGCAGTTCGAGCGTGATCTGATGGGGCCGGGTGACCTTGGGGTTCGCATTCTCCCCTTGCCGGATGCCGACCTCGCTCGCATCGTGCAGGAACTGAGCGTACTTCACCTTCCCGGCCAGATGGTCGAGGTGCACGTGCAGGAACGGCCACGCCAGCAGGTGGAGGTAAAGCCGCTTTTTCTCCGCGTGATACGTGTAGCGGCAGTCCGGGGGCGCGGGGAACTCCGCAGGGGCCGCCCCACAGCCGTAGATGGAGCGCGAATGAAGCCGCATCCATGTCCCGATCCCTTCGAGCCGGGCCCGGGCGCGATCATCAAATTCACCGCGTGCCGTCGGCCCGACATTGAGGAGCAGGTTGCCCCCCTTGCTTACGCCGTCGATCAACATCCCGAGGAGTTGAGGGACGGATTTCCAGGTCAGTTCATCCCGGTAGTAGCCCCATGAGCCGGAGAACGTCTGGCAGGCTTCCCATGGCTGCGGACGCCCTTCCGCATCCACCGGAGCCGTCTGCGGCTGGTACTGCTCCGGGGTATGGAAATCCGGGGCCATCGGCAGGTCGAGCCGGTTGTTGATGAGGATTTCGGGTTGCAGCTTGCGAATCAGCTCCATGAGCGCCTCGCTCTCCCAGTCTCCCGCTCCCTTGCCATCTTCGCCGGGGTAGGAGAAGTCGTACCAGAGGATGTCGATCTTGCCGAAGCGCGTGAGGAGTTCTTCCGTCTGGGCACGCATGTACGCGGCGTACTTGCGCATGTCGCGGCCCGCCGCGGCTTTCCGGAAGTCCGCGTCATCCCGTTGGGGATGCAGCTTGTCCACGGAGAAATCGCCGTGGTGCCAGTCGATCAGCGAATAGTAGAGGCCGATTTTCAGCCCCGCCTCCCGGAATGCCTCCACGAACGGCACCAGCAGGTCGCGCCCGGCGGGCGTCTTCGGCGCCTTGAAATCGGTGTGTGCGGAATCCCACAGGCAGAAGCCTTCGTGGTGTTTGGTGGTGATCACCACGTATTTCATCCCGGCGGCCTTGGCCTCGGCCGCCCACTGGCGGGGATCGTAGAGGTCGGGATCAAAATGCTCGAAATAGCGCTGGTAGTGTTCTCCGGTCAGGCGCTCGCGGTGCTGCACCCATTCATGGCGGGCGGCCAGCGAGTACAAACCCCAGTGGATGAAAAGACCGAAACGCGCCTGGGTAAACCAGTTCACGTCGGGACGGAATGAGGAGGATGAAGCGGTGGACATCGGTTCAGGCTAACCCCGGAGCGTCCGGAAAACCATGGCGGCGGCTCTCAAATTTATGTATATTTCCACCGTGGCCGGTGGCGATCTCTGAGGCGTTTGCCGCTCCCCGCGCCCCGGTTCAACGCTTCGTGCCGAGCCGGCGACGCAGACCGAAGAGAACCCCGGCCCCGCCCAGAAGCAGGAGGCAGGCCCCCGGCTCCGGGATGGCGGCAAGGGTGAGGTGGACGCCTCCGTCACTGTAGCTGAAGGAGCCGATCCATCCCGCATTGCTGATGTGCCAGTTTTCAATGCCCGCGAGCCCGCTTTCCGTTCCCGTCAACCCGGTGATCAGGTTTTCGTAGAGCGTGGCTTCAATCCCCACGTCGAGAAAGGAAAACGTCTGCGCCAGATCAAAACTCCAGGTTCCCCCGGTGCGGGCGATGCTGGAGTGGCCGCCCGCCCCGAGCGCCAGCTCAATCACCGAACCCGCCTCAAAGGTGACGTCCCCGGCGAGGCTGAGCGTCCCGGTCGCCAGCGCGCCTCCCCCGCCCAGAAGGGTCGCCCCGTTCGAGATCACCGTCGGCCCGTTGATGGTGCCGGTTCCCCCGAGCCGGCCGGCATTGACGCTCACGGCGCTTCCGGCGGCGGTCAGGCTGTCCACGAGCAGCGTGCCGCCGCTGATGGTGGTGGTTCCCGTATAGGTGTTGCTGCCGGTGAGCACCCAGGTGCCCGGACCCGCTTTCAGAAGGCTGGTCTGCGCGCTGGAGGGGTTGATGATGTTGCGCCCCATGGTGTTCCTGCCGGTGTTGCTGCCGGTGAGCGTCAGGGTCCGGCTCAGTGAGGGCGTGCCGCCCACGTTGACGCTGCCCGAGCCGCCGAAGGTGACGGTGGCGGCATCCGTGAGGCCGGAGGCGTCGAGGGTGGAGCCGTTCGCGGTCAGGTTGAAATTCCGGTCGGTGGATGAGGCGCTTTCACCGACATAGCGCAACGTTCCGCCGTTGATGTTCAGGTGGGATGAATTGGTGCTTCCCGCCCCGATGCTGCTGGCAACGCCTCCATCGGCCAGCACCTTGACTTCCAGCACGCCCTCGTAAATCTCCATGGCTCCCGTAAAGGTGCTCAGCCCGGTGAGAACCAGCGTCCCGGCTCCGTACTTGCGAAGGGCGCCGGTGCTGGTTCCGTTCGCCATGTTGCCATGGAGCGTTACCTTCCCGGCATCAACGGTGACGTTTTTCGTCCCTCCCGCCGTTCCCAAGGAGGTGTTGGCAAAAGAGAGGGCATGGGTGCCGACAAAAATCACCTGATTATTGAGAACCAGCGTATTGTTCAGATCAAGGGCGGCGCCGCTGCTGTTGTCGATGGAGACATTTCCGTTATCGACGGAAAGCGCGCCGGTCCCGAGCGCCGAGGCGCTGCCGATGTTCAGCCGGGTGGCGCTGTTTCCGTAAAGGCTGGTCCCGCCGGTATGGCTGTTGGTGCCCGAAAGGGTCACCGTCCCGTTGTTTCCGCCCACGCGGAGGATCGTGCCGGGGTTGGTCTCCGAGATGTTTCCGGTGATAAGCAGGGTGCCGAAATTCTGTTGGTGAAAGGTCCGCTCCAGAGCCCCGGCGTTGTTTCCGAGGATGATCGGGGCGCTGATGGTGTTCAACCCGGAAGAGCCGGACCAGATGGCCGCCGTTCCCGAGGCGGTTCCCGTCCCGGTGAGCGTCAGGGCGGCGGCGTCGGTTGTCGAAAGCGTGTACCCGGAGGCTTCCGCCGCGGAAAACGAAAGCCCGATGATCCCGATGGGAGCCGAAAGCCGGGGGGAGGTCACCGCCGCCGCGTTGAAGCGGGCGTAGTTCGCCGCGCCGGGAGGATTGCCGCCCTGCCAGCTTCCTCCGGCGTTGAAGTCGGTGCCGGTGTTATTCCAGGTCACCTCCTGGGCCGAAACTCCGGCCGCCAGAACAGCCAGCACGATGCCCGAAAACAGAGTCCGGGAAACAGATGGGATGGGGAGAGACGTTTTCATAGACCGTAAGGGAAAGGCTACGAAGCGCCGCCCCGCATTGCCATAGATGAAACACCCTTCTTTTTGACTGTTTCGCACCTTGCCGGTGCCTGCCGGAGCCGTCTCCGGCCTTGGAAATCCCGGGAGGGCGCATCCCGCTTGAGCCGTCGGCGATGCCGGTTCAGGCCATCCGGCGACCGGCCGATGCGGTCTTGAGCGATTTGCGGTAATTCTGGGGGGAGACCCCGATCTGGGCCTTGAACGCCCGGGAAAAGGCGCTGGCGCTGCCGAAGCCGACGCTCTCGGCGATGTTCTCGATCGGGACGGAGAGATCCCGAAGCAGCCATTTGGCCCGCTCGATCTGCAATTCCGTGAGCGCCTGCTGGGGGCTGATCCCGCGCACCTTGTGGAAGAGCCGCCGCAGATGGGTGGCGGAAATGTGAACCGCCCGGGCCGCGTCCTGAATATTGCGCCCCTGCGAAAGATTCGCTTCATACCAGGCAAGCGCCTCGGCCACCTTGGCTTCCCCGTAGTTCGGGGTCGGGCCAAGCTCATCCTGCGGCAGCCGCCGCAGAAAAAACAGGGCCAGTTCCAGCCCGATGATGCCGTGAATGACGGAGGAGATCAGCGTTTTGTTCCGCGGCGAGAGCGAGACGCCGTAATCCTTGCTCCCTTCCAGGCTCCGCTCATAGAGCGCGTCGATCCGCGGGATGTCCGATTCCGGAAAGCGGATGTTCCGGTAGTCGCCCGAATTGATCACGGCCCGGATTGCGTAATCGACTTCGTTGAAGTGAAAGATCACCACCTTGCAATGCTCGCCCGGCTCCCCCTGGTAGCCGTGAACGCATTTCGGCCCGGTGATGGTCAGCATCGGGCCGACGAGTGGAATCTCCCTCAAGCCGTCCGCTCCTTTCACCACCATGCGCGCTTTTCCCGCAATGGTGAAGTGAAAGGCCCATGCCTCTCGTGCATGAGGACGAATGGGGTCGGAACAGAAATCCCGTTCCCCACGGTTGAGGTAGAACAGAAACACCGGTCACTTTGGGTAAAATGTTCGAAAATGTAAAGTAAAAGAGCGAAAACCGCCGATGCGCGGTCCGCCCCCGCGAGTCCCCGGGGCGGGTTCAGCGAATCCGGAAGGCGTGCAGCCCCATCGGCGCGGAACGGATTTCAAACTCAATCCCGGCGGCGGTTCGCCGGGAGGGAACGCTCCCGCCGGTCACCCGGTCTTCCACCCGCGCCCCCTCCGGGATGCCGGGAATGGTGATGCGCAGCGTCTTTTCGCCGAAGCCGCGATAAGTGACGCCGATGTAACACCCCTGGGCGGTGTCGTAGCGGCGGATTTTCACATCCTTGTCCCCATGGTTCACCTCCCGCCCCGGTTTCGCCGGGAGGGCGAGGAAGGCCTGGGCGAAACGGCGGTGCACGTCCACCCAGCCGCGCCCGTAGGTGTACGGGGTCCAGGTGATGAACCACGGGTCGCCGTGAAACATCGCGAGCACTTCCTCCGCCATGCCGAAATCGTGGCCGCCGGGGGTCATCTCGCTTGTCTCATAGTTGTCGTTCTGCACATTGCACCGGTATTTTTCCTCGTAGATGAACTGGGTGCAGGTGCCGAGCCCGGCCCCGGTGCGGAAGTAGTTGAGGTAAGGCGCGTTGTCTGCCAGATAGTGCCACTGAAGCGGCGCGAAGAGGACAATCCCTTCGTCCTTGCCGAAAAGCTCCGGGTAGAGGTTGCGGTGCGGCTTGTCCCAGGCGGTCAGCATCCGGACGTAATCCTCGTCCTTGAGCCAGCGTCGCAGTTCCTCCCGGCGCTTGAAATAGGCGCGGGCGCGATGGACGTTGTAGAGATCCGACCAGTCCTCCTTCGTGTTGGAACCTTCCCGGCCCAGACCCATGTTCCAGCCGTCCTCGTCCCAGTTGTAATAGTAGAGGACCATCCCCGGATCGTAGGAGCGGAGCAGATCCCGCGTTTTGCGCAGGAAATCGGCCCGTTTGCCCTGCCACCAGGCATGGTATTGCTTCGCCATGGTGCGCGAGGCCCATTTCGCGATCGCCTCGGCGTTGCCCTTGGGCATCGGGTGCCCGGTTTCGGCGCAGAACTTCTCCACGTCGGCCTTGCCGTAGCTGGGCGCGATGCGGTCGCTGCGCTGGCGCCAGAGCAGCCCGGCGATCTGCGGGTATTCCCGGTGATGGCGCCCGACGATTTCATCAATGAGCGCCGCAAACTCGTCCCACGTGCGGGGATCGAGGATGTTCGCCCCCCAGCTCACGAACCGGCCCGCCGGGCTGATCTTCCCGTTGGAGCCGATGACCCGCGCCCCCTCGGGAAGCTGCGGGCCGCCCCCGTATTCCACCCGGGGAATGAGGGCGATCCCCGCCTTTTTCGTTCCCTCCAGCCAGCCCTTGTAGATATCGGAGGGTGGCTTCACGTCTGGCTTCACCCGCCGGAGTTGCTCGAAAAGCGGGCCGTGATGTTTGTCCTCAAAACCGAGCCGGGTCTGCCAGAAGCCGCCCGCGCCCCACTTCTGGATGGAAGGGCTGATCGCGTTGAGCCCGAGGAAACGCCCGTAGCGCGCCACGTCGTAAGGGGGCGCTTCGGGTTCGCGTTCCCAGTCCATCATCAGCGTGCGGCGCGGTTCCCCCTCCGGATAGCGGATTTCCGGGTAGTGCGCCTCGATGTTTTCGACCTCGTAAAGCCGAAGCTCCGCCACGGCGGGTCCGGCGTCCCACTCCGCCGCCAGCGCGCGCCCGATGTCGAAGAAGAAGACCCAGAAGCCGTTTTCCGAGCTGACGTGACGCGCGCCCTCGTACCCGTAGGTGACGATGTCGTTGAAGACCAGGTGATCGTACCACTGGTATTGGCCGCTCTGGGGATAGGGCACCTTCGGGTGCCCCGCGGAGATGCCGCCACGGAAGCCGGTGCCCTGATAGTTCCGGCCCGCCTGGACATCCATGGCGAAATAGCGCGGCTTGTTGTCGGGATAGAGCACGCGCAGCAGGTACGCCGTGTGCGGCTTCATCTTTCCGCGGCCGATCCGGTAGCCGAAAAACTCGTTGTTGTTTGCCTCGCGGTAGCCGCGGCCCTTGAACTCTTCCACCCGGATGCCCCGCTCCCAGCTATTGTAGGCGCGGGTGCCCGCCCAGCTTGCGCGAATCCCGCCTTCCTTGTAGGGATGGGGGGTGCGGGCCGGGTCCACGGCGCAGTCAATCACATCCACCAGCCGCAGGCGGCCATAGGGCGTCTCCTCATGGACCTCCTCTTCGAGCGGCGGCAGGGAGAGCCGGTCCCGTTCACGGTAGGCGAGCTTGTGAAACGCATTCTCATCGGTCGGCCACGCGAAAGCGGCCACCAGCGCGCCGTCCGGCCCGCGTACCACGCCACGCATGGAAAACCATTCCCCTTCATAGAGCTGCCGGGATTCGGCGACGGAAAGCGGGACGGTCATTTTGAGAACCCCCGGTTCCTGCGCGGAAAGATCGCGCGTGCCGCCGGTGATGACCCGCTGGAAGGGGTCGCACACCTCGTACTCCATGGAATACTTCCCCGCCGCCTCTCCGGAGCGGGCCAACCGGACGAGCAGGTCCAGCGGGCGATCCGGGTTGAGCCCCATCTCGAAGGAGGAAGGGGGCAGCGCCTGTTCCGGACGATCCCTTTCGCTCACCAGCAGCGCGGCGGCGTTGGCCGGGGCGAGCCGCATCCGCCCGCGGGAAATTCCGCCGTCGCGATACCGGTTTTCCACCCGGACGGCGACCGTATTGAGTTCGCCGAAACGGACCTGATCCGGGGGAAGCCGGATGGCAAGCGGCGCTCCCCACTCCACCTGTTCGGAAACCGGCTCTCCATTCCAGTAGGCCCTGCCGCGCTGGTTGGGCATGCCGAGTTCCAGCAACAGCGGCTCGCCCCCCCATTCCCCGGGGACGAGAATTTGTTGCCGATACCAGCCGACGCCATGAAAGGGCTGCCCTCCTTCGCGGCGAAACCCTTGCGCGCCCCAGTCGCCCGGCGCCTCAATGAGATCCCAGCCGCCGTCGTCATACGCCTCCGTATGGTAGCCGAGCTGCACGCCGTACCCGTCCCGGTCCTTGCGCTGTTCCTTGCTCTGTTCCGTGGCCGGGGCGTTCTGGCGGCTCAGGTCGCCGGGCGTTCCATCCGGGCGGGTGTCGTCCTTGCGGAATTTCCAGATGCCCTCAAGGGGGAGGGGGGCGACCAGGGGCCCGCGGGGAAACGCGCCAACCTCGAAGTGACTCAGGAGGATGGTCCCCTTTCCGCGGAACCGGTTGTTCTCATACCCGAGCGCGATCGCCGTCACAAAAGAGAGATCGGTGATCCGGTTGACGAGCCCCCGGCGCGGGTTGGCGTCGGGCATCATGACGAATTCCCCGAACGGGATCACCACCTGTTTCCATCCTCCGGGGCGGACCGTGAAACGGGCCTTCGAACGGCGCGGATTCTGCATCCAGCGGTGCCGCCCTTCATTGAGGCGGATCTGCATCTCCCCCTCCAGATCCTCTGTCTTGTACCAGAAGCTGATGTATTCGAAATGTTCGCCCGCCCAGTCGCGGCCCCGCTCGCCTTCGGGCAGCAGGAAATCGACAAACTCCGCGCTGTTGGGATACCAGACGTTCATGGAGACGGCGTCTTCCCCGCGGAACGCCTTGCGCGCGACGCCCATTTTGGGCCGCGTGTCGCTGGTGCCGCCATCGCGCCAACCGGCTTCCCAGCGATCCTTTTCCAGCAAGCCTTCCTTCAGCCCGGAGGTGAGCGAAAGGAGCCGGGGAGCCGGGTGCGCCCGGTTCTTTTCCGTGCCAAAGGGCCGGATGCGCGTGAGTTGCATCGGGCCCCGGATCAGCCCGCCGTCGCGATACCAGTTGGAGACTTCCATGGCGATCGTGTTGGGCGCTCCGTAATGGATCCGGTCCGGGCGCAGCCGTGCCGTAAAGACGCCGCCCCAGTCCGCCACGTGGGCCACTTTTTCCCCGTTCCAGTAAACGGTGCCACGTTGTTGCGGCTGCCCAAGCTGAAGGAGGAGCGTGTCGCCCTTCCACGCTTCGGGCACCACCACCCGCTGGCGATACCAGCCCGGTCCATGATAGGGGCTTTGGTCGTCGCGAATCCCCTGGCTGCTCCAGGTCGCCGGGGCGTTGATCCGCTCCCAGCCGTGGTCGTCGTAATCCTCGCGGTGAAAGCCGAAGGACAATCCGTAACCGGTCCGATCCTTGCGCTGTTCCTCGCTGAGGGTCTCCGGGCGGACATAGTGACCACCGAAATCGCTGGCGTTGCCGTCGGGTCGCTCGTCGTCGCGCCGGAAACGCCAGCTTCCCTCAAGGGAAATCGTGGAAGCGTCGGGGGTTGCCACGGTAAAGGCTTCTTCCGTTGGCCCCGCCCCCGCCGCGATCAGGGGTACGCCGGCGATGACGCCCAGAAGCGCCTTTCTGGCAAGGGCGAAGAAGGCCCGGGGGGAAACGTGCGGGAAACGGTTCAGGAACCGCACGGTGGCGGTTGGCCGGAAGGGGAAGGAGGAAGAGATCACGGGGAGAACAATCGCTTTACGATGAATGGAAGGGAGGCTTCTGCGCAAGGAACGGGGCAACCGGGCAGGGGAGAAAAATACCTCCCGCTTTTGGAATTCCCGATGGTTCGCGAGAAATTCAGGCACAGCCAAAGATGTCGCATACTCTCCGGGTTTGAGCCATAGGCCAAGCGCTCTAAAATTTGATTGTTTCGATCATCGGGAAAAATGGAAGGAAATCGGGAAAAAGCCTGACCAGTTCAGTTCGGAAAATCGGTTTCTTGTTTCAGGGCGCTCCATTTCCGCCCTTCCGGGTATACCAAAGCGGACATCGGAAAAAGCCTCCTTTCCCGGCGTTGCCGCGCCCCCCTTCAGGGTGGGGACGGCGGTCGCCGAAGCGCTTCCGCGCTTTTTTTCCATCCTTCGAAAAGCTCCCGATAAGGAGCCGGGGGAGTGAGCCCCGGCGGGGGCGGGGAGAGGTAGGTATAGCGCCGCTCCACATCGCCTTCCCTGCTCCAGAGCGGACGCTGCTCCTTCACGGAAAGGAGGGCGATCCGTTCTCCATGACCGGAGGAAGCCGGGGCGGCGAAGCGGTAGACCGGCGTTCCATGGAAATCTTCCACGCCCTGGAAATGGGCGAGGGAGAGCCACTGGAGCCCTTCGAAATCGCCTTTCCGGTAGTCCGTGCCCTCTTCCTCTCCCTCATCTTCGGAGTACGGCATGGCGATCACCTGCCCGCTCCCCGGCCGGGTTCCCAGACGCAGGTTCCCGTAGATCCAGATTTCGCTTTTCTGCCCGGAATCCCACACGGTTTCCTCATGCAGCGCCTTTGCGGATTTTTCCACCGAAACCCGGACGGGGCGTTGAAAGGAGACATACGCAGGCATTGGGACCGGCTTGGCGGGAGCCGCCTTTTCGGCATAGGAACATTCGATCCTCCAGGCGGAGGGGGAGGGCAGGCGCGGCACCAGCGGCTCCTTTGGCCGGGGCGTTTCCCCCCGGGAGGGGCCGGGAAGGAGGAGCAAACCGGGCAGGAGAATGAGCGCAATTTTATTCATGGACGGGTTCAATCTGCCAGTCGAGGATGTCGCCGGTGAACCGGTCGATGGCCACATGGACCCAGAGGTGGCTTTCGCCTTCCACGATGAAATCGTCCAGACCGGCGCTTCTCCCGCTATATCGGCCGGTCTGGGCGATCACGTCAATGAGGAGATTCCAGGTGCGTACGTTGCCGGAGTCCGCCAGCGCGCGGATGACGCTTTCCCGGCGGCGCTTGATGGCGGCATCCGGAGCATTGGAAAAGACGCCCCCGGCCCCCGCCTTGAGCAGCGAGGAAAAGCCGCTGAAGGCCAGTGCCCCGTCAAGGTGAGGCATCCCTCCATCAATGCGGTTGAGGCCGTAGCCTCCGCTGCTCGGGGATGCGGTCGTCAGGCGGGCGTCTGCGGAGGGGGCAATCCATTTGCCGATCAGTTCCCCGCGATGCCGCAACGGCCCCCGCAGGAGGATCGGGGGATCGTCCCCGGTCTGTGTCGTGACATCGGAGGTCCAGCCGACGAGCGCCGCGGCGGCCCGCTCCGCTTCCCCGGGGGTCAGCACGTCACCTTCCGCCTTGGAGACGCCGCGCAGCAGGGCTTCGAGCACCTTTGGCTGGCGGGTGTTGAGGTTGACGCGCCCGGCCACCAGCGCGCTTGCCGAAAGGTTGTCGATCTCCTGCAGGCAGAAGGCGTCGAGCAATGCGGTGTCGCCGCTTTCCGGGGTGAAAAAGTCGATCTCTTTCCAGGCGGTCCCGCGAAAGGCGTATCCCATTTCCGCCACGGAACGGAAGGGACGGTTGAGGATGACGGGGCGGCTGGCGGTGTTTCCCGTGTTGGGCGGCAGCCCCGGGATGGGCGAGGTGGCAGCCGGGGTGTAGTAAGCGCCCGAAGCGCGGCGCAGGACGCCATCGGCATCGGTGTAGAAGGCTTTGCCGCCCGGCGAGGTCAGGCTCTGGGAGGCAAGCGCCGTCTGCCCCGGGACGGTTTTCAGGTTCACCATCAGGTCGGACGGCCCCTGCCCGCCGACAGAACCGCCCGGCGAGTGCCAGCCGGAGGCCTTGGGCAGGGAACCCGAGCTATCTCCCCGCATCCGGTAAAAAACCCCGGTTGCAGAGGAGGTATCGCCGCCAAGGCTTCTTCCCTGGGGAAAATGGAAAATGGGAGAGTTGGTGGAGACGATTTCCGGGGGCGGGCTGCTGCCGATTCCGTTCCAGTGGGGGGCGGAGGAGGGCCAGCTCGGGCTTGTCAGCATGGTGGTAAGCCCCCACCGGTTGGTGCGCGGGTCCGCCCGGAATCCGGTTCGCATCCCCAGCGGGGTAACGGCCCGGTCGGCGACCTCCACGCGCGCCTGATTGAGCGGATTGCCCGTCGGGTTGGCATCGGTGAAGATCTGGTCGATCCGGTCGTAGCCAAGGTACTCCGGGCCGGAGCCGTACGGACTGCGGTATTGCAGTTCCATGCAGAGATCGCGGGAAAGGGAACCACGGCAGAAATAGTCGCCGTCCGCCACCCCGGCAGGGCCTGTCCAGGCGCGGCCCGTATAGATGCCGAGCGCCTGCGAAAAACCGCTGCCTTCGAGATCGTCGATCACCGCGACCACCCCTTCCGCGTAGGCGCTCGTCCCGCTTCCCGGCGGATCATCGGGCGCATGGAGGCGGTACGGTTCGCGGAAGGAGGCCGGGCCGGTGGCGGTGGTCTCAAAAGTGATGAAACTCTGGAGCGGCGAGACGATTGCGGGATCATAACGCACCGGCTTGCCGGTCGGGTTCGCCAGGGGGAATGAGGGAAGCGTGCGGGCGAAGGCGTCCGGCCACCAGGCGTCGGAGTCTTCACTGCCGAGAAGGGAGCGGACGCGCGCCCGCACCTGCGCCCCGAGCGTGCCGGTCCCGAACCCTCCCGCCACGACCCGGTATCCGGTGGGCGCGGCGGAGACGGTGCCCGCAGGAGGCCCGGCGTGCGGATTCCAGAGAATGGGCTGGAGGAGGGTCACGCTCTGGTAAGGGTATTTCCCTTCCGGGGGCTGGTATTCTGCCCCGGGCAGGAGATCATCCGCCGTCAGGAGCCGCTCCCGGTACCAGGCGCTCATCCACCCCGCCAGGTAGGGAACGTTCTCGATGCCATGGAACATGCGCTCATCGAAGGCGATCCGCGTGGGGTAGCTGTCTTCGTCCGACTGGTCGATCAGGTTCGCCGCGATCTGCATGATCTGGTAGTTGACGGAGCCGTCGATGCCCGGGTCGTTATTGAGAAAGCGGTTGGGAGATTTGTTATTGTCGTTTCCTCCATGCTGTTTGCCCAGCGATCCGCACTCGATGGCTGCCTTGAGCGTTTCAAAGAAATCGGGTTCGCGCCCATCGGGTATGTCCGAAAGTTTATGGATCTGGTTCGGGTCATCGTGGGCATAGAGCCAGCGGGCGTCGGCTGGCTCCCAGGTCAGACCGAAGTGCGTCCGGATCCGGTTCGCGAGATCCGTGGGGAGGGTTCCGCCCCCGAGGAGGATTTTCTGTGCCTCGTTGAGCAGGCCGAGCCTGCCGAGCGGAAAACGCCGCCGGAGCACCGGCTCGCCATCCGGGCCCCGGACCGTCAGCGGGGCCGGGTTGATCGCATGCTGCAATTTGCCTTCGGGATCGTAGCTGTCATTACCTCCGTACCCGGAGGTGCTTCCCGCGGGGGAACGGGGTTGGGAACCGGTGTTCTTCGGCCGGGTGGGATCGGGCCGCCAGGAGGGTTGCTCCAGATCGCGGGAGAAGGTGCCGACGTACTGGAGGGCATCCTGCGGAAACCCCTTGGCCCGCCAGAAACGGAGCAGCGCCTGGCGGCCCGGGAACATCTGGTCGGTCTCCGTGGCGGCGGCGTCCGCCCGGGGATTGACGCTCAGGAAGCCGTGGGTGCTCTCGCGAATGTAGTTTACGAAATTCCCCGGGGCTTCTTCGGACGGGCCGAGCGTCGCCTGATTGCGCCAGCCCACCAGTTCATCCACCTGCTCCGGGCTCAGGCCGACGGCGCCCAGGTCCGCCAGCGCCAGCGATCCCCTGGCCGCCACCTCCCCGGCGTGCGACGTCGCGAGGCCCGATGGATACCCGGCGACGTTGAGGTCCAGCAGCCCGCCTTCGTCGTAAATGACAAAAGCGAAGCGTCCGATGATCTCCTGATCCGGAGCGGTCAACTCGCGGATGCCGTCCCCGGCGACCATGATCCAGTCCGGCGGGGTGAAGCTGGCGATCGGTTCCGGGTTCACCGGCGGGTCGCCCTCCGGGGGGCGGGGGATGAGGCCGTGCCGGTTCCACCGGTGGCGCGGGATGGAGCGTCCCCCGCGCGCGGCGGAAGCGGAACTGACCGGCGAGGCCGCCAGCGAGGAAGGCAAGTCGCCGCGCAGGCTGCTGCGCAGGAGGTTGGGGATGTCCGCCGGGCCGTTTCTTCGCGGGATCATTTCCGCGGCGGTTTTCGGAAAATAAAGGGTGAGCGGCTCTTCACCGGAATCGGCGGGGAGGGTGATCTTTTCCGAGCCGAGGACGATCTCCTCCCGTAAATCCCCCAGAATCGCGTCGATGGCGCTGCGCGCGAAGATTTCCACCTTGGTATGGCTGGTCATCGCATCGGAAATCCGGCGCTCCTGCGAGACCCGGATGAAGAACGCCAGAACAAGCCCCGTCACCAGCACGACGAGGGCGAGGGTGATCACCAGAACCGATCCACGGGTGTTCGATGCGTTCATCAAGGGGAGTTCAGGGGGAAATAACGTTGGTAAACCCGGATGCCGACGGCGGCGGCGGGCGCGACTCCCGCCGTTTGGGCAAAATCCGGTGAGGCGATGAGGCGATTCCATACGGTCGCCGTATCGACGCCATCGACCGCATCGGGCAGGAGCGCTGCCAGCGGGGCGAGATCGTCCACGAGTTCCCGGCTGGCGTCATCGAGCACGGCCAGCGTGATCACGATGGCGCTTACCTCCGACCAGCCGTTGACGCCCGACGATCCGCCCGGGCGCCACGGGGTGACCGAAAGGCGGGCGGGATCGGTGCCCGAAGCCTTGAGGTGATAGGAAAGCTCCATGCGGAACACCTGTTCGCCGACCGTTTTGTACCGGGCCGCGTTGGAATGGAGATCGGGAAAATGGCTCCGGAGGGTGATTGGCAGGTACCCGGGCGCTTTCCAGGACGCGCCCGCCTTCCACCCGAGGGCGTCGCTGCGCCGCCGCAATGCGGGCTGCCCGGTGTCGGGGTCTTGTGCCACCTGGTAGGCAACGAGCGAGCAGGGCGATTTTTCCGGACCGGTGCCGGGAAAGTAGCCGGTTACTTCCGCGTAAAAGGCAAAGGAATCGTTGCCGGGCTGCGGGTTGGCGGCGATCTCCCCGCCGCCGAACCGGTCGGGCTGGTTTCCCGCGGGTTGCTTGAAGGAGGAGTAGTCGAGATCCCGCCGCCGGAGCATGGCGGAAAAATCGAGCGCCATCCGGCTGAAGATCATGCGCGCCCGGGAATCGGTATCCATCCGCTTCTTCTTGCTGGAAACCGTGGAGGCCGTGCTGGTGATGATCTGGGTGAAAAGGATCACGATGAGCAGAAGCACCGCCAGCGAGACGAGGACTTCAATCAGGGAAAACGCCTTGGCGCGGCGGGTGGAATCGCGGCTTTCCACGGGGAAAATCATGTCAGTTCTGATTCAGGGCGATAAAGGCCGAAACGGTGCCGAGGGGTTTTCCGCCCACCGCCGGCCAGTGAATGCTCAACGCTCCCAGCGTCGCGTTCCGGCTCCCCGCGGAAGGCTGGCTGAGACGAAGCTCCAGCCTGAACCGGGCGGAGGCGTCGCCGGGCTCGACCGGGGCGCCGTTTTCATCCAGGTAAAGGGGGGTGAGCTGTTCCTCCCTCACATTCAGGCTGTAACGCGGGGAGACGCCGGAAGCGGGCGCGGCGCGCAGATCGGCGATGATGGAGGTGAGCAGATTGGCGGCGGCGGTCTGCCGCACCGAAGTGTTGTGCGTGCCGATCCCCACGGGCAGAAGCGCGAGAATACCCAGAAGCGAAAAGCTGATGATTCCAAGCGAGAGCGCCACTTCCACCAGTGAAAAGGCCCGCCGCTTGTTCATAGGTGATAGACCCGGACCTGACCGGTAAGCCCCTCCACCTGCACCACGGCGTACGCCTTGCCTCCGGCGATGAACGCGGGCTCCACCACCCCGTCGCGGGCCGGGGCCAGCGCGATTTCCATCGTTTCCTGCGGGCCGGGGCCGGTGAAGACGTTTTCGAGGATCTTGCTCGCTTCCCCGCGTGAATTGAACTCAATGATTTTTGAAAACACGTATTGGGGGGCCGGGGCCTCCAGCGGGTAGGAGAAGGTGGCCGGATTGGTGGGGTTCCCCCGCGGGATCGCGAAGGGGCCTGTGGCGTTCCGGGGAGCCACGCCCGGCTCGTCGCCCACCTGGTATTCCCGCGCCACGGCAGGCCGGGAGGGAAGGGCCGCGCTTCCGGCGGTGTTGGCGAGCATCCGGACGTGATCGAGCTTGACCAGACGATAAACGGGCACCAGATGGACCGGGTTGGAGGCATCCCCGGCGCCGAACGCCGCCGGGGTGTGTTCATCGACGGGCGTGTCGGGATAACGGGTGCCGTCCCGGGAGGCGACCACTGAGATGACGATGCGGCCGCCGTTCCCCGTTTCGGCAGGATCACGCGAGGCGCCGCCGCCATCCTCTTCATAAAAGCCAACCCAGACGAACGTGCTGTTGGCCATTGCGTACGAGCGGGCTTCCTCCAGAAGACCGGCCACCTCGTACACCGCCCGGGTCACTTCCTGATCCCGGCGAAGGGAACCGACGGCGGGCACCATCAGGGCCATGACCATCAGGAGGATCACCAGAACGACCAGCACCTCGATCAGGCTCAGGCCGGACGGCGAGCGAAAACGGTTTTTGGGGGAGAGGGCCATTTTGGAGGGAAGTGCTTTATTCCAGGGTAATTTACGTTCCGGAACGGCGCTATAATGGAAACGCTCCAAACTTTAACCGATTCGATCATCCCCTTTCGGAGACGGGTTCCGAGGTGCGTTCCCGCTTCGTCCGCCGGGTGTCATCGCCCGGGAAATGGCCGCTCCCGGCATCCGGAGACCGGCTGGTTTCCGAGATCATCAGAAAGGAAGGGGAATCACCAATGAACAATGTCGATGAAGTGACGGACTGGTTAAAGGATGCGTATGCGATGGAGCGCGCGCTGGAAGTTTCTTTGCGCAAGCAAAGCAAATCGGAAGATCTCCCGGCGGCTTTCCGCCTGAAAGCGAAGGAGCACCTCGCCGAGACTCAGCGCCATGCGGAGTTGATCGAGCAGTGTCTGGGATCGCTGGATGCGGACACTTCCACGGTCAAAACCGGCGTGGCCAAAACGCTGGAGGGTCTCAAAGGGTTCGGTACCATGATGGCGGGCGATGAAACCATCAAGGACGGGCTCGACGCCTATGCCGCGGAGCACTTCGAGATCGCCTGCTACAAGGCGTTGCGAAAAGCGGGCGAGCTGATCGGGAACCGGCAGATTGTGCGGGTCTGCGACACGATCCTTCCCGACGAGGAGCGGATGGCGCAGTGGCTGGATGCCCACTTGCCGGAGTTGATCGAACATCACCTCACCGCAGCGCCCTCGGGCCGCTGACGGGCACCGGCTTTCTCCCCGGGGGATGCCCCGGGGAGAAACGGGGCTTTTTTTCAGAAGGCGTTGACGCCGCTCTCCAGCGCCCGGGGGCCTGCCGGGGTCTCCAGCACCCCGGCGACGCCTTCGGGCAGGGCGATTTCTCCGCACAGGCCGCCATCCGCAAAGGAGAGGCGGTAGCGGATTTCGCCCTTCGGATGGGGCAGATTCCCGTTCAGGAACGCGAGATGGCCCGGCATCGGGCGGACGCGAACGGTCCGGAAGCCGGGGGAGCCGGGGCGGATTCCCGCCACGCTGGCGTGAATATGGAAGAGGGGATGGGCTCCCCAGGCGTGGCAATCGCTGCGCGTCGGCTCCGGCTGCTCCGGGATGGTGGAGAGGCCGCAGCCGAGAAAGGAACGCCAGAGGCCGAGGCGGGAGAAAAAGAGATCGGCCCGGCCCATCCGCGCGAAGACATCGAAGAGATAGTGTGTGAAATAGACGGTGCAGCGGGCGTGCGGGTGCCGCGCCAGTTTTTCGGGCCAGTCCCTCTCTGAATCGGCGCGGAGGCCCAGCAGTGTGGCGAGCGCATTGGCGTGTTCGCTCAGGTGGCGTCGCCCGTCGTCAAAAAAGAGTCCGCTTTCCGCGCAGCGATACCGGGCGATCAGGCTCGCGCGCGCCTGCGCCTCCAGACGCCGGAGCCGCTGGAGGAGTTCCGGTTCGCCGAAGTGCTCCTCCAGATCGGCGGCGGCTTGCAGGCACAGGAGCCAGTGCATGGCGAGGAGGGAGGAATCTCCCGTTTCATGTCCGGGGGGATTGCCGCCTCTCCATTCGGGCACCCAATCAACAAAGGACCAGCCCGGCAGACGCCCGGGAAGCCCGTCGTCGCGCCGGTAGGGGAGCAGTTCCTCAATCAACCCGCGAACGCCGCGCAGGCATTCGCGGATGAACTCCGGCTCGTCGCGCCACCACGCATGGTTGCGGACCATCGAGGGCCAGAGCATCGCGTAGGAGGCGCTTCCCTGATAACAGGCGTTCGGCCAGCGTTCGGCCACCAGGCCGGTGATGGAGCGCGACCAGTCGAAAAGCTCGATCGCCCGGCGCGCCATGCGGGTCTCCCGGGTCATGGCATAGCTCACGAGCGCTTCGGTGACGTTGTCGCCGACGTAAGCCATCTGTTCGTAATAGGGAGAGTCCGTGAAAAGCTCGTGCGTGCCCTGCTCCATGGTGCTGACGGCCAGCGCCGCGATCTTTTCAAGCTCCGGATCGTCGCATTCAAGGCGGCTTTCGCGCTCCAGCGGATAACGGGTGGTCACGATGCCGAGGCGCTCGACGACGAGCGGCTCCCCGGCGGTCGTCACACGGACCTGAAGGAACCGGCCCGAGCGCCACCAGAAGGCGGGAAAGCGGAGCGGCTCCTCTCCACCGCAGATGAACCGGTCGCCGAACCCGGCGAACCGTTTGCCGCTCACCTGATCGCGGTCTCCCTTGAACGGCGCGGCGTTGGCGGGCGCGGCTTCAGGCGGCTCTTCGTACAACGCTTCGGCCCATTCGATCGAGACGGTGGCATCCCGGCCCGCGCGGGTTTCCAGCAGCGGATAGCCGCACCGGTAAGTGCCCAGATCCCAGAGAAACGTGATGGCCTGATGCGGAGCGACGCGCACCGGCTCATCGTTATCAACCAGTGCCTGCCAGTTTTCCCGGCCCTCGCTGATTTCGCGGATCGTTCCGCCGCGGAACCGCTTGCGCTCCTGTTCGCGCAGCGGCGTCGTCTCCAGCCGCCATCCGGGGCGGGCCACGCCGGTGGGGTTGCCGGTGATGACCGGCTCGCGAACCACGATCGGGGCCACCGGAGGCCCGGGCTGCCGCCACCGCGCCGCGTCAACGACAAACGACGGGCCGATATCATGGTATCCCGCGACGTTTCCTTTCTCCAGCGAGACGGCATGGGTGAGGTCTTCCACCTGCCATCCGGCCACCCCGGTGTTCAGGCGCGCAGCCGCGGCCTCCGATGTGGCGGCCAGCACGAACCCACCCCGGAAACTGGCCTGCGCCATCGGCGGCGTCACGGAAGAACCGGGGTTGGGAACGCCATAGGCCGCGTCCGCGATCCACCAGACCAGCGCCGTCAGAACATGCCGCCCGGGAGCCAGCGTGCCGCGATACCCCTGAATACTCCAGTGGCCGACATCCGAGCGGTCCGGCCCGGCGGCAAACCACTCCTCGTCGAGCGCCAGTTGAAAACGGTGATCGGCGGAGACCTGGAACCCGATCGTCTCTTCTTCCGGGCAGTCGAGTTCCAGCCTGAACCGGAGAAAAGCCGTCCCGGCAAGGCGATCGGGATGCCAGACCCAGGCGGCCAGGTCTGCGGCATAGCGGGGAAGAATGTTGGCATCGGCCCGATACGCCGCGCGCGGAATATCGACTCGGGTAAACGAACAGGAGGATGGGATCATGACGGGAGAGCGGTTCTTGTACCAGTTCCGCGTTACCCGGGGGAAGCGAGAAACTCCGGGACGCAATCGAGCGTATTGACCCAGAGCGCCTCCGGCGTCCTTTTCACGCGGGCCTCCTGCTTCCGGTCCACCAGGAAGATCGTCTCGACCCCGAGCGAGCGCGGCATCCGGCAATCGTCGTGCGGGTCGTCCCCGATCACCGCCAGCCGTTCCGGTTCATGGCCCACCTGTTCCAGACATCTTTCCCAGAAGCCGGTGGAGCATTTCACGCCCATGCAGACGTTCGTTCCCATGATGCCGTGGAAATACTCCGAGCCCTCCCGCCCCGCGAGCCCGGCGCGGCCCAGCTTGAGCAGGCACCCGGAAAGCGGATTGTTGCTCGCGATGAAAAGCGGCAGGCGCGCGGCGTGAAGCCGCCGGATCATCCGGACGGCATCGTCATGAACGGCGATATTCTCCTCATGCCATCGGACGATCCGCTTCCATCCCTCCTCCATCGGAAGATCGAACTCCGCCAGGAATTCCGGGTAATCCCAGAAAAGTTTCGCCTCCGCGTAATCGCTCATGGCCCGTTCGGCGGCTTCCGGGCTCCAGCCGTGTTCCTGCATTAATTGCGCGATGATCTCGAAGATCGCGTTGTTAAGCACGTAATCAGGGCCGATCTGGGGCTGCCCCCGGGGCCGGGTGATCGTGGCGTCGATATCAATAATACAGGCGGCGATTTTCTCTCCGGTGTCCGGACTTTCCAAAGCGGCATTCATGAAGCGATTTCTCAATCCTGGGCGTCGAAGCGGTAGACATGCCTTGCATGGGGTTCATAACGGTCTTCGATCACCCCGTTTTTCACCTCGATCTTGCGGTTCTCAAAGAGCACTTCCACTTCGCCCGCCCCTTCGGGAAGCTGAAAACCCGCTGTGACCGGCTTTGCTTCGATGTTTGTCGTGATGAGATAAATTTTCCCCTCATGCCGCCGGGTCGTCGTGATGACCGATTTCCGGCTGGAGGCAATCACCGGGCGTTCCTCCGTTGAGAAGAGGACATCGTTGAGCGAGAGCAGTTCCCGGTTGGTCCTCTGATAGGCGGCCCAGCTCTCTTTCCCGATCGGGATGCCAAAGAAATACCAGGTGCCCGCCATGCCTCCGATCACCGCGCCGTACGATTGAGCCACGATCTCCCCCGCGCTGGTCTCCCGGTAATGGTTCTGGAGATTCACGCCGGAGATAAAGGCGAGCGCCGGTTTGCGCAATTCCCGGGAGGCTTCATCCAGGTTGGTGAGGTTGTCGAGGATTTCGGCCACCTTGCGATCCGGCTTGTTCGTAATATAGTCATCGTGGGAAATAATGTCCGTATTCAGGCCCGCATAGCGTGAAGGGATTCCCATGATCGTGTTATTCATGATTAAGGGGTGATACGGCTCCAGTTTCCGGAAACGTTCATTGGAAGCGGCCACCTCGTCCTCCTTTGCGTAAAGTTCCGGTTCATCCCAGAGCATCCAGGCGAGCAACGCGGAGTGGGTCTTCACGTGGGCGACCACCGGATCAAGCTCGGGAGTTTCCTTGATCCAGAGAAGCGCTTTGATTCCTCTCCGGCTGCATTCATCAAGCAACTGCCGCACAAAAGTTTCGTTTTTTTCCGCATCCCCTTTTAACCCGATGAGGAAGGCGATGCTCTTCATACCGGCATTGGCAAGATAGTCAATATTGGCTTTCACATTGGCCGGGGTTTCCGTGGTATTGGAAACCATGAAGGGAGCGAAGACGAAATACGGGGTTCCCTCCACCAGAAAGGAGAGCCGCTCCAGATCAAGCTGCACCGCGTTTTCCTGAAACGGGCGTTTCACCAGCGGCGTACTTCCGATCACCTTGTCTCCCGCCTTCAGTTCGGCCCGGTAGGTTCCCTCCTTCAATTCGTTCAGGGGAATCGTGAAGCGGTTTTTTCCCGCCTTGATCGGGGCGGTCTTCGAGTGAACGGTTTTCCCCTCCTCCGTCTTGACCACCAGACTGGCCGCGCCATCTGCCGGAATGTTCGAGGCGATCACCGTTGCCTCCGTTTCATTCATGTAGAAATTGCGCCCGGGATAGAGCGGCTTTTCCCTGATCGCTTTGGCTACCCCGGCAGGCGTCATCCCGAGGGCGGACCCGGCTGGAAACGTGAATTCATCATACCGGGCCACGTCGCTGAAAAACTTCGGCCCGACCCGCGCCGTGCAGGAGTTGTCTTTGGCCCGGGGTTCGTGCCGCGCGAGGTTGATCCCCCATTGCGCCTGCGCATCCTCCAGAGAGTTGAATGGAATCCTGATTTCCACTTCCCAGTGATCCGCATGTTTGGATGTTTTCACCTCCCACGCTTCATTCCAACCCATCCGGAGCTTCGGGTCCGCCAGCAGCCTGCCACCATCAGGGTTGACGAAGAGGTGATAAAAATTTTTCTTCTCCCCGCTGATATCGAGAAACACCTCAACGCAATCTCCGGCGGAAATTTTTCCCAGTACGTTTTCGTCTCCCGCCACGAGCGCCTTCATCTCCTTTTCAAAACATGAAAAGGCGATGTAGAGATTCTCCCTGTCACTCAAGAGCCGGGCGGTGGTCCTTTGTTGCGGAGACTTGTCGGAATCAACGATCCGGAAGTCATCGAGCACCAGCGCATTGTCCCATTCCTTGCCGATCCGGCCATCCAGCGACGGAGCGTTCGCCAGAGGGACAGCGTAAGACTGCACGGGTTCCTCCTTCCCGGCTTTGCCGATCCGGGCATCGGCGGCGCTCGGTTGATAGTCTCCCGTGGCCTCCCCGGCTTCCAGTTGGGCGTCATCCGCCCAGACGACCGCAGGGGTATTGAACTGAAACCCCGCCCAAATCTGCCCTTTTTCAGACTCCGGAAGGGTAAAGGAATATTTCTCCCATTGCGTTCCTACCGTGATCTTCCGGGCATGTCGCCGACCCCACTTTTCATGCAGAATCAACTCTGCGGCCACGTCTTCGCGGTCCGCCTTCAGCCAGACACTATAGGTAAAGGGAGCGCTTTTATTGATGTCGGCATCGAATGATTTGAAGCCGTTCATCGGCACCTGGGCGTTGGCTTCGATCCTCAGGGACTGCTTGCCGGAGCGCGGATTCTCCGGATCAAGGCGGACGGTCTTCCAGTACGTTTCATGGTTGCGATAATTCCGGAGGAGACTGTTATCCACACCAACGCCTGCGGTCCAATAGATCGGCAGTCCATCCTGAACGAACTCGAATGAACTGTTGCGCAGCGTGTTGCTGGATACCGAACCGGCCTCTACGTTGTAGACGGCGACGTTGTCAAAGCGGGCGCCAAGCCGCCACGCCTGCAACCCGAGCCGGCTTGCGTCCTCGTCTTCCTTTGGGTTCATCTGGATGAACTCCGCCATCTGTTTGCCATCCACCGTCCACGAATAGGCAAAACCGCCATCCATCGGGTGCCGGGTGATCTCAAAATGATACAGGCGCTCCGGCTCAATCTCCGCCTTGGAGAAGCTACCCCGCAAACGCTCCTCCCCCTTGGTGGGGTAAGTGCACCAGAAACCGTCCGGGCGAAGAAAGAAGTTGCATCCGCCAATGGTGACCCCGGCGAAGCCGCCCTCCTGCTCCGGATTCGGCCGCAAAGCAACATCAACGCCGACCTTGCAAGCAGGCTCCAGCGGAGCGTTGGCCCGAATGCCACCGCCACGTTCCGTCGTCAGACTACCCTCTTCCACTTTCCAGTTTGCGATCGAGTCCGGTTTGAAATGCTCGATAAAGAGAGCTTCCGTATCGAATTCGTCCCGGAAGACGAGCGTTCCGGGTTGGGCCACGGCACACTGGAGAAAGCAGCTCATCAGCGTCAGGGCGAACAGATTTCTGCGGGAAACGGGTTTGGAGGGGAATCGTCTCATGTTGAAAGGGAGAGTTCAGTAGTCTATGGACAGAGTATAGCGATCGAAGATGATTCGAATAATCTGAACCGTTTCAGATTCTGATGAAATCACGTGCAAGGCAAGGCTCTTTTTTATTTCTGCAATCTTTTCCCGGGAATGGGGCCAAGGGTTCCGCAGCCTTCGTTCCATTCACAAGGCACACAGCCGGAAGGGGGGCGCGCGAATGAATCGTCGATCCGGCTCAGCAGCATCTGCACGGCGATCCTGCCCGCCTTCTCCCAAGGCAACGAAAAGTAACCGGGCTGCGGCGCAATCAGGGAAGTTTCCTCATGACTGCCGAAGGTGCAGATGGAAAGCTCCCCCGGGATGTCGATCCCCAGCAACCCCGCCGCCTGAATCACCGGGAGCGCGGAGGATGAAGCCAGCGTCACGATCGCCGTCGGCGCCCCCTTGGTGCTGAGCAGCTTCCGGCTCGCCTTCAGCCGTTCGGGGCGGGGCACCTGTGTCTCTTCCACCCATGCCTTGAGGTCCAGTTTCTTCATGGTTTCCAGATACCCCTTGATGGAATCATGAACACTGTAATGACCATAGGAACCGGTGAAGTTGAGCAGCAGAATCCGCCGATGCCCCATTGACGCCAGCGCCTCGACCTTCTGGCGTACCGCCGCCCTTTGGTCAAAGTAAACAGCGTTCCGGGCTCCCCGGGTATTGAGAAAAACGACGGGAACTTCGTAATGGCTGATGAAGTCGGCCAGACGCTTGGGCATGTCCACGTTGTAATTGACCAGCACGCCATCGACTTCCCTCTGGCGCAGGAACCGCGGCTCCCTTTCCATGAGCGAGGCATCGTCAAGCTGCATGAAGCTCAGGGCAAGATTGTGCCGCTGGAGTTCCATGCTGATGCCGTAGAGCAGTTTGTTGGAAAGTGAGGCGCGTTCCATGACGGCGCTCTGGATCAGCGCGACAGCCCATGGGCGGCGGGTCTGGATGAGACGCGCCCCGGCGTTGGGCCGGTATTTGAGCCGACGCGCGGCTTCGCGTATCCGCTCCTGCGTCTTCCTGGCGATCTCGTCGATCTGGGCGCTTTCGCTCAGGACGATGGAAGCCGTGGAAACGGCGACGGATGCTTCCCGGGCAACATCGGCTAATGTGGGCCTTGACATCCTTTGATTATTCCAATTTGCGCCTTTTCCCGCAACGTTGTTTGATTGAATTGTTGAGCCAAAACCGCTCCCGGCCGGTCATTCTTCGCCTTGAGCCTTCTCCCACGCTTCCTGAGCGGCCGTGGCGTACAAAAACTCCCGCCAGTTCCGCGCATAGAGGCGGATTTCTTCCTCATGGGACTGATGGGAGGGAGCACCCATCTCAAAGGTGACCGGCCCCGGAAAGCCGATCTCGCGCAGCGCGAGAATCACCTCCCGCCAGCGGATGGTCCCGATCCCCGGAGGGCGGTGCAGATCCCGGTCGCCGAAATTATCGTGAAAATGAGTCTCCATCAGCCATTGGCCGCACTCGCGCACGGCGGACGGCACGTCTCCCATCATGATGTGGCTGTGCCCCGAATCGAGACAGATCCCGAGATTCGGTCGTCCGATTTCCTCGATATGCCGGATGATCTGCGCGGGCCGTTTCGTCAGGTGACAGGTGGCCGTTTCAATCGTGATGGCAAGGTTGCGCCGGGCGGCTTCGTCACAGAGCCACCGGTAGAGATCGTTATTCCTGGCCAGAAAGGTCTCCTTGCCCCCCAGTTTGAGAAACGCCTCTTCATAAACCGCTTCGACACCATGAATCCAGTTCCGGCTGAAAGCGGCCAGCGTCGCGGCGGTCAGGAATCCCGGTTCTCCCATTCCCGTAATGGAAAGGTAATGGGTGGTAACGCATTGGAGGCCGAGTTCCGCCGCTGTGTCGAGATCACGGAGATGGTTTTCCTTCAAGCCCTCCAGCGTGTCTCCCGGTCCGGGATAGAGATATTTGAAATGAGCCGACCGAACCTTCAGTCCGGAGTCGGCAACGGCCTTTTTGATTTCAGAAATCCCACCCCGCTCTCTGACATGGGAAAAGAGTTCATCCGCGAAATAGAGATACTCATACCCGGCTTCCACCAACGCGCTCAACCGGTCGGGAAAGCGTTCCACCGGATTGACGGTGACAATCATTCCCAGGGCCGAAAGGTTCCGGAACGGTTCAATTTCCTGGATATCGCCAGAGTTCATTAATAGTTTCCGTACATTCCCCAGATTTGCATGAGTTCGGGGGTATAACCACCGGCGGGGGCTGTTATATCGGCTTGTAACTTCCATTCCACATGGCCGTCCACAAAACAGATGTTTGCGCCGCCACGATGAATGACACCCGGAGGCGAACCGTTGATATTGTAGCCGATCGTCGCATTTGGCGCCTCCAGTCGGCTGTCCACGTCGCCACAGAGAATCACCGAAGCGGGATGGGTGAACGAGGCCATCCGCAGCGTTACCCGATCACTGGCGGAAGCGACTGAATTATTGTTTCCCAGGAACGGATTGTATCCATAGGAAAGCTTTTTCATGTTCCATTCATGAGTGTGATTGCCCGGACAACGCAAGACGTTCGGCCTAGTGATACTTACATCCCTGGAGGCATCCACCCCAAGGTAGGGACGCAGGAGCGGGTACCAGGTGCCATAAGTGACGGGAAAAGTGCCGTGATCCTGTACGTAAAGAATGAAAGCCTGCCCGATCTGGCGCAGGTTTCCGGCGCAGACGGCCTCGTTTCCGCGTTCGCGAGCGGCTTTCAGCGTCGGGAAAAGCAGGGCCGCAATGACTGCGATGATTGCCGCCACCACCAGCACTTCCACCAGTGTGAAGGCTCGCCTCGCAAAATGCGGTTGGCTCATCGGAGAGACCCCGGGCTTCACGCGGCGCGGCGGCGGGCGCGCCGGAACAGGATGGCTCCCACCCCGATCGGCAGGAGCAGGAGCGCTGCGGATGGCTCGGGAATCGCCTGGGCGATTCCGAGTTGGAAGTATTCCTGATGCAGAATGCCCTGTGGAGCCACGTCGCTATAGGCAATGTGTGAATAGGTAGCCAAAGCCGATGGCGCGATTGAGCTATAGAGGATCGGGATATCCTCGGCAACCAGGGTCCACGAGGAACTGTCATTCTCACGCTGGTAGATGGTGACACTTCCATCCCCCTCGATCACCTGGGAAACCTGAAACTGCCAGGTGTAAAAGGTGCCGAGTTCCAGCGTGATGCCTTTGCTGGCAAGGTCGATCGAGGTGCCCCCTGCGCGACCGTTAATCAGGAGGCTCGTTGTTTCCGTGGAAGTGTCGTATTTGAGCCCGACGGAAAGCATGCTGTGGTTTTGAAGCTGTGCGATCGTCATGGTTTTGGTATTGGCGGTGGCTCCTCCATTCCCATTCCATTGGATGACCGCGGACCGGACGGTGAGGATATACTCGTTCGGCATGGAGGAAACCGTCTGTTGTGCATGGGTGCTTCCTGCCGTGGCTCCGACATTGGAGAGTACGAGAACCTGTTTCCCCAGATCCGGATTCACGCTCAGCGCCGGGGCCTGCCCCCCGGTAGCGGTTCCAACGCCGATGCCGGTAAAGCTGGAAGTGGTACTCCACTGCCGGTCCAGAAGGGAGGTGTCGTTGATAAGCGGTGCCGCCCAGCCCAGACACGGAATGGCAAGGCAAAGCGAGAAGAGCAGGGATCGTTTCATGGGAGTGAAGTGGTTGGATGTTTCAGTTTTCGGGAGTTGAGAGTGGCAATCCGGCGATGCCTGTTCTTCAGGTCATGAAGGCATCCTGAGATGAAAACCATCGAGATGATCGTTGAAGGCGTTGCCGAACATGAGCGTGCAGCCCACCGGTGCGCGGCAGGAATGGAGGATGAAATGCACCAGCTTCCGCTCCCCGTGCGAAAGCGGGTATTGGAAGGCCGCGCCGCCTTCCGTCCGATGAAATGAGGGGATGGCAAGCTGCCGGGAGTGATGGTTCATTACCCGCCGCCGGTCCAGCCAGAGCGTAAACCCGACATCCGCCGTGGCGGAAAGATAGATCTCTTCCGGCCCGGCTCCGGGATGTTCCACGCAGAGGAAGGAGAAGAGATGAAGCGTGTTGGCCTCCCGCGCATGGGCGGAGAGATCGAAGCGCAAGCCGTATGTCTCCACCACGAGCGGACGCAGCGCCTCCGGGCATCGCCCCTCGCGCAGCAAGGTTTCCCGGATCGCCGGGATGTCGTGTTCCCGCCCGTCGAGCACCAGCCAGCGCGCCTTGTCAAACCGGTCCGGGGTGGAGTACGGCAGCGGCGAATAGAGGGGATAGCGATCCGGGGAGATCCCCTGGGCCATCCGCTGTTGCAGCGCCACCGTCCGCTCGCAGAGTTCGTGCAGGGTGCGCGGGACGCCGGGAACCGCGGCGATGGCCGGGCTCAGGCTCAACTCCGGCGAAAGCCGCGCGAGCCATTCCCCCGGAATGGCCGCGGTGCCTCCCGCCAGCCCGAGAATCGCGCCGCAGGTGGCCGCCGTGCAGTCGGTATCCCGCGCGCAGTTGGTGGCCAGGAGCACGGTCGTGATGAAATCGGATTCACCCCAGAGCAGGGCAAACGCAATGAAGCCGAGGTTCATCACGCAATCGGTGAAATTGGGATGATCAAGGCGGCGCACAATCGCCTGCCGCGCTGTTTCCGCATCCGTCCCGGCATCGAAAAGCTCGAACACCAGCGAGAGCCCCCGGGCCAGCCGGGAATCCTGCGGCAGGTCTGCCAATGAATCGCGCAGCGCTTCGCCGATATTTCCCGTGGCCAGCACCCGGCTCTCCGCGGAAGCAAGGAAGATTTCCGCCCAGACGCCGTCCCGCCAGTGATCGACCACCGCGTCCTTCTGCGCAAACCATCCGGCGGCGTCCGGACGCCCGGGAAACATCATCGCCCAGATTTCGGAGCGGATGGCCGCGCCCATCCCGTCATGAAACCAGTTGTCGTATTGCCCGCTCTCCGGCGGCTCGATTCCGCGGCGCAGATTGCGGATGGCGATGCTGTATTCATCGCATCCGTGGCGGATATGCCCGGTCCAGTCCTGGGCGAGATGTTGCGAGGTCAACGCATGGCCATGACGCTCCAGAGCGACCAGCCAGACCAGTTGCAGCTCCAGATCGTCATTGGGAACGTTCTGGACCACGATATCGCCGATTCCGATTCGCGGGGAACGGGGTACCCCTTCATAGGGCATCCCGATCGCCCCGGCCAGGCATTTGCCCGCCCAGCATCCAAACGCACGGTCATGGGATAAGGCCGGGAATGAAACAGGGGGACAAACCGGCGGGGCGCCCGGTTCCAACGGAGAAATGGGAGGGGAGGGATGCACGTGCGTAAAAATCTGAAGCGGTTCAGGTATTTTGTCAACACGAAAAGAAAATGATTGGAGAAAGTGTGAATTGGGCAATCGCGACAACCTCCCGCATCGGCGGGATGACTTCCGGTTCATGAACGGGACCGGTTTTTGAAGGGGGTGGTTTATGGTAGCTTCATTGCGGTTTTATTGCTGATCTGTCACAGTTCTGTTACAGATTCCGGCGTCGGTTATGTTGCGATCCATCCTTCCATGAAAAACCTTCCGAATATCCTCTTTGTTTTCGCCGATCAGTGGCGCTATCAGGCGACCGGTTACGCGGGCGATCCCAATGTCGTCACGCCGCACCTTGATCGTCTGGCGGGCGAGAGCATCAACTTTTCCGCCGCCGTTTCCGGTTGCCCGGTCTGCACGCCGTACCGCGCCAGCCTGCTCACCGGCCAGCGGCCGCTCACCCACGGGCTTTTCGTCAACGACGTGCCGTTGCAACCGAAGGGGACTCCCCTCGGCGAAGCGTTCGCCGCCGCCGGATACGCGACCGGCTGGATCGGCAAATGGCACCTCAACGGCAACGGGCGCTCCCACCCGATCCCGAAGGAACGGAGAATGGGCTTCGATTACTGGAAGGTGCTGGAATGCACGCACGACTACCGGCATTCGCTTTACTATTGCGGGGATGAGACGACCCCCCGCCTCTGGCCCGGTTACGACGCCACCGCCCAGACGGAGGACGCGCTTGCCTGGATGGAGGCGGCGGCGCGCGATCCGCGTCCCTTCTTCCTCACGCTCTCCTGGGGGCCGCCGCACTCGCCCTACCGCGGCGCGCCGCCGGAATACGAGGCGCTCTACGACCCGGAGCGGCTCGTCCTCCCCCCGAACGTGCCGCCGGAGCTGGAGGAGAAGGCGCGCCGCTGGCTGGCGGGGTATTACGCGCATTGCTCCGCGCTGGACGCCTGCATCGGGGCGCTGGCCGCCGGGCTGGAGCGGCTCGGCATGGCGGAGGAGACGGTCTTCATTTTCACTTCGGACCACGGGGACATGCTCGGCTCCCATGGGCAGGAACACAAACAACGCCCGTGGGAGGAATCCGTGCGCGTCCCCTTCCTGCTCCGCTACCCCGGCGCACCCGGCTGGCAGCCGCGCGAGGTCACCGCGCCGATCGACGCGCCCGACATCATGCCAACTCTGCTCGGGCTCTGCGGCCTTCCCGTGCCGGACGGGGTGGAGGGGCTCGACTATTCGCCCGTCGTCTTCGGCGGATCGCCCCCCGGCGACGGCGTGGCGCTGCTCACCTGCCCGCACCCCTTCGGCCAATGGTCCGCCCCGCAGTTTGGGGGCCGGGCCTACCGGGGCATCCGGACGGACCGGCACACCTACGTGCGCGACCGCAACGGCCCCTGGCTGCTTTACGATAACGGGAGCGACCCCTTCCAGCTTCGCAACCTGCTGGAGGCGCCCTGCCCGCCCGCCGCGCTCGCCGTGCTCGTTGAGAGGCTCGACGCCCTCCTCAGCGCCAGGCTGGAGGCGACGGGCGACCGGTTCCTCGATGGCGCGGAGTACGTGCGCGAATGGGGTTATCCCGTGGACGAGACCGGCACGGTCCCCTACCTCCCCTGATCTCCCCGCGCCGCGGGCTTTGTCGTCCCCCTCCGGCCCCCCGCCGGAGCGGGCGGCGACCGGGGGCGAAAATTTTTCGCGGGCCGCCATGTTTTAGGCTCGTCTTTTCAGGGGCGTGCGATACGATGTGGAATTCGGTTTTCCCGTCCGCATTTTTCGCGTGCAATCCAACGAACCATATCTCGATCTCCCCGACACGGACGATCTTTCCCATGAACAACTGGATCTTCAGGTTCAGAAGGCCCAGGAGCAGCTCCTTTCGCTCAAGCGCCAGCAGGACCTGATCGAGAAACAGAAGCGCGAGCTGGAGGAACTCAGCCGCCGGCAGGAACAGCTCAACGAAGGGCGGGAGACGATGATCGAGAAGTTCACCCGCGCGCTGGTGATCCTGGAGCGGGAGGCGTTCGAGGCCCGCAAGCGGGTGGAGCAGCTGCAGGAGATTCACGAGGCGTTCGGGCAGCATCTCGAAGTGCTCGAAGGGATCAACCCGAAGGCATGGGACCCCTCCGAGATGAACCGGGAACTGAGCAAGGCGCTGAGCGCCGTGGACGACGCCCGCGCGGAGTACGCCCGCTCCCTCCCCCGGGTGATGCCCGAAGAGGGCGGCGTGCCGATGCTTCACGACGAAGAGGGGTACGCCATGGCCGCCCCGGAACACGATTTCACCTATTGGCTCAAGAGCGGCTTCGCCTTCACGCTGCCGCTCCTGTGCCTGGGTATCCTTTATTTACTGGTCACGCTCTTTAACCAAGGAAATGCTTAGTCCCCGACGCTCCAAATCATCCCAGCCTTCCCAGCCCGCCACGCCGCTCGACCGCAAACAGCAGGCGCTTCGCGAGAAGGAGGAACAACTGCGGCAGGCTGCCGAGCAGTTGCGCCAGTTGATTGACGACGCCCCCCGCAAACGCGAGGAGCAGACCCGGCGGCGGCGCGAGCAACTGGCGAGCGACCGGCGGCTCAACCGTTCCGCGCTCGTGGACAAACGCTACGATGTGGCCACCACGGCGAACCCGCAGTTCGGCCAGCGCCCGCTGCGCAGCGAACGGCGCGACGGCAAGCTGCAATTCGTCCTCCTGTGCATCATCCTGCTGGTGATCCTCTTCTTCGTCCTTCAGGTGGCGCTCAACTACCTCTGACGACGGAAGCGATCTTTTCGCAGTGGCGCTTCCCGGCAGCCCCACCCCGGGGCTTTTCCCCCGGGATTCCCCTCTATGAACCGGCGGGAGCGGCGGGGGAAACGCCCGCTTCACCCGGGGAGGCCGGAGACGGCGCCGGTGTGTCCGAAGAAGGCGGCGGCGGAGTCCCGCCCGAGTGTTCGTAAAGAAAGGCGATGATGTCGCGGGCCTCGTTCTCCGAGACGCCGAGGGTCGGCATGGCGGTGCGGGGATTCACGGTACGCGGAAAACGGATCCACCGGGCGAGATTCTCCGGGGTGTGAACCAGCGCCCCCGCAAGTTCCCGCCGCCCGGCCACCCCTTCGAGCGATGGCCCGACCTTCCCGCCAGCCCCGGGAATCCCCGGGATCACGTGGCAGGTGCCGCAGCCGTATTTGCGAATCATGATCGCGCCGAGCGCGGCATCCGGCTCGCGCGGCCCCTCCTCCGCTTTCGGCTGGCAGCCGGTAAAGAAGGCGCTCGCCGCCAGCAACGCAACAAAAGAGAACCGTTTCAATTTCGTTTACTCAGCCACAAACGGTTTACCCGCGTCGATCCGCCGCAGGGTGGCCGCCTCCAGCCGGTCGTACCACTCCTTTTGCGTCGGGTCGAGCTTGCGGATCGCCTTGAAGAGGGCATCGGTGTATTCCCGGGCCGCCACCTTGTAGGCATCGCCCGGTTTGGCGGCATTGAGCTTCTCGCTCAGGGCCTCGATCTCCGGCGTTTCGAGCGCCTTCTTCTTCGTCGCCAGATAACGGGCGCGGTCAAACTCACCCGGCAACACCGGCGCGGCAGCGGGGGAAGAGGCCGGGGAGGAAGAGGCGGGCCCGGGCTTCGGCGGCAGCGACGTTCCAGCCGTTGAAACCGGGGCGGGCGTCGGGGTTGCCGGGGCGGAAGTCGGCAAATCGCCGCCGGAAGCCTGCGTGTGAACTTCCGTCGCCGGGGTGGGGGCGGGAGGCCGGGGCTGCCGCTTCCGGGGAGTCGGCGTCGGCGTGGAGGCCGGGAGCACCGTCGGGGTCGGTTTCGCGCCGGGGCGGGGGCGGGGGTGTTCATCCGGGCCGAAAATGCGGCTCAGGAGGCTGCGTTTCTTTTTGGGAGTGGGCGAGGGGGTGGCGTTTCCGGTCGCCTTGCCGGGTGTGGCTTTCGCCTTTGCCTTGGGTGGCGGCGTCCGCTCCGGAACGGGATAGGCTTTGCGCACCGGCACCGTTTTCGGGGCGGGGGAGGGGGTGGCCGCGCTCTGGGCCAGCAGCGGAGTCGCCCCAAGAAGGAGGGAGAGTAGAACGATTTTCATGAATCGGAACGGGAGTGGCCCGTACCTTAAACGGGGAATCCCTGATGGGCAAGCCTCTCCGTTGCCCGGATGGTCGCACCTTCGCGCCAGAGAGGCTTGTCCTTCCCCGGGCAAAGGGGGTAGAGTCTTCCCAATGATGAAACGTCTTCTTGCCGTCACCGGAGCCTTGCTGGTCGTGCCGTTTTTCATTTCGCGCCGTTCGCGCGTGGTCCGCAATATCTGGATTCACGCCGATCCGGCCGCGATCTTCGCGCACCTCAACCGCCCCGGGGCCTGGCTGGAATGGGCGTTTCGCCAGCCGCCGCTGGAAACCGCCGTCACCGAAACCTCGCTCACCTGGACCACTCCGTGCGGTCCGCGTCACCTCGAACTCCTGGGCGGGGCGGAAAACCGGCACATCGGCTACACGCTGGAGATCAACGGCCACCGGTTCGAGGGGGTCGTGACGCTCGTCCCGCTCGGCAACGCGACCCGCGTCCTCTGGGCCGGGTGGTGGATCGGGGATGTCAACCCGTACGCCCGCTATGGCGATCTTGTGAGCCGGTGGCGGCTCGGGCGGATGTTTGACCGCGGGCTGCAACGCCTGCGCGCTCTCGTCGAAACGGAGGCGGACCCGTTCGACCCGGCGAGCGAGGACGCCCAGTGGAACGTGGCGTAGCCGCCGTCCCCCCGCCGTCTCCCAACCCCCGCCTACCCCTTGCGGCAGGCGAAAAGCCGGTACTCGATCGCATCGACGAGCGCGTGCCAGCTCGCCTCGATGATGTTGTCGGAAACGCCGACGGTCCCCCAGCTCCGTTCCCCGTCGCTCGTGTCGATCAGGACGCGGGTGCGGGCGGCGGTCCCCTGTTTGCCGTCGATGATGCGCACCTTGTAGTCCGCGAGATGGATGGCGTCGATCTCCGGGTAAACCGGCCGGAGCGCCTTGCGCAGCGCGGCATCGAGCGCGTTCACCGGTCCTTCACCTTCGTCCACGGTGTAGTGAACCTCGCCGTTGATGCGGAGCTTCACCGTCGCCTCGCAGGTGCTGCACGACTGGGTGGCGGCGGAGCGGCGGAAGGTGCAATGGTATTCGAGAAGCTCGAAGAACGGCTTCCCATCCCCGAGCGTGCGGCGGATGAGCAGGTCGAGCGAACCGTCCGCCGCCTCGTACTCGTAGCCGAGCGCCTCCTGTTCCTTGATCCGGCGCAGGATTTGCGCCACCTCCGGCGATCCCTTGGCGAGCTGGAACCCGAGCGCCTCCGCCTTGAGCAGGATGTTGCTCTGGCCGGAAAGCTCGGAGACGAGGATCAACTGGGTGTTGCCGACCTCCTCCGGGCGGATGTGTTCGTAGCTGCGGGCGAGCTTCTGGACGGCGTTGACGTGGATGCCTCCCTTGTGGGCGAAGGCGGTGGAGCCGACGTACGGGGCGCGGATGTCGTGCGGGGCGTTCGCGAGTTCATCGACAAAAAGGGAGACCTCGCGCAGCCGCGTCAGGTCCGGCACGATCGATTGCCCCATCTTGAGCTGGAGCGTCGGGATCACGGTGGTCAGGTTGCAGTTGCCGACCCGTTCGCCGTAGCCGTTGAACGTCCCCTGCACCTGCACCGCCCCCGCGCGGACGGCGGCGAGCGCGTTCGCCACGCCGAGGCCGCAGTCGTTGTGCGTGTGAATGCCCACGGGCATCCCGATCTTCGCGATCACCTCGCGCGCGATCGCCTCCACCTCCTCGGGCAGCGTGCCGCCGTTGGTGTCGCAGAGGATCGGGAGGTCCACCCCCGCTTCCACCGCCTTTTTCACCGAGGCGACGGCGTACTGCGGGTTGTCCTTGTAGCCGTCAAAGAAATGTTCCGCGTCGTAAAAAACCTCCCGCCCCCGGCTCTTGAGGTAGGCGACACTCTCGCCGATCATCGCCCAGTTCTCCTCCGGGGTGACGTGGAGCACCTCCTGCACATGAAGGAGCCAGCTTTTGCCCACGATCGTGACGACCGGCGTCTCCGCTTCGAGCAGGGTGCGGATCTGCGGGTCTTCCTCCACGGCGATGTTCGCGCGGCGCGTGCTGCCGAAGGCGGCGATCCGGGCGTGCTTCCACCGCCGCCGCCGGGCTTCCTGGAAAAACTCGACATCCTTCGGGTTCGACCCCGGCCAGCCCCCCTCAATATAGTGCACCCCGAACCCGTCGAGCTTCTCGGCGATCCGGATCTTGTCGAGCACGCTGTAGGAGATGCCGGTGCCTTGCGTGCCGTCACGCAACGTGGTGTCGTAGATCGAGGTGGTCTTCATAGCAAAAAAGGGAGTGTCTTCTAACCCGGCCACCGCCGCTTTGCAAGGCCGCGCTTCCCGGTGATGCCGCGCCGGAACATCATCCGGGCTGGATTTCGTCTGCACAAATCCGTACATTTCGGCCCTGACCGCCGATTTTTTACCTTTATGACCGACCTGACCGAACGCATCCGCGCCGCCGCCCGCGCCGGGCATCTGCTGGAATCGACCCACCGGAACATCGAAAGCCTGCTGGCCCGCAGCCGCTCGCCGCTGGTGCGCGAGAGCGTGGGCGAACTGGTGGCCGCCGAAGCGTGGGAGGAACTCAACGACCGCTTTTTCAAGACCCTCGCCTTCGGCACCGGCGGGCTGCGGGGGCGGACGATCGGCAGAATCGTCACCCGGGCGGAGGCGGGCGCGCCCCAGCCGCTTGATCGCCCGGAGTTCCCGTGCGTCGGCACGAACGCGATGAACGATTTCAACATCTCCCGCGCCACGCAGGGGCTCGCCGCCTACCTCAAGGCGTGGTTTGCCTCGGAAAACCGCGCCGGTCGCCCGAAAATCGCCATCGCCTACGATACGCGCCATTTTTCCCGCCATTTCTCGGAACTCACCGCCCGCGTGGCGAGCGAGAACGGGGTGGACGTGATCCTCTTTTCCCACCCCCGCTCCACACCGGAGCTTTCCTTCGCCGTCCGCCATACGAACGCGGATGCCGGGATCGTCATCACCGCCAGCCACAACCCGCCGCACGACAACGGCTTCAAGGTCTACTTCGACGACGGGGCGCAGGTGATCGAGCCGCACGCGAGCGGCATCATTGCGAAGGTGAACGCCGTGGAGAGCGATGCGTACGAACCGCTGCCGGAGTCGGAGCGCGGGACGATCCGGGAGGTGGCGCAGGAGATCGACGCCCCGTACCTCGACCGGCTCGAAACGCTCGTCCTCGACCCTTCCGTGATCAAGGCCGGGCGCGATCTGCGGATCGTTTTCACGCCGATCCACGGTACCGGCGGCGAGTGCGTGCGCCCGATTCTGGAGCGGCTCGGGTTCTCTTTCAGCGTGGTGCCGGAACAGGCGGAATTCGATGGCCGTTTCCCGACGGTCAAGAGCCCGAACCCGGAGAACGCCGAAGCCCTCTCCCTCGCCATCGCGCAGGCGGAAAGCGAAGGGGCGGACCTCGTTTTCGCCACGGACCCGGACTGCGACCGGATGGGCGTCGCCTACCGGGACCGGCAGGGGCGTTTCGCCCTCTTTACCGGCAACCAGATCGGCTCGCTCATGGCCTGGTACCGGGCGACCACCCTGCTACGGCAGGGGGTGCTCCACGAAGGGAATCTCCAGCGCGCGGTGATCATCAAGACCTTTGTCACCACCGATCTCCAGAAAGCGATCGCCCTCCGGGCCGGGCTCCGGTGTGTGGAGACGCTCACCGGGTTCAAGTACATCGGCGCGAAGCTCACCAAGTACGAACGCGCCCTCCCCCCGGCCATCCGGGAGGGTTACCGGACCCGCTCCGAAGCGGAAACCCGGGCCGCCCGCCTCGCGGATTCCACCTACTACGTCTTCGGCGGCGAAGAGAGTTACGGCTACAGCGGGGCGGATTTCGTCCGCGACAAGGATGCGAACGGGGCGGTCGTCATGTTCGCCGAAGTGGCCGCGTACGCGAAGGCCAACGGGCTCACCCTCGACGCCCTGCTCGACCGGATCTATTCCGAGTACGGCTACTATCTGGAGAAGAACCGGAGCCTCACCTTTGAAGGGGCCGAAGGGGCGTCGAAAATCCGGCGGCTGGTGGAATCGTACGCCGCGCATCCCGCCACGGAGATCGACGGCGTGGCGGTGAACTGCGTGACCAATTACGCGACGGAGAGCCTCTTCGACAGCGAAGGCGACCCGATCCCCCGGGAGGCGATGCTCGTCATGGAACTCGCCGACGGGCGGCGCGTGGCCGTGCGCCCTTCGGGGACGGAGCCGAAGATCAAGTTCTACCTCTTCGGCCGGCGTGACCCGGGCGGTCAGTTCGACGAAGAAGCGCTTGCCATCGCCAAGACCGAAGTCGCCGCCGGGCTGGACCGGCTCTGGAGCGACATTCGGGCGGATGTGGACCGGCGGCTGGCGGTTTGACGCGGCCCGGAAATCGCTCTCTTTTCCTTCTTATGAGCAACATCAATCTCGACGGCGGGGAGCGGAGCGTCATCCGGACGCTCGGCTTCGGCGGCGCCCAGATGACGGGCAAGGAACTCAAATCGCGCCTGGGCGGCATCGACGACGCCAGCCTGCTTGATATCCTCAAGACGCTGATCGTCCTCGGCTACATCAGCGCGAACCGGGAACTGCGCCGGGAAGAGGAGGTCGCGGGAGCGTCGTTCTTCGTCAACCCGGGCTACGCCCGCGATCTCAAGGAAGCCATGGAACCCAAAGCCCCGCCGAGCCGCCGCGTGCGCCGCCAGTAAGGGGGGCGCACGCGGAGAATCCCTCGTTCATGTTGCGTTACTGGCCCTGGCTCGCCGCCCCCGCAAGCGGTGCCCTGCTCGCCGCCTCCCACCCCGGCTGGGGCGCTCAGGAGTGGCTGGCGTGGCTCGCCTTGACCCCGATCATCGCCGCCATCTGGTTCGGGCAGGCCCCGCGGCTGGCCCCGATCGCCTCCTCCTCGTCCGTCGCCACCCGCAAGGGGGTGGTGCAGCGGATCATCGAACGGTGGTTCCGGCTGGTGCGTCACCGGGTGGGCCGGGCCGCCGTGCTCGGCTACCTGTGCGGGCTGGTCTTTTTCTGGGCCGCCTTTTCTTGGCTCACCACGGTGACCGGTTTCGGCTGGTTCATCCTCGCCTTTTACATGGCGCTCTACCCGGCGGCATGGGGGGCCTACCTCGCGCTGGCGAGCCGGATGGCGGGGGATTTCACCCGCTCCGGGCCGAACCTCCGGATGGCGACGCTCGGGGCCGCCTCGTGGGTGGCGCTGGAGTGGGTGCGCGGCTGGCTCTTCAGCGGCTTCGGCTGGAACAACGCCGGGACCGCCCTTTACCAGAACCTCCCGTTCATCCAGATCGCGGAATACACCGGCGTGGGCGGGCTCTCCTTCCTGCTCGTCTTCACGAACCTGATCGCCGTCATCACCGTGCGGCGTTTCATTCAGGAAATCCGCGCCGTGCGCATCCGCCCGCATTGGGATTTCAGCATCAACATGGTGCTGATTGCCAGCGTCTTCCTCTTCGGCGTGCGCGCGATCTTCGCCCCCCGGGACAAGGCGGGGGAGATTCCGCTGCGGGTCGCCTCGATCCAGCCGAACATCCCGCAGGACGAAAAATTCGATCCGCGCCACGAGGAGAAAATCTTTCAGCGGCTCGAAGCCCTCACGGAAATCGCCCTCGCCTGGGAGCCGCAGCTACTCCTCTGGCCGGAGGCGGCCACCCCCCGCGAACTCTACGCGGATGCCACGAACTTCGGCTTCGTCTACGGGATCGCCGGGCGGCACGACGTGAACCTCCTGCTCGGCACGCTCGACTTCGATTCCGAGCGGCGGCTCTACAACATCGCCGCGCTCATCAACGAACGCGGCGGGCGCACCCAGAGCTACCGGAAGCGGCACCTCGTCCCCTTCGGCGAGTACATCCCGTTCCGCGAAGGGTTCCCGCTGTTCGCCTGGATCGTGGGCGATCTGGTGCCGAGCGATTTCGCCGCCGGGACGGAAGTGGCGGTGATGGAGCTGGACGATCCCGCCCTGAAGGTCGGTCCCCTCATCTGCTTTGAGGATACGCTCGGGGAACTGACCCGGGAATCGGTCCTCGCCGGGGCGCAGTGTCTCGTAAACCTGACCAACGACGGCTGGTTCCTCGAAAGCGCCGCCGCACGCCAGCACCTCGCCAACGCCATCTTCCGCGCCGTGGAGAACCGCCGCCCCCTGCTCCGGTGCACGAACACGGGGGTGACCGCCTTCATCGACCCGCTCGGGCGGATCACCCGGGAGATCGAGCAACCGTTTACGGAGGGGCTTCTCACCGATGTGGTGAAAGTCCCCGGGGCGGACGCGCCGCTCACCTGGTACACCCGCCACGGCGAGCGCTTTTCAAAAGGGTGCGCATGGTTTAGTCTCCTCCTGCTTCCGCTTCTGATCCGCCGCCGCCGTTCCTCATGACCGCCTCTTCCCTTCCCGCTCCGAACCCGTCCCTCCCCGGGGCGGGCGGCGACGGGCGCGGGCTGGTGATTTCCATTCACGATGTCTCCCCGCTCACCTTCGAGCCGACGCGCCGCATTCTGGAGCGGCTCGACGCGCTCGGCCCGGTGCGCCTCTCGTTGCTGGTGATCCCCGACCACCACGAACGGGGGCATTTCCTCGAAGACCCGGCCTTCTGCCATTGGCTCAAGGAGCGGGTGGCCCTCGGCGATGAGGCGGTGATCCACGGCTACCATCATTTCCGCAAGCGCCGCGCCCACGAGACGCTGCGCGAAAAGATCATCACCCGCCTCTACACCGCCAGCGAGGGGGAATTCTACGACATCAGCGGCGCGGACGCCCTGAGGGTGATCACGCAGGCCCGGGCGGATTTCCGGCTCCTGGGGCTCGACCCGCGCGGGTTCATCGCCCCCGCCTGGCTCCTGAGCGAGGGGGCGGAGCGGGCGCTCACCAAGCTCGGTTTCGCCTACACGACGCGGCTGGGCTCCGTGATCGACCTCGCCTGCGAACGCGAGTACCGCTCCCAGTCGCTTGTCTGGAGCGTGCGCAGCCTCTGGCGGCGCGGGTGCAGCCGGGTCTGGAACCGCTCCCTCTACCGGCGGCTGCGGGCGGAGCCGCTCCTGCGCGTCGGCATCCACCCGGTCGATTTCGCCCATCGGGGCGTCTGGCGGCAGATCGAGGGCCTCATCCAAAGGGCGCTTGCCGACCGGGAGGCGATCCCGTATTTACGCTGGGTGGAAACCCATCGCCGGTCTTTCGCCCATGCCCTCCCGAGCTGATCTCCACCTTCACTCGCGTTACAGCGACCAGTCCGCGGAATGGCTGCTGCGCCGGGTCGATCTGCCCGACAGCTATTCGGAGCCGCGCGCGCTCTACAAACAGCTCCGCGCGGCGGGGATGGATTTCATCACCCTCACCGATCACAACCGGATCGACGGTTGCCTGGAGATCGCCGACCGCCCGGGGGTTTTTATCAGCGAACAGGTCACCGCCCAGTTCCCGGAGGACCGGGCGCGGGTGGAACTCCTCCTGTGGGGAATCACCGAAGCGCAGCACCGGGAAGTCGCCGCCCTGCGGGAAAATATCTACGATCTTCAGGGCTACCTCGCCGCGCAGGGGATCGTCCACGCCGTGGCGCACCCGCTTTTCCGGCCCGACGGCGCTCCTTCCGCCGCGCATTTTGAGAAACTGCTCCTCCTCTTCCGGCATTTCGAGGGGCTCAACGGCCTGCGGGACGCCCTCCTGAGCGATACCGCCCGCTTCATCTTCTCCCGGCTCACCCCGGAGATCATGGAGGAACTGGCCAACCGGCACGGCCTCGCGCCCACCCATGAACGCCCGTGGCAGAAGGTGCTCGTCGCCGGGTCCGACGACCACGGGGGGCTCTTCCCCGCCGCCGCCTACACGGAGACGTGCGCCTGCCGGACGCCGGAGGCGTTCCTCGCGGAGATCGCCGCGGGCACCTGCACCATCCATGGCCGCGGCGGCACCCCGCTGGCCCTCTCCCACGGGCTCTACAACACCCTGCACCATTTCCTGCGGGACAAATTCATCGGCGGGGACGACGAATCGCTTTTGAGCAAGGTCTTCTCCCGCTTCATGGAAGGGCGCGACCCGACGGAATTCTCCTTCGGCGACAAGCTCGGGCTGATCGCCAACGGGCTGGTGACGGGCAAAATCTTCGAACTCGCCAAACCGGCGCACGCCTCCTTCTGGAAGCAGCTTGCGCGGACCATGGCCGATTCCGACCTCAAGCAGCTCCTCGCCCGCCAGACCGACGGGGTGAAGGAGCCCGAGCGGCGCGCCTTCCTGATGGCGAACCTCTTCGTCAACCAGCTCACCTACCGGTTTTTCACCCGCTTCATCCATCAACTCTCGCACGGGAACCTCTTCGAGGCGCTCCAGGACATCAGCGTGCTGGCCCCCGTGCTGCTGGTGGTGAGCCCGTACGTTTATTCCTTCCAGTCGCAGGCCCCGCCCCGGCGGGCGCTGCGCGAACTCTGCCGGAACGTTGCCGGGGAAGTGCCCGGGCCGCTCCTCAACCGGCGGCGGGCATGGTTCACCGACACGCTCGAAGACGTCAACGGCGTCGCCACCACGATCCGCAAGATGGTGGCCGCCGGAAAGGCGTGCGAGCACGAGGTCGTCGTCATCACCTCGCGCGCGGAGATCACCATCCACGACATCCCGATCCGCAATTTTACGCCGATCGGCGATTTCGAGCTTCCCGAATACGAACTCCAGAAGCTGAGTTTCCCGCCGATCCTGGAAATCCTCGACTACATCCAGCGCGAGAAGTTCACCGAACTCATTATCAGCACGCCCGGCCCCGTCGGCATCACCGCGCTCATCGCCGCGAAGCTGCTCGGGCTGCGGGCCACCGGCATTTACCATACGGACTTCCCGCAATACGTCCGCATCCTCACCGACGACAGCTTTCTGGAAACGCTCACCTGGAAGTTCATGCACGGGTTCTACGCCCAGCTTGACCTCCTCTACGTCAACTCGGACGCCTACCGCCGCGCATGGATCGACCGGGGGATCGCCCCGGAGAAAATCGCCATCCTCCCGCGCGGGCTTGATACCGCGCTCTTTCACCCGGAGCGGCGCGTGGCCGGGTTCTGGCGGCGCTTCGGGTTGAAGGGAGAGGCGCCGGTGCTCCTCTACGTCGGGCGCATTTCAAAGGAGAAGGACCTCGATCTCATCGTCACCGCCTGCCAGCGGCTGGCCCGGGAGGGGGTGCCCCACCAGATGGCGTTCGTGGGGGACGGCCCCTACCTGAAGGAACTCCGCGCCCAGCTCCCGAAAGCCGCCTTCACCGGGGCGCTTCACCGGGAGGAACTCGCCGCCGCCTACGCCAGCGGCGATCTCTTCCTTTTCCCGAGCACCACGGACACCTACGGCAATGTCGTCGTGGAAGCCCACGCCTCCGGCCTGCCGACCATCGTTTCCGACGCGGGCGGCCCGCGCGATCTGGTGGAGGAAGGCAAAACCGGGTTGATCACCCGCGCCCTCGACGCCACGGATTTCACCGCCGCGATCCGCCGCCTGCTCGAAGACCCGCCCCTGCGCGCCGCCATGGGGGCCAACGCCCGTGAAGCCGTCCGCGAGCGCGACTGGAGCCGGGCGTTCCGGCACTTCTGGTCGCTTTCGCCGGAGTAAAATCATCCCATACCCGAGTAATTCCGTTTGACGTAATTACGCCAAACAGTATATTCGCTCATGTGATTGTGAGCTTTAAGTGCGCGGAGACCGAAAAAGTGCTCAAGGGCAAAGTCTCGCGTCGATTGCCACAGAATCTTCAAACCGTCATGCAGCGTAAACTTCGCATCCTGGATGCCGCCGTATCCCTGAACAACCTGAGAGTCCCTCCGGGGAACCGGCTCGAAGCCTTGAAAGGAGATCGCGTTGGACAACACAGCATCCGGATCAACGGCCAATTCCGCATCTGCTTCCGCTGGACGGACAAAGGTCCCGAAGAGGTCGAAATCATCGACTACCATTAACACCATGAAAGAAGAACTGCTTCCACTCGTTACCCCGGGCGAAATTCTCGCCGAAGAGTTCCTGAAGCCTTTGGGAATCTCCGCCTACCGGCTTGCCAAGGATACCGATATTCCCGCCTCCCGCGTGGCGGAAATCATCCATGGTCGCCGTTCCATTACGGCGGACACCGCCCTGCGCCTCGGCCTTTACTTCAACATGGAGCCTCAATTCTGGCTCAATCTTCAGACCGGATACGACCTCGATAAACTGGAACGGGAGCATGGGCTGCCAAACATTGCCCGATGCCCGGCTCTTGCGGCGTGATCGGCAACCGCTCCCGGGTCATTTTTCGGTTGCTCTTCTTTTCAGGTTTGAAGTAGCCTCATTTTTGAGAAAATGGCCCGTGTTTTAATTATCGATGATGAACCGGCAATGGTGGAGGTGATCGCCACCCTGTGCCGGGACCTGGGACATCACGTTTCCCCCTTCAACTCTGCCGAACGCGCGATCGAAGCCCTCGCCGCCTGCGAGCCGCAGGTGGTGATCGCCGACATCAAGATGGAGACCCTCGGAGGATTCGACGTCCTGCGCGCCTGCAACGATCTCGCCCCGAAACCGGCGGTCATCATGATCACCGGGTACGCCTCCGTGGAAACGGCGGTGGAGGCGATGAAGCTCGGCGCGTACGATTACGTGACCAAGCCGTTCAAGGTGGACGAACTCCAGCTCACCATCCAGCGGGCGCTCGACTTCCAGTGCGCCGTGCGGGAGAACGTCTACCTCAAGAACGAACTGCGCGAGCGTTACAAGTTTGAGAACATTATCGGCACCTCCTCGCGGATGCAGGAAGTCTATAACCTGATCGCCAAGGTGGCGAACACGGACAGCACCATCCTCATCCAGGGCGAGAGCGGCACCGGCAAGGAACTCGTCGCCCGGGCGCTCCATTTCAACAGCCGCCGCCAGCATCACCCCTTCGTGGCGATCAACTGCTCGGCCCTGCCGGAAAATTTGCTCGAGAGCGAGCTTTTCGGCCACCGCAAGGGGGCCTTCACCGGCGCGGTGCAGGACAAGATGGGGCTCTTTGAGGAAGCTCATCAGGGGACGATCTTTCTGGACGAAATCAACTCCATGGCGCAGCCGCTCCAGACGAAGCTCCTGCGCGTGCTTCAGGAACGGCAGATCCGCCGCGTGGGCGACACCAAGAGCGTTCCGATCAACGTCCGCGTGCTGGCCGCGACCAACGAACCGCTGGAGGAAAAGCTGCGCAACGGCGGCTTCCGCGAAGACCTTTACTACCGGCTCGCCGTGATCCCGATCGACATGCCGCCCCTGCGTGAACGGCTCGAAGACATTCCGCTGCTCGCCCAGCATTTCATCCAGAAGATCGCGCACCAGAACCAGGCCGGAGCGCCGAAGATTGATTCGCCCGCGCTCAAGTGCCTCGCCGGCTACCATTGGCCGGGGAACGTCCGCGAACTCGAAAACGCGATCGAACGGGCGTGCGCCCTTTGCGAAGGGGCGCAGATCAAGGTGGACGACCTGCCGCCGCAGGTGGTGAACCGCGGGGCGGCGCCCAACCCCGACGCCGCGGGGCCACTCCCCGTCGGCCAGACCCTCGACCAGTTCATCCGCGACCTGGAGCGCCGTTTTATCGAAGAAACCATCCGCTTCAACGAAAACTCCCGCGAACGGGCCGCGCGGATGCTCGGCATCAGCATGGCCACGCTTTACCGCAAACTCGCTCATTAGAAACCCCGTTCGGCTCTCCTCTCCTCATCCTCATGAAACGCATCTCCGCATTGCTCGCCCCGGCGCTTCTGCTCGGGGTTGTTGCCTGTCATCAGAAGGCTCCCCTACAGGAAATCCCACCGCCGGAAGTCACGGTCATCAAGACGGAGGAACGCGACGTGAAGCTCTGGCACGAGTACACCGGGCGGCTTCAGGCGGTCGAAAGCGTCGATGTCCGCTCGCGCGTGAGCGGGCATCTGGAGGAGATCCGGTTCACGGACGGCGCGGAGGTGAAGAAGGACGAGATTCTTTTCGTCATCGACCAGCGGACCTTCCGCAACCAGGTCGATAACGCCACGGCGGAACTGGCCCGTGCCAAGGCGGCCCGCGACAACGCGAAGGCCGATTTCGACCGCGCCGCCAAGGCTCTGGAGATCAAGGCGATGTCGCAGGAGGAGCACGACCGCAAGGCCGCCGCCTACGCCGAGGCCGAGGCGAACATTGCCGCCGCCGAAGCGCAGTTGGCCGACGCGAAGCTCCAGCTTGAGTTCACGGAGGTCCGCTCGCCCATCGACGGCGTGGCCAGCCGCCACCTTGTTTCCGTCGGCAACATCGTCGCCGCGGACAACACGCAGCTCACCAGCGTCACCTCCATCAACCCGATTCAGGCCTACTTCCAGATCGACGAAGGCCGCCTGCTCGGCTACCAGAAGTATTTCTCCAAAAACACGGACATCGACCCGGCCACGGCGAAAATCCCGGCGGCCCTCTCCCTGATGAACGAGAAGGATTTCCCGCACCAGGGCGTCATCGACTTCATCGACACCACCATCAACCCGGCCACCAGCACGCTGGAGACCCGGGCCGTCTTCCCGAACCCGAGCGGGAAACTCGCCCCCGGGATGTTCTGCCGCATCCGGATCGCCTCCGGGCAGGGCGGGCGGCATGTGGTGATCCCGCCCCGGGCCGTGGTGACGAACCAGACGTACAAGCTCGTCTACGTGGTCGGCAAGGACAACGTCGTGGAAGCGCGGACGGTGGAACTCGGGCCGATCGAGGATGACCAGCGGGTCGTCTTCAGCGGGCTCAAGCCGGGGGAGACGATCATCGTCGATGGGCTCCTCTACGCCCGGCCCGGCGCGCCGGTCGCGCCGAAGCCGCTCCCGACGCCTCCCGGGCAGGAGGCCCCTGAAGCGGCCCCGGACAGCGCCGCCTCCCCCTCTCCCGCGGCGACGCCGGAAACCGCGCCTGAAGCCACTGCCCAGCCATGAACTTCTCGCACTTTTTCATCGACCGGCCGATTTTCGCGACGGTCCTTTCCATCATCGTCACCCTGATCGGCGGGCTGGCGATGATGCGCCTGCCGATCGATCAGTATCCGCCGATCACCCCGCCGACGGTCTCGGTGACCGCCTTCTACCCCGGGGCGAACTCGCAGACGGTGGCGGAGACGGTGGCCGCGCCGATCGAGCGCGAGATCAACGGCGTGGAGAACATGCTCTACATCTCCACGCAGAACAGTTCGGACGGGTCGATGTCGATGACCGTCACCTTCAAGCTCGGGACGGACCTGGACGACGCGCAGGTGCTCGTCCAGAACCGCGTTTCCACCGCCTTGCCGAAGCTCCCGGAGGAGGTCCGGCGCGGCGGCGTGGTGGTCAACAAGCAATCGCCCGACCTGATGCTGCTCATCGCGATTGATTCGCCCGATGGCCGCTACCCCCGGGAATACACCGACAACTACGCGCAGCTTCAGATCGTCGATCGCCTTTCGCGGATCGAGGGGGTCGGGTCCGTCACCGTCTTCGGCTCGGAATACGCGATGCGGCTCTGGCTTGATCCCGATAAAATGGCGAACCTCGGGATGACCTCCACCGAAGTGGTCAACGCCGTGAGTTCCCAGAACGTGCAGGTCGCCGCCGGGACCATCGGCGCGATGCCTTCGGCGGAGAACACCCCCTTCCAGTACACGCTGAACGCGAAGGGGCGTCTGCTCACCGAAGAGGAGTTCGGCGAGATCGTGGTGAAGCGGGGGGACGGGGGGGAACTCGTCCGCCTGCGGGATGTCGCCCGGATCGAACTCGGCAACAAGGATTACAATTTCGTCTCCTCCCTCGATAGCCGGCCGACCACCCTGCTCGGCATTTTCCAGCTTCCCGGCTCCAACGCGCTCGCCACCGCCGAACGCATCCGGCAGGCGATGGAAGAGTTCAAGGTCGATTTTCCCGAGGGCCTCACCTACTCCATCCCGTATGATACGACGATCTTCATTCAGGAATCGGTCCATTCCGTTACGGAAACGCTGCGGGACGCGGTGATCCTGGTCATCCTGGTGGTCGTCCTCTTTCTCCAGAACTGGCGGGCCTCGGTGATTCCGCTGGTGGCCGTGCCGGTCTCGCTCATCGGAACCTTCGCGGTCATGTTCGCCCTCGGCTTCACCCTCAACAACATCTCCCTCTTCGGGCTGGTGCTGGCGATCGGGATCGTCGTCGATGACGCGATCCTTGTCGTTGAAAACGTGGAGCGAAACATGGGGCTGGGCCTCGGGCCCAAGGAGGCCACCTATCAGGCGATGAAGGAGGTGAGCGGGCCGATCGTGGCCGTCGGGCTGGTGCTCGTCTCCGTCTTCCTGCCGACGGCGTTCATCAGCGGCATCAGCGGCCAGTTCTACAAGCAGTTCGCCGTGACGATCGCCGCTTCCACGGTCATCTCCGCCTTCAACTCCCTCACCCTGAGCCCGGCGCTCTGCGCCATCATGCTCAAGCCGCACGGGGCGAAGAAGGATCTGCTGGAGCGGATCATCAATTTCCTCTTCGGCTGGCTTTTCCGGCTCTTTAACCGCGGCTTCGAGAGGATGACCACCGGGTACTCCGGGCTTGTCGGGCTGGTGACGCGCCGTTCCGCCCTCATCCTGCTCCTCTACGGGGGGTTGCTGGCGGCCACCTGGCTCGGGTTCGTCAAGGTGCCCACCGGCTTCATCCCGCCGCAGGACAAGGGGTACGGCATCGCCGTCGGCATCCTGCCCGACGCCACGAACCGGCACCGGACGGACAACCTCGGCGAGGAAGTCTCCAAGGCGATCAACGCCGTCCCGGGCGTGGATCATACGATCCTCATCAGCGGCTACTCCATGCTCAACGGCGCTTCGGACCCGAGTTCCTTCAGCATTTTCGTCACTTACAAGCCGTTTGAGGAACGCAAGGGCGATCCGGCCCTGAGCAGCGACTCGATCATCGCCGAAGTCCGCAAGCTCGCCCGGCAATTCCCGCAGGGGCTGGTGCTCGCCTTCGGCCCGCCCGCCGTGAGCGGCATGGGGAACGTCGGCGGGTTTTCCATGCAGTTGCAGGACCGGGTGGGAGCCGGGTTCGAAGTGCTTCAGGGGGCCACGCAGCGGCTCATCACCGCCGCCCGTTCGCAGCCTTCGCTCACCGGGCTTTCCACCACCTTCCGGCCCGATACGCCGCAGTTTTTCGTCAATATCGACCGGGAAAAGGCGCAGGCGATGGGGGTTCCCCTCAATAACGTGTTCCAGACGCTCCAGGTCTACCTTGGCTCCGCGTATGTGAATGACTTCACCCTCTACGGGCGGACCTTTCAGGTGCAGGCGCAGGCGGATGAGTTTCACCGGGACCAGCCCGACGACCTGCTCCGGCTCCAGACCGCGAACAATGATGGGGAGATGGTGCCGCTCGGCGCGTTTGTCACGATCGAGGACAGCTACGGCCCCTCCACGGTGAACCGCTACAACCTCTTCAACGCGGCGGACCTGAGCGGCGACACCGCCCCCGGCTATTCCTCCGGGCAGGCGATCGCCACCATGGAGGCGCTGGCGCAGCAGGAGCTTCCCGCCGGGATCGGCTTTGAATGGACCGGGCTCACCCTCCAGCAGAAGCTGGCCGGGAACACCGCCATCTTCATCTTCCCGCTCTGCGTGCTGCTCGTCTTCCTCGTCCTCTCGGCGCAGTACGAGAGCTGGAGCATGCCGCTTTCCATCATTCTGGTGGTGCCGATGGTGCTCCTCTCCTCGCTCGTCGGCCTGATGATCATGGGCAAGGATAACAATATCTTTACCCAGATCGGCTTTGTCGTGCTCGTCGGGCTGGCGGCCAAGAACGCGATCCTCATCGTCGAGTTCGCGCGGCAGCTTCAGGAGGAAAAGAAGATCGACCGCTTCGAAGCGGCCATCGAGGCGTGCCGCCTCCGTCTGCGGCCCATCCTGATGACCTCCATGGCGTTCATCTTCGGGGTGATCCCGCTGGTGCTCTCCCGGGGCGCGGGGGCGGAGATGCGCAACGACCTCGGGCTGGCGGTCTTCAGCGGGATGCTCGGGGTCACCTTCTTTGGCCTCCTGCTCACGCCGGTCTTTTACGTGGTGATCATGAAGTTTTCGCGCAAATGAACGCCTTTGAACTCCCGCATCGCCCCCGGCTCCGCAGCGGCAAGGTCCGCGAAGTGTTCGACCTCGGGCGCGAACACCTCCTCTTTGTCGCCACGGACCGGATCTCCGCGTTCGACTGCATCCTGCCGGACCCGATTCCCCACAAGGGGGCGGTGCTCACGCAGCTTTCCGCCTTCTGGTTTCACCGCTTCGATTTCGTGAAGAACCACCTGGTGACCACCGATTTCGACGCCTTCCCCGAAGACCTGCGCCCGTACCGGGAGGCGCTCGAAGGCCGCTCCATGGTGGTGCGCAAGTCCGAGCCGTTGCCGATCGAGTGCGTGGCGCGCGGGTATCTGGCCGGGTCCGGCTGGGCGGAGTACCGGGAGCGCGGCACCGTGGGCGGGCACCCGCTGCCGCCCGGGCTGCGGCAGGCCGATCCGCTCCCCGGGCCGCTTTTCACCCCCGCCACCAAGGCGGAGAGCGGGCACGACATCAACATCACCTGGGACGAATGCCGGGCGCTGGTGGGCGACGCCGTGGCGCGGAGCGTGCGGGAGATGACCCTGCGCCTTTACGAAGCCGGGAGCGCCTACGCCCGGGAGCGCGGCATCATCGTGGCGGATACGAAGTTTGAGTTCGGCCTGTGCGAGGGGGAGGTGATCCTCATCGACGAATGCCTCACGCCGGATTCCTCCCGCTTCTGGCCCGCGGACGCCTGGGCTCCCGGCGGCAGCCCGCCGAGCTTCGACAAACAGTACGTGCGGGACTACCTCGAAACCCTGGCATGGGACAAAACGCCGCCCGCTCCCGCGCTGCCGGAAACGGTGATCGCCCGCACGAGTGAAAAATACCGCGAAGCGTACGAACGGCTCACCGGCCACCCCTTCCCGCTCCGCCGGCGCCAACCCGACGCGACCCGGTGATGAGGCTCGACGAAGCCATCGAGCTTTTCATCCTCTACCTTGCCACGGAGCGGGGGCTCTCCCGCAATTACCAGTTATCCAACCGCCAGTCGCTCGAAGCCTTCGTCGGCTGGTTGCGGGAAAACCACGCCGTCGAAACGGCGGATGCGGTGACGCTCGACCTCATCACCGGATACCTTGCGCGGCGGCGGCGCGACGGGCTGGCGGCGGCGACGATCTCGGTGAACGTGGTCGCCATCAAGCTCTTCTTCCGGTTTCTGGCGCGGCGCAAGCAGATCGCCCGCGATCCCGCCGAACACCTCGCCCTCCCGCGCGTGCGCAAGCCGTTGCCCGGGACGCTCAACGAGGCCGACGTGGAGACGCTGCTTGAGAGCATCCCGCTCAATGAACCGCTCGGCCTGCGGGACCGGGCGATGCTGGAGCTTCTCTACGCGAGCGGGCTGCGCGTTTCGGAGCTGACCGGGGCGCGGCTCGAACACCTGCACCTGGAGGAGAAGATGATCCGCGTCACCGGCAAGGGGAACAAGACGCGCGTGGTGCCGCTCGGGGTGAAAGCGCGCGACGCCATCGCGCTCTACCTGCGCAAGGAACGCCCGGAATACGTCAGGCGCCATACCGGGAGCGAGCTTTTCCTCTCCATACGCGGGCGGGCGCTCACCACCGTGCGCTGCTGGCAGATCGTCCGCGCGCGGGCGAAGGCGGCGGGGCTGGAGACCGCCGTCTACCCGCACCTGATGCGCCATTCCTTCGCCACCCACCTGCTCGGCAACGGCGCGGACCTGCGCGTCATTCAGGAGATGCTCGGCCACGCGGACATCGCCACCACGCAGATTTACACCCATGTGGACCAGAGCCAGCTCAAGTCGGTCCACCGCCGTTTCCATCCCCGGGGATGATCCCCGCCTTCCCTTCCACTACCGCCGATGAAAGATTTCTTCGCGATCCGCGCCCACGGCTCCACGCCGGGCCGGGAAGCCGTCGCGGGGCTGACGACCTTCGCCGCCATGGCGTACATTCTGGCCGTCAACCCGGCGATCCTCGCCGTCACCGGCATGGACCGGGGGGCGCTCGTCACCGCCACCGCCCTTTCCGCCGCGGTGATGACCACCCTGATGGCGCTGGCCACGCGCTACCCGATCGCGCTCGCTCCCGGCATGGGGCTCAACGCCTTCTTCGCGTTCTCCATCTGCGGGGCCAAGGGCATCCCGTGGCAGGGAGCCCTCGGGATCGTCTTTTACAGCGGCATCCTCTTTCTGCTCCTTTCGCTGACCGGCCTGCGCCGCCGGGTGGTGGAGGCGATCCCGCACGAGCTCAAGGTGGCGATCACCGGCGGCATCGGCTTTTTCATCGCGCTTCTGGGCTTCAAGAACGGCGGGCTGGTGGTGGCGCATCCGGAGACGCTCGTGACGCTGGGCGATCTCTCCCGCCCGGCTCCGCTGCTGGTGCTGGCCGGGATCGTCGCCACGGCGGTGCTCATCATCCGCAAGGTGCCGGGGGCGATCATCCTCGTCGTGGCGTTGCTGACCGGCGCGGGCCTTTTCATCCCCGGCCCGGCGGGCGTCGGCACGCTCACCCCGGCTCCCGAGGGGTGGATTCAGTGGCCCGCCTCGCTGGAGCCGACCTTCCTCAAGCTCGACCCGGGCATCCTCTGGCACGACTTCTTCAACGCCGCCCCGCTCATCCTGATGCTCCTTTTCATCACGATCTTCGATAACATGGGGACGCTCATCGGCGTCTCGCAGCGGGCCGGTCTGCTGGATGAAAAAGGGAACCTGCCGCGAATGGACCAGGCGTTGCGGGCGGACGCCGGGGCCTCCATTTTCGGCTCGCTCATCGGCACCTCCCCGGTGGTGAGCTATATCGAGAGCATCACCGGCATCGAGGCGGGCGGGCGCACAGGGGCCTCCGCGCTGGTGGTGGCCGCCTGCTTTCTGCTGGCGCTCTTTTTCACGCCGCTCATCCTGATCATCCCGGCGATGGCGACGGCTCCCGCGCTGGTGATCGTCGGCGCGCTGATGATGCAGGGGCTCTCCGACCTCAAGGGGGGCGATTTTTCCATCACCGTGCCGGTCTTCATGACGCTGCTGATGATGCCGCTCACCTTCAGCATCAGCGAAGGAATCGCCTTCGGGTTGCTGACCTTCGCGGGCATCCGGATCGGTCTCGGGCGCTGGCGGGAGGTGCATCCGGTCATCGCGCTCCTCTGCCTCTTTATCCTGGCCGAACTGATCTGGGGGCGGGGTTAGCAGCCTGTTAGGCGGAGTCTGTGGATTTGCCGGGAACGGCCGAAGCCCCGCTTTGAATCCCTTGCGAAGATTTTCCCGATCACGTATATTTGATCTGCAAACACCCAAATTTTTATAATCCATACGCAGTAGAAAAACAGGCTACCTGAAATCTGACAGTTTCGACCAACGCCTGTGTCTGTGCTGGCTACCGCGCCCAAAATGTGGGCGCGGCTTTGCCGCATTACAGACACGGGCTTTGTCAGAGCCTCAGGTAGGATGCGCAGGGTCGCGCTCCTTTTCTTTTTGCTCGCGTTGACCGAGCAAAATGCCTTCCGAGAACGAATATCTGGAATCCCTCGTCTCCCGCTCGCGATCCTATGCGGGAATCGGGTCGCGTCTAACCCCGGCTTATGCCTTGTCCCTGATCGAAGGGGTGGCTGCGATGCTTGGGGATAAAGGAATCCTCCTCAGAAGCGGCGGCGCACAAGGCGCGGACACCGCCTTCGAATGGGGGTGTTGCCAAACCCATGGGCGGAAGGAGATCTTCCTTCCCTGGCGAAACTACAACGGTAGCCGGTCCCCCCTGTTCATGCCTTCCGGGGAGGCCGAGGAAATCGCCTCCCATTGTCATCCGAACTGGGGGGCGTGCACTTCCATCGCCAGACGCTTCCATGCCCGCAACTGCCAGCAAATCCTCGGGCAACATCTGGATGATCCCGTGGATTTCGTCGTTTTCTGGGCTCACGAACGGAATGGAGTCGTCGGGGGAGGGACCGCTACCGCCGTTCACCTGGCACGACGGCTCAAAATCCCGACTTTCAACCTTCGTTGCCTGAGAACCTTCCGGCAATGGAGCCTTCTCGCCGGTACGTATCTGGCCTTCGGTCACCCCGTCGGGAATCACCCTTTCAGCTTTCTCCACCGGGTCTTGCGTCATCCGCCGGGCCCCTGAATCCCCGCAATCCCAGCCCTCACTCTGAAACCGATGTCAGCGTTCTCAGGGGAAGCGGGCGAAACGATCATGGTCGGCGATGATATTGAAATGACCGGCACTCTGTCCGGCTACGGATCAATGCTCCAAGAGAAGTCGCATTCCTCAGCGCCAACCGGATTCAAGCCGCTCACAAAGCGCGATCAGCCGCTGCCGCAGCCCACGCCCCCGTTCTGAAAACCGCCGCTGATGTGCTTCGTACCCGGCGCGCCCTTCCGCCGTCTCCACCGGGATCGGCTCGAACCCGAGCGCCCGCAGGTCGTACGGGCTCGCCCGCATGTCGATCTCCCGGATTTCGAGCGCGAGCGCGAAGGCGTCGGCGATCCATTCCGAGGGGGTAAAGGGGGCCAGCTTGAACGCCCATTTGTAGAGGTCCATGTTGGCGTGCAGACAGCCGTGCTGCTCCAGCCGCGCGCTGGTTGCCCGCGTCGGCTGGAGCCGGTTGAGCGGGCGGGCGGCTTCGGTGAAGAAGCGGAAGGCGTCGAAGTGGGAGCAGCGGATCGGCAGCGATTCCACGATGCGCGCGAGCCGCTCGCCGTCGTAGCGCAGCGGCCACGCCGCGTGGCGCACCTCCGGCGCACGGTAAACCATCGCCCATTCATGCAGGCCGAAACAGCCGAAGGCCGGGGGACGCGCCTCGATCCCCCGCAGCAGGGAGCCGATCCAGCGGACCGCCTCCCGCCGCTCCGGCTTGAGCCACGCCGGGTCCGCCGTCACCCCCTCCGGGAGCCGGTGGTAGCCGCTCAGGGCGAGGTATTCGTCCGCCCCCGCCCCCGCGAGCGCCCGCCCAAGGCCGGGATGCCACCGTTCCAGTTGGCCGGGGGTGTGGTGGTAGTAGTCGAACAGGAAATCGTGCACCGGGTGTTGCTCTCCCCGGCTCCGGCGTTCGCGGTGGGGCGCCACCCACCGGCGCACCCGCTCCCGGTGCGCGGCCCGGAGCGCCTGCCAGCACGGTTCGGAAAGCGATTCGGGCACGGCGGAAAACACCGGGCCACTTTCCGTGCGGGGCGTCCCCCGGTCAAGCCTCCCGGTCGCCGTTCGGGCTCTCTGCGGCCATCCCCGCAGGGGTTGTTCCCTTGCGCTTTGGGCGGCGAGCCTCTACGCTTTGAAGGCATGGAACCGACATTGACCGCGTACGGCACCTGGAGCGGGGGCCGTTTCATGAATTTTGGCGAAAAACTCGACGAGGCGCGCTATCTGGCCGCCATCCGCCGGGCCCACGAAAAGGGGATTCGCACGTTCATGACGGCGGATGTCTACGGACAGGGCGAGTCTGACCGGCTGCTCGGGCTGGCGCTCGAAGGGTTCCCGCGCGATTCGTACTGCCTGGTCGGCGCGGTCGGGCACGATTTTTACAATGGCGAACGGCAGGGGGCCAAGGGCTACCCGCGCTTTACGGACGCCGCGCTCCGCGAACCCGGGGAATTCACCGATTACCTGCGCACCGCCACCCGACGCTCGCTGGAGCGGCTGCGGACCGATCATTTCGACCTGCTCCTGCTGCACAACCCGGACCAGACCGGCTACTCCAGCCCCGCCGTCTGGGACGGGATGGAAACGCTGCGCGAGGAGGGCCTCACGCGGCTGCTCGGGATCGCCCCCGGACCCGCCAACGGGTTCACGCTCGATCTCATCAGCGCGTTTGAAACCTTCGGTGGCCGGATCGACTGGGCGATGATCATCCTCAACCCGCTGGAACCGTGGCCGGGCGGGCTTTGCCTGGAAGCGGCGCGGCGGCACGAGGTCTCCATCATCACGCGCGTGCTCGATTACGGCGGGATTTTCCACGACGATGTGAAGCCCGGCCATGCCTTTGCCCCGATGGATCACCGCGCCTACCGCGCCGCCGGTTGGGTGGAGGCGGGCAACCGGAAGCTGGAGCAGCTCCGCCCGTACGCGCAAAAGCGGGGGCTCACCCTGCTACAGCTCGCCGCCGCGTGGAATCTGGCGCATCCGCAGGTGCGGAGCGTCATCCCGACGCTCATTCAGGAAATCGGCGCGGAGGCCCGCCCGCTGGAGTCGAAGATCGACGAACTCGCCGCGCTGGAAACCCTCGGCGACGCGCTGAAGCTGACGCCGGAAGAGGTGGCGGAAATCGGGGCGATCGGCTCCAACCGCGGTTGCATGGCCCTCAAGGGCGGGAGCCCCCTCTACACCGGCGAGGCGGTGGCCGACCAATGGCCGCTGGACGAGGCGTTGCGGGCGGTGGCGGAACGCTGGGGCATCCGTCCCGAGGCCGATCTCGTCAAGACGATGTAGCCGGGGCGGGAGCCGCCGGAGGCGCGGGAGGCGGCGACGCCGCCGGGCCCGCGGATGTCCCGCCATTCGTTTCATCCTCCGGTTGGGCGGGTTGGACCGGTTGGGCCGCGGTCGCTTGCGCGAGTTCTTCCAGGATCGGGCCGAGTTCGAAACGCCGCAGCCATTTGCGGGTTTCCTCGCGGTTGGCCGTGGCGACGAGTTCCGGGTTGCGCAGCAGCGCGAGATACCGTTTTTCGCGCACGGCTTTCACGATCTCCGGGTTGCGCCCGAGCGCCTGGATCTCCGGGCGTTCCAGAATGCGGGCCACCTGCGGGTGATGGGCAAAGCGCTCCATCGCCTCGGGCTGGTAGGCGATCTTGCCAAACTCGGCCAGGGCGGCGTAGGTCCGCTCGGAAACCGGGTCGATCAGGTTGAGCGCCACCCCGGGGATTCCCTTGCGCAGTTCCCCGTTCGCCGTGGCGAGCCAGTTGCGGGCGAGGGTGAGCGGAAGCGGGCTCCCTTCCCGCGCCGTTCCCGGGGTCTTCGGCAGGGAGCCGGAGGCGACGGTTCCCACCGCCCGCAACCCGAGGGCGAAAAGCCCCAGCCAGACGAACCCGAGCGCCAGTCCGATGACCCCCCCGGTGATCCCGTAGAAAAGCCAGACCAGCCCGAGGCGCTGCTGCGTCGTCTTGCTGAAGAGGAACGCCCCCACCCAGTCCACGAAGAGGTAGACGAGCAGCCCGAGCAGGACGCCGCCGAGCGGTTCGAGCACGAGATCGGGCAGCCCCGTGAACCGGAAAAGACGCCCGAAGGCGTCCCCGTTGAAGCGCCACGCCACATACCCCGCCCCCATGCCAAGGAGCCGGACGATCTGCCGCACCGGCCCGAGCCGCCAGCCGCCGACGAGCTTGACGAAAAGAAAGAGCCCCGCCGCGCCGTAGAGGAGGAGGTTCGTGTCCATGGGATGGAGCGGAAAGGGGAAAGCCCGGCCTCAGTCGCCGTTCTGCCCGCGCTGGCGCAGCCCGTGGTCGCAGAGGACGAGCGCGGCCATCGCCTCCACCATCGGGACGGCGCGGGGGAGCACGCATGGGTCGTGCCGCCCGCGGGCCTTGAGTTCCGTCTCCTCGCCCCGCACGGTGACGGTCTGTTGCGGGCGCAGGATGGTGGCTGTCGGCTTGAAGGCGATGCGGAAAAAGATCGTCTCCCCGTTGCTGATCCCCCCCTGAATGCCGCCGGAGCGGTTGCTGGTGGTCTGCACCCGGCCTTCGCGGATCACGAACGGGTCGTTGTGCTCGGAACCGGTGAGCAGCGTTCCTTCAAAGCCGGAGCCGATCTCGAACCCTTTGCTGGCGGGGATGCTCATCATCGCCTTGGCGAGATCGGCCTCCAGCTTGTCAAAGACCGGTTCGCCCCAGCCCGGGGGCACGCCGCGCACCACGCATTCGATCACGCCGCCGACGGAATCCCCCTCGCCGCGGACCGATTTGATGAGTTCGATCATCTGCGGGACGATGGTTTCATCCGGGCAACGGACGATGTTGGCCTCCACCTGATCCGCCGTGACCGTGGTGGTGTCCACGCTGGCGTTGAGCCGGTGGATGGATTTCACGTAGGCGATGATTTCGAGATGCGGGGCCATCTGCGCGAGCACTTTTTTGGCCACGGCGGCGGCGGCCACCCGGCCGATCGTCTCGCGCGCGGAGGCCCTCCCTCCGCCCTGCCAGTTGCGGATGCCGTATTTCGCCTGGTAGGTGTAGTCCGCATGGGAGGGGCGGAAGGCGCTCTCCATTTCCCGGTAAGCCTCGGGCCGGGCGTCCTGATTCATGACGACGATGGAGATCGGGGTGCCGAGCGTCTGCCCCTCGAAAACGCCGGAGAGAATGCGGCAGCGGTCCTCCTCCTTGCGCGGCGTCACGATCTCGCTCTGGCCGGGGCGGCGGCGGTCAAGATCGCGCTGGATCGTGGCCTCGTCGATCGCGATCCGCGGCGGGCAGCCGTCGATGACGACCCCGACCCCGCCGCCGTGCGACTCACCCCAGGTTGAAATGCGAAAAAGTTGGCCGAACTGACTGGACATACGGGGGCCATCAAACAGCGGAACGCCCTGCGCGGCAATGCGAAAAGCGGGTTCGCCGGTTACGAACGTTTCGCCCGGCGGAAACGGGAGCGGCGATCCTCGCTGGAAGCCGGGGGCGGCGGATCGGCGGGCGGTTTTTTCTCCGGCGCGGACGCGGGAGGCGGCGGCGGAGCGGCGCGCCCTGGAACGGGAGGGGCGGCGGGCGGCGGCGGGCGGCGGGCGGCCCGCCCGATCTTCCCCGTCATCGGGAGGGCCCGGAGCAGCCGCGGCTGCCAGCCGATGCGGGCAAGCAAGGTTTCCACCAGAAAGAGCCCGAGCAACAGCGGCAGTAGCCAGCGCCGCCACCCGGCGTATTCGCTGGCGCGGGGGGCGCTCCAGATGCCGCTCAGTTCCAGCCGTTCCTCCCCGCCGCTGGCCCTGGCCAGCGCGGCGATCTCCGCGGGGCGTGCCCGGTCAAACTCCCATTCCGCCCCGCGCCCGGCCAGAAGCGGCCCGAAAGGGAGCGAAACCTCCCCTGCCTGTACGACCCCGCGCACCCGTTCGCCGGGCCTCAGGGGAGCCTCCACGCGGAAGCGCCCCGGCTCCATCCGCTGCCAGACGAGCGTCCGGACCTCGCCCGGTTTCTCTCCGGCGAGCCGCAGTTCCGGCGGGTGGGCGGCGATCTGCTTTTCCCGGGCGGTGTCGTAGAGGAGTTCGGCGTGCAGTTCGCTCCCCTCCACGGCAGCCCGCACGGCGAACCCGGGCTCCGGCCCGGTTCCCATCAGCCAGCGGGCGAGGGTCTGGGTGAAATCGCCAAAGGCGGGCCAGGCGCGCACCGCCTCGGAAAACGGGCCGCCGAGCGGGAAGGAAACCGCCGCCACCCGGCCGCTGCCGCGTTGCCAGAAGGCGACCAGCGGAGCGGCCTCCTCGTTGGCCGTGAGGAGCGCCGCCGTGGCTCCGGGGCGCAGGTAGCTCAGGTTGTACCCGTCCACGGCGGGGAGCCACGGGAGCGGCCGGGCGGCGATCTCCTGCCAGGTGGCGAGCGGTTTGAGCGGTGTCGCCTCCTCCACGAACGCGGAGCGGGCCACCGCCACCGTCTCCTGCTCAAAGAGGGCGGGCAGCGTCGCCGCGTCCTCGGTGAAGGCGATGCGCCCCTCCCCGAGCGTGGCGATCTCGCGAAGCAGCGCGGCGTCGGGATCGTTCTCCGTTCCCAGTCCGACGACAGAGATCGTCATCCCCTCGGCCCGCATCCCGGCGATCATCCGGCGGTAGTCGCCGGGGTTCTCCGCGTCGGCGGCGTCGGCGAAGAGGATGACATGGCGGGTGCCGCGCGGGGAGGTCTGGAGGGAATCCCGGGCCGCCCGGAGCGCTTCGTCCACGTAGATCCCCCCGCCACCGGCGGTGATGCCCCGGACGGTCCGGGCGAGTTCCGCCGAATCGCCGCCCACCGTGCTCAGCGGAACGATCGGGTGCGGCTGGGTGTCCACGGCGAAAACGCTCACCTGATCCATTGCCCCGAGCAGTTCCACGGAGCGGGCGGCGGCGTTGGCGGCCAGCTCCATCTTCGTCCCCCCGGCGGCGGTCGCCGCCATGCTTCCGGAGCGGTCAAGGGCGATGGAGAACGCCACGGCGAATTTCCGGTGATCGTTGCGCAGCTCCATGGAGACGGGGAGAAGCTCGTCGATGGAAGAGCCGAAGTAGCCGCCGGAGCCGAAGCTGTTCCTCCCCCCGGCCATGAGAAGGCCGCCCCCCTGATGGCGCACGTAAAAGTCGAGCGCGTTGAGGAAAGCGGGCGGGAGGCTGAAGGCGGGAACGTTGTTGAGGATCACCCCGCGCGCGCCTTGCAGATGCCCTTCGTCAAGCCGGGAGAGGTCCCGGACGGGTTGAACCTCGAACCCGCGGGAAGCCAGGAGCTTCACCAGCGGATCGTCCGTATAAAGGGTGACGAGCAGCAGCCGCGGCCCGCCGGTGACCTCCATCCACTGGGCCGCCCGGTTGTTGCCCGGGAACGGGTCGTTCCCTTCGGGTCGGAGAATCACCTCATAGCGATGCCCCCCCGGCTCGGGGGGCCGGTCCGTAAACCGGGCCACGCCCACGCCAAAGGGGGAGGTGATCCCGACCTTCCCTTCCGCCAGTGTCCGGCCGTTGCGGGTGAGCGTGTAGGGGATTTCCGCCCCCCGGGGACCGCGCACCCGCGCTTCGATCAGGAACGCTTCCCGGAGCGGGGCGCGCATCGGCAGGGAGAGCGATTCCACCCGCACGTCGTCGTGTGCGCCGGTCGCGGCGAGCCGGTAGTCGAGCGGTACTCCCTGCGCGGCGAGCCGTTCGGCGGTGTCCGCGGGGGTGTCGGTGGAATAGCCGTCGCTCAGGAGCAGGAGCCGGGCGGTCCGGTCCGGAGCCATCAGCCCGAGCGCATGCCCGATGGCGAGGCCGGTGCGGGTCGCCTCCCGGTCCCCCGTGAGGGCGATCCCCGCGGAGGGATCGCGCAGGGTCGCCTCCGCGGCGTAGTCGATGAAGAAGAGGCGGTCTTCACGGCCCTTCGACTTTTCAAGGATCGCCTCCCATTCGCGCCGGTGCGGCTCCACGCTGGCGGCGGCGGAGGCGGAGCGGTCCGCCAGCACCCAGACATCGAGCCCCCGGCTCCGCCGCCGGGTCTGCGGGTCGATGAGCAGCAGGCACAGGAGCAGGAGAATGGCCAGCCGCAGCGGATGCCGGAGCCGGGGCCGCCGCCAGAGCAGGAGGCCGATGAGCGGCAGGAGCAGGAGCCATTCCGGAGAGGCGAGGCGGATCATGATTTCCAGCTCCAGTTTGCCACCAGCACCCCGCCCAGAAGCAGGAGCCACAGGGGGGTGAGCCCGTCGGCTTCGGAATGGCGTTCCCGCTGCCGGGCGGCGATCTCCGGCAGCGGATCGGCGCTCGCCGCCTTGCGGAAATCGGCTTCGCGCAGATCGGCAAAGTGCGCCGCGCCCGTGAGAAGCGCTTCGCCATGATCGCCGAGGGTAAAGAAGCCCGGTTGCGAAGGAGCCCGCGGGAACCGGGTTTCGAGCGGGGGCGCTCCCTCCGCCGCCAGGCTCCAGCGCGGCGGGGCATGCCGGGGAGCGGGCGAGAGCGGCTGATGAGTCTCGAAGTTCGCGGTTTCCGGCAGCGGCGTTGCGGCCCGCACGGAATCGACAAAGCGGTGGAGCAGGACCACGAAGGCGGGCAGGCGCGTGGCGTTGGATTGCACCGGGTCAAACCCGATGAAAAGCTGCCGTCCACGCCGGAAGATCAGCCGCCGCTCCCCCTGCCAGAGCAGCGGGCGATCCTGCGCGGTCGCCGGGATGCCGAAGCCTTCCCCGGTCAGCAGGCCATCCCAACTCAGGCCGGAGAGCAGCGGATCGCGCTCCGCGATGACGGGCCCGCGCAACAGGCGCGCCTCGGGCGGCGGGGCCGGTTCGTGCAGGAGGATGATCGCCGGACCTTCCGGCAGCCGGGGCAGGAGCGGATCGTAAAAGGCGATCGTGAGGTGGACCGGCTCCTGGGTCACCCTTTCCATCGCGGGCAGGCTGCGCAAGAGGGCTTCGAGCCAGCGCGCGTTCGCCGGCAGGGCGGCCGCCTCGCCGCTCACCCGCACGCGCAGCCGCCCGGGCTCCGGACGCACGAAGGGGAGCCGGTCGTCGAGGGGAAACCGGTCCGCCGGGTCGAGCGCCAGGGTGGCCCGCCCGCCGGGGTAGGGGCCCCGCAGCGTGAGCACCTCCCCGGGCTTGAGCGTGAGCGCCTCCCATTCCCCGCCCGGCTCGATCCGCCAGCGCAGCGTCCGGGGTTGCCCGCCGTAATGGCGCACCAGCGCCTCCCACCCCTGCGCGGTGGCGGTGAACCCGGCGAAGCCGCTGTTTTCGATCGGCTCGCCGATCGCCCAGAGCGCCACGCCGGGCGGGACGGTCGCCGGGTGATCGGTCACGAAGAGGACCACCCCCTGCTCCTCGCGCACCAGCGCCAGCGCCCGGCGCAGGGCGGGATCGGGGTCGTGGGTTCCCAGCCGGGGTTCCCACCGGCCCAGCGCGGATTGCAGTTCCTCCCGGGATGACCCGGCGTAGAGCCGTGCGGCGGCGGGATCGCTCTCAAGCAGTTGCCAGCGGGTGGAGGCGGTCGCCCGCTCCAGCGTAGCGAGGCGTTCGGGCAGGCTGGCGGCGAGTTTTTCGCGGAACGCCCGCATGGAGACGGAGCTGTCGAGGAGGATCACCACCGTCTGCGAGGCGTCCGGGCGCAGCCAGCGCGGCCCCGCCAGCAGCCACGCGATGAGGCAGACGGCCAGCAGTTGGAGCCAGAGCGGCACCGACTGGCGCAAGCGCCGGAAACGCCGCCCCCCGGCGCTCTCGGGCCGCACCGTTTCGAGCAGGAAAAGCGTGCTCACCGTCCGGGGCCGCGAGGGGAGTTGCAGAAAATGAATGGCAAGGATCACCGGGAGGCCGATCAGCGCGGCGGCCCCGAGCCACGGGGTGGCGAAGGAGAGGCCGTTCATCACGCGATCTCCACCGCTCCGTGCGGGAGCGCCTCCTCGTTGAGGGCTTCGGCGAAGGGCGGCTCCGAGGCGACCCGGGCGAGCGCGATGCCGAGCCGCCGGGCGTGTTCGCGCCAGAGGGTGAAGTGACGCTCGTACGCCTCCCGGTAGCGGGCGAGCAGCCCCGGGTCCACACTCTGGTCCCGGTGCCGACCGCTTTCGCAATCGAGGAGATCGAGGTTTCCGCTCCACTCCGGGGCCGCCTCCTCCCGGCAGTACGGGGCGAGCACCACCCCCCGGCCCCGACCCGCCGCCAGCGGAGCCAGCGCCGGGGCGCCTTCAAAGAGGAGGTCCGAAATCCAGACGCGCAGGGCCCCGCCGCGCCATGGGATCGCCTCCAGCGCCGGGGGGGCGGGGGAGGGGGGCGCCTCCCGGGCGGCTTCCACCGCCTCCCGCACGGGAGCCCACGCCCCGGCGGCTTCCGCGGCCACCGGCGTCACCCCGTGCCCGCCGACGAGATAACACCGGAGCAGCCCCTGCCGCCGGGCCGAGGCGACGGCGAAGGCGAAAAGCTCCAGCGCCCGCTCCGCCTTCGCGGGGGTAAGGAACATGGAGGCGGAGACATCAAGGGCGAGGTCGATCCCGGGGCTCACCTCCTCGCGATAGAGTTTCAGGCTGTAGTGGCCGCTGCGGGCGTAGACCTGCCAGTCGATCGCCCGGGGATCGTCTCCGGGGAAGTACGGGCGGTGATCCTGAAAATCAATGGAGGAGCCGGTGCCGCTCCCGAGCCACTGGCCGTGAAGCCCGCGCCAGACCTGGTTGCGCAGCGGCAGCCGGAAGATTTCCGCCATCGCCCGCATCCGGGCTTCCAGAGCAGGATAGGCGGCTTGCGTGATCATTCCCCGGCGTCCGTTGCGGTCCGCAGGCGCATCGCCTGCCGGTAGAGCCGGACCGAGTGGGCGAAGAGAAGGCCGATCACCACCAGCGTCAGCGGTACGACGATGGCGAGGTGGACCTCGACCCGGTCCGAGAAGTGGTTCCATCCCCAAAGATGGGAGAAGAACCCGGTGGTCGGCAAGAGGCTGGCCCAGAGCGGAACCTCGCCGCCCATGGTGAGGAGGAGGGTGGTCGCAAAAATGGCCAGGATGAAGCAGATAATCTGCAAGCCGCCGTAAATCACCCACGGGCCCTTGTCGCCCGCGTCCCGCTTCCGGTAGAACCACTGGAGAGCGAGCAGCGGGCTGTAAACCGCTCCCACGAAGGAGACAAACCCGTAAAGCTCCCGTGCATCCGGCAGGGTGTAATCGAACTTCGTACAGAGAAGCACCGCCAGGATCAGGAGCGAAAACTGGAACCCCGCACCGCTGCCCGGCAGCAGGAACCATGCGGCGGGGCGCTCCAGCTTCCGGAGCCGCGCCGGAAGCGGCAGGCGGCGGTAAAGGCTGGGCAGGGGATAAAACGGCTCCAGCAGCGCGCCGAGGATGAGGGGCGAGGCGCAGAGAAGGGCGAGGGGGAGATACCCCGAGTGCGTGGAAAGGGTGTCAAACCCGAAGCCGACCAGGAGAATGAGCAGCACCAGCAACCGCCGCCGGGTGGAGCGGTTCACGCCCACGGGGGAGATGCACGAGACGCCGAGTTCGAAACAGATCAGGATGATGAGCGGGGCGAAAAAAGCCGTGGCGATCCAGAGTTCCGGATGCGAAGGCATGGAGGAGGACGACCAGAGCCCCCCGAACCGGAAGACTCCGGGGATGATATTGGTCATCATCCCGAACAGGACGAAGAAAAACACCGTGCGGCCCACGATGCCGCCGAGATGCCCGGAGACGCCCACCGTCAGCGCCACCGCGATGAGCAGGCCGACCACCAGCCACGCCAGCACCACGAGTTCCTGCACCAGGTTGTACCCGCCCACGAAATAGCGGATGACAAAAAGCGGGAGCACCGTGGAGACGATCAGCAGCCCCTGAAGGACGAGCGCGAGCCATTTGCCGCTGATGATGCGCCAGGGGGTAAGCCGGGTGAGGAGCAGGAGATCGAGCGTGTTCGCCTTGATCTCTCCCTGCACGGCGTTGAACCCCATCATGGGGATCACCCCCAGCAGCAGCCCCCCGATGAAAATCCACGGCAGCGCCGTATGCACGTCGGAATCCGTGCTGGTGAGCATCCCCGCCGTCACCAGAATCATGCTTACCTGAATGAGGATGAACAGGGAGACGAACACCCGCGACCGCATTCCCTGCCGGAGTTCCTTCACCAGAATGGGGCTGAGCCCGTCAGCGAAATCGTTCTTCATATCGGAGTCCGAAAAGCCCCGGAGGGGAAGCAACGTCCTCGCTTCTTCCGGAAGGGGGCCGGGGGTTCACGTCCCCAAAGAGAAAAGCAGGAAAGCGGTTTTAGGAAAGCCAAAAACCATGCCTGCCCACCGGAAAAAGGTGCCTTTCCCGCGCTTTCGCCCTACCTTGCGCCAAACCGATGGCGAAATACCTGATTGTTGACGCCCACAGTGTGATCCACGCCTGGCCGGAACTGCGCACGCTCCATTTCCGGCGGATGGTGCTTGCCCGCGACGCCCTGTTGCGCGCGCTGGCCGCCTATCACGACCTGAGCGGCGTGCGCGTGGTGGTCGTCTTCGACGGGCAGGGGAGCCGCCCCTCCGGCGCGATCGAGCCGGGCGGCATTCAGGTCTTTTACTCCGGGGGCGGGATGACGGCGGACGCCGTGGTGGAGCGGCTGGTGGCCCGTTACGCCGGGGCGCACGAGATCACCGTGGCCACCGACGACCGGCTGGAAGCCGACACCGCCACCGGCTTCGGGGCCACCTGCATCTCCACGGAGCTTCTGCGGCTGATGATCCGGGAGAATGATGAGGGGCTGGAGCGCGAACTGCGGCGGCTGCGGCGTTAGCAGCCTGTTAGCGGTTCCAGGTCTTCCCCGCTCCATCGGAGGCCCGCTCCGTGCGCGCCTTTGCGGAACGCCCCGCTGCGGCCATTGCGAAGAGGCCGATCAACGCCAGCCCGAAGGCACCCGGCTCCGGGATCACCGCAAACTGCAAATCATTGGCGTTAAGGATAAAGGTTCCCGTTAATCCGGCGGCCAGGTTCAGGTAGCTGAAGTCTTCCCGGGCGAAGCCGAAGCTTTCTTCAAAGGAGAGGAGGGTGTAGGTCATCCCCTCGGCGCCGGTTCCCGAAAAATCAAAGGTGAAGGATTCTCCCGTGCCTTTGAGCAGTTGGCCGGTGCCGAGATCGAGCCGGTCCGAAGTGTTGTCGCTCAGGCTGAGTTCAAAGGTGAACTGGGCGATTCCCTCCGCGGCCTCCCCGTTCCAGGTCAGGTTTTCGTTATCGAGGCTCAGGGTGCCGATGCTGTTGCCCGGGGCGATCTTCCCGCCCGCGTTGAGCGTGAGGGCCCCGAGCACGCCGTCGCCGCCCACCACCGCCCCTTCGCCCACCGTCAGTGCTCCCCCGGTGTAGGCCGAGGCGCTGTTATAGATGAACGTGCCGCCGGTTTCCGAGAACGTGACCGCATTGGCCAGGCCGACCGTGTCGTTTTCGTACTGGAAGGTCGCTCCCGCGGCGATGCTCACGCCGCTGGTGCTTGCGATGCTGCCGGTGGCGCCGACAATCAGCCGCCCGGCGTTGACGAGGGTGGCCCCCCGGTAGGTATTGGCCGCCGAGAGCAGCAGCGTCCCCCCGCCTTCCTTGAGGAGGCTTCCCGCCCGGTTCGAGTTGGAGAGCACCCCGCTGAGAATGGCGTCCACCGCCGCCGCGCCGTCGTGTACGAGGAACTTGCGTGTCAGGTCGGCCCCGCCGGTATTGTTGAGGTTGATGTCGCTCTTGAAATCAAGGGTTCCCCGGGCCTGGGCCGAAGAGAAGACGAGCGCTGCCGTCGAAAACCATTGTCCGGTCCCCCAGGTGATGCTGCTGCCGAGATCGACCGAGAGATTCGCATCGTAAGCGCTGAAACCGCCGCCGCCGGCGTTGCTCAGGCCGATCTGACCGGCATCCGCGCCGATCGAACTGACAAGGTTTCCGCTGGCGGCCGTCAGTTCCAGCACGCCGCCGTTGCCCATGCGGATGACGCCGCCGGTCCGGGCCGTCGCGGAAGCCAGCCGCGCGGTGCCGCCGTTGAGATAGAGCGCTTCCGCGTATTCCCCGTTATCCCCGGTAAGGGCCAGAACGCCCTCGCCAAGGACGGAGAGCCCTTTGTTGGCGGCCCCGCCGTCCGTCAGGCTGCCCCCGAGGGTGAGCGTCCCCGCGCTGACGCTGATGGAGCGCGATCCATTGATGGTCACCGGGGCGCTTCCCAGGTTCAGGTCATTGGTTCCGACAAAGGTGAGCGTGTTTTCGATGATCAATCCCGCGTATCCCGTGAGCGTGATGGGCGCGCCGCTGGTGTTGTCGATCGCGCCGGGATTGAGCGAGACCTTCAGCGAACCGGTCCCGAGCGCATGGGTGTGATTGAGGTTCAACTGCCCGCCGATCAGGGCGGTTCCCCCGGAATAGCTGTTGTCGCCGGCCAGCGTCCAGGCCCCGCCGTCGGCCTTGGAGATGGCGAGACCCCCCGCCGCGCCGCCGTCGCCGATGCTGCCGGTGATGATGTTGCCGCCCGGGTTGCCGCCCCGGATGTGAAGGGTGATGGCCCCCGTGGTGGTCCCACCCTGGATGGTTCCCCCGATCCGGAGGATGTTGGAAGCCGTTGACGAACTGTTCTGGATGAGGAACGTGCCATCGGTTGTGGCGCTGGCGGCCTCCAGGATGAGCGGGGCGTTGATCGTCTGGGTCAGATTGGTGCCGGTGACTCCGGCCAGCATGTAGAGATTGCCCCCCGAGGTGAAATGGAGCGCGTTGCCCGTGGTTTCCCCGATGGTGAAGGAACCGGCGCTCGTGTCCTGAGTCGCGTTGAACTGGAGGAAGCGGATGTTGCGCCCGGCATCAATGAGCACCGGCTGGTTATCGGGGGCATTTATGTCGAAAGTGGCGTTGTCGGTATTGTTCGTGGTGCCGATCGCGCCGGGGATGGCGGTCCAGTTGGCGCTCTTGTCCCACGCCCCGTCGGAGCCGAGGCCCTTCCATTTTCCGTTCGCGGCATGCGCGGCGGGGAGAGCGGCGCTCAGGGCGAGAATCAACGCGACGGTTTTCGGGGAGGAGGATCGGCCGGATCGGGATGATTTTTTCATGGGGGAGGGAAGGGTTATCAGGGATTTGCAAGGCGGGAGTCGCTTCGGCAGGGAAACATTTCCTGATATAATAGTCAATATATTTAAGTAATGAAATACACTTCTATTTTCGCACCCTCCCGCATCCGGGGAAACCGGGGGGAGGGGGGGGCGACCGGGCGATTCCCGGCTTCCGGGGAAAGAAGATTGACCTGTGAAAACCGCCCGTGTTACCGTGGCTCTCCAAACCAAAAAGTCGCAGGGGAGCCGCCGGGCTGAGAGTGTTCGGGCATCCGCCATGGAATGAATGGCGGGAGTCGCGGGCAGACCCTTTGAACCTGATGCGGGTTATGCCGCCGAAGGAAGCCAAAAGGTATCGCCATGCCCCGTTCCCGGCATGGCTTTTTATTTTGGCCATTTTGGTCCGATGGCGGCCCCGGTGGCCTTCGCGCGAACTCCAGACCCTCTTTTTTTTCATCATGATTGCACCGAAAGACTCGCTTGAACCCCACAGCAGCGACCAGCTCCCCAACAGCACCCGCGTTTACGTCTCCGGCACGCTTCATCCGGAGATCCGGGTGCCGATGCGCGAGGTCGCCCTTTCGCCCACCCGGGGGCTGGACGGTTCGCTGGAGCCGAACGCGCCGGTGCGTGTCTACGATTGCTCCGGCCCGTGGGGCGATCCCGCCACCCCGCAGGATGTGACCCGGGGGCTTCCGGCGCTTCGCGAACCGTGGATTCGCGCCCGCAACGATGTGGAGACCTACGAAGGCCGTCCCGTGGAACCGCGGGACGACGGCTACCTCTCCGGCAAGCACGCCGAATACGCGAGCCGGGCGGAGCGCAACCGGCTCGTCGAGTTTCCCGGGCTGCGCCGCCAGCCGCTGCGCGCGAGCGCGGGGCACCCGGTCACGCAGCTCTGGTACGCGCGGCAGGGGATCATCACCCCGGAAATGGAATACATCGCCATTCGCGAGAATCAGGGGTTGGAGGAACGCCTCGCCGCCTTCTCGGAGAAGGCCGCCCGGCAGTCGCTCGACCACCGCCACCCCGACGGCACCACCCGCGCGGATGCGCCGCAGATTTTCGCCCGTTTCCCGCAGGCGATGCCCCGGCGGATCACCCCGGAATTCGTCCGCGACGAAGTGGCCCGGGGTCGCGCCATCATCCCCGCGAACATCAACCACCCGGAGCTGGAGCCGATGATCATCGGGCGCAATTTTCTGGTGAAGATCAACGCGAACATCGGGAACTCCGCGGTCGCCTCGGACATCGAGCTGGAGGTGGAGAAAATGCGCTGGGCCACCAAATGGGGTGCGGACACCGTGATGGACCTCTCCACCGGCAAGAACATTCACGCCACGCGGGAGTGGATCCTGCGCAACTCGCCGGTGCCGATCGGGACGGTGCCGATCTACCAGGCGCTGGAGAAAGTCGGCGGCAAGGCCGAGGAACTGACCTGGGAAATCTACCGCGACACGCTCATCGAACAGTGCGAGCAGGGGGTCGATTACTTCACCGTGCACGCCGGGGTGCTGCTGCGCTATATCCCGCTGACGGCCAGCCGCGCCACGGGGATCGTGAGCCGGGGCGGGAGCATCCTCGCCAAATGGTGCCTGGCCCATCACAAGGAGAACTTCCTTTACACCCACTGGGATGAAATCTGCGAAATCATGGCCGCCTACGATGTGAGCTTCTCCATCGGCGACGGACTGCGCCCCGGCTCCATCGCGGATGCGAACGACGAGGCGCAGTTTGGCGAACTGCACACGCAGGGGGAACTGACCCGGCGCGCGTGGGAACACGGCGTGCAGGTGATGAACGAAGGCCCCGGCCACGTGCCGATGCATCTCATTCAGGAGAACATGGCCAGGCAGCTCGAATGGTGCCACGAAGCCCCCTTCTACACCCTCGGGCCGCTGACCACCGACATCGCCCCCGGCTACGACCACATCACCAGCGCCATCGGCGCGGCGATGATCGGCTGGTACGGCACCGCCATGCTCTGCTACGTGACGCCGAAGGAGCACCTCGGCCTGCCGAACAAGAAGGACGTGAAGGACGGGGTGATCACCTACAAGCTCGCCGCCCACGCCGCCGACCTCGCCAAGGGCCACCCCGGCGCGCAGTACCGGGATAACGCGCTTTCCAAGGCGCGGTTTGAGTTCCGCTGGGAAGATCAGTTCAACCTGTCGCTCGACCCGGAGACCGCCCGCGAGTTCCACGACGAAACGCTTCCGCAGGAAGGGGCGAAGACGGCCCACTTCTGTTCCATGTGCGGCCCGCACTTCTGCTCCATGAAGATCACCGACGACGTGCGCCGCTACGCCGCGCAGCAGGGGATCGGCGAGGAGGAGAGCCTGCAACGGGGAATGGAGGAGAAAGCGAAGGAGTTCGTGGAACAGGGCGCCGAGGTTTATGTGGGCGCGAAAGAGGGCGCGAAAGGGACGGAGCCGGAGCCGTCGTAGGTCCGGTTGTCATGGCATGGAGCGCCCTGATGCGGACGCGGAGTACTGCGGGTAAAAAATGGGGCCCCGTTGATTTTGCGATGGCCGAGCGAAAAGTTTGAAATGGTTTGATTTGGCTACGCCGGGATCGCCGCCGACATCCGCGCCATGATTCCGATCTGGAGCGAAACCAGCATCGGGAAGGGGATGCAGCGGCGCGGTTGGTGGAATTGGCGGCTCATTGATCTCAAATTCCGACCGTGGAAAAAGGCCGTGAAAAATTAGTCTAAGTCCCGAGAGCCGCAAGAATCGCCTTCGATTCCTCTTCCGTGAACCGGCTTTTGCGGCGCAGTTTGCTTGCGAGGGTGTGCTGGTTCATCCCGGCCCGCCGGGCCAGTTTCGCCACGCTCAAGACCGGTGCGAAGCGTTCGATCTCTTCCCGGGCAAGGTCGGGTTCCGGGATTGGATCGCTGTGGCGTTCCGCCATTTCGAGCCAAAGCCCGGCGGCCTCCTCAATGTTGGCGGCAGCCTCAACGATGGTATCTCCGTGGGACATGCAGCCCGGAAGGGCGGGAATTTCCGCGATAAACGCGGCGTCTTCGTCGCTCCAATAAATGCGGGTGAGGTATCGGTTCTTTTTCATGGCTTCAAGAGGTTTCGGACGTTGCGGATATAGGCAGGCTTAACCGTCTTCCCGTGATGGGGGATAACCACCTTGCGGCCATCCTCATGACGGAAACCGTGATGACTTCCTTTCCCGCCCTGGGGAACAAACCCAGCTTGCAGGAGCAGTAGTTCAACTTCATCAAAGGTGAAAGAGGCGTCGTTTTGCCCGCCAATCAGCTTTTTCAGAAGTTTCTCTCTCTTGCTCATCAGTAAGATGAGTGCACGATAAATCGTGCATTGTCAAGGAGAGGTGCACGATTTATTGTGCAATATCTGCGGTGACGGCAACCTTTCAAGTCGGGATCGAAAAGCAGGAAGGAGCTTCCGCGATCACCATTGAGGGAAACTCGTCACCTTCGGCGGAGTTCGATGTGGCGTCCGACCCGATGGCGACGGCATCTGGCGCAATATAGGCCCAACTTGCGGCCTCGAAAATCATCGCCCGATATTGAGCTTCTGCCGGATCCGGATTAACGAAGGTTCCCTTGAGCGGTTGGGGGCGGTTTTACCTCTTGAAGCCAACGATCCGCTTCCATCACCGCTCTCTCCCGCTTCATGCCAACGTGAAAAAACGTGAAAGTTTTCGGGAAATAATCCTGTTTTCAAGCCGCGCCCAAATCGCGCCCAACCGCGCCGAGAGAGTGGGCGAAAAAGTCGGGGCGCTGATTTGCAACGGTTTAAGTCGGTATCGGGCCGGAAAAATGGCAGCGCGTACGGGATTTGAACCCGTGCACCAGCCTTGAGAGGGCTGTGTCCTGACCCCTAGACGAACGCGCCGTTGATACGCAGGGTGGAGGAGCCTAGCTCACACGAAGACACCCCGCAATCTTTTATTTTTTCTTGAGTTCGGAGAACTGCTTGAGGAAACCCTTCGTGCCGCCGGGCTGGTAGCCGCCCCGGTCCAATTCCTTCCCGCTGGGATCAAGAATCACGATCGTCGGGTAACCCTGAATCTGAAATTCCTTCTGGAGCTTGTCGTTCTGGGCCTTGGTCTCCGCCGGAAGCTCTTTCTTCTGCGGAAAATCAACCTCCAGCAGCACGAGCTTCTCCTTGGCGAATTTCTGGAAGTCCGACTGGGAGAAGACTTCCTTCTTGAGCTTGATGCACCAGCCGCACCAGTCCGAACCGGTAAAGTTGACCATCACCGGCTTCTTTTCCGCCTTGGCGGTTTCCAGAGCCTTCTTGTAATCGGTCATCCAATCCTGAGCCGATGCCGAAGCCGTCAGAACGAGGGAAGCCGCGACGGCCCATACCATGCGAGGGAATTGTTTCATGGGATGGAATGATCCCACAAGCCCCTTCCCGGAGCAAGTAAAAGCGGCGGCTCAAGCCATCCCGCCTCCCCTATCCTGAATTATTCATGAGCACCCTACTGCAATCGCCCCAAAGACCAGACCTGCGGCGTTGGGCTTGCTTTGAAAGGGATCGAGCATCCACGGATGCACTCACCCTTTCAAACCGGCGCCCGCCTTGCATCTCCGGCCTTTGGTGCGATTTCGCTTTCGGCTTCATGAATAATGCAGGCTATGGGAAACTCCGTTTTTACCCGACCCTCCGCTAACCCCTGACCCCGCGCGCGCGATCCCGGCCCGTTCACCCGTTGCCGGAATAACCCGGGGGCGGTTCCAGCCCCGGCGGTTGCGGCGTGGCGGTGACGACGCCGTGGCGATCCGTCCGGCGTTCGAGCCGGAGCAGGGCCGAGCGGGTTTCCGCCCCGTCCGGAGATTGAACGAGGATCGGAAGCGTTCCCGCTCCATCCGGGAAACGGTGGTGAAAGCGGAAGGTGCCGTCCGCGTTGAGCGGAATCTCCCGTCCGTCGATCCAGATTCTCGACCCCGGCACGGTGCCCCCGTAGTAGATGACTTCGGCGTTGAGATGGAAAAAGAAATCGCGCGCACCAGAGGGCGCGGCGCTCCAGCTGGCGCCTGCGGTCCGGAAGCTGGAGAGCCCGGGCGAAGCCAGCCACTCCGAAGCGCCCATGGCGAGAGAGCCCGAATTCCCTCCCTCCTCCGCGGAAAAAAGACTCCAGAAAGCTTCCCGCTCCTTCTCCGCACCCACGGCGGCGGACCAACTGCTCTCCCCGCCGGGACGCCCCCCGGAAAACCAGGAAGCGGCGACGTCGGACCGGCCATGGGCATGGCTCTGCCACGCCTCCTGCTCCGCCACGGGGATGCCTGCGGAGTCGAGCCGTTCGCGCAGTTGTTCGCGCAGGAGGATTTCGAGCGCCTCGTCATCCGTCGGCAGGGAAGCCGCCGTTTCATGCCCCAGAAGCGCGGCCACGAGCGCCCGCTCCCGCTCTCCCCAGCGGGCCCGGGGATCAAGCAGCGTCACCGCCTCCCTCTGCACCCGGTGCAACGCGTCCAGAAACGATTCGCCCTCCTGCCGCGACGGCCCGAGTAGATCAAGCGCCTGCTGAAAGGCGAGGTGATAGGGGACGGTGGCAAAACAGTCGTCGATCTCCGAAGAAAGGCCGCTGGCGGGGATGGAAGCCGTGTTGGAACGGGCCAGGAGGGTCCATTGGTTATGCGCGGTGAAAAAGCCGACTTCCGCATGGAACGTCGCCCCGCCCTGGCCGACGGGGATGTACCAGTGGCCGTTGCGGCTGGCGATCCCGGCGCGGTAGACCTCCTCCCCCTCCCGGTTATAGAGCCGCAGGTGCGTCTGCCCGCCGGTCGCTTCCGGGTGGCGGTCCCAGGCGATGTCCCAGTAGGTGAAGAGAAGCTCCGGGTCCCGGGCGACGAGAAAGAGCAAATTCGTGTCGTAACCCTCCGGCAGCGTGCCGAGATCGTCGAAGGAAGAGGGCGTCCCGGAAACCGCCGTGGCCGGTTCGGCGGACCCGGCGGGAGACGACCCCGGGGGTTCTTCGGGAGACGTTTCGGGAAATGGCCCGGCCAACCGTTCGGGGGCGGCGGTTTGCGTGGCGGTTTGCTCTGCGGTCTTTTCCCCGTTCACCGGCTCCCGGGCGATCCGGAAGCCTTTGGCACCTGCTTTTTGTTTGCCCATAAGCTTTTGTCAATCAATGGATTCCAGCCAGATTCCTCGTTGCAGCCGGGGCATGATTTTAGAAGCGCTGCCGCCCTTTGGCAAACGGAAACGCAACCGATCAGGGGATGCCCCATGCGGTGCTTCCGGTTTCCGCCAGCGCAGGGACGGGAGAACCCGCCGGCCCCGGCGGCCGGGATGCCTCCCCGGGCCGAAAAAGCTCGCGATCCCCCGGGAGAGCCCCCACTATCGCCGCTGATTTTTTAAGGAACTCTCTTTTTTCGATCATGCTGACAAAACGTGTCATTCCCTGTCTCGACGTTCACGATGGCAAAGTCACCCGCGGGGTGCAGTTCGGCAAGGCCGAGGCGGGCGAACTCCGCAACGTGGGCGACCCGGTGGAACTCGCGCTCCGCTACAACGAACAGGGAGCCGATGAAATGGTCTTCTTCGACATCACCGCCAGCGCCCATGGCCGGGCGACGATGGTCGATGTGATCGAACGGACCGCCGACCAGTGTTTCATGCCGCTGACGGTGGGCGGGGGCATCCGCACGGTGGAAGACATGAGCGTGATGCTCAAGGCCGGAGCGGACAAGATCAGCATCAACTCCTCGGCGCTGGCCACCCCGGAGTTGATCGCCCGCGGGGCGGAGCGTTTCGGCAGCCAGTGCATCGTCGTTTCCATCGACGCGAAGAAAACCGGCCCGGAGCGTTGGGAAGTCTTTTCCCACGGGGGCCGGAAGGCGATGGGGCTCGAAGCCGTGGCGTGGGCGGTGCGCGCCATGGAACTCGGCGCGGGAGAAATCGTCCTCAACTCCATTGATGCGGACGGAACCAAGGCCGGGTACGATCTGGAGATCACCCGGCGGGTGAGCGAGGCCGTCGGTGTGCCGGTGGTCGCCAGCGGCGGCGCGGGCCGGCTCGAACACCTGGCCGAAGTGCTCGAAGCCGGCAAGGCGGACGCCGTGCTCGCGGCGAGCATTTTTCACTTCGGGGAACATACCGTGGAAGAGGTCAAACGCTTTCTGGCCGCCCGGGGCGTGCCGGTGCGGCTGACCCGCCCCCCGGATAACGCCTGAGAAGCGCATGTCGGAGGCACGGCCCAATCCCGCCCCGCCTTCCGCCCCGCGTTCCGGCGCGGGGTTGTTCCTCGGGGCGCTGCTGGCGGCGGGGCTCGTCTGCGCCGTGCTGCTGCGCCAGCCGGAGTGGCCCCGGGAGGCGGCGTTCATGGCGGGCATCTTCGTGCTCGCCGCCCTCCTCTGGGTGACGGAAGCGCTTCCGCTCTTTGCCACGGCGCTGCTGGTGGTGGGGCTCGAACTGCTCCTGCTCGCCAACCCCGGGGATTGGCCGGGGCTCGGGTTTGCGGGAGGGGAATCGCCCGGCTACCGGGAGATCCTCGCCGTGGCGGCGGACCCGGTGCTGCTGCTCTTCTTCGGCGGGTTCCTGATGGCCCGGGCCGCCGTGAAGGAAGGGGTGGACAGCGCCATGTCCTCCCTTCTGCTCAAGCCGTTCGGGCACCGGCCCCTGCTCCTCGTGCTCGGGCTGATGCTCGTGACCACGCTTTTCTCCATGTGGATGAGCAACACCGCCACCACCTCCATGATGATGGCGCTGCTCGTCCCGATCCTCGCGCAGGTGCCCCGCAGCGATCCGTACCGCCGCCTGCTCGTCCTCTGCATCCCTTTCTCCGCCGCCATCGGCGGCATCAGCACGCCGATCTCCTCGCCGCCCAACGCCGTGGCGCTCGGGTTCCTGCAACAGGCGGGGCGGCCGATCCATTTTCTGGACTGGATGCTGGTGACGCTGCCGCTCATCGCCTTCCTCCTCCTCTTTGCCTGGGGGCTGCTCTGCCTCCTCTACCGCCCCAGGACGCAGGGGTTGCGCATCGCCGCCTCCACCCGGCCGCTCACCCGGCGGGGCTGGTTCGTGGTCGCGGTCTTCAGCGTCACGGTCCTCCTCTGGATCAGCGACCAGTGGCACGGGCTGCCCGCCGCCATCGTGGCGGTGCTCCCGGCCGTGGCGCTGACCGCTTCCGGCATTCTGGACCGCCGGGATGTGGACGGGATCGAATGGAACATCCTCATCCTCATCGCCGGGGGGATCGCCCTTGGCACCGGGATGCAGCTCAGCGGGCTGGACGCGATGATCACCCGCTGGCTCCCCTCCAGCCCGGACCGGGTCTTCGCGCTGGCCGCCGTGATGATCGGCGCCATGCTGGTGCTCGGCACCTTCATGTCCAACACCGCGGCGGCCAACCTGCTCCTGCCCGTGGGGATGTCCTCCGCCATCGCGGCGGGGGGCGACGCGCCGGTGATTGTCGCCGTGAGCATCGCCCTGAGCGCCTCCTTCGCCATCGCGCTGCCGGTGAGCACGCCGCCCAACGCCATCGCCTACGGCACCGGAGAGATCACCGTGCGCGACATGGCGCTGCCGGGCATCGTCCTCGGGCTCGTGGCCGGGCTGCTCATCCTCCTTTTCTGCGGACCGGTGCTCAAATTCTGGGGAATCTGAAATGCCGACGCAATCCCGAGCCTGTGCGGCGCAAGCGAAAGGATGCGGGAACAGCCCGTTTTACGATTCGATAACGGGCTGCCTTTTCTTTCCAGGCACGGTACCATGCTATGAAAACCACTGAACTTTCCCAACAATGGCAGGCGCTCCTCGCGGAGGAGCCCCGGCTGCGAATCCGCGATGCCGCCGCCCGGCTCGGCGTCAGCGAAGCCGAACTGCTCGTCACCCGCTGCGGCAACGGCGTCACCCGGCTGGCCGGGGACTGGCGCGAATTCATCAAGGAACTCCCCCGGCTCGGGCGCGTGATGTGCCTGGCGCGAAATGAACACGCCGTGCACGAACGCTACGGCGTTTACCGGGAGGTCGGCTTCTTCGGCGGAGCGCACGGAATGGGGCAGGTGGTCGGCCCGGATATCGACCTGCGCCTCTTCATGAGCCACTGGCACCATGGCTTCGCCGTGGAAGAGACCACCCCGGAAGGGGTGCGCCGGAGCTTCCAGTTCTTCGACGCGGACGGCACCGCCACCCACAAGGTCTACCTCCAGCCCGAGAGCAATCTGGACACCTACCATGAACTGCTTGAGGGCTACCTTTCCCCGGATCAGGAGCCGACGATCGCCATCGTCCCCCCGGAGCCGAAGCCCCCGGTCAAGCCGGACGCGGAAATCAACGTGGAAGGGTTTCGCGCCGAGTGGCTCACGCTGCGCGATACCCACCAGTTTTTCGTCATCATGCGCAAGTACGGGGTGGACCGCGAACAGGCGCTGCGCCTTGCCCCGGAGGGGTACGCCTGGCAGGTGCCGGTGAGTTCCACGCGCCGGATGCTCGAAACCGCCTCGGAGAGCGACGTGCCGATCATGGTCTTCATCGGCAGCGCCGGGTGCCTCCAGATTCATACCGGGCCGGTGAAAAACATCCGGATGTTTGGCGAGGAATGGCTCAACGTGCTCGATCCGGAGTTCAACATGCACCTGCGGGATACCGCCGTGGCCCGCGCCTGGGTGGTCCGCAAGCCGACGCATGAAGGGGGCGTCGTCACCTCGCTGGAACTCTTCGACGGGGAAGGCGAAAACATCGCCCTCTTCTTCGGCGCCCGCAAGCCCGGCGAACTCGAAGACCCGCGCTGGGCGGAGATCGCCAACGGGCTGGATCGGCTCTGAGGCCGGGCTTCACCGCCCGTCCCGTTTTCCGATACCCGCGCTGTTTCCGCTCCCCCGGGGGGAGGAGGGGAAAACGGCGCGGGTTGTTTTTTGATGGGGGAATCCTTCCTTACCAGGAAGGCTTGCCGACGCGCACCGTCGAGGGCCGCCGGGTGCGGTAGGCGGTGTCGGCGCTGTCGAAGATTTTCTTGAGCTCGTCGCGCGAGGAAACCCGGTACTCGATGGTATGGGCGTGGGTGCTCGTCGGGTAGGATTTGATGACGCGCTCAAGGAACTGCGCCTGTTCGGAGCGGTCGATCACGTCCTCGGCGATCTCCCGGATCTTCTCCAGTGCCCCCTGCCCCACACCCCCCGGAGCGTCGGTTTCCGCCGGCTCCAGATAATAGAAGCGGACGAGGGCGTTGCCGACCGTGTCGATATTCACCTCGGTGACCCGCGCGACGTTATCGACCCGGTATTCGTGCACGGAGACGGAGACGATCCGGTCGATCCCGACCGAATAGACGCCTCCATTGGTGAAGCAGCGCCACTGGGGCGTGCGGGTGGCGCCCGGGGTGGGCGTCGGCTCGGGCGTCGGGGTCTGGGCTGCCAGCGGCTGGAGCGCCAGAAGCAGCAAAGGGAGGATAAGGCGGCTGCGCATAAGCCTGATGATCCTCCGAAACCGGCGCCGGAGCGAGCGAAATCAGACGCCAGCGCCCGCCGCCGCACGGAGCTTTTCCACCACGCGGGCGAGCACCTGCGCCGCATGGGTCGTCTCCTCCGCGGTATTGAAACGCGAGAAAGAGAAGCGGAGGCTGGAGCGGGCCCGTTCCGCGGAGCACCCCATCGCCCGCAACACATGCGAGGGATGGATGGACCCCGCCGTGCAGGCGGACCCGGCGGAGCAGCAGATTCCCTCGCGGTCAAGGAGCAGGAGGAGCGCTTCGCTTTCAATCCCGTCGAAGGCGAGGTTGGAGGTGTTTGGCAGGCGGTGTTCCCGGTCGCCGTTGACCTGCGTGCCCGGGATGTTCGCCAGCGCCGTTTCCTCAAAGCGGTCGCGCAGGGCGCGCACCTGCGTGTTCTCGTGTTCGAGCCCGGCGGCGGCGAGTTCCGCCGCCTTGCCGAGCGCGACGATGCCGGCCACGTTTTCCGTTCCGCCCCGGCGTCCCTCCTCCTGGCTTCCGCCGATGAGGAACGGCTGGAAGCGGGTGCGGCGGCTGATCCGGAGCGCCCCGACCCCCTTCGGGCAATGGAGCTTGTGCCCCGAGAGGCTCAGGAAGGGAATGCGGGCCTCCGCCAGCCGGATCGGAATCTTCCCGACGGCCTGAACGGCGTCCGTATGGAAAAGGACATTGCGGGCGCGGGCGATCGCGGCGATCTCCTCCACGGGGAAGAGGACGCCGGTTTCGTTATTGGCCCACATGATGGAGACGATGGCGGTGTCCGGGCGGATCGCATCGGCCAGTTCGTCGAGGTCGAGCGCCCCCTGCGCGTTGACCGGCAGGAACGTCACCTCCACCCCCTTGCGGGCCAGCGCCTCGCACTGCTTGATGATGGCGCTGTGTTCGACGGCGGTGGTGACCACATGCTGGCGATCGGGGTCGTTGGCGAGTGCGGAGGAGATCGCGGCGTTGTTGGATTCCGTGCCGCAACTGGTGAAAAGGATTTCCCCGGGCTCGCACCCGAGCAGCGCGGCCACCGATTCGCGGGCGTTCTCCACCGCCCTGGCCACGCGCGAGCCGAACCCGTAGGCGCTTGAAGGGTTCCCGTACTCCCCGGTGAGGTAGGGCATCATCGCCTCAACAACGGCAGGATCGATCCGGGTCGTGGCGTTATTGTCGAGGTAGATGATGGATTGCTTGGCCATAAGGGAGGGGGAAAATACCGTACCCTCCCGGAAAGTGCAATGCCGGAGCGGCGGTTCCGGCGTGTCGCCGCCAGGGGCGCTTGCCCGGGCGGTTTCGCTCTGCGGCGCCCGGCCCGCGGGAGCCCCCCCTTCCCGGATGTGGCAGCGGGGAGGCGGCCTTCCCAGCGCCCCCCCGTGCCGTTTGCCTCCCGTCCGTCGTGCGGGATGATCCTCTTGAGCAATTTAACCGCTCTTGCGGGCCGGGTCAGATGCCCGGCGGGTTGTCAAAGGGGCGCAGGCTCTTTTCTCCCGGGCCCGGGGTTCCGGTCGGCCCCGGCTGGTCCGCGGAAGGAGTCGGGCTGGCTTCCTTCTCGGGCAGCGGCGGCTCGCCCACCGGCAGCGGCGTTTTCACGCCCAGCGCGTTGGCCAGATCCCGCGCCTGGCTGAGCCCTTCGTTCAACCGGGAAAGCATCCCGTCGGCCAGATCCTTGATGTCGGAATCCTGAATGTTGCCCAGGGCCGTCTGCAACTGGCTCTGGATGCGGGTGCCGTTGTTGAGGAGCGCCGTGATGAAGGCGCTGTCAAACTCGGCCCCCTGCTTCTCGGTCAGATCCGTGAGTTCCTCGGTCGGCAGCTTGAGCTGGTCGAGCGGGATGAAGACGTTCTTCTCCCCGGCGATCTCCATCAGCTTTTTGTTCGCCTTCACGGCTTCGTCCACCAGATGGTGCCCGTGTTTCCTGACTTCGTCGGCCTTCCCTTTTTCCAGGGCGACAAAGCCGAGAATCATTTCGCCCATATGATGCTCCGCCGCCTGCTGGATGAACTGCACATCCTGATGCGCAAGCGTCGTCGCCGCCTCGCCCGGTGCCGCGCCCGTTTGCGTCCGTCCGGTTTCCGGGCGGTTCTGGTCTGAAATCATCGGGCTCTGCCCCGGCTTGTGGGCCTCCCCGGGGAGCGGTGTGCTTTTCTCCGCCACCGGCTCCGGCGGCTCATTGCGCGCGGGGTTCGCCGCGCCCATCAGGGCCATCCCTGAAAGGCCGAGCGCCAGGGTGCCCATCCTTGTACTTCGATAGATTAACGATCTGATCATGGTTGTTTCCTCCCGTCCTCGGAAAAGGGAACTCCCTTCTCCATTGCTTCAAGGATGGTTTCGGAGGCTGGGGAGGATTTGGCCCCGGCTCCCCCGGGGGAGCCGGGCGGCTACCGGCGGGGCGCGCGAACGGTGGCGGGGAGGGTGAAGGCGGATTCGAGGATCGAAACCCGGGCCCGCCCGCCGGAAGCGACGAGGACTTCCACGATGTCGAAGCGGAAAAGCACGTCCGGGTTGTCCAGAAGCCGCAGCCAGTGGAGCGCCCCGGCGATCAGGCGGCGTTGCTTGGCGCGGTTCACCGCTTCCCCCGGTTGGGCGAACGCGCTGGAGCGCCGGGTTTTCACCTCCACAAAGACCAGCGTCTCCCCGTGGCGGCAGACGAGGTCGATCTCGCCCCGCCCCCGGTAGCCGCCCGATTCCCGGGGGCGAAAATTGCGATAAAGAATCCGGTAGCCCGCCCGGCGCAGGTGGCGGGCGGCGAGCTTCTCGCCCCGGCGGCCGAGCCGCTGATGCTCCGGGAGCGGCTTAAAGAAGCTCCAGCTGGCTCCGGCGAACCGGGAGAAAGCTGCGGCGATGGATGGGAGAAGGCCCATGGGCTTCGAGTCGGGCGAGGTGTTCGGCGGTGCCGTACCCTTTGTGACGGGCGAAATCGTACCCGGGGTGGCAGGCGTCCATCGCCACCATGATCCGGTCGCGCGTCACCTTCGCGAAAATGCTGGCGGCGGCGATGGAAAGGCTCAGCGCGTCGCCCTTGACGATCGCCGTCTGCGGCACGGGAAACGGGCGGACCGGCAGCCCGTCGATCAGGACATGATCGGGTGGCAGGGAGAGGGCCGCCACGGCGCGGCGCATCCCTTCATGGGTGGCGCGCAGGATGTTGATCCGGTCGATCTCCGCCGGTTCCACGACGGCCACGGCCCAGAGAACGCCTTCATGGGCCGTGAGTTCCCCGTAGAGCGTCTCCCGGACGGCAGGGGAGAGCTTCTTGGAGTCGGTCAGCACCGGATGGCGAAACCGCTCCGGCAGGATCGCGGCGGCGGCCACCACCGGCCCGGCCAGAGGGCCGCGACCGGCTTCGTCGATCCCCGCGATCACCCGACACCCGGCCTTGCGCAAAAGACGCTCGTGCCGGAGGGAGCACCGCATGGTTTACAGGCGGGAGGGGTGGAGGGCCGGGGCCGGAAAGGGGGTTCGAAGGTCAGCGGGCCTTTTCGCGAACCGCCATCGCCTGCTTGCCCTTGCGGTGGCGCAGGTAGTTGAGCTTCGCGCGGCGGGCAACGCCCGATTTTTCCACTTCGATGCGGGCCACGCGCGGGGAATGGATCGGGAAAACCCGCTCCACGCCTTCGCCGTAGGAGATGCGGCGGACGGTGCAGGAGGCGTTGATGCCGGTCCCCTTGCGCCCGATGACGATGCCGGTGAAAATCTGGATACGCTCCTTGTCGCCTTCGACCACGCGGGTGTGCACCCGGACGCTGTCGCCCACCTTGAAGGGGGCCACCTCACTCTTGAGTTGTTCCTGTTCGATCTTCTGGATGATGTTCATGGTCGATAAAGCCTCTGCTAAAATTGGAAAAGAGCCGGGTTATTTACCGTAAAACCGGGTAAAGGCAAATATAATTCGTCCGGCGGCGGGAAATTCTCCGCCATCCAGCGGCTCGGGGGGAAGTCTTTCATGGGGTGGTCGTTCTGTAAAGGAATCGGTTTAACCCGCCGTTCCCAAATGATAAAATCCCGGCGATGACGGACGATTTCCTCACTCCCTTTTCCATGCGGCCCGCCCCTGCCCCCACTTCGCCTCCCGTTCCGCCTCCCGTTCCGCCCGAAGGGAGCGGGGGGGAGGAGGCGGTGATCGACCTCCACAGCGACCATTTCTTCATGGGCGAGGCGCTCCGGCAGGCGCAGCGGGCGTACGCGGCGGAGGAGGTGCCGGTGGGGGCGGTGGTGGTGCACCGGGGGCGGATCATCGCCCGGGCTGGCAATCAGGTGGAGACGCTCAAGGACGCCACGGCGCACGCGGAGATGCTCGCCATCACGCAGGCCGAGAGCGTGCTGGGGGACTGGCGGCTCAACGAATGCGATCTCTACGTGACCAAGGAGCCGTGCCCGATGTGCGCCGGGGCGGTGGTGCATGTCCGCTTCCGGCGTGTCATTTTCGGCTGTCCGGACCCGAAGGGCGGCGGCGCGGGCGGGCTCTTCAACATCGTCGCCCACCCGTCGCTCAACCACCGGTGCGAGGTCACCTCCGGCGTCCGCTTCGACGAATGCCGGGAGCTGCTCCGCGCCTTTTTCCGGGCGCGGAGGCAACAGTCATAGCGCCGCTACCAGCGGAAGCCGACGCCTCCCGTCAGGCGGTGGATGGCGCGGTCGCTTCCGCCGCCGACTTCCGCGTTGTAGAAGACGCTGGCGCTCCAGCGATCGCCCAGTTGCAGGGCCACGCCGCCGCCCACCGAGAGGGCGTCGCGCCGGGGCCCGGCGGTTCCGTAGCCGAAGCCGGGGCCGCCATCGAGCGTGGCGTCCACCGTGCGCGAGCCGTTGAGGAACTCGTGCTGCCAGCTCACATTCGCCTGCGGGATGAGCGCCCGCTGCGGGGCCCATTCCCAGACGTAGGCGACCTGCCCGCCGAACCGGGTGCGCAGGCTGTGAAGCTCCTGCTCCCGGAGGCTCAGGTTCAGGCTCCCGGCCCCGGTTTCATGCAGGGAGGAGAGGGTGAGCCAGGTGTACTGGGCCGTGGCCACGGGGCCGAAGCGCCAGCCGCCCGCTTCCCACTGGTAGCCGAGGTCGAGCAACGCGTTGAGATCGCCCCCGTCCGGCGTGCTCCGGGCGGTCCGCTCCAGCGTGCCGAAGGCGATCGGCCGCCGCACATCGTACGAGGTGTAGCCGCCGCCGAGCGCCGCGTTGGCGAAGAAGCCGGTCGTGCGGCCATACGCGGCGTAAACCCCGAAGCGCGCGCCGTCGAAGGTGCTCCTGCCTTCCCCGTACCGGGTGTAGCCCCCCTGATACCCGGCGTAAACGCCGGTGGCGAAGGCGTCCCCCCAGCGGTAGTCGCCGCCGATCAGGAAGCCGCCGCTGTTGGAGTGATAGGCCGGGTTGCGGGCAAAGAGGCCGTTCCCCTGCGCCCAGAGGCCCCAGCGGTTTTCCGGCGAAGGGACGAGGATCGGGTCGTGAACCGTCTTCTCATCAAGCACGAGCGGGGCGACCCCGGAGGCCGCAAACCCGCCGATGCCGAGCTGTAGCGTCCGGAAGCGCTGGCCGAGCTGCTGCGTCTGGTTAAAGGCGACTTCGATCCCCGTGGCCGTCAGGCTGTCGTAAAGGCCGGGGGCGATCGCTTCAAACGCCGCCGGGTATTCCTCCGCGCGGAGCCGGTCGAGCGCCGTGCTGACTTCCAGCCGGTCCCCGCCCGTTTCCGGGATGAAATGATCGAGCGCGCGGGCTACGCTCCGCTGGTTGGAGGTGAGGGCCACTTCCGTGTAGCTCTCCGGAGCGACGTAGAGATCGAGCCGGTCGTCCTCCGCCACGGCGCGCCACCGGTAGGGGGCCCCGGAGCGGATGCGCTCAAACCGGCCCCGGATCTCCCCCGCGCGGATCACGCCCGGGAGCCGGTCGCCGTATTCCGGGGTGTAGCGGGCCCCGGGCAAGACCTGCAACGTGCCGCCCAGCCGCGCTTCGCCGCCAACGAGCAACCGGTCGTGGTTTCCCGCGCTTTCCACCTCCACGATCAGCGTCCCGGAGCCGCTCTGGATGAAATCGCCGGTGATCGTCAGGGTGCCGGGTGAAAGTCCCGGCGAGAGGAGGCCCCGGTTCACCAGGTCGCCCTCCACCCGGCCCGTGCCGTAGAGGAGGCCTCCCGGCGTGATCTCAAAACGGGAGGTGAGCACCCGCCCGAGCAGTTCGAAGCTTCCGCCAAGGGTGACTTCATAGGAATCGACCACGGCGTCGGGACCGATGCGCCCGCTTCCCTCCAGGAGATCGAGATACCCGAGCTTCGCCGTGGCGTCGCCCCGGAAATCGATCCGGGCCTGCGGATCGTCGAGCGTCACGTGGGCGGAGACGAGGTGCCCGTGGACATGCACGGTCCCGTCGGCCACTTCCAGCTCCGTGGCTCCGTGGATGCCGGTTTCCCCGACTTCAAAGAAACCGTTGCCGGAGAGATACTGTGTCCCCGCCACCTGCATGATCCCGGAGACGCGCACGGAAGCCTGTACCTGCCGGAAATCCTCCCGCACGGTCAGGCGGCCCATCACTTCCAGCGTGCGGCCATCGGCTCCGGGCAGAATGAAGTTTCCGGTGGAAAAATCGCCGAGGATGAAGAGCGGCCCCGCTTCCATCCGGGTGTCGCCGCCGACCTCCACGGGGGCTTCGAGCTGAAGCGCCCCCGGCCCCTGCATCACGAAATCGCCAGGAACCCGCAGCGTCTCCTCTCCCTTGATGATCCCGAGCGCGTACTCGTCGGGCACCCGGAAGAGACCGCCGGTGACGGTGAGCGGCCCGTCGAGGTGCAGTTCGCCGCCGTCCTCGAAGTTCAGGCCGAGGATGGCGTTGGCCGCCGCGGAGGTGTGCACGACGCCATCGACGGTGAAATCAAAGGCGGGATCGATCCCCGCCAGATTATCAAGGTCTTCGATGAGCCGGTGCAGCTTCATGAAGAGGATCGCCGGATCGAGCGAAAAATCATCCACCTGGAAGAGGTCGCTCCAGTCCGTGCCGTCGCCGGAAATCCAGGAGAGCCCGTGGTAGGAGCCGAGTTCCGGCAGGAGGTTGGTTCCCGTGAGCGGATCGACCATGACCGGGAGCCGGTAGGCGTCCCCGTAATCGAGCACGACGTAGATCGGCTTCCCTTCCGTGATCCGCAGGGGGGTGTCGAACTGGAAAAGCTCGAAGCCGGGGCCGTCGCTGTTGAAGGTGAGCGCCGGGTCTTCGTAAAGCAGCGTCCCTTCCGGGCCGTTCCCGCCCCAGCCGTCGTAGATGCGCAGGCCGAGCGTGGTGCCCGGCTCCGCCTGCCAGAGACCGATCGCCCCGAGCAGGGAGTTGGAGGGGATGATCTGCTTGCCCGCGGCGAGCGTCGGCGTCCCCTCGTCAAAGCCGCGATAGGAAAACCCGCCGTCCCGGAAACTGAACGGGGCGAAATACTGGTTCTGGATCACCGTCGGCGCGTAGGTCTTGCCGGTGCCGGGGTGGATGTTGGCCTGGGTGACGACGCTGTAGGCGAGCTTCCCGTTCTCAAGCGACGCGTCGGCATACGGAATCCAGTAATAGCCGCCTTCGCCGGTAAAGGCATCGGTGGTTCCGGTGGCGGTTCCCCAACTGTTCTGGAAATACCACGCCCCGGTGAAGGTCTGCCCGTCGTAGGTGGTGACGGTGATGTTGTCATCCCAGCCGACGAGGGTGACGGCGTGGTTGGCATCCGCATCCCCTTCGTTATACCAGACGGGATACTCTCTTTCTTCCCGGGTGGGCGGGGAGACGACGTAAAGGGCCAGCGCACCGTAGCGCTGGAGTCCCTCCTTGAGGCTCTGCTGGAAATCCGCCAGCGGAACCGTTTCGTCGTCCCAGGAGTAGTAGTGGGCCTGGGTGAGGATGAAGGGGGAGAGCGGCTGGGAGGCGGGCGGGACGTAGGGCCCCAGGTCTTCCTTCGCCTCCATGGCGGCGAGCGGATAACGGTTGAGCGGGTTGCCGCTGACCGGCACCGGGCCGCCCCCGAGCGTCAGGGAAGAGGTCATCGGGTTCGTCTCCCAATAGCCGCGCCCCCGTGTCCAGTAGCCGATGGCGTACGGCTCGCCCGCTCCCCAGCCGTCGTAGGGATAGGTGACGTCCATCACCGTTCCGTTGTGGGTGCCCAGATGCCAGGCGGAAAGGGGGAAGGCCGGATCGTCCGGGCTGGAGACCACCCCCTGCCGCAACAGGCTGCTCTCGTAGACGGTCGTCCCGGCAAAAGCCCAGCAGAGCCCGAGGTTGGACTGATCCTTCACGGGGGAAAGGAACCCGAATTCGTTGAGATTGTAGGAGGAAGGGGGCGGGACGGCCGCGGCCCCTCCGGCCATCAGGGCGAGCGCGATCAAACCGGCGGCGCACCGGCGTCGGAGGTGGGAACGGCGGGAGAGGACAACTGGGGAACCGATTCTGGGCATCCGCGAACCTTGCCTGAAACGGTCAGAATTTGTCACCCCGGAAATGACCCGCGAGTGACCTTATTCGGCGGCGGCGCGGATCGCTTCCAGCTCTTCCCACCGGGTGTAAAGTCCCTCCAGCCGCTGGCGGGCCGCCTCCGCTTCGTCGTGAAGCGCCTGCGCCCGGTCCCCGTGGGTCTCGTGAAAATCGGACGAGGCAAAGAGGGCTTCGATGGCGGCGATCCGCTCTTCCACGGCCAGGATGGCGGGCTCGATCTCTTCGAGTTCCCGGGCCTCCTTGTAGGAGAGCCGGCGGGGCCGGTTCGCGGAACGGGGCGCGGGGGCCGGGGCGGGAGCGGCCTTCGCTTTCCCCTGCGCGGCGGGCGGCGGGAGGGCGCGCGCCTTTTTCTCCTGATAATAGCTCTGGTTGCCGACGCTGTGGAAGACGCGCCCCTCCCCCTCGAAAGCGAGGATGTCCGTGCAGACACGATCGAGGAAATAACGGTCGTGGCTGACCGCCAGCACCACGCCGCTGAAACCGAGCAGCGCCTCTTCCAGCACGCGGAGGGTCGGGAGGTCGAGATCGTTGGTCGGTTCGTCGAGGATGAGGAAGTTCCCGCCGTTTTTCAGGATGCGCGCCAGCAGCAGGCGGCTCCGCTCGCCCCCGCTCAGGAAGCGGACTTTCGTCAGGAGCCGGTCGTCGGTGAAAAGGAAGCGTTTGAGATAGGCGCGCACGGGGATGCGCCCCTCCCCGAAGGCGACCTGGTCGCTCCCGTCGGCCACGGCGTCGAGCACGCTGGCGTCTTCATCGAGGAGCAGGCGGCTCTGGTCCACGTAGTTGAAGCGGGTCAACTGCCCGGTGCGGACCTCGCCGCGCGTGGGCGGCAGGTCGCCGAGGATCACGCGCAGGAGGGTCGATTTTCCCAGCCCGTTGCGCCCGATGATGCCGACGCGCTGCCCGGCCTCGAACCGGAAATCGAGGTGGGAGATGAGTTCGCGCCCGCCCAGTTCCACGCCGACCCCTTCCAGCTCCACCACCCGGTTGCCAAGCTGCGGGGCGGGCGGGATCACCAGATCGACATCGCGATCCATCGGCGGCGGCGCTTCCCCGGCCACTTCGAAGTAACGGTCGAGGCGGCTGCGCGATTTCGTCCGCCGCGCTTCGGGCGAACGGCGCACCCACTCCAGTTCCCGTTGCAGGAACATCTGGCGCTTGTGCTCGGCGGTCTCCGCGGCGGCCATCCGCTCGGCGCGGGTGATGAGGTAATCGGTGTAGTTCCCCTCGTACGACTCGAAGACGCCGTTGAAGAGTTCGATGATCCGGTTCGTCACCCGGTCGAGGAAATAGCGGTCGTGCGTGACGACGAGCAGCGTCCCCGCGTAGCTCTCCAGAAAGGTGGCGAGCCAGTCGATCGACCCGGCGTCGAGGTGGTTGGTCGGTTCGTCGAGGATCAGGAAATCGGGCTGCGAAACGAGCGCCCGGCAGAGGGCCACGCGCCGCTTTTCCCCGCCCGAAAGGGTGCCGATCCCGGCATCGGGCGGCGGGGCGGCGAGCTTCGACATGACGGTGCGGATGCGCGTTTCGAGGTTCCACCCGTCGAGAAGGCGGATGCGCGCCTCCAGTTCGTCGTGGCGGCGGCAGTCGGGCGATTCGTACTCCGCGATGAGTTCAAGCAGGTGCGCCGCCCCCGCGCGGATGTTCTCTTCCACGGTGAGCGCGGGATCGAGCGCGAATTCCTGCGGCAGATACCCGGTGACGAGACCCCGCCGCCGGGCGACGTGCCCGGAATCGGGTTGCAGATCGCCGGAAAGGATTTTGAGAAAGGTCGATTTCCCGGAGCCGTTGCGGCCCAGCAACCCGATCCGTTCCCCCTCGTGGATGGAAAGCGAGGCGTGATCAAGCACCACCTGCTGGTGGTAGCCGATGGAGAGGTCCTGGGCGGTGAGGATGCTGTCGGTCTGGGCCATGAAAGAAAAGGCGGGCGGGCGGGCTGCCGGTGCCAGCGTTCCCGGGAAGGGGAGGGATGCCAGAGGCCCCCCCTCCATGCAAGGAAAAAGCCAGGGACGGAGGGGGGCGTCTCCTCTTTCCCTCCGGTCCCGGGAAGCGAAAAAAAATCCCCGCGGCGCATTGACAGCCCCCGGTTTTTTCGCCATTGTGCCCGTCCCATTGGCATCCGCCCGCGGAAGGCATCCTTAGCTCAATTGGTAGAGCACGTGACTCTTAATCACTAGGTTCTGGGTTCGAGTCCCAGAGGATGCACCATCCCGCGCCCCGGGTTCCGCATTGGCCTCGCTTGGGTTCCTCACCGCCTTTGCGGCGCGATTCAGGCGGTTTTTCCCGGCGATCCGGTACTCCATGCTTGCCTACTACGTTCATCACTGGAGCCCGTTTCTCATCGAGTTCACCCCCGGGGTCGGCATCCGCTGGTACGGGCTGGCGTATGTGCTCGGGTTTCTGTGCGGGTTCCTGATGCTCTGCCGGCTGGCGCGGCAAGGGTATTCGCAACTCCCGGAAGCGAAAATGGGCGATTTCGTCTTCGGCCTCGCGCTCTTTGGCGTGCTGCTCGGCGGGCGGCTCGGTTATCTGATTTTCTATGATTTTGAGGGGGTTTTCTCCGATCCGCTCCGGTTTTTCCGCGTCTGGGAGGGGGGGATGGCGAGCCACGGCGGCATCCTCGGCATTGTCGCCTTCACCTTCTGGTACGCCCGGCGGCATCATCTTTCCTGGACGGGGCTGGGGGACAACCTCGTGGTGGTCGCCCCGATCGGCATTTTTTTCGGGCGACTGGCCAATTTCATCAACGGCGAACTCTATGGCCGCGTCACCGCCGTGCCGTGGGCGATGCAGTTCCCCTCCGAACTGCTCGAAAACCGGGCGCTGGCCGACCGCGCCGTGATGGCGTGCGCCACCCGCGTGGACCCGGGGCTGGTGACGCCGGATGCGATCATCGAAGCCGCCCGGACGAGCGAACCGGTGCGCGCCGTGCTGGCGGAACTCCTCACCCCGCGCCACCCTTCGCAGCTTTACGCCGCGGCGCTCGAAGGGGCGTTCCTCTTTCTCGCCCTCTGGCTGCTGCGCACGCGGCTGCGGCTCTGGGAAGGGGTCGTCACCGGAGCGTTTTTCATCCTTTATGCGGCGGTCCGCATCTTCGACGAGCAGTTCCGCGAACCGGACGTCGGGATCGCCTTCACGCTCGGGCTCACCCGGGGGCAGTTCCTCTCCCTTTTCCTCATCGTCATCGGCGCGGCCTTCATCGCCGTGGCGTGCCGGCAGCGGCGGCCCTCGCCGCACCCGGCCTGATCACGCCGGGACGCACGGCAGCCCCTCGGCGGCGAGCCGCGCGTCGATCTCCGCGATGTGATCGCGATCCCGCGTTTCCACCGTGCAGAGGACGTGCACGCTGGAGAGGTCCGGCCCGGCGAAGGTCCGGTTGTGGACGATCTCCGTGACGTTGGCCCCCGCGTCCGCGAGCAGGGCGGAGAGCCGCGCCAGCCCACCGGGGCGATCGTTGATGAGGACATCAAAGCGGTAGATGCGCCCGTCGGCGGCGAGGCCGCGCTCGATCACCCGGCTGTGGGCGAGCGGGTCGATATTCCCTCCGCTGAGCGGGAGCACCACCCGTTTTCCGCGCAGTTCCGGCAGCGCCCCGGAAAGGAGCGCCGCCAGCGGGGTCGCCCCCGCCCCTTCCACGACCGCCTTTTCCCGCTCGGCAAGCCGGAGGATCGCCAATGCGATGGCGTCCTCGCGCACGGTCACCACGCGGTCCACCCCCTCCCGGATGATCCCGAAGGGGCGCTCCCCCGCACGGGAAACCGCCAGCCCGTCGGCAAGCGTGTAGCGCGGGGTGATACCGGTCGGCTCCCCCGCCTCCAGCGCGGCGGCGTAACAGGCGGCGTTCTCCGGTTCCACGCCGATGATCTCCACCTCCGGCTTGAGCGTGCGCAGGACGGTGATGACCCCCGCGAGCAGGCCGCCGCCGCCGATCGGCACCACGATGGCGTCGAGGTCCGGCACCTGGTCGAGCACCTCCAGCGCCAGCGTCCCCTGCCCGGCGATGACGTGCCAGTCGTCAAAGGGGTGGATGTAGTGGAGCCCGCGCTCCCGGGCGAGGGTATCGGCATGGAGCCGCGCCTGCTCAAACGAATCGCCATGGAGGATCACCTCCGCGCCGAAGCTCCGCGTGGTGGCGACTTTCACCAGCGGCGCGAATCGCGGCATCACCACCGTCACCGGAACGCCGAGATCGCGCCCGTGCCACGCCAGCCCGAGCGCGTGGTTGCCCGCGGAGGCGGCGATCACCCCCGGCACCCCGTCGGGCAGCCGGGCCAGCGCGTTGCGCGCGCCCCGTTCCTTGAAGCTGCCGGTGCGTTGCAGGTATTCGCGTTTGCAGAAGGTGCGGCAGCCGGTGATGCCGGAGAGGGCGCTGGACTCCGAACACGGCGTGGCCGCGATCGACCCGTTGAGGCGCTGGCGGGCGGCGACGATCTCCGCCAGCGGCAGGGTGGCGGCAACGGCCGGGGGGGTCACGGGTGATCGGGGTTCTTCAAGGGTGGCGTGGGTGCTCATAAGGAAAAAAGGGTAAAAAAAAAGCCCTGAGCGGGTTGGCTCAGGGCAGATCAGGAAACAATCGGCGGAAGTCTCAGCAAACGGACACGCCGGTTTCCTGCCCTGAACGGGCAATGATAATCATGAGATTGGAAATCGGCGTGAGCATTGGAAAGCTGTCTACATAAACCACAGGTTGCGCCGCCCGTCAACCGGCAAGACCGGGAAAACCGCTCCCCGCGATCGGGGCGTCCGGCGGGCCATCCAATAATGCTTGACCGGTCTCCCTTCGGAATCCCCGAGCCCGCGAACCTCAGTATCCCCTCCGAGATGGCGACCCCGGGAGGCTTCCCTTCCCGCGATCTGATTTCACAACGCGGAAATGCCGCAAAAATACTTATGAAAACAGACACCCATTTTTTCCTTCACCGCCATCATCCCGGCCGTCTTGCGGGAACCGGGGCAGCGCTGCTCGCCTCGCTCCTGCTCTGGGGCTCGGGAGCCGACGCCGCCGTCCAGATTTCGACTCTCGGAACCCCGATCGCCAACCAGATCGGCATCCGGAACGCGGAAACCAATCCGGCGGACCCGTATGACTATTCCATCGCCATGTCGTTCACCACGGGGGACACCCTCTCCACGCTCAACCATATCACGATCGCCAGCGCGATTGCGACCCTGGAGGGGAATCAGGATTTCGTCTTCAGCCTCTACGCGACCGACGTCAACAGCCGCCCGACCGGCTCGGCGCTCGTGAGCCTGAGCCATCCGGATCTGAGCGTGCTCCCGACTTACACGAACACGGTCTTTACACCGACAAGCCCGTTTTCGCTTCAGGCCAACACCACTTACTCGATCGTCATCGAGCCTCCGGCCACCGGCGTCAATGTCGCCGGTTTCACGATCACGAACGAGAGCGACGGATACACCTTCGTCAATCCGGGCTGGTCCTTCGGCACCCTCGACTACCGGATCGACGCGGGAGAATGGCAGCCATACAACACCGTCCGCCTGATGGCGGATATCGACGTCACCGCCGTTCCCGAACCTTCCACCTGGCTCCTTCTCGGGATGAGCCTCGGCGGGGTGCTCCTGTTGCGGCGGCGGCGCTCGTTCGCCCGCGTTACCGGGTGACGAGCGTCTCCATCGCCGCGACGGCTTCCTCCGCGCTCACCGCCCGCATGCACCGGAAATCGAGCGGGCATTCCCGCAGGAAACACGGGCTGCACTCGACCTGATGGCGCAGCAGCACGTGCCCGGGGCCGAGCGGCGCGGTGAGCACCGGTTCCGTGGAGCCGAAAACGGCCACGGTCGGCACGCCGAGCGCGGCGGCCAGATGCATGGTGCCGGTGTCGTTGGTGAGCAGGCAATCGCAGGAGGCCAGTTCGTCGATGAGTTCGCTCAGGGAGGTTTTCCCGATCCGGTTGACGAACCGGCCCACACCGCCCGCCTCGGTATAGCGGGCCTCGATCTCCGCCCCCACGGCGGCATCGCCGGGCACGCCGAAGAGGATGAATTCGCCCGGGCGCTTCGCCGCGAACCGGTGGGCCGCCTGCGCGAACCGCTCCGGCAGCCAGCGCTTGGCCGGGCCGTACTCCGCCCCCGGGCAGAGGCCGATCCGCACTTGGCCCGGCGGTTTTTCCGGCGGGGCGGCCCGGAGCGGCGCGGGCGTGAAAAAGGCATCCGGCCCGGTCGCCTCCGGCACGGCGGCCCCCATGTTCCGGGCGATTCCCAGATAATGAAACACCTGGTGCGGCGGGCGCGGCTCCTTGCGCCCCGGAAGCGGGACGATCTGGTTGAGGAGCGCCCGCCGCCCCTTGGCCGCGTAGCCGATCCGGCGCGGGATTCCCGCCAGCCACGGCTCCAGCGCGGAGCGGATCGAGTTCGGAAAGATCACCGCCGCGTCGAAATTCCCAGCCCGCAGCTTGGACGCGACCCGGAAAACGGAGTCGCCCGGTTCGATCCGCAGCACGGCGTCCACCTCCGCCACCCGTTCCCAGTACGGGGCGAGCTTCGCCTTGACGAGCACCGTGAGGTGCAGGTCCGCCCGCCCGGCGCGGATCGCCATGAGCGCCGGGGTGGTCATCACGGCGTCCCCGAGCCAGTTGCTGGAGCGGACCACGATCCGCAACGGCTTGAGCCGCTCCGGCGGATAGCCGGGGGGGTAAACCGTGGCGCGCTTGTACCCGGCGAGCAGGAGGTTGGGCCGGGGCAGTTTCCACCGGTTATGCACCCAGAACCAGTCGTGCGGCGCTTCGCGGATCTGCGCTTCGAGTTGCTGGTTGATGCGCGCGGTGAGCGTGGCGGCGTCCGCGCCCGCCGGTTCGATCGGCTCGGAGAGGACGAGCCGCCAGCGGCCCGGGCTCACGGTGTAGAGCGCGGCGGGCAGGAGGATGGCGTTGGTGCGCAGCGCCAGCGTGGCCACCAGCGGCGTCGTGGAGGCGAGCCGGTCGAAAAACGGGCACCAGACCCCCTTGTCTCCCGCGTGCTGATCGACCAGCACGCCGACCCCGCCCCCTTCGCGCAACATCGCAATCACCTTGCCAAACCCGTCGCGCCGCTCAAAGAGGGTGACCCCCTGCCGGGCACGGGCTTCGCGCAGGGCGGCGTCCATGAACGGATTGCTGAGGCGCTGGTAAATGATGCCGCCTTTCTTCCCGGGACCTTCTCGGCGAAAGAGGATCGGCGCGATCTGCGCGAGCACCTCCCAGTTGCTCATGTGGCTGATGACGAGGATCGTCCCCCGGTCTTCCGCCGGCGTCAGTCGCTCGGGGTGGACCACTTCGATATTCTCCTCAAACCACGAGGTCGGGAGGCGGGCGAGAGCGAGGCTGGAGAGGAAGTTTCCCCCGAGCGTTACAAAATGCCGCCGCGCCAGCCGCCGGATCGCGCCGGGCGTTTCCTCGCCAAAGGCGCGGGTGAGGTTCTCCAGCGCGATCCGCCGGTACGGAAGCGCGATCCAGTAGCCGAGCCAGCCGAGGCCCATCCCGAGCCGGAACACGACGCCCACGGGCAGGCACCCGATCCCCCCGGAAAACGCCCGGTAAAGCCAGAAGACCAGCCGGTCCATCACTGCCGCTTCTCCCGGGGCTTCCAGAACATCGCCTTGAGCGGGTGTTCGTCCGTCAGGTTCGGGCGGATGCCGCCGAGCCGGTCCGCGTCGTAAAGCTGCACGCCGATGTAGAAATAGAGCGGCAGCACCGGGGCCGCCTCCGAAACAAGCAGCCGCTCCGCCTTGCCGAAGAGTTCCAGCCGCCGGGCGGCGTCCGGTTCGCGGGCAGCGGCCTCGATCAGCGCGTCGTACTCCGGCGAACTCCAGCCGGTGCGGTTGTTGCCGTCGTGCGTGGTGAAGAGGCTCAGGAAGGTGTTCGGATCGTTGTAATCCGCCACCCAGCTCGACCGGCAGAGGTCGTAGGAGAGGTTGTTCATCGACTGGAGGTAGACTTTCCACTCCTGCGGGGCGAGGTCGATATGGATGCCGAGTTCCGTCGCCAGCATTGCCTGAATCTCCACGGCGATGGCCCGGTTGAGCCCTCCCTCGCTATAAAGATAGCTGATGCGCGGGAACCCTTCCCCGCCGGGGAACCCGGCTTCCGCGAGCAGGCGGCGGGCGGCTTCCGGATCGCGCTCCAGCCCGGGCGGCGGTGTGTAGCCTCCCGCCCCGGGGGGGACCATGGAGGCGGCGGGCGGTTCCCCGAGCCGGGTGATTTTCTCCACGAGGAGTTCCTTGTCGATCACGAGGGCGACGGCGCGGCGCACCCGGGCGTCGTCGAAGGGGGGGCGCGTGCAGTTGAAGCGCAGGAAGTAGGTGCCCAGAAACGGGGCGGTGTGGCAGTCGGGGCGCTTCTTGAGTTCGTCGAGGAACTGGGTCGGGACGATCCCTTTGTCGAGCGTCAGGTCCGCCTGCCCCGTGGCGTAGAAATTGAAGGCGGTGTTGGCGTCGCTGATCGGCAGGGCGTCCACGCTGCGGAGCGCGACCTTGTCCGCGTTCCAGTAGTGCGGGTTTTTCTCCAGCCGGATGCGGTCGTTGATGCGCCAGGCGGCGAGCCGGTAGGCTCCGTTGCCGACGAGGTGGGCCGGTTTCGTCCAGTCATCCCCGTAGCGTTCCACTGTGGGCAGATGGACCGGGGCGAGGGTGATGAAGGCGCAGAGATCGAGGAAAAACGCCGTCGGGTTCACCAGCGTGACCCGCAGGGTGCGGGCATCGGGCGCTTCCACCCCGACGCGGGAAAATTCGGTGAGCTTGCCCTCGTTGAACGCCTGCGCGTTCTCGATGAAGTAGAGCTGCGAGGCGTAGGCGGAGCCGGTGGCGGGGGAGAGGGTGCGCTCCCACGAGGCGCGGAAGTCGTGCGCCGTCACCGGGTCGCCGTTGCTCCAGCGGGCGTTGGCGCGGAGGTGGAAGGTGTAGACCTTGCCGTCCGGGGTGATCTCCCAGCGTTCGGCCACGCCGGGCTCCGGCTTGCCGTCGGCGTCAAAGGTGGTGAGCCCCTCAAAGAGGGCGTTGGCGATGCGGCCTTCGGGCTGGCCGGTGATCAGGGCCGGATCGAGCGTTTCGGGTTCCGCGCCGTTGATGAAAACGAGGTCCGCGCGCTCATAGCGGCAGCCGGTCCAAAGGAGAATCAGCAGGCAGCCCAGGCAGAGATGGCGAAGCGGAAAGCGGGGCACACGCTGCGTGATCGGGTTCAGGGGGCGGGCTCCGACGCCTCCGGGCTGGTCTCCGGCGTGGCCGGAACGGTGGATTCAGGGGCGGCCTCTACGGCGGCTTCCGGCGTGGCGGTCGCTTCGGGAGCCGGAATCACCGGGGCCGGGGTGGCTTCCGGAGTCGTTTGCGGAGCGGTTTCCGGGGTCGCCTCAGCAGCGGGTGCGGCCGGAGTGGCTTCGGCTGCCGGGGCGGAGGCTTCCGGTGCGGCGGCGGTGGCCTCCGGCGAAGCGGCTGGGGCCGTCGGCTGGGGTGCCTTGAGGAGTTCTTCCTGAATGCTGCTCTTCGTGTTGACCTGCCGGGCGTAGAGTGAGGAGATCAGCAGGGAGATGCCCAGGAACAGGCCGCCGAGCCAGCGGGTCGCCTTGGCGAGCACGTTGGTGGTCTGCGCGCCGAACATGTTCTCGGTCATGCCGCCGCCGAAGGCCGCGCCGAGCCCTTCCTGTTTGGGCCGCTGCATGAGCGTGACCAGAATGAGCAGCAGCCCGATGATCAGGTTGAGCACGAGCAGGATGTTGATGAGGATGGCCATGGAAGAGGGCTGAAGACTGAAACTGGAAGTCGAAAATTTTCGTGATCGCTTTCGCAAACGCGCGTCAGGCGTTACAAAAGTCATCAAAAAACAACCCGCCCTTCTCCGGGCAGGATCGGGAAAACATGCACCCGGCGGGGATCGAACCCACAACCTTCGGCTCCGGAGGCCGACGCTCTATCCAATTGAGCTACAGGTGCTTATTTCCCAATGCCCGCAGCCACGAAGGCGGCCCGGTCACGAGCGGGACCATGATTTCTAAGGCCAACCTCCCGGCTTGGCAAGCAGAACGATGAAAAATTCATTTCCGGGGTGGCGACCCCACTCGACCATTGCCGGAGCCGGAGAAAAGCTGCTACGCTTCGCTCCCATGGGTAACAGGCTTCGTATCGGGATCATCGGGGCGGGCGGGATCGTCCGGCAACGCCATCTGCCGGCGCTGCTCGCCATGCCGGATGTGGAGATCGTGGCGGTGAGCAACTCCACTTACGCCAGTTCGGAACGGTTCTGCCGGGAGCACCTCCCGCACGCCACGCCGATGAAGAACTGGGCGGACCTCCTCGCGCTGCCTGATCTCGACATCATCTGGATCGGCACGCACCCGAACCTGCACGCCCCGCTCACCCTCTCCGCGCTGGAGGCCGGGCGGCATGTTTTCTGCCAGGCCCGCATGGCGATGGACCGGGAGGAAGCCCGGGAGATGCTCGCGGCCTCCCGCCGTTACCCACATCTGGTCACGATGCTCTGCCCGCCGCCGATGGGGCTCAAGGGAGACCGCTGGGTGCGGCAGATCCTCCGCGAAGGACGGCTGGGCAGACCGCTGGCGCTCCATCTCGAAGCGTTCGCCTTTGGAAACCCGGACCCCTCCGAACCGCCATCGTGGCGTCAGCGCGCGGAGATCAGCGGCCTCAACGTGATGAGCCTCGGCATTTATGTGGAGGTGCTCCAGCGCTGGCTCGGGTCGGTCCGGGCCGTCTCCGCACAGAGCCGGGTGGTCCACCCGCTGCGCGGCGGGGTGCCGGTGGGCATTCCCGATCTCCTCCACGTTCTCGCCCGGTTTGAGAACGGGGCGCTCGGCACCCTCTCCTTCAGCAGCGTCGCCCCGTGTCCGCCGCCTTCGGATACGCTGCGCATTGATGGCGAAGCGGGCTCGCTTCATTACGAATTCGCCACGGACGCGGTCCGGCTCGGCGCGCGCGGGCAATCGCCGGTCCCTTCGCCGATTCCCGACGACCTCGCCTGCGAATGGACGGTGGAGGCGGATTTCATCGAAGCCGTCCGCAATCCCTCCCTTCCCCGGCCCCGGCCCGGTTTTGAGGAGGGGGAGGCTTACATGCGGGTGGTGGAAGCCGTGGCGGAAGCGGCGGAAAGCGGGCGGGAAGTGGAGATTACGGATTGAGCCTCCGGCGCCGGAGCCTCCGCCATCACCGGGTTTCCCTCGAAATAACGATCAAACACCGCCAGCGCCAGCGCGACGGAAACCTGCCCCGTGTGGATGAGCGGCCATTCCGCCACGTCCGCGCGGTTGATGACCCGGGGCCAACCGGTCTTGAAGGTGACGGGGACCGGCGCATCGCCCGAAAGCGCCACCAGCGCGGCGGCCCGGTGTTTGCCGCCCCGGACGAAAAAGCGGAAGTCGTCGTCCCCCGAACGCATGAAATACCCCTCGATGTCGCCGTAACGATCCGGCCGGAACCCTTCCGCACAGATTCCCCCGGTGATCTCCCGGAGCCTCCGGCATTCCAGCGCGATTTTCTCCGGCGTGGCCGGCCCGTAATAAGAGACACCGTGTTCGATCCCGAGCCCCGCCTCGCCGCTCGGGCACCGGCGGCGCGCCCCGGCCAGCCACGGGAGTTCCCACGGCGGGAGCGCCTCCCCCGGTTCCCCCCGGAGCGGCAGCCGGTACATCTCCGCCAGATTCGCGGGCTGGTGGCAGCCGTAGAACCACGCAAGCGGCTGCGGCCCGCCCCCGCAAGCGGCCACCAGCGGATTCCACCCCCCGGCATACGGGTAGGCCCCGTGCATCACCAGCCGGTGCGGCGGGAGGTAAAAACGCGGGGTCGCCTTATGGTCATACCAATACAGATACGGCCAAAGCTCCCGGCCAGACTCAGGAACCTCCACCCGGTATTCCGGGAGCGGTTTTCGCAGTGACTCGCTCAAGGGGGCACATAAGACCAACACTGTTGCCCAAAGACAAGCGAATTTCACAAAGCGCACCGCACCTCCCTGCTCTCCCTCAAGTCGCCCCCGATCCGGCGGCGCGTTCCCCACCTCCGTGAAAAAAAAACTCGCCCGCGGTCCAAAGATCGGGATTGCTAAAAAGAATTCCCCATCGCTTAATTTCCCGCAACTCCTTCGACGCATGCCCAAGAATCCCGACATCAAGAAAATCCTGCTCATCGGCTCCGGCCCCATTGTCATCGGTCAGGGCTGCGAATTCGACTACTCCGGCGTTCAGGCATGCAAGGCGCTGGCGGAGGAGGGGTACGAAGTGGTGCTCGTCAACTCGAACCCGGCCACCATCATGACGGACCCGGAGTTCGCCTCGCGCACCTACATCGAGCCGATCACCGCCGCCATGGTGGAAAAGATCATCGAGCGCGAAAAGCCGGACGCCCTGCTGCCGACCCTCGGCGGACAGACCGCCCTCAACACGGCGATGGAACTCTTCCGCGCGGGAACGCTGGAGCGCCTCGGGGTCAAGCTCATCGGCGCGAACGCCGCCGCCATTGAAAAGGGGGAGGACCGGCAGAAATTCAAGGAGGCGATGCAGAAGATCGGCCTCGATGTCCCCCAATCCGGCGTGGCCCATACGATGGAGGAGGCCCGGCAGGTGGCCGCCACCATCGGCACCTTCCCGCTCATCATCCGCCCCGGCTTCACCCTCGGCGGCACGGGCGGCGGCATCGCCTACAACCGGGAGGAGTACGAGGAGATCGTCACCCGGGGGCTCGACCTCTCGCCGACGAGCGAAGTGCTCGTGGAAGAGTCGCTGCTCGGGTGGAAGGAATACGAGATGGAGGTGATGCGCGATCGCAACGACAACTGCGTGATCGTCTGTTCCATCGAAAACTTTGACCCGATGGGGGTCCACACCGGCGACTCGATCACCGTCGCCCCGGCCCAGACGCTCACCGACAAGGAGTACCAGCTCATGCGCGACGCCTCCTTCGCCGTGATCCGGGAGATCGGCGTGGAAACGGGCGGCTCGAACATCCAGTTCTCCGTGAACCCGGACAACGGGCGGATGATCGTCATTGAGATGAACCCGCGCGTCTCGCGCAGTTCCGCCCTCGCCTCGAAGGCGACCGGCTTCCCGATCGCCAAGATCGCCGCGAAGCTGGCCGTCGGCTACACGCTCGACGAGGTCAGGAACGACATCACCCGCGAAACGCCCGCGAGCTTCGAGCCGACGATCGACTACTGCGTCATCAAGATCCCGCGCTTTACCTTCGAGAAATTCCCGCAGGCGGACGCCTCGCTGACCACCCAGATGAAGAGCGTGGGCGAGGCGATGGCGATCGGGCGGACCTTCAAGGAAGCGCTCCAGAAATGCCTCCGCTCGCTGGAGACCGGGCGGCTCGGCCTCGGCGGGGACGGCAAGGAACTCCCCGCGAAACTTCCCGACGGCTCCTGGGACCACGACCTCATCACCCGGCGGCTCGTCACCGCCAACGCGGAACGGATATTCTATCTCCGCTACGCCTACCTGGCCGGGTTCCCGACCGAGAAGATTTTTGACCTCACGAAGATCGACCGCTGGTTCCTCGAACAGATCCGCCAGCTCGTCAACGAAGAGGTGATCTACGCCCACAACCCGGCGGATATCCCGCTGTGGCGGGCCAAGCGCCTCGGTTTTTCCGACCGGCAACTGGCGCATCTCTCCGGCATTTCCGAGGCGGAAATCCGCGCCCAGCGGATCGCCAGCGGCATCGTGCCGACCTACCGGCTCGTCGATACGTGCGCGGCGGAATTCGAGGCGTACACCCCGTACTACTACTCCACCTACGGCGACGAAAACGAAACCAAGCCGGGGGACGGGCGCAAGAAGGTGATGATCCTGGGCGGCGGGCCGAACCGGATCGGCCAGGGGATCGAGTTTGACTACTGCTGCGTCCACGCCTCCTTTGCGCTCAAGGAAAAGGGGTTCGAGACCATCATGGTCAACTCCAACCCGGAGACGGTTTCCACGGATTACGACACGAGCGACCGCCTTTATTTCGAGCCGCTCACGCTGGAGGATGTCCTCAACATCTACGAACAGGAAGGGTGCTGGGGGGCGATCGTCCAGTTCGGCGGGCAAACGCCGCTCAACCTTGCCGCCGGGCTCAAGGCCCACGGCGTGAACATCCTCGGCACCCAGCCCGAGAGCATTGAAACCGCGGAGGACCGCAAGCAGTTCTCCGCCATGATCGACAAGCTTGCCCTCCTCTCCCCGCCCAACGGGACGGCGACCAACGAGGAAGAGGCGGTGGCAGTGGCCAACCGGATCGGTTATCCCGTGGTGGTCCGGCCGTCGTTCGTGCTTGGGGGCCGGGCGATGGAGATCGTCTATACGGAGGCCGACCTGCGCCGTTACATCCGCACCGCCGTGGAAGCGAGCCCGGAGCGGCCCGTGCTGGTGGATCGTTTTCTGGAAGACGCGGCGGAAGTCGATGTCGATTGCATTTCCGACGGGGAGACCGTGGTGGTCGGCGCGATCATGGAACACGTGGAATACGCGGGCATCCACAGCGGCGACAGCGCGTGCGTCATCCCCCCCTTCTCGCTTTCCAATCATGTGAAGGAAGTCATCACCGATGCCACCAAGGCGATGGCGCGGGAACTCGGCGTGCGCGGGCTCATGAACGTCCAGTTTGCGGTGAAGAACGAGCTGGTCTACGTGCTGGAAGTCAACCCGCGGGCCTCGCGCACCGTGCCGTTCGTTTCCAAGGCGATCGGTGTGCCGCTGGCCAAGTTGGCCGCGCAGGTGATGGCCGGGGCCACCCTGAAGGAGCTTCATTTCACGCAGGAGATCGTTCCCGAACACTACGCGGTGAAGGAAGCTGTCTTCCCGTTCATCAAGTTCCCGAACGTCGATATCGCCCTCGGGCCGGAGATGAAATCGACGGGCGAAGTCATGGGGATCGACGCGGACCTCGGGCTGGCCTACGCCAAGGCCCAGATGGCGGCCCAGCCGCCGCTGCCGCAGGGCGGGAACCTCTTCATCAGCGTGCGCGATTTCGACAAGCAGGAAGTGGCCGCGCTGGCGAAAGGGTTTGTGAGCGAAGGCTTCCGCATCTTCGCCACCTCCGGCACCGCCGCCGCGCTGACCGCCGCGGGGGTTCCGGTGACGAAACTCTACAAGGTCAATGAAGGACGCCCGAACGTGCTCGACATGATCAAGAACGGCGAGATCGACTTCGTGATCAACACCCCGAGCGGCAAAATCCCCCGGCAGGACGAAGTGAAAATCCGGAGCGCCGCCGTGGCCAACCGGATTCCGATCATGACCACGCTGAGCGGGGCGAAGGCGAGCCTGCGCGGCATCATCGCCGTACGCGAAAAGGGGATCGAAGTCCGCTCCATCCAGGAATACCACCTCGCCTTCGGCGGCGGGAAGAAGTAATCATGAGCGCCTCCTCACCTGAGAGGCTGGCGCTGGCGGTCCTCAACCCCGGGGGACGGGACCCGGAGCAATCGTTTGCCGCGCCGGGGAGCCTCCTGCCGGAGGCGGGCGGGCATCCCCCGATCAATTACCATGCCTACGCCGCGTGCACGGGCGGCGGTTTTTATCGGGACGCGGCCCGGATTCCACGGGATCAGCGCGCCGTCCTCCTGCTGCTGCGGCGCGATCTCAAGAAGGCGCTCAGGGTGCTCGAAGGGTTGCGGGCGGAAGGGAAAACCGTGGCCGTTTCGCTCAAGGAATCCGGGCGGCATCAGGTGGCGGCGCTCTTTGCCGGGGAGCCGGAGCGGCTCCGGTGGTTCCGTGAGCTTTGCGGGCGCGCCGATTTCGCCCTGGCGAGCACGCCGGAACTCGTCCCGTTTTACCGGGGGGCCGGGGCGCGGCGGGCCTGTTTCGTGCCGACGCCGTATCCGGTGGACCGGCCGGAGTGGGATTTTTCCCAGCCGCCGGAGAGCCGCCGGGGGGTCTTCATCGGCACGCGGGAGTTTGACGTCCCCTCGCGCAATCATCTCGCGGCGCTGCTGGCCGCGCGGGAGCTGGGGGAGCCGGTCACCGTGATCAACCGGGACGGACGTTGCGGACGCCGGATGCTCGAAGCGCTCGGGTATCCCGCGGGGGGATTGCGTCTGGTGGAGGGGCCGCTGCCCTACCCGGAATACCTTCGCCTGATGGGGAGCCATCGCCTCGTCTTCCAGCTCGACCGGAGCGGCGTGCCCGGGCAGGTGGCGGGAGACGCCCTCCTGTGCCGGGTGCCGTGTGTGGGGGGCGACGGCGCGGTGGACCGGCTGGTCTACCCGCCGTGGAGCGGCAGCGATGCGGACGGGTTTCATGGCGTGGAAACGGCCCGCCGGGTGCTCGACGGGGAGGTTTTCCCCTTTTTCGAACGGGCTCTGGAGCGAATCTCCTTTGAGGTCATTGCCGCATCACTAACCCGGGCATTCAGGCGTTCGGGGGACTGAAGCGGGCGATTGCCCCGTCGGGAATGGCCGACTTCCCGAGGATTTCCGGTGTTTTTTCTTGCCTTTCGCCCGGTTTTATCGGAATTTCCGCTCTCTGCCCCAACCTCCCTTGCAAGGGCGCAAATCGCGGGTGTAGTTCAATGGTAGAACGGCAGCTTCCCAAGCTGCATACGAGGGTTCGATTCCCTTCACCCGCTCCATTCTAAAGCCTTGAAAATAAAGCGCTTACGAAGACTTAAAAGGTGAGTGCAGTAACTTTTTGGGTCTTCGCCAGCTTTTGTGGACGGGATTGGCGTGAGTTATTGATTGCATCTCCCGAAGGATTTGTAATGCACGAGCCGGGAGCGATGTAATGCTCGACGAGCCGAATGATGGATGGATGGCGATGAGCCGTTCATTACCCCCAAGCGAATGGAGGTCTACGCGCCGGGCTTACCATCTTCCCTCCGCGATCTCTTTGAGAACGGCTTTGTCCAGTGTCAAATCAGCAACCGTCAGCTTCAATCGGGCATTCTCCTGATTCCCAAACTTGCGGAGCGAGAACTTGTGGCAGGTCTGGGCCTGACAGGAGCCGGCTCAGAGCGTTCACGCCAGGCGAGAGCAAGGGGTTTGGTAATGAGGAGCTTCCGCGGCAATACTTCGACGCCATTTCAGATTGAAGCGAGTCGATACAGCATCGCCCGTTTGACCGATTCATGGATTTCCTCAAGGGAGTGGGCAAGGGTGGCTTCGACACTTGCGAAAGCGCGTGCTGTTTGTTCCCTGATCTCCTGAAGTACTGTCTCGGCGGTTATTTCGGAAAGGCCAGCCCTCCTTGCCGTTTGGACAAAGTGCCTACCCTTGATGTACTCAATAGCGTAGTGCCGGGAATCACCGATACTCATCGCCAGTTTCATCTGTTTCCGGTGAATCTGTCGTGTATCGAGGCTGGGTTGGGCCGTCAGGATGTCATAGAAGGGAGCAAGACGGAAGCGACCGCGCGGCCCAAGGAAGAGACTGAAATTTTTGGCGTGGCCATCGGTTGCTCCGATGAGCCAGTAAATGACCTGCGCTTTAAGAAACGTGATCTGGTCGTCCAATGGTATATCGCTGCCTTTGAGGAGTTCGAGGATGGCAACGATGCCCGGGCCACCATCATTCTGGTATTTCCTTGTTGGTGGAACGGAGAGAGCCTGGCAGCAATCCTCCTGAGGCACCCGGAGCAGGCGACCCGAAGAGGTCCACTGCCGGTCGAAACGTTCGATCACGAGGGCCTTGGTGGAATCAAAGATATGGATTTCAGCCTTGTTGACGGGAAGACCGAAGGCTTCTGCCAACTTCAGGCAGTAGTATTCGTTCTCAACGCTGTTGGAGAGATCGATCCCGTTGGGCAGTGTCCCGATTTGCGTTTTGAAGATATGAGTGGTGGGAGTGATGCCATGGGGCTTCCACCATTTTCCCTCATGGAAGAGAAGCGCTGTTTTTTCCTGTGCACCCGCGATGGAAATTCGGAAATCCTCGTCGCGGCCAAGGCCGAGGGGGGCTTTGGCCAAGCGTTGGAGAAGGTGTCCGATCTCCTGATCGCTGATTGGCTGACCGCTGATGCCGGCAGGCGTTTGGATAGCCTGATCTTCGGGAACGAATTGAAGCGCCCCCACGCAGTCCCGGCCAATGCTGAAAAGGAGACTATAGGAATCGGTGCCGTCGGCGGCAACCCGTTCGGCAACCCGTTTGCGCAAAGCCTCGGAATCGGGGAGAAGGTTTTCAAAAACAGCGGAAACCGGGGCGCCACGATAGACATCTTCACGCAATGGCAGGGAGAGGGAAACGGGAATGGCTGTCTCCCAATTCAGCCACGTCTCATCATAGGCAAAGCTGATCGCTCCACCGGGTTCCTTGATAAGGTAGCCAACAAGGCGGTTGTTGAGTAAAACCCGCAGGGGGATATGATGACGCTTGCGGCCCATCAGAAATGATCCTCAAGGTTCCAGTCGGTACTTTTGGAGCGGGGCGCAATCTGAAATTCCAGGTCAAGGGCTCCGAGAAGTTTGAGCAGCGTGTCGATTCGGGTCGCCGCATGTCCGTTCTCAATTACCGACACGGCTTCCTGACGAATACCGGCGGCGATTCCGAGTTCCCGCTGAGTCCATCCCCGCTTTTTTCGAGCGCGACGAAGATGGGTGCCGATCTGCCTGGGATCACGGACTGGATCACTCATGGTTTCATTTTATGCTTCATATCACATAAAATGTCAATATCCGATTTGGGACATAAAATGATTTTATGTGATATACCGCATAGAATCGATCGGGGATTCAGACAGCATTTCTTGTATTTCTTGCCACTGCCACAAGGGCACGGTTCGTTGCGGCCAATTTTGACGTTTGCTGGAACGATGTCATCCCAGCCCGGGGGAATATCCGAGAAAATACCTGCGTTTTCATCTGCCTCACGCAAGCGTTCGCGGAACCCCTCCATCCTCTCCCTCTACTGAGGTAAACAAGGGTCGTCAATCCCTTCGATCATGAACCGATAATAGAGCGTCGCGGCGATCTGGAAGCGCTCGGGATCACCCCCCTGTTCGCCGGCATAACCGAGACGCGCTGCTTCGCCGATCAACATCGCAAGAAGCTTCAACTCCATGAAAATAGAGGATTCCAGAACGCGAAAAACCACGAAAAACCACTACACTAAAAACGAGGATCCGGTTCCCGCTACCCGCTCCACTCCTTGATTCCCGGCAGGCTCGAACGGCAACGGGTCATCATTCCCTGCCGGTGAGGCTCAAGGCCGCGTCGAGGATTTCGTCGGAACTCCGCTGCGGATTCCATACGGTCTGGGCGAAGAGCGCCACCGAAGGTTGAATCACGGATTCGAAGAGACCATCCTCCACCAGCGCCGTCACCAGCAGGTTCGGCTGCACCTTGAGCAGTTCACGATAGAACGTCTGCGCCAGGGGGAAACGGCGCATCCAGAGGCGGTTCATGCGGTCCCAGCGCGGCTGGCGTTCCCGCAACCGCGCCCGGATGAAGCGCTGGCTTCTCTCCCCGAGAAGGAAGGAGCCGTGGTTCTCGAATTCCTCCGGCCAGCGGATCGCGATCCAGCCCTTGGGCACCATGGCGAATGACGAAGCGTCACGGAGGGTTGCCAGTTTCCGGGAATGGGCGAGCGTCGCTTCAGGCGTTCCCACGGCTGATCGCAGCCAGCGCCCCACCTCCCTGTCCGGCGGTTCGGTTTCCTTTTCATTCCATGAAAGGATCGGCTCGTAAGCGTAGGGAATCATGCCGGCGTCTTCCCAGGTGATCGTAATCCGCGGGTCCAGCGCCTCCAACTCCCGGTAATCATTCTGAATGGAAGTGGCGTGCAGGCCAAACTGGATCTTCAGCTCCGGGTTGCGTTCCAGCAGGGCTCCGCCCACTTCGTTGACCAGCAGGCAGGCCCAGTGCGCGGTCGGCCTGCCCTGCCGGGAGGCGATGGAATGCTCGGTGTCGGTTTGCAGATAGAGCCCGTCGATCGGCAGGCCGTGATAATGGTTCAGGTATTCCGCCACCACCCGCCCGCGGATTTTTTCCCGGTCCCCGACGCAGGAGATATCCACCTTCTCCCCCCAGCCCCATGAAAACCCGAGCACGACCCTGACGCCCCGGCTGCACGCGTAGCCGATCACTTCGCGGCAGTTGACCGGCAGGCAGTCATTCCAGATCGTGACCATGTTGAGGCGCAGGCGCGCCATGTTGTCGAAGAAGCCGCGGTAGTCGTAGATCACGTAACCCCATGTCCAGAGGCCGCGCGCGCCGATCGCCGGGGATTCAACGTGATGAAACGGCGGAAGATGATCGAAGGCTTCCCGCCGCCGCGCCGGAATCTCCGGCAGGATCCCGGCGGTGAGGATGCGGGCATTGAAATCCTCCACCGCGTAGAGCATCCCGTTGGCGTCGGCTCCTGCCAGCGCCACCAGCCTTGATTCCGCATTCCAGGGCGATACGCCGCTGTGGAGAACGTAACTCTCGCTCTTCTCCGGGATGGAAATCGTTCCCGCGGCGACGAGCCGGGAGATTCCGGGGTGATCCGCCTCCGTGCCGCAAAGGAGCAGGTGATGGGCGCGCAGGAAGGCTTCGTCGGCCTCCGCGACCGGGCGCACTTCAAGGACATAGGGAAAGAAGTCCTGAGCGGCGCGTTGGAGTTCCGCGACGGCGAAACGCGCGATTTCACTTTCGCCGCCGTAAAGGAGCGCCCAGCGTTTTCCGGGGTAGCGTTGGAATTTTGTCGTCATGAATTCGATCGGGAAAGCTCCTCGCCAAGCAGCCCGGCGCAGTAGAACTGCATGCGCGGGAGATGAAAGAAGCTCTTCCACAGGTTGCCTTTCAGATCGGTGGAAAGCGTGCCGTCGCGATGGAGGTAGCCATACCATTCACCGTGGCGGGTGTCGGGAAAGTGCGCGTAGGCCCAGTCGTGGGCCTGTTGATACCAGCGGGCGTATTTCGGGTTTTTCGTCAGCGCCCATGCCAGCAACGTCGCAATGATGGCTTCATTGTGAGGCCACCAGAATTTCATGTCATGCCAGTATTCCTGAACGGGGCCGCCGTGCAGGTCGCGGAAATGGAAGAGGCCGCCGTGTTCCTCGTCCCATCCCCGTCGCCACATGAAATCGAGCATCCGCAGCCCGAGCCGGATATAGGGGGCGATCCCGCGCAAGCGGCCTTCGTGCATGATGAACCACGCCGCTTCGATCGCGTGGCCGGGGTTGAGCTGGCGGCCCTCGAAATGGTCGATGATCCTGCCCTCCGGCGTGACGATCTCCATGACCGCTTGGAGGTCGTCCTTCACGAAGAAGCGTTCGATCTCGCCGATGCAGCGGTCGATCCAGTCGTTGAAGGGCGCATCGTCGCCGAGGTTGAGCCGGAGTTCCTGAGCCGTGGCGATGGTGATCATCCTCGGGCCGATGCCGATGGCCGGGCGGGTGTCGGTGTATTTGGGCGGCATCCGGCCCGGGGTGAAGTTCCAGTCCGTAAAATGATCGAAAAGCCGGTGCGCCCGATCGCGGGAGAAGGCGGAGCCGGTCGCCCTGGCGTGGGCGGCATGGGCGATGGCCGCGAACGATTCCGAATAGGCGTAGCGCCGTTTCCGGAGCGGCGCTCCTTCCTGCGTGACGGTAAAGAACATCCGCCCGTCGGTGTCGAAACAATGGCGTTCGATAAAATCGAGCCCCAGGCGTGCGTCTTCCAGAAACGTTTCGCGCGGTTCGACGAAGTTGTAAAGCGTGGCGAGCATCCAGACGATGCGCCCCTGCGCCCAGACCGATTTGTCGGTGTCGATCAGGTTGCCCCGCCGGTCAAAGGCGGAATGGTAGCCGCCGTGCTTCCGGTCGGGGCAGCGGGGGAACCAGAAGCGGCAGGTGTCTTCCAGAAGGCCGTCGCGATAGAGGCGCATCCGGTCGGCGAGGGGGGCATTGCCATTGAGGATCATGGGTGGGTCGGTTCGGAACGGTTCGGGTATTCTGTTGCGAGGGAAGGTGCCGGGAACCGCGCTCATTCCCCGGAAAAAAAGATTGTCTTCGGTGTCGCTTTCTGAAAGCATTCAGGAAAACCGAATTTTCCCCTCCCGTCAAACGCATTTGCTGTTTTATGTTCCGCCCCCGTTTCTCCTGTCATGTTCCGGCGCTCCCGGTTCCTTCGGCTTCTTCGCGTTCCATCGTCACGAAATTGTCACATGAATCCCCTTGTGGACGCGGATCGCTTGTGTCACACTGAAAGCATTCAGATTCCAGGGCAATTCCATGAAATCCACCCCATCGGCCATGACCTCTTCCCTGTCCTATGAAAAAGCGTTCGGCGGCTGGGCGGGCAAGTGTCTGGCCGGGGCCATCGGAATGCCGTACGAGGGGGTTCCGCATCCGCTTGCGCTCGGGGCCGGGGACATCGTCGTGCAGGACGTTCCCAACGACGATCTGGAGTTGCAGCTTGTCTGGCTGGTTGCCCTGGAGCAGCACGAGGCCGGTTTGACATTCGGACATCTTGCCCGTTTCTGGACGGAGCACATCCGGCACGGCTGCGATGAATACAGCATCGCCATCCGCAATCTGCGCCGGGGCATCCTTCCGCCGGAGAGCGGGCAGTACGACAACTGGTTTCATGACGGGATGGGAGCGGCCATCCGCTCGGAAATCTGGGCGATGGTCTTTCCCGGCCGCCCGGATGCCGCCGCGTATTTCGCTGAAAAGGATGCGGTCGTCGATCATTGGGGCGACGGGGTTTGGGCGGAGCTTTTCCTCGCCATGGCGGAGAGCCGGGTGATCGTGACCGGGGAACCGGAAGAGGCGTTGCGCTTTGCCCATGCGCGCCTGCCGGGGGATTCGCGGCTGGCCCGGGCGCTCGCGTTTGTTTTTTCCCTCCATGACGCGGGGGTGGAGCTTGAGAGGGCACGGCGCGAAATCCTGCGCCGGCTGCGGCACCCGAATTTTACCGACTGCGTGATGAACCTCGGCTTCATCGTCTTCGCCCTGCTCTGGGGCCGTGGGGATTTTCTGCGCACCGTGCTCCTTGCCGTCAACTGCGGGCGGGATACCGACTGCACGGCGGCCACCTGCGGGGCGATGCTCGGGCTGGCCCATGGCACGGGGGTGCTTCCCGGGGAGCTTCTGGAGCGTCTTTCGCCGGAGATCAGCCTGAGCCCGAATATCGCCGCCATTCCCGGCGTGCCGCGTACGTTGCGGGAGCTTTGCGAACGGACGCTGGCGTTATCCCAACGGCTGGCCTGCGATTTGACGCCGGGCGAATATCCGCTCTATTGCCCCTTGCCCCCTTCCACCCCGGACCGCTTTGACAAAGCGCAGTGGCTGGTTCTGGACGAAAGCGGGCACGATCTTCCCGCGATTAAGGAACACCTGCTTCGGGAGGGGCGGTGTCCGGAGGCGCTCAGGGCCCATATCGTTGAAACCCATGGCATCCGTTTCGATCTCTCCGCATGGGCGCGCGGGGCCAATACGCTGCATCTCTTTTCCTTTCTGGAGGTCGATCACCCCGGTGCCGAACCCGATGACGTCTTTCTCTCGGCCACGGCGGATGTCGGTTTCACCCTCTGGTTCGACCGGCAGCGGCTCCTCAATCACCATTCCCGGCAGCTTGCCCTCCCCTCCTTTCACCGGACGGAAGGAGGCGCGGCGTTTCATTACCCCCTGCGGGATGGCGACCGGAAGCTGGTTCACTTCCAGCTTTATTCGTGTTTGCCGCCTCTCGGATGCACGCTGATGTTTGGTGACCGGCTCAACAATCATCTCGAAGGATTCCACCTCAAAATATCATGAAACGCATCCCCTTGTTTCCCATTCCCCTTCTTTTCGGCCTGCTCCTGCCGTTCCTGCCGCTGGCGGTGCAAGCGGGGGCGCTGGCGAACGATGCCTCCATCCTTGATATTCACTGGAATCAGGAAGATCCGGCCATCTGGAGCAGGGAAGCCGGGAAGGACGCCCCCGCCCCGGCGCGGGATGGAGATGCGCTTCGCCTCTCCATGGAAGGGGCCACGGACGGCTCGACATGGGTGCGCAAGACGCTGACCACGCCGATGAATTTCGTCGTCACCAGCCGCGTCGCCATTGACCGGTTTCCCTCGACACAGGGGTGGGGTAGCTATCCCCACTACAACGGCATCCAGCTTCTCAAGGTTTATCAGGACGACGCGATCGTCGTGCAGATCGGGCCTGACGCGATCCGGATCGCAAGCTGGGCCAATGACGGCAGCGGGACGGTCATTTCCCTCCCGACCGAGGAAGGCCGATTTTACACCTGGCAGTTCGAAATCACGCAGGCGGAAGGGGCGGACGCCGCCGGGACGGTGACGATCTATCGCCGGGAGGAAGATTCGCAGCCATGGACGCTCGTGGAACAGGATGCCCCGCTCCTTTCCGCGGACTTCGGCGACGATATCCCCCTGGCGGTCATTTATCACAACGCGGACGATCCCCAATCCCAAGGCGTTCTCCGGCAGGAATATTTCCTCACCGGGGTCGCGAAGCCGTGATGGCGCTGTATTTCCCCAAAACCAACCCTCCCATCATCCCAACAACTCAAAATAAATATGAAACTCACCACGTTGCTCTCAATCTGCCTGTTCGGTGGTTTCGCTCTGTCCGGGAGCGCATTCGCCGCGGTTCTCGTCAACGACGGCTCGTATATCAACCAGCAATGGAGTACGGCCACCGACATCGCATGGAGTTCGCAAACCGGAACGGGAGGGTCCGCGCCGTCCCTGTCCGGGGGGAAGCTTCTCCTCACCATGCAGGGAGCGACCGGCGGGACGACGTCGGTCTATCGAAGCGGTACGACGGCAACGGATTTCATCCTGACCACCCGCGTGGCCATTGATCAGTTCCCCGATGCGAGCGGCTGGGGTGCCTATGCCAATTTCAATGGAATCCAGATCGCCAACGCAAAGCAGGACGATTACCTCGTGGCCCAGCTTACCGCCAGCCAGCTCCGGATCGCCTCCTGGCCCAATGGCGGCGCGGGCACCATCATTGATATCACGACCGAGGTGGGTAAATTCTACACCTGGCAATTTCAGGTTTCGCAGGTGATGGGCACCGGCACCGGAACCGTGACGATCTACCGCCGGGAAAACGACACGGACGCGTGGTCTCTGGTGGGCGAGGATATTCTGATGCTTAACGCGGATTTCGGCGATGCCATTTCGGCGGCGACCATCATCCATAATGGCGACAATACGCAAACCCAGGGCATTCTCCGGCAGGAGTATTTCCTGGCAGGGGTTGCGGCGATCCCGGAGCCATCCACGGTGGCTCTGCTCCTGTTCGGGTCGGGCGCGGCGTTGGTCTGGCGGGCGCGTCGGCGCGGGGCGCGGGCGGCGTAAGCTCATCGGAGCACAACGTTTCCTTCACCGTGTACAAGCCGGCCATCCCTGCTCACCGCTTCTCCTCCATGCGGCAATGCAACATTTCCCGGCGGGGCTTCACCCTCGCGGAACTGCTGGTGGCGATCCTGATTCTCTCCGTGCTGGCCGCTTTACTGGTGCCGATGATCGGCAAAGCACTGGAACGGGGGCGGCAGGCGGGCTGCGTGGCGAATCTCCGGCAGATCGGGACGGCCTTTGCCCTCCTGCTTAACGACAACGGCGGGCGTTTTCCCGCCTTCGCAAGCGATTCCGGTGATCCCGGTGTCTGGTATGAAAAGCTCCGGCCTTATCTGGGGGTTGACCCGCTGGCAGCGATCAGCGTCACAAAGCCCAAAGTGCTCAAGTGCCCTGCCAATCAGACCCACGAATGGAGTTTCAACAAGCTTTCCTATGCCTACAACATTTATCTGGGAGACAACGACGGACGGGCGGGGCAGGACACGGATGGCGCCTGGGTGCGGGTGCGGCGGGCGGCCATTGTTCGCCCCGCCGAGGTGATTCTCTGTGCGGACGGCGACAGCCGGGAGGAAACCTATAATTCTTATCTGGACTACAAATGGCGGGCGCCGGGCGTGATTCATCATGGCGGGGCGAACATCCTTTATGTGGACGGCCATGTGGCGTGGCATCTGCGCTCTGACGTGACGGGGGAGGCGTGGACAGAGGAACTGATGAAGATGTACGGAGCCTTTGGAAGATACGGCGACCGGTAACCCCCTTTTCCTGACAACGATGAGCAGACTTCAATACGATATCCGATCTTTTGAGAACCTTTCCGTCCTCGGCATCGGCTGCGGGCTCCGCCCGCTGGACGACCTGCCCGCGAACCTCGCGATGCTGAAGGAGGCCGGTTACCAGTACGTCTATTTCAACGAGCTTTTTCACGATGAGACGTATGAATGCGTGAAGGCCCGGGGCGGGTTCGGCGTCATCCGGCAAGCGGTGGCGGATGCCGGGCTGAAGATCAACTCCTCCCACTATGTCCTGATGTATCCGGGGCCGAAGGATACGGTGGAGCGGGCGAAGGCGACTCATCTGCGGGGGCTCGACGTCGCGGCGGAGATGGGGCTGCGCTACGTGACCACGCATTACCTTTCCATTACCGGGACGGACGATCCCGAGGTGGTCAGGCCGGAAACGTTCGCCGATTATCTCTATAATCCGATTCTGGGCGGCCCGGCGGTATTTGAGCAGGCGATGGAAAAACTCGGTGGGCGGCGCGTTTTCCTTGAGAAGAACAATGAGATGTATCGCTGGTTCTGCGACGAGGCGGCCCGGCGGGGCATCACCGTGACGCTGGAAACGGCCACCTGCCAGTTTTCCCGGACCCCGGCGCAACTCATCGAGATCATCAAAGAGATCGACCGCCCGAATCTCGGCATCTGTCTGGATACGGGGCACACCCACATCGCCGGGGTGAACGTGGCGGAGGCGGTGCGCCAGGCGGGCCATTATCTGGTGGAGACGCATTTTCACGACAATTTCGGCGATCTCGACCTGCACCGGCCCATCGGCATCGGGACGATCCATTGGCCGGAGGTCATCATCGCCCTGAGGGAGATCGGTTTTCCCGGCCCGATCACCTTTGAGTCGAACGGCGCACCCCACAGCCTTCCCGGCGACGAACTCTGGATGTATGCCCGGAACTGGCGTGAGTTGCTGCATACAACCGCTTACCGCGAGGCCCGCGAGTCGCGCCGGGGGGCGGGCCGATAACCGGCTTCGTATCACCTTTCGTGGCGACCCGAAAGAGAATTGAATTGATATCTGAATGCTTTCAGTGAAAAATACAAACTGTTCCCAAACCCTGATTATAACTGATTGAAACCGATGAGAATCCGCCTTTCCCCCTTTTCCAAAACACGCTCCGCCGGTATGGCCGCCGCGTTGATCCTTGCCTCTCCGGCCGGAACGGACCTGCGGGCCGCCTCGGAGACGGCGGTCTTTCAGGATGGATTCGACACGCAGGCGCTTTTTGCCGAACAGTTCAAAACGCCCAATGTCGCGAACTGGAAGGTGGAAGACGGGGCGCTCGGGACGGTGGGCGAGGGGAGCCATTCCGCCGTGCTCAACAGCCCGCTGGAAGGCGATTGCAAGGTGGAGGCCGATGTCGCCCTGCTGCCGGGGACCGAAGGCGGTTTCGCGGGGCTCAATCTCAATGGAACGCTTTTCCTGATCCGGCCCGAAGGCTTCTGGAATGTTTATCGCAACGATGGGGACGAGCGATCCTCCGGCAGCCTCATCAGGAAGCCGGTCGAGCCGGGAAGATTCTATCATCTGGAGGTGACGCGCCGGTCGATCGACGGGGGGTGGTTCTATTCGTGGAGCGTGGACGGGGAGCCGCTGGGGGATTTCTCCCGAATGATGGCCGATGCCGACCCGGGGCATCTCACCCTTTCGACATCCAGGGCGGGCGCCCGTTTTGACAACCTCGCGGTGTATCGCGTGGAGGCGGGCAAGGTTTCCAGCAATACCTTGCGCAACAGTTCGTTTGAAACCCTCCAGGAAGGGCTTCCCCTGTACTGGAAAGGGATGAACACCGATATGCTGGTGGATGCCTACGGAAGCCATGAGAATTTCTGGAAGAGCTTCCGCGCGGATTCGGAGAACCCTCATTCGGGAAAGCAGTCGTTGCGGATCGAGGTGAACGCGGAGGTTCCCAAAAACCGTTTCCAGTCTCATAACGCTTCCGTGGCGCGGGGGAAGCCGTTAACCTACAGCGTCTGGTTGAAGGCGGACCGGGAGAATCTTCCCGCCACGCTCACCCTCTGGGAAGTCTTCGGAAGGCGGCATACGAAGGAGATTCACGTCGGGACCGAATGGAAACGCTATTCCTTCACGCTGGAAACCCCGGACAAGGCGCTCGTCCAGCCGGGGCTGGAGTTCGAAACACCCGGGGTGATCTGGGCGGATGACGCGCAGGTGGAAGCCGGGACGAGCGCAGGGGATTACGCGGCGAGCCCGTCGGATGAAGGGATCGCCCAGTCCGCGGAGGCGGTGGCGGAGCCGGTCCGCTCCTTTGCGATCCCCGAGGGGACGCCGGGAAACGATGGTGTAGCCGGCAGGGAGTGGAAAGGCGCGCTGGAGCTGGGCGATTTTCGCATTGTCGAGACCAACAAGGCTCCGCGGGAAAAGACGCTCGCCCGGCTTTTTGCGGACAAGGAGAATCTCTATATCGCCGTCACCTGCTTCAGCGGGCAGATGAACGCGTTGAAACCCGGGAAGCCCGATGCGCTCGGAACGATATCGAGTGGCGATTGCGTGGAGGTGTTTCTCGATCCGACGGGAGAGAAAAAGAAGGCCTACCATCTTTTCATCAACCCGGACGGCGGCACGCTCTCCATGGATATGAAAAAGAATCTCGGCTGGAATCCGGCGTGGATCGTGAAAACGGCGAAGCAGACGGACCGGTGGGAAGTGGAGGTGACGATCCCCTTCCGGTCGCTGGAGGGGGGCGCGGCCCGCTGGGGCATCAATCTTGCGCGGCACAATCCGCATACCGGGGAGGATTCCTGCACCTCGCTCGTCGGTTCGCGGCAGTTTGGTGACGTGGCCCGGTACGATGAATTTACGTTTCCCGCCAGCGTTGTCTTCTCCCGGCCCGCATCGAAAGCGGCGGTGAAAACCGTACCGCTCTACCCCGGACGTAACTTCTACATGAACGAGCCGGAGGCGACGGTGATCGCCCTCCTGCCGACGGCAGGCAAGCGCTCGCTCAAGCTCAAGGGGGAGGACGGGAAGATCGTCTGGTCGGGTTCCGTGGAGGCGAAGGCGGGCGAAAACCGTTTTCCGGTTCCGCTCAAGGCTCTCGCGGAGGGGGCCTATCTCCTCGAACTGGAAGGCGGGGGCGCTACGCGGCTGGTCAAGCGCGCTTTTCGAGCGAACGCCGTGCAGGTCGATCATCACCGGCTCTGTTTTCTCGTGGACGGGAAGCCGTGGTTTGCTTTCGCGCCGCTGGTACAGGCCCCCCTGGGCAACGATCCCGACGCGTCGGTGGAGCGGACGGAGAAGATCCTCAAATACTTCGCGGATGCCGGATTCAGGACCGTCTCCATCGTTTCCGCCCTCAATGCGGAAACCGCTCCCGGGTTCTGGAAGCGGCTGCTTGATTACAGCGAATCCATCGACCTGAAGGTGATCGCGTGGACGGCGGGCTGGACGCGGCCTTACTTCACCCCCGAACGCTACACGGGTGTGATGGAGGCGATCCGGGATCATCCCGCGCTGCTCGCATGGTGTGTGGTGGATGAGCCGGAACTCTACGCCAAGCCGGAGCAGGTGGTCGAAATCCACGAGGAATACCGGAAGCTGGACCCGTACCATCCGCTGGTTCTCAATTACACCTACCTGGGCATCCCCTCCCGGTTCGCCGGGCTGGATACGGACATCCTTTCCATCGACGATTACGTGACCAACCGCGAAGGGCGCACCGTCGCGGAAATCCTCGATAACGTGATCATCATGCAGGAAGCCTCCCGGGAGACCCGCAAGCCCGCCATGATGTTTCTCTCCGGGGCCAATCTGCACAATCACTATCGGGAGCCGACCGCTCCCGAACAGGTCGCGCAGACCTATGGCTCGGTGATCCATGGCGTCACCGGCACCTGGTATTTTCTCGGGACGCCCTCCGCCCGGCCGCACTGGGAGGCGTACCGGCAGCTTAACCGGGAACTGACCGCGCTCACCGATGTCCTCTTCTCCGGTGAGGATTCTCCCGCGATCGCTTCCGATCAGGGCGCGGTGATTTCCACCGTCCGCAGGCATGGGGGGAAGGTTTACCTCATCACGGCAAACATTGAGAACAAGCCGGTGACCGCCGGTTTCCGTCTCCCGGACGGGGTGAAAAGCGTGGAGGTGCTTTTCGAGGATCGCAAGGTTGAAGTCCAAGAGGGGATCCTGCGCGATCCCTACCCGCCGTATTCGCGGCATGTCTATGTCTTTGAAACGCAAAACGGATCGTCCCATTCATCCAATGAAAATCGTTGAAGTCGGCGGAATGTGTGAGTCGCCCTATGGGCTGGAAACCTTTGAGCGGATGCGCTCGGAGGGGCTCGGAAAGTACGCCGTGCTCTTCGTCGGCCCGTGGGATCTGGAGAAAATGCGGAGCGCGGCCGCGTTCTGCGGGGAGCATGGCATGCGGTTCGTGATGGATGAGACGTACAGCCGCTTGCGCGGCGTCTTCCGCGAGCCGTGGGCAGGCTACGACAAGGCGGCGTTCCAGGCGGTCCTCAAGGCGGCGGGGGAGCACTACGATGGAACGCTCTTCATGTGCGAGTACGGCGGTCTCTGTTTCTACTGGCCATGGGATTACGTGAAGGGAAAGCCCAATGCGACGCCCCAGACGGGCGACATCGTGGCGGCGCGGGAGTTTGTCGTCGGCAATCTGCGGCGACAGGTGGAAGCGGCCAGGGAGCGGCTCCTGCTGCCGCCGCTCGTGAGCATCGAGGCCGGGGGCGCGGCGGCCAAGTACCTGTATGAAGCGGGGATCGACCGCGTGGACCTGGAAGTGACCTACGACCGCTGGAGCGAGTTTCACTTTTCCGCTGTGAAAGGGGCGACGCTTGCCCATCGCAAGGATCGCTTCGGCGTGGACATGGCGATGGTCTGGTACGGGGGCAACCATCACGACGAACTCTGGTTTCGCCGCTGGCGCGTCTCGCTTTATCATGCGTGGTTGCGCGGCGCGGACCCGGTTTACGCGGAGCACGGCGTCATGGATTACAAGGCGCTCGGGAAATCGCTCGGGACGGAGGCGCCGGAAGTGGTCCGTTTCCGCCGGGAACTCGCGGACTTCGCCGCGTTCGCCGAAAGGACGCCGCGCCCCGCCGGGTTTCCACACGCAAAGATCGCTTTCGTGCATGGTTATCTGGAGAGCTTCGTGCGGGGCGAGCCGTATGTGTGGGGACAGCGCGATGGCGGGACGGCGATCCCCAGCGGCCTGCCCGAGCATTCGTGGAAGCTCTTCGATACCCTCTACCGGAAAAATCCCTGGTCGTATCCCTACCGGGTTGGGGATGCGGATTTTTCGGGAAACCCGCCCGGCGGTCAGGCCGACGTGGCGCCGATGGAAGCGCCCCTGGATATCCTCTGCCGGTACGATGCGCTGATCTTCCTTGGCTGGAACACGCTGACGCCGGAGCACGAGGAAAAGCTTCGGGAGTACGTGCGCCGGGGCGGGCATCTGCTCTGCACGCTGGCTCATCTCGATACCCGGACGGACCGCAACGCCCCTCCCGCCCTTTTCAACGGGGGGGACTTGAGTGAACTCTTCGGCGTCCGGGTGGGCGAGGGGAGCCGGGACTGGCAGGGAGGCGTCAAGTTCCTCCGCAACCCGTCCGGCACGCGCTACCGGTTTCCGCTCTGGACGGCCACCTCCGATCCGAAATACGGGGACGGGCCGCTGACCGTCGCGAACGGGGAAGTCGGCTCCGCAGAAGTGATCGCGGGCGCTTCGGGGGCTTTTCAGGACGAGGCGGAACGGATCGAACGTTCGCCCGTTATCACGGCCAACGCGTTTGGAAAAGGACGGGCCTTTCTGGTTCATACACCGGAGCACCCCGGCCACCCCTCCCTGAGCCGCTTGTACGCCGATCTCATCGGCTTCTTTGCCGCCGCTCATCAGGATGAATCGCTTCGCGTCGAGGCGGCGGAAACGGTCCGCCATGCCGTTTACGGCGAAGGGGAAGGGAGAACGCTTTTTCTGCTCAATACCGACCTGACCCTGAATCAGGAAGCTCTCGTTCACACGGAGAAGGGAACGCATCGCATGACGATCCCGCCCACGGGGATCGTCCGGTTTCCGCGGGAGGGCCGGGAGAATCCATGAAGCATCCCCCATCGGACATCGCCGCCTGCGTCGTGGACATCGACGCCACGGTCACGGACGACCGGGCGGAGCCGCAGATCAGCTCCATCCATCCTCTCAACAACGCGGTGCTCAATCTCTTCATCGGGCTGATGGAGGAACAGGGGTGGGAACACGCGGCCGCCCGCAAGGCGTTGATCGCCTACGGGAACGAGAAGATTTTCTGGGATTACCCGGATTTCATCCGTCACTTCCGCCTGCCGGAAAAAGAGGCGGGGGCACGCCTTGTCCGCTGGCATGAGGAGGAAATCATCGTCTATCCGGATGCCGTGGCGATGATCCGGCGGTTGCACGACGCGGGAATGCCGCTCTTTATCGTGAGCAACAATCCGCTCTCCGGATGCTTTCACAAGCTGCACCGCGCGGGGCTCTCCGGGTTGCGGGGGTCGGACTATTTTCAGGGGGTGTTCGGGTCCAACGTCTCCATGGGGCAGAAGCACTCGCTCGCCTTCTGGGAGCAATGTTTCGAGCGGATCGGGCGGCCTCCCCGGCGGATCGCGATCATTGGGGACAATCCGCGGGAGGACGGGGCCGTTCCCCGGACGCTGGGGGTGGAAACCGTCTTCCTCGTGGACCGGAAGCGGACGGCGCGTCTGGAATGGCTGCGGGATGCCTTTCATGTCAACACGCTCGAATGCGTTCCCGAGCTTCTGCTGCCCGCTTTCCATCCGGACGGGGTGCGGAAGGAAAGGGGATGGGGCGCCGTCATCCATCGGGTGTGAGGCGGGCAGGGAGGGAGAGAGCCGCGGTGAAAAGGGGTGTCCCTTCCCGGCAATGGGCGTTGCACGCCGGGATGCGAAACCGTAGAGTGAGCCGATGCGCAGCGCCACACTCGCCGATATTGCCCGGGAAGCCTCAGTCGCCGTTTCGACGGCCTCCATCGTCCTGAGCCAAAGCAAGCAGCTTCACGAAATTCCACCGGCGACACGGGAGCGCATTCAGGCGGCGGCCCACAAGCTCAAATACCAGGTCTACGCGGGCGCGCGCCAGTTGAAGCGGGGGCGCAGCGGGACGATCGCCCTGTTGCAGAGCGCGGAGAAGGACCGCTCCTCCCTGCATAACGAGCTGCTTTACGGCCTCGGCGCGGAACTCCATCGGCGGGACATCGGCCTGAGCTTCGTGCGGATGGACGATGAATCGCTCATCACCCGCGATCCGCGGTTCCTGCGGCAGAAGGAAGTGGACGGGGTGCTCGTGAACTATAACGTGCAGATGCCCCGGCGGCTGATCAGCCTCATCCGGCATTACGAGATTCCCGCCGTTTATCTCAATACCCGGAAGGTGAGAGGAGCGGTTTATTTCGACCATTACCAGGCCGTGGTGCAGGCGATCGAACGGTTCGCGGCGCTGGGACATCGCGACATTGTGTTCCTGAACTTTACCGGCCATGCGGAGGAGCATTACAGCTTTACCGATTCGCTCAAAGGTTACCTCGACGGCATGGCGGCCCTTGGCCTGACGCCCCGGGTGGAGGAAAACGAGGTGCCCCGTTCCCAACGGGCGTGGGCCGCCCGGGCGCTGCTCACCGGGAAGCGCGCGCCGACGGCGATTTTCGCGTCGCGGGAATCCTCCGCCATCCCCGTGGTGCAGGCGGCGGAAGGGCTCGGCCTCGGCATTCCAGGCCAGCTCTCGCTTTGCACCACCGGCTACGCGGAGACTCTTTCCCTCGTGAGCCCCCAGCCCGCTCACATCGTCCTGCCATGGCAGGAGGCGGCGCGCGTCTCCGTGCAGATGCTCTTCAACCGGATCGAACGCAAGAGGGACCGGAAGCTCTCCGGGCGGATCGAATGCGGCTGGAGCGATGGCGGGGGGACGATCGGGAAAAGAATTCGATAAACCGCCGGGGAAAGAGCCGGTACGCGTTTCCGGCGGCCGGTTTTTCATTGACGACTGAATGCTTTCAGTAGACTGTGGAGAAATCTGATCCCCTTCTCCATGAAAAAGCTCCTCCCGCCCTCCGGAACGATGCGCCTTTCCCGCATGCTTGCAGCCCTGGCCCTGATCTCCCTTTCCGCAACCGGTTTGAGGGCCGATTCCCAAACCGAGGTTTTCCGGGACGGTTTTGACACGCAGGCCCTTTTCGCCGAACACTTCAAGGCGGGCAATGTGGAGAACTGGCTGGTGGAGGATGGCGTGCTTACCGGAAGGGCGGAGGGGACCAACGGCGCCACGCTCAACGTGCCGCTGGAGGCGGATTGCAAGGTGGAGGCGGAGATCGCCCTGTTGCCCGATTCCAAGGAATTCGCGGGCCTGGTGATCGACGGGACTTATTTTCTCATCCGCCCCGGAGGATTTTCCTATGTTTTCCGGAACGAAGGCGAGGAGCGATCGGATGGCAACTTCATCGGCGGGAACACCAAACCCGGCACCCCGCATCATTTCGAGGTGACACGGCGGGCGGTGGATGGAGGCTGGTATTACACGTTCGACGTGGACGGGGAGCCCGCCGGGCAGTTTACGCAGTTGACCAGCAAACGCCCGGAGGGGGAGAGCGCCCTGACGCTGCTGACAAAAAATGCCGCTGCCCGCTTCGACAATCTGGCGGTGTACCGCGTGGAGGCGGGGGAGACCTCGCGCAACACGCTGCGGAACAGTTCCTTTGAATACACGCAGGAGGAACTCCCGCTCTATTGGAAGGCGTTTGACCAGGATCACATCGTCAAGCATTACCAGACCCATGAAAACTTCTGGAAAGTCTTCCGGCCCGATCCTGAAAATCCCCATTCGGGCAGGCAATCCCTGCGGATTGAAACCAATGGGCAGACGCCCAAAAACGGCTTCACCTCCCACAACACCGCCGTGACGAAGGGAGCGCCGTTTACCTTCAGCGTCTGGCTGAAGGCGGATCGGGAGGGTGTCCCCGCCAGAATGACGTTATGGGAACTTCACCACAAGGCGCACTCCAGAGACATCATCATCGGAACGCAATGGGAAAAGCATTCCTTTACGCTGCCGAACCCGGAGCGAAGCGCGGTTCGCGGCGGCGTGGTGATCGAAACGCCCGCCGTGGTCTGGGGCGATGACGCGCAGATCGAACCGGGAACCGCCACCGGGGAATACCGGCCGAGCCCGGCGGACGACCGGATCGCCCCGACCGGGGAGCGGGAGCCGGAAGCCGCCAAGGCGTACGCGATTCCCGAGGGCGCGCCGAAGCTCGACGGTGAGGTTGGCGAAGGGTGGTCCGCCGCGCTGGTGCTCGATGATTTCCGGCGGGTGGAAACCAACGCGAAACCGAAGGAGAAAACCACCGCCCGGCTTTTCGCCGACAGGGAGAATCTCTACATCGCCGTCACCGCTTTCACCGCGTTCATGAAGGAACTCAAGGCGGGGGATTCCGACAAGCTTGGAACGATTGCCGGGGGCGATTGCATCGAAGTATTTCTGGACCCGGGCGGCGGCAAGCGGGACTTTTATCATCTTTTCATCAATCCCCGGGGAGGAACGCTCTCGACCGATCTCAAAAGCCGGCTTGGCTGGAATCCGGCCTGGGAAGTGCGCACGGCGAAAGGGGCGGATCGCTGGGAGGTGAAGATCAGGATTCCCTTCCGCTCGCTGGAGGGAGCGGGGCCCCGGTGGGGCATCAACCTGGCGCGGCACAATCCGCATACGCAGGAGAATTCCTGCACATCGCTGGTCGGATCGAAGCAGTTCGGCGACGTGGCCCGGTATGATGAATTCACGTTTCCGCCCGTCGCCGTTTTCCCCGCCCCGGAGAAAGCCGTGGCCGGGCGGGTGGCGGAACCGGCGCTCTACACGGAGCGCAACTATTACATGAATGAACCGGAAGCGATGGTGATCGCCACGCTGCCCGCCGGTGACGTGACGCTCCGGCTCAAGGGAGAGGATGGCAAGGTCGTCTGGAGCGGCAGGGAAAAGGCGAAGGCGGGCAAAAACCGGTTTGCGATCCCCCTGGACAAGGTGAGCGAGGGGCGCTGGATCGTGGATATTGGGGGTGGAAAAACGACGCCGCTCCTGAAACGTCCGTATCAGGCGAACGCGGTGCAGATCGACCAGGCCCGGCGTTCGCTGCTGGTGGCCGGGAAGCCGTACTTCGTTTTCGCTCCGCTCATCGGATCTGAGATGGGGAACGACCCCGCCATCGCCGTGGAAGAACAAAAGGTTCTCCTGAAATACCTTGCGGATTCCGGTTTCACCACGGTTGCCATGGTGTCGGCAATGCGAACGGATCGGGCGTCCGAATACTGGGAACCGCTGCTTGATTACAGCGCCGGGCTGGGGATCAAAGTGCTGGTCTGGCCCGCGGGCTTCACACGGCCCTACTTCACTCCGGAGCGTTACACCGCTCTGGTGAACGCGATCAAGGATCACCCCGCCCTGTTGGCATGGTCCGTGGCGGACGAGCCCGAACTCTATGCGAAACCCGAGCAGGTCATCGCGGTTCACGCCGATTTCCGGAAGCTCGATCCCTACCATCCGATCGTCATGAACAATACCTATATGGGAATCCCCGCACGGTTTGCGGGCCTGGACACGGACATCCTTTCCTTCGATGAATACATCACCAACCGGGAAGGGCGGAAGGTGGAAGGAATCCTCGACAATGTGGCGAAAATGAACGCGGTCTCGCTGGAAACCCGCAAGCCATCGCTCATGTTTCTCTCGGGGGTCAACTTCCACAATCACTACCGGGAGCCGACGGCCGGGGAGCAGGTGGCGCAGACCTACGGCTCCGTGATCCACGGGGTTTCCGGCACCTGGTATTTCCTTGGCGTTCCCACGGCGCGGGAGCACTGGGAGGCGTATCGGCGGATCAATAGGGAACTGCTTTCGCTCAACGATGTCCTCTTCTCCATCGAGGAAGCGCCCCCCATGGCTTCCGACCAGCCCGCCGTGATCGCGACGACCCGGAGGCACGATGGGAAAATCTATCTCATCACCGTCAACCTGGAGAACCAGCCGGTGAGCGCCGGTTTCCGGCTCCCGGACGGCGTGAGGAGCGTGGAAGTGCTCTTTGAAAACCGCACGATCGAAGGGAAAAACGGCGTCCTGCGGGATCAGTATGAGCCGCATGCCCGGCATGTCTATGTCTTCGAAGTCAACGATCCATGAAACGGGAGAACCCGCTCATGGGTGCCGCCCCCCCGGAGGTCGTTTGAACCCGTCGGGGTGCCCCATTGCGTCTTCAGCGGGATGGAAGCCGGTTTTTGCTGACGCGGCCTGCGGATTGCCCGCATCGTCAGTCCCGCCGCCTGCCCGGCGGTGTTCACGCCCCGAACCGTAGACATACACAGAGCGGATTTTGCCCGAAAACGCGCTTTCGCATGCCTGCCGGAGCGTAAATTTTTTTGACAATGATTTGCATCGGTCGGTGGAAATCCTGATAGTGGCCCCGGATTCGTATCAACGGGATCTCTCCAATCTGTGTATAATCAAATCAAGAAACCTGTCGTGAAGGAGGAAACACTCTGGAAAAAGACGGTCACCGAGCTGAAGGCGAAGATGCTCGCGGACGAGTACGTCGAGGGAGCGAAGTTTGCTTCGCTGAGCGATCTTTCCCGGGAGTACGGGATCAGCAAGATCACGGCGCTGCGCGTGGTTTCGGAGCTGGAGAAGCTGGGTCTGGTCAAACGGATTCCCCGCCGGGGCACCTTCATTGTGGGCCGCCCGCGGAACCGGGCCATCAAGGTCGCGTTGGATTTTCAAAAAACATGGGATGCCAACGTGCTTCCGATCATCTGGAAGTATATCGCGGGAGTCGAGGCCGCCTGCCGGAAAGTCCGTTACAATATGCAGATGGTCTCCCTCGGCCACGTTGCAAGCAATCCCAACCCCGACGACCGCTACATCCTTCTGGCCGCGGACCCGGAAAAGCCCGCTTATCTGGAGTTCTCAAACAAGCATTGCCCCCATGTCTTTTTGCACAGCGCCTCCCGGTTGACGGCTCATGATTGCATCCGGGTCAATCACCGGACGGGGGGCAGGATCATGACGCAGCACATGATTGATGCCGGGCACACCTCGATCGCCTATGTCGGGGGCCGGGCGTCGAGTGAATGGCATGGCCCGAGGCTGAGGGGTTATCTGGAAGCGCTGGAGGAGCGGGGGCTTCCGCTGGATGTCAGGCTGGTCGGCGAGATCGGGGCTTCGGTGCCCGAAGCGCAGGGGGCCAGGCCGGAGGTGGAGCGCCTGCTCTCCCTGCCCAATCCGCCAACCGCCATTGTCGCATCCGATGACCTGCGCGCGCTTTCGATCATCGCCTGTCTGGAAAAAAAAGGGCTCTCCGTACCCGGTGACCTGGCGGTGAGCGGCATGGACGCACGGGTGGAGGCGCTGGAGAGGGCGCTGCCGTTGACGACCTGCGATTGGCAACTGGAGCAGCAGGGAGAGATCGCCGTCGATTTTCTGGTTTACCCCCCGTCGTCCGGCAAAGGGCCGAGGGAAATCGTGGTGGAGCCCCGGCTCGTGCCGGGAAAGACGGCATGACGAACGTTTCGGGCTCCGTCAGCGATTCCCGCCTTCAAAAATAGCGTTGACATTCGTCGGGAAAAACTGGACATATACAGGAAAACGATCTTTCTTCTTTGTTCATGATCCCCGGAACCCCACCCCGCCGCTTCCTGAAAACGCTTTTCGTCATTTTCTGATTTCGGACCGATGAAAGTTGCCCGATAACGATCCCGGCCGGGTGCGCCAACGCGCGAACGGGAAATTCATAACCGCTCCAATCCTCCAAGAAACGGCTTCGTCGCGGATGAAGTCTGTATATATACAAAAATGCAATTCAAACGTTTCAACAAGATCAAGAGGCCGGCTCACCTGGGCCTGATGGCCTGGTGCACTCTGGCCGCTCTTTCCACAACGATGGTTGTTCCGGTTCGCGCGGCGGAAACGCTCTCGGCGGAGGCGACAGGCACGGCTGGCTGGGGGCTGGAGAGCAACTGGGAAGGAGGAGGCGTCCCGGGCTCCACGGATGATGTGACGATTGATCGTTCCCATGGCTCCACGGCGTCGGCCCTTGCCCTCAACGGGAACCAATCGGCCCGGAGCCTGACGTTCGGGTCCGCAAGCGGGGAACCGCTGGGAGCGTTTGCCATTGTGGCAAACAACACCGGCACGACCTCCCGGGTCCTGAGCCTGACCAACGGCACGCTCGCCGTCACTTCGTCTGTGACGGGCGCGATCATCATCGGCAATCATTCAGGTGACGCCGGGGTTTTGACACTGGATCTCGGGAGTGGAACCGGCAATAGCGCCTGGACGGTCGCGACCGGCAAAAGCCTGATTGTCGATGCCAATATTACCGGCTCCGGGGGGATTCAGATATCCGGCGGAGGGGCGGTCACGCTTTCCGGGGCCAATACCTTCGGGACCGCCGGGGTGCAGGTCAACAGTGGCGGCAACCTCAACATCAACAGCGCCGGAGCCCTGGGCGGTGGCCGGTTGACGTTTTACAACGGCTCGGTGATCGACAATACATCGGGCGGCGCCTTGAGTGTGACGGTCGGCGAACATGTTCATGGATTCGGCAACCTGCGGTTTTCGGGAAGCAATGATCTGACGCTTGGCGGGGGGTGGTGGCTTCTGGGCAAGCAGAACCGGGTATTTCAAATCGACGCGGGGACGCTCACCATCAACCAGAGAATGGGGGACGACTACTTTGGCACCGATGGCGGGGTGACCAAGACGGGCGGGGGCACCCTGGTATTGGGGGCCACCAACAACACCTATGGCGGCACCGGCGGCACCACGATCACGGAAGGGGTTCTCAGTGTCGCCCGGCTGGCCAACGGCGGGGTGGAAAGCTCCATCGGGAAATCGTCCGGCGCGGCCGGTAACCTGACCTTCAACGGCGGCACGCTCAAATACACCGGGGGCGATGTCGTTACCGATCGCGCGTTTACCATCAACAGCGGCAAGACGGCGGTGATCGACACCGCCCATGATCTCACCCTTGCCGGAGCCACCGGAACCGCGACCAGCGGCGCCTTGCGGAAGATCGGGGAAGGGGTGCTGACCCTCTCGGGCAAAAGCCTTTACACGGGAGAGACCACCGTGGCGGCGGGCACGCTCCTGCTTTCCGGTGCGGGGGAGATCAACTCGACCAGCAATGTCACGGTGGCCTCCGGGGCGGCGTTCATCAATGATTCGGCAACCTCCTTCACCAGGACGCTGACATTGGGCGAGGGAGGATCGCTCGGCGGGACGGGAGAATTCGCGCCGACCGCAGTCACGGTAACGGCGGATCTCTCCGACGGCTTCGGGACCATCGCCCTCGGGGATCATTTCACGCGCGCCACCCCTCTGGAACTGGCCCTGGGCGGCATTGCCGTCGGCACCTATACGCTCTTCTCGGGTTCCGTCACAGACGCTTTCACGCTGGTGACGATCGGCGGCGTCACCCTGAGCGACACCGGGGGCGGGAACTTCAGTGGAGAAATCGGCGCGTTCAGCTATCAATTTACGAATTCGACGAGCGAATTGAGCGTCGCCGCGATTCCCGAGCCGCGCGCCCTTGCGTTCATCGGCCTTGGACTGGGGGCCCTGTTGGCCTCGCGTCGGCGTCGGCATTGATCCGGTCATGGTGCGGGAAGAAGAGAACCCCATGGAAAGCGATCCGACCGATCCGGTGACGCGCCCGGCTTTCGCCCGGCGGCGAGGGGCTGACGCGCTCCTTCGCGCCAAGATGGAGGAGGCGTACCGGCAGCTCCGGGAAGCGCTTTTCTGCGAGGAAACCGGCCTGATCTACGATTCCGTCTCCAGCCACGACCCGGCCCGGCGCTTCGATCACCTGCCTGCGGTCGAAGAAATCCGGGCATCGGTGCCCAATCCGCACGGGTACGCCACCGGGATGGAGGATTGCATGCTCAACGGGGGATTCGCCATCGCGGCCTGCATCCTCCGCGCCGGGCTGGAGCCGGAGCACGCCGGGGAGTCGGCGGATTTCGCCCGGCGGCTCCTTGCCGGAATGCTCCGCTGCGCTGAAGTCCCCGGCCACGAAGGTTATGTTGTACGGGGCATTTCCCCGAGGGATGGGCGGTCGGTTTACATGGAGTCGTCGCGGGATCAGCTCACGCTCTTTGTCTATGGCGTCTGGCGCTATTTCCGCTCCCCGTTTTCAACCGGGGAGGAAAAGCGTCGCATCCGGGAGACCATCCGCCGGGTCGCCGGATTCGCGGAATCGAGGATGCGCGACTCTTTTGGCTACAATCTGGGAAGGCTGGACGGTTTCCCCGCCGCGCACCTCAAGCTGCGGGAGTGCGGACCGCACGAAGCGATGCGGCTGCCGATGCTTTTCGCCGCGGCCCATGATATGACCGGAGACGAGGTTTTTGGGCATCTGTACCAGAAATACTACCCTCATGGGATGGAGCGATCCCTGCGATTTCCGGAGCGTCGGGAGCCGTGGTGGCATATCGAACTGAGCCAGATGCAGATCTCCCTGAGTCTCTGCCTTGCCGTGGACCGGGCGGCGGATCACCGGGCCGATATTCAACGGCTTCAGGGGATGGTGGCAGCCGTGGCCGAACGTCAGGCGCAAGCCTACGATTTTCCCCGTCTGGAAGGCTATTCTGGAACGTGGCAGCCGCTGGCCCATTGCTGGAGAAACGCCCGGAGATTTACGGTGCAGCTCTTTGATGAAGGGCGCACCGCTCTCCATGGCGGGAAGCTTTATCTCAAGGGGGAGGAATCGCCCGAATACAGGGAAGCGTTTGACCGGATACGCGCGGCGGGAAACATGGCGGTAGCGGTGATGCTTGCCGGGGACCGTCCGCCCGCGCCTGATTTTGCGACCCGGTTCGCGAAGAGCGCCTGCACGCCGGACTACCGGCGGCACACCTCGGCCGCTCTGGTCAATATTCTCTATGCATCTTACCTGACCTGGCAGGGAGAGACCCGCCGTGAAGACACCAGCGCATGAAAGACGACTATAACAGCCTCGGATTTACCCTCACGGAATTACTCATTGTCGTGGGCCTCATCGCCTGCCTGGCGTCCCTGTCGCTGGCGGTCCTTGGGAAATCCCGGCAGAAGGCCCGGGACGTCTCGTGCCTCGGCAACCTGCGCCAGATTCACCATGCGGCGACTCTCTACATGACGGATCACCGGGGCTACCTGCCACCCAATATGACCTCCGCCTCCGAGGGCTCCATTTCCTGGGCCGACCATCTTTATGCGGCGCTCATGGGTCTCAAACCGGGGAACAAGCTCATCTTCAGGGTGCCGGATTTTTCCTCAACCAATGCGGAGCGTCCCCGCGCTCCCTTTGATTGTCCGGCTTCCAGGCCGGACGTTCCCAACGGGATAAGGCTCAGCATTGATTACACCATCAACGTTCACATGACGGAAATCTACGGGCGGGCGCTGAATACCAAATACCCCTCAAGAAGGGCCTTGTTCATGGACGGGTATCGCGTGGTCTCTCCGGATAGCGCGGATCAGGGCACCTCCCCCAATGTCCCGGTCAACTACAATGCGCTGACGCTTCCCGAGAACAAGCCTGCCTACCGGCACAGCGGGGCCGTGCACGTCATGTTTCTCGACGGACATGCGGAACGGATGACCTACGAAGCCATTCCCAAGAAAACCGGCAACCCCGATCTCCATCCGGAACGCTACTTCTGGGGGGAGGCCGACTATGACGGCGTCCCCGGGCGCGCTCCCTGATCTCAAGTACACCCAATCAACAATGACTGACACCCGCTTTCCCTTGAATATGAAGATCTCCTTTCGAATTTTCCTCATCGCCCTTGCCTCGCTATGGGGGGCCACCGTGCCTTTGCGCGCGGATGAGCCGCTCCTCTCCATCCCCTTTGGCAGTTACGAGGATCTGGAGGGCTGGGAAGGCGAGGGGGTGATTGAGGACGGCTCCGTCATCTTTGATCAGCCGGAATCCTCGAAATCCAGGAAAGGAATCGGGCGGGAGATCGAGCCGTCCCTGTTGCAAGGCAAGGTTGTCCGCATGAGTTGCGAAGCGCGGGGTGAGAACCTGCTCAATGATAACCGGGAGCCTCCCTATCACGGAGCCAAGGTTCAACTGGTCATGCGGCGGCAGCATGAGGAAGGGCAGCGCCAGGAATACTGGGTGGATCTCCCTTTTCCCAGGGGAAGCTTTGAATGGAAGAAGGTGGAAAGACTTTTCGCCGCGCCCCGGGAGATGGATTCGGCCACGGTTTATATCGGCTTTCAGGAGTCTGCCGGTACGTTCATGGTCCGGAACCTGAAATTCGAGACCCTCGGGGAATGCGTGAATATTTCCGCCGTCGCCAACATGGGCCTGGTGGACGGCGTTGCCGGGGATGGAAAAGGGGGGTGGACGGATCAGGGGCCTTCACAGGATGGACGCCCGTTCGTGGGAAAATTGAAGATGAAAAGCTTTTTCGGGATTCCCATTCATGTTGAGACGGAGGGAACCGGCATCCTGGTCATGAATCACGAACGGTTGGGCGGCGCGCCGGAATCCGTCGAAATCCCGGTGAGGCCGGTGAAGGCGTCGCATTTCTTCCTGATGCATACGGCCGCCTGGGCGTCGGCGACTGAGAAAGAAGTCGGCCGGATCGTCATCGAAGATGAGCGCGGGAAGCACCACGAATTTCCGGTGAACCTCAATCGGGACGTGGGTGAATGGTTCCATGCCGTTACCGATTACCCGAATGCCTTCCCGGCGGTGGTGGTTCCGGTGGACGGGGAAAAGGTGGCCGGAATCTATATCTCCAAGTTTGAGATTCCGCAAAGCCTCGGCCCCATCACGAAGGTGACGTTTCAAACCGGTAAAAGCTCCATGTGGCTGATCCTTGGAGCCACATTGCTGGAGAAGGATCTGCCCCTTCCCCGTCGCAAGCCGATTTCCATCCGGGCCGGGGAAGAGTGGCTTCCGCTGGCGGGGGATGTTCAGGCTCCCGTTGCCCCCGGGACCGCCCTCGATATCGGCCAGTGGACTCCGGAGCGACCTGTCGGCTCCCAGGGGCGCGTCATCATCAATCCGGAGGGGCGCTTTGCTTATGAGTCGGCGCCGGATGAGGCGATCCGCTTCCTGGCCTGCACCCTGAGCCCGCGAAACGACGAAGATTTCAATACCCATGAGGGAATCGAGCGGCTGGCGGACGGCATCCGGAGGAGTGGCTACAACATGGTCCGGTTGCATTTTCTCGACCGGTTTCTCATGGAGGGGGCGAACCGCGAAGGGGAGTTCAGTCCGCTCGCTCTCGACCGGTTCGATTACCTGATCCACTGCATGAAGCAGCGGGGCCTTTATCTCAACCTCGACCTGATGACCAGTTGGATTGGCTATACGACGGGGGATATCTACGCTCCCGATCACCAGAATCCGCTGCGCTCCTTCAAGGCGCGAATCCATTTCGAGCCGGAGGTGAGGGAGAACTGGCGCAAGGGGGTTGAGAAAGTGCTTTGCCGGGTGAACCCGTACACGGGCACGCGGCTCATCGATGATCCCGTGCTGGCGATGGCGGTCGGGTACAACGAACAGGAGTATGGGTTCTGGCGTCCCTTCGACACGACTCATGCCGTTGTGAAATGGCGGCGATTTCTCGAAACGCGGTATGGCACCATCGGCGCGCTCAAAAAAGCCTGGGGAGCGAAGGCGGCGGCGATCGCTTCCTTTGGGGAGATCCCGTGTTTCGGCTTCTCATCGCGATTGCCCGAGGGAGCGGACGCCGCGCGGTTCCTGATGGAAGTGGAGACCGAAACGGCGCGCTGGTATCAGAAGGTGATGCGCGAGATGGGTTATCCCGGCCCGGTGACCGCTTACAACTGCGGGAAGAGCATGTACTACAACATGGTTCGCAGGGAGATGCCCTTCATCGCCATGAATGCCTACCACGCGCATCCCTCGAATTGGATTCAGCCCGGGTCCGTCATCTCGCAGAAAAGCTCCATTGAGGAGAGATTCAAGATCATGCGCGATTTTCTGGGCGCGCGGCTGGCGGCGAAACCGCTGATCGTGACGGAGTACGGGCTCGTTTTCTGGAATCGTTACCGTTACGAGCAGGCGTTTACCGTCGGCGCGTACGCGGCCATGCAGGGTCTCGACGGCTTGACGGTCCATGGCAGCCCGGTGCGCTACCGGGATGCCCGGCGCATCCATTCCTTTGACAACTCGATGGACCCCATTGCGAAGGCTTCCGAGTTTCTCACCTGGTTCCTTTTCATCCGCGGCGATGTTTCCGAGGTCGCGCAGCGGATTCACGCGGAGATCAGCCCGCAAGAGGTGTTCAGGAAGGACGGGCTGATGGGAGGAATGCCGACCGATCTTTCCCTGATGGCCCTGATCGCCCGGATGGATGTCCGGGATGGAGCCCCCTCCGCAATCTCCTCCGGAAAAGACGCCCGGAACTCCCTGAGCATCCGCCTCAGCCATACTTCTCCCGTTCTGGTCAGCGATGCCGGATTTTCCCAGACCATGGATGACCCGGATACGGTCGCTGACACGATGCTCAAGGCGTTGAGGGATTCGGGGTTGATCGACCCGAGCAACCAAAGCGATGGGAAAGCGGTTTTTCAATCCGCCACCGGTGAAATCCTCGCGGATACCTCGCGCAATTTCATGCGGGTGGACACGCCCCGGTTCCAGGGAATCTGTGCGGAGGCGGGGGAACGGGCCGGGTTGACCGATGTGACGATCGAGGGCATCTCCCAGAGAGGGGTGCTCGCCGTGGTCAGCATCGACGGGCTCAAGCCGATCCGGGATGCCGGGCGTCTCGTGGTGGTCTATGCATCCAATGCCTCCAATAGCGGCATGCAGTTCGCGGACAAAGGGATGACGGTCCTCAAGCAGGTGGGCGATCAACCTTCGCTGCTGCGCAGGGGGCGGTTTTCGGTCACGATCCGGAACGCGAATGCCGGTGCGTTGAAGCTTTATCCCCTCGATTTTTCGGGGCGGCGGCTCAAGGCGATCGAGCCCTCCCGGGTTCATGGAACGCTGGTGTCCTTTGACGTGGATACACTCCGCGATGGCGCCACGGTGTTTTTTGAGATTCAGGCCGATCAGCAGGCGTAAGCAAGCCCGAAAAGAATGAGCGAGTGCGTTCCCGGAAAGCCGGGAAATTATTCCCTGACTCCGGTCGGCCAAAGGCTGGAGTGTCGCCTTTCCTCTTCCCTGCTCGGGTTTGAGCCGGAAGCCGTCTGGAATCCCAGCCCGTCGGATCGACACCGGACGGAGCCTTATCCGGTGCCGCAGAGCTTGCCCATTGGCGTGCGGGCCAATGCGTTGACGGGATCGAGATTTTCACCTCCGCCGCTGGCGGTCGTTGTCAGGGGGGGAGGGATGCTCTGGTTCGTCGGGGTCGCCGCCACGGCCGGATACCACCTCTGGAACGAGACCCTCTTTGATGTTCGGGCCGGGGGGATTCGCGTGGAACTCGATCTCGAAGGCATGAGCGATCCTCAGGCGGTGGCCCCGCATGTCCGGGTGACGGTGATTCCCTTTGATGCCGGAGCGCCGCTCCTGGAAGTGCTCGCGCTCGGGCTGCGGTCACAATATCCGGTTTCGCAGGATGAAACGGTGCCGGCGTGGTGGCTGCGCCCGATCTATTGCGGCTGGGGCGATCAGGTCGCCTACGCCCTGGCGGAGGAAGGGGCCGGGCCGGAGCGGCGGGCGCTGGCCTACTGCATCCAGGGGCTCTACGAGCGGTGGCTCTCCCGGCTGGATGCCGCCGGGGTTCCGGTGGGTACCGTGATCATCGACGCCGGATGGTCGCCGACGGGCGTCTGGGTGCCGGACGAAATCCGTTGGCCCGATCTCAAGGGCTTTATTCACCGGCAGCACGAGGCCGGGCGGAAAGTCCTCCTCTGGATCGGGCTCTGGATCTGGGACGGGCTTGATGAAGCTCTCTCCATGAAGGGAGATGGTCGCCAGTGGTGCGCCGATCCGGGCCATTGCCGTTATCGGGAAACGATCCGGCGCTGGGTCCATGATTTGTTGTCGCCGGAGGGTTTCAATGCCGACGGATTCAAGCTGGATCAACTGGGTCATTGCCCCAACCGCCGTAAACCGCGCTGGGGGCCGCGTTTCGGGTTTCACCGGGATGGCAGGGAGGTCCGGGAGGTCGTGCGGGCGGGAGAAGGGTGGGGGATCGAGCTGCTCCATCGCTATCAGAAGACGATCTACGATGCCGCCAAAGCCGCCAGGCCCGATGCCCTGATCACGAGCAGCACCGTCCATCCCTACTTCCGGAACACGTTTGACATGGTGCGCCTTCACGACATGGGCGGTAACGTGCCGGACGATTTGCTGGCGGCCATGAAGGCCCGGGCTGATGTCGCGCGCGCGGCGTTGCCCGGTTTCCCGATTGATACGGATGACTGGGTTCACGGGGATTACCCCCTTTGGTTGGATTACACGGTTCAAAGCCATCGTCTCGGTGTCCCTTGCCTCTTCTATTCGGAGCGGTTCGTGGCGCGGTGGGATCGGGAGCCGACCACCCTGCCGATTACCGATCTTGATGCCATCGCCAACGCCTGGAAGCGTGCCGGGTATGCGCCCGCCGCTGGCTTCCGGCCCGATCTTCCCGATCCATTATCAGCCTGTTGAAGAACCCCGACGGTCGCCTTTGGGCATCTCTTGGCCTTGGGCTGCATTACTCGCCTGGCCTGTATTCATCGAATAAAGGCGCTGCGCCCGACGCCTTGCCCCGGACCAGAATCTGCTCCAAATGCAACCATTGCCGGTTTTTCGACAGGCTGTTGGGACGCTTTCCCTGATTTTCTGAAACTCCGCCCGTTCCGCACCGCTCCGGCGGCGGGTTCGCCTTGCGCCCGCGAAAAAAACAGTTGCCGTTCTGGTTGCTTTATTGTAGATACCAACCAGTCGGAATGAAAGCGCGATCGGTCAAACCCCTCAAATCCCTTAAACCCCTCAAACGTGATCCCGCCAATACCCGTGAACGGCTGGTATCCGCCGCCGTGGGGTTGATTCTGCGCCAGGGGTTTCCGGCCACGTCGGTGGATCAGATTTGTGCGGAGGCCGGGGTGACCAAGGGCGGCTTTTTCCACCATTTCAGGAATAAGGACGCCATTGGGCTGGCCGCGGCGCAGGGATGGTTCGATGACGTCACCGCGTTTTATACCGAGGCCTTGCAGGAGGCGGACCCCGATCCGCTCAAACAGCTCCACGCGTTTTTTGATGCGCTGGAGAGCTTTACCCGCGAGCCCGACCGCCTCTGCGCCTGTGTCGTCGGCATGCTTTCGCAGGAAATGGCCCTGGTCCATCCCGGTTTCCGATCCGCCGCCGCCCTTCACTTCACCGCCTGGACCGAAGGTGTCAGAAAGCTGCTCGTGGCGGCGAAGGAAAGGCACCCGCCCGTGATCGACTTCGATCCCGAACGGGTCGCCTGGGCCATCAATTCGCTATGGCAAGGCTCCATCGTCGTTGCCAAGGCGGTTCAATCCGCCGCCCTCTTTCGCGATAACCTCCGCATGGCCCGGGAATGGATCGACCATTTTTTCGTTTCCCCGGCCACTTCATGAGATTCACCCGATTGTATTGATCCAACCCACCCGAAAAACCGATGAGCACCACCCAACAACCGTATATCGACGGCTTCGTCCTCCCTGTTCCCAAGAGCAACCTCGAAGCCTACAAGAAAATGGCCACCACCGCCGCCGCGGTCTGGAAGGAACACGGCGCGCTGGATTACAAGGAGTGTCTCCTTGAGGACGCCCGGATCGAAGGGACGTATTCCTTCCGCAACCTCACCGCGGCCAAGGACGATGAAGCCGTGATCTTCGCCTATATCGTCTACCCTTCCCGCGAAGTCCGCGACGAGGTCAACGCCAGGGTGATGGCCGATCCGCGCATTCAGGAGTCGTGCCCCGCGCACAATCCGGATGCCGTCCTGCCCTTCGACTGTTCCCGGATGGCCTGCGGCGGTTTCCAGACCATCGTCTCCGCCTGAGAGGATCATCCGAGGCAAATCCCATGAATCCCATGAATCCCGCGAACCCCGTGAATATCCCGGACGACCCGCAGGCCACCCTGGCCACGGAACGCCTGCTGCCGTTTTTGCCGCAGCAGATTTTCGACGCCTTTGGGGATGCGGAAAAACTCGCGCAATGGTGGGGGCCGGACGGCTTTACCAACACCTTCGAGACCTTTGAATTCCGGCCGGGCGGGCGCTGGGTCTTCACCATGCACGGACCGGACGGAACGGACTACCCGAACGAAAACGTTTTCCGCGAGATCGCCCCGGATGCGAAAATCGTGCTCGATCATGTCCCCAACCCCCGGTTTCGCCTCACCATCACCCTGACCCGCGTGGACCATCACACGCGTCTCCACTGGAGCCAGTGTTTTGAAAGCGCCGACCTGATGCGGCGTCTCCGCCCGATCTGCGAGCCCGCCAATGAGCAGAATCTCAACCGGCTGGAACGGGTTTGCGCGGCGGCCCTGAACCCTCCCGTTCCCAATCCCAATCCCAATCCCTGAAAACCGATGTCCACCCACACCATTGAGCTTCACCGTGTGCTGCGCACACCGCCCGAGCGCCTCTACCGTGCCTTCCTCGACCCCGACGCCCTCGTCAAATGGATGCCGCCCAACGGCTTCACCGGCAAGGTTCACGAGATGGACGCCCGGGTCGGCGGCGGCTTCCGGATGTCGTTCACCAACCTGAACACCGGCAGCAGCCACTCTTTCGGCGGCGCCTATCAGGAACTCGTCCCGCATGAACGCCTCCGCTATACCGATCGCTTCGACGATCCAAACCTCCCCGGGGAGATGCGGGTGACGATCACCCTGAAGCCGGTCCCGTTCGGCACGGAGCTTCGTGTGTTGCAGGAAGGCATCCCCGAGGTGATTCCCGTGGACGCCTGTTACCTTGGCTGGCAGGAATCGCTCATCCTCCTGGCCAAACTGGTCGAGGCGGAAATTCCGGATTGAGCCGCGCGCGCCGGGGGAAAAGAAAGGGCCGTGGTCGGTAGATCAACCACGGCCCGCGCAACGGGTCCGGCTCCGGTGGGCCGGTCAGCCTTCGATCGTGTTGATCTCGACCGGCTCCACCTTGACGCCGAGTTCTTCGAGCCAGAGGATCGCCTTTTTGATTTCCGGGCGTTCCCCCTCCAGTTCGAGCGAGACGATGCCGACATCATCGGCCACGCTCGCCTGACGTACGTTGGTGATCACTTCAAACTGATGCCCAAGCTCGTAGACCACGGGGCGCGTGATCAGGCGCGAGGGAAACATCAGCCAGAGTCTTGTTTTTTCCGATGCCATAGGAACTAGCCCCCGGCGATGGCGGGGACAATGGAGACTTCGTCACCGCCCTTGAGCGCGGTGGCCTGATCTTCGAGAAAACGGATATCCTCGTCGTTGACGAAGATGTTGACGAACCGGCGGACGATGCCTTGTTCGTCCACGAGCCGTTCCTGAATGCCGGGATAGGTTTTCTCCAGGCTGCCGATCAGCTCGCTGATGTTCGAGGCTTCCACCTGCACGGTGTCGAGGTCGTGGGTGAGTTTACGCAACGGAGTAGGGATACGAACGCTAATAGCCATAGTGGTTAGATTAAGGGTGACTTCGGGAGAGTTCAATGGGTTTGCGCCGCGAGGTCCGAGCCGATCTTTTCATCGAACTCCCGCAGGCTTGGGTTGATGAGCCGGGGTTCGCCGCATTTGCCGGCGATCGCCTCCTGGGTCTTGAGGCCGTGGCCCGTGATGCAGAGGACGGCTCCCTCCTCCGCGGGGATTTTTCCGCTTTCGATCAGCTTCTTCGCGCAGGCCACGGTGACGCCGCCCGCCGTCTCCGCGAAGATGCCGGTGTATTCGGCCAGCAGGCGGATGCCCTCGACGATCTCCTCGTCGCTCACATCCTCGGCATGGCCGCCGGTTTCCTTCATGGCGTGAATGGCGTAGTAGCCGTCCGCCGGGGTGCCGATGGCGAGGGATTTGGCGATGGTGTCGGGCTTGGGCACCGGTTTGACCAGATCGACTCCCTTTTTCATCGCCGTGGAGATCGGCGCGCAGCCGGTTGCCTGGGCTCCGTAGACGCTGAAGGGGCTCTCTTCCACGAGGCCGACTTTCACCGCTTCGTTGTAGGCTTTCTGAATCTTCGTCAGCAGCGAGCCCGAAGCCATCGGGATGACCGTGTGCCGGGGGATGCGCCAGCCGAGCTGCTCGACGATCTCGAAGCCCATCGTCTTGGAGCCTTCCGCGTAGTACGGGCGCAGGTTCACGTTTACGAAGCCCCAGCCATACTTGCCCGCGATCTCCGAGCAGAGGCGGTTGACCTGATCGTAAGCGCCGTGGATGCCGATCACGTTCGTGCCGTAGACCAGCGAGCCGAGCACCTTGCCCTGTTCGAGGTTTGCCGGGATGAGGACGTAGCTCGTGAGCCCGGCGTTGGCGGCGTTCGCGGCGACAGAGTTCGCCAGGTTGCCCGTGGAGGCGCAGGCGACCACCTTGAAATCGAGTTCCCGCGCGCGGCTCAGGGCGACGGAGACGACCCGGTCCTTGAACGAGAGGGTCGGGTAGTTGACCGTGTCGTTCTTGATCCAGAGCTCCCGCACGCCGAGCTTTTTGGCCAGCCGGTCCGCGCGGACGAGCGGCGTGAACCCGACCTGGACGCCGACGGTCGGTTCCCCGTCGATCGGGAGCAGTTCCCGGTAGCGCCACATCGACTGCGGCCGGGCTTCGATCCGTTCCCGGGAAATCGCGCTCCGGATGGCGTCGTAGTCATAGGCCGCTTCCAGCGGGCCGAAATCGTAATCGCAGACGTGGATCGCCTTTTTTTCGTAGAGCCGCCCACACTCGCGACATTTCAGGTTGGTAAAGAAACGATTCTGTTTTTCCATGGTTCTCCGACTCGTTGGATCGGGAGGCGCGCGCCGGAGCGGGGCACTGGATGTCAATCCCGATGGTCGAAGAAGGTTCTCCCTTTCCCCTTTTTTGGGAACGGAGCCCGGCAGAAAGACCCGCCGGAAGGACCGGTTCTTCTCTCATCTTCCCTGAACCCCGTTGCGTCCCGTTGCCGGGGAGCAGCGAAGCTCAAGCTGGATTTGGCACCTGGACCCTGCCGGGGCCACATTCACTTTTCACTTGCGTGGTGTGTGGTGTGGCTCCATCAGGCGGTTGCCGTGACATCAAAGGGCCAGTCCCTCCGTCACTCTCGATAAGAGTCGGCGCCACAGTAGCGGGGCGGGGTGGGGGTGTCAAATGAAAAGATGCCGCCGGTCGGGGCCCGGTTCGGTTCCGTCGTTGCAGCGGCAAGAAAGGAGGCAAGATCGTCCTTCTTTTTAACTCCCTGATCGGGACGTGATGTCGTTTTTTGACGACTTCGGATGGATGACCTTGCCTATCCCTGTTTCGTGTGGTGAGGGGGTGGCGGCTGTATGGCCTTAAAAAAAAGAAAGGAGCGCGCCCGCGGAAAGCCGCCGTGTTACTCTCCGCGCAATGAACGATTCTCTCCCCCTTTCGGTTTCTGCTTTCCCCCGGAGCTTTCGGTTTCTGTTCGTAACGCTTCTGGCGTTCTCCCTTTTCGGCGGCAGCCGCGTTTCGGGCGGGGAACTGGTTTTGCCTGACCCGCTGCCGGAGCACCCCCGGCTGCTTGCCACCCCCGAAGACTGGAGCCGCCTGCGGGAGCAGGTCCGCACGGATCCGGTCTCCGCGGAAATCTTTGCCTCCGTGGAAGAGCAGGCAAACGCGGCGTTGACCGCGCCGCTTCCCGTCATGAAACGCCTCGGCACACGCGGTCGCATGTTGAGCGTCTCGCGGAGCGTTCTGGGGCGGACCCTTTCCCTCTCCCTCGTTTACCGGATCACCGGGAAAAGGGAGTACGCCGAACGCGCCGTCGCGGAAATGCTGGCGGTTTGTGATTTTGAAAGCTGGAATCCGCATCACTTCCTGGATGTCGCGGAAATGGCGCTGGCGGTGGCCATCGGTTACGACTGGCTTTACGATGAACTCATCCCGCCGCAGCGCGAGCGGATCGCCCGCGCCCTCCGGGAAAAGGCGATCGAGCCCTCCTTCGGCAAGCATTGGTGGATTTCCGGCAGGAACAACTGGACGCAGGTCTGCCATGCCGGTCTTTCGGCGGCGGCGATCGCGATTGCCGATTCCCAACCCCGGCTCGCCACGGAGGTTCTCAACCGCGCCATCGTCAACGTGGCCCGTTGCGGGGAAAGCTACGCGCCCGACGGCGTGTTCCCCGAGGGGCCGCTCTACTGGGATTACGCCACCAGCTTTCACGTCATCCTCGCGGCGGAACTCAAGCGCCTGGGCGGGGATGCCTGCGGGCTCGATACCCTGCCCGGGTTTGAAAAGACGCCGGTCTACCTCATGCAGGTTACCGGCCCCACGGGTGACTATTTCAACTATTCCGACGCCACCGCTTCGCCTCATGTGGGAGTGCCTCTTTTCTGGTTCGCCCGGCATTTTCGCAATCCCGGGTGGGCGGGGCTCAGCGCCCGCCGGATCGCCCATGCGCAACCGCTCCGGCGGCGGAAGGAGCGGCTGCTCGGGCTGGCCCTTCTCTGGCACGATCCTGATCTCGCCCGGGAGGCGGCCCGCAACCCGGAGGCCGGGAAACCGCCCCGGATCTGGCTCGGGCGCGGGAGCAACCCGGTGGCGGTCTTTCGCTCCGGCTGGGACGATCCCGCCGCTCTCTACCTCGGGATCAAGGGGGGCGGGCCATCGCATTCCCACGCCCACATGGACGGCGGCTCGTTCGTGCTTGAGGCGGACGGCGTCCGCTGGGCCGTGGACCCGGGGCTACAGGATTACCGGTCGATCGAAGATCACGGGATCAAGCTTTTCAAGATGGACCAGAAAAGCGCCCGCTGGACGCTCTTTCGTTTCGGACCGGAAGCCCACAACATCATGCGCTTCAACGGCGCGCAACAGCTCGTGAAGGGCGACGGCCGGTTTGTCCGGTTTGAGGAAAAGGGAAAGCGGCCCCATGCCGTGCTGGACCTCACGCCGCTTTACAGCGACCGGATCGCAGCCGCCCATCGCGGGGTGATGCTGGTGGAAAACCGCGCCGTTCTCTTTCAGGATGAGTGGAAGGCGGGAAGCGCCCCGGTGGAGGGGGGCTGGCAGATGCTCACCGATGCCGACGTCACCGTGAACCCGCGCGAGATCGTCCTCACCCGGAAGGACCAAACGCTGACGCTCCAGGTGCTTGCCCCGGCTGACGCGCGGATCGACGCCCGGAGCGTCGCCGGGCTTCAGGGGCCGATCGACGCCGACAACCCCGGGCTCAAACGGATCACCATCCGGACCCGTACCGAAGCCGGGGAGAGCGGTTCGCTGCGGGTTTTCGCCGTTCCCGGAAGCGCGGGAACCGTCGCTGCGCCACCGGCCCGACCGGTTCTGGAATGGTCGCGGGAAAATAAGCGATTAAAATCCAATATTGATTAAAGGGCGTGACCAATATACCGAAGGGGAAAATCCGGTTGTTCAAATTGCCAAATCGATATGAGAAGGATATGAAGATCAATTATTATAATTGAGTAATCAATGCTGAATTCCCCAAATTATTGGCACTGATAAATATTCGTCTACAAAGTCATCTCGGAAAATTTTAAGTCGCGCAGAGCCATTCGCACTTTTTTCATCGGGGGAAATCGATAGCTCGACCCAAATCTCTGTCTCAGATTGCCTGTTTACCGCTGTCTTTATATTACCGCCTTTAATCGCAAGGACTTCCGCAGAAAGATCCGGAAGCCTTTTCTCGGTAAGTGATTTTATTTTAATTTGACGCCAATTGTCTTTCTTGATTTTAGCCTGCCTTATTAACAAAGAACGAGGTTGGACAGAAAAAGGAGGAGGACGATCTATCCAAATCGTAAGAATACGCGGAAATTTCGATCCATCGGGTTGTTTTCTGGAGAAAATCTTAACTTGCGTATAGCTCGAACCAAAGGGAAAGGAATTAAGACATAAGTTTTCATTTAGAAACCGGAATAGAAATCTTATTGTCAATATCCAAAATTTCCTTGCATGTTGAGTAATCTACTTCAAAAATATTATTATCAAAAACCGGTTTAAGATTCACTTCCTTGATATTGACAACGCCACTGGAGATTATATTTTTAAGTTCATCGTATCCTAGGATTTCAACTTTTCGAGGAATTATGTTCAAGACGTAATCTGACGTATCTCCTTCAGGGAGAAAAATTTCGGATAGGAGAATGTTTTTTGAAAATTTGGCTAAATAAACGGGTTGTAAAATATTTCCGTTCTTAAACCGAACACTATAGGAAAAGGTTCCTGATTGTAGCCTTCCGTCAAATTCCGGGAATTTGATTTTGTGATTTTCTTGCATCTGTTTTGATAATCTCAAAACTGAAGTCCATGTTTCAATGTTGAAAATCTCACTGGGTAAAGCACCAAAGACGACATAATTTGGAAAATCAGCGCGATTAACCAGAAATGCAAACAAGCCGAAATTTTCCATGAATGCGGCTGCAAAATTCGCTATTTTTTTTGGATCATTGGTTAATCTAACAAATCCTTCGGTCGGATACCATAAAAATAAGTCTCGCCATCGTATATTTGAATAACATCAAGGCTTTCTTTATTCTCGGACCCAACCCATAGTTCGAATCTCCATTTTGGATGATCATAGAAAAATTTGACCAGGGATCGTCCATAATGTTTCTTCCCTTCCTTTATTTGGGTGATATCTCTGACAAGGGAGAGTGAATATTTTTTAGGAATATTTTCAAAAGCGAAATGAAACTCATTCTGCTTTGATTTAACGTTTTCCCTGCCTGGCAAAGAATGATTACCTAGAAGGGTTGCGATGAGAAAAATATAAATAATTTTAATCGTGCCGGAAAACATATTATGGAAGTTATGCTTTCAAACCAAATGAAAGTTTCGTTTCCTTTTAGCGGCCGGTGCAGGTAATGATAATAGCCTCTTGGCACCATGACCCATTTTGATTTTCTTCATTGAATTGGTGGCTAATCGTTAGCGGAAGCTGGACTTGTGTCAATGTAAAACGATAAAGCGACGCTAAATTTGGCAATCCTGTTGGTTCAAAGCGAGCTGTTGCCCGAAGCGTGGGGCTCATGCATCAAAATTAAAGGAAGGGAGAGCGAGAGGTCCGGCGGCGAAACGGATTGTACGAGGAGTGCAAAAAGGGGGAAACCCCGAGATGGCAGCGCTAACCGTCTGAATCTGATCACGATCATCCGAAGAATTGAAGACCCGCGAGTTGAGCGGACGCGGCTACACAAACTTGAAAACATTCTGGTTATCGTCATCTGCGCGCTACCTTGCGGGGCAGAAAGGAGTGGTTTGGAGGTTTTTTGAGTTGGTCCATGGGATCCCCATCCATGACACATTTGGGCGGGTTTTTGCCGCGCTCAATCCAGAGAAGTTTTTGGATGCTTCATGGGTTGGACCCGAAGCCTGCGCGAGAGGCTCGGTGGGGAAGTTTTGGTCATTGATGGGGAGGCTTTGTGACGGGCTTCCCGGTATCTATTTTTGATGCGTGAGCCCTGGGGTGACGATCTGTAAGGGTCGACGGGGGAAGGATCGTGTGATAGTTTCTTTGCCGATCGTTACTCACTGCCGACGAGGCAGCCGAGGGATCACCCACCGGAACGCCCCAATGCCCTGGATCAAAGTCGGAACCCGTGAAGAACTCAAGCAACGCAAGGTCGTCACCGTGCGGGGCCGGGATCGGCGCATTGCCGTTTTCTGGAACGACGGAGAGCCGCAGGCCGTGGACAACCGATGCCCGCACATGGGCTTTCCGCTGGATCAGGGCAGCGTGCGGGAGGGGATTCTGACGTGCCACTGGCACCACGCGCGGTTTGCCTTGAAAGGCGGGTGCGCTTTCGATCTCTATGCGGATGACGTGCCGACCTTTTCCGTGCGGGAGCAGGATGGAAGCCTGGAGGTCAGCGATCAGCCGGAGACCGCTCCGAGCGAAGCCTATTACCGGAAGCGGTTGCGCCGCGGGCTGGAGCAAAACCTGAGCCTGCTTCAGGCGAAAAGCATCGTCGGCCTGTTGAGATCGGGCGTCCCGGTCCGGGACATTCTCCGTGAACTGGCGGAATTCGGCTGCGATAATCATGAGGCATGGGCGGATGGAATGACGTTGATTGTGCTGATGGCGCATCTTGATCCGGTGCTCTCCGACAAAACCCGCGTCTATGGGCTCTGCCGGGCGGCGCGACAGATTGCGGCGAACTGCTCGGGCCAGCCGCGGCGGCGCGAGCGGGGCCCTCTGACTGGCGCGAACGAACCGCTGGATCGCCTTCAGGACTGGTTTCGGGAGTTCGTGCTCATGCGACATCGCGACGGGGCCGAACGGGCGCTTTTGACCGCCAACGCGCTCTGCGGCGATCCGGGAGACCGCCAGAGGACGCTTGCCGGAGCCCTCTTGCAGCGGGTCTATATTGATACCGGGCACCTTTTCGACTTCACCAACAAAGCGCTCGAACTGGGCGCTCTCCTGGACGCCGGGCAGGAAGACTTCTGGCCCGGAATCTTGCCGCTCCTCATTCCCGAAGCGGTCGAGGGCCGGGGAGAGGAAGATCGCGCCGCCTGGCGCAATCCGTTCGATCTCATCACCGCCATCCGTTCCGCCGAAACGGAGCTGAAAGGCATTCCCCCGGGCCGCCATGCCCCGCCTCCCGGATTGAGAGAAATCCTGCTTGGCGGAAACTCCGGGGAAACGCTGGGGGCTCTGGTCCAGGCGATCCGATCCGGTGCGGATCCCGGGTTGATCGCCCGCGAGATCGCTCTTGCCGCGGCCTGGCGGCTGGCGCATTTCGCTCCATCCAATGAACTGGGGGATTGGTTCTCCCCGGTTCACAGCTTCATCTACGCAAACGCCGTCGTGCAGTCCTTCAGGCGGGCTCCTTCTCCGGAGCTTTATCCCGCATTGCTGCATGGAGCGATGGCCGTCTTTCAGGATCGCTTCCTCAACGTGCCGCCCGGGGCGTACCCCAAACCCCCGGCCGGGAAGGAGCCTCCGGACCCGGAGCTTCCGGGCCGGCTCCTGAAAGCGATGGACCACGCCCCCAATCCGCGCGAAGTGGTCGCCATGACCGTGCGCTGGGTTCGGGGGGGCGGTTGCGCCGGGCAACTCACCGACTGTCTCGCATGGGCAGCCATCCGGGAGGATCTCGATTTTCACAAGCTCCAGGCGATTGAGGCCGCCTTCCAGCTTTCCGGGGAGACCGGCGACATTGAGGATCGCGCCTTGCTCTTCGCCGGAGCCGCCCGGTATCTCGCCGCCCACTGCCCGACCGCGCGCTCACGCCAGCAGTCCACCCGAACCGCCCTGGCATTGCATCGCGGGGAGCCGTCGCCCGACGATGATCCGTGAGCGGCTCCCATTCAATGGGCCTCGGGGGCGACAATTCCGTTTGCCTCGGGCGGGTGCGTCGTGTTAGGGTAACGCCATTGTGACGCGAACCAGCCGATCCATTTCCGCGCGCGCCTTCTCCCTGCCGGGGGCAAGGGGGTTCGTGGTCCTGTTGATGGTGCTCGGCTGGCTGGCGCTCTCCAATCATTGCGCGCTCGCGGCGCTTGCCGCCCCGCCGGATTCCGCGCAAGGGTGCTGCCGCAATCCCGATGCCGGGCAACTCCCGGAGATGGTCGAATGCTGCTGGAGCACCCATGCCCTCAAGCCGGACGCCGCGCCCGCCTCTCCCCAACCGGTGCCCGAACCGCTGTTGCTGCCGGAGGGATGCGGGGAAATGGTCCTTCCCTGGCCGGTCCGCGTTGCCTGCGCGCTGCCGGTGAACGTTTCCGACCCGCCCGAGGCCGTCCGCAGCTTTGCCGAAACGGTCCTTCAACGCACGCTGCCCGCGCTCGCTCCGCCGTCCGCCTCCGGTCTGGCGTGAACCCCGGTTCACGCCACCGGATACCGTTTTCCATCCGCCCGCCCGCGTTTCCGATCGTCCGCGCGGCTCCCGGGCGTGTCTCTTTCCATGTTGATCCGGACGATTTCCAACTCCATTCATTCCATGAAACGTATTTTGACGGCTCTCTCTGTTCTCATCCTCGGCGCATCCGCCTCCATCGCGGCGGACAAACCGGAAATTCCGAAGGATTACCCGCTCACGCATTGCCCGGTTTCGAAAGAAGCCCTCGGCTCCGGCGGCATGGTCCCCTACAAGGTGACGCATGATGGCACGGACGTCTGGCTCTGCTGCAAGATGTGCCTCAAGAAGTTCAATCAGGCGGCGGACGAGCATGTGAAGACGGTCCGCGAGGCGGCGAAGAAATAACCTTTTCCGGCCCGCAGGTTCCGGCGATCGCAGCCGGGTGCTCCTGATCTTCGCGCTGATCGCGGCAACGTTTTCCGGTCGGTTCCATGCCGACCGGGGGCGTTGCGCCCCGTTCCGCGGAGATCGCTATGGCGGAAACCTCCTTTCCCGTGTTTTGACGCGGCAAGAGAGGCATACGGGAGCGTTTTGCCCCAAGGAACCGCTGATTCGAACGCAGACGGGTCATTTTTTGGCCCTTTCGAGTGGTTTATCCTCACCTCTCTTCGGACAGGCTGCGGAACCCCCCTCGAAAATGGCTCAAAACCGCCTGCGTCTTCGTTAATCAGCGATTCCCTGAACCGGCGGCCTCTTCATCCTGATGAAAGCATTTCTTTGCCTTCTGGTTCTCATGGCGGGGGCGGGAGGCTGGTGGATCGGCGTCCGCTCGCATCGGCATTCCTCGCCGGAGGCCGCGGCGGAGCGACCGCTCTACTACCAGTCACCCATGCACCCGTGGATTCGCAGCGACGAACCGGGCCAGTGCACCATCTGCGGGATGGACCTCGCGCCGGTGTACGATACGGGTAACGCCCCGGGGGGAGCAACCGTCCGGAATATCGTCATGCTCCCGGGGGAAAGCCCGAGGATCACCGGTATCGCGACCGTCCCGGTGCGTCGTGCGCCGCTGGTGCGGACGATCCGCGTGGCCGGGCGCCTGGAGGTGGACCGGCGGCGGTATTCCGTGCTGGCGGCCCCGGTGCGCGGGCGGCTCGATACGCTGTCGGTGCGCGAGACGGGGGAACGGGTGGAGCGCGGGAGCCCGCTGGCCGGTTTTTTCAGCCGCGATCTGCTCGCCGCCGTGGCGGAATACCGGGCCGCTCCCGCGTCGTTGCGAAGCGCCGTTGCGCTCCGGTTGCGACAGATGGGGCTGAGCCCGGAGCAGATCGCCGCCCTGCCCGGGCGGGCGGCGGACGATCTCACGGTGCCGCTTCTCGCGCCACAGGGCGGGGTGGTGGTGGCCCGGCACGTGGATCAGGGCCAGTGGGTGGATGAAGGCGATCCGATGCTGGAAATCGCCGATCTGGCCACGCTCTGGTTCCTCTTTCCGGTGTACGAGGCCGACCTGCCGTGGGTGCGCGAAGGGGCGGAAGTGACGCTTCGCACCCCGTCGGCTCCGGGGGAGACCTTCCGCGCGTCGATCACGCTGATCGACCCGGGCCTCGATGAAACCACCCGCACGGCCCGGGTCCGCGCGGAGCTGGCGAACCCCCCGGGCGAAGGGGGCGGCTACCGGCTGCGGCATCGGCTCTTTGCCGAGGGGGAGATCGCCGTGAACGCGCCGGAGGCGCTCCAGGTGCCGCGCTCGGCGGTGCTGCGCCCGGGCGGAACGGCCCGCGTCTTTGTGGAAACCGGGGAGGCGGGGGAGGGGGCCTACCGGCTCACCCCGGTGACGCTCGGGCGCGAGGGGGACGCCGCCGTGGAGGTGCTCCACGGCGTGAAGGAAGGGGACCGGGTGGTGACGCGGGGCGCGGTGCTGCTGGACGGGCAGGCGCAGCTCAACCACCCGGAGGCTCCGAGCGCTCCCGGCGCGTCCGCCTCCGTGGCCGGGGACGAATGCCCCGTCTCCGGCGAAAAGCTCGGCTCCATGGGCGAGCCTCATCGCTTCGAGCATGAAGGGCAACCGGTCAGCCTCTGTTGCAAGGCGTGCCTGGCTGATTTTCACGCGGACCCACCCGCCTACCTGCGCAAGCTGCCATGATCAACCGCCTCATTGAATGGTCGCTGCGCAACCGCTTCCTGGTGACGGCGATGACGTTGCTGCTCGTCGGGATGGGCATCCGGGCGCTCTACCGGACGCCGATCGACGCCCTCCCGGACCTGACGGAAAATCAGGTGATCGTCCATGCGGACTGGACCGGGCGCTCCCCGCAGGAGGTGGAGGATCAGGTCACCTACCCGCTGACGGTCAACCTTCAGGGGCTGGCCGGGGTGCGCAGCATCCGGGCCTCCAGCATGTTCGGGTTCTCGCTCGTCACGGTGATTTTCCGGGACGGGGTCGATTCCCGGGACGCCCGCCAGCAGGTGCTCGAACGGCTCAACTATCTGGGCGGAACGCTGCCCGAAGGGGTGCTCCCCCGGCTCGGGCCGGACGCCACGGGGCTCGGGTGGATTTACCAGTATTACCTGGAAGTGGACCCGGCGAAAGTGCCGGAAGAGGCGGGGGGCCGGCGCGGGTACGATCTCGCCACCCTGCGCGGCATTCAGGACTGGTTTATCCGTTACGCGCTCAACGCCGTGGAAGGGGTGGCGGAGGTCGGGAGCGTCGGCGGGTTCGTCCGGGAAATCCAGGTGGAGGTGAACCCGGCGAAACTGCGGGACCGCGGGATCACGCTTGCGGAGGTCGCGGCGGCCCTGCGCGAAGCCAACGTGAACGTCGGCGGGCGCACGCTGGAGGAAAACGGGATGGAATTCGTCGTCCGGGGCGTCGGGCTGGTGCGGGGCGGAGGCGATCTGGAGGAGACCGCCGTCGCCCTGCGCGAAGGGGTGCCGGTGCTCCTGCGAGACGTGGCGCGGGTGACGGTCGGCGGCGGGTTCCGGCGCGGCACGCTCGATGTGAACGGGCGGGAGGTGGTGGGCGGCATCGTGGTGATGCGCTCGGGTGAGAACGCCCACGGCGTCATCAAGGCGGTGAAGGAAAAGATCCGGGAAATCGGCCCGAGCCTGCCGCCGGGGGTGAGCATCCGCCCGTTCTACGACCGGAGCGACCTGATCGAGCGGACCATCCGGACGCTGCGCGACGCGTTGCTGGAGGAGGTGCTGCTCGTCACGCTTGCCCATGTGGTCTTCCTTTTTCATTTCCGCTCGATCCTCATCGTCACCTTTCCGCTCCCGGCCAGCATCCTGATCTCGTTCCTGCTGATGAACGTTTTCGGCGTCCCTTCCAACATCATGAGCCTCTCGGGGCTGGTGATCGCCATCGGGGTGCTGGTGGATGCGGGGATCGTGATTACCGAAAACGTGATCCGCCATTGCGAGCAGGAGGAAAAACGGCTGGGCCGCGCGCTGAATGCGGCGGAGCGGATGGCGTGCACCCGGGCCGCCTCCCGGCAGGTGGGCCGCCCGATCTTTTTTTCCATGGCGATCATCCTCCTCTCTTTCCTGCCGGTCTTTGCGCTCGGCGGGCAGGATGGAAAGCTCTTCCACCCGCTGGCGTTTACGAAAACCTTCGCGCTCATCGGCTCCACGGTGCTGGCCGTGAGCATGGTGCCCGTCCTCTGTAGCGTGCTGATCCGGGGGCCTTTCCATAGCGAGGAGCACAACCTCGTCATGCGCGGGCTGATGCGGGCCTACGAACCGGCGCTCGACTGGGCGCTCACCCACCGGCGCACCGTGCTGGCGCTGGCGGCGGGGTTGCTGGCGATCTCGCAGGCGATGTTCTGGGGGTTGCCCGCCCCGTGGCTCGCGAAGCTCGAAGGAGTGCCGGGGCTCCACCGGATGATGCGCGGCATCGGCTCCGAACACATGCCGAAACTCAACGAGGGGAGCCTCCTGTTCATGCCGGTGCTCTCCCCGGCCACCTCGCTCACGGAAATCCGCCGGGTGATGGCGTGGCAGGACGAGCTTTTCGCGAGCTTTCCGGAGGTGGAACTCGCCACCGGCAAGCTGGGCCGGGCGGAAACGGCGACCGACCCCGCTCCGGTGGAGATGATCGAGACGACGATCCTGCTCAAGCCGAAATCCGAATGGCGCGAAGGGATGACGCTCGAAAAGCTCAAGGATGAAATGGGGCGTGCGCTCATGCAGGTGCCCGGTTTCGTGCCGGGCGGGTTTCTTCAGCCGATCGAAAACCGCATCCTGATGATCTCCACCGGCATCCGCGCCCAGCTCGGGGTGAAAATCCTCGGGGACGACCTGGAGGCGTTGCAGCAAAAGGCGTACGAGGTGGAGGCGCTGGTGCGGAACGTCCCGGGAGCCACCGGCGTGGCGGTTTCGCGGGCGGTGGGCAAGCCGTACCTGGAGATCGTGCCGGAGCGCGAGCGGCTCGCCCGCTACGGGCTTTCCATGGCGGCGGTGCTGGAGACGGTGGAGACCGGGCTGGGCGGGCTGCCGGTCTCCACCGTGATCGAGGGGCGGGAGCGTTACCCGATCCTCCTGCGGCTGCGGCGCGAGGAACGCGACGATCTGCGGCGGGTGGGCGAGCTGCTCGTGCCGCTGCCGGGCCGGGCGGAGGGGGCGGCGCTCCCGCTCGCCCAGCTTGCCACGATCCGCCGCGTCACCGGCCCGAACGAGATCGCGAGCGAAAACGGGCGGTTGCGCGTCTACGTGCAGGCGAATGTGAGCGGGCGCGACCTCGGCGGCTTCGTGCGGGAGGTGAAGGAACGGGTCGGCAGGGAGATCGCGCTGGCGCCCGGGATGACGGTGGAGTACAGCGGCGAATACGAGAACCAGCTCGCCTTCAACCGGACGATGCGGCTGGTGATCCCGACGGCGCTCGGGGTCATCTTCGTGCTCCTTTACCTCGTTTACGGTTCCGGGCGGGAGGCGGCGCACGTGATCCTGGCGGTTCCCTTTGCCCTGAGCGGCAGCGTCTTCCTGCAATACGCGCTCGGCTTTCCGTTCACGGCGGCCGTCGGGGTCGGCTACATCGCGCTTTTCGGGATGGCGATCCAGACCGGTGTGGTGATGGTGGTTTATCTCGAAGAAATGCTGGAGCGGCGGCGCGAGGAGCGCGGGGCCGCCTTCAATGAGGCGGACCTGATCGCCGCCGTGAAGGACGGGGCGCGGCTGCGGCTCCGCCCGAAGGTGATGACCGTGGCGACCACGCTGGCAAGCCTCCTGCCGGTCTTCTGGCTGGAGCGGACCGGCAGCGAGGTGATGCAGCCGCTGGCGACGCCCGTGGTGGGCGGGTGCGTGAGCAGCCTGCTTCATATCCTGATCGTCACGCCGGTGATCTTCGTCTGGCTCCGCTCCCGGGAGCTTTGCAAAACCGAACGTCAAAGGGCATCAAACGCATGAAACGCATAAAACCTCTTCTTTTTCTCTGCCTGAGCCTCTTGCTGGCGGCTGCCGCGCCCGGCGCAACGCTCACGCCGGAGGAGGCCGCCCGCGAGGCGCTCCGCCACAACCGGGATCTCGCCGTGGCCCGTGCGGTGATCGCCCGGGCGGAGGCGCGGCTCATCGCCGCGGGGCTCTGGAGCAACCCGACGTTCGAAGCCGGGGCGGAACGGGGGGTGCGCGGAGCCGACGGGGAACGGATGGTCGGCCTCATGCAGCGTTTTCCGCTGGCCGGGCGGCTGGAGAAAGCGCGGAGGGTGGCGCGGGTGGATGTGGCGATGGCGATGGCGGAGTACCGGGAGGTCCGGCGGCGGCTGGCGGGCGAGGTGCTCGGGCTGGCCCGCCGCGGGATCGCGCTGGAGCGCAAGGAGGCCGTCCTGCGGGAAAACCGGAAACTGCTCGAAGCGATCCGCGACCAGACCACCCGCCTCACCGCCACCGGCGGGGCTGCGGCGAGCGACACGCTGATGGCCGGGCTGGAGATGGCGCGGCTCGACCTCGACCTGGGGCGGCTGGAGGTGGAAAAACAGGCGCTGCACACCCGGCTCAACGGCCTGATGGGGCGGGAGCCGGAGGCTCCGCTGCGGCTGGCGGGCAAGCTGCCGGCGCTCCCTTCCCCGGACGAACTCCGGCGCGAGGCGCAGGCCGCGTCCGGGCGGCGGCCCGACCGCCAGCTTGCCCTCCTGCGCGGGCGGCGGGCCCGGGCGGAGGAGATTCTCGCGCGGGCGCGGCGCTGGGAGGAGGTCGGCATCGGCGTGGATGTGATGCACGAGCCGGGGATGGAGACCACCGTCGGCCTGCGGATCTCCGTTCCCCTGCCGCTCTGGGACCGGCAGCAGGGGGCGATCGCCGAAAGCCGCGCGGCGCGGGAGGAGGCCCGGGCGGCGCTCGCCGCGCTTGATCTCGCCATCGCCACGGAAATCCGCGAGGCCGGGGAGCGGCTCCAGTCGCTCATGGCGCTCCTGAAAAAAGCCGGGGGCGAGGATCACCGCCTGGCCCGGGAAAACACCCGGCTTCTGGAGGCCACCTACGCGACGGGGGAAACGCCCTTCCTCGCCGTTTTCGAGGGGCGGCGGCAGGAACTCGCCCTGCGGCTCGCCGCCGTGGAGCTGGAGGAGGCGTGGCTGGCCGCCTACACGGAATGGGAAACGCGGACGGCCCGGTTCGCGCCGGTTTCCCCCGTGCCCAAAGCGCGAAGGCCAAAGAAATAGATGCAGATTTTTCCGCTTTCCCCTAAAGTACCGGCTCATGTCCCCATTGCCCTGTCGAACCCTCATGCCGTTTTCTGAGGCATGAGCGAACCGGCACCCATCAGGCGCAAATCGTTCCTCACCGCCTTCCGGCACCCGACTTTCCGCAACGTCTGGCTCTCCACCGTCGCGTCCAACTTCGGCGGCATGATCCAGATGACCGGCGCGGCCTGGTTGATGACGATCATCAGCGATTCAACCGAACAGGTCGCCTTTGTTCAGGCGTCCGTCTCGTTCCCGATGATGTGTTTTGCGCTGCTCGCGGGGGCCATTGCCGACAATTTCAACCGGCGGCGGATCATGCTTGGGGCGCAATGCTTTCTGCTGTTGGTCTCCGTCCTGCTGGTGACGGTGGTCTGGTTTGGCTGGATCACGCCGTGGCTGCTGCTTCTCTTCACCTTTCTGGTCGGCTGCGGCGGGGCGCTCCATATCCCCGCATGGCAGGCGTCCGTACAGGAATTCGTGCCCCGGGAAGACCTGCCCGCCGCCGTGACGGCGAACAGCGCCGGGTTCAACCTCTCGCGCAGCGTGGCCCCGGCCATCGGCGGTTTCGTGGTCGCCTCCTTCGGAGCGATTACCGCCTTCGCGGTGAACGCGGTCAGCTACATCGGCATCATCGTGGCGCTCTGGCGCTGGAAGCCGGAGTACCCGGCGCGAAGCCTTCCCCGGGAGCGGATCGCCTCCGCCATGGCCGCAGGCATCCGCTACGTGGCGATGTCGCCCAATATCAGCAAGATTTGCCTCCGGGGGTTCGTCTTCGGTTTCATGGCGATTGCCATTCTGGCGCTCCTTCCGCTGGTGACGCGGGATATTATCCACGGCAGCGCCCGTTCCTACGGTCTGCTGCTGGGGGCCTTCGGGCTGGGGGGGGGTGATGGCGGCGTTCCTCAATGACCGGGTGCGGCTCCGGTTCGACGGGGAGACGATCGTCCGGGGTTCCTTTGCGCTGGCGGCCTGCGCGGCCGGGGGGCTCGCTCTCAGTTCCCTGCTCTCGCTGAGCTGCCTCTGTGTCTTCGTTGCGGGAGCCTGCTGGGTCTGGGTCTTTACCCTCATGAACGTTTCCGTTCAGTTGGCGACGCCACGCTGGGTACTGGCGCGCGCCCTCTCGATCTACCAGACCGCCACCGCCGGGGGATTCGCGGCGGGAAGCTGGTTCTGGGGGACGGTGGCCGAGCATCAGGGGACGTCGAACACCCTTCTTTTCACGGCGGTTGCGCTCGTGGGCGGGATTTTGATCGGCATCCGTTACCCGATCCCGCGGCAGAACGAGCTTAACCTCAACCCGTTCAATCACTGGACCCCCCCGCCCCTTTCCCTTGATCTCAAGCCGACGAGCGGGCCGATCATCATTCAGGTCGAATACACCATCCACGAAGAGAACGTTCCCCAGTTCCTGCGGGTGATGCACGAGCGGCGGCGCATCCGCCTGCGCGACGGGGCGAGCAACTGGATTCTCACGCGCAGCCTGGAGGAGCCCGAACGCTGGACGATGAGCTACCAGCTCCCCACGTGGGTGGAGTACGTGCGCCACAACCAGCGGATGACGCAGGCGGACGCCGCCGTGGGCCAGCACATCCTCGCGCTCCATGCCGGGCCGGAGCCGCCGGTGGTGCGCCGGATGATCGAACGCCATACGGACTGGACCTCCGCTTATTCCGAGCGGACGCCGGTTTCGGAAATCCCGTGATCCGATGCGGCGGGGCCGGGCGAATCCGGATTGCCCCGCGGCGATGTTTTTTGCAGATTGCCTCTCTTTCCCTGTTTTGATGCCATGAACCGATCTCTCTTTTCCGAATCCCCGCCGGAAACCCGCGCCCGCTGGGTGGGGCTGCTCGAACGGATCGCCCTGCCGGTCCTTTCCGCCCTCGCTGAAAACCGGCTGCGGCGCGATCTCCCCGTGGAAGCCGTTGCCGGGAAGGAAGCGGACCGGGCGGTTTCCAACCCGCTCGAAGCGGTGGGGCGGACCCTCGCGGGGATCGCCCCCTGGCTCGAACTCGCCTCCCCGGCCTCTCCGGAGGAAGCGCGGACGCAGGAACGGCTGCGGGGGCTCGCACGCGCCGCGCTCGAAAACGCGGTCGATCCGGCTTCGCCCGACTGTCTGGATTTCACGTCGCGGCCGCAGGCGCTCGTGGACGCCGCCTTTCTCGCCCAGGCGCTACTTCGGGCTCCGGAGACCCTCTTTTCCGCGCTTTCGGAAACCGGGCGCGCGCGGCTTCTCGATGCCTTGCGAAGCACCCGGGCGATTCTTCCGGGCTTCAACAACTGGCTCCTTTTTTCGGCCATGGTGGAGGCGGCTCTCCACCGCTTCCCGGGCGAAGCCGACCTGATGCGCATCGACTACGCCGTACGCCAGCACGACCAATGGTACAAGGGGGACGGGGTCTATGGAGACGGGCCCGATTTTCACTGGGATTACTACAACAGTTTCGTCATCCAGCCCTTTCTGGACGATCTGCTCGAAGCCCCGCTCTCAGGTGCCGGGCACTGGGGCGGGTTCGCTTCCCGGATGCGCCGCCGGGCCAGCCGGTTCGCCGCCGTGCAGGAGCGCCTCATCGCGCCCGACGGCAGCTTTCCCGTGCTCGGGCGCTCCATCGCGTACCGGTGCGGGGCGTTTCAGCTTCTGGCGCAGGCGGCGCTCAAGGATTTTCTTCCCGAGGGGCTCTCCCCGGCGCGGGTCCGCTGCGGGCTCAACGCCGTGATCCGCCGCACGCTGGAGGCGGAGGGGACGTTCGACGCCGGGGGGTGGCTGCGGATCGGGCTGGCCGGGGCGCAGCCTTCGCTGGGAGAGGTCTACATCTGCACCGGCAGCCTTTACCTTTGCACGGCGGCGTTCCTGCCGCTCGGCCTTCCCGCCACGCATCCGTTCTGGAGCGCACCCGGGGAGCCATGGACCGGCCTGCTCGCCTGGAGCGGGGGCGATCTCCCCGCGGATTCCGCGCTCAAGGGAGCGTAAGCACGCACACCGCTTCCGGTTTCCCGGGAGCGGCGGCCTCTCGCAACTGATCGGGCAGCGATACTAAATTAAGCAAGAAAGACGCCGAATTCTTTTCTGATACGGAATGAATGGCGGATATTTCTGCTCAAAAAATAAATTGAATAAATTTATCCTTTTCTTTAAGGCTTACACCAAATATTCCGGTTCACTATTTTTCTATTTTCAATGAAAATAGAAACGCGCACCTATCCCCTTCATCATCTGCAAGGATATAGAGTCGGTGACCTGCTGGGGTTAATATGGGTCATATTACTGATAAGCATTCGTTCTGCCACCGGGGAATGTGATCAACGATGGCGCATGCCTTATGGACCAAATATAGAGCACGTTACCCGTGAAGGATATGCGTTACATGCAGATAAACTCGGAAATATTCGTGTAGACGACAATATCAGTATACCACTCTATATTACCTGGAGGTCCGATTCGAAAACCGAATCGATTCACACGGGATATGGTGCATCAATCGCGATATTAGATAGTCAGTTTATTCAAATTTCTGAGGAAAGCTTTATCTGTAAACAGCCTTCGGGCTGGATACGGATTTTTTGGATTGACAAGAAAACGGGGACGCTAATTAGCGCAAGGGGGATGGCGTGGAGAATATACAGATATCAACAAAAAAAACGTCCGCATAGCTTCCCCATGCGGAACATCTTTGATCTTTCAAGATGGAAGAATTCAGAAACTTATCTTGAGTAAAAATCATATTGATTTTATATGGAAAAACAAACAAATCATTGAAATCAAAAATCAGACCAAAACCATTTTAAGCATAAAATACAACAATCACAACAGACTCATCTCGAATTTAATCTTTCAAGAAAAAGACAAACAAATCCCCATCCAGTTCGAATATCACCGCCGCCCTCTTATAAAAAAATCGGGGCTCAAAATCTTGTCTAATCCCTGACCGATGCATTAAGTAGCGCAAAATTTCCCAATGAAACGGAAATTTCCTATTTGTTTTCGCTGGAATCAAACAATGTCCCCTCACTTTTAGTAAACAATAGTCAAAAAAACACAACACACAGGTTCGATGAGATATATCTTAACATACGAAAAAATAAAACATGGCCTTTCAATATCACCAAACACAATTTAGCGCAGAGCCAAAATGTTTTAAATAATATTGCCAGCTCCAATATCGCACTGCAAACAGACAACGATCCAACAGGAAATGATGATCATGTTTGCTGTGCTCAATTAACTCCAAACCCAACCATTCAAACAACGGGCACCGCTGGATTGGATCAACTTGATTCACCTAATAAATATAGCGCAGTCTGGCAACTCTTGAACTCAAACAACTCAAATGTTTACATTGCGGTAGCAACGCTAGATCCCGCGAATGGACGACCTATTGGCGGGCGGGCTGAAAGCATACCCGGAAGCAAATTTGTTGTTAACCAGTCCATATCATCATCAACGGTAATGGCTCATGAATGGGGGCATTGCTTAGGGTTACAGCATTCTGACGCGCCCAACAGCAATCACATTATGTATGAAATGCATACACAGACTCACGACCGAGTTACAACCGAAGTCAAAGATACATTTGAAGGCAACCCTTAACAGTTTTCAGCTTAACATATACATTCAATTCAATGCGTTTATTGCATAATTCCATTTTATTTCGGATTTACCACAACTGTTTTTTGAGATTTTCTATATTTATTTTATTTGGCAGTATCACGGCAATACCTATAACAATATTTTCACAACAAAATCCAAATATAAATATAGCTTCGGAAACAGCAATATTAGTTGAGAAATCTCCCGAAGATCCAGAAGCTTATGTTATTTACATCAAAAAATACTTTTCTGAAAAACCGTCAGTAAGAGAAGCGCTTCTAAAAATCATTGAAGCAAATGACATTTATTCTAGCAAGACACGAATAACATGTTTATCCATCCTTGGAGTGCTTCAAGTTATTGATCCATTTGATTTGGAATATAAACGAATTTTAAACATTATAATCAATTCAAATAAAGAAAAAAATTTCAGCGACCAAAGAGGGATTGTAGGTAACAGTCTTATGGTCATATCAAGATCCGGTGATTCCGAAAAGGCGTTAGAAATATTCAGAAAAGTATTAACGGATGATTTTCTGGAAACTATTTTAGAAGTTAACTCATTTAAAGGATACACAAGGGACGAAATGATTAAATTACTTCGCAGCTATGCGATTGTTAATTTAGGACGAATCAGAAATAAAGAGGCGAGCTTATTACTTCACGAACTTAAGGAAAAATATTTAAATAGTGACTCCATCTACTCAATGGCATTTAAAGATGCGGACTATTTTACCGAAAGAGAATCGGAAATAATTCAATCCTGGAAGAATATCATTAAAAAACAGCCACCACAGTAATTTTATTTAAATTATTTCAAAAATCAAACACATCACTTCTGTTGCCATGAAATCAAACCTAATCATTATCTCATTTATTATTCTTTTTGGATGTATGACTGCAATTTCTGCCATTGGGATTTCAAACTTCTCCGAAACAAGTACGAGTCAACAAGATATCAGCATACCGCATTTATGCAATATTGAAAACTGTCCTACTCCTACTCCCACCCCACCCGCCGAATAATCTTGGTAAATCGCCATTCGGTTTTTAGTATATTTTCAATTACCACAACAAATCGGATCAAGCATTTTCCATTTATCAAATGGAAATGCTGTGGCAGATTTTCTTGCTCAAGTTCTAGACTAAGCGAACCGTATTGAGGGTAAACAGAGTGTCACCCCACACGTGCCGCCTCCCGTTTCCCGGGAGCGGCGGCCTATGAAAAGAGCCTGCGTGGTTTGGCGGCTCGCCTGGAGCGGGGGCGATCTCCCCGCGGATTCCGCCCTGAAAGGGGCGTGAAGGGACGTGAGGAGACGTGACGAGGAGGGCGACGGGGCGTCTGCGCACGCGCGCCGCTCCCGATTCCCCGAAAGCGGCGGCCTATGAAAAATCCCGCGTGATTTCTTACGCCGTCTGGTACGCTTCTTCCTTGACCCCCTTGTGGAAGTCGATGCTCCGGAGCGTGGCTTCCACGTAACCGGCGCGGATCACGAAATCGCCGAAGTGTTCCTTCTCCAGCCGGTTCTTCGCGTAGTCCCGGATCACCGGGGCGAGGACGTTTTGCAGTTCCCCGGCGGGGACATCCTGCCGGTAAAGCTTGCTGAGGCGTTCCCCGGCGTGACCACCGCCGAGGTAGATGTTGTAACGCTCCGGCCCGCGACCGACGATGCCGATCTCCGAGATGAACGTGCGGGCGCAGCCGTTGGGACACCCGCTCATGCGGATGGTGATCGCGTCATGGCGCAGCCCGGTTTCCTCGATGGTTTCCTCGATCCGGGTCACCACGTCGGGCAGGAAGCGCTCGGATTCCGCAAGCGCCAGCCCGCAGCTCGGCAGCGCCACGCAGGCGATGGAGGAGAGCCGCAGCCCGCTCCGGTGGTTGCGGTCGTGCATCTTGTATTTTTCCAGGATCGCTTCGATCTCCACCCGTTTCTTGGCGGAAATGTTGGCGATGACGAGGTTCTGGTTCGGCGTCATCCGGAAATCGCCGTCGTGAATCCGGGCGATCTCCCGCAGCCCCGTGCGCAACGGGTATTCCCGGGTGTCGAGCACGCGCCCCCCTTCCACGAAGAGGGTGAAGTGGTAGTTGCCCACTTCGTCTTCCACCCAGCCGAAACGGTCGCCGTTGTCTTCGAAGTGGAAGGGCCGCAGCGGCTCCAGGTCGTAGCCGAGGTATTTGTTCACCTCCGCCTTGAACCACTCCACGCCCCGGTCATCAATGGTGTATTTGAGCCGGGCGTGCTTGCGGTCGCACCGGTCGCCGTAGTCCCTCTGGACCAGGAGCACTTTTTCCGCCACATCGACCACCTTCTCCGGCGTGCAGAAGCCGATCAGGTCCGCCACGCGCGGGTAGGTCGCCTCGTTGCCGTGGCTCATCCCCATGCCGCCGCCGGCGGCGATGTTGTAGCCGAGGATTTTCCCTTCCTCGACGATGGCGATGAAGGAAAGATCGTGCGCGAAGACGTCCACGTCGTTGCTCGGCGGGACGGCGATGGTCACCTTGAACTTGCGCGGCATATACGCCTTGCCGTAGAGCGGCTCCTCCTCCTCCTCCGGTTCGCTCGATTCCACCTTCTCCCCGTCGAGCCAGATCTCATGATAGGCGCCGGTGCGCGGCAGCAGGTGCGCGGTGATCTCCCGGGTGAGCTGGATCACCTCCGCGTGAACCTTCGAGAGAAACGGGTTCGGGTTGCACATCACGTTGCGGTTCACGTCGCCGCACGCCGCGATGGTGGTGAAGGCGGCGCGGCTGATCGCCTGCATGGTCCGCTTGAGGTTGCTCTTGATGACGCCGTGAAGCTGGATCGTCTGCCGGGTGGTGATCTTCATCCCCCCGTTGCCGTAGGTGCCCGCGATCTCGTCCACCTGCAACCACTGCTGCGGGGTCATGACGCCGCCGGGAATCCGGATGCGGATCATGAAGGAGTACGCTTTTTCGAGCCGGTGCTTGCGGCGGTCCGGGCGCAGGTCGCGGTCGTCCTGCTGGTAGCTGCCGTGGAATTTGAGCAGTTGCTGATCCTCCTCGGAAAGCGAGCCGGTGGATAAATCCAGAAGCCCTTCGGCAATGGTGCCGCGGAGGTAGTTGGAACGGACTTTGTTCCCTTCGTTCGCACTTAATTTTCGTTCGGACATGGCAAAATTTTTCAGTAAACGTCGCGTTGGTAGCGTTTGGCTTTCTTGAGGGCCTCCACGTATTCTTCCGCGGCTTCGCGGCTCTTTCCGCCCTCGGTCTGGACCACGCACAGGAGGGCTTCATGCACGTCGTGGGCCATCCGCGCGGCGTCGCCGCAGACGTAGAGGTGCGCCCCTTCCTCCAGCCAGGCGTAGAGATCCTTCGCCCGCTCCTGCATCCGGTGCTGGACGTAGATTTTCTCCGGCTGATCCCGGGAGAAGGCGACATCCAGGCGGCTGAGCGCCTTGCTCGCGAGGTGTTCCTGCCACTCGATCTGGTAGAGGAAGTCGTAGGTGAAACGCTGGTCGCCGAAGAAGAGCCACGATTTTCCCTCGTGGCCGAGGGCCGCCCGGTGTTCCACAAAGGAGCGGAACGGGGCGACGCCGGTGCCCGGGCCGACCATGATGATCGGCGTATCCCCGGAAGCCGGGAGGCGGAAGTTCTTGTTGCGATGAATGTAGACGGGAACGGTGTCGCCGGTCCGGACGTGGTCCGCCAGATAGGTGGAGGCGACCCCCTTGCGATCCTTGCCATGCGCGTGGTAGCGGACGGAGGCGATCGTGAGATGCACTTCGTCCGGGTGGGCGAGCGGGCTGGAGGCGATGGAGTAGAGCCGGGGCGGAAGCTTGCGCAGGATGCCCGTGAGGTCCGCCGCGGAGATCGGGCGGGTGACGAAATCCTCGATCGCGTCCGCGATCCAGCGGCCCCAGAGGTAATCGCGCAGGGCGTCCTCCTTGCCCTCGGCGAGCAGTTCCTCAAGCCGGGGCGATTGGGTGAGCGCCTGCAACTTCGTGAGCACGGGCCGGGAAAGCGCCGTGATGTCGAAATCTTCCCGCAGGGCGTCGGCGAGCGCCTTTTCCCCGACGTTCTTGACGGTGACGGTCTCCGTGCCCGAGAGTTTCGCGATTTTCAGGAGGTTTTCCACCACATCGGGCGGGTTCACCGGGACGACCGCGAGGGCATCCCCCGGCTCGTAGGCGATCCCGGAGTTTTCGAGCGAAAATTCGTAGTGCCAGGTCTCCTTCGCGGTTCCCATGCCGTTGAGGAGCGCCCGCTCCTGAAGCTCGGCGGCGAACGGGTTCTTCTTGTCGTACTCGGGTGCGGCCGGGGCGGCGAAGCTCGCGAAGGGGGCGTCGGCCACGCCGTTGATGACCGGGGCCGCTTCGGCTGGCCCGAGGGCGCTCATGGCGCTCTCCAGCCAGTTCTGGAACGGTTCGTCGTAATCGACATCGCAATCCTGCCGCGGGGCGATGCGGGTGGCTCCGGAGGCTTCGAGCCGGGCATCGACATCCTTCCCGGTCTGGCAGAAGCTGGTGTAGGAGGTATCCCCCAGCGCGCAGACGGTGTAGCGCAGCTTGGGCAGCTCCAGCTTCTCGCTCATGAGCTGCTTGTGAAAGGCGGCGGCGGTCTCGGGCGGGTCTCCCTCGCCCCAGGTGCTGACGATCACCAGCAGGTTTTCCACCTTGGCGAGATCGGCGGGGGTGATGTCCGCCATGTTCTTGAGCGTCGGCTTGAACCCGCGCTTTTTGGCTTCCTTCACCGTTTGCGCGGCGAGGTTCTCCGAGTTGCCCGATTCGGTGCCGTAGAGAACGGTGACTTTCGCGCCGCCACCGCCGCCGCCTCCATTGAGGGCGGGCGCGGCGACCCCGCCCGGGGCGGGGGCTGCGGAAAGATAACCGCCCAGCCAGAAGCGTTGGGCAGGGGACAGGCCGGCCAGCAGTTCCTCGATGGAACGACGCTGGGCCGGAGCGAAAGGCGAGTGCTCAGGAAGCATGGATGTGAACAGGTAACGGGCACCCGGGAAGCCGCCCCATCGGGGATGGGGGATTGCGCGGAGTATTTGGCCGGAATGCCATGGATCGTTGATATATCCGCCAAAATTTTTTTCAAGTCCTAATTGTCGATAATTTTAGGGGATTATTCAAAAAGCAAAACCGGCGGGCGTGGTTGGAGAAGATTTTGGACTGAATATAGCCCCTGCCGGATCGTCTTATTACCGCTTGGCGACCGTTCACCGTTGATTTTTATGGCCCGATTCAAATCCATTCTCCTGGTTTCCGTATTGTTCGGCTCTTCCCCGGGTGCCTTCGCTTCTGAAGGCACTGCCAGGGAAACCACCCGGTTCTCTCACCGGTTGAAGTTTGATTCCATCCCGGCGTTCTCCAGAACCCGCGCACGGTTGGGTGCCGGGATGGGCCTTCTCGGATGGACCACGGAGCTTCTCCGGCAGGGAGGTCTGAGCCGGGAGATCGACACCCGGCTGGAGGCGATTCTTCCCGGGGTGGTGGAACAACTGAAAGCCGATCCGCAGCAATGTGCATTGGTCTCGGTGGTTATTTTCTCGGCCAAATCCGAGGGGCAGACGATGTCCTACGTTTATCGGGTCGGTTTCGATGGCGTCGGCGATAACGCGGTGAACGCGTATGTCTCCTATTGGAAGAATATCTTGAAGGGGGACACGGTAGGGGAGAGCCCCCGGGAAGGGTTCTCTTATGATGAAAATGAGTCCTTCGTTTATTGTTTCTCTTTGAAGGAAGGAGAACTGGTCTCCGGCATGATTCCGATGGTGACCCTGAGCCCTGAAATCAATGCGGCGATTGAAAAGCTTGAGCGGGAGGAGAAGGCGGCGAAGGAGCATCAGCTTCAGATGCAACGGGTTCATCAGGCACAATCCATGGAGCGGCTCAAACGGGAAGAAGAGGCCCGGCGTCAACAGGACCTGGCCCGTCGCCACGCAGAGGGAGAGATGCGGCGTCAACAGGAGTTGGCCCGCCGCCGTGCAGAGGAAGAGGTGCGGCATCAGCAGGAGCTGGCTCGCCGCCGCGCAGAGGAAGAGGCGCGGCATCAGCAGGAACTGAGACAACGTTTGGAAGAGGCCAGCCGACGTGATATGGAGATGATGCGCTCCCGCAATGAACAGCTTCAGCTTCAACTTCAGGAAGCCAATCGGCGAGAGATGGAATGGAAGGAGGCGCAGCGCATCTCCCAGCCGGTTTACGGGACGGGACAGGGGACGTTTCAATGGCAACTCCCCCCTTCGCGGGCGACGCCAACGTTCAACTTCCCCTGAAGCCGCTTTCGGTCAGGGAATTCAGAATGTGGAGCGGGGAGCCGTCCGCGCCACCACGCGGCGGGTGACGATCCGCGCCCCGTATTCCTTGAGGAAGCGGGCTTCCGCCTCCGCGTTGGCGATGAAGATGATCCGCCCGCCCCGGGGCAGGACGGAACCGGCGTCCGGGTTGATCCGCAGCCCGGCCTCTGTCTGGATCGCCACGATATTGGCTCCGATGAGCCGGGAAAGGGCGGCTTCGCTCAAGGTCTTGCCCACGAGGGCCTCCGGGATCTCCGCTTCGCTGACATGGAGCCCCTCCGCGAGCATCAGCACGCCGCTCCCCTGCAACCCCTCCAGGATGGCGCTCGCGCCCATGGAGGCGTAGGAGAGGACGAAATCCGCCCCCGCCCGGTAGAGCGTGGAGATGTTCCGCTCCAGCGTGGACCGGCTGATGATCTGCACATCGGGCCGGAGGCGGCGGCAGTAGAGGGTGAGGTAGATGTTCGTGTCGTCGTCGTGCGCGGTGATGACGATGGCGGGGGTGTCGGCGATTCCGGCGCGCTCCAGCGTGGCGGCGTCCGCGGCGTTGCCGAAGACGTAATGGTCGTCGCGGATGCGCTCGGGCGCCTGCTCCACGATCCGGTAGGGGACATCCCGCGCCTCCAGCGCCCGCGCCGTGGCCCGGCCCACGCGCCCGCCGCCGATGATGATGACGGCCCCGCCGGTGTTGTGATAGATGCAGAAAAGCTCGTCGTAACGGTCGAACTGTTCGCGGGAACCGGCCAACAGCAGGATGGAGCTGGGCTCGATCTTCGTCTCCCCGGTGGCCGGTTCGAAATGGCCCCGGTTCCAGAGGCCGACGACGCTCACGCCCGCGTGCCGCCGCAGGTTGCTCTCCGCCAGCGTCTTGCCGACGAGCGGCGTCCCCGAGGCGGTCGCCTCCGCGATCCGCAGGTCTCCGAATTCGCCGACCACATGGGCCTGCGCGTTCACGCCGCTGATGCGCCGCGCGTTGGCTTCGCCCATCAGTTCGGGAAGCTGGAGGACGCGGGTGCTCCCGGCGAGGGTGAGGATATCGACCGACTCCACGGAATCCGCCGTGGTGGTGATCGGCACGGTGGGGCAGACCTCCCGGGCGGTGAAGGAGATGTTCGTGTTGTTCTTGTCGCTGCCGGTGGCGGCCAGGAGCGCGGCGTTCTCCGCCCGGACGGCCCGGTACGTCTCGGGCCGGTCGGTCTCGCCGAAGACGACCTTGATCCCCCGGTCGTGGAGGCGGAGCGCCTCCTCCAGGTCGCCCACGATCACCGCGTAGCGGTAGCCGTACTGTTCAAGCCGCCCGATGAGCGAGGCGGAGACCGGGTCGTAATTGGTGAGCAGGACGTGGTTGCTCATCCCCTCCGGGAGTTTGCGCGGGGCGCGCGCCTCCGCCTGCGCCTGCATCCACGGGGCGTAGAAGAACTCGATGAAGGTGAAGGGAAGGAGGATGAGCAGAAAGATCATCCCGGAGAGAAGAACAACGATGGAAAACGCCCGCCCGAGGTCCGAAGCGAACGTGATGTCGCCGAAGCCGAGGGTGCTCATCACCGTGAGCGTCCAGTACAGGCCGGTGATCCAGCTGAACTCCCGCCCTTCCGCCGCCATCAGGAAATGGAAAATGAGGCTGTAGGCGAGCACCAGCCCCAGAAGCGTGCCCAGAAACTGCAAAAGGAGCCGGACATTGCGCCGACCCGATCCGGCGGGAGTGATGATCGGGGTGATCTGGGCGGTCAGGAATTTCACTTGGGGGCGCGGCGATTGCCCCCAGCTTGCCAGATCGCGGGAGGGCGTCAAGCGGCGTGGTCGCCAATCGAAGGCGGGGGCAGGGAGGCGGGGGCGTTACACCCCGTCGTGAAGCTCTTCGGCCCCGTTGGTTTCGAGGATGGTGCGGACGACGGCCGCGTTCTCCCCGGCCTCCACGACGACAAGCGTGCAGTCCCGCTCCGCCCAGAGGCGGCGTTTCTGCGCGTCGAGATTGAGGCTTTCAAAGAGGGACCACCCGGCCCCGCCCGTGGTGATCATCTCCCGGCCCCAGGCGGCGATGGAGCCCGGGTCGCCCCCGTAGCTCTGGCCCAGGGCGATGATCACCCGGGGTTTCCCCTCCTCCTGCGCGGCGGTCGCGCCGGGACTCGGTTGATCCAGGCTTTCGCAAGGGCCTTCATAGATTTTCTCGATGCCCCGGAGCCGGAGTTCGCTCACGGCTTCGTCCGCCTCCTTCGTGGTCCGGAAAATGGCCGCTATCGCACTCATACCCAGAATACGCCGCCGGGAAGCGCTTTGGCTGCTTGATCCGCGCGGGAGATCGGGAATCACTCCCGACGGAACTCCCGGGGGGAGTGCCCGGTGGCCCGCCGCAGGGCACGGGCGAAGTAATTGGGATCACTCCAGCCGCAGTCCCGGGCGATCTCGCCGATCGGTTTCGCGGTGGTCTTGAGCAGGGAGAGGGCGTTCTGGAGCCGGAGCCGTTGCAGGTAGGCGGAGGGGGAGATGCCGAAGGCCGCCTGGAAGAGGCGGGAGAGCCGGGAGCGGTGCATCCCCAGCGCGTTCGCCAGCGGATCGACGCCGAAGCGCGGGTCGTTCCAGCAACGGTGAAGCTCCCGGAGCGCCGCCGCCTGAAAATCGCCGGAAGGTTCCTCCCGCATCCCGGGGGCGACGGCCTGCGCGGCGATGCCCAGGAGTTCGTGGGCCAGCGCGGCGGCGCGGCGTTCCCCCTGGCCGGAGAGATCGCGGATCGCCGCGATGAGCCGACGCAAAAGGGGCACGGGCGGCGGCCCCGCCGGGTAGACCACGCCGTTCTCCAGCCCGAAAGCCCGGGTGATGCTTTCGGCCAGCGGCCCGTCCATGGTCCACCAGTAGTATTCCCAGATCCGGTCGCCGTCATTGCCGAGGTGGTGGCGGTCGCCCGGGAAATAGAGGGCGATCCGCTCCGGCCCCAACGGTACCTTTTCGCCTTCAAAGGCGATCCATCCCGTTCCCGCCACCCCCCAGAACAGTTGAACGAAATGCCGCCGCCGCGGTTCCCCCTCCGTTCCGCGGGGAAGGCGATAGTGCCCGGCGCTCCGCGCTCCCAGGGGCAGCGGGCAGGTGGGGCGCGGCGTCGGGCGGAACCAGAGCTGGCGGACGGGGGTTTGCACGAAAGTCCAGATATAATCACCAACCTCCTCTGGAATCAAGCGTTCGCCACCGGTAAATTCGGCTCGTCACTCAAATCCTTCTTCCTATGACTACACACCGGAATGCTGATTCTTCCTCTCAAAACCCGAAAGTTGTCCTGATCGGCGCGGCGAGCGCCTTTTTCGGCCGCCAGACCATCTGGAGCATGGTCTCCAAGGCGGCGCTCTCCGGCGGCACGCTGGCGCTCGCGGATACGGACGAGACCAAACTGCGCTGGATGGAGCGGATCGCGCGGCGGGCGATCGAAGCGAAGGGCGTCGCGCTGCGGCTGGAGCTTTCCACCGACTACCGGGAGCTTCTGCCGGGGGCGGATTTCGTGATCCTCGCCTTTGCCGTGGAAGGGGTCACGCTGCGGGATGTCGATTCCACCATCAGCACCCGCCACGGGATGCGGATGTGCTCGGGCGACACGATCGGGCCGGGCGGGACGATGCGGACGCTGCGCGAAATCCCCCGGCAGACGGATATCCTCAACGAAGTGCGGCGCGTCTGCCCGCGGGCGTGGGTGATCAACTGGGTGAACCCGACGGCGGCGATGGGGATCGCCATGATGCGGCATTTCCCCGATCTCAAGACGCTGGCGATCTGCGACGGGCCGCACAACCCCCGGTTCGACGACAACCTGATCGTCCGGGCCGGGCTGGCGGCTTCCCGGGAGGAGATCACCGACGCGCTCCGGAGCCGGGTGAAGATCCGGGTGACGGGCGTCAACCATTTCAACTGGCTCATCGAGATGCGGCTGGGCGAGGAAGACCTGACGCCGCGCATCAAGGAGGCGCTCCGGCACGCGAGCCAGGAGGAGCACGTGGCCAAAAGCGAGGATTCCAAGCGGTCGCTGGCCAACCGGATCTCCTCGGAACTGGCGGAGAACCTCGGCTACGTGCCGATGTGCGTCTGGCACACGATGGAATATGTCCCGTATTTTCAGGGTCACGGCGTGAACCTCGCCGATACGGTGACGATCAACCAATGGCGCGTGGATGTCCGCCGCCAGTGGATGCAGGAGGCGTGGGACGACATGGCGGCGCTGGCGTGCGGCAGCCGCCCGATCGGTGATTTTCTGGAAAAGACCGGGCCGGACCACGCCTCCGATATCATCGAATCCATGCTGGCCGGGACGGGCCGCATCTTTTACATCAACACGCCGAACCGGGGGGCCGTCACCAACCTGCCCGACGACGCCTTTCTGGAACTTCCCTCCCGCGTGGACCTGACGGCGGTGCGCCCCCTTGCCTTCGGCGAAATCCCGAGGCCGCTCACCGGCTACATCCACCGGGTGCTCGACGAGCACGAACTGGCTGTGGAAGCCGCCACCACCTGTTGCCGCAAGACGCTCCGGCAGGCGCTGCTCGCGAGCATGGTGGCCGTGAACATCGCGGACGTGAACGCCTGCATGGAAGAGTTGCTGGAGGCGGAGCGGGCCTACCTGCCCGCCGCGTGGTTCAACCGGTAGACCCCCACTCCTCCCGGCCCGGGAGCGTTTCCATGTTGACGGACCCGTTGATCCCGCAGGGGTGCGCCCCCTGCGGGCAGGCGACCGCCTGGCCGTACGCAGGGGTGTCGGGCGCGATCACCGGGGCGGGGCAAAGAGGGTGAACGCTTCGCGGAGCGCGGTGGCGGCATCGCCCACCGGGGCGTATTCATGGCCGACGAACCCGGAGTAACCGGCGGCGCGCACGGCGTCGGCCACCGCCCGGTAGTTGATCTCCTGATCCGGCCCCGGCTCGTGGCGGCCCGGGTTTCCCGCGATATGGAAGTGGCCGATCCAGTCGATGTTTTCCCGGAGGGTGCGGATGAGATCGCCCTCCATGATCTGCATATGGTAGATGTCGTAGAGAAGCCGCAGCCGGGGGCTTTCCGCGCCACGGCAGACGGCCACGCCCCACGCCGTATGGTCGGCCAGGTAGCCGGGGTGATCCACCTTGCTGTTGAGAAGCTCCAGCAACAGCGTCACCCCCGCCTCTTCGGCCGCCGGGAGCACGCGGCGCAGCCCTTCGGTGACGATTTCGATCGCCTCCGCGTCGCTCTGGTCTTCGATCCGGTTGCCGCCAAAGCAGATCAGCCCGGAGACCCCGTGCTCCCGCGCCACGCGGATCGACTCCTCCAGTTCCGCCTGCGCCTGCGTGTGGCATTCCCGGCGGTTGAGCGCGGCCCGGTGGCCGACCATGGTGCGGAGCGGAAGCCCGAAACGGCGGGAGAGCGCGAGCCATTCTTCAAAATCGGCGTCGCGCCCCCAGAGTTCGATTCCGTGGAAGCCGGTTTCGGCGGCGATGCGCATGAGCGTTTCACGGTCGGCAACCGCATCGCGGAACATCGGCAGGGAAATGGATTGGTGGATTGGCATGGGGAAGGAAATAGCCGGAAAGGGGCTGGAACGCCATTCCAAAGCAGCGCGGCTCCGTGCGCCGGTTTCCTGCGCCCGCGGCCCGCGTCAGGCGTGGCCGGAGACGAGCTTTTCCAGCAGCCGGTCCACATCCACGTACTGCTCCACGACGGTCTGGATGCGGCTGATCTTTTCGTGGTCGCCCGGCATCGTCTTTACCGTCATGGAGTGGATGGAACTCGCGGCGGTGTAACTGTCGAAAGGGGTGGTGATGACGGGGACGCGGGAGCGGGCGATCATCTCCATCACGCGCGGGTGCGGGCGGAGATCGCCCGAGAGGAGCAGGCCGGTGATCGGCGGGGTCGGCTCGTTTTCCGTCACCGCGCCGGGAAGGACGGTGAGGATGATGTCTTCCCGGTCGCCGGGGGTGATGACGAGGGTCTGCGGGGTGATGTGGCTCACCACGTTGCGCGCGCTCATGGCCCCGATGATCACCTTGCCCACCCGCAGCAGCGATTCCTGCCCGGCGTGGATGAATTCGCCCTTCACCTGGCGGCGGATCTGGTTGAGCGTCGGGCTGGAGAGGAGCGGTTCCGCCGGGATCGCCCCGAGCAGTTCGATGCCGAGGCGTTCCAGCCCCCGCCGGGCGAAATCGCGCACGTGCTCGTATTTGTCGGGCAGGATTTTGTTGAGGATCACCCCGACGATCTCCACCCCCTCCTTCTCAAAAAGCGCCTGATTGAGCGCCACCTCGTCGATCGGGCGGCCGATCCCGCCCCGGGTGATCAGGATCACCTTGCTCTGGAGAAGCCGCGCCACGCGGGCGTTGGAGAGATCGAAGACGGAGCCGACCCCGGCATGGCCGGTCCCTTCGATCAGGCAGAATTCCTTTTCCCAGCAGGCGCGGTCAAAGGAGTTCTGGAGCCGGCGGACGAGAAAATCGTTGTTGGCGTTGTCGATGTAGCGGCGCGTGAAATCGGGCTCCACGGCGATCGGGCTCATATCCTCGATCGGGGTCTGGACGCCGAAGGTCCGGTCCATGAGCAGCGAATCCTCGTCGATGCGCTGGTTGCCGACCTGCTCGAACCGCTGCCCCACCGGCTTGATGAAGCCGATCCGCCCGAGCCGCTTCTTGAGCACCGCGAAGAGGCCGAGCGCCGTGGTGGTCTTGCCGTCGTTCTGCTGCGTGGCGGCGATGAAGACGCGGGGAGTGACGATGTTCACGGCGCGCTTTAATCCTCCGTTTCGTCGTCGGAGGGTTCCTCCGGGTAAAGCTTGCGGTATTCGATCGCCTGGAGCCCGACGATGGCGGCGGCGCCGACGATGGTTTCCACGGTGGCCCCGCGGGAGAGGTCGGCGCACGGTTTGGAGAGGCCGAGGAGAATTTGCCCGTAGGTGTCCGCCCCGGCAAGGTGTTCGACCAGCTTGACGGCGATGTTCCCGGAGTTGAGGTCCGGGAAGATCAGGACGTTGGCGCGCCCGGCCACGAGGCTGCCGGGGGCCTTCACGGCGGCCAGTTCCGGCAGGAGCGCCGTGTCCGCCTGAAGTTCCCCGTCGATCTCGATATCGACTTCCTCGCTCTCGGCTTCCTTTTTGGCCTGCGCCACCGCGGCGGCGACCCGTTCCGTGCCCGGGTGGCGCGAGCTTCCCTTGGAGGAGAAGCTCAGGAAGGCGACGCGGGGGCGGGTGCCCGTCAACTGGGCGCAGAGCCGCCCCGCCTGGACGCCGATCTGGGCGAGTTGCTGGACGCTCGGCTCGGGAACCACGGCGCAATCGGCAAAGAAGAGGACGCCCCCCTCCCCGAAGCGGTCGTTGTGCAGGTCCATGAGCATGCAACTGGAGATGAAGGAAACCTCCGGCAACGGTTTGACGAGCTGGAAAAGCGGGCGCAGCAGCGATCCGGCGTAGCCGCTCACCCCGCCCACCAGGGCGTCCGCCTGCCCGTGCTGGATCATCATGGCGGCGAAGTAGTTCGGGTTGAGCAGGAAATGGCGCGCCTCGCCCTCACCCAGATTCCGGTAGCGTTGCAGGCGCTGGAGCCAGCGGCTGAACTGCGGAAGCTCGCTGGAGGTGGCCGGGTCAATGATGCCGACCCGGCGAAGGTCGATCTTCTCGCGTTCGGCAAGGGTTTTGATTTCATCCCGCCCGCCCAGCAGAATCGGCGCTCCAAGGCCGCGCCGGACAAACTCCTGCGCCGCCTGGAGAACCCGTGGCTCGGTTCCCTCCGGGAAGACGATGCGCTTGGGGTGGCGCTGGAGCTTTTCGTAAACCGTCTCGATGAATTTCATCTGCCCCCACTATGCCGATTCGTTCCGATGCGGCAATCCCGAAAATCCCCCCGGCAGGGTTCCTCCGCCCCTTTTTCCCCGGAAAGACGGTTTTCCGGGGAATCCCGGGGGGCGGGCGCATGAGAAGTCCGCGGGGATCGAAAAAAGGATTGCGGTTTGATAAAATAGCGATTATTTCCTTTCGACAGACATACGCTTTAATTTCGTTCCGCCTCTCTCCCCATTCTTCTCCTTTCCCAATGCAACTTCACCTGCACCGCCTGCCGATTTCCCGCCCCGAATGGATTGTCAACGATCCGCTGGGGGCGACCGGGCCCGACGGGATCGACGCGGAGTACGCGGTCCTTTTTTCCCAGCCGGAGTTTCTGACGGAGAACGGCGTGCTCCATCTCCTGCCGCTGATCGGGATGAGCGGGGCTCTCCCGGAGATTCCGCCCGGGGAGCCGGTTTTCTGCGACGGGCTGCTCCCGGCGGGATCGCTGCCGGGCGGCCCCCGGTGGCGGCGCATCACGGCGCTCAAGGAGCGGGTGGAATCCCCCTACGGGACGTTTCTGATCCCGGAAAACCTCGACCTCGGGGTCTGGACCTCCATCCCCGAGGGGTGGAGCGGGGCGGGAACCCGCGAGGGGGAGCCGTTTTTTCTCTCCCACGGGCGTCATTTCCTGAGCCCGGTGCACACCGGCTATGTCGATTTCATCCTGCGCCGGGACAAGCGGCGGGTGGCCCGGAACTGGCGGGCGTTTGTCGGCGAGGCGCTGGCGCGGTGGCTCTTCGGGCCGGAGATTTCCTTTGAGGCGCGCACGCCGGAGGAGGAGAAGCTGCGCGATGCCTTCGGCGCGTTCGGGTTTCACCGCTGGGTGGTGGACGAGGCGGCGCGGAGGCTGGACCTCCCGCCGGTGACACAAGCCGCCGGGGAGACGCTGGTGGCCGCCGCCCACGCCTTCCGGGCGGGGCGTCCGGGCGAGGCGGGGAGGGCGGTGGGGCAGGCTTTCCGCGAACTTCAGGCGGCGGTGGACGAACTGACCGGCACCCGGGAGCGCTATTTCGCCGAAGCCCACCATGGCGGCATGCTGCATGAAGACATCGGCTACTTCGAGCACGACTGGCCGCAGCTCGTCTGCGACATCCTGCGCGAATACCTTTCGCACGAGGGGGTGGTGGTTTCCCTCGACATGCCCGCGAACGTCTTCCGCTATTACCGGGAGCGCTTTCCCCGGTTTTTCGCGCAGATGGGCGACTGGCTGCGGGAAGGACGGCTCGAACTCCTCAACGGAATGTACGGCCAGCCCTACAGCGATTCGCACACGCTGGAGAACCTCCTGAGCCAATGCCTGGAGGGGCAGCGCGAGCTGCTCTCCGTCTTCGGGGAACGGGCGGCGATCTTCGCTTCCGAGGAGTATTGCCTCGGCCCGGCGATGGCGCAGATCCTCGCGGCCACCGGCTACCGCCGGGCGGTGCATGCCGTGCGGCTGGGCGGGGTCTCCGCGCAGGGGGGACCGGTGGTCCGCCCGTGGAAGGCGGCGATCGGAGCCGGGGAACTGGAGGCGATCGAGCACCCCGACGTGATCGAGCCGGGCGTCTCCACCGGCTATTTCATGAACCTGCCCGACGCGCTCGCCCGGACCCGCCGCAGCGGTCACCGGCGGATGGCCCTCTTCAATATCCCCGATTTCGGCTGGAACGTCCTCTTCCGCGACGAGGTTTTCACCGCCCTGCGATACGCCCCGGTCCTCTTCCGCATGGTCTCCTTCCGGGAGCTTTTCGAGCGTCTGGAGCGGAGCGCCGAACCGGTCCGCGGCGACTGGGAGGCGACCTACCACACGATCTTCAACCAGTACACGATCCGCGGGGGGATGCGGCGTTATTTCGAGAAGCTGCGGCGGGTGGAACTCGCGCTGGTCGCCTCGGAGGCGGGCGCGTTCGCCCGGAACGAAAAGACCCCCGGGCTGGAGGCGCTCTGGCAGGATTATCTGCTGGGCTCCTCCCACGATTACACGCTGGTCGGCGCCGGGTTCAACGGCTGGTACGCCTCCGTCTGCTGCGCCACCTATCGCGGGCCGAACCAGAGCGCCTACATGCGGACGCTGGAGAAGGAGATGCTCGCGCGGTTCGAGGCCGGGCTGGCCACGATGGAAAAGGCGTGGGGCGGCGATCCCGAGGGGAAATGGCTGAGCAATCTTCACGGTTTCCCCGTCACGCTTTGCGTGGAAACCGGCGGGGGAACGCCAAAAGAGGTGACGCTGCCACCCTTCGGCAGCCTGGAACGGCGGCTGCGCCCCGCGTGGGGGACGATCAGCGCGCGTGACGGGGTTCTGGAGAGCGGCGGCTTCCGGTGCGAAGTGGACCCGGAGAGCGGCGGCCTGCGGCGCGCTTCGTACCGGGGCCGCACGCTCTGGAGCGGGAACCGCGCCGGGGTGGTCCTGCCGGAGCATTCCATCCGGAGCGTGGACGGCGCGCTCGGCGCTCCGGAGGTGACCGCCGCGGGGCTCCGGCTCACCCACCGGGCGCGGCTCGCCGGGGAAGGGGAGGAGACGCTCGGCTGGATCGAGACGGTCTACACTCTCACGCCGGGCAGCGACGATCTGCTCGTGGAACTGCTCCTGTGCCCGGGGCTTCTGCCCGCCCGCGCCCAGTTTGACTGGCGCAAGGAATGGAACGGCTCCTTCCGTTACGCCCTCCCGAGGCTGGCCGGGGGCGATCCGGTGCAGGTCTGCCAGGCGAACGCGCTGGTGCCGGCGGTTCCGGAGAAACGGGCGAGAGGTTCCCTGGAAAAGATGATCCCCGACGCGGGGGCGCACGTTTTGAGCAGCGAAGTCCTCGGCCAGGGGCGGGGCGGGGAATCGCTCTGGTATTACAACGACGGGTTTCCGCTCCATCTCGTCTATGAGGACCGGGTGGAGATCCTGCTCCGGATGCCGGGCGAGGAACATCTGCGCCTGCGGTTTGGCATCGGCTTCGGCTCCGGGCGGCTCTCTCCCGTGCAGCGGTCCCGGGCGCTCTTTCACCCTCCCGTGCCGACCCGCAAGGCATGGCCGGGATTCCCCCTCCGGTGGGACGACCCGCGGATCGGCCTGCTGCGGGTGGAACCTTCCGGGGAGGGGCCCGTGCGGCTCTGGTTCTTCAATTACGCGCCGCAACCGGTGGTCTTCCGCCCCCGGGGGCTCCCGGTGCTCTCCGCCCCGGCCTGTGCGGGAGAAGCTCCCGAAATCGCCGGAGAAGGGTGGCGGGTCGGCGAATACCGGCTATTCTCCATCGAAGTCAGCGCCCTCCCCGATCCCCCCGCCGATGCTTCCGCCGAGCCTGTTTTCGAACCCTCCCGTTGTCTGTTGACCCCTTGAGCCTCCCTTCCCCCCCATGAAACCGACCTCCCCCGGAACCCGCGGATTCACGCTTGTCGAAGTGGCGCTCGCGCTCGGCGTGATCAGCTTCACGATCGTCCCGTTGCTGGCGCTCATGTCGCAGGCGTTCAACAGCATGCGGGCTTCCAATCAGGAGGTGCGCTGCTCGGTGCTCGCGCAGCGGATTCTCGCCGATGCGCAGATGATGCCCTTCTCCGCCCTCGCCGATCGCGTCTACTTCCTGGACCTGGAGGGGCGTCCGGTTCCCCAGGGCCGGGCCGTGATCAACGCGGAAATGCGCGTGGAAGCCGACACGGGGCTTTTCGCCTCCAGCCAGCTCCGGCGGGTGAAGGTGACCTTCACCGGGACCGCCCTGGGGGCGGATTCGCGCACTTACAGCATCACCCTTGCCAACCCCGCTCCGTAAACGATGCGCTCCGCCCGCCAATACGCGTTCACGCTTCTGGAACTGATGGTGGCGATGGGGGTGACCATCGTGATCACGGTGATCCTGCTCCAGGTGGTCAACACCTCTTCGGACCAGTGGAAGAGCACGACGGAGAACGCCAGCGCCTTTCAGGCCGCGCGGGTCGCCTTTGACACGATCACACGCACGCTCTCCCAGGCGACCCTGAACATCGAGTACGATTACTACAATGCGAGCCGCCAGTCGCGCATGACGATCGCCGCCGCCCTCGGCGGGGACGCGGCGGGTTGGGACGCCGCGATGGCCGCGTTCGTGCCGGAGCGCTACGGGCGCGTCTCCGGGCTTCATTTCATCTGCGGCAAGGCGCTGGTGCGCGATCAGCACACGCATGGCCTCTTCTTTCAGGCGCCGCTCGACTTCGACGAAGGCGGGAACGCCTCCGGGGCGCAGGGGCAGCTCAACGCCATCGGCTATTTCATCCGGTATGAGGACGACTCCGCGGACCGGCCCGGGCACATCAGCGCGGCGAACCTCCCGTTGCGCCATCGTTTCCGGCTCATGCAGTTTTTCCAGCCGACCTCGCGGCTCGACACCTATCGCGACGCCACCGGCCGCCTCTGGTTCACCCGGCCCGTTGACGCCAATCCCGCGCGGGATGTGCATCTGCTGGCGGAAAACATCGTGGCGCTGGTGGTGCTGCCGAAGCTGGCGGACGAGAGCGCACAGCCCGACAACGCCCTGACCCCGGACTACGAGTACGACTCGCGCATGGCGTGGGGCTCGGGCGATCAACCCGTCGGGATGCACCAGTTGCCGCCGGTGGTGCGGGTGCTCATGGTGGCGATCGACGAAGCCTCGGCGATCCGCTATGGCGCCATGAAAACGGATCTGGGGGATCTCGATCTCTTCAGGGAGGTGAGCGATCTTTACACCCGCGATCTTCCGCTCCTGGAGGGGAAGCTCATCGAACACAAGGTCAACTACCGGATTTTTCAGGCCGATGTCGCCATCCGGGCCGCCAAATGGAGTCTATGAAAGGCGGCTCTCATCGGTTTTCGGGCGGGCGGAGGGGATTCACGCTGGTGGAACTTCTCGCGGTGATCGTGGTGGTCGGGCTGTTGCTGGGGCTGGGCACCGGCGGGTTGCTGCGGGTCTTGCGGGGGCGGAACACGACGGCCGCCGCCAACATGACGATGCAGCAGATCGCGCTGGCGCAACAGACCGCCCTCTCCTCCAGCCGCCGCGTGAAGCTGGAGGTGATCGAGCTGCCGGACCCGTCCGAGCCCGCCGTGAAAGTTTTCCGGATGCTTCGCACGCAGGTCTTTCATCCGCGGGATCGCCGGTGGCTGCCGCAGGGCGCGCCGGTTTATCTGCCGCAGGGGGTGAAGGCCGATCCCGACCGCTCCACCCTGCTCGACGCCAACCGCCTCACCCCGCTTACCGATGTGAAAGCCGGGGACGCCGTTTACGAGGCCCGGGCGGCGGTGATCACCTTTTACGCCAATGGCAGGACATCGCTCGATCCCAACGGGAAACAGACCCTCACCCTGGAGGATTCCCATAACGCGGGCGACAGCATCACCATCCAGATCGACCCGGTATCGGGCCGCACCCGCACTTTCCGCCCATGAACCGCCGCCGCGCTTCCCGCATCACACGATCGCCTCGCCCGGATCCGGACCGGAGCCGCTCCGGCGTGGCGCTGATTCTCAGCCTCGTCATCCTGGCGCTGCTGGCGAGCCTTGCGCTGGCCATCTTTTTCACTTCCCGTACGGAGCGGAGCGCCTCCTCGCTTTTTGCCGGAACGGTGGAAACCCGTCTGCTGGCCGATACCAGCGTCAATCTCTGCATGGCGCAGATCAGCGATGCCACCGGCGCCGACAACCGGGCCTGGGCCTCGCAGCCGGGGATGATCCGGACGTTTACGGGAAACCGGGTTCCCGCGGAGAATTACCGGCTCTACTCCTGGTCGCCGATGCGCACGAGCGGCGCGTTCGACCCGGCGGCTGCCGAAAACGCGGTTCCCGAAGGCTGGGCGGACCTTCCGGCGCTTTATGTCGATCTCAACGAACCGGCGCCCGATCCCGATCATCCCGCGGACACTTCGCTCGATCAATACCCGATCCTTTATCCGCCCGGCATGACGGCCTTTACCCCGTCCTCGGGGGCGGCCAGCCCGGTGGAGGGGTATGAGATCACGGAAAACCTGGTCGGGGCGGGGGCGGACGCCATGCCGATGCCGGTGCAGTGGCTCTACGTGCTGGAGGACGGCACGGTCCACCCGCCCGTCCCCGTTCCCGGCAACGACCGGCAGGTGCGCGTGGGCGCGGCCACGGCGGCGAACCCGATCCGCGGGCGCATCGCCTTCTGGGCGGATGACGAGAGCGCGAAGATCAACATCAACACCGCCGCGGGAGGGAAGTTCTGGACGGAGCCGCGCTTTTCCACCAGCCCGGAGGAGGCGACCGGCGGCGACGGAATGGGCTTCTCCCAGCCGGTGCGGGGCGAATACCAGCGCTATCCCGGGCATCCCGCGCGCACGGATCTCCGCGCGGTCTTTCCGGAACTCGGGGTGGACGCCATCTACCGGATCACCCCCCGCGTCAGTTCCGGCGGCTCGCGGGACGGGACGGTCAGGATGGCGCCGGATCTGATCCGGCCGGACGCGGATCGCCTCTATTCATCGGTGGGCGAGCTTCGGTTCGCCGCCCTCAAGCCTTCCGATACCGGGTCGCGCGAAAGCCAGACGGCGGACGGGACACTCTTTGCGCCCTTGGATGACGCCGACCTCTGGGCGCGGCTGGTGGAAAAGCGCAAAGGATTTCTGAGCGCGAGCAGCCGCGCGCCGGAACTCAACCTCTTCGGCGCGCCGCGCATCGCCATCTGGCCCATTCACGCGCTGGAGGGCAGTTCCGGCGGAAAACCGTACCGGACGGCGCTCGACAAGCTGATCGCCTTCTGTTCCACCCTCAACAACGGGACGCTCGCCCGCCGCTATTACTTCACCCGGCAGGCCGCCATGTCCCCGGATACCGACATCGGGCTTGAACGCAACCGGGAACTGCTCGGCTACCTTCAGCGCCTCACGGACCGGCCCTTCCCCGGAGTCGGCAGCGAACCCTTCTCCGGCAAATACGGGGGCAAACGCGGGCGCGACCAGATCCTCACGGAAGTTTTCGACTACATCCGCGCCACCAACCTTCAGGACATGGATTCGAAGTTGTCTTTTGCCCCGGATGCCGTTGTCGTCCCGTCCCGGGCCGATCTGGGAAACGGGGCGACGAGCGGCTTCGGGCGCAGCTTCGCGGTGCATCAGGCGGGGCTTCTCTTCATCTGCAACGCGGATTATCGCGTTCCGGAAAGCAACCGCGCCCCGCAGGAACCGGAAACGGCGGAGAACGAGGATTTCAAGGAAAACCTCGCGCTCCTTCCCTATGATCAGGGCGGGAAGCTCACCGAAGGGCAGCGGCGCATTCAGGCCCTTTTCATGGTGGAGCTTTTTTCGCCCTCCGCCGGATTCAAGTCGCACACGCTCTATCCGTATTTCCGGATCACGGGGCTTGATGGCGTCAAGGTCAACGACATCCCGCTCGGTTTTCCCGCCGACGCCCTTTCCACCCGGCCCGGCAGCTATCTCGGCTCGTTTCCCGGCGGGTTCGGCTCCAACGGCGGGATCGTCAACTTCATGTGGCATTTTCAGGCCAATGCCGGGGGCGGGCAGGCGGACCGGAGCTACGATGTCGTCACGACGGGGGCCCTTGCGGGAGCCGCCGGGGGGTATCCCTTCATCAGCGTGCCGGTCACCATTGACGCGGAGGCGTTGAACGAAGCGGGCGGTGGCTGGGACGAAACGGCGATGACCGTCACCGGCGGGAAGATCACGATCTCCATTTACGCGGACGCCGCGGAAACCATCCCGCTGGGAAGCTCGGAGATCGACCTCGGCTCCCTCGCCATCCGCCCGCCGCGCCTGCACCCCGGCTACGCTCCGGGGGTCTCCGCGGCCAACGGGCACCCCGGCGGCAATAACAGTAACGAGAATCCGCCCAACCCGAAGGAATGGTTCTGGGCCTTCCAGAAGTCGGGAATCTTCGGCGGCGGAATGCCTCCCGGTCGTTTCGGGCGGCTGCGCGACAACGAGGGCAATGAAACCGGCCAGCCCAAATCGTCGCAGGACGGCTTCATGGCGGCGCGGCGGCCCTATGCGGACCACGGCGGGCTCTTCACCTGGTACGACAGCGTGGCGACATGGATTCTCCCCCACGGCGATTACCGGACCCTCTTCGGCCCGACCGGCCAGCTCAAGGATTACGCGCAGGCCAAACCGGGCGGGATTCCCCACCTGCGGCATTTTCTGGGCACTTTCCTGCGCGGCATGATCGGCTACAACACGACGACGACCTTTGCCGACGGCATTGCCATGCGCCCGTTCTGGGCTCCGGCCATGGAACCGGTCGCGAGCTATCCTTCCGGGCTCAACGCGCCGTGGACCTTTGGCGACTGGGATACCGGCGTCCCGATCGGCGTTCCCGATGGCCCGCTCATCAACAAAACCGATGAGGGCAGCCTCTACCAGAACAAGAACCTGACCCTCAACCCGTATCTGCTGGAGCCCGGGCGGAGCGGGGACACCCAGAGCAGCCCCACCATCAACTACCACAGCGCGAACCGCCAGGTTCCCTCCGCCGTGATGTTCGGATCGCTGCCCACCGGGCTGATCGAGGGCGCGCCATGGCAGACGCTTCTTTTCCGCCCCGCTCCCGCCGGGCATCCGGGGGCCGCCGATCCGCCCGATCACCTCCTGCTTGACCTTTTCTGGATGCCGGTGGTGGAGCCGTACGCGATCAGCGAACCGTTCTCCACGGCGGGAAAGGTGAACATGAACTACCAGATGATCCCCTTTACCTGGGTGGAACGCTCCACGGCGCTGCGGGCGGTCCTGCGGGATGAGAAGCTCCTGGCCGTGCCGGATGACGAGTGGAGCGATTCCCGCCGGGACGCGTACAACCAGGGTTACGCAAAGAAAAACGGGGGCGCTACGGAAACCAACCCGATCTTCAAAATGCCGCTCGATCTCGACCTCGACCAGACGCTCGCCCCCTTCCGAACCCGCTTCCAGAGCGGCGCCCTTTTCCTGAGCGCTTCGGAGATCGCGGCCATCCCGCTCATTCCGGCGGGGGAAACCGCTTCGGGGATCGACGATTTCTGGAGCCGTCACCGGATGACGGGCGACAACCTCAAGGAACGGCCCTATGCCCATCTCTACCCCCGGCTGACGACCCGCTCCAACGTCTACAATGTTCACTACCGGGTCCAGTCCCTTCGCTACCGCCCGGGAGACGCGCCGGATGTCTGGGATGAAACCCGGGGCAGCGTTCATGCCGAACTCCGGGGCAATACGCTCATCGAACGCTATATCGACATGAACCGGAGCGACATCCCCGACTACGCCACGGAATTCCCGGCCCCGGAGGGCGACGACGGCCCCGATGACGGCCCGAAAAGCGCGGAGTCGCTCTACCGGTTCCGCGTCCTTTCCAACAAAGAATTCAACCCCTGATCCACCCCGCATCCCCTTGTTTCCATGATGATCCGAGCCTTTCTCACCACCCTGTTCCCGCTCCTGCTCCTTGGCTCCGCGCTGGCGGAGGAGCCCGATGTCCTCGTGATCGACGATTTTTCCGAAGGCATCGGCCGATGGGAAAACCGGGGAACCGGCAGCCTGAGCCGTGGCGAAGGCGAGGCCGCCGGATCGTCCGCGCTGGTCTGGGAAGCGCAGGACGACGGGATGGGCCACATCGTCTACGCCAATCCCGACTGCGCGAACGTTGATTTTTCCCGGTACGATCTGATGCTCGTGCGCCTCAAATTCTCCGGAAAACCGCTCTGGAGCTTCAACCCGATCATCCGGCAGGCGCCGCTGACCTACGGCTTCCGCGCGCTGTACTGGAGCCTCAACACGCTCGCCCCCTTCGATCAATGGTTCACGCTCTCGCAGGATCTCCACGCCTGGGGGAACGCCGCGCCGGATTCCTATGACAAGGAGGCGCAGGAGTTTGAGTTTGAGGTGCACCAGCTCGTGGGCGAGGGCCACACGCGCATCGCCATCGACCGGATCACGCTGGTGCGCAATCCGCTGGAGGTGCCGCCTTCGGCTCCCGGCCATTGGGAACGGCTGCGGGACGGTTCGCAGGCGACCACCTTCCCGATCACCGTGCGCAACCGCGGGCAGAAGCCGGTGACACTCGCCGTGGAATGGTTCCAGGCGGATGAAACCGGGGGCGTGCGCCGCGAGCTGCCGCCGGTCGGCCAGCCGCTCGCGCCCGGCGAGGAACGGACGCTGGAAGCCCGGGTCACCCTCTCCTCCTCCTTGCTGGCAAAGAACGCGCCGTATCATGGCCGGGTGGAACGGCTCGTCTGGAAGGTAAAGGAGATTCCCGAGCTGGTCCGCTACACCGAGATCGCCGCCGGGAGCCTGCCGCAGCGGGTGGCGCATCCCTCCATCCTCACCACGCCGGAGCGGATGAAGGAAATTCAGCAGAGCTACGCGGACCCGCAGCGCCGCGCCGAACTCGACAAGGGATTGCTGGGGCTGGTCGCCAATGCGGAGAAGGCGATGGCCTATGAACCGGAGTACCCGCCGCTGGCGGCGACAGGCCGGGACTACGATCTGCCCACCGGCGAGAAGCTGGTGCGCATCGACGTGCCGAACCTTCCCTTCCCGGTCTACCAGCATCCCGGCAGCGGGCGGACCTACTCCGGGCCGCTCTACGACAGCGCCATGCTCGGATGGCTCAAAACCCATCTGCGCAACGCGCAGACGGCGCACACCCTCGCCCTCGGGTATCTCGTTTCCGGCAACCGGGAATTTGCGCGGAAGGCGGCAAAGATCCTGCTCGACTACACCGAAGCCTACCCGAAGCTTCCCTTCATCCCGTATGATCAGGGGAGCCCGGTGGGGACGAAGGTTTCCGGCACCACCCGCATCGGCGGCACTTACATGCGGGAGCGGACCTGGCTCAACGATCTCGTCATCGCGCTCGATTCCATCCGCCCCGCGGACGTTCTCACCCCGGAGCAGCTTGCCGCCATCACCGCCCGCGTGGTCCAGCCCTCGGCGGACGGGATGATGGATCACAAGGTGGGGGTGATGAACCTGCAATGGATGATCCAGGCATCCGCGCTTTACGCCGGGCTGGCCACGGAGCAGCCCTCGCTGGTCGCGCGCGCGCTGCACGATTCGCACGGCATCCTGACGCTGATGCGGGTCGGCTTCCTGCCGGACGGGCACTGGTGGGAGAACGACAGCTACCAGAACGTCGCCCGGCTGGCGGCTTACCCGGCGCTGATCACCGCGGTTTTCAACGGCATCATCCCATGGGATGAGAAGCTCGCGGGCATCCTCAAATCAGTCTATCGCTACCATGCGCCGGACGGGCACGGGCCGTGCCTGGGCACCGGGGGATGGGCGGGCTACGCGGTGAACGACGACGCGGTGACCGCCTTCTCCGCGCTCATCAGGGACCCGGAGCTGGCGTGGATCGCCTGGCACCGGCCCGGCGGGCGGGTGTTGCGCACGGAGACCTCCGTCATGGCGGCGTTCCGGAAGGCGACCCCGCCGGTTCCCGAGGCGCAGAGCCGCTCGCCGATCGCGCGGGAGACGGTGAACTTTCCCCATTACGGCGGCGTCGCCCTGCGCGTGCCCGGCAGCGATCAGTATTGTTATTTCCACTATGGCCGGGAACTGGTTCACGGGCATCGCAACAAGCTTTCCATCAACGCCTACGGGGCGGGCCACTGGTACGCCCGGAACGTGACCGGCGGCTACCAGCACCGGTTCGCCGATTTTCTCGAAACCATCGCCAGCGCGAATACGATCATGGTCGATCATCGCAACGCGGACACCAACACGGGCGAGCTTCTCTTTCTCAAGAGCGTGCCCGGGGCGGAACTGGCGAGCGCCCGGACGACGGGGGCTTACAAAGGCGTGGAACACGAGCGCTCGCTGGTGCTCACGCGGCACGGGTTGATCCTGCTCGACCGGATCGGCAGCGATACGGAGCGGACCTACGAATGGCTCTACCATGCCGATTACACCGGGCTGCGGCTCGATCCCGGGGCGGCGGAGGCGGTGGATCACGTCCACCTCGGCGATACTCCCTTTTACGAAGCGCTCAAGGTCAAGGGCCGCCCGCAACACTTCGAGCGGCTGGAGTGGCGGCGGGAGGAAGGGAAGGGGCGCTTTCAGGGCGGCGGCGGCATGGTGCAATGCCTGCTGCCCGCGCAGGGCGAGCTTTACTCCTTTGACGTCACGGCGGCGGTCCATCCCGGCGAGGGATTGCTCTGGCGGCAAAAGGGAAAGCAGTCCCGCTTTGTGGCTGCCTATACGCCGTATCGTGATGATGCGGCTCCCGCCGTCACCTTGAGTGAACTGCCTGTGCGCAAGGCGGACGGCAGCCCCGCCACCCTTGCCGAAGGGCAGGCGGTGGAAGTCCGCTACCCGGACCAGCGCGTGGTCGTGCTCATCAACTACAGCGGCGGGGAACTGGCCACGGAAGGGCTCCGCTCCGCCGACCGGGTCTCCGTGCGGCTCGATCCGGAAACGAAAAATTAACCCCCTTTATCCCTTACCCCCTTTACCTCTTAAACCGATGCGATCCCTTTCCCTCTTTGCCTCCCTCGCCCTCCTGAGCGTTTTCACCGCCGGAGCCGCCGCCGCCGACCCGCAGACCCCGCCGCCCGCCCGGGTGGAACGGGTGATCGAGCCCCACTGGAAATGGGGGGCCGATCATCTCGGCGGCCGCCTCAAGGCGCTCATCATCGTCAATGAGGAAGCTCTCTACGAAGCGGACGCCCTCGCGTTGCGCGAGGATATGGAGGTCACGGCGATGCCGATCCGGGGGAACGCCAAGGCGTATTCCCTGGATCAGGCAAGGTTCGCCCGGGAACTCGAAAAACCGTGGGATCTCCTCTGTTTCGTGAGCGAGGCGGGCTGGAAGGTTCTTTCCGAGGCGAACCGCAAGCGGCTCCTGGAGCGCATCGGCGAAGGGTTGCCGGTGATCTTTTCCGCCACGGGCGAGAAGAAGATCAACGAGGAAATCGCCGAGGCCGTGAAGGACGCCCCGCAAGCCGATTCCAAGGAGATCACCCTCGCCGCGGCCGGGGCGCTGCCGTATGAATCGCTCGACTACCGCTCCCCCTTCCAACTGCGGGCCTATGAAATCGGCAAGGGGAAGCTGATCCTCTGGAGCGGGCCAAACCCGTTCTGGCTCTGGAGCCACGCGTTCGTGCGCCATGTCGATGTCATCCACAAACAGCCCGATACCGTGGACCGGAACGCCATGGAGCTTTACTACGCGGTGGCGGCGCGGCTCGCCCGGTGGGCCGCCGGCAAGACGGCGAACGTCGTCCCGGAGCCGGTCAAAACGCCGGAGGAACCGTGGGAGATCGGGGGCGAAGGAGAGCTTTCCATCGCCTTTGCGGAAGGGGCGCAGGCGGGGGACGAACTGGAATGGACGCTTTACTCTCCCTTCGGCGTTTCCCTTGCCGGGGGCAGGACTCCCTTTGAAGGGGCTGCGGCCCACTGCGTCTTTCCCCTCAACCAGTCCGGGCGGCTATTCCTGCGCTGGCGCGCCGTGCGCGGCGGCAAGACGCTCGACTACGGCGGCGCGGTCGTCCCGGTGGAGAGCGGCGTCGCGCTCAAGGGGCCGGTGTTCGACGATCCCGAAGCGGTCGTGGAAAACGGCAGGCCGGTGCCCTTTCAATGGAGCGTGGAGGGAGGCGTGGAGGCCGGGGACCGGCTCGTGGCGCAGCTCTACGATCCCGATGGCCGGATGATGAGCCGGGTAAGCGCGGAGGCCGCCGCGGGGAAGGCGGAGCTTCCCGCGTGGCAATCGCGCTTTGTCAGCCACTCGCTGCGCCTGCTCCTGCTGCGCGGGGGAAACGTGCTGGATGAAAAACGGGACTGGCTTGAGGTGCGGCAGGACCGGCTCGCGGATCGCGAACCCTACCAGGTCATTGTCTGGGGCATGGAATACGGAACCACGCTCGAAGACCGCCGTTACCAGCGGTTGCGCGAAGTCGGTATCACCGCCTACGCTCCCATTGGCCGGACGATCAAGAACGCCCGCAAGGCGAGCGAGAGCGGGTTCCGGCTGGTGCCGACGAACGTCCTCGTCCCCCAGGCGAAGATGGACCGGGAGAAAGTCGGGAAGGAGTTCGAGAATCATGTGGCCGCCTTGCGCCGGTACACGCCGCTGGGCTATTCGCTCGCCGACGAACCGTCGGGCGCGGTGGATGCCGTCGAATTCCGCAACTGGGGCGCGCAGATGGCGCACGCGATCGACCCCGGCGCGCCGGTCGGCTACTGCGGTGTCTGGGAAGGGTACGACAAGGATGTGCCGCGGTTTTTTGAAAACTGCGATTTCATCGAAGCCTACAGCCCGTTTCATCTCTACAACGCCAATCTCTGGCAGGGGACGGAACGCGATCTTTACCGTTCCTTCCGCCGCCCGGACCAGCTCCTGACCTGCTGGACGCATTACCGCCCGTGGGCCGACAACGAACCCTACAGCCGCACGGTGCCGTGGCTCTGGCTCTTTGAGGAGTTCAACGGCATCTCCTATTTCGCCTCCGGCCATCACGGCATGGAGTTTGCCATCCTGCCGGGGAATTTGCAGCTTTCCCACGAGACCCGCTGGTGGAGCGCGGAAGTGGCTGAAATCCAGCGGGGAATCGGCCGGCAGATGATCGGGATGCAGCGCGATCACGGGGCGGTGCGCGTTCTCTACACCCCGGGGGCCACCGGGGCGAGCGACTGGGCGCGCGCCCTGAATGAGACCCATATTCCCTACCGCTTCATCAGCCGCAAGGAGCTGGCCGCCAAGGGCGCGGGGGAGGGCATCCGCCTCCTGATCGCTCCCAACCTGATGGAAACCACGGCGGAAGAACTCGGGCAACTCACCGCCTTTGTTCAGAAAGGCGGGCTGTTGCTGGTCACCGGCCCGGCGGGAGTCGTCGCGGAAAATCCGTCTTCGGCGAAACTCCTGGCCCTGCTCGGTATCCGGCGCGGCCATTCCGGCGCACCCTCCGGGGAGGAGTGGAACAAGGAGGCGGGCGCGCTCAACCACGTGGCCGTGCAGACGGACTGGCGCCCCTCCGGCCCGGAAGCCGTGGCGATGGAGGGAGCCACCCTGGGCGAGCGTGAGATGAGCGCCGACAGTGGCGGCAAGGTGATCGCCACGATCACCCGCGTGGGCGACAAAACGCCGGATTCCGACGATCGGCCGGAGTTTGTCGAAGAGATTTTCCAGCTCCCCGCCGTGGTGGAAAACCGGGCGGGCAAGGGGAAGACGCTTTACCTGAGCTTTCATCCCGAGCTGGAATCCCTCAAGGCCGCGCTCCCGCAATGGTGCCGGGAGGCGGCGGTCACCCCCCCGGTCGCCTCGGTCCACCTGGCGGACGGGCGGGATGACACCGTTTACCTCTTCCCCTTTGCGCAAGGGCCGGTGCGGCTCCTCGGGGTCGTCTCCGATTATATCAAACGCGCCCCCGTCTCGGAACTGGAAGAGGAGCAGACCCGCCTCTATTACCATCACGGCAAGCAGATCTGGGCTCCGGAGAAAGCCACCCTCCGCCTGAGCGCCCCTGCGCACTGTTACGATGTCCGCACGGGGCGCTACCTCGGGCACGGGGCGGAGGTTCCCTTCACCGTCCGCCCGGGGCATCCGGACCTCTTCGCCCTGCTCCCCTACCGGGTGGCGTCGGTCGCGGTGGAGCTTCCCGCCCGGGCGGAGGCGGGGGGGACGCTGGAGGCCGCCGTTCGATTGCAAACCGATGGCGGCGCGCCCGGCGAACACGTCGTGCAGCTTGCGCTGGTGGCTCCGGATGGCACCGTGGCCCCGGCGGATCGGTTCGATGTCCGCACCCGGGAGGGGGTGGGGCGCATCCGCTTCTCGCTTCCGGCCAACGCGCAGCCGGGCCGCTGGCAGGTGGAAGTGCGCGATGCCGTGACGGGGGTGGCGCACCGCCAGCCGCTGGAGATCACCGCCGGGAGGGCCGCGGAGTTCCCGCCGCTGGTGGCCGGGCGGGTGCGGGTCGTTTCCGAACCGGTGGACTGGCCGGAGGGAACCGCCAAACCCTACGTTGCGCAAAAGACGGAAGCCAGGGCCTCCGTGGACGGGATGCGCAAGAGCCTCGAACGCAACAAGGAGGGCCAGCCCATCATTCAGTGGCGCTCCGGGTTTACGCTCACCAATGCGCAGAGCGAATACCGGCTCGCCTACACCGCCTCCGGATTGCCGGACAAAACGGGGGATGAACGTCCCATTGAAATCACGGCCCCCTATCCGCCGGGCCTCGGTTTCAACCGGCCCAACCCCGCCTCGTGGTATTACAACGGCTACCTCGTGGTCTATTTCGACGATGAATTCATGGGGAACTACGGCATCACGGAGATTCGCGAAGTTCCCGCCGGGGAAAACGCCCGGGTGGTCGTCACCTGGGAAACGCCGAAAGCGAAGATCGACCTGAGCTTTCTGGTGATGCCCGATCACCCCGGTGTCTTTCAGGAACTGCGCCTCTACGACGTCACCGCGCCGATCGGAAACCTCAAGGTCGCCTTCCGCGGGTATCACTGGGGGCTCGGCAAGGACGATCTTTCCAGGGACGGCTTCGTGACCACCAACCCGGATGGCCAGCTTCAATGGGTGGTCATGGGCAACAAGGTCAACGAGCCCGCCTACGGCAAGGGGACCGGGGCGTGCGCCCTCTACGTGCTGCCGGAGGATTATGACGAAGTGCTCTTCGAGGGCTACGGCAAGACGAAGATGGAAAAAGCCGTCAACCTCCAGCCGGGCGGGACCGCGCGGGTGCGCTGGACGCTCTGGATGTTCCCGAAACTCTCCAATGCCCAGGTGCTTGAATACATGAGCAGCGAGGAAGCCTCCGGGAACACGCGGGAACGGATGCTCAAGGTTTTCGACGCTCCGGCGGAGAAGAAATAAGAGTGATTTAAGTGCAAAAGATATATTGACTACTTAATTGAGGGAATCCAGAATCGGCTTTATGAAGACGTTCCACCCCCGAACTGCATCAAAGGCCGCTTCGCTGGCGCTCAGTCTGCTGGCGGCTTCGCTGGTCCGCGTTTCCGCCGCCGATTTCAACTGGAGTTCAACCAGCGACGGCGACTGGTCCGCGCTGGCGAACTGGGGAGAGGCGGAACGGGTGCCGGGGAGCGATTTTCCCACGAACGTGGATGCCGTGACGCTGGGGACCGGCGGGTTTGTGTTTCCCTTTGACGGAGAGGAAGCGGAAACCCGGACGATCGCCATCGGAACCGGTGAAGCGTTCACCCTCGGGGCGCTGACCTTCCGTGGCGGGGAGGTCGGCAACCCGCAGAATTACGAAATCACCGGACCGGGAAAGCTGATCTTTGATTCCGGGAGCGCGGATCCCGCCACCCTCTCCCTCGGGGCGATTTATCAGGCTTCCTCGCCGACGGTGAGCCCCCGTGTGCATCAGATATCAGCCAATATCGAAGTCCACGGGGCATTGACCATCTCGATTGCCGGTCAGGGGAACGCCCGCAATCCGATCATCAGCGGGAGCATTACCGGAAACGGGATTGATCCGGTAAAACTTTCGATCGGAGGCGGCGGAAGTCTGGCGACGCTTGTACTGGCATCGACCGGGAACGATTTCAAGGGAGGGGAGGTGGAGGTTAGAAACGCCGCAGGGATCACGATCAACGGGAACTCTCTCAAGGGTGCCACGCTCCGCTTTTCCGGTACGGACAGCCTTGTCGACAAGCGGGTGGCCTTCAGTGGCATCAGCTCCAGCACGACTTTCGATTTTGTCCGGATGATCGTGGAAGCCAGTGGTTATATTGATGTCCTGCCGTCGGGTCTCGGACAGACATTGGACTGGCAATCCATCGAGATTGCCGACGGCAAGACCCTTTCCATCAGGAAGGGAACCAACAGCATTTTTCGCATCAGCGGCGCGGGCAAGACTCTCTCGCTGGGAAGCAATTCCCTTTTTGTCGTCGAACAGCAAAATGGCACCCGCGGCAATACGGTTTCCCTGGAAAACGGAACGGTTCTGGAAGGGAATGGGACCGTCACCACCCGGCGAAACAATACCGGCGCCCATCGTTTCCATGTCGGAACCGGGGGCATCGCCGACCCCGGCCTTGGCGAGGGAGCCATCGGCACGCTTACCTTTGGCAGCCTGACCGACAACGAAACCAACATTGTTTTTCAGGAGGGTTCCACCCTCCGGATGCAGCTCAACGGGCTGAGCGCCGGGGCGGAGCACGACCAACTCGTCGTCGCCGCCGGGAATTTCACGCTGGAGGAGACCGGCTCCGGGGTGGCCCTGAGTCTCTCGGTCGATTACCGGTACGCCGCCACCGACACGCTCACCCTGATCAACGTCGCCGGAACCGGTGAGGAGCCGGGGGCGGTCTTCACCGGCACCTTCGCCGGACTGGAGGAAGGAGCGCTGGTGAACATGGGTCTCTGGGGCGGCAACCCGGCCACGGCGCGGATCAGCTACTTCGGCGGCGATGGCAACGACATTGTCCTCACCGATTTTTCGGTCGTCCCTGAGCCGGGAACCTACGCCCTGCTTGGTCTCGGGAGCCTCGCCGCGCTGCTCCGGCGGCGGCGGAAGATCGGATGGCGAATTGCGCCCCTTCCGGGGCCATCCGCCGCAGCCTCCGTCCGGTCCGATGGCCGGGGTTTTGGTGTTTGATGCTTCGAGACGTTTCCGAAAGAAAAGATTTCACCGGCACTGTTAACTGATGTAACGGAGATCGGATCACCCGGATCGTGATTTGCGGATTCACCCCGGACGCTGATTCGGCACTCACCTTCCAATGAACAAGAACCCATTCCTTCCCCGGATCATTTCAAAAGCCGGACTGCTTGCGCTGGCTTTGCTGACGGCCCCTCCCGCTCTCGTCCACGCCGCCGATTTCAACTGGGATTCCACCAGTGACGGCAACTGGTCCGCGCTCGCCAACTGGGGCGTGGTGACCTGGATTCCCGGCAATGATTTCCCGGATAATATCGACACCGTGACGCTCGGCCAGGGCGGGTGGCTTCCCTTTTCGGGAGAGGAAGCGCAGACGCGGACGATCACGATCGGGGCTGGCGAAGCCTATACCCTCGCTTCACTGACCTTCAGCGACGGCGCCTCCAACAGCCCGCAGAATTATTACATCGGCGGAACGGGCAAGCTGATTTTTGATTCGGGCGGTTCCGCGCCCGCCACCCTCTCCATCGGACAGATCAGCCGAAGGCAGACCCCGCCTCCCATCTTGAGCGGTCCCAATCACGAGATCGCCGTTGACATTGAGATCCACGGGGCGCTGGAGATCACGGCACCGGGCCAGGGGAACCCCCGCAATCCGATCCTCAGCGGGAGCATTACCGGAAACGGGAGCGATCCCGTCATGCTCTCGATCAAGGGAGGCGGAAATGTCGCGACGCTTGAACTCTCCTCCACCGCCAATGACTTCAACGGAGGCGAAGTCAACCTCATGAACGCCGCCGGGCTCCTGATCAACGATCAATCCCTGAAAGGGGCCACCCTGCGGTTTTCCGGAACGGACAGTGTGACCAACAAACGGGTGGTTATCAGCGCCAGCAACAGTGTTGCGGTCAATTTCACCCGGATGATCGTGGAATCCAACGGCACGATTGAGACGAGCGGATTCGCCACAAGCTCCATCGTTGACTGGAGATCCACTGAGGTCGCCGCCGGAAAGACGCTCGAAATCACCAGGGGCAACAGTGTGACCTGGCGCCTGAACGGGGCCAACCAAACCCTTTCCCTGGGAGCGGGTGCGTTGGTGACGGTCAACCAAACCCAGGTCAACCGCTATCTCCGCGCCTCTCTGGAAAACGGAGCCCTGTTGGAAGGCAACGGAACGGTTACCACCCGGGGAAGCGGGGCCGCTTACGTTCACCGGTTCCAGATCGGCGACGGTGGCATCGCCGATCCCGGCCTCGGCGAGGGGGCCATCGGTACGCTCACCTTCGGCAGCGCGGAACACAACGGGAGCAACATCCTCTTCATGGAAGGCTCCATCCTCCGGATGCAGCTCAACGGGCTGAGCGCCGGGGCGGAGCACGATCAACTCATCGTCGCCGCGGGGAATTTCACGCTGGAGGAGACCGGCTCCGGGGTGACGCTGAGTCTTTCGGTGAACTATCGCTACCTGCCGGGCGACACCCTCACCCTGCTCAATGTGGCCGGGACGGGCGCGGAGCCGGGGGCCAGCTTCACCGGCGCTTTCGCCGGGCTGGAGGAGGGAGCGCTTGTCAACATGGGACTCTGGGGCGGCAACCCGGCCACGGCGCGGATCAGCTACCTGGGCGGGGACGGCAACGACGTGATCCTCTACAATTTCTCCGTCATCCCGGAGCCGGGGACCTGGGCCCTGCTCGGCCTCGGGGGCTTCGCCGCGCTGCTGCTGCGTCGGCGGAAGGCGCGTGCCTGATTGATTCCTGGCCGTGGGCCGCGATCCGGGGAACGCTGTCTTGTCACGGTTGCGCTCCCGTGATTCAATGCCTGTGCATCGCGTCGGCGTCAGGCGTTTTCCCTCGTTCGCACCCGTCCGGGAGCCGCGCGGATGGAGGATTGAATCACAATGGACCGGCTCAAATTTTTCATGGCGGTCGCCCTGGTGGGGGCGATCGGATATTTTTTCTATTTCCGGAAGCCGCAGACCCCGTTGCCTTCCGGGGAACCGGCGTCGGCACGGAAAGGGCCGGACTCCCGTTTTGCGCCCCATCTCGTCACGCTGGAAGGCGATTTCGGGGTTCGCGGCGGTTTCATCGGCGTCTACCGGGAGCGCCCGGTGCTTTTTACCAGCTCGCTGGTGGGCGGGCGGGAGCGCAAGGGCGCAAGCCGTGGAAACGTCAAGGCCCGGCTTTCGGAGGGGACGCCGGTCGGCCTCGGAGACTCGCTCATCGCCGCGGATCGCCCCCTCCTGATGCTGGCCCAGAACGCACGCAAGCAGGGCATCCCCGTGGCTCATGACCTGGAGGCGGAGGCGGCCGTCGGCGATGCGGTCGCCCTCCTGGGCGCGCGTTCCGGAGGGATCATCACCGAGGAAAATTCCGGCACGCTGACCGCGATCGGGCCGCAGACCATCGGGATCAGCGCCGCGATCACCCCGGGCGATGACGGCAGCCCGGTGGTTCACCTCAAAAGCGGCAAGGTGATCGGCGTCGTCTCCTCCCGCCTCACGCATACGCTGGAGGTCACCGGCGGCGCGGGGCGCTTCTCCGCGGAGGAGAAACAGGTCGTCTCCCGTCTGGACAACGCCGTGCCATGGACCGGGCTGCCGTGGGCCCGCCTCAATCAGGAATGCGCCCGGCTCTCCGGCATGGACACCCGGACCGAAGACCTCTGGCACCTTGCCATGGATATTTCCCAAAACGGAAGCGTGACCCGGTGGGCGGATCATACCCGGTCCGGAAACGCGATCGCCTCTCTCGTCACCGAATGGAAGCGCGAGAACGAAAGGAACCGGCGTCCGAGCAAAGCGCAATCGGTCAACGACCGGCGGCGGTTCGTCTCCAGCGCGGTCATGAGCACCCGGAGCGACCTTCCCTCGTATCCTTCACAGGAGTTCACCGGCTATCATCAGACCCTGATCGGGGAAATCACGAAGGAACGCCGGCAACTGATCGCTTATTTTCACTCCGTGGAGGATAAGATCGCCAAGGGGGCGACCCTTCTGGACCCCCGGGCTGCGGCTGCGGCTGCGCCCCAGTAAGGTCCCGTAAAGCCGGGGCCGCCTTTACGACTCCCCGGCGATCGCCTTGAGAACGTCCGCCGCCTGCTCTTTGGTGGAAGCCTTGAGATCGCGCCACACCAGCACCCCATCCTTGAAAAGAAAAGCCTGACGCCGGGCAAAGCCGCCCATGCGCGGAACGCCGAAGGCATCCATCACCTTTTTCTCCGGATCGGCCAGCAGGGTGAAGGGGAGGTGGTATTTCTCCCGGAATTTTGCCTGAGCCTCCACCTTGTCCGCGCTGACGCCGAAGATCGCGACCCCCTTTTGCTGCAATGCCGTGTATTCATCCCGCAGGCTGCACGCTTGCGCCGTGCAGCCGGGCGTGTCCGCTTTCGGGTAAAAGTAGACGAGCGCGTACCCCTTGGCCGCCGCCCTGGAGAGCGTCACCGGTTTGCCTTCGTCGCTCAGGACGGTGACCTCCGGGATGGCCGCGCCCATTTCCAGCGGTGGGGTTTCCGCCCGCAGTCCGACGAGGGTGAGGAGCCAGAGAAATGCCATTAAAGGGATCATGTTTTGGATCATGTTTTTTCGCTTGGATTTGCGGCTATTCGCAGCCCAGTTCCACATTCCAGTAGGCGACGTCCACGAAATGTTTCCAGAACCCGGTTTCGCGCCCGGGAATCTCCCGCACGCCCTGGAACGGTCGCCAGCGCGGGCGCTTGGGCGGGCGGATGAGCCGCATCCCCGCCTCGTGCGGCAGCCGGTTTGCCTTGCGCGAATTGCACGGGATGCAGGAGCAGACGATGTTTTCCCAGCTCGTGACGCCGCCCCGGTCCCTCGGCAGCACGTGGTCGAGGTTGAGCTCCTTGCGCTCGAACGTCCTGCCGCAGTACTGGCAGGTGTTCCGGTCGCGCTCGAAGATATTGAGCCGGGTGAAGCGGATTTCCTTGCGCGGCAGCCGGTCGTAGAGGGAGAGGACGATCACCTGCGGCACGCGCACCGGGTAGGCGATGGTGTGGACCATCTCGCCCTCGGGAAAGCGCCGGGAGACGTCCCGCCAGCTTTCGAAATCGTGCGTCTGGTACTGGTCTTCCGAATGGTGGGAGACCACATGCGCCTGCCCCTGAAAAAGAAGGACAAAGGCGCGGCGGACCGTGGTGATATTCACGGCCTGCCACAGGCGGTTCAACACCAGAACCTGCCGATTGAGGAGTAGCGTGTTCCCGTTGAAGATGGCGGAAAATATCATTCCGTTTTCGGGGTGTCAAACCTTCAGGGAAACCTCTTTTTGCGGCGCATCCGCACCCGGGCGCGCGGGGGAACGCGGGGAAAAATTGGAAAATCTTTTTGGTTGACGGGAAGGGAAACCCCATCCATCCTTTGGGGTGACGATGTCCCTTCTTTTCACCACCACTGCAACGATTGCCATCGCGATCCTTTCGGCGCTATCGGCCGGGACGATTGGCGCCTGGATGGTGGCCTGCATGCCGAAAGCGCGCCGCCGCTTCGCCGTAGCCCGCGTTGCAATGCATCGCGGCAGGGGTCGGGTAAGAGAAAGACGATAGGAGAGAAATCCGAAACTTTTTTTTGAACCGCGACCCACTGCCCGAAAAGCAGTGGGTTTTTCATTTCCGGCAAAGCCTGACCCTTGTGAATCCCTTCCTTTCCGAACCCAAAGAACCAGCAGCCTTTTTGTAAACGACCATGAATACCAACGCACCGTATGAACGGAAGCCTCCCCAGCGGGGCTCCACCCCTTCCCCTGCCAGCCTGCCGGAGATGATCCGGGAGCTGACCCGCGTCTACCAGGATGTCGGGCTCTCTTTCCCGCTCGCCCATCAGGCCGCCCTGGCCGATCTGGAGGGGGATCTCGCGGCGGTCGCCCTCGTGGCGTGATCTCCGGCGAAGGGGGCGGCCCCGCCCGATGGCCGGCACTCTGTTTTTCTTGAAAAAACCATTGCCACCCTTCGGGTTCCCGCATACGATTCGGGCCCGCTTGAGAAAGCGCGGCACCGTACGTCGGGGCCGGTGTTTTCCGAAGGTGGCACCCGGTGGCATCCCGTGGTTTTCCTTGCCTGAAAACGGGATGCCGGAATTGATTTTGCTTGATTTTGCGCGGTTAGCTCAGTGGTAGAGCACTGCCTTCACACGGCAGGTGTCGCAGGTTCGAACCCTGCACCGCGCACCATCTCCCGGCCCGTCCCCCCGCCCTCCCTGCCTTCCCCCGCTCCTCTCAGCCTCCGGCCCGGCGTCGCCCGGTGTTTTCATGCTCCGTTTTTGGCGCGCTTCCCCCTCTTTTCCCCCGGCTTTTTCCCGTTTTGGCGGCCTCCCGCCCCGGGCGGCACGAAAATGAAATGCTTGGTTGGCAAAGCACGGTTTTGCCGGTAGACTTCTTCCCCGCGCCTCGGCTCCTTTACGGAGGGGACGGAGCGCGATCAAAGTAATTTCTCCATGACCTGTTTTTCATCCTTTTTATCCGGACGACTGGCCCGGGCGGGCGTTGCCGGCCTGCTTGCGCTGGCTTGCGGGCTGCGCGGGCCGATGGCTTTCGCCCAGAACGAAGCCTCCGGGGAGATTGTCCCCCCCCAGCGGATCGACATCAGCTCCCTGCCCGCCAAGATCGTGGATGACGTGGTCGTCCCGGTTCCCTCGGAAGTCTTCGGTGTCCTCGACAAACTGGGGGCGCCCAACTGGCACAGCGTGCTGCGCAAGATCGAGAACAACGGCTTCGGCGAACGCCCGCAGATCGCCCTTTTCCTGGGCTGCGTGATCGCGGAGGGATTCATCGCCGTGGAGGCGCAGGAGCCCGAGGAGGTCAAAAAGATCGGCCGCGAGGTGCTCAACCTCGCCGGGGCCATCGGCGTGCGCAAATCGGTGATCAGCCGCACCAACAGCATCATCGAAGCCGCCGACAAGAAGGACTGGCCGCGCATCCGCGTGGAACTCGACGGCGCGGCGCAGGACGTCAAGCAGGCGATGATCGAACTCAAGGACGAGCAGCTTGCCCAGTTGGTGAGCCTCGGGGGCTGGCTCCGCGGCACGGAGGCCGTGACCGATGTGGTCGGCAAGAACTACACCAAGGATGGCGCCGAACTGCTCCACCAGCCGGTTCTGCTCGACTATTTTGAACGCCAGATCGACGGGATGAGCCCGCGCCTGAAAGGGAACCGGCTCGTCAAGCGGGTGCGCGCCCGGCTCGCCGACATCCGTCCGCTGATTGAAAAGCCCAATTCCGTCACCACGGAGAATCTCAATCAGATCAATGCCATCACCCGCGATCTGGTGAAGGCGATCTCAGCCCAGGACTCCTGAAAAAATCTGTGAAAACCCTCGCCTGTTTCGCTCTTGTTTTCGTCTGTCTGCTGCGCCTGCCCCTTTCGGCGACGATTGATGACGCGCTCTCCTTCGCCCTGGAAGCGGCGACCCCGTATGTGAAGGCCGGTTACACCGTCCGGGAGGATTACTGGGGAGGGGATCTCCCGGTAAAGCAGAAGAAAGCGATCGTCCACCAGCTCTTCAAGGGGAACGAATACTGGTTCTGGCTGGGCACCGACACGGAGGGCGCCCGGATTTCCGTCCATATCTACGATTCCGAAGGGAAGCTTGCGGAGGCGGAGAGCTGGAGCAACAAGCCGCACATGGCCGCCGCCCGGATCGTCCCGAAGGCGACCGGTTCGTACTATCTCATCGTGGAGATTCACCGTTCGCCCGAGGAGCGCACCCGGTGGGCGCTCGCCTACGGATTCCGTTAGCGGTCCGACGCCCCGTTTCCCGTTCCCGGGCCGGAGCGGTTGGGTTTGACTTTGCGGGGCGGCCTACTAACTTGTTGGGGTAAAGATGCCTGAAAATCAAACCTTGCAGTTTGAAAACGCCCGTGTCGTTCAGGCCCTGTATGCGAACGATCTGAAGCTCCTGAAGGGGTTGGAGGAGGCGCTTGCCGTACGAGTGACCACCCGGGAGGGATGGCTCCGCCTGGAGGGGGAGAAGGAAGGGGTGGATCGCGCCCGCCGCGTCTTCGAGCAGCTTGACCGCGCCCGCCAGAGCGGGATGTCGATCCGCCGCCATGAGTTCAATTACGCCCTCTCTTCCGTGACCGAACCCGAATCCAACGGTGAACTGCACGAACTGCTCGACACCCGGATGCAGACTTCCACGCGCCGGGCGCCGATCCTGCCCAAGACCTCGATGCAGCGGCGCTATGTCCGGGCGATCGCGGATCACGACCTGGTTTTCGGTGTCGGCCCCGCCGGAACGGGGAAGACGTACCTCGCCATGGCGATGGCGCTCGTCGCGCTCAAGAAGGAGCAGGTGAACCGGATCATCCTCACCCGCCCCGCCGTGGAGGCGGGGGAGGCGCTCGGCTTCCTCCCGGGCGATCTGAAGGAAAAGATCGCCCCGTACCTGCGCCCGCTTTACGACGCGCTTCAGGACATGCTCGAAGACGAGGAACGGGAGCGGTACGTGGAGCGCAACATCATCGAGATCGCCCCGCTCGCCTTCATGCGCGGGCGCACGCTCAACCACGCCTTCATCATCCTCGATGAAGCGCAGAACACCACCACGGAACAGATGCTGATGTTCCTGACGCGGCTCGGCTCGGAATCCCGCTGCGTGATCACCGGAGACACCACGCAGATCGACCTGCCGGGCAACAAACGCTCCGGCCTGATCGAGGCGCTCCAGGCGCTCAAGGATGTGGAAGGGGTCGCCTTCTGCACCTTTGAGGAGCGCGACGTCGTCCGCCACGAACTCGTGCGCCGCATCGTCCGCGCCTACAAACGCCACCGCTCCGGCAACGTCTCAGCCTGAAAGGGAAGTTTTTCATGTTTCGATTCCTTGAACGTCAACGGCTTGTGAAGAAAGGGCTGGCTTCCCAGAAGACCCGCCGCCGCCGCAGCCGCAATGAAGTGCTCCAGTCGATGGAGACCAGCCCGTGGGTCAAGTACCTGACGTTTCTGGCCTTCATCCTCGGGCTCGCCTTCCTGATCTTCAGCAGCGACCAGGCGCAGCCGACGGAGAAATTCCTCACCAGCCTGCTGATTTTCCTGACGGCGCTGGCCCAGCTCTGGATCAACCACCCGGAGACCTACCGGCGCAATTCCCGGGTGATCCTCGTCTTCGGCGTCCTGCTCGCGCATCTGGCGATCATCAAGGGGGTGCTCTATCTCGCCTGGAACGGGACGATCGACCGGAACTACGGGCCGCTGCTCATTCCTTACGCGCTCGCCCCGCTCATCCTCTCCTCCCTGCTCGGGAAGAATCACGGCATCTTCGCCGCCATTTTCGTATCCCTCTGGGGGTCGAGCGTGGTGGAGGGGATGGCCCCGGCGATTTTCATCGTCATCAGCCTCATCAGCGGGTTCGTGGCCGTTTTTGTGACCTTGCAGGTCCGCCAGCGCAGCCGGCTCATCCGCGCCGGGGTGCTCGTCGGGCTTTCCACCTGGGTGCTCGCGCTGATGTTCGGGTTGATCGGGCCGATCGTCTGGGAGATTTTCAGCGGCATCAACTGGCGCAACATCGGCATGGAGAGCGCCGCCACCATCTTCTGCGGGGTGATGACCGCCATTGTCGTGAGCGGCACGCTGCCGATCCTCGAAAGCACCTTCCGGATCACCACCGACATCTCGTGGCTCGAAGCGGCGGACCTCAACCACCCGCTCCTCAAGCGGATGACGATCGAGGCTCCCGGCACCTATCATCACAGCCTGGTGGTCGCCAATCTGGCGGAGGCGGCCTGCGAATCCATCGGCGCGAACGCCACGATGGCGCGCGTCTGCTCTTATTTCCACGACATCGGCAAACTGGTGAAGCCCGATTATTTCACCGAAAACATCGCCGAGCATAACCCGCACAACGATCTCGCGCCGACGATGAGCGCCCTCATCATCATCGCCCATGTGAAGGAGGGGGTGGACCTCGCCCTCAAACACAAGCTCAAGAAGGAAATCGTGGATGTCATTCAGGAGCACCACGGCAATTCGCTCGTCTGGTACTTCTACAAGCGCGCCCTCCAGCAGCAGGAAGACGCCCGGCAGGGAGGCAAGATCATGAACATCCGGGAGGAGGACATCCCGGACGTGCGCGAGGAGAGCTTCCGCTACCCCGGGCCGCGCCCCCAGAGCCGGGAGTGCGCGGTCATCTCGCTGGCCGACTGCGTGGAGAGCGCCTCCCGCAGCCTGGAAAAGGTGACCCCGCAGCGGATCGGCCAGTTGATCCACGACATCATCCAGACGCGGATCAAGGATGGCCAGCTCGATGAATGCGACCTGACCCTGCGGGATCTCCGGAAGATCGCCGCCAGCTTCAAATCGACCCTCCTCAACATGATGCACAGCCGCGTCGCCTATCCGAAGCAGGGGGGGGATGAACCGCGGAAGGATGAACCCGGAGACGGGGACGGAAAGAAATCGCCGATCACCGCCGCGTAGCGCCGGGTTGACCCATGGAGAAAGGGAGCGCCTCCGCCCCCCGCCCCCGCCTCGAACGGAACGGATGATCCCAGCAGTGCCAGTGACCATTACCCTTTACAACCGCCAGCGCAAGCTTCCCCTCCCGCTGGCCGATCTGCGCCGCCTCGCCCCGGAACTCCTCCGGGCGGTCCTCGCCCACCGGCCCGGGCCGGAGACGCCCGCGCTCCCGGGGCTCGATGAAGTGGAGGTGACGTTCGTCTCCGACGCCACCATCGCGCGGGTTCACCGGGAGTTCATGGACATCCCGGGGCCGACCGACGTCATCACCTTCGATCACGGGGAGATCATCATCAGCACCGAGACCGCTTCCGGGAACGCCCCGCTCTACGAACGGTCTTTCCTTGAGGAACTCGCCCTTTACATCGTGCACGGCCTGCTGCATCTCAATGGATACGGGGACGGCGTTCCGGCGCAGGCCCGCCGCATGGCTGCCGTGCAGGAGAAGCTCCTGCGCGAAACCTTCACGAAAGTCCTGCCGGAGCGGGCCACCCCCGCCCCCGCCGCCCCATCTGCCCCCGCCGCCTCATGACCGAAACCGCCACCGAGACTCTGACCCGGACCGCCGTGGACCTTCCGTGGAACGTCGTGGTTCACAATGACCCGATCAACCTCATGAGCTACGTCACGCTCGTCTTCAAGCGCGTCTTCGGCTACTCCACGGAAAAGGCGACCCAACACATGCTCGAAGTCCATCACAAGGGGCGCTCCATCCTCTGGAGCGGCGCGCGGGAACGGGCGGAACTCTACATCCAGCAGCTTCACGGGCACCTGCTGCTGGCGACCCTGGAGCGCGAATAACGGTGGAGATTTCGCGCAATGAGGACGGGGCCTTCGTGCTCAGCCGGATCGAGGGTCATCTGGGCGATTTCCTGCGGGCGATCATCGCTTCCGCGGACCCGCGCGACGATCAGGCCGCCCTCCGCCGCCTTTTTCCCGAACCGGTGACCGCTCCCGGGGAGGAGGAGGCCCGGGCGGAGTGGAAGGAATACGTCCGCCCGGAACTGGCGGAGCTTTTTAATGAGGCCGCGCTGGTGGTCGGGCGCGATCTCGAAGGGATGGAAGAGAGGCTCGTCATCCCGCCCTCCCATGTCGATGCCTGGCTCAACACGCTCAATCAGGCCCGGCTCGTGCTGGCCGCGCGCTTCGAGGTGAGCGACGAGGATATGGAAAAGCCGATCTCGACCGTTCTGGAGAACGAACGCGACATCGCCCTTTTCCAGATTCACCTTTACGGATTTCTCCAGGAATGCCTCATCCGGGGTGAATAAGCAGTGACACGGAGGCGACTTTGGAATATCACCCGGGGATGATCGACATTACGCAGATTTTCTATCTTGTTTTTGGCATTCTGACGATCATCGGCGGGGTCATCGGCTTCCTGAAGGCCCGCAGCCGCATTTCGCTGGTCGCCGGGCTGGTCTGCGGGCTCATTCTGCTGACCGCCTGGTATCTGGTCGCCATTCACCAGTATATCCGTTCCGGGTTGATCGTCGGGCTGGTGATCAGCATCGCGCTGGTGGGGCAGTTCGTCCCGAAGGTGATCGGCAACCGGGCCGCTCCCCATACGATGGTGATGGCGGTGCTCAGCGGCGTGAGCCTGCTCCTCTCGATTTTTGCCCTTACGATGGCGTAAGCGGTTGCATCGCCCCGCCTCCCGGGGCAAGGTGGCGTCATGTCCGGTTCCTTCCGTATCCTGGCACTTTCGTTCGCGCTCGCCACCCTTTCGCTCCTCTCCGCCTGCAAGCCGCCCGCTTCCCCGCCGCCGGGCACTCCGGAGCCGACCCCCGCCCCCACTCCCACCCCGCCGCCGCCCACGCCGACCCCTTCGCCGACGCCGATCTTCATCCCGCGCAAGACGATGGAGACGGCGCGGCTCTACAACGGCATCGAGCTTCGCACCACGCTGGAGCATTCCCCGGGCGATACCGCCACCGCCGAGCGGGCCGCCCGGGCGAACTACGCCGTGGAGGTGAAGGTGAAGGTCACCGTTCCCGCCGCCAACCGCGATCTCTCCGCCCTGAGCAAGCTCAACCCCGCCCTGCCGACTCTCCTGCCCGGGCTGGCGGCGATGCTGCCGGGGGCGACCGTCTCGCCGGATTACGACGAGCTTTACGGGCGCAAGCTCCGGTTTCTGGAGCATAACCTGCCCCGGCTGGAAGCGTTGCTCTCCCGGCACAATTTTTACGATTGCGAGACGATTCTGGAACTCCGGCACCCGGAGAGCGGGCAGCGGGTGCTCCTGCTCCAGTCCGAGATGGATATCGACACGGATGGCTCCGATGGCGACCGCATCCCCAACCCCGAGGGGAAAGACCGCTTTTTCCAGCCGATGACCAGCTACCACTGGCCGAAGCGGACGACGGTGCCGAACCCGTTTCTGGCTCCGGCGGAAGCGCGGCTGGCGGCCGTCATGGATGAACTCAAACTGGCGAAGGGGAAGGGCGCGGGGGAGTTGCAGGCGATCCGCAACCGGATCGGCTCCGTCCGGTACGAGGTGAACCAGCTCCGCTCCAAGAGCTTCCTCATTTCGGAGGCGGACCCGTTCATCGTCCTCCCGAGCTTCATGCTGACCCGGAAGCAGCCCGGGGAATACACGCCGCGGCTGGGGGACTACTGCGCGGTGATCTATAAAGAGACCTTCTACCCGGCGATCGTGGGGGACGCGGGCCCGAGCTTCAAGAGCGGGGAGGCCTCCTTCCGCATGGCGCGGGAACTCAATGCCCGCTCCTCGCTCATCAGCCGCCCGGTGAGCGATCTGAAAGTCACCTACGTCGTCTTTCCCGGCAGCGCGGACCCGGAGCCCGGCCCGCCGGATCTCGACCGGTGGCACACCCGGGTGGGCGAACTCCTCGCCACGATCGGCGGCCATGGCGGCACGTTGCACCGGTGGGAGACTCTCGCCGTGCCCGCGCCGACCCCGACGCCATTGCCGACCCCGGCTCCGGAGCCGACCGCCGAGCCGCTTCTGGTGGAAGGGAGCACGCCCCGGCCGGTTCAGCCTGCGATCGGGGCCGCTACAGGGGCCGCCTCGCCCGCGCCGACCCCGGCTTCCTCCGCGCCGATCGCTCCGAGCGCGCCGACGCCGACCCCGGAACTCCCCGGGGCGGAGGCCAAGGTGATCCCGCCGGTCCATTGATCGGGCCCGTTATCCTCCCGGAGCACTCCCGGGAGGTGGTGGAGGAGGCGGATCGCCCCGGTCTGATCTTCCACGAGGGCGGTGCAGCTTTCCACCCAGTCCCCGCAGTTGTAGTAATCGACCCCGTCGATCTTCCGGATCACCGGAGAATGGATATGGCCGCAGAGAACGCCGGAGACCCGTTCGCTGGCGGAGTAGCGGACGATCGCCTTTTCGAATTCGCCGATGAAGGAGACGGCATTCTTCACGTTGCGTTTGACCGCGGCGCTCAGCGACCAGTAGCCGAGCCCGAGCCGACGGCGGATGCGGTTGACCGGGGTGTTGAGCTGGAGGAGCGCCCGGTAGCCGAGGTCGCCCAGCAGCGCCAGCCAGCGGTGATTCTGCACCACGGTGTCGAGTTCGTGCCCGTGGATCACGAGGATGCGGCGGCCATCCGCCGTCCGGTGGATCGCCTGCGGCTGGATGGTGACGGCTCCGTATTCGCCGAGGAAGCCGGAGATGAATTCGTCGTGATTGCCGGGGATGTAGATGACGCGGGTTCCCTTGCGCCCGGCGCGCAGGAGCTTCTGGATCACGTCGTTATGGGCCTGCGGCCAGTAGATCCCCCGGCGCAGCGCCCAGACGTCGATCAGGTCGCCCACGACATAGAGGGTTTCAAACTCGTGATGGCGCAGGAAATCGAGGAGCGCTTCGGCGTTGCAGCCGCGGGTGCCAAGATGAACGTCGGAGATCCAGCCGGTACGGTAGGTGGTCATTTTTCGGAGAAAAATAGCTTCCCTTTATGACAAACCGGTGGCGGAAAGGTCAAAATGGCGTAACAGAAAAGAGGGCGGATTGTAACCGTACCGCCACATCGTTGCCTTAAATCGAATCTACCTTCGACTTATGCAAAGTTTGACGCTTTCTCTCCCCGGACGCCAGAAACGGAGCCGCCGCATCGCCGCAGGGTTGAAAAAACCGCCCGGCCTCAAAAGCCTCAATGGTCTCAAGGGCAGCCGGGCGAAACGGCCCCGGCGCCGGACGGTGAGCGAGATTCTCAATGCGGCCTATCGCCGCCACTGCCGTGACCGCGAGACGCTCGACGCCCTGCGCCTCTGCCTGGAAGAGGAGGAAGGGGCGGCGGCTTCCTCGTGACGCCGTGAAGCCCTCCCTCCACCCGGGATCGGGATGGCGGCCTATTCCTCCGGGATGCGGAGGGTGGTTTCCGCGTCGAAGAGGTGCATCTTGCGCGGGGTAAGCTCGAAGCGGAGCTGTTTCCCCTGATTTTCGTGGTCGATGTACGCTTCGCTGCGGCAGATCACGGTATTGGCCCCGGTCTGGACGTAGATGTGGGTTTCCGCGCCCATCGGTTCCACGATGTCCACGAGCCCTTCAAACTGGCAGGCCCCGGCGTTTTCCCCTTCCATCACGAAGACGGTTTCCGGGCGGATTCCGGCCACCACCGGCTTGCCGATATATGCCTTGGCTCCCTGATAATGCGGTAGGGGGCAGACGATCCGCCCGCCGTCCTCGCGGAAGACCGGCACCCCGTTTTCCGCCTGCACGGTGCCTTGGACGAGGTTCATCGGCGGGCTGCCGACGAACCCGGCCACGAAGAGGTTGGCGGGGCGGTTGTAGATCGTCATCGGCGCGTCCGTCTGCTGGATCACGCCGTCTTTCATGACGACGATCCGGTCGCCCATCGTCATCGCTTCCACCTGGTCATGGGTGACGTAGATCATCGTCGCCTGGAGCCGCTGGTGGAGCTTGGTGATTTCCGTGCGCATCTGCACGCGCATCTTGGCATCCAGGTTGGAGAGCGGTTCGTCAAAGAGGAAGACCTTCGGCTGGCGGACGATGGCGCGGCCCACGGCGACGCGCTGGCGCTGGCCGCCGGAGAGCGCCTTGGGGCGGCGCTCAAGGTACGGCTCGATGCCGAGGATGGCGGCGGCGTCCTTCA
>Ga0206106_100064_pt1 | contig 205440 bp, 197 predicted proteins | sample 1B1ome_FD_148677 | JGI IMG/M metagenome (GOLD analysis project Ga0206106, IMG submission 148677) | Enriched microbial communities from leaf-cutter ant dump, University of Wisconsin, Madison, United States - 1B110A | ecosystem: Environmental > Terrestrial > Nest > Insects nest > Nest dump... | reverse complement strand
CCCGCCGCACCTCGGAAGGACTCACCAAGAAAGACGCCATCCGCGCCATGAAACGCCTCATCGCCCGCGAACTCCACGGAGCCCTCAAAGCCGACCTCACCGCACTTGACGAACTATAGGAACGTCCAGCGTCCCCCGCGCTGTCACCCCGGCGATGTCCCCGGCCCCCGGCAGACTGAGCACATGACTCCGCGCCCCTCGACGCGCCCCGCACCGCGCGACCGCCGCACGCTCACCGCTCTGCGCCTCGCCGCGCAGGGCATCGGTCGTCCGACGACCGACGACCCCGCCGAGGTCGTGCGCGGCATGCTCGCCCTGCAGGGCCAGGACTACCTCGGCGCCCTGTGGTCGGTCGGGCTGCGCACGCGCACGGCGACCGAGGCCGACGTCGAAGCGGCCCACGCATCCGGTGCCCTCGTGCGCTCCTGGCCGTTGCGCGGCACCCTGCACCTCGTCGCGGCCGAAGACCTCGGATGGATGCTGTCGCTCACGGGCGAGCGCGCGGTGCGGTCGTCCGCGGCGCGGGACCGTGAGCTCGGACTCGACGCCGACGACTTCGCACGCGTGGCCGCGATCGCGCGGGAGCGGCTCGCGGGAGACGGCCGAGCGGACCGCGCCGAGCTGCTCGAGGCGTTCCGCGACGGCGGGGTGGCCACCGACGGGCAACGGGGCGGGCACCTGCTCGGCAACCTCGCGTTCACGGGTCTCATCGTGCTGTGCGGGCGCACCGAGTACGCCCTGCTGGAGGAGCACGTGCGCGAGCCGCGGCGGTTGGAACCGGATGCGGCCGCCGACGAGCTCGCGCTGCGCTACTTCACCGGTCACGGGCCGGCGACCGTGCGCGACCTCGCCTGGTGGTCGGGGCTGCCGCTCACCTTCGTGCGCGACGCGACGGCGCGCGTGCGCGACCGGCTCGACGCGATCGAGGTCGACGGCGTCGAGTACCTCATGCGCACCGGCCTCGAACCCGACGGCGACGGCGTGCACGCCCTGCCCGGGTTCGACGAGTACCTGCTCGGCTACACCGACCGCGCAGCGGCGCTCGCGCCCGAGTACGCCACCACGATCGTGCCGGGAGGTAACGGGATGTTCTTCCCGACGATCGTCGTGCGGGGCGAGGTCGTGGGCACCTGGAAGCGGGAGCGGGCTCGACGCGTCGTGCGCGTGACGACATCGCGGTTCGCGCCGCTGTCGGCGACCGCCGAGCGCGGGTTCGACGCCGCGCTGCGACGGTACGGGCGATTCCTGGGGAGGGACGTCGAGCTGGGGTGAGCGGGGGACGGTGGCTTCGAGACGCCGCTGCGCGGCTCCTCACCCACCTCACGTCGCCGCCGCTAACGCACCGCGTCCGCGCACAGCCCCGAGCACCGCACGTAGGGCGCATCCGAGTGCGCCACCGCGCGCCGCAGCTCGAGCACGCGCCGCGCCGCATCCGCGAGCCGCTCGGCGGGCACCTGGCCCGCCGCGACCGCATCCGCGATGCGCACCGCGAGCGCGCCTGTGTCCACGGGCCCCACGTACAGCAGCAGGTCGGCGCCCGCCGCGAGCGCCACGAGCCCGTTCGTGGCGGGGTCGGCGAGCCCCGCCTCACCGCTCGCCTGCAGCATGCTGAGGTCGTCGGTCACCGCGACCCCCTCGAAGCCGAGCTCGTCGCGCAGGATGCCGTACCACGCGGGTGAGAGCGAGGCGGGAGCGGCGTCGACCGCCGTGTAGCGCAGGTGCCCCATCATCACGAGCTCGGCGCCCGCCTCGACGCCCGCCTCGAACGGCGGCGCCTGCGTCGCGCGCCACGTGTCGAGACTCATCGAGGTGGCCGGGATGAGCGCGTGCGAGTCGCCGGGCGCGCCGCCGTGACCCGGGAAGTGCTTGAGGGTCGAAAGCACGATGCCGCGCTCCCCCGCGACGGCCGCGGCGACCCGCGGGGCTGCGGATGCGGCATCCGTTCCCAGGATCCGCGCGGCGAGGAACGAGGCGGGGTCGGGCGTGACATCCGCGACGATGCCGAAGTTGATGTCGATGCCCGCCGAGGCGACGAGTCGCGCGCGGTCGGCGAATGCGGCGCGGCTCGCGTCGACGGGCGCGCCCGCGAGCTGCCGCGCCCCGGGGCCGGCGTCGGGCAGCCGCGCGACGATGCCGCCCTCCTGGTCGACCGCCGTGAGCGGCGGCAGGCCCGGGTCGACGGTGAGCGCCGAGGTGAGCGCGGCCGAGGCGGCGACCGAGTACTGCGTGTCGCCGCCCATGAGGATCACGCCGCCGACCCCGGATGCCGCGACGGCCGCTCGCGCGGTCGCCGGGTCAGGGCTCGGCACGCGGATCATGACGACGCTCGCCGCCCGCTCGAGCGTCGACATGTCGGCCAGACGCGCGGCGACGTACGCCGCATCCGGGTCGACGGCGGCGGGTGGCTCGGCGGGCGCCCACGGATGCGGCGGTGCGGCCGACACGGGCGTCGCGGCCGTCGTGCACCCGCCGAGCAGGCCGAGCGCGACGGCGAGGGCCGCCGCCGCCGCGGGGGCGCGCGGTGTCATCCCCCGAGGGTAGTGCGGCGGGGGCGGTGATTTCGAGACGCCCGCTGCGCGGGCTCCTCAATCACCTGGGGTGTGCAGCGGGGGCGGTGATGTCGAGACGCCCGCTGCGCGGGCTCCTCAATCACCTGGGGTGTGCGGCGGTGAGGTGGTTGAGGAGCGCTCCGCAGGGGCGCGTCTCGAAACCACACCCCGCACGACCCCTAGCCCTTGACGGCGCCTCCGAGGCCCGCGCCGCGCAGGAACACGCGCTGGAACAGCAGGAACATGATCACGGGGATGATCGTCGAGATCGCGAGCGCCGCGAGCGTCACATCCAACTCGGTCTGCGACTGGATGTTCGGCAGCCGCACCCCGAGCGGTTGCACCGCCGGATCGGGCAGCACGAGCTTCGGCCACAGGTAGTCCTTGAGCGAGGCGATGATGATGAACACCGACACGACGCCCACGATCGGCTTCGACATGGGCAGCACGATCGAGACGAACAGACGGAACGGGCCCGCGCCATCCGTTCTCGCCGCCTCGAAGACCTCCTGAGGGAGGCTGTCGAAGAAGCGCTTCACGACGATGATGTTGAACGCGTTCGCCGCCGTCGGCAGCCACACCCCGAGGAAGTTGTTGAGCAGACTCGGGCCGAACGCGGGCCTCGCGACCGTGATGAACAGCGGCACGAGCAGCACGACGCTCGGCACGAACAGCGTCGCGAGCACCGCCATCTCGATCGCCTTCGCGTACACCGGCTTCAGGATCGACAGCACGTAGGCGCCCGTCGTGGCGACGATGAGTCCGATCACCCACTGCCCCGCCGCCATCGCGATCGTGTTGAAGAAGTAGAGCCCCACCTCAACCTCGACCCACGCCTGCTCGAGGTTGCCCCAGTCGATGCCGCTCGGCCACAGGGCGAACGGCTGCTGGATGGTGTCTTGCGTGGTCGAGACCGCCGACTTCGCGAGCCACAGCAGCGGCCCGAGGCCCACGGCGAGCAGGCCCACCATGAGGAAGGCATGCGAGGCGAGCTGCCCGATGCGCACGGGACGGCGGCGGCGGTCGTGCAGCGAGAGGATGCCGCGGTCGGCATCGGGTTCGCGGTTCTCCTCCGCGCGACGGCGGCGCAGCCGCGGCGGCTTGAGCGTCGTGCTCATCAGTCGGTGCTCCACTTCTGGGTGGCCTTGAAGTACAGGAAGGATGCCGCGGCGAGGAACAGCGCGAGCATGACCGAGAGGGCGGTCGCCTCGCCGTACTTGCCGCCGAGGCTGTTCTCGAACGCGTAGCGGTAGATGAGCAGCAGCACCGTCACCGTCGAGTTGTTGGGGCCGCCGCCGGTGAACAGGAACGGCTCGAGGAAGATCTGCGCCGTCGCGATCACCTGCAGGATCAGCATGATGAAGATCACACCGCGCAGCTGCGGCAGGGTCACGTGCCAGATCTTGTGCCAGATGCCCGCGCCGTCGACCTCGGCGGCGTCGTAGAGCTCCGGCGGCACCGAGAGCAGGGCCGCGAGGTAGATGATGATCGACCCGCCGGCCGCCGCCCACGTCGCCTCCAGCACGAGCGAGGGCATCGCCTGCACCGCGTCCTGGATCCACGGCTGCGGCGGGATGCCGACCCAGCCGAGGATCGTGTTGAAGACGCCCGAGGGTGAGGCGGAGTAGAAGAACTTCCACAGCAGCACCGACACGACGGGCGGCACCACGACGGGCAGGTAGGCCAGGGCCGAGTAGAAGCCCTTCATGCGCTTGACCTCGCTCATGAGCACCGCCATGAAGATCGGCAGCGGGAAGCCGAAGATGAGTGCGAGCAGCGCGAAGTAGAGGGTGTTGACGACCGCGCGACCGAGCACGGGGTCGGACAGCACATTGACGAAGTTGTCGAGTCCGACGAACTGGTAGGTGAGCAGGTTCGTCTTCTGGAAGCTCATCCAGAGCGACTGCAGGATGGGCCACCAGCTGTAGACCGTGAACACGAAGAGCATCGGTGCGGCGAACAGCAGGGTGACGAGTCCGCCGCGGCGCACCCATCCACGGATGCTGCGGTCACGGCGGCGGGGGGAAGGCGCCACGGCCGGGCGGGGACGCGCGGGCTGCTCCACGGAGCGCCGTTGGTCGAGGGCGGTCATGTTCGGATTCCTGTCATGAGACGCCGGTTTCGAGACGCGTCCGCTGCGCGGTCGCTCCTCAACCAGCTGAGTGCGAGGACGGGGTGGGGCCGCCGGATTCGTACCTCCGGCGGCCCCGAGGCGTCAGCCCAGCAGGGCCTGGGCGTCCTTGTCGGCCTGCGCGAGAAGAGCGTCGATGTCGGCGTTCTTGTCGGTCAGCACCGCCTGGACGACCGGGTCGAGGAGGGCGTAGACCTCCTGCGTGTGCCCCTTGATCTCGGCGACCGGGGTCTGCTCGAAGATGCCCTCGGTGAAGCCCGTCATCTGGTCTTGCGGCACGTTCACGTACGGCGCGATCCAGGTGAGCGACTGCTCGTAGGTGTCACGGTCGAGCACGGGCAGCACCGGGGTGCCGACCGCCTGCCCCGAGTCGGACAGCGCCTTCGCGTCGGCGACCGCGGCATCCTCGTTCAGGAGCTTCTGCATGTAGTACCAGTCGACCCACTTGACGGCAGCCGCCTTGGTGGCCTCGTCGAGGGTCGGCGGGAGCACGGCGATGTCGCCGCCGCCGAGCACCTTGCCGCCGTCCTCCATGGGGATGGTGGTCAGACCGTAGACGTCGGGGTCGAGCGAGAAGTCGCGCACGAGCGCCGTGTACAGGTCGGAGCCGGAGGTGTACATGCCGATGTTGCCTGCCGCGAACTCCTGGTTGATGGTGCCCCAGTCGAGCAGGAAGTTGTCCCCCATCGAGTCATCCTCCCAGCGGAGGTCGTGGAAGTACTCGAGGGTGGCCTTCACGCCGTCGTTCGCGATCGTCGAGGTGAGGCCGTCGTCCGACTGCAGGAAGCCGCCGCGCGACGCCGCCTGGGCCGACAGCTGCCATCCGCCCGTGTTGTTCTGGGTCATGGTGGCGTAGCCCGCCTTGCCGGTCTTCTCGGAGATCTGCTTGGCGTACTCGCGCACCTCGTCCCACGTGGTGGGCGGCGAGTCGGGGTCGAGCCCCGCCTCTTCGAACAGCTGACGGTTGTACTGCAGGCCGAGCGCGTACGCCTGACGCGGGAAGCCGTACAGGTGGCCGTCGTCGCCCGTCACCGCGTCGAGGATGATCGGGTTGAACTTGTCGGCGTAGCCGAGTTCGTTGATCTCGTCGGTGACGTCGGCGAGCTGGCCGTTCTGCAGCAGCGTCTTCGCGTCGGTGAAGGGCACCGTGAAGACATCCGGCAGGCTGCCGGCGGCGAGCTGGGCGGTGAAGGTCGGGCCCTCCCACTCGTACTCGACGCCGATGATGTCGATGTCGGGGTACTTGTCTTCGAACTGCTTCTCCTGGGTCGCGAACGCCTCGTACGCGGCCGTGTCGGCTCCGGGCGGGAACGTGGCGACGCGCAGCTCGGTCTTGCCGTCTTCGCCGCTACCGCCGGCGCTGCAGGCTGCGAGCGACGCGACGGTGGCGAACGCCGCGGCGATCGCGATCACCTTGGTGGGTGACTTCATTGTCTTGCCTTTCATTTCGGGGTGGGTGGGTTTCTCCGGGCTAGTGCTGTGGACGTAGCCACGCCGTGGAGTTCGGGGGGAGGACGCCGTCGGCGACCTCGGAACTGCTGAGCAGCACCTCGCGGTGGGGCGGCAGCTCGACGGGCGCGTCGAAGCTCGTGACGCTCACGAAGTCGTCGCCGCGTCGGAAGGCGAGCACATCCGCGCCCAGCTCGATCCAGGCGAACGGCCCGTCACCGAGGCCGGTCTCGGCCTTGCGGATGCGGAGGGCCCGCTTGTAGAGGTTGAGCATCGAGCCCGGGTCGGACTCCTCCTCCTCCACGCTGTAGAGGGCCCACTGCTTCGGCTGCGGCAGCCACGGGGTTCCCGTGGCGTGCGGCGAGCTGAAGCCGAACGGCGCGCGGGTGCCCGACCAGGGAATCGGCACACGGCATCCGTCCCGCCCCGGGTCGACGCCGCCGGAGCGGTAGTGCATCGGGTCTTGGATCAGCTCGCGCGGGATGTCCTCGACCTCGGGCAGACCCAGCTCGTCGCCCTGGTAGATGTACAGCGACCCGGGCAGGGCGGCTGTCAGCAGGGCGGCGGCGCGGGCCCGTCGGGTTCCGAGGGCGAGGTCGGTGGGGGTGCCGAAGCGCTTCGCGAGGAAGGCGAACGAGCTGTCGGCGCGGCCGTAGCGGGTGACAGGGCGCGTGACGTCGTGGTTGGAGAGCACCCACGTGCTGGGCGCGCCGACGGGCGCGTGCGCGTCGAGGGTGAGGTCGATGGAGGCACGCAACTCCGTCGCATCCCACGGCCGGGCGAGGAAGTCGAAGTTGAACGCCGTGTGCATCTCGTCGGGCCGCAGGTACTTCACGAAGCGGTCGATCTCGGGCAGCCAGATCTCGCCGACGAGCACGCGCGTTCCGGGGTAGCTGTCGGCCACGGCGCGCCAACTGCGGTACACATCGTGCAGCTCGTCGCGGTCTTGCGTCGGGTGCTCGCCCGGCCCCGGGTTCTCGGGCACCTCGCCGAGCTCGGGGTCTTTGATGAGCAGGGCGGCGGAGTCGATGCGCACGCCCGCGACGCCGCGGTCGAACCAGAACCGCAGGATGTCTTCGTGCTCGGCGCGCACATCCGGGTGGTTCCAGTTGAGGTCGGGCTGTTCGGGCGTGAACAGGTGCAGGTACCACTGGCCGGGGGTGCCGTCGGGGTTGGTGGTGCGGGTCCAGGTGTCGCCGGCGAAGGGCGAGACCCAGTGGGTGGGCAGCTCGTCGGAGTCGACGAACCAGAAGCGCTCGCGTTCGGGGCTGCCCGGGCCCGCGGCGAGCGCGGCCTGGAACCACGGGTGCTGGTCGGAGATGTGGTTGGGGACGACGTCGATGATGGTGCGGATGCCGAGGGCCAGCGCCTCGCGGATCAGCAGCTCCGCCTCGGCGAGGGTGCCGAAGTCGGGGTGGATGGCGCGGTAGTCGCTCACGTCGTAGCCGCCGTCGGCGAGGGGGCTCGCGTACCAGGGGGTGAACCAGATGGCGTCGACGCCCAGGGCCTTGAGGTAGCCGAGCCGGCTGCGCACGCCCGCGAGGTCGCCGGTGCCGTCGCCGTTCCCGTCCGCGAAGCTGCGCGGGTAGATCTGGTAGATGACGGCGGAGCGCCACCAGTCGGGGTCGTCGGTCGAGGGGGCGGGGGCGAATGCACCGGATGCGGCTGTCGCCGGCTCCGTCTTCGGGAGGACGTCTGCGTCCACGCGGGTGGTTCCTTCGGGTCTCGCGGCACCCGAGTCGGCGCCGACACCCCGAATGTACGAAACGCCACAGAATGACGCAAGAACTAAACAATCTGCAAGAAACTTGCGAACTCTTGCGAGCGCGGGGGCGCATCCGCTCCGCCGCGAGGCGGCGGTGGTCAGCGCGCGCGAGCCGTGGAGCCCCGCACCACGAGCTCGGGTTCGAAGAGGTACTCCTCGGTCGAGGCGCGCCCGCCGCTCAGCTGGGCGACGAGCAGCTCGATGACGAGCCGCCCCATGGGCTCGATCGGCTGCCGCACGGTGGTGAGCGCCGGGTCGGTCGCGTTCATGAGGGCCGAGTCGTCATAGCCGACGATCGACACGTCATCCGGAACCTGCTTTCCCGCGCGGCGCACGGCGCGCACGGCGCCGAGGGCGAGCGGGTCGGACGCGCACAGGATGCCGCTGACGCCGGCCTGCAGCAGGCGTGCGGCCGCCGCCTGGCCGGCCTCGAGCGTGTAGTGCGAGTGCGCGATCTCGATGTCGACACCGGATGCGGATGCCAAGCGCTGCGCCGCGTGCAGCTTGCGTTGCGAGGGCACGTGGTCTTCGGGCCCGAGCACGAGCCCGATGCGTTCGTGCCCGAGCTGCCGCAGGTGGTTCCAGCCGAGCTCGACGGCGACGGCGTCGTCGGTCGACACGGTCGGGAAGGCGAGTTCGGGCACGCGCGCGTTGACGAGCACGGTCGGGATGCCGAGGTCGGTGAGCCGGTCGTAGTGGGCGTGGTTGGCGTCCGCCTGCGAGTACTGGCCGCCGACGAACACCACGCCCGAGACGCGCTGCTCGAGCAGCAGTTCGATGTAGTCGCCTTCGCTGATGCCGCCGGCGGTCTGGGTGCACAGCACGGGCGTGTAGCCCTGCTGCACGAGTCCGCCGCCGACGAGTTCACCGAACGCGGGGAAGATCGGGTTGGTCAGTTCGGGCAGGAACAGCCCGACGAGGCGGGCGCGTTCTCCGCGCAGTTTGCTGGGCCGTTCGTAGCCGAGCACGTCGAGCGCGGCGAGCACGGCCTGGCGTGTGGTCTCGCTCACTCCGGGCTTGCCGTTGAGCACGCGGCTCACGGTGGCTTCGCTGACTCCGACCTTCTTGGCGACTTCGGCAAGACGACTCGACATGCTCGGAACTCTACGCAATCAACGCAATTTCTTGCACACCTCATCCGCAACCCGTCGCATCCGGTGCCCGAAACCGCAGTGCCGCAACCATTTCGTTATCTTCGGCCGGCCAATTGACCCCCTCGGCATGTCGAAAATGCAGGACTCGCCACGTCGCAACCCTGCGATTCCGGGGGCGCCGCAGCGCGTCAGCTCGCCTGTTCCTGCATTTCTGACACACGGCGGATGCCGAGGAACGACACGACGCCACCCGCCACCATGAGCACGGCGATCACCCACAGCGAGCGGTGGAAGCCCGCGAGGTCGAGCACTCCCCCGGTGATCTGGCCCAGCATCGCCACGGCCAGCAGGCCGGCGATGCGCGAGACCGCGTTGTTGACGGCGGATGCGATGCCCGAGTGCGTCGGTTCGACCGCGCCCAGGATCGCGGCGGTGAGCGGCGAGACGGTCACGGTGAGACCGACGCCGAACAGCAGAATGCCGGGCAGCAGCTGGGTCCAGTAGTTGAACGGGTCGTCGACGGTCAGCATGAGCAGCGACGCCACGCCCATGAGCACCGGCCCCACCGTCATCGGCACGCGCGGCCCGATGCGCCCCGCGAGCGCGCCCGCCCACGACGACCCGAGGGTCATGATCACCGAGATCGGCAGGCTTGCGAGCCCCGCGAGCGTGGCGGGCAGCCCGGCGCCCTGCTGCAGGTACACGCCGATCACGAAGGAGTTGAGGCCGAGAGCGCCGTAGACGAAGAAGGTGGCGAGGTTGCCCCAGCCGAAGTTCCGGATGCGGTAGAGCGCGAGCGGCATCATGGGTTGCCTCGCGAGACGTTGCCGCACGAGGAAGCCGGCGAACGCCAGCACCCCGCCGACCCCCGCCACGATCACGCTGGCACCCCACCCGAGTCGCGGCTGCTCGATGAGGGCGTAGACGATGCCACCCAGCCCCACGGCGCACAGCACCGCGCCGGGCACGTCGATCGACGCATCCGGCCGCCGCACGTCCCGCTGGCCGAGCACCGCGAGCAGCCACAGCACGACCGCGATCGGCACGACGTTGATCACGAACGCCCAGCGCCACGAGAGCAGGTCGACGAACAGGCCGCCCACGAGCGGTCCGGTGAGCATCGCGGCCGAGGTGAGGGCGGTCCAGATGCCGATCGCCTTGGCCTGCAGCGCGCCCGACATGGCCGAGGTGATGAGGGCGAGCGAGCTCGGCACGAGCAGCGCACCGCCGATGCCCTGAACGCCGCGGGCGACGATGAGCACGAGCGGGTCGGGGGCCGCCGCGATCGCGAGCGAGGCGATGCCGAACAGCACGATGCCCACGCGCAGCACGCGGATGCGCCCGTAGACGTCGCTCACCGTGCCCGCCACGAGGATGAGCGAGCCGAGCGTCAGCAGGTAGGCGTCGACGATCCACTGCTGCGCCGCGAGCCCGCCGCCCAGCTCGCGTTCGATCGCGGGCAGCGCGACGTTGACGACTGTCGAGTCGAGGAACGCGACGGTCGTGGCGAGCACGGCGATCGCGAGCACGAGACGTTGTGCGCGGGTCATGGGGTCTCCTCCCGTTCGACCTCGTCGACGACGAGCCGCGGCAGGCGCTCGTCGAGCAGAATGCGGAGGTGCCCCACGACGGGTCTGCCCTGACATGCCCCACCTCCCTGCGGCTCAGGGTACGCGCAGCCGTCAACCCCGCGCCGGTTGCCGCCGGCCGGATGGGAGCGCTGTCATCGACACTCCCACGTCGCGGGCTACGTGACCGCCCCTCACTCGGCCGCGTCGGCGGCGAGCAGCTCGCGCACGCGCGGCACCACGACGCCGCCGTAGAGCTCGATCGCGTGCATGAGGTGCTCGTGCGGAACGGGCCCGGATGCGTACTTGAAGTCGAAGCGCTGGATGCCGAGGGTGCGCACGGTGGCTGCGATCTTCTGCGCGACGGTCTCGGGCGAGCCGACGTACTGCGAGCCGTGCTGCACCTCGAGCTCGAACGAGTCGCGCGTCATGGGGCTCCAGCCGCGCTCGCGCCCGATGCGGTCGGCCATCGTGCGGTAGTGCGGCCACGCGAGTTCGACCGCCTGCTCGTCGGTGTCCGCGAGGAAGCCAGGCGAGTGCACCCCGACGGGCAGGTCGTCGGCCCCGAGTTGCGCGAGCGCCCGGTGGTACAGCTCGACATAGGGGGCGAAACGCTCGGGGTCGCCGCCGATGATCGCCAGCGCGAGCGGCATCCCGTAGCGCGCCGCCCGCACGACCGACTCGGGGCTGCCACCCACGCCGACCCAGGTGCGGATGGGGCCGCCCTCGGTCTTGGGGAACACATCCGCGTTCTCGAGCCGCGCACGCGTGGTGCCGTGCCAGGTGACCGGCTGCTCCTTCAGCAGCGCGGCGAGCAGGTCGATCTTCTCCTCGAAGAGGGCCTCGTAGTCGCTCAGCTCGTAGCCGAACAGCGGGAACGACTCGGTGAACGAGCCGCGCCCGATCGTGATCTCGGCGCGTCCGTTCGAGATGGCGTGCAGGGTCGAGAAGCGCTCGAACACGCGCACCGGGTCGTCGGATGAGAGCACCGTCACCGCGGTCGAGAGCGTGATGCGCGAGGTGCGGGCGGCGATCGCGGCGAGCAGCAGTTCGGGCGACGACACCGCGAAGTCGTCGCGGTGGTGCTCGCCGATGCCGAACACGTCGACGCCGAGTGAGTCGGCGAGCACGCCCTGCTCGATCGTGTTGCGGATCACTTGCGCGTACGGCAGGCGGTTGCCGTCGGCGTCGACGCTCACGTCGCCGAAGGTGTCGAGTCCGAGTTCGAGCTGCTGCGTCATGGTCGATGCAACCGCATGAACTCGGCGCGCATTCCGCGGCGGGCGGCTTCGCAACTCAGGATCGCATCGGCGCGTCGGCATCGCATCCGCCGACGCGCCGCGCCCGTTCCTGCGTTGCGAGAACGGGCGCGCGGCTACACGGCGTGCGGATACCGCACCGCGGGGGTGGGCACGTCGCCTGTCGTGGGGCGCAGCTCGCTGCGCAGCTGGTGGCTCGCGACCTGCAGCTCGAGCTCGTCGGTGACGAGCGCCGCGAGGTCGATGAGCGAGGCGAGCTGCTCGTCGGTGAGGGTGCGCGGCGTGAAGTCGACGACCGACACGACGCCGACGTTGTAGCCCTCGGGCGACTTGATCGGCACGCCCGCGTAGAACCGCATCGCGAACTCGCCGGTGACGAGCGCGTGTTCGGAGGCACGCGGGTCGAGCAGGCAGTTCTCGATCACCCACGGCTCGTCGTGCGCGACGACCGACGAGCACAGGCCGTCTTCGCGGGCGAGGCTCGTGATGTCGGTTCCGGGGTGCGCGAGAAAGCGGATGTCGTCGTGCTCGATCATGCTCACGATCGCGACCGGCGTGTCGGCCACGCGCCGCGCGAGGTTCGCGACGCGTTCGAACACCTCGTCGTTCGCCGTCGCGTACGGCTCGTAGCGGCGCACGGCGTTCATGCGCGCCGTCTCTTCGATCGGAACGGGAATCGGGCGGCTGCGGTGCCGACCCGCGTCGTCGACGATGATCTGCCGCAGTGCCAGCAGCACGTCGCGCATCGGCGGGCGCTGGGCGGGGTCGCGCTGCAGCATCGCCGTGAGCAGGCTGCGCCAGGCCGAGCTGAGGTCGGCCGGCACGATCGGGTCGGTCTTCAGCCGTGACACCGCGGATGCCGACGGGTCGCCCGGGTATTCGATGTGCCGCGTGAAGCATTCCAGCAGCACGAGCCCGAGGGCGTAGACGTCGGATGCCGGCCCCACGAGGTCGCGCAGCACCTGTTCCGGGCTGAGGTAGGCGGCAGTTCCCGTGGTGTTGGTCTCTTCGGGACCGAGCGCCGCGGCAGCGTCGAAAGCGATGCCGAAGTCGGTGAGGCGGGCCCGCATCCGCACCTCTGTCGTGCCGTACCGCGCGAGCAGCACGTTCGACGGCTTGAGGTCGCGGTGCACGATGCCGCGCGCGTGCACGTACTCGAGCGCCTCGGCGAGGTCGTAGCCGATCTCGGCGATCGAGCGGGAGCCGAGGTCGCCCGCGCGGATCGCCTGCTCGAGGTTGGGGCCCGTGACGAGTTCCATGATGAGGAACGGGTGCGGCTCGTCGGGCTGCGAGTCGTCGATGCCCGCGTCGAGCAGCTTGACGATGCCGTGGTGGTTGAGCGAGGCGAGCATGCGCAGCTCGGCGGTGAAGACGGGCGTCGCCTGCGAGCCGGAGGGGATCGCGTCGAAGAGCTTGAGGGCGACGTCGCGGCCGAGCTGCTCGTCGCGCGCGAGATACACCTTCGCCATGCCGCCGTGCCCGATGACCGAACCCGGTCGGTAGCGCTGCTTCACGAGCACATCGGCGTATGAGCCGTCTGGACGGTCCATCTCTTCACCCCCCTCCTGTGAAGAATCGTACCGTTCACCGGGGTTTTCGACCTCCTTTGTCTACCCCCGCATGCGCGCGGACAGCTGTTCGATGCAAACGCATGCACACGGATGCGACGGGCGGCCGCCCCGGTGCGACGAGCGGTGGGTGCGTCGCGGCCGCGTCAGCGCACGCCCGCGACGAGCTCGGCGAACAGCTCCCCCGCATCCGCGTGCCGCGCGAGCGGCGCCGCCTGCCCGGCCCACAGCGATAGCAGCTGCCCCTCGTCGCGGCGCGCCGCCTCGGCGCGGAAGGCACCGGTGGCCCAGTTCTGCGCGGGGAACGGCGCGATGCCGCCGCCTTGCTCGATCGTGCGCACGGCGCGGTTCGGGATGCCGCGGGAGAGGCGTCCGCTCATGGCGCGGGTGAGCACGGTGCCGTCGTCGCTCAGCTCGGCGATCGCGCGGCGGTGGGCCGCGGTCGCCGCCGATTGGCGCGTGGCGAGGAACGCGGTTCCGACGAGCACCCCGTCGGCGCCGAGCGCGAGGGCGGCCGCGACGCCGCGTCGGTCGGCGATGCCGCCGGCCGCGATCACGGGCACGTCGACGGCGTCGACCATCTGCGGCACGAGTGCGAGGGTGCCGACGAGCGAGTGCTCGGCCTCGCGCAGGAACGACACCCGGTGCCCCGCGGCCTCCGCGCCGCTCGCGACCACCGCATCCACGCCGCCGGATGCGAGCGCGCGCGCTTCGGCGACGGTGGTCGCCGTGCCGATCACCCGGATGCCGCGCTCGTGCGCCGCCGCGACCACTTCGGCCGAGGGCACGCCGTACACGACGCTCAGCACGGCGGGTCGCGCGTCGAGCACGGCCTCGAGCTGCTCTGCGAAGGGCGGGAGGAAGGCCTCGGGTGCGGCGGGCGCATCCATGCCGAGCTCGGCATAGAACGGCGCGAGCGGCGCCGTGACGGCGTCGATGTCGGCCTCGGCGGGGGTCACCTCGTCGCCGGTGGGGAGCCAGAGGTTGAGGCCGAACGGGGCGTCGGTTGCGGCCCGCAGTGCGGCGACCGTGTCGCGGATGCGGTCGGCGCGGTAGCCGTAGAGCCCGTACTGTCCGAGCCCGCCGGCGTCGCTCACGGCGGCGGTCAGCTCGACGCTCGAGAGCCCGCCGAAGGCGCCGAGCAGGATCGGGTGCCGGATGCCGAGCAGCTCGTCGAGGCGTTCGGTCATGCGTCTGCCTCGGGCAGTTCGGCGCCGCAGCGGGCGCACAGCTCGGCGGGCTGCGGGCTCTCGTCGAGGGCACCGCACTCGGGGCACACGCGGCCCAGCCAGCATGCGGCGTCGCCGACCGGCTCGGGGATGCGGATGATGCCGTCGGTCACGCCTCGACGGTACTCCTCCCATGCCCAGGTGGTTGAGGAGCGACGCGAAGCACATGTCGAGGTGGTTGAGGAGCGACGCGAAGCACATGTCGAGGTGGTTGAGGAGCGACGCGAAGCGACGCGTCTCGAAACCACCGCCCCCCAGCACTGCCCCCACTCCCCCGCTCGCTACGCTGTTCGCGTGGCCAGGCCGACGATCTCCGGAGCCCGCCGCCCCACTCTCGAGATGGTGGCGGTCGAGGCGGGGGTGACCCGTTCGACGGTGTCGCGCGCCCTGAACGGCGAGCCGGATGTGTCGAAGTCGACGATCCAGCATGTGCGGGAGGTGGCGGCCCGCATGGGGTACGTACCGAATCGCGCGGCGCGTTCGCTCGCATCCGCTCGTTCGATGGCTGTGGCGCTCGTGATCCCCGAGCCGGGCAAGCTGGCTCTCGCCGACCCGCACCTGATCGCGGTGATGGCGGGGGTGTCGCGGCGCATCGAGCAGAGCGACTACCTGCTGAACCTCATGGTGTCGTCGGATGGCGCGAGCGGTGGCGGGGCGAGCTCGAAGTTGCAGCGCTACCTGGCGAGCGGTGTGGTCGACGGTGTGCTCGTGGCGTCGCAGCACACGCGCGACGCGTGGCTGCTGCACCTGCACGACACCCTCCCGGTGGTGTTCGGCGGTCGGCCGTCGGAGCTCACCGACCCGCCGAACTACTTCATCGACGTCGACAACCGGGGTGCGGCATCCGCTGCGGTGAATCATCTCGTGCAGTCGGGGCGTCGGCGTATCGCCACCATCACGGGGCCTGCCGACATGTCGGCGGCGGAGGACCGCACCGAGGGGTGGCGCGACGCGCTGACCGCAGCCGGGCTGCCCGCGACGCTCGAGGTGCCGGGCGATTTCACGGCCGACTCGGGCGCCGAGGGCATGCGCCGGCTGCTCGCGGAGCATCCCGACGTCGACGCAGTGTTCGCCGCGAACGATGTGATGGCGGCGGCCGCGGTGTCGGTGCTGCTGGATGCGGGGCGTGCTGTGCCGTCGGATGTCGCGGTGGTCGGTTTCGACGACTCCTCGGCGGCGTCGACCGCGCGGGTGCCGCTGACCACCGTGAATCAGCCGTCGGAGCGGATGGGCGAGCTGATGGCCGACACGCTGCTGCGCATCCTGGCGGGCGACGACGTGCCGGTCTCGACCGTCGTCGAGTCGCGTCTGGTGCGCCGCGCCTCGGCCTGAGCTCTCTCATCCCTTGTAGCCCCGCAGACTGAGCCGCCGCCCGTTGCGTTCGAGCACGGCGCCGACGGGCCAGCGCCCCGCTTCGGCGAGCAGGCGATCGAGGTCGGCCTCTGTCACCGGGCACGTGCAGCCGGTGCCGTGAACAGACCAGAACTCGTCGGCGACGTGCTCGCGCGTGAGCAGCGGGTTGTCGACGACGAGAGCAGTCGTCGTCGCGCGACCGGTCATCAGACCGCCGAAACGGACACGACATTCGCAGTTCTGGTTCGTGCGGCCGGCGGGGCAGATCGGCACCATCCAGACGAGTTCGCCCTCGATGCAGTCGAACTCATCCGATGTGCGCTTGCCCTGCAACCAGGACGTGGCGACGAGAACTTTCATGGCATGCCTCCAGACAGATCGGTGGCACGACATGGTCAGGGTAGGAGGAGCCTCCGACATCGCGCGCTGCCGCGCGACCGGCTCCTGCCCGCTACCCCTTGAACCACCAGAACGCGCAGAGTCCCCAGAACATGACCCACCAGTCCGCCGCGGCATCCGAGCGTGCGCCCGCCGCGTAGGCGAAGAAGGTGAGCAGTGCGGGCGGCACGAACATCGCGATCACGGCGAGCACGACGAGCACGATCGCCGCGACGGCCCACCCCCGCATCCGGTGCCGGCGACGGATGGCGATGATTCCGCACACGAGCGACGCGGCCATGAGCGGCCAGGCGACGACCGTGTACGGAATGACGGGTGCGAGGCTCACCACGCCGAGCCCGAAGGCGATGAGCGGCAGGGCGGGCCCGCGGCGTGCGGGCGGTGGTGCGGGATTCGCGGCGGATGCGGTGGTCTCGTTCGTCGGCGGGGCGCCCTCGGTGGGCCCCGACGGGGTGGTGGTGTCGGGCGAGTTCATGCCCGCAGTCTAGGGAGGGGCGCCCTCGAGCATCCGCCGCGTGCGGTGGTGGCATGCCGCGCGCGCGACGGCGCTGCGACTCGCGGGGCGGATTCCGGAGCGGTTGGCGCGGCTGTAGTCGGCACGAGCGCCGAGCACGAACCAGCGTGGAGCGTCTCGCGCGAATGCGGCCCTACACGCCAATTGATAGCGTGAACGCGCCGGATCTGCTTTCAGCGCGGGACAGCCGCTGTCCGACGAAAGGTTGGCCTTGTCGATCCCAACGTGGCACGAGTTCATGGCTCCGATCTTGCGCGTCATGAGTGATGGTGCGGTGCGAGACCGCAGCGAGATTACAGAAGCCGCCGCCGACGACGTCGATCTCACTGACGCCGACCGCTCGATTACGTTGACCACCGGTCAACCGATGTACGCCAACCGCGTCGGATGGGCGATATCCCATCTGACGAAGGCCGGCGCGCTGTCTCGACCCGAGCGCGGCCGGTACGTGCTCAATGACGCAGGCCGGACGTTGCTTGCCACGCGCCCCGCCGTGACACGATCGGACGTAGAAGCCGTTACCGGCTACCGTCGCGCGCGCACGACCCAGAACATTGCGCCGGAAGCCGTCGAGAACGTCGATTCCCTGAACCCCGCAGAGCTCATCGACCAGGGCATCAAGCAGATCCACGCCGAGGTCAAGGCCGAGCTTCTGACTCGTCTCATGACGAAATCACCAGCGTTCTTCGAGCAGACCGTCGTCGACCTCCTCGTCGCCATGGGATACGGAGGCGCCGACGGGCAGGCTCGCGTCACATCTGCGACAAACGACGGCGGTATCGACGGCGTCATCGATCAGGACACGCTCGGCCTCAATCGCGTCTACGTCCAGGCGAAGCGATACGGGGCCGATAACGCCGTGAACCGTCCGGAAGTGCAAGGCTTTGTCGGCGCGCTCAGTGGCAAGGCGGACGGCGGTGTCTTCATTACGACGGGACGCTTTTCTCCTGGGGCACGTGAATATGCAGAAGTTGTGCCGACCAGGATCATCTTGATCGACGGTGAACGGCTGACGTCGCTCATGATTCGTTTCGGAATCGGTGTTCAGACGAAGCAAACCGTGCGCATCGTCGAGATCGACGAAGACTTTTTCGAGTAAGGGTCGCGCGTGCCATCGCACGCGGAACAGCCGCAGGGAGGCATGAACTGGCTCCGCCGCTCACGCCGGATTGCAACTTGAACGCGGGATAACTGCGAACCCATGACCTGCGACACGCTGCCTGCGAGGCCGCGCGGCCGCCGTGCGCCGGTCCGCGCGCGTCCGTCCCAACGGTCACAACGCGGTTACCGCCCGTCCCTCGGTGCGCGCGTGCTCATGGCTCTCATCGGCGCGGTGTTTCGTCTTGTCCGCCTTGGTGCTCGCCACGATCGTTCCCCTCGTTTCGCGCCGCGGTGCGGCACTGACACCTGTGGATACTCTCCCTGCGTCGCCCGCCCCGCATAGGCTGTTGAGCACTCCGAGCGCCTACGAGCTGTTGCGCAGTCCGAGAGCTAACCTGAACTGACACGGGAGGAGCCGCACGTGGACGAGTTGCTTCTGATTCCTCTCTATTCCCAGAGCGAGGCCGCCGGCATGCTCAACATGCCGCAGTCGACCTTCAACCACTGGGCCACTGGCTACGAGACCGCCTCCGGCAATCGCAAGCCAGGCTTCATCACCGTCGAACGCCCGGGGCGGGGCTACACGGTTCCCTTCGTGGGGCTGGCCGAGGCATGGGTTGTGCGGGCGTTTACGAAGGCCGGCGTGCCGGTGTCGCGCATCCGGCCTGCGCTCGAGAAGATTCGCACCGAAATCGGGATCGAGCATGCGCTCGCAAGTGATCGTCTGAAGACGGATGGCGTGGAGATTCTGTGGGATCTACGCCACGCGAACGCTGACTTCGACGATGACCGCCTCGTGGTTGCACGAAACGGTTCGACCATGTTCGGCGAGGTTGTGCGAGAGCATTTGAAGCAGATCGACTACCGCAATGGCTTTGCCGGCCAGATCCGCATCCCCCGGGCCGACGGCGCCGACTACACGATCGACCCGGCGATCAACTACGGCCAGCCGACCCTCAGCGACTACGGCATCCGACTCGACGACATCATCGACCGGGTACGGGCCGGCGACACGATCGAGGCGGTGGCAGCCGACTTCGATCTGCCGCACGAGACGGTGTCGAACCTGGTGCTGACGGCGGCGTAAGCGCGCGCATGGCTGAGGTGCGGTTCTTCATCGACCGGAGCCTCGGCGACCATGAGGTTCCCGGCGCGCTTCGCGCCGCAGGCTGGCACGTGGTGAGCATGCGAGAGCGGTACGGCAGTGTGACTGCCCAGCGCCTTGCTGACATCGACTGGATTCGGGATGCGACAGAAGCCGGCGAGGTGTTGCTCACCGCCGACAAGGCGATCGCGAAGCGTCCCCTTGAGGCGCGAGCGGTGGTGACCGCTGGGGCTCGTGTGTTCGCACTCGCGAGCAGCCAGCTGACCGGGCAACAGAAGGCGGCGAGACTCCTCGCGCACGAGCGCGCGATCTTCCGGCGTGCGCAGCGCGAAGCCGGTCCCTACATCTTCAGCGTGACAGGGCACGGGCTTGAGCGGCTGAAGTTGTTCCATTAGAGCGGGGCGCCCTCTACAGCTCGCGCGTCACTTCCGGGTGGAAGTAGCTATACAGCCCGCCGTCGATCGGGCGCTCGAACTTCAGCAACATCCGCACGACAGGCAAGGGTTCACCCTTCGCCATTGTGGTCTGCTCGGCGTCATGCGCTGTGGCACGACCCAGGTAGTAGTGCCCGGATCCTTCGGCGTCGTCCTTCTTCACGAAAACGTGGATGTCGACCTGGTTATTGACGATGGCGGCCACTTCCGGCGTCGCCAAGGTTCGTTTGCTGCGGGTGTACCAAAGCAGCGTGTGGGGGTCGAGCAGGGTGTCTTCGTAGGCCGTGCTCGCCGACACGTCGTCGGTCTTATGCAGCGTCACGAAGATGGGGCAGGTCGCGGTGTCGTAGTCGACGCGGTACCCGTAGATCGTCGAGTACATGTTGCTGGTCCACCCAAGCAGGCGGCTCGCATCCTTGCGCGAGTACTGCACGGCGGGGGTGAACGGCTCGCGGATGCCATAGCGGTCTAGCGTGAGTCGCTGGGCCGTGGCGAGCAGGTCGTCGACCGCGCGACGGAAGGCGGGCACAGCCGCGTACGACGACCGGAAGTCGTCGGCGAGCCCGATGGCATCGCCGACGCGAACGGCGGGCGCCGCGGCGCTGTAGCGCACGCGCTCCTGTTGCGTGTTCCATTCGAGCGAGAGCGAGGTGAGCGCACTATTCACGACCGGCTCCGACCAGTCCACCCCTGCCGCCGCGAGCACCTGCGCTGCACTGTCAACCGTGAAGCTCCGCCCCGCGATGAGTTCACGCAACAGAATGGTCTCGTGCAGGCGTTTCGCCGTGAGCACCTCTCCCGACAGCATCGCCAGGTAGGCGAGCTCGCGGTCACTCAGGCCGTGCTCCTCCTTGAACAGCTTGCGTATCAGCTCTGGATACGACCCAGCTTTCGTGGCCAAGATCACGGGATCGACTGACTCGAACCGAAGGAAGTCCTGCAGGGCCGGCATTCGTCCGAGCCGATTGCGCACCGTCTCGATCGCGGCCTTCAGGTTAGGCAAGCTGTCCAGTTGAGCCGTCTGCAGTGACCTCAGCACCCGCTCGTGGGCGATCCGGTCAAACTGCACGCTCGAGAGACCCGCGATGGCGCCGCGCTCTTCCGCCGAGATGAGCGACCGACGGATGGACTCCCGGTTGAGCGAGTCGTCGCCGAACAGGGCGATCGGGATGAGGTAGTTGTTCGCGTAGTTGCCGATGAAGTCGATGACAACGACGTACTCTTTGCCGGGCGCCTTGCGGAGGCCACGGCCGAGCTGCTGCACGAACACGATCGCCGACTGGGTCTGGCGCAGCATCACGACCTGGTTCACGGAGGGGATGTCGACGCCCTCGTTGAAGATGTCGACGGTGAGGATGTAGTCGAGATCGCCCGCCTCCAGCCGGTTCACCTGCTGCTCGCGATACTCGACGCTGTCGTCACCCGTGAGCGCGATGGTGCGAAGGCGCCGGCCACGCAGTTCGCGCTTGTTCAGTTCGGCCGACAGCTGCCGCGCTTCCTCTTTGCGACTGCAGAAGATGAGCCCGCGCGGAGCCACACCCGCCTGGCCGTAGCGCGCGAGGGCACGCATCAGGTGGTCGACGCGATCCGCGGAGAGGAGGCGGAACAGCGGTGTCGCGTCGGTGGTGGTCGTGCCGTCATCGAAGGTGATGTCGGCGACACCGTAATAGTGGAACGGCGACAGCATCTCCTGCTCGAGCGCCGCCCCCAACCGAATCTCGTAGGGCACGTTGTAGTCGAACAGCTCGAACACGCTCGTGCCATCACTGCGTTCCGGGGTCGCCGTGAGGCCCAGCAGGAACGACGGCCGGAAGTGGTCGATGACGCGCCGGTAGGTCGCGGCCGTCGCGCGATGCACCTCGTCGATCAGGATGTAGTCGAAGGCGTCGGGATCGAGGCTCGAGAGCACTTCGGGTCGAGACAGGGTCTGAATGGTCGAGAACACGTAGCGCCGGTCTATGTCGCGCGAAGCGCCGGCGAGCTTTCCGAACTGGTCGGCGGGCGCGCTCAGCACTCGCGCGAACTCGCCCGTCGCGCGGTCGAGAATCTGCTCCCGGTGCGCGACGAATAGCACGCGCTTCGGGTCGGCAGCACGCACATCCAGTGCGGCCAGGATGGTCTTCCCCGTGCCGGTCGCCGAGATCACGAGCCCCCGCCGTTCTCCGGACTCCCTCAGCGCGGCGATCGATTCGAGCGCCCCGACTTGCATCGCGTTGGGGCGGATGAGGTCGTGCTGCGCGGAGGTCGCTCCGGCACTGGCTGCGGAACGTCGCCACGGCGCAGGCGGCATCCATCCGGCGGCGTAGTCCGCGATCCAGTCGAGCGTGAGTGGTGCCGACTTCCGCATCTCGCCGTCGAGCAGGTTCATGAACTGCTCTGCGAGGTCGCTCTCGGTTGCCGCGGTGACGCGGATGTTCCACTCGTGGTTCTTGACGAGCGCGGCTTCGGTCAGGTTTGAGCTACCGAGGATCGCGGTGACCCCGTCGGGTCGGCGGAACACGTACCCCTTCGGGTGGAAGGCGCCGGAAGTATGAATCCGTACCTTGACCCCCAGCTCTTCGAGCGCAAGCAGTTCAAGGAACGCCGTCGGCGAGTTGAAGCCCAGGTAGTCGGACGTCACGATCTCGCCTGTGCCATCGAAGTCGATGAGGGCCTGTTTCAACAGCGCCAGCCCGCCGGCTGACACGAACGCGACCGAGAAGGTGAACGACGATGCGGTTTTGAATTCGGCCCGAAGCGCCTGCAGTACGGTGCCTTGGTCGTTGTTGAGCACCAGGCTCGGGTGGTGCTTCTTGGGTGCATCGAGCGCCTGGTCGAGGTATCCGAAGCCGACATCGCGGCCCAGGTCGCCGTAGACGCCGAAGGGGCTGCCGTTCACAACGCCATGAATCGCTTCTTGATGGATTCGACGGCGGGCAGATCTGCCGGAGCCCACTCGAGCGTGTCGAGGTTCGCGGGTTCAAGCCAGCGCACCTCGGCGTGTTCGGTGAGCGTGACCTCGTCGCCTGACTGCAGGTGGCAATAGAAGGTCGAGAGGGTCACTTCGCCGAACGGATACTCGTGCACGGTGGTGGTGACGTCGTCGCCGACGCGAACGTCGATCATCAGCTCTTCACGGATCTCACGTTCGAGGGCGTCGCGCGCGGTCTCCCCCGGCTCCACTTTTCCGCCGGGAAACTCCCACATGCCGGCCAGGCTCGAACCGTCTCCGCGTTGCGCGCACAGGATGAGGCCGTCGCGAACGATGACCGCCCCCACCACGTTGATCTTCTTCACGGTTCTCCTGGACTTCACGAGCTCACAGCAGCCTATTGGCGGGCCGGCGCGCCGTGGGGTAGGCCGCGCGCCGCCGCGCGCATCTCGAGCCAGCGGTCACCCGCCGACCCGAACCCCGGCATCCGCGGGCAGGTAGCCCCGCAGTTGAAGCCGCCGCCCGTTGCGCTCGAGTACCGCGCCTTCGGGCCAGCGCCGCGCGGTCGCCAGCAGGTTGTCGATGTCGAGCTCCGACACCGGGCAGGTGCACTCCGGGCCGTGCCCCGACCAGAAGGCCTGTGCGAACATCCGCCGGGTGAGCGCCGGGATCTCGACCACGGCCACCGTGGTCGTCGCGCCTCCGGTGGCCATTCCGTTGAATGTGGTGCGGCACGAGCAACCACCCCCGCCTCTGCCGTCGGGGCAGAGCGGTGCCATCCACACGAGCTCGCCTTCGGTGCAGTGGAAGTGGTCGGTGTCGCGCTTCCCTTGCTGTGTGGACGTGGCGACGAGAACCTTCATGACATGCCTCCATACAGATCGGTGGCACGACACGGTCAGGTTAGGGGGCACCGCCGACATCGAAGCCTTCGCTTCAGCGCGCCGAGCGCGCCAGCTCGAGCAGCGCACGAAACGCGCCAAGCGCAGTGGCGATGTCGTCGTTCGAGACGGGGCGGTGCGTGTATCCCGCCTTCGTCTTGATGGAAAGGAGTCGCAGATGCTTTGCTGCATCAGTGTCGGCTGCCTGCAGCAGCTTGATCGACTCCGCGTGGTTGCCACTTGGTGAATACCGCCCCAGGCGGGCTATGCAGATCACGTCGGCGCACGCGATGCTGGCGTGAACCGCCAGTGTGACGAATGCATCCGCGAGCTCAGTGGTGTCGCTCGCGTCATCGCGGAGCAACTCAGCGGCCTCTGCGAATTGCTTCGCCTTCGCCCACCGACCTGCGAGTTGCTCCTCACCTGCGTCGCGCTCTGGGCTCACGCGATCCCGACCTGTCGTCGATACCAAGATCGTTCGCCGTACACGGTGATGCCTTCCTCTGCGATCTCGCGAAGTACGGCCTCGTTCGCGGCGTCCTTCAGTTCGAGCTCACCGTATTCGAGCGGTCTGACATCGTTGCCGGTCCAACGGGATGCCTGCGCGGCCAGCGCCGCGACATCGTCGGGCCACCCCTTCCCCGCCGTCATCGGCCGTACGAGAAGCAGGTCGATATCGCTGTCGGTGCGCATCTCTCCGCGAGCTGCCGAGCCGAAGATGGCTGCGTAGCTCGCCGGATCCGGCCACTGGGCGATCTCATGACGCAGCCGCGCGATCAACTCGTCACGCTGCGCCGCAATGGCGATGATCGCCGGCGCCGCTAGGTGCACCCGATTGAGACGATAGAGAGGCACCGGTGACGATGTGTCGCGCTCAACAATGCCCACCTCAACAAGCCGAGCAAGAGCACGCCGCACCCCTTCGACAGACCCCTTAGCCAGCCGCGCCGTCAACCGCGGCGCCGTGAACCACGCGTCTGCACCCGCGAGCACGTTGAGGATCGGGCCATCGAGAGTTGGCGTGATGACCTCGAAAGGTGTTTGCAAGCGCACATGCCAACTTTACTACGCGCGTACCAACTATTCTACGCTAGCTGTTGTGGCCGACGAAACAAGGTCACCCCGGATGCCCCCCGTACTCGGCATACCGCCCGCATCCGCCCTCCGCGAGGATCGTTCGCAGCACCACCCGAGGAGATCGCACATGCCCGCTGGCGAGTCGGCCGCCACTGAGGCGGAACGCCAACGCGAACTCGGCCGCGCCCACGAAGACGCTGCCCGTGCGGCATACGAGCTGGCCGAGAACTTCATGGCCGCGAGCCGCAGCGAGCGCCGCACCATGCAGGCGCTCGCCCCGCTCGTCACCCATGGCTATCACCTCATCGCCGACCGCCAGTGGCCGGGTAGCCGCCGCGCGCAGGTCGACCTGATCGTGGTGGGCCCGTCGGGCGTGCACATCGTCGACTCGAAGATCTGGAGCGAGGTGACGATCGCCGCCGGCCACGTGTTCCGCGGCGATGCGGATGCCACCGACGAGTTCGACGGCCTGGCCGAACTCGCCTGGAAGACGGAGGCGGCGCTGGCCGAGGTGGGTCTGGCACCCGGCGAGGTGCGCGCGGTGGCGGTGTTCACCGGCAAGAAGGGCATCAACGCCACCGTCAACACGGTTGAGATGGTCGGGGATGCCGACATCGCTCGCCACATCGCGCGCCGCGGGCAGCGACTCACGACCGCCATGGTCGACAAGGTGCACCGGGCAGCACTCGACTTCTTCCCTCCCGTGAGCGCCCCGGCTCCCGTCACCGCGACGGTGCCTGAGCCCGTGCTCGAGTCGCGCCCGGTCGAACTCGACATCGCCGAGCTGCCCACCGCAGAAGAGGTGCAGGCCGAGCTACTCGAGGCACTGCTTGCCCCGCCGATCGAGGAGTGGATGGCGTTCCTGCACCCCGACCAGGCGAAGCTGGTGCGGCGCAGTTTCACCGGACCCGCCCGCATCCGCGGCGCCGCAGGCACCGGCAAGACGGTGGTGGGCCTGCACCGCGCCGCCTACCTGGCACGTTCGCGGCCCGGCAAGGTTCTCGTCACCACCTACGTGCGCACCCTGCCCGTGGTGCTCGGCAGCCTGTTGAAGCGGATGGCGCCCGAGGTGGCGGATCGCGTGGAGTTCGTGGGCGTGCACGCGCTGGCGAAGCGCATCCTCGACGAGCGCGGGGTGACCCACAAGCTCGACGGGCGCAAGGCATCCGAGGCGTTCAGCGCCGCCTGGCGCGACGCCGCACCCCGCCTCTCCCCCATCGAGCCCGAGCGCGACTACTGGAAAGAGGAGGTGGAGAGCGTCATCAAGGGCCGCGGCTTCATCCGCTTCGAGCAGTACGCCGATTGTGCGCGGGTAGGTCGTCGACGCCCGCTCGGCATTGACCAACGTCGTGCCGCGTGGGAGCTTTTCGTCGACTACCAGGCCCGCCTGCGTGCCGCCCGCGTGCATGATTTCGCCGACATCGTGCTGCTGGCCGAGCAGGAGCTGGCCCGTAAGCCGCTCGAGGGCTACAGCGCCGTGGTGGTGGACGAGGCGCAGGACCTGTCGTGCGCGATGGTGCGGATGCTGTGGTCGATCGGTGGCGACGGCGTGGACGCGTTCACCCTGATCGGCGACGGCCAGCAGACCATCTACCCCGGCGGATACACGCTCGCCGAGGCGGGCCTGTCGGTGGCGGGGCGAGGCGTGGTGCTCGACACGAACTACCGCAACACGGCCGAGATTCTGGAGGCCGCCGCGACCGTGGTGGCGTCGGATGAGTACACCGACATCGAGGATGCCGCGGTGCTGCGCTATGAGGCGTCGCGCCCGGTGGCGCGGCATGGCGAGCGCCCCATCCGCGCATCGTTCCCGACGGTTGCCGCCCACGACGCCGCCCTCGTGGCGCACGTGTGCAGGGTGACCGCGTCGATCGACACGGGGCTGGGCGATGTGGGCGTGCTGTGCACCAACAACGGCGACGCGAAGCGCGCGGCCGCCCTGCTGGAGCGCGCCGGCATCCCCACCGTCGACCTGCTCGACTACGACGGCGTGCCCGTGGAGCGCGTGAAGGTGGGCACGATCCAGCGCGCGAAGGGCCTCGAGTTCAAGCAGGTGCTGCTGCCGTGGACACCTGCGGCGCTGCTCACCCCGCCCGCTGCGGCGTCGGATGCGGATGCGGCCCCGTCACACGCCGAGAAGCGTGAGCGCGAGCGCCGGGTGCTGTACGTAGGGATGACGCGAGCGCGGGATGGGTTGTGGGTGGGGTCGGTTGGCGCACGCTAAGTAGATGTAAGGCCGCAACTCGTTCGGCAGCCATTTCGCCAGTGCGTCGTCTAGCCGCCCAAGCTTGCGAGCGATAGCACTGGTGCACCGCGGAGTATCACAATGAACTCACGTGGAGTTCGCGCCACACGAGGCTTTGTCGTCGAGCCAGTAACGTGGGTTTGAAACTTCCCATCCGCAAAGTCGAGGACCGTTAGCTTCTTCTTGAGTCTGGATCCCGTGTACTCACTGAGGTCGAGCATAAATGCTTCGTACTTCTTACCAGCCTCATGAGAATCCGAAACGCTAGCTTCAATCAGATGCAGAAGCCTAACATCCATAAGGTCGGTCAGGAAAGTATACGACGCCGGCGACATCTCTCGATCACGGAAATCAACAAGGAAATAGGTGAAACCCTTTTCCTCAAGACAGAACTGACGAATGGTGGCGAGGGTACCAAGAGTCCTTTCGGCCGACCCAACGTTTGAAGCCATATCCTCTTCGAGTTCCTGCTTCTTCGCCGCACCGGCGTCGCCAGCCGCTTGATTCACATCTTGAACCCCCACAGTTCGGGCCTTCTCTCGGCGACGAGCGCGTTCGAGAGCGCTAGTTGCTAAAACAAGATAGTCGCGCGGAACCGCACCCGACGCGATTACAAGACGATCGAGCGCTTCACTACGGAATACCTGCGACAGGGACGCAATACCAGCACGCTTAGCAAACACATAAAGAACCCCCTCTAGGAATCCCTTTGCTCGCGCAGGGTCCTGAAGCGTGATGTCGAGGTCAATAATCTCAGCATCTTGGCCGGACTGGAGACCCATAGGCGGGGAGGCTTGCCACCACCGAGTCAGATGTTTGATCGAAGCGACTTTGAGCCATGCATGCACATCACGAACCATTCCGTGAAGCAGATCAAGCACGGAAGGCTGAGATGCCCGAGGCAGATAGTAAAAATCATCCAGGAAGACAAATACCGGTCGTTCCGCGATTAGAAGAGCGTCACGCAGGATCTGTTGCGCACGCGGAACCAACGAATGGACCTTCTCCACTTCCGTTGAACTGGCATCGAGCAAACCTTGCACATCATTCACTAGCTTCCCAACCCGCAGAGCCACTTGAGAACCCTCCGGAAGCAGCCGAGACACCTGGATCGCTTGAAGCATTTCAACAAGGACCCAAAGCACGACTCGCTGAGGATCTTCCTGTCGATAGGTCTGGATATTGACCCAAGCAGCTAGCGCACCACTGGCCTCGAGCTGCCGCTTCGTTTCGACCATCAGTGCGGTCTTGCCCGCACCCCGACGGCCGAAGATGAGATGGTGCCTAGCGGCAGAGACTGCCGATATGGTTGCCCTGGCGTCGGCAACATACGCAAGGCTCGGCTGCGCATTCGACACACGGTTGTGGGCACTAACCAGCTTAACCAGCTTCTCGCAGCGTTCATCGTGCACGCTTGCGACCCGTCCACCGGGGTCGCTGGTCGCAATCTCCGCCTCTGCGATCTTGCGAACGATGACATATACCTCGTCATGGTCTAGAGACGCGATTTCAAGCCGACTTGATGCGAGAAGAGCGCGCTCATGGAGCTCGGGCACGACATAGACGATGACATGCGCCTCCTGCGGGAAAGTTCGGGTTTCGACACGTACGATATCTATCCCCTCGGCGGCAAATTCTTTGACAACACGCTTCTCGATAGCCTCGATACTCATACGTATTTACATCCCTTCCCACTCAGATACTGACGCGACTCAGTCGCAAGCAGCTTTGCAAGGCGTTCCAAATCAATCGCAACTTGACGAAAGTCCGAATCGGAAGTCGGATATGCCTCGTAGTCAGCTTCGTTTCTTCGCAGACGTGCATCCTTTAGGTCATTCTGCCATGTTAACTGGTTTGGGAAATCGCCGGGAATATACTTGGGCAACTTGCTATGATCCTGATAATCATCCCCGCCCACCTTAAAGAATACGACCGCTCGCATAGCGTGATACATCGAGTAGTAAAATCGACCGACGGCGGCTCGATTCTGGGCAGGTCGTTTACGGAGTAGCGCCGTACCTGCCGCAAGGAATGAATCTCCAAGATCAAGGCGATCGGCAACCGCCTGGTGTCGAAGATCCTCGATACTCCGCTTCAGGCTCGCCTCGAGATATATGCCTTCCTTCAACCGTTCAAGATGCGCCTTCTCCGCCTGGCTAAGACGAAGCAGCGCGTCTTCAAGAGGCGTACGCGTGAGCATATCCAACTCCCTCCACTCGCCATCATCTCGCATCGTTCTGGGTCAGAACCAACATGGTCGTCAGCGCAACCGAAACTCTTCCGTCTCCGCGTCATATTGAAGGTCCACGATGTCACCCGACATGATCAGCTCGATCGCCTGGTCAATCACCGGCAGCGGCACCGAGTACCACTCAGCGGGTTCGTAGACACGACCGTCCTTGCCAACCTGGCTGACGTGGAGGCGTCGTTCGCTGAATACTCGATGCAGCAGATGTTCGAGCGCCGACGTCTTGAGGTTGTAGGTGCGGTAGCTGGCGACGATTTCAACCGGGGCCATTAGGTAGGTCGGCTCGTGCTCGGCATGGGCAATTCGTTTCTCGACGGGGCCACGTGAGAAGCCGATCTTGTGCAGGTCGGGAACTTCCTGGATCTGCGGGTCATCGCTGAGCGAGCGCAGGACGTAGACGTAGCCGGTTGCGAGGTCATCGGCCAAGATCATCTCGAACTCGGCCGGGACAACGGCCTGGCCGTGGCCCTCGCCCATGCGGATGCCGAGTGACTGCCGGTACATCGAGGACTCAGTGCCGTTCTCGAAGATGATGCGCAGCCGTTCCCGGCGGTTCACGCGAACGGTGGTGGTCTTGTACTCGGTCTCGCCGACATCAGCGATGAAGAGCATCACACCATTGAGGACGAAGAACGCCCCCTCGACGATGTGTTGCATCCCCGGGAACGCCACTAGCTTCGATGCGCCGTTCGCGAGCTCTGCATGCTTTTGCTGGAACAGCGACTCAAACTGCTCGAAGTCCTCTGCCCGCACACGCTGGGCTGCATCGACCGATCCTTCTGGGATCTTACGCCGCGGCAGGTCGGATGTGTCGAGAAGCCCACTGTCGTCATCGAGCAGCCCGAGATCGTCACCTTCGAGGAGGTCATTGAGGGAGGCTGGCGCTTCCGGCTCGGCAAGCAAGCCGAACTCATCCAGGTGCTTGAGCGCAGAAACCTTGTCGTCGTTTGCCAGGATGCCGTCAAGCCGCGCGCCGAGCTTGCGCTCCGCGATCTCTCGGGTGTTCGAACGCGGCGCCCGGCCATGTTCGCGGTAGAACTCGACGATCTCGAGGAACGACCGCTCTAGCCGGTCAGAGCTGGTCAGCTTGGGAGCCTTCTCTGGAGTGTCGAGGAGGCCGTCTTCATCCGAATCGAAGATGCTCTGGAAGTCGGTATCGCTCATGACTCCTGCAACCTCTGTTGGGCTTCGTGCTCGCGCTTCTTCTTGCGCAGGAACAGCAGCGCCTCGGCGTAACGCCTCTCGGTGGGGTCATCACTACGCACGTCGGGCTGGCGCCGGTTGACCTTGGCGAACTGCTGGATCTTCGGCCAGAGCAGCCGCGCCTCTTCCTCGGTGATCTCGATACGGGTAGCCGTGATCGTGTCCTGAATGATGCGCAGCACCTGCGGCGTCACCGACTTCGACAGCACCTCGAAGGCGCGCTGGAACGGGTTGACCTTGTCGATCAGGTTGATGTCGATGTCGTCGATATTGACGAACTTGTCCGACATCTTGATGAAGCGCTTATCCCCGACCTCGCGCACCTCGCCGTTCTTGATCACGGAATCGACGACGACTTGCTGGCGCAGCTCCTCGACCTGGGTCTCGTTGAGGTCGGGATAGCGCTCCCGAATGATCTTCGGGATCAGCACCTTGTTAGTCACCTCGGCGTCGAGGTTGCCCGCTGCCGCCTTTACGAAAGTGTCGTCCTGCAGGATCGTCGCCTTGAGGTCGTTCAAGTCGGTGGCGACGATCTGCTTCACGCGATCGGTCGACGGCTCCTTGAACCCCTTGATCCGAAGCTCCCCCGGCTGCGGCGCGTCGTCGTTGCCGGTCTTGGTCTTGAATGTGAAGTTCGGTGCCAGCACCTGCTCCATGAGCAGGGAGGCCGTGATCGCCTTGAGCATGTTGTTGACCGAAAGCTTCACCTCATCGGTGGTCGCGTCGGGCTGGGCGATGAGGTTGGTGAACTGTGCGTGCTCCTTGCCCGGGCTGTCGCGAGTGACTCGCCCGATGATCTGGATAACCTCCGTCAGCGATGCTCGGTAGCCGACCGTCAGGGCGTGCTCCGCGAAGGGCCAGTCGAAGCCCTCTTTGGCCATGCCGAGCGCGATGATGATGTCCACCGCGTCGCGCTCCTTCGAGGCGACCGAGGTCAGGTAGTGAAGCAGTTGAGCACGCTCCACCTGATCGGTGTCGTCGACAAGATCAGCCACGCGCACAATCTCGTCCGTGTCGCGCCGACGCACCCGAAGAATGCCGTTCTCCTCCTGCGTCGCCACCTCGCCGATGGCGTCGAGGATGAAGCCGACCTCCTCGATCTTGTCCTTGGTGGACTCGCCGCTGTTCACGTTCGGGATGTGGATGATCGTCTTCTTGTCGAGATCGAGGATCTCGTGGATCGCGCTCGTGTAGCGGCCCTGATAGAAGTGGTGCCCGATGCCGAGTGACTTGAGGTGCTCGTAACCGTTGAGCTGGTCGTAGTAGTTGAAAGTGACCGGCGTGAACTTTGCCTCATCCTCCGGCAGCAGCACCGGCACCGAGTCACCCCGGAAGTACGAACCCGTCATCGCCACGATGTTCGCGTCAGATCCCGCCATGACGCCCTTGAGCAGGTCGCCCAGACGGTTGCTTGAGGTGTCCGCCGAGACATGGTGGAACTCGTCGATGGCGAGCACCGTGCCGTCGAACGCAGAGGCGGGAAGCTTCTCGTAGGCGAAACGCAGCGTTGCGTGAGTGCAGACGAGGGTGGCGTCCGGCCCGTTTAGGAAGTCGATGAACTGCTGCACCTTGCCCGACGATGAGCCGGGCGTGCAGAGGTTGTCTTTGTCCTTGATCTCCCAGTCCGCGAAGAAGCCGAACCGGCTTAGATTCGTCGTCGAGAACGATCCGCCGATGGAGCGCTCGGGCACAGCGACGATAACCTTCTTCCGGCCCTGGTTGTAGAGCTTGTCGAGCGCGACGAACATGAGGGCTCGGGACTTGCCCGAGGCTGGCGGCGCCTTGACGAGCAGGTACTGCGCACCACGCTGCTCCCAGACGCGCTGCTGCATCTCGCGCATGCCGAGCGCGTTGGTGTGGACGCTGTTGCCGGTCTGCGCATACGTCACGTCGACGATGTTCGTCGGCTTCATGATCGCGGTCACTTGCGCTTCTCCTCGGCAGTCATCTGTTCATACATACCGAAGAGGTATGACAGGCGCTCTTCGTCATTGTCGAAGCCCCGTTTGCGGTAGACCGCGTCCACGAGCTCGTCCAGCTCTTGGTGGGCCAGGCGAAGGTCATCGGGCATCAGGTCAGGGTCATACAACTCCGCCAGCGTCTTCTCGGAGTGGTACTCACGCACGTCGAGTACGCGAAGCGCAGCCTCGGTGAGCTGCTCCTTGGCTGCGGCAGACAGCGACGGTACCGGGAAGTTGTTGTAGACGATGGTCGCGGAATAGCGGTAGTCGCTCTTGATCTTTCCCCCGACTGCTCTTAGCCAGACCATATGCACCCGTGAAGTCAGGAGTGCGAACACCCATGGTCTCGCCTCATAGACCGCGTTGGCGGCATTAGAGATCACCGACCCTGCATCCAGATATCCGATGGGGATGTACGCGCGACGCTCCGAAGAATGGTTGGGGAGGATGATCGAATCTGTCGCGCGGAAGCGGACCTCACCGAATCTCCATGGCGTATCGGCGAGCTTCTTCGTCGAGGCTCGGTCGCTGCCGGCGCGATGATTTCGAACTTTCTCTATACGTTCGGCGACGATGGGCACACTCATCACGAAATCTACATCCTTGGGCTCGATCCAAAGCGCGAATCGTTCCTTTCCATCGATGAACTCCGCGGCGCCGACATATTGCTTTACCATCGGAGCCAACGTCGGCCACCGATCCAAGAGCTGATCACGCTCTACGACGTCTAGTAGAAGATGACCCCCGTCATTCGGCATGCTCCCGAATGAAACAAGAGGCAGAGCTGACAGTGGTTTGCTTCTCTTTGCAACAAAGATGTTCGGCCCGTCCGCCAGATACCCATTGATGTTCTTGGCCTCGATGCGAACATCGTCGGTGTAGATGTACTTCGCTCCCGACCCCGCACTACGTAGATTGATGACCGCGACGGTCACGCCAGCATTGCGCCTAGCGTTGTTCTCCCACTTGAATGACGTGTAGGTGAACCCGATCTCCAGACCCATGTCGAAAATCGTCGGGAACATGAGCCCGACATGTTCGCCCTGTGCCACAGAGTTTGTCGTTACGAACGCAAGTTCTGCTTTCGTCCCCTTGATGTAGTCGGCACCCTTGACGAACCACAGCGCGATGTAGTCGAGGTTCTTAGAATACGGACGGCCGCCGAAGACATAGTCGTAGTCAGCCTTCTGCTCCTTGGTCTGCACCTTCGCTCCGGCGTACGGTGGGTTACCAATCAGGTAGATCTCGTCCGAGCCATCGTTTGGGCAGACTGTGTTCCAGTCGGTTCGCGCAGCGTTGCCCTGCGTGACCCGGCCCGTCTCCTTCAGGGGGATGAGCGGGATGTTGAGCCTGAACTTCTCGAAGAACTCGCGGTTCATCTGGTGCTTGGCGATCCACAGCGAGAGGATCGCGACCTCCACCGCGAAGTCATCGATCTCGATGCCGTAGAAGTTCTCGATGCTAATCTTCGACTCGGCGTACAGCGTCTGGTGGCGAGGATCGATCTGCGCGAGCCGCTCCATGATAGCGTGCTCGAGCTTGCGCAGTTCCTTGTAGGCGATAACGAGGAAGTTGCCCGAACCACAGGCGGGGTCGAAGATCTTGATCTGCGCGATGCGCCGCAGCAGCGCTTCAAGCTTGGGCGCGCTGTCGAAGGCCGCGTCAAATTGCTCCTTGAGTCCGTCGAGGAACAACGGCTCGATGGTCTTGAGGATGTTCGGCACCGATGTGTAGTGCTGCCCGAGGTCGGAGCGCTGGCCGGGCGTGACGACCGCCTGGAACATCGAGCCGAAGATGTCGGGGTTGATCTCGTTCCAGAGAAGCCGACCGCTCTCCAACAGCAGGTCACGAGCCTTCTTGTTGAAGGCCGGCACCGTGTGATGTTCCTTAACCGTGAACAGGCGCCCGTTGACGTAAGGGAAGCCCGCAAGGTGAGTGGGCTTCTCGGCGGGGTCGGCCGTGTCCAGCGCAGTGAACAGATCCGTCAGGAACTGGCTGACATCCGAGCCATCGAGCTGCGTGAGCGTGCCGACGGCCTCAGTGAACTGCCCCTCCTCGAAGATGCCGGTGTCCTCCGCAAAGAAGCAGAAGAGCAACCGGGTGAAGAAGACGTTCAGGGCGTGACGACCGAGCGTCGTGGTGTTGAGCTCGGGGTTGAGCGCCAGGAGTTCGTCGAATAGCTTCGCCATGCGCTCAGCGGCCTTGACGTCAGCGTGGGCCTCGGCAACGTACTGGGCCTTCTCCATGCCTGCCCAGGGCAGGAAAAACGTGAAGTGCTTGTCGATATCCGAGACTGGGATGGCGAGCGAGTCGTTCGTCTTCGTGTCAACAGCCAGCAGCTCTTCGTAGTCGGTGACGACTACGAAGCGGGTGTTGTAGCGAACCACGGTCGGAGCACTGCGGAGCTCGTCGATCACCGCCAGAAGGTCGTCCGTCGTCTCCTTGAAGTAGATGACGTTCTTCTGGGCAACCTCGGTCGATGGATCGTCGGCGACGTTGAGCGAGCCGTTGCGCAGACGCGTGATGTTGCTTGACGAGCGCCCGTAGGCAGCCAACAGCTCGAAGATGAACTCGCGATCGTAGTGGCTGCGTCCACCGAGCGGCCTGACGCGCTCTTCAACTGACTTCAAGTTCAGACGCACCCAGCTTCCCCTCGTCTCCGCAACCTCCGCACGATGCGTCGCCAACCGCATCCCGATGCTGATCAGAATCAGGACGGGTTAACTTCACGGGTTTAGTATCGCGTGCCAATCCGCCAACCGATGCCACTTCGAGCAGCTGCGGGCGGAGGAGCTGTTCACGCGCAGCATCCCCGAGATCGAGAACGACGACCTGTTCAAGCTGTCGCCGTTCAAGGCGCTCACTAACGACTAGGCGGTCGCCATCGAGAACCTCCTCGATGCGCTGTTCCAGGATCTCGCCGGCGGCACCCGCAACGCGAGCGTGGTGCAGGGCGACCCCGGAACCGGCAAGACGATCGTCGCCATCTACCTGCTCAAGCAGCTCGCCGACATCCGCGACTACCACGACACCGAGCAGCCATCCGAAGACTCGCGCTTCGCCGACTACTTCGTGCCCGAGAACCGCGAGGCGCTGCAGGGCTTCCGGATGGGGCTGGTCGTGCCGCAGCAGTCGCTGCGCGAGTCGATCCAGCGGGTGTTCAAGCGCACGCCGTCGCTGGACGCGCGGATGGTGCTGTCGCCGTTCGACGTCGGCAAGGCGGCCGAGCGCTACGACCTGCTGCTCGTCGACGAGGCGCACCGGCTCGGGCAGCGCGCCAACCAGGCGTCCGGGCCGCTCAACAAGAGCTTCGCCGACATCACCACGCGGCTGTTCGGCCATGACGATAAGACGCGCACCCAGCTCGACTGGATCACCGCGCAGTCCGACCACCGCATCCTGATGCTCGACGCGGAGCAGAGCGTGCGCCCGGCCGACCTGCCCGCCGAGACGACCGCGCGGTGGCTTCGAGACGCGGCGCCTGCGGCGTCGCTCCTCAGCCACCTGTAGTTCGCATCCGGGCAGGCGCCGACTACGTCGGGTACGTGCGGGCGCTGCTGCGGGGCGAGGCTCCGGATGCCGTGGATCTCGGCGAGTACGAGCTGCGGATGTTCGACGACCTCGGTGCGATGCGACGCGAGCTGCGCACACGAGAGGCGGAGTACGGGCTCGCGCGGCTTGTCGCCGGGTACGCGTGGGACTGGCGCTCGCGCCGCGACCCCGCGGCCTACGACATCGAGCTCGACGGCGAGCGGATGCGCTGGAACAGCACCGCGACCGACTGGATCAGCTCGCCCGCATCCGTCGACGAGGTCGGGTCGATCCACACGGTGTAGGGCTACGACCTCAACTACGCGGGCGTGATCATCGGGCCCGATCTGCGGTACGACGCGGCGGCCGGGCGCATCGTCGCGTCGCGCGAGGACTACCGCGACAAGAAGGGCAAAGAGAACAACCCGACGCTCGGGCGCGTGTACACCGACGACGACCTGTTGCGCTACATCGTGAACGCGTACGCGGTGCTACTGACGCATGGGATCCGCGGGACGTACGTGTACGTCGTGGACCCGGGATTGCGGGAGTGGATGCGCGGGGCGCTGGGGTAGTCGCTCAGCGCACGCCCGAGAGCGTTCGGAGATGCTTCTGAACTCGCATCGACGAACACCCGGTGGATCACGGGATCAAGATATCGGCAGCCGCCGACTACTCGGCTTCAGCGTCATCCCATGCGCGCAGAGCCTCGAATGCCACGCTGAGCTTGTTGCCGAGCGCGTGTCTGGCGTGAAGAACGTCGACAGTGCGCAGCCTCGTGTGCGTACCCACCTTGTGCGCCGCAATCTCGCCTGCATGAATGTGCTTCATGAGAGTCGGTCGCGAGATCCCGAGCACATCTGCCGCCATCGTCGTCGTCAGCTCTTCAGGCAGAGTCGTCACCGACACTGCGCCCTGTGCGACGCCGCGAAGCACCTTCGACACGAAATCGACCAGATCCGGCGACAACGACAACTCGCCACCATCCTCCAGCTCGACCTTCAGCCCACGCACAATGCGGTCGTGAGTCTCGTCAGCGAGTTCGGTCGCGGCACGACGCAAGCTCTCGTCGATGAGCAGCGAACCATTGGTGAGAACAGTGGAAGGCATGATCGCTTCAATTCGGTCGGATGTGGTACCGGCTGACGCCGTCCAACGCACTTTACAGATATAAGTGTAACCGAGTGAAGTCTCTGCGTGGATACCGTCTTCAGCCCGCAGTCACGCTGCGTCGCGGTGCCGTCGTGCTCGGAAGATAGCCTCGAGCCACACCTGCCGACGGCTCACCTCGGCAACCGCGCCCGATCCATTCGCTCAATGAGCGCCGGCCGACGCCGATACTCCTCGCGGAGTTCGGGGATCATCCGTTCGCCGTCGGCGACTCCCGCCGCCTGCGCCGTCAGCAGCAGCTCCTTCATGCGCTTCACCACCTTCGGGTACACGCGTGTGTCGGCGACCTTCAGCAGCTCGTAGAGCTGTGCCTCCATCACCGGCAGCACCGCTGCCGGGTCGTGCGGGCGATACGCGTCGACCACCGCATCCCACAGCTGCATCGACGGCGGTCGCCCCTCATCGGCCGCACGATGAGCCTCCTGCCAGGCTCGCGGCACGTCACCCGCATCCAGAAGGTACGCAATCAGTTCGTACAAGACCGGGCGCAGTCGGTCGAGCACGGCCTCACGCATACCCACCCACTCCTGCGCCCCGACCGTCGCCTCCCAGCGTCGGGCGTACCCCGCCGCCGCCCATCGGCCGAAGACCTCCTCCGCAGCCGCGCGCATCTCCGACGGATGCCACTTCTCGAGCAGGTCGAGCCAGCGGTCCGCGCACCTGCGCTGGTCGAATGGGCTGCCCGTCGCCCGCATTCCCCGGTGCGCAAGCTCGATGGAGCGCTCCGGGAAGCCCGCCTCGACCAGCGCATCCGCACCCTCGAGCAGATCGCGTGCGTGCTCATGCTCACCGGTGTACAACGCGACCAGCTGCTGCTCGTCGCGATCGAGCACGGCGAGCCGCCGGTAGTTGTGCAGCAGGGTGTGTCGCCTCCCCCATTCGTCGTCGTTGACGAAACGCTGGGGCCCGCGAACGAACGGACGCGACAACGCGGCCTCCCGCCGCATGAGTCGGCGACGGTAGCGATCCAGACCGTCGACATCCAATGCGATGGCGTAGTCGATCACGTCGATGTGGAAGTACTCGCCGGCCTCACCGAACTGGAACGCGTCCAGCCATGCCACGAGCTTCGCCGCGTCGGGTGGCTCGATGAGGCACAGGCGCGCGTGCAGCCCCAGCAGCTCGTCGATCACGAGCTGGATGCCGCCGTTCGAGTCGTCGGCGCGCATGAGCACGCGGAAGGTGCTCGCGATCGCCTTCCGCACATACGGCACGACGACCCCGGCACCGTGCACGCGCGCGGCGGCGGCGAAGTCGTCGATCCCCTGCTGGGCGCCGCCCACATAGTCGTCGACGACGCGCCAGTTCCACATGTCGGATGCGCGGGTGCGGAACAGCGGAAGGATGCCGTACTGCAGTTCCGCGATCGGGTCGCTCGTCATCCCCTCATGGTGTCGGAACGCCCCCAGCTTCCGCACATCCGAGACCCGTGCTTGAGCGCCGACTCGTGAACCTTCATGCGGCGAATGCGGCGAGCGCGTCGCGGATGACCTCCGAGCGAGTCTTGCCCTCACGCTCCGCGCGTGCATCCAGCAGTGCGAGCTCGTCCGCCGTCAGACGAAGCGCAACTACCTGCGACGGCTCGGCGCCCCGACCAGGGCGGCCCCTCCCCCGCTTCTTGAGCGCCTCGACGTCATAGCAAGCCGCAGACCGATCGCGGGGCATGTCAGTTGCCGGTCGTACCATCACCGCATGATCGACAACGAGTTGCTTCAGCAGGTGCTCCGCCTCGACGAGGCCGCACGGCGCGAACTCCGCGCCGCGATCGATTCGTCGCTTAATGACGGAGACGTTGATCCCGTACTTGCCAGCTTCCTCGACGTGCGAATCGCACACGTCGATCAGAACCCGAATGACCGTTTGACCGTCGACGAGCTCAAGAAGCATCTGCGTGAGACGCGCGACGGCACGCGGGCGAGTTTGATTGCCGAGGTGAGCGGGCTGTCGCGCGAACGGCTCGACGAGGTCGGCGGCGTCGACGAGTAGCGCGAGGTTCGCGCTAGCCTGCGGTCTGAGCAGCGGTGACGTCGTCTGATTAATCATCAACGATCTCACCGGTCCCAATTTTCTCGACCAGTTCGCCGACGAGTTCGGAAAGGGGTGGTGGCGATGAGCACCTTTGTGGTCACCGCGGAACGATCCGGAAAGTGGTGGATACTCCAGGCCGTCGACGCTCCGGGCGCGATCTCGCAGGTCTCCCGCCTCGACCAGGTCGATCAAATCATCGAGGCGATCTCCTTCGTGACCGGCCAGGCCGAAGAGGAGATCAGCGTCGAGCTCCGCACTGTCCTCCCCGCCGAGCACGGAATCCGGTGCGCGTTGAAGTCGAACGACCCACCCGCCATCCGCTGACTATCGCCGCAGGCTCTCTTTCCCATCGCACGCCGGGAACCTGTTGCACGCCAGGAAGATGCCGTACCGACTCTTCCGCTCGACGAGGAGGCCCCGCCCGCACTTCGGGCACGGCTTCGGCGGCGGGCCCGCGGCCACCCCTGTCACCGCTATCGCTCCTCGCTTCAGTAACTCGGTCACGAATTCCGACTCGCGGCCTGCGCGAGCGATCAGCAGCACCGACTTCCTCGCGCGCGTCAGCGCTACATAGAACAGCCTGCGCTCCTCCGCGTACGGGAACGGCTCAGCATCCGGCATCGCCAGGCGCAGGATCGGGTCGTCCTGCTTGATGCTCGGGAAGCCGCCCCGGTCGAGGCCGACCACGATCACGTGGTCCGCCTCGAGGCCCTTCGACTGGTGGATCGTCTGATACGTCACGTCGAGCCGCCGGTCGCGGCGCGGCGGCATGAGCTCGACGCCTCGCCGGTAGCGGCCGAGCACCTTCACGCTCGCGCGCTCGTCGGGGCCAAGGCGCCGCGCGATCGCGTCGAGGCGATCTGCGATCGCGCGACTCGCCGCAGCATCCGTATCTGCCCGCACGAGCGAGATCGGCGACGGATGCGAGAGCGACGAACGCACGTTCTTGCGCAACTGTGCGGGGTTCTTCATGACGAAGTCGCCCGCGATCGTCGACAGCTCCTGCCCGTTGCGGAAGGTGCGCTCGAGGCGCAGCACCTGCCCGCGGCCGAAGGTCTGCTCGAAGCGGGTCATGGCCGAGATGTCAGAGCCTGCGAATCGGTAGATCGACTGCCAGTCATCGCCGACCGCGAAGAGGAAACTGCCAGGCGCCGAAACCAGCGCCGAGATCATGCGTGCCCGCGCATGGCTCACATCCTGGAACTCGTCTACGAGCACCACCCGGTACGGCGACCGCCACGCACCGGACTCGATCGCGTCGATCGCGTCGTTGAGCATGTCGTCGAAGTCGACCTCGCCCGCCGCCTTCAGCCGCCGATCCCACTCCGCGCGGATGCTGCTGAAGAGGTCGAGGAACGTCGACTGACGCCAGTTCGGCATCCCCAAACGCGTCACCGCCACCCGAGCCCGGAGCGCCGTGTCGTCGAGGCGGTTGCTCTTGGCGTGTGTGAGGAAGGTGCGGAAGAGCGTCAGGATCTCGCGGTCGGATAGTAGCGGCTCGCCCGAACCTGTGTGCGACGGGTCGAACTCGGGCACGATGCCGTGCGCTCGGAGCTGGGCGTCGAGCGAGTCGAAGAGGGTTCCGTCGGAGAGCTGGCTCGCCGACGTCTCGATCAACGGCGTGCCGTGCAGCGCGTGTAGTTCCTTCTTCCATGCGCGCGACTCGAGGTAGCCGTCGAAGCTGGGCGGAACCGTCTCGCCCTCGACGAAGGCCCAGTGCTCGTGCCATACCCCCGCGGCCGGGTAGTAGAAGTCGGGGCGGTACTGAGAGTGATGGGCATCCGCCACATCCACCGAGTACGGGTACTCGTATACGACGTCTACACCGCACTGGATGAGCCAGTTAGCGATCGCCCGCTCGCCGGCGCTCTTCACGACGTCGCCGTTGATCGTGTGGAAGCCGATGCGCTTCGTCGTCGGGTCGTAATCGTCGGGGTCGACACTCTGCTCGTCATCGAGCGGCACTCCGAGCACGTTCTGCATCAGCCACCACTTGCTCGCGAACTCACGCGAACTCGTTTTCAGATCGTCGACGATGCTCGACAGGATGCCGAGGCCGTTGTCGGCGTCGAGTCCGGCAGCCGGCCGCGGCTTGCGGCCCGTCGCCTCGCCGATCACGCGAAGGCCGAACGCGTGGAACGTCTGTGCCTCGATCCCCTCCGCGGCGATCCCTGCGGCACTCAGGCGTGTGGTGAGACGCTCAGCCATCTCGTCGGCTGCCGCAGTGTTGAACGCGAGAAGCAGGATCTCCTCCGGCCGAGCGATGCCCTGCCGCACCGTCCATCCGGCCTTCGCGACGATCGTCGACGTCTTTCCCGAACCGGCCGACGCGACAAGCAGCACGCGGTTGTCGAAGCAGACCACTGCACGCGCCTGTTCCTCCGTGAGCGGTGTCCTTTCCACCGACTCGAAGAATGCACGCTGGTCGCGCAGCTCCGCGTCGACGAGCGCCGAATTCTGTGCGGCAACCCAATCCCGCAACGGTTGCGGCGAGGCCATCACGTTCCACGCCTCGCGGTCGATGATCTTGTCGAGCGCAGCGGCGGCCGGTGCCGAGAGCACCGGAATCGTGTTGGTCCGCGACTGATCCCAGGCGCTGATCCACTCCTCGGTCAGCCACCGACGACTCGCCCAAGCCTCGGCAAGCGCAGAACGAAGAGCGGCGAGCCATGCCACCATGCGCTCGTTCGCATTGTGCGCATCGCGATCGGCGAGCACGAACTCGAGCGTCTGGCGGAACTCACGAACTGCCCTCGTCGACATCCCCTGCAAAGGGCGCGCGCCAGGCACGGTGACGGTCCACCAGCGGCCCGCCTTCTCGAAGCGCATCTGGGTGTGAGCCGACGCTTCGATCGACACACGATGGTCGGTGGTGACGACGATGCAGTCGTCGACGACGCTCAGCGCCCCTCGTGGTGCGCGTCCGAAGACACGTGCCGACGCCGAGGGGTGCCAGCTCTTGGTCGGCGCCCCTCGATGCTTCCCGCTCACTCCCCCACGTCCGTCACCGTGTTGCTCAGCGCGGTCGACGCTTGCGCCCGCGGCGGTTCGGCGAGCGCAGCACCAGCCCCAGAATCACAAGCACACCGATACCGGCTACCAGCCACGGGTTGTTCTCGAACATCTTCGTCCACACGCCAAGGGCGGCTCCGATGCTCTCCCAGACGATGCTCCAGGTGTCGCTCTGCATGGTCGAACGCTAGAGGTATCCTCGGACATCGCGGCTCATTCGCAGCCGATCCCGTCACCGTCGCGGTCGAGCTTGCGCGAATAGCCCGGCTGGCCCGCGTAGATGGGGGCCGCTCCGGCAGCCCGAACCGCGTCGCAGTTCTGGTAGAACACTGGCGCCGGGGCAGGTGGTGGCGGCGGCGGGGCAGGTGCCGGCTGAGCGGGAGCGGGCGCCGGAGCCGGCGCGGGCGCGGCCACCGGCGGAGGTGCCGGCGCGGGAGCGACCGGCGCCGGGGCCGGCTCGGGTGCCGCAACGACGGGAGCAGCAGGCGCGAACGCCGACGTCACGGCAGGCTCATCCGGGCACGCCGACAGGATCCGCGCGATCGCGTCGTGCTCGGCCTGTGTCACCCACAGCCCGTACGTCGCCTTCACCGACACCTGCCGCGCCACATACGCACAGCGGAACGACTTCTGCGGGGGCAGCCACGTGGCCGCATCCCCCGCACCCTTGCGCGAGTTCGTCGGACCGTCGACCGCCAGCAGGTTCAGCGGGTCGTTCGCGAGCGACACCCGCTGCGCTTGGGTGAGCTGCTGCGCGCCCGTCTCCCACGCATTCATGAGCGCGACGACGTGATCGATCTGCACGGCCAGCGAGGTCGTGTTGCCGCGCACGAAATCGATGCGCTTGCCCGTGTACGGGTCGGCCAGCACGCCCGACATCACCTTGCACGGACCCTGCTTCACCTCCGGCTCGAGGTCGCGAGCCAGGATGTCGTTGCGTGTGTCGCAGCCGTTGCGGTCGACATCGAGCCAGGCCGTGCCGAACTTGCCCGTGCGGTCGTAGCCGGTCTTCGGTGCACGACCCTTCACCGGCAGCGTCTCGAGCAGCGCGAGCGCCGTCGTGTGCGTCACCGACGCATCCGCGATCACGACCGAGGCGTCATCCGATCCGGTGCGCACCACATCCGGGGCGTCTGGTTCCCCCTCCGCGGTCGGCGTGGCGCTCGGTGTGGCTGTGATCGTGTCGGCCGTCGCAGCCGGAGAAGCGGATGCCTCTCCCGCAGCCGGTGCGTCGGCACGCGGCGGATCGGTGTCGGGGTGCGTGGCGCCGTAGGCGCCGCCACCCATCATGGTGACGACGAGCCCTCCCGCCACCACGAGGGCGGCGAACTTGCGCCCGCCGATGCGGGCCCAGCTGTGGCGACCCGTGAACAGCGAGTACACGCCGGTGACGAGCGCGATGCAGCCGATCATGATGAGGGCGCCGCCGATGCCGCCGCTCGCGATGCCGATCAGCACCAGTCCGCCGAGCAGGATGACCGAGACCCACGACATGAGCGTGAAGCTCGCGAGCCACCGGCGCGCCGGTCCGGGAGCTGCCGAGGCCGTCGACGTCGCGCCTCCGACGGGCCGTCGGTCATCCGTCCAGCTCGCGCCGTTCCAGAACCGTTGCCGACGCGCGTCGTCGGGATCGGGGTACCAGCCGGCAGGGGCCATCGGCGCCTGGGTCATGCGTGCTCTCCTCGGGTGAGATCGCTCTCACGCTAACCACGCGTGCGGGCGCGGGTAACTCCCGCGTTAGTGGGTCAGGGCGCCGGCTGCGGCATCCGCTCTACCCCGGCGCGCGCGACCTCGCGCGCCGCGAGCACCCGCCGGATGCGCCACGCCGCGAACAGCGCCGCCACGCTGATGGCGATGTGCAGCCAGAGGAACGCGTCGGCGAGTCCCGCGCCAAGCAGCACCCCCGCCACGAGCGGGCCGGCCGCCGAGAACGCCGTCTGCAGCGCCGCGATCGTGCCGAGGGTCTGCCCCACCATGCCGCGCGGCGCGAGCGACGCCGTCAGCGGGTTGAGCACCGGGCTGTACATCGTCTCGCCCACCGCGAAGATGCCGTACGTCGTAATGAACATGGCCGCCGCGATACCGGGCGTGAAGTGCGCCACCGACAGCAGCATCCACGAGAACACCCAGATGCCGGCCACCACCATCAGCAGGCTCGCCGCGTTGCGCTTCGCGGTGAGCTTCACCACCACCACCTGCAGCGCCACGATCACGAGGCAGTTCACGGCAGCGGCGGTGCCGATCGCCGACGGGTCGACCGCGAGCACCGTGATCGCGTAGGCGGGCAGCCCCGACTCGAACTGGGCGTAGAAGCCCAGCGCGAGCGTCGTCGTGAGCACCGCGATCCAGCGCAGGGCCGGGTCGGTGAAGATCGTGCGCAGGGCGCCACGCGGCGTGCGGGAACCGGATGCGGTGTCGATCACCGCGATCGCCCCCGTCTCAGCGTCGAGACCCGCGGATGCCACCTCGGCCCCGTCGTCGAGAGCACCGTCGTCGAACGCTCCTCTGTCGCGCGCGCCGTCGTCAAAGCCGCCGTCTGCGGAACCAGCGCCGTGCGCGGCTGCGGCAGCGGCATCCGCTGCTCTCCCGCGCGCGACGCGCCCCGCCAGCGCGATGATCACCGACGACAGCACGAACCCACCGGCCGCCATGAGGAAGCCCACGTCGAGGCCGTCGGCGCGCTCGAGGTCGACCACGAGCCCCGCGAGGAACGCGCCCGCCGCCATGCCGAGCGACTCGCCCGTGAACTTGTAGGCGAAGATCTTGCGGCGGTCGCCGCTCGACGACCACTCGAGGGCGAGCACCTGCTTGGCGGGTACGGCGGCGGCGAGTCCGAGGCCGAACACGAGCATGCCGAGCAGGAAGGTGGTCGAGTCGCCCACGAACACGAGCAACCCCACGGCGACGGCGCCGATGAGCTGCGACACGACCGCGACCAGCACGGGGTCGAAGCGGTCGGCCAGCCGCCCCGCGAGCGGCGCCGCCACGAGGGCGCCGACCGAGAACAGCGAGGCAGCGGCCGCCGCGACGATGACGCCCCATCCGCGGGTCTCGGCCGCGTAGGCGAACTGGTACGGCAGCACGGCGCCCCAGCCGAGCGAACCGATCGACGAGGCGAGCACGAGCAGCTTGGCGCGCATGAGCGTCTCCCTTCGTCGAATGCCTGAACCTGCGCCTTCGACGTCGAAGACTTTGATATCGAAATATTAGCATTCGAACATCCGTGGCACAATCAGGCGCATGGCCCGAGCACCGCAGAGCGCCCAGGAGCAATACCGTCGCGCCGTCGCCACCTACGTGAAGGCCGGCGGTGAGGAGTCGGTGCAGCGCGTCATCACCGCGGTGCAGAGCCTCAACCGCAAACTCGACCAGTGGTACGCGCGGCAGCTCGCCGACCTCGACATCGCCGCAGGCGAGTGGGGCGTCGTCACCGCGCTCGCCAAGGCGGGCGAACCGCTCACCCCGAGCCAGCTGGCCGACCTCAGCAACGTCGCCCCCTCATCCATGACCCACCGCCTCGACAAGCTCGCCGAACGCGGCCTCATCGAACGCACCCCCGACGACAGCAACCGCACCCGCGTGTTCGTGAGCCTCACCGACGAGGGCTGGCAGCTGTTCTCGCTCGCCATCCGGGGCTCGGATGTCGTGGAGTCAGACGTGCTGCAAGACCTGAGCGACGGCGAACGCGGTGAACTCGCGCGCATGCTCGAGGTCGTGATCGCCCGCCTCGACGACGTCGACGCGTAGGGGGCTAGTCGAGCGACCCGCACTGGCCTCTCAGTTGATGCGACGCCGAAGCTCAGCGGCCAACGGCTGCAGTTCGTTGTCGAGAATGTCGACCACGAGCGAGGGATCGATACGGAAATACTCGTGGATCACGATGTTCCGGAGGCCCGCTATCGCAGCCCACTGCACGCCGGGCATCTGAGCGGTCTCCGCGTCGGGCAAGGCCCTCACCGCCTCACCGATTACTGCAAGGTTGCGTAACACTGCGTCGTACGCCATCGCTGCGATCCGCCCATCCGAGTCATCGAGGTGCGGGCGGTAGCCCTGGCAGCGATCGATCGCGGCGAGGATGTCCGTAAAGCGGTCCTGCGCCGAGCGAGTCACAGTGCGACCGCGTCCTTGCGCACCGTCGCTGCGACCGTCTCGCGCAGGAGGTCTTCGGCGACCACGTCGACGCGCACACCCAGAACACGACTGAACTCCTCGCCGATCCCTGCCAGCCTGAGCAGGTCGTTGCCCGCACCGGGCACGAGGTCGACCAGTACATCGACGTCACTGGTCTGGCGAGCATCGCCGCGAGCGACAGACCCGAAGATCCGCGGGTTCGCCGCGTGGTAGCGCTCCAGAATCTCGCTCAGCACGACGCGATTCGATCCGATCATCGCCCGCAGCTCATCGGCGCGCTGACTCACCGAGCTCATGCGCCCAGATTAGCTGGCTAACGCGGATGAATGGAGCGCTGAGCGAGGGCCGACCTGCTCATGGTCTAGACGCCGAGGCCGCGATGCGCCGCCCAGCGCTCGGCCGCGCTCGTCGCGGCAGCCTCGATGAGGGCGTGCAGCTCGGGCCGGTCGGGCACCGCGAACGACACGTAGCCGCCGCGGCCACCCGCGACCGGGCGCCCGTAGGCCTTCGCCGCGAGCGAGCCGTCGGGCAGCAGGCGCACCGTGATCGACTGCAACACGAACTCCTCGCCGCGGCGCGTGTCGGTCCACTGCAGTTCGGCGGGTACGGGCACGTTGAGGGCGAGGGCGGAGACGTCGACCGTCATGGGTTCCATTGTGGGCGACGGGGGCTTCGAGACGCGCCCGCTGCGCGGTCGCTCCTCAGCCACCTCGACACTGCCACCCGCGGCGGCGGCCTCCCCCCTGACGTTGTGAGGTGGTTGAGGAGCGCATCGCCGCAGGCGATACGCGTCTCGAAACCACCACCACAAGCTCTGTTATTTTCAGTGAATGGTGAAAATAGCCACCCTCCGACGCCCCGGCGCCACCCTCAGCTACCTCGACGCCGACGGCCCCAAGCGCGCCCTCGTACTCGTGCACGGGGCCGGCGTCGACAGCGCCATGTACGCTCCACAACTCGACGCCCTCCAGCGCGCCGGACACCGCGTGGTCGCCGTCGACCTGCGCGGCCACGGCGAATCGACGCTCGACGACGGCATCCGGGTCACCGCATCCGAGATGCTCGACGACCTCGCGGCGCTGCTCACGCACCTCGCGCTGCCGAGCCCCGTGCTCGTCGGCCACTCCCTCGGCGGCAACCTCGCGCAAGCGCTCGTGCGCCGGCATCCGCGGCTCGTGGGCGGTCTCGTCGCGATCGACTGCACGTGGAACACGGGGCCGCTCTCCGCCCTCGAACGCTTCGCGCTGCGCTTGGCCGCGCCGAGCCTCGCGCTCGTGCCGGCCGGGCGGCTGCCGCGGTTCATGGCGTCGGCGTCGGCGGTCATGCCCGATGCGATCGTCACGCTCGAGACGATGTTCGCGCGGATGCCGAAGGCCCGCTTTCTCGACGTGTGGCGCGCCACCACGACGCTCGTCGCACCCGACCCCGACTACCGCACACCCGTGCCGCTCACCCTCATCCGAGGCGAGCGCGACCGCACGGGCAACATCGCCACCGCCATGCCCGCGTGGGCGCGAGCCGAAGGCGTCACCGAGCACGTCATCCCGGGCGCCGGACACGTGCCGACCCTCGACGCGCCCGACGCCGTCACCGAACTGCTCCTCGAGGCGGCCCGATGACGGAGCACGACTCCACCGAACGGGCGCAGTTCGTCGACGCCCTCGGCGAGGTGCTGGCGTCGTGGAACCTACCGCACGCCACCGGCCGCGTGTACGGCGCGCTGCTGCTGCGCGGTGAGCCCGCGACCTTCGACGCGCTGCGCGCCGAGCTGGGGCTGAGCGCCGGTTCGGTCAGCACCGCCGTGCGCGAGCTCGCGAGCTGGGGCCTGGCGCGCACGATCCCGCAGCCGCGAAGCCGACGCCTGCTCGTCGAGGCCACCGGCGGGTTCGAGCAACTGCTCGCGGCGAGTCACGAACGCACGCGCGCCTTCATCCGGGTGCTGCGCAGCGGCGCCGCACTGGCCGATGACCCGGTGGCGGCGGGGCGGCTCGACGACGTCACCGGGCTCTTCGAGGCCTACGTCGACGCGGGCGAGCGGATGCTGCAGTCGCGCGGGCGGGCGCAACGCGGGGGGTGAGGCGGTCAGCTCACGCCAGACCGCCGAGCCACAGGCCGAGGCCGGCGAGCGCGGTCGCGACCACGAGCTGCAGCAGACCGTTGAGGGCGGCCGCGACCCAGCGCCGCTCCTGCAGCAGGCGCACCGTCTCGAAGCTCGCGGTGGAGAAGGTCGTGTAGCCGCCCAGGAACCCCGCCCCGAGCGCCCACTGCCACTCGCCGCCGAGCACCCCGGCACCCACTGCGCCGACGAGCAGTCCGAGCAGCAGCGAGCCCGATAGGTTGATCGCGAGCGTTCCCCAGGGAAGCGACTCCCCCATCCGTCGACCGGCGGTGCGGATGCGGATGAGCGAGTCGAGCGCGAACCGTGCGGCAGCGCCCACCCCACCGGCGAGCGCCACCACGACGAACAGCCACGGCGTCATGCCGGCCCCCGAACCGCGTCGGATGCCGACCGGGGCGGCCGGTGCATCGCCGACGCGAGCACGATCCCGGCGAGCGTCGCGAGGGCGCCGACGAGCACCGTGCCGAGCGCGTACGCCGCGCCGAACCCGGCACCGCCCCCGCCGAACAGTGCGGCCGTGTCGGTCGCGAGGGCACTGTAGGTGGTGAACCCGCCGAGGAAGCCCGTTCCGAGCAGCAACCGCAGCATGCGCCGCCGACCGTGATCGGCGCCGCGCCGCGCGAGCGCCTCGAGCAGCAGGCCGAGAGCGAACGCACCCACGAGGTTCGCCGTGAGCACCGCCCACGGCACCCCGCCCGTCGGCGGGATGAGCAGCGTCAGCGCCTCGCGACCGGCCGTGCCAAGGGTGCCGCCCACGAACACGAGAGCGAGCGTCGCGGGCCGCACGAGGGCGGGCGTGGGCGGGCCGGTGGGCGCGTCGACGACGTCGGTGTCGGGATCCGACGGGAGCTGCGGGTCGGCCATCGCCTCGATGCTAGCGGGGGTGGGCGCGGGGGGCCGTGGGGGTTGGTTTCGATACGGCCGCTTCGCGGCCTACTCAACCAGCGGTGCGGGCGGCCGCTTCGCAGCCTACTCAACCAGCGGGGGTGGCGGCGGGGGCGGGGGCGGCGGGACGCAGGGTCGGCGTCCAGCAGCGGGTGGTCACGCCGATCGCATTCCACACGTTGATCGTCACGATGAGCGCGATGAGCGCCGCGAGCTGCTGCTCGGTGAAGTGGGCACGCGCATCCGCGACCACCGCATCCGGAACGTGCGTCTCCGAGAGCCGTGTGATCGACTCCGTCAACTCGAAGGCGGCACGCTCGGCGGCCGTGAAGAACGGCGAGTCGCGCCAGATCGCGACGGCGTCGACACGCTGGCGCGTCACGCCACGCGTCTCGGCGTCGCGGCTGTGCAGGTCGACGCAGTAGGCGCAGCCGTTGAGCTGCGAAGCGCGCAGACGCACGAGCTCCCGCAGTGGGGGGTCGATGCCTGCGCGGTCGGTCTCGCCGATCGCCGCGTCGTCGAGGGCGCTCACGGCGCGCGAGAAGACGGGCGCGAGCGCGTCGAAGTCGAGTCGCTGCGGGATGCCGACGTAGCTGGATGCGGGGGTCGCGTTGTCTGTCATGCCTTCACGCTACGAGCCGAACGGCCCGCTGCTATGGTCCATTCTCATGGCGGATGATTGGGCCGATTTGGGCATCGACCTGCACCTCGCGCTCGACCCGCGCGACAAGGCCGCGTCGCTCGCCGACGGCATCCGCGACGCCGTACGTGCCGGTCGCCTCTCCCCCGGAACCCGGCTACCCGCATCGCGCACCCTCGCGGCCGACCTCGGCCTCGCCCGCAACACGGTGGCCGACGTCTACGGACTGCTCGTGGCCGAGGGATGGCTCACCGCGCGCACGGGCGCCGGCACCTGGGTCGCGGCGCGGTCGGCGCCCTCGCCCGCACGCACAGTGGAACGCCGGCCGAGCATCGCCCGCCTCGACCTGCGGGGCGGCATCCCCGACGCCACGACGTTCCCGCGCGCCGAGTGGGCCGCATCCGTGCGCCGGGCGACGCAGACCGCATCCGTCGACGCGCTCGGCTACCCGCCGCCGCTGGGGTTGCCGCAGCTGCACGAGGTGCTCGCCGAGTACCTCGCGCGGGCCCGAGGCGTGCTCGTCGACCCCGGGCGCGTCGTGACGGGCCGCGGCTTCGCCGACCTGCTCGCCCTCATCGCCCGCACCCTCGTCACGCAGGGCGCCCGCACCGTCGCGGTCGAGCAGTACGGGCACGAGACGCACCGCGGCATCCTGACCGCGGCCGGGCTGCGGCTCGTGCCGATCCCCGTCGACGACGACGGCGCCGACGTCGCCGCGCTCGAGGAGACGAACGCCGACGCCGTACTGCTGACCCCCGCGCATCAGTTCCCGACGGGCGTGCCGCTGTCGCCCGCGCGGCGGGTCGCGGTGACGGCGTGGGCGCGGAGGCGGGGCGCGCTCGTGCTCGAAGACGACTACGACGGCGAGTTCCGCTACGACCGGCGCGCGATCGGCGCGCTGCAGGCGCTCGACCCCGAGCATGTCGTGTACCTCGGCACCGCGAGCAAGTCGCTCGCCCCCGCGGTGGGGCTCGCCTGGGCGGTCGCGCCGCCGCGGATGCTGCACGCGCTTGCCGAGACGCGGCGCACCTTCGGCGCGGGTGCCGATGCGCTCTCGCAGCTCGCCCTCGCCGACTTCATCGCGAGTCACCGCTACGACCGCCACCTGCGGCGGCTGCGGGCCGGGTACCGGCGGCGGCGGGAGGCGCTCGACGCGGCGGTCGCGGCAGGCGCGGGCGGCGCGGCCGGCGCGGGCGGGGCGGGCGGGGTCCCGGCATCGGATGCGGGGGCGCGCGTGAGCGGGCTGGCGGCCGGCTTGCACTGCCTGCTGGAGCTGCCGACGGGAGTGGCCGAGGATGCCGTCGTCGCGGCGGCGGCGGCGCGCGACGTCACGGTCGAGGGGCTCGGCAGCTACGCCGCCGACCCGGAGGCGGCATGCATGACCCGACGGCGCGCCGCCGTCGTCGTCGGCTACGGCGCGCCACCGCAACGCCTCGCCGACGAAGCGATCCGTGAACTGCTCGCGGCAGTCGCATCCGCAGCACGCGCCTGACCGGGCGTCGGCGGCGCCCCGTACCCTCGCACGCATGGGACGCATCCGCTTCGACACCGCAACGACGCTCAACGGCTTCCTCGCCGATCAGCAGCACTCGCTCTCGTGGCTGTTCGCCGTGCCCGGCTCGGACGACGCCGAGCGCGACATCCCGACGCCCGACGCGGCCGTCGACGTGATGGGTTCGCACACCTACGAGTGGATGCTGCGCGAACTCGACATGCACGCGCACCCCGAGAAGTGGGCCGAGTTCTTCGGCAGTACGCCCGTGTTCGTCTTCACGAGCCGGATGCTGCCCGTGCCGCAGGGCGCAGACGTGCGGTTCGTCGACGGCTCGGTGGCACAGCTGCTGCCGAGCATCCGCGAGGCGGCGGGCGACGGCGACATCTGGGTGATGGGCGGCGGCGACCTCGTCGGCCAGTTCTTCGACGCGGGCGCGCTCGACGAGGTGGCGGTGACGATCGCGCCCGTCACGCTCGACGGCGGGGCGTCGCTGCTGCCGCGGCGGATCGAGTCCGACCGGTTGCACCTGGTGAAGGCGTACCCGTCCGGCCAGTTCGTGCGCGCGGTGTACGAGGTGCGGCCGCCCGCGTCATAGCCTGAAGCCATGGCTGCACGCGTGGTGGTGATCGGCGACGCCCTCATCGACGAGCTCGTCGACGACGAGGGCACCGCACATCACGTCGGCGGGTCGGCGCTCAACGTCGCCGTGGGCCTCAGCATCCTCGGCGTGCCGGCGAGCCTCGTGGCGATGGTGGGCGACGACGTCGACGGCGCGCTCATCCGCGGGCACCTCGCCGACTTCGGGGTCGAGCTGCTGCCCACGATCACGCCGCACGGCACCGGCATCGCCCGCTCGGAACGCGTCGACGGCGAGCCGCGCTACAGCTTCAGCGAGTCGATGGTCGGTCGCACGATCGACTTCGACGCGGCCCAGCGCACAGCGATCGCGGATGCCGACATCGTCGCCGTGAGCGGGTTCCCCTTCGACGTTCCCGCCCAGGTCGAACTGCTCGAGAGCGCCGTGGCGGGTCGGCCGCACGTCGCCGTCGACCCGAACCCGCGGCCGGGGATGCTGCACGACGCCGAGGCGTTCCGGCGAGCGCTCGAGGGTTTCGGCGGCATCGCGCAGCTCATCAAGCTCGGCGACGACGACGCGCAGCTGCTGTGGGGCGAGCCGGTGGCCGACGTCGCGCCACGCCTGCTGGCCCGCTACCCCTACGTGCTCGCCACGGAGGGCAAGGCGGGGGCCAGCATCCGCATCGGCGACGCGCGCTGGCGGCATCCGAGCCTGGTGACCCCGGATGCGGTGGTCGACACGATGGGCGCCGGCGACTCCGTCTTCGCCGCGGTGCTGTCGGAGATCGCGACCGTCGGCATCCGCGACATGGACTGGTTCGACACCCTCGAGCGCGCGATGCGCATCGCCGCCGCGACCGTCGCCGAGCCCGGCGCCCTGCTGCGCGTGCCCGCGGCCCACCGAGGTGGCTGAGGAGCGGCGCAGCCGCGTCTCGAAGCCACCGACCGCACCCGCCCCGGCCCGGCCGCCCCACCGTCACCACCCGAGGTGGCTGAGGAGCGGCGCAGCCGCGTCTCGAAGCCACCGGCCGCATCCGCCCCGGCCCGGCCGCCCCACCGTCACCACCCGAGGTGGCTGAGGAGCGGCACAGCCGCGTCTCGAAGCCACCGACCGCACCCGCCCGGGAATGCCCCTCGCATCCGCCGACGTTGCACACCCCGTGAAGAAGATCGGGTTCCTGTCGTTCGGTCACTGGTCGGCCTCGCCCGGGTCGAGCGCGCGCAGCGCCTCGGACGTGCTGCTGCAGTCGATCGACCTCGCCGTCGCCGCCGAAGAGCTCGGGGCGGATGGCGCCTACTTCCGGGTGCACCACTACGCGACCCAGCTCGGCAGCCCGTTCCCGCTGCTCGCCGCCGCGGGCGCGAAGACGAGCCGCATCGAGCTCGGCACGGGCGTGATCGACATGCGCTACGAGAACCCCCTCTACATGGCCGAGGATGCGGGAGCGGCCGACCTCATCGCCGGCGGCCGCCTGCAGCTCGGCGTGAGCCGCGGCTCACCCGAGTCGGTGATCGACGGGTGGCGCTACTTCGGTTACGGCGCCCCCGAGGGGCAGACGATGGCGGATGTGGCCCGCTCGAACACCGAGGTGTTCCTGAAGGTGATCGACGGCGCCCGCTTCGCCGAGCCGAACCCGCGCCCCATGTTCCCGAACCCGCATCCGGGACCCCTCGGCATCCAGCCGCAGTCGCCGGGGCTGCGCGACCGCATCTGGTGGGGTGCGGGCTCCGACTCGACTGCCGTGTGGGCGGCGGAGCAGGGCATGAACCTCATGAGCTCGACCCTCAAGGAGGACGAGTCGGGTGAGCCGTTCCATGTGCAGCAGCGCAAGCAGATCGAGAAGTTCCACGAGGCGTGGAAGCAGGCCGGTCACGAGCGCACCCCGCGCACCTCGGTGAGCCGCTCGATCTTCGCCCTCGTCGACGACCGCGACCGCATGTACTTCGGCGGCGGCCAGCGCGACGAGCACGACCAGTTCGGCCAGCTCGACGACTACCGCGCCGTGTTCGGCCGCAGCTACGCGGCCGAGCCCGACGAGCTCGTCGAGCAGTTGCGTGCCGACGAGGCGATCGAGGCGGCCGACACCCTGCTGCTCACGATCCCGAACCAGCTCGGCGTCGACTACAACGCTCACGTGCTCGAGTCGATCCTCACCCACGTGGCGCCGGCGCTCGGCTGGCGCTGAGCGCCCCGTCACACGGCCGGTCACGCGCAGTTGGTGCGGTTTCGGCCGGGTGGCACCCGCGAAACCGCGCCACCGAGCCGAAACCGCACCAACGACGGGGGTCGGCTCTCCTTCCCAGCGCATCCGAGACCCGCACCGGCCCGCCCCCGAACTGGGCTGGCACGACCCCTTCGCCGGGAAGGGCACGGCTGGCACGCTCGAGGTGTGGATGCGACGACGAGCGACGATCGCGAGATGAACCTGCGCTACGCGGGCACATGCACCGTGTGCGGCGATGAGATCCCGAAGGGTGCGCGCGCCGTCTACTCCCCCGCTGGCCGAAGCGTGCATCACATCGTGTGTCCCGGCCTGGACCGGGGCGCCGCCGGCGCGTCGGCCATGCGCGAGTACGAGCGGCGCAAGGCGCGGGACGACGCGCGCATCGAGGCCAAGAAGCAGCAGGTGCGCGATACCTTCGGCGACGGCTTCATCGGCAAGGTCGCCACCTTTCTGGCCGTCGACGACAGCCCGCGCCGAAGCACGAGCGTCTGGGAGCAGGGCGCCGTCGGGGAAGAGCGGGTCGCCGCGCAGCTTGACACCCTCGCCGAGGTGGGCGTCATCGCGCTGCACGACCGGCGCATCCCGCGCACCAAGGCCAACATCGACCACCTCGTCGTGACCCCGTGGGGCGTCTGGATCATCGATGCGAAGCGTTATCTGGGCAAGCGTCCCGACATCCGCACCGAGGGCGGGCTGTTCGGGATCGGCGGCACGGATGTGCTGACCGTCGGGGGACGCAAGAAGGACGAGCTCGTCACCGGTGCGCTCTGGCAGGTCGCGCGGGTGCGGGCGGTTCTCGGCGACGAGATCGCTGTGCGTGGGATGCTGTGCTTCGTCGAGGCGGACTGGCCGCTTATCGGCGGACACTTCACGGTGCGAGGCGTACGCGTCACCTGGCCGCGGCGACTCGCAAAGGAGCTGCTGCGCACCACCCCGCCGACGGTCGACGTCGACGAGGTCAGCCGCACGCTTGCGGCCACGTTCCCGGCGGCTTAGCGATCCCGGCCCACGGCTGCACGAGTGGCACCGTTTCGGCTCGGTGGCGCGGTTTCGCCGGTGCCATCCAGCCGAAACGGTGCCATCTGCGGCCGCGCTACGCCTCCGGCTCGGGGTCGGTGACCGTCAGGATGCCGCTCGGCGTGTCGAGTGCGGCGAGCGTGCGGCGAGCCGCCTCGTCGATGTGGATGCGCGGATGCGTGGGCAGCGCATCCGGATGGAAGGTGCCGGGCCCGTAGAACTGGCCGTAGCGCAGCACCGTGCCGCCGAACGCGAGCACCGTGCGCTCCAGCTCGGCCACCGCATCCGCCCCCTCGCCGGGCGGCAGCTCCCACGCGACGCTCTGCGCGACGAAGCGCGTGGCACCTGCGGCTCGCGCGGCCGCCAGCAGGTTGCGCGTTCCCTCGACACGGATGCGGGCGTTCGCCGCACGTGACGCGGCCAACTCGGCCACCGCATCCGGCAGGTCGGTCAGCTCGTGCAGCACCAGCTCGGGCGCGAACCCGACGACCGCGCGAGTGAGGGCATCGGCGTCGTAGACATCGGCGACGACCGGCACCGCGCCCTGCGCCGTGAGCGCCTCGGCTTTCGCAGCGGTGCGGGTGAGACCCGCCACCTCGTGCCCGGCGGTGACGAGCAGCGGCACGAGCCGCACCCCGATGACGCCGGTCGCCCCGGCCAGGAAGATGCGCATGATCCGAAGGCTACGCCGCCGGCCACGTGCAGTTGGTGCGGTTTCGGCCGGATGGCACCCGCGAAACCGCGCCACCGAGCCGAAACCGCACCAACCGCGAGTCGTCGGCGACGGCACGGCACCCCGGGGCGTCACGCCGGCCTGGCGGTGGGCCGGTGTCACGAGGCTCAGCGGTCGCCCGGCGTCACGAGGCCCGACTCGTAGGCGAGCACGACGGCGTGCACGCGGTCGCGCAGCCCGAGCTTGGTGAGGATGCGGCTCACATGGCTCTTCGTGGTCTGCTCGGCGATGAAGAGGCGCTCGGCGATCTCGCCGTTGCTGAGGCCCGCGGCGATGAGCAGCAGCACCTCGCGCTCACGGTCGGTGAGCTCGGCGAACGCGGTCGAGGCGGGCGCCCGGCGCGCGGGCGTGCCGACGAACTCCTCGACGAGGGTGCGGGTGACGCGCGGCGAGAGCAGCGCGTCGCCCGCGTAGACGGTGCGCACCGCCGAGATGAGCTCGTCGGGGGTCGCATCCTTCAGCAGGAAACCGCTCGCGCCCGCCCGTAGCGCCGCGAAGATGTAGTCGTCGATGTCGAAGGTCGTGAGCATGACGATGCGCGGCCGGTGCGCCGACACCTCGTCGCCCAGGATCGCCTCGGTCGCCTCGATGCCGTTCAGCGTGGGCATGCGCACGTCCATCAGCACGACATCCGGCCGCAGGCTGCGCACCTTCGCGAGCGCCGCCGCCCCGTCGTCGGCCTCACCGACCACCTCGATGTCGGGCTGCGCGTCGAGGATCGCCACGAGCCCCACCCGGAACATCTGTTGATCGTCGACCACCAGCACGCGGATGCTCACGCGGCACCCCCGGCATCCGCGCCACCGGCATCCGCGGCGTCCGGCGACCCGAGCGCATGCGGCGCCCGCGCCACCACCCGGTAGCCGCCGCCGGGCAGCGACCCGTGGTCGAGCGTGCCGCCCACCGAAGCCATGCGCTCCATCATGCCCCGGATGCCGTGCCCGCCCGGGTCGGCGGAGGTCGCGTCGGCCTCCGCTCCCTCGGTGCCCGCGCTTCGCACCGCGTCGTTCTCCACGGTCAACCACAGCTCGGTGCCGACGCGCTCGAGCCCGACGAACACCTCCGAGCCCCGCGCGTGCCGCACGACGTTGCTGAGCGACTCCTGCGCCACCCGGTACAGCGCGAGCTGCAGCGACGGCGGCGGGTCGCCCGCGGTCGCCTCGGGAGCGAGCGACGCCGTGATGGCGACCCCGGCATCCCGCGTCGCCTCGAGCAGCGCCGGCAGGTCGATGAGCCCCGGCTGCGGCGCGTCGAGCACGCCGTCGCCTTCGCGCAGCACGCCGAGCAGTCCGCGCATCTCGCGCAGGGCCGCGCGCGCCTGCTCGGCGATGCCGTCGAACTCGGCCGTCGCGTCGGCGTCGAGCCCGTCGAGCCGGTAGCGCGCCGAGGTGGCGCGCATGTGCACGATCGACATGCTGTGCGCCACGACGTCGTGCATCTCGCGCGCGATGCGGGCACGCTCCTGTTGCCACAGCACGTGAGCGCGTTCGATCTCGGTCTGCTCGCGCGCCTCGCGCACCTCGACCCGCGCGTCGAGCAGCTGGGCGACGACGGCCGCGGCGAACAGCACGAGCGCGGTCGTGCTCGCCGTGACGATGAGGTCGGCGAACGCCTCCTCGGCGACGGCGCCGAACGCCCCCGTGGCGAAGGCCGAGAAGGTCAGCACGAGGATCGACGCGAGCCACGTCACCGCGCCCACGCCCCAGTAGCCGTGCAGGGCGAGCGCCACGAGCACGCCGCCGAGCGCGATCATGCCGAGCACGGGCATCGGCCACGGCCCGCCCGTCGCATCCGCCGCCGCCACGAAGCCCGACACGGCCGCGAGCTGCGCCACGGCACCCCACCACGGCCGCAGCGCCGCGAGCAGCACGCTGCCGCCCTGCAGAATGCCGAGCACGAACGCGATCGGCACGAACACGTCGTAGAACACCGCCTGCGTCGGGATGCTGACGGCCACAATCACGAACGAGATGACGCTCCAGGTGACCCACCCGGCTGTCGTCAGGCGCCCGCTGCTCGCGCGCGCGCTCGCGCCGAAACCGTCGTTCAGCACCTCGCGCATCCGGTTCACGACGCCAAACTACGCGAGCCGGCCGGTGGTCTCATCCCCCGCCCGTGCGGATTCGCGCCGCACACACCCCCTACCGCGGTAGGGGTGCACTCGACCCCGTGGCGTGATGTGCCGCGCGTCACCTCGCCGTCAGGCTCTCCGTACCGCCGACCGAGCCGGAAGGACCGCAGCCATGACGACGCTTCTCGAGCCGCCCACGAGCGCACGCCGTACGGCGCACACCGCGCCCGCCGCGCCCGTGTCGACCGCATCCGTGTCGACCGCGCCCGTGTCGACCGCGCCCGTCGCGCCGACCGCGCCCGTCGCATCCGCCCCCACCCGCACGCCCCGCGACGTCTCGATCGACGTCGCCCGCGCGTGGTGCCTCGTCGTCGTGGTGGGGCTGCACGCCCTCATGGTCGGCGTGAGCGTCGCCGGCGGCGCGCCCGTGCTCGAGAACGCCATGGACGGCTGGGGCGGGTTCGCCGCCCTCACCTGGGTCGCTCAGGTCATGCCGCTGTTCTTCGTGCTCGGCGGGTTCTCGAGCATCACCCAGTGGACGCGCCTGCGCGAACGCGGCGTTCCGGCCCACGACTACGTCGCCCTGCGGATGCGTCGCCTGCTGCCGCCCGCGCTCGGCGCCATGGGCGTCACCGCGGCGGCGCTGCTCGTGCTGACCGTCGCCGGGGTGCCGGGTGAGGTCGTCGCCGTCGCCGGGTTCCGGATGAGTCAGCCCCTGTGGTTCCTGGGGGTCTATGTGCTCTGCACGGCACTCGTGCCGCTGCTCACCGCCGCCCACCGGGCCGCGCCCCGCCTCAGTGTGCTCGCCCTGCTGGCGCTCGTCGTCGGCGTCGACGCCGCGCGCATCAGCACGGGTGTCGAGGCGATCGGGTTCGCGAACCTGCTCTTCGTGTGGCTGCTCATGCAGCAGCTCGGGTTCCACCTCGCCGACGGTCGCGTCGCCACGAACCGTCGCCCCCTGCTCGCCGTCGCGGCAGCCTCGCTCGGCGCCCTACTCGCGCTGTGCGCGGGCGGCGTGTACCTGTTCGACCTGTACGAGAACCTCAACCCGCCGACCGCGGCGCTCGTGCTGCTCGGGGTGGCGCAGCTCTGCCTCTTCCAACTCGCGCGGCCGATGCTGCGACGCCTGCACCGCATCCGCCCGATCGCGTCGATCGTGACGGCGATCGGCGCCCGCGCCATGACGATCTACTCCTGGCACATGCTCGTGCTCATCGGGCTCGCGGGACTGCTGCTCGTGACCGTCGGCGACGCGCTGCCCGCGCCGCTCACCGAGGCGTGGTGGGTCACCCGGCCGCTGTGGTTCGCCGCCGTGGCGCTCGGGGTCATAATCGTCGCAGCCCTCGCCGGTCGCCGCGAGGCCGCCACCGACAGCGGGCGCTCGGCCCGCCCCACCCCGCTCGCGTCGGCCGTCACCGCGGTGCTGCTCGCCGCAGCCGGCGTGCTGCTCGTGCTGCTGCTCGGCGCCGCCCCGGCCGCCTGGTTCGGCGGGGCGCTGCTGCTCGCGGGGGCGCTGCGCGTCGCCACGCGCTGAGCCCGGCGGCACCGACCCCCTAAGGTGATCGCGTGACCACCGCGCTCGACCAGCTCGCCGCCACCCGCGACCTCCGCGCATTCGCCGCCGCCAACGGCTGGGGTTACGACGAGACCGCCGCCCCACCCGCATCCGTGGGCGTCTGGGAGCAGGTCGCGACCGGCGTCGTGCGCGACCGCGTCACGGGCGAGGGCTGGGAGGCCGGACGCATCACGGGCGGTGACCGCTCGGCATCGCAGGTCGAGCAGCGCGGCGGCTGGACCGTCACGACGACGATCAACGTGTCGACGCCCGAACGCAGCCTCGAACTCGGCTACCTCGCCATCACGCTGCCGCGCCGCGTGCCGAACATGGTGCTCGACGCCCGCAGCAACGACCGCGGGCCGTTCTCGAGCCTGCTGCGTCGCCCCGCCGCGAACCAGCACCTCTCGCTCGAGGGCGACTTCGACACACGGTTCCGGCTCTACGTGCCCACCGGCTACGAGCGCGACGCGCTCTACGTGTTCACGCCCGACCTCATGGCGCTGCTCATCGACGAGACGGGCGACCTCGACGTCGAGCTGCGGGACGACCGCCTCATCGTCTACAAGCCCGACGGTTTCGACCTCAGCGATCCCGCCGTGTGGCAGCGGTTCGAGCGCATCCGCGCCACGGTGGGCGCGAAGACCTGGAACCGCACCGACCTCTACGCCGACGAGCGTGCCGCCCCGCAGCTGCAGTACGACGCGGCGGGCACCGTCGCGGCCGGCGGCACGCGGCTGAGAGGGCGGATGCCGAAGCTCGGCTGGATCCTGATCGCGGCGGGCGCCGGCTTCGTGCTGCTGTTCGGTGGCATCGCGGTGCTCGTGCTGAGTCTGGTCGCCTCGGCTTTCTCCCGCTGAGCACGTTCCCCGCAGACGGGAACGGGCGGGAGGAGCATCCGCCCCTCCCGCCCGTCGTGTGCGCGTGACCGCGCGGGCTACTTCTCCTGCGGATCGCCGCCGAGCGCGCCGACCGCGGGGATCGGGCCACCGTCGTCGGCACCCGTCTTGCGCCAGCGCGCGATGAGGTTGCCGAGGTGGTAGATCAGCAGCGCCGACACCGACGCGATCACGATCGCACCGAGCTGGAAGTCGCCCCATGCCATCGTGAACCCCGCGATGCCCATGACGATCGCGACCGCGGCCGTGTACTGGTTCACCGGGCGCGAGAAGTCGACGCGGTTGTCGACCCAGATCTTGAAGCCGATCACGCCGATGAGACCGTACAGGGCCGTCGTCACACCACCGAGCGCACCGGCCGGGATCGAGTTGATCACGGCCCCGAGCTTCGGCGAGAGGCTCAGGATGATGGCCGCGGCACCCGCGACCCAGTAGGCCGCCGTCGAGTACACGCGCGTCGACGCCATGACGCCGATGTTCTCGCCGTAGGTGGTCGTACCGGAACCGCCGAAGAAACCGGCGAGCGTCGTCGACACACCGTCGGCGATGAGGGCACGGCCCGTGGTCGCGTTGACCGACTTGTCGGTGAGCGCCGCGACTCCGCGCACGTGACCGACGTTCTCGGCGATGAGCACGAGCACGACCGGCAGGAACATGGCGATGACCGACCAGGTTCCGGGCGAGGTGAAGTCGGCGATGTGGAACTCGGGCAGGCCGATCCAGTCCGCCTCACCGACGGCGCTGAAGTCGAGCTCCCCGGTGATCGCGGCCGTGATGTAGCCGACCACGACGCCGAGGAAGATCGAGATGCGTCCGAGGAATCCGCGGAACAGCACCGCGAACAGCACGACGGCGACGAGCGTCACGCTCGCCACGAGGGGCTGGGCGTTGAAGTTGCCCCACGCGGCCCCGGCGAGGTTGAGACCGATGAGCGCCACGATGGTGCCCGCGACGACGGGCGGCATGAGCTTGTCGATCCAGCCGGTGCCGGTGACGTGCGCGATGACGCCGACGATCGCCAGCAGCACGCCGACGGCGACGATGCCGGCGAGCGCCGACCCCATGCCCTGCGACGCGGTCGCGGCCGTGATCGGCGCGATGAACGCGAACGACGAGCCGAGGTAGCTCGGCAGCTTGTTGCGCGTGATCACCAGGAACAGCAGGGTGCCGATACCGGAGAACAGCAGCGTGGTGGAGACGGGGAAGCCGGTCAGCACCGGCACCAGGAAGGTGGCGCCGAACATCGCGACGACGTGCTGAACGCCGATCGCGATCGTCGAGCCCCAGCTGAGCCGCTCGTCGGGCTTGACGATCTCGCCCGGGGCGACCGTTCGCCCGTTTCCGTGGAGTTTCCAGATTGCCATTACGGGGTCCTCTCACCGTCGGCGCGCCGTTGCGCCGTCGGGTGGCGGTTGCGGCGCGTGGTCCGCGTCGCCTGCCGCGGGAGCAGCGGCATTGACGAGATGCTAGCGGTCTGCTGCGTCGCCGTGGGGTGCGATCTCGGCGCGCCCGAACTCGCCCGACCACTCGGATTCGGTCGTGGCGCTGAGCTCGCCGAGGAAGCGGATGACGACCTCGCGTTCCGCAGGCGAGAGGGAGGCCGCCACGCGGAAGCGCCGCGCATGCTCGCGTCCCACCGTCGCCTCGGCGGCCGAGCGCGTCTCGGGATCGATCACGACGGCGAGCGCCCGGCGGTCGGTGGGATGCGCTGTGCGACGGATGTGTCCCCCCGCCTCGAGCCTGTCGAGCAGTTTGGTCGTCGAGGCGCTCGAGATGCCGAGGTGCCGGGCGATGTCGCGGGCGGTGACGGGCTCGCCGCGGTCCGACATGACGATCGCGAGCCGCAGTGCCTTCATGTCGTTGTCGCCGAGACGCATATACCGGCGCGACGCCTCGCTCACGCGCTGCTCCGCCTCGCGCCAGCGGAACATCGCATCCATGACCCGCACGATCTGGCCCAGCTCGACGTCGTCGATGCCCTGCAGTTGCAGCATGCGACCGGCTCGGTCGATGACGCGGGGGTCGTGCAGACGCATCGTGACCTCGGGTTCGGTCTCTTGCGTGCTCACGGACAGTACGTTAGCCTTTCGCAAGATATTTAGCTACGTTTAATACTTACTAGGCTAACTATCTAGGCGAAGCTCAGAAGAGCCGATCACCCAGCTGGAGGACGAGTGGCCGTTGACGACCAGCGCACGACATCCGCCCTCGACGAGGTGGAGCTGCGGCTGCAGCAGTTCGTCGAACGCGGTGCCGTGCGGGCCACGCGGCACTCGCCGCACTACGCCGAACTCTGGCGCACGATGCGCACCGCCATCTCGGGCGGCAAGCGCGTGCGGCCGAGGTTGCTGCTCTCGTGTTATGCCGAGCTCACCCACTCCTCGTCCACGACGGCGGATGACGACTCCGCGATCCAGCTCGCGGTCGCGATCGAGCTGCTGCACACCGCACTGCTCGCCCACGACGACATCATCGACGGCGACGACGAGCGCCGCGGCGCCCCCAACCTCGTCGGCTCGTTCCGCACGGCGGGCCGATCGGCGGGGCTCGGCGAGCAGCAGGCCGGGCGCTGGGGAGAGACGGCGGGCCTGCTCGCGGGCGACCTGCTGCTCACCGCCGCGCTGCGCATGAGCGTGCTGCCGCGCCTCGACGCGCGGCGCGCCGAACGCATCGCCGAGCTGCTCGACGAGAGCATCTTCCGCGCGGCCGCGGGCGAACTCGCCGATGTGGCCTACGCGTCTGCACTCACGACGCCGAGCGCGGCCGACATCCGCGACATGATGGCCGACAAGACCGCCCACTACTCGCTCGAGCTGCCGCTGCGCGCGGCGGCGGTACTCGCGGATGCCGGGCTCGAGATCGAGGAGCGCCTTGGCGCCGTCGGGCGCTCGCTCGGCATCCTGTTCCAGATGCAAGACGACCTGCTGGGCGTCTTCGGCGACCCCGACGAGACCGGCAAGAGCGCGAGCGGCGACCTGCGCGAGGGCAAGCAGACCCTGCTCGCGGCCTTCGCGCGTGACACCCCCGAGTGGCGGGTCGTCGCGCATCGCTTCGGCGACCCCGGGCTCGACGACGCCGGCGCTGAGGCACTGCGTCACGCCCTCGAGGCCTCGGGCGCACGTGCGAGCTTCGAGGAGGAGATCCGCCGCGAGCGCGACCGTGCCGTGCACCTCATCCGGGCCGCCGGTCTGCCCCTCGAACTCGAGAGCGCCCTGTGCCGCGCCGCCGATCAGGCGATGGAGCGCCACGCATGAGGCGCCGCAGCGCGCTCGGCCTCTACACCGAGACGGCGCGTCGCTCGGCGGCACCCGTCATCCGCAGCTACTCGACCTCGTTCGGTCTCGCCACACGCATGTTCCCGGCCCGCTGTCGCGAAGACATCGGCACGATCTACGCGCTCGTTCGGGTGGCCGACGAGATCGTCGACGGCACGGCGGGCGAGGCGGGACTCGACGCGGCCGCGCAGCGCCGGGCCCTCGACGAGCTCGAGGCCGAGGTCGAGCGGGCGCTCGAAAGCGGCTTCAGCGCCAACCTCGTGGTGCACGCCTTCGCCGAGGTCGCCCGTCGCACGGCCATGGAACCCGAGCTGACGCGCGACTTCTTCGCCTCGATGCGCCGCGACCTCGACCCCGTCGCGTTCGATCAGGAGGAGTACCGTCGCTACGTGCACGGTTCGGCCGAGGTCGTCGGGCTCATGTGCCTGCGGGTGTTCCTCGCCGGGCGCACGCTCGCCCCGCGCGACGCGAGCCTGCTCGAGCAGGGCGCCTCGCGGCTCGGCGCCGCCTTCCAGAAGGTCAACTTCCTGCGCGACCTCGGGCACGACAGCACCGAACTCGCCCGCAGCTATCTGCCCGAACTGCGCGAACAGGGGCTCACCGAGGCGAGCAAGGCGGCCGTCGTGGCCGACATCCGCTCCGACCTCGACGCGGCACGCGCCGCGACGCTCGTGCTGCCGCGCGACTGCCGCCGACCCGTGCTGCTCGCGACGGCCTTCTTCGCCGAGCTGCTGCGCCGCATCGAACGCACCCCCGCGGAACAGCTCGCAACCCAGCGCATCTCGGTGCCGAACGCCGTCAAGCTCGCGCTCGCGGCGCGCTGGCGGCTGCTCCCGGTGGGCGGACGCCGATGACGCCGCGCGAGGCGGTCGTCGTCGGCGGAGGCATCTCGGGACTCGCGAGCGCCGCGCTGCTCGCCGCCGACGGGCACCGCGTGACCCTGCTCGAGGCGCACGACGAGTTCGGCGGGCGCGCCGGCTCGTGGCAGCACGGCGGGTTCCGCTTCGACACGGGGCCGTCGTGGTTTCTCATGCCCGAGGTCTTCGAGCACTTCTACCGGCTGCTCGGCACCACGATGGGCGAGCAGCTCGAGCTGCGCGCCCTCGACCCCGGCTACCGCGCCTACTTCGAGGGCGACGCGACCCCGTTCGATCTGCCGGCCGGCTCGGAGCGCGCACGCGCCGCCCTCACCGCGCTCGACCCCGCATCCGCGTCGGGCCTGGCACGCTACCTCGACTCGGCGGGCTCGACCTACGACCTCGCCCTGCGGCGGTTCCTCTACAGCTCGTTCGACTCGGCACGCCCCTTCCTCGACCGCGAGGTGCTCGGCGGGCTGCCGCGGCTCACCCGCATGTTGGCGCGCTCGCTCGACGGCGAGATCCGCGCCCACACGCGCGAGCCGCGGCTGCGACGGCTGCTCGGCTACCCCGCCGTGTTCCTCGGCGGATCGCCGCTGCGGGTTCCGGGCATGTACCACCTCATGAGCCACCTCGACGTCGACGACGGCGTGCGGTACCCGATGGGCGGGTTCGCCGCCGTCGTGCAGAGCTTCGTGCGGCTCGCCCGCGCCGCCGGGGCCGAGCTGCGCACCGGCGCCGACGTCGAGAGCATCCTGACGGTCGACGGCCGCGCCCGGGGCGTGCGCTACCGCGACGACGACGGCATCGTGCGCACGCAGCTCGCCGACCTCGTGGTGACCGCCGCCGACCTGCATCACGTCGACACCGAGCTGCTCGACGCCCGCCACCGCGAACGCGACGCCCGTTGGTGGAACCGCCGCGACCCCGGTCCCGGCGCCGTGCTCGCGATGCTCGGCGTGCGCGGGCGCCTGCCGCAGCTCGCCCACCACACGCTCCTGCTCGCCGACGACTGGGAGGGCGCGTTCGCCTCGGTGGCGTCCACCGCATCCGGCTTCCCCACCACCCCGTCGCTCTACATCGGCATGCCGAGCGCGACGGATCCGGATGTCGCCCCGCCCGATCACGAGAACCTGTTCGTGCTCGTCCCGGTGGCGGCCGACACCACGACCGGCCACGGAGGCGTCGGCGGTGCGGGCGACCCGCGCGTCGAAAGCTTCGTCGACGGCGTCATCGCCCAGATCGCCGCCTGGACGGGCGCGCACGACCTGGCCGAACGCGTCGTCGTGCGGCGCACCGTCGCACCCGCCGACTTCGCGGGCGAGCTGCGCTCCTGGCGCGGCAGCGCGCTCGGGCCCGCGCACACGCTGCGGCAGAGCGCCTTCTTCCGCGCGCCGAACGCCTCCCGCCGGGTCGCGGGCCTGCTGCACGCCGGCGGAAGCACGATCCCCGGAATCGGGGTGCCGATGTGCCTCATCAGCGCCGAACTCGTGCTCAAGCGCGTGCGCGGTGACCGCAGCGCCTCGCCGCTGCCCGAACCGCTCGGGGCGCGCGCATGAGCCCCGTCTACCTGCTGCTGTTGCTCGTCTCGAGCGCCTGCATGGTGCTCATGGACTGGCGCTGGCGGCTGTTCTTCTGGCGGGACGCGCGCCGCGCCGCCTGGGTGCTCGTGGTCGCCGTCGCGTTGCTGCTGGCGGCGGATGTCGTGGGCATCGCCCTCGGGGTGTTCTCGCGTGCGCCGACCTGGGCCATGACGGGCATCCTGCTCGGCCCGGAACTGCCGCTCGAGGAACCCGTGTTCCTGGCCTTCCTCGCCTACCTCACGATGAACCTCGTGGCGATCGTCGAGCGCCGGCCCCGGCGGGAGGTGGAGCGATGAGCTACCTGCTGCTCGTCGTCGGGCTGCTCGCCGTGTCGATCGTGCTGCGCCTCGCGGGGGCCGCTGCGGCGCGCCGACGCGGGAACCGCATCCCGTGGCGCCCCACCGTGCTCGCCGCCGTCGTGCTCGTGGTGCTGACGCTCATCTTCGACAACGTGATGATCGCATCCGGGCTCTTCACCTACGCCGACGCCCACATCTCGGGGGTGCGCATCGGCCTCGTGCCGATCGAAGATCTCTCGTACCCGCTCGCCCTCGCGATCGCCCTGCCGGGCGTGTGGCAGCTTCTCCCCGCGAAGGAACGCCATGTCGACGCGTGAGGCGCTGCTGCCCCGCCTGCTGCTCGCCTCGCGGCCGCTCAGCTGGGTCAACACCGCCTATCCCTTCGGGGCCGCGTACCTGCTCGGCGGCGGCGGGGTCGATGCGCTGTTCGTCGTGGGGGTCGTGTTCTTCCTCGTGCCGTACAACCTCGCGATGTACGGCATCAACGACGTGTTCGACTACGCATCCGACGCCGTCAACCCTCGCAAGGGCGGCAGCGAGGGCGCCCTGCTGCCGCCGCGCACCCATCGCGGCGTGCTCATCGCGGCGATCGTCGCCTGCCTGCCGTTCGTGGCGGCCCTCGTCGTGCTCGGGTCGCCCGCGTCGTGGCTCGTGCTCGCCGTGTCGCTCGTCGCGGTCGCGGCCTACTCGGTGCCGCACCTGCGGTTCAAGGAGGTGCCCGTGCTCGACTCGGTCACCTCGAGCACCCACTTCACGAGCCCCGCCGTCTACGGGCTCGTCGCCGCGGGCGCCACCTGGAACGCGCACGCGGTGATCGCCCTCGTCGCCTTCTTCCTGTGGGGCATGGCGAGCCACGCCTTCGGCGCCGTGCAAGACGTGGTGCCCGACCGGGCGGGCGGCATCCGCTCGATCGCGACGGCGCTCGGGGCCGCCTGGACGGTGCGGCTCGCGATCGCGCTGTGGACGCTCGCGGGGCTGCTCGTGCTGCTGCTGCCGTTCCCGGCGACGCTGCTCGCGCTCGTCGCCGCGCCCTACATCGCGCTCGCCTGGCCGTTCCGCTCGGTGCCGGATGCCGCATCCGCGTCGGCGAATCGCGGCTGGCGGCGCTTCCTGCTCATCAACTACCTCGCCGGCTTCGCGACCACCCTCGTGCTCATCGCGATCGCCCTCGGCGCACGCTGACCCCACCCGAGAACGGAGAATCATGTCCCACGCGGCACCCACACGCACCCGACGCACGCTGCGCATCCTCATCCCCGCGGTGCTCGTGCTCGTGTGGCTCGCGGTCGCGGCGATCGGCGGGCCGTACTTCGGGCGCGTGAGCGAGGTGTCGTCCAACGAGCCGACCGCCTACCTGCCCACCACCGCCGAGGCGACCCAGGTGCAGCAGCGGCTGTCGGACTTCCTCGGCGACGACGCGATCCCCGCCGTCGTGCTCGTGATCGGCGACGGCACGCTCACCGACACGCAACTCGAGCAGCTGCAGACGTGGCCCGACGAACTCGCCGGGCTCGAGGGAGTCGTGGGCGAAGTGAGCCCCGCCATCCCCTCGGAGGACGGCCGCGCCGTGCAGCTCTTCGTGCCGATCGACTCCTCGACCGGTGTCGGCGACACGATCGATGCGCTGCGTGCCGACCTCGCCGAGCTCGCGCCCGACGGCACCGCGGTCTACGTGACGGGGCCCGCCGGGTTCACGGGCGACCTCGTGTCGGCGTTCGCCGGCATCGACGGCATCCTGCTGCTCGTGGCGCTGCTCGCGGTGTTCGTGATCCTCGTGATCGTCTACCGCTCGCCCCTGCTGCCGCTCATCGTGCTCTCGACGAGCCTGTTCGCACTGTGCGCGGCGCTGCTGACCGTGTGGTGGATCGCGAAGGCGGGCATCTTCCCGCTCAGCGGACAGACGCAGGGCATCCTCTTCATCCTCGTGATCGGCGCCGCCACCGACTACTCGCTGCTCTACATCTCGCGGTACCGGGAGGCCCTGCGGCATCACGTCACCCGATGGGATGCGACGCGCGCCGCCATCCGCGGCTCGCTCGAGCCGATCCTCGCCTCCGGCGGCACGGTCATCGCGGGCCTGCTCATGCTGCTGCTGAGCCAGCTCGCGTCGAACCGCGCGCTCGGGCCTATCGCGTCGATCGGCATCGTGTTCTCGATCCTCGCCGCGCTCACCCTGCTGCCCGCACTGCTCGCGCTCGCCGGGCGGGTGGCGTTCTGGCCGCTCATACCGCGCTACGACGCGGCCGACACCTCGGCCGACCCGACACCCACGAGCGGCATCTGGGCGCGCGTGCCGCGCTTCGTCGAGCGTCGCGCGCGGCCCATCTGGATCGTCTCGGTGCTCGTGCTGCTGCTCGCGAGCCTCGGGCTCACCCAGCTCAAGGCCGACGGCGTCGCGCAGAGCGAACTCGTGCTGGGCGGGTCGGAGGCGCGCACCGGCCAGGAGCTGCTGGCCGAGCACTTCCCCGGCGGCTCGGGCAGCCCCATCTCCGTCATCACCGACGAGGCGTCGCTGCAGCGTGTGGCCGAGGTGATGCTGGATGATGCCCGCATCGAGTCGGTCGCGGTCGCGAGCGACGACTCGCCGAGCGGCAGCGTGCCGGTGACCCGCGACGGCATCCAGCCACTCTTCCCGGGTGCTGAGGCATCCGAACCGACGGTGAGCGACGGCGAGGTGCTGCTGCAGGGCACGCTCACGGTCGCGCCCGACTCGGCCGAGGCAGAGCAGACGGTGCGCGAGCTGCGCGAGGCGGTCGGCGACGACGCGGTCGTGGGCGGCACGACGGCGACGGCCGTCGACACCGAGGCCGCGTCGATCCGCGACCGCACGCTCATCATCCCGCTCGTGCTGCTCGTGATCCTGGTGATCCTCATGCTGCTGCTGCGCTCGATCGTCGCGCCCGTGCTGCTCGTGGGCACGGTCGTGCTGTCGTTCGCGGCCACCATGGGGGTGTCGGCGCTCGTGTTCAACCACGTGTTCCAGATGCCGGGGGCCGACCCCGCCGTGCCGCTGTTCGGGTTCGTGTTCCTCGTGGCGCTCGGCATCGACTACAACATCTTCCTCATGACACGTGTGCGCGAGGAGGCGCTGCGCGTGGGCGCGCGCGCGGGCATGTCGCGCGGCCTCGGCATCACGGGCGGCGTCATCACCTCGGCGGGCATCGTGCTCGCGTCGACCTTCGCGGCTCTCGCGGTGATCCCGATCCTGTTCCTGCTGCAGCTCGCGTTCATCGTGGCGTTCGGGGTGCTGCTCGACACGATCCTCGTGCGCTCGCTGCTCGTGCCGGCGCTCGGGCAGGAGCTCGGGCGCGCGATGTGGTGGCCGTCACGGAAGATCGGCGCGTGAGGCCGACGGCGTGAGGATCTGGTCGCTGCACCCGCGCTACCTCGACCGGCAGGGGCTCACCGCGTGCTGGCGGGAGTCGCTGCTCGCGCAGGCGGTGCTCGCGGGTACCACGCGCGGCTACACGCGGCATCCGCAGCTCGAGCGATTCCGCGAGCACCCGGAGGCGCAGCTGCTGATCGGCGCGTACCTCACGGGCGTCGCCGACGAAGCCGACGCGCGCGGATACCGCTTCGATCGCGACCGCATCCGGATGCCATCGGAGGCGGTCGCGCGGCTCGAGGTCACCGAGGGTCAGCTCGCGCACGAGTGGCAGCACCTGCTCGCCAAGCTCGAGGCGCGCAGCCCCGACCTCGCGACGCGCTGGCGCGACTCTGAGCCCGCACCGCATCCGCTGTTCCGTGTGGTGCCGGGGCGCATCGCGAACTGGGAGCGCGCCTGAGCTGGCGCCGGGGTGCCACTCTCCCGGCCCGCCGTCATCGAGACAGGCGACACGACGCAGGCGCGACACACCTGGGGACTCGTCACATGTGGTGGATCTGAGGGGACTCGAACCCCTGACCCCCTGCATGCCATGCAGGTGCGCTACCAGCTGCGCCACAGACCCGGGCTGACTCCGTCGGCGGAGACAACTCGACAAGCTTACATCATCGCGGGAGGCGTCGAACACGCGGGAGAGCCCGTCATGGGTCGGTGATGTCGAGACGCGGCTGCGCCGCTCCTCAATCACCTTGGCGTCGCGAGCGGGTGGGGTCCGTGATTTCGAGACGCGGCTGCGCCGCTCCTCAATCACCTCGACTGTCGAGCTGGTGGGGTCGGTGATTTCGAGACGCGGCTGCGCCGCTCCTCAATCACCTCGACGTTGAGAGCTGGTTGAGGAGGGCGCGAAGCGCCCGTCTCGAAACCAGCGGCCCCCTGCCGCCTACTCGACCGGCGGCGCGGCCAGCTCGAGCGGGATGACGGGCGCATCCTTCCAGAGCCGCTCGAGCGCGTAGTACTGGCGGTCCTCCTGGTGGAAGACGTGCACGACGAGGTCGCCGAAGTCGAGCAGCACCCAGCGCCCCTCGCTGCGGCCCTCGCGACGCAGGGGCTTGGCTCCCGCCTCGATGAGCGCGTCCTCGACGGCTCCCGCGATCGCGAGCACGTTGCGCTCGTTGTCGCCCGTCGCGAGCAGGAAGGCGTCGGTGAGGGGCAGCGGCTCCGAGACGTCGAGGGCGACGAGATCCTCGGCCTTCTTGTCGTCGGCAGCGCGCGCGGCGATGCTCACGAGTTCACGGGCACGTTCGGATGCTGTCACAGGCTCTTTCGGGGTCGGGGGTCAGTCGAGCACGCCCTGCGTGAGCGCCACCACGAGCAGCGTCACGACGACGACCGCCATGCCGGCGGCCGCCACGATGAGGACGGTCAGCGCACGGTTGCTGCGCTTGGGCTTGATGTTGCCGATGATCTCACGCGACGAGGTGTGCGTGCTGACCGCGCGCATCGCCCGCACGGGCTGCGAATCGGTCGACACGACCTGCTGGTCGTCGGGGTCGAGCAGATTGTCGATGTCCGACTCGTCGAGCTGCGCCGGCAGCGCACCCGTCGAGGCGAGGCTCGCGGGCAGCGAGATCGACCCGGTGACGAGCACCTCTCCCGTGCTGCGCACGGTTCCCACGATGAGGTCGGTGTTCGGAACCTCCGGCAGCACGAGGGCGTTGGCTGTCGCCGTGCCGCCGCCCACCTCGCGCTGGAGCGAGCCGGTGGCCGGCTGCGCCTCGTCGTCGAGCTCGGCCTGCCGCGACCAGTGGTTGCGCGGACGCTCCCCCACGGGAGGCTGCGACGACGTCGCGGGCGACTCGGATGCCGCAGGCTGCGGCGCGGCCTCGGGTTGCGCCTGCTGCGGGGCGAGCGGCGGCGCCCAGGCCGGGTCCGGCGGAATGGGGAGCGACGGCGTCTCGTCCGCCGGAGCGGGGCTCGGCGCGGGGACGGGAGCGGCACTCGGCGCCGAGGTCGGCGGAGCCATGAAGGCCGGAGTCGGCGGCGTCCACGCGGGCTCGGGGACGACAGGCTCGGGCGCGGCGGACTCGGACGCCGCGGTGTCGGGTTCCGTCACGGGCGCCGCGGACCCGGTCGCCGGGACACCCGGCGTCAGCCCGCCCCACGGGGGCAGCACGGGCTCGGCGCTCTGCGGCGCGGCCGACTCCCATGCCGGGGTGAGCGGTGCGGCGGGCGGTGCAGGCTCGAAGGCCGCTGGTTGCGGTGTCGGCGCAGCTTCCGGCTCCGTCGTCGGCACGACGGGCACGGCACCGCTCTGTGCACGGAAGAACGCCTCGAGGCTCGCGAGCGCGTCGGTCTGCGGGGCCTCCGGCTCGACGAGCGGCGGAGGGGTCGCGGGGGTCGCCTCAGCGGCGGGAGGGACGGGCGGAGCGGATGCGGCATCCGGCTGCGGCACGAAGGCCGCAAGCCACGACGGGGTCGCACCCGTCTGCGGCTCGGCCACGGGCGCGGCCGACGCTCCGGGGGCCGGGTTCGCGGGGGCCGGGGCCACGGGAGCGGGGTTCGCGGGGGCCGGGTTCACGGGGGCCTGGTCCGCCTGCGGCGCCTGCGCCTCGGTCGGAGCGTCATCCACCGGTGCGGCCGCCGGCATGCCGAGCGGCGGGGCGACGACCGGCTGCTGCGAGGGAACGTACGGCGCCGCCGATGCCGGGGGTGCGGGCGAAACGGGTGCCTGCGACGCCTGCTGCTCACGCTCCTGCTGCTCGCGCAGCGCGCGCAGCTCGCGACGACTCATGCCCTCGCGGTGCGTCACCGGCGGAGCCGACGCGACCGGCGGCACCGACGCGACGGGCGGAGCCGAGGGCGCGTGATCGGGCCGGTTCTGCGTGCGGTAGTCGAGGTCGGCGGGCTCCGCGGCAGGCGGCCAGTTGTGGCGCGCCGCGCGGCGACCCTCCGGACTGAAGTCGCGGTACCGGAACCCGGCCTCCGCCTCCTGCGCGGTCGCGGGCGGGGTCGTCGGCTGGGCAACGGGTGCGTCGTACTGCGGAAGCGGGGCGCGCCCCTGCGTGACGTAGTTCAGCGGCTCGGGAGTCGCATCCGGTGCCACGGGCACGGGCGACACGGGCGCATTCGACGCACCGCTCGCGTGCTGGTTCTGAGACGCGGCGGCCTCCGCGGCGCGTGCGGCCTCGGCCTCGCGCTCCCGGATCTCACGCCGGGACAACGGCTGATCCTGGTAGGTCGTCATGTCGTAGAACTCCGATAGAGGTGGTGCTTGGAGATGTACTGCACAACACCGTCGGGGACCAAGTACCACACCGGGTAACCCCGGCCGACTCGCTCACGGCATTCCGTGGAGGAGATCGCCAGGGCGGGCACTTCGAGCGAGCTTACGCCAGCCTCCGGCAATCCGCGAACGTCCAGGGCATGTCCTGGGCGAGATACCGCCACAAAATGTGCCAACTCCCAGAGTTCTCCCACGTCCTTCCACTGCAGGATCTGCGCCACGGCATCCGCGCCCGAGATGAAGAACAGCTCGGCGTCGGGACGCTGCGCCCGCAGGTCGCGCAGGGTATCGATCGTGTAGGTCGGGCCCTTGCGGTCGATGTCGACGCGACTCACGGTGAATCCGGGGTTGGATGCGGTGGCCACGACCGTCATGAGGTACCGGTGCTCGGCCTCGGTCACGTCGGACTTCATCCACGGCTCGCCGGTCGGCACGAAGACGACCTCGTCGAGCTGGAAGGTCTGCTGAACCTCGCTCGCGGCCACGAGATGGCCGTTGTGAATCGGGTCGAAGGTACCGCCCATCACGCCGATACGCGGTCGGCGTGCGGCTCCTTCGCTCACGTGTGTGAGCCTAGTGGGCTGCGCCGCTCGGTCCGTGGCTGACGTGGCCGTGGTCGTTCGGGTCCTGGCCCGCCGTCTTGTCGGCGTGCCGGTTGGTGACATCGCGGTAGCTGTAGGTGACGAACGCGAGCACGATGAAGATCGCGGCCGCGATCGCAGCGAACACCCACGGGGGCGCGACGAGGGGCGCGAGTTCTTCGTGGGTCTCAGCGAGGAGCGTGCTCAGCATGCCACCGAGTCTAGCCGGATGCGGCGCCTCAGCCCCGCACCCGCATCATCCGCGCGTTTGGCCCTCGCCGCGCACGATCCACTTGGTGCTCGTGAGCTCGGGCAACCCCATGGGTCCGCGGGCGTGCAGCTTCTGCGTCGAGATGCCCACCTCGGCGCCGAAGCCGAACTCGCCGCCGTCGGTGAACCGCGTCGAGGCGTTGACCATGACGACCGCCGAGTCGACCTCCGCGAGGAAGCGGTTGGCGGTGGCCATGTCGTTCGTCACGATCGACTCGGTGTGGTGGGTGGAGTAGCGGCGGATGTGGTCGAGCGCGTCGTCGAGGTCGTCGACGACCTTGACGTTCAGGTCGAGGCTCATGTGCTCGAGCGCCCAGTCGTCGTCGCTCGTCGGAAGCGCCTGCGGGTAGAACTCGCGCGTGCGCTCGTCGCCGTGGATCGTCACGCCGTTCTCGGTGAGCGCCTTCAGCACGGGCGGCAGCAGACGCTCCGCGGCATCCGTGTCGACGAGCAACGTCTCGAGGGCGTTGCACACGCTCGGACGCTGCACCTTCGAGTTGACGGCGATCTCGGCGGCCATCTCGGCATCCGCTGTCTTGTCGAGGAAGACATGCACGACGCCCGCGCCCGTCTCGATCACCGGCACCTTCGACTCGCGCACGACGGTGTCGATGAGGTTCGCCGAACCGCGCGGGATGAGCACGTCGACGAGGCCGCGCGCCTGCATGAGCTGCGTCGCGCCGTCGCGACCGAACTCGTCGATCGTCTGCACGGCATCCGCGGGCAGGCCCACCGAGGCGAGCGCCTCCTGGATGAGCGCCACGAGCACGCGGTTGGTGTTCTCGGCGGCGGTGCCGCCGCGCAGCACGACCGCGTTGCCCGACTTGAGGGCGAGGGCGGCGATGTCGATCGTGACGTTGGGGCGGGCCTCGTAGATCGCGCCGACGACGCCGAACGGCACCCGCACCTGGGTGAGCTGCAGGCCGTTGGGCAGGGTCGAGCCGCGCAGCACCGTGCCGACCGGGTCGGGCAGGGCGATGACGTCGCGCGTCGCCGCGGCGAGCCCCGCGAGGCGGCTCTCGTCGAGACGCAGGCGGTCTTGCAGCCCCTGCGACATGTCGTTCTCGCGCCCGTTCGCGAGGTCGAGCTCGTTGGCCGGCAGGATGCGGTCGGCGCCCGCCTCGACCGCCTTTGCGATGGCTTCGAGGCCCGCGTTCTTCTGCGAGGTGGATGCCTGCGCGAGCGCGATGGATGCGGTGCGCGCGGCGGCGAGCTTGTCGTCGAGGCTGCGAGACGTCATGCCGCCGATCCTATCGACGCTGCCGCATCCCCTCGCCGCCCCGGAAAGCGACTCGGCGCCCCTGATCCTTTCGGGGCGCCGAGTTCCTAGCTGGAGCTACGAGCACAGTCAGGGGCGGGGGGCGGGCTCGAACCAGGTGCCGGTGGGGTCGCCGGCGAGGGCCGCGGCGACGTTCGCGGTGGAGGCGAGCAGCACGGCGGTTCCGGATGCGGCGGCGAGCTTCGCGGCCGCGATCTTGGTTCCCGCTCCCCCGGTTCCGACGCCCGCGACGCCGATGTCGCCGATGACGACGTTCGAGAGGTCGTCGCTGAACGGCACGTGCGGAATCGCCTCGGCGCCCGGCTCCTGCGGAGGGCGGGTGTAGAGGGCGTCGACGTCGGAGAGCAGCACGAGCAGGTCGGCGCCGATGAGCTCCGACACGAGCGCGGCGAGGCGGTCGTTGTCGCCGAAGCGGATCTCGTGCGTCGCGACCGTGTCGTTCTCGTTCACGATCGGCAGGATGCGAAGGTCGAGCAGCCGCTCGATCGCGCGCTGGGCGTTGCCGCGGTGGGTCGCGTTCTCGAGGTCGCCTGCCGTCAGCAGCACCTGCCCCGCGACGATCGCGTAGCGACGCAGCGACTCCTGGTAGCGGTAGATGAGCAGGTTCTGGCCCACGGCCGCCGCGGCCTGCTGGGTCGCGAGATCGGTGGGGCGGGCGTCGAGACGCAGATACGGCATGCCGCTCGCGATCGCGCCCGACGACACGAGCACGACCTCCGCGCCGCGCGCGTGCGTCGCCGCGAGCGCGTCGACGAGCGGCTCGATCTGGCCGACGTTGGGGCCCGAGATCGAACTCGAGCCGACCTTCACCACGACACGTCGCGCATCCGCCACCGCGGCCCGCAGCGACTCAGGACTCACCGACCCTCCCCCGGTTCGAACACCTCGACATCGCCGTCGTCGGGCGCGTCGTACTCGTCGTCGTCGGCCCACAGCCCCGCCTCGCGCTCGGCGTCGAGCTCGGCGCGCGCGGCCGCCTTCGCGTCCATGCGCTCGTGGTAGGCCTCGCGGCGCTGATTGCGCGTGGCACGACGGTTCTCGTCGAGACGCGCGTCGGTGCCGCGCGGGGAGGTGATGAGTTCGGCGGTCGAGGTGAGCGTGGGCTCCCAGTCGAACACCATCTCGCCGATCTCGACGGTCGATCCGGGCACGGCGCCCTTCTCGAAGAGCTGCTCCTCGACGCCGAGCTTGGCGAGCCGGTCGGCGAGGTAGCCGATCGCCTCGTCGTTGGTGAAGTCGGTCTGCTCGACCCAGCGCTCGGGCTTGGCGCCCACGACACGGTAGATCGGCTCGGTGCCGCCGAGCACCTGCACCTCGAACTGCGCCTCGTCGACGGCGCGGGGGCGGATGACGATGCGCGCGGGCGGGGGCGTCTCGGCCTTCGCCTTCCGGTCGGCGTCGACGAGCTCGCCGAGCGCGAACGAGAGCTGCCGCAGCCCCTCGTGGCTCACGGCCGAGACCTCGAACACGCGGTAGCCGCGCTGCTCGAGCTCGGGCCGCACGAAGTCGGCCAGCTCCTTGCCGTCGGGCACGTCGACCTTGTTGAGCGCGACGAGCTGCGGGCGCTCGAGAAGCGGCGTCTGCCCCTCCGGCACCGGGTAGGCGGCGAGCTCGCCCAGGACGATGTCGAGGTCGGAGAGCGGATCGCGCCCCGGCTCGAGCGTGGCGCAGTCGAGCACGTGCAGCAGCGCCGAGCAGCGCTCGACGTGGCGCAGGAACTCGAGCCCGAGCCCCTTGCCCTCGCTCGCGCCCTCGATGAGACCGGGAACGTCGGCGATCGTGTAGCGGGTATCGCCCGCCTCGACGACGCCGAGGTTCGGGTGCAGCGTCGTGAAGGGGTAGTCGGCGATCTTCGGCTTCGCCGCCGAGAGCGCCGCGATCAGGCTCGACTTGCCGGCGCTCGGGTAGCCCACGAGCGCGACATCCGCGACCGTCTTGAGCTCGAGCACGACATCGCCCTCGAAACCGCGCGTGCCGAGCAGCGCGAAACCGGGAGCCTTGCGCTTGGTCGTCGCGAGAGCCGCGTTGCCGAGACCGCCCTGACCGCCCGCGGCCACCACGAAGCGCATGCCCGGCTCGACGAGGTCGACGAGCTGCTCGCCCTCGGGCGTCGAGACGACGATGCCGACGGGCACCGGCAGCACGAGCTCCTCGCCCTGGTAGCCGGAGCGGTGGTCGCCCATGCCGGGGCCGCCGTTGCCGCTCGAGCGGTGCGGGGCGCGGTGGTAGTTCAGCAGCGTCGTGACCTGCGGGTCGGCGAGCAGCACGATGTCGCCGCCGTGCCCGCCGTTGCCACCGTCGGGGCCGGCGAGCGGCTTGAACTTCTCGCGACGCACCGAGACGCATCCGTTGCCGCCGTGCCCCGCACGCAGGTGCAGCGTCACCTGATCGACGAAGGTCGCCATCCGCTGCTCCTGTTCTGCACTGTCTGAAAAAGCAGCGAAGGGCGAGCCTCAGCCCGCCCTTCGCAGAAAGATGATCGCCGGGCGACTACGCCGGGACGACGATGTTGACGACCTTGCGGCCGCCCTTGGTGCCGAACTCCACAGCGCCCGCCTCGAGAGCGAACAGCGTGTCGTCGCCACCGCGCCCGACGTTCACGCCGGGGTGGAAGTGGGTGCCGCGCTGGCGGACGATGATCTCGCCGGCCTTCACGACCTGGCCGCCGAAGCGCTTGACGCCGAGGCGCTGCGCGTTCGAGTCGCGACCGTTACGGGTGGACGATGCGCCCTTCTTGTGTGCCATGTCTCTTCAGCCCCTGCTTACTTGATGCCGGTGATCTTGACGCGGGTGAGCTCGGAGCGGTGGCCCTGGCGCTTCTTGTACCCGGTCTTGTTCTTGAACTTCTGGATGACGATCTTCTTGCCACGCTCGTGGCCGATGACCTCGGCGGTCACCTTGACCTTGGCCAGCGCCTTCTCGTCGTGCGTGATCGTGTCACCGTCGACGTAGAGAACGGGGGTGAGCTCGATCTTGCCGCCCTGCTCGGCCTGGACGCGGTCGAGCACGACGACCGTGCCCACCTCGACCTTCTCCTGCCGACCACCGGCGCGCACAACTGCGTAAACCACGGAATGTCCTTACGTTGGAATGAAGTCTGCCGCTTCACCGGAGCCGCGGAGGCCCGAGAAGCGTGGGGTATCGAATGCGGGTCGGAAACCCGCAGACACCAAGGGTCAAGAATAGCCGACGCAGCGGCATCCGGCAAACGCGGGCGCGGTCGTGCCCGCCCCCCTGCTCAGAGGCGCGCGCCGCGGCGGATCGCCCACTGCGCGAGTGCGACGAGCATGACGAGCGGGGCGAGCGCGACGACCGATGAGAGGATCCCCGCGAACGGGGTGTACGGCAGCGCGCCGGCATCCGAGAAGCGCAGCCCGAACACGATCACGCCGTAGACGATGTTGACGAGCACGGCGAACACACAGCCCACGGCCGCCGCGACGAGCGCCTTCGCGAGCACCAGCATCACGCGGTCGTCGGAGCGCACCGGCCAGATCCAGAGCACCAGGAAGATGCCGATCGCCTTCGGGAGCACACCCGCGAGAAACTGCGACAAGTAGACGCCCAGGATGTTGCCGTCGCCGCGGAACGCGAACGACTCGACGAGGCCGACGAGCATCTCGATCACGAGAACGACGGCCACCACGGCGGCCGTGATGAGGGCGGGGCGCGCGCTGCGCTCCTTGGTCGTGCTCGGGGCGGCCGGGGCAGTCTCTGTCATGCGGGCTCCTATGATCGCGACAGCGTCTGCGTGCGAGCCTACGCCCGAACGGAGGGAATCTCGATGATCCTCATCGACGAGCCGATCTGGCCGAACCACGGCACCGTGTGGGGTCACCTCGTGTCGGATGTCTCGCTCGACGAGCTGCACGCCTTCGCGCGCCGTGCCGGGATGCCGGAACGCGGCTTCGACAACGACCACTACGACTACCCGGTGGAGCGCCGCGAGCAGCTCATCGCCCTCGGTGCGGTGCCCGTGACGGGGCGTGAGCTGTTGCGGCGGCTGCAGGCGGCCGGGTTGCGCGTGCGCCAGCGCGACAAGCGCTGACGGCAGGTCGAGGTGGCTGAGGAGCGCCCGCGGAGCGGGCGCGTCTCGAAGCCTCCGAGGGTGACGCTGGCCGAGCAGCCCCCGCATCCGCTCCCGCTCCCGCTCCGCGCAGCCCCCGCATCCGCTCCCGTTTCAAGGAGTCGGGCAACCCATCTCAAGGAGTCGAGCACTACGCGGCACGACGTGCGCCACAACACCCGTCATCAGCCACACGGACTCCTTGAGATGGGATGCCCGAGTCCTTGAGATGGGATGTTCCCGCGCGTGGGGCCGGGTGCGGCGGCAGCGCAGCGCTATTGCGCGGCGTCGGGGGCAGCGCTGCGCTATTGGGCGGCGTCGGGGGAACCGGCGGCCGAGGAGGCACGGCGGGAGCGGCGACCGCGTCCCTGGCCGGGCTTCTTCGGCTCGGGAAGGGCGTCGAGCACCGAACCGAGCACGACATCCGGGTCGACCACGGGGCGCGGCTTCTCGCTGCGCACCGGCTCGATCGGGATGTCGAGGATCTCGACGGGCGCCGCAGCGACCGCCTCCGCGATCTGCGCGGGCTCGGGAGCCGCATCCGCCGCCTCCGCCTGGGCGTCGTGGTGCACGGTCTTCGCCGCGATCTTGGCGAGCGCGTTGCGCACGTCGTCGGTGATCTCGTGCGTCGTGGGCTTCGGGGCGGATGCCGCTGCACCGCCGCCGTTCCCGTTGCCGCCGCCGTTGCCGCCGCGTCCGCGACGACCACGCGAGGAGCCCTGCTGCGGCTCGGCCTGCGAACCGCGGTGCTTGAACACCGGGTCGTGGTGCACGATGAGGCCGCGACCGGCGCACGTCTCGCACGTCTCGCTGAACGACTCGAGCAGGCCAAGGCCGAGCTTCTTGCGCGTCATCTGCACGAGACCGAGCGAGGTGACCTCGGCCACCTGGTGCTTCGTGCGGTCGCGCGAGAGGCACTCGACGAGCCGGCGCAGCACGAGGTCGCGGTTCGACTCGAGCACCATGTCGATGAAGTCGACGACGATGATGCCGCCGATGTCGCGCAGCCGCAGCTGGCGCACGATCTCTTCTGCCGCCTCGAGGTTGTTCTTGGTGACGGTCTCTTCGAGGTTGCCGCCGGAGCCCACGAACTTGCCCGTGTTGACGTCGACGACCGTCATCGCCTCGGTGCGGTCGATGATGAGCGAGCCGCCGGAGGGCAGCCACACCTTGCGCTCGAGAGCCTTCTCGATCTGCTCGGTGATGCGGTGCTTGTCGAAGCTGTCGACCTCGTCGGCGTAGATCTCGACGCGGTCGAGCAGGTCGGGCGCCACGGCCTTCAGATACTTCTCGATCGTCGCGCGCGCGTCGTCGCCCGCGATGACGAGCTTCTGGAAGTCCTCGTTGAACACGTCGCGCACGATCTTGAGCAGCAGATCGGGCTCCGAGTGCAGCAGCGCGGGGGCCTGCTGGGTCTCGACGGCGCGCTCGATCTCGGCCCACTGGGCGGTGAGCCGCTGCACGTCGAGCGTCAGCTGCTCCTCGGTGGCGCCCTCGGCGGCGGTGCGCACGATGACGCCCGCGTCATCCGGCAGCACCTCCTTGAGGATCTTCTTGAGGCGCGCGCGCTCGGTGTCGGGCAGCTTGCGGCTGATGCCGTTCATCGAGCCGCCGGGCACGTACACGAGGTAGCGGCCGGGCAGGCTGATCTGGCTCGTGAGGCGGGCGCCCTTGTGGCCCACCGGGTCCTTCGTGACCTGCACGAGCACGCGGTCGCCGGGCTTGAGCGCGAGCTCGATGCGGCGCGGCTGGTTCTTGGCGTCGCCCTCCGCATTCGCGGCGGCGGCGTCCCAGTCGACCTCGCCCGAGTAGAGCACGGCGTTGCGACCGCGCCCGATGTCGACGAAGGCGGCCTCCATGCTCGGCAGCACGTTCTGCACGCGACCCAGGTAGACGTTGCCGATGAGGCTCGCGTCCTGCGCGCGCGCGACGTAGTGCTCGACGAGCACGCCGTCTTCGAGCACGCCGATCTGGATGCGGCCGAACTTCGAGCGCACGATCATCTGGCGGTCGACGCTTTCGCGGCGCGCGAGGAACTCGGCCTCGGTGATGACGGGACGACGACGCCCGGCATCCCGCCCGTCGCGACGGCGCTGCTTCTTGGCCTCGAGGCGCGTGGAGCCCTTGACCTTCTGCGGCTCGGTGATCGGCTCGGGCTGCTTGCGCGGCTGGCGCACCTTGGTGGTGGTGTTCGGGGCGTCGTCGCCGTCGCGCGGCGCCTCGCCCGAACGGCGGCGGTTGCGGCGGCGGGAGGAACCCGAAGAGGCGAGCTCGTCGTCGTCGGGCAGCGCCGGCGTGCCGGAACCCGGGGGCGGCGGCGGGGGCGCCTGGAACAGCAGCGAGAACGGCGAGGCCGGAACGAGCGGCTCGGATGCGGCGGGCTCGGATGCGGCGGGCTCGGATGCGGCGGGCGTCGCCTCGGTCTCGGCGGGCTCGGTGCCTTCGGCCTCGACGGCCTCGGTCGACGGGGTCTCGACGGCCTCCGCCGCGACGATCTCCACCGTCTCCGTCTCGACCGACACCTCAGCCGATTCCGGCTGATTCTCCGTCGGATCGCCGGAAAGGTCCTTCTTCTTCTTCACCATCGCTGGTGTGCTCCTTGGCGGAGACGGCCGCGCCGGCCTCCGGGTACTCTCGTGCGGTCCCGCCGGAGCGGGACGCCAATCCTTCCATCTGGGTTCGCGATGCCACCTCGCACAGCGGCGGTGACTCGCTCGCGCTCTCTCACAGCGCCCGTGCCCTCTCACGACACGGAACGGAACTGGCTATCCGTCTGGGTGCGGTCCCGACGCGGCGGGAGCATCCACTGGCCCGGGTGTGCCCGGTCAAGCTCTTGGTCGTGTCGCCCATCGGGGCGACTGGCTCGATTATCGCATGAGATACCGTTTGCGGCATTTCCTCACGCCCGGCGTGGCAAGATCGTGCGCATGACGAGCGCCGCCGCCACGGTCGACGAGACCACCGCATCCGCCCCGGCTCGCCGGCCCGTCGAGTGGATCTTCGCGTGTTGGCTCATCGCGGCAGGCATCATCGGCGAGATCGCGGCGTTCGCCCTCACCGTCGAGAAGTTCCACCTGCTGCAGAACCCGGATGCGCAGCTGAGCTGCAACGTCAGCGTCTTCGTGCAGTGCAGCGCGAACCTCGACTCATGGCAGGGGTCGGTCTTCGGATTCCCCAACCCCATCGTCGGCTTGGTGTGCTGGATGGCGCCCATCGTCGTCGGCGTCTCGCTGCTCGCCGGCGTGCGGTTCCCGCGGTGGTACTGGATCGTCTTCAACGCGGGCGTCGCCGGGGCGATGGTGTTCGTGCTCTGGCTCGCCTACCAGTCGATCTTCGACCTGCTCACCCTGTGCCCCTACTGCGTGCTCACCTGGGCGGTGACGTATCCGACGTTCTTCGCCGTCACGTTCCGCAACATGGGCGAGGGCGTCTTCGGCGCGGGCGCACGCCGCGCGGGACGCGCACTGCTGCCGTGGGTCGCACCCATCAGCATCGTGTTGCTGCTCGTCGTCTTCGTGATCGCCCAGTCGCGGTTCCCGGTGATCCAGAGCCTGTTCTGAATCGCCCTCTAGACTCGTCCCGAGGTTTTCAGCGTCCTCTTATCCCGACCCGTCAGGATCCACCCGTGACCAATGCGCCCCGGCCCACCAAGAACCAGCGCCGTGAGGAGGCCCGTGAGGCCGCCCGCGCGGCCCGCGAGAAGCAGCTCCAGCGTCAGAAGCTGCTCAAGTGGCTCATCCCGACCATCGCATCCGTCGCGATCCTCGCGATCGTCGGCGGTGTCGTCTGGGCCGTCATCGCGTTCCAGCCGCCGCCGAAGAAGGAGGCGGGCCCCGAGAACATGATCAGCGACGGCATCCTGTTCGAGTCCGACGGCGACGGCGGCGTGCAGTACGTGTCGACGGCCGCGATCAAGAAGGGCGCCGACCCCGAGCCGACCGAACCGCGTGAGGGCCTGCTCAACATCCAGACCTATGTCGACTTCACCTGCCCCGCCTGCAGGAGCTTCGAAGAGGCCTACTCCTCGTCGCTGCAGCAGCTCGTCGCCGAAGGCGTCGCCACGCTCGAGGTGCACCCGGTGGCGATCCTCGACCACCAGTTCACGGGCCGCGAGGTCTCGACCCGCGCCAACAACGTCGGCGCGTGCGTCGCCAACTACGCGCCCGAGAGCTTCCTCGACGTGATGGCCGCGATGTTCGCCCAGCAAGCGCAGGAGCGCACGGCCGGGATGAACAACGGCGCCCTCGTCGACGTCGTGCACAGCGCCGGGCTCGAGAACGACGAGGTCGACGCGTGCATCACGGGCGAGAGCTTCACCCCGTGGGTGACGGCGGCGACGCAGCGCTCGGGCGTGCGCCGCACCCCGACGATCGTCATCAACGGCACCGTGTGGGACGCGCAGGCGATCGACTTCCAAGCGTTCCTGAGCGCCGAGCTCGCGAAGCTGCCGACGGCCGACGACGCGCCGAGCGAGTAGGCGAGGGACGCTGGTTTCGAGACGCGTCGGACCTTCGGTCCGGCGCTGCTCACCCAGCTGAGCGCGGCTCCTCGAGCAGGCGCTCGCGCAACTGCTCCTGCTCGGCACGCGAGATGCCGAGACCGACCGCGTAGTACTGCTCGATCGTGCCGAACGCGGCGTGCATCGTGTCGAACGCGGTGTCGAGGTAGCTGCGGTCGACGCCCAGCACCGGCACGAGCAGCTCGCGCGGCGCGCCGTGCGCCTCGAAACGCTGGAAGAGCGGCTCGAGCGCGGGCAGCAGCTGCTCGTTGGTGAGCAGGTACTCGCGGTAGACGTCGTCCTCCGACACCCCGAGCAGGGTCAGCAGCGCGGCGGTCGCCCACCCGGTGCGGTCCTTGCCGGTCGTGCAGTGGTAGAGCACGGGCAGGTCGTCGTCGTCGAGCAGCAGGCGGGAGAACGTCGCCAGGCCGCGGCGCGCGCTCGGCAGCGTGATGAACTCGCGGTACGCCGAGCGCATCGCTGCATCCCCGCGCCCCGACTCGAGGAACTCGAGCGCCCGAGCGGGCTCGCGGAAGAACGCCTGCATCTGGGCGGGCGCCGCGACGCTCGAATCCTCGAGCACGTCCTCGATGAGGCTGCGCACCCCCTCGAGCACGCGGTCGGGCTGGTTCTCGCGTTCGAGCAAGGTGCGGAAGTCGACGACGCTGCGGATGCCGAGAGCGACCACGGCATCCGCATCCGCCTCATCCAGGCGATCGAGCGCCGTCGAACGGAACAGCACGCCCGTGCGCACCCGACGCCCATCGCGCGTCGGCCAGCCGCCCGCGTCGCGCAGGTTCGGCAGCGTCGCGAGCACGATGGCCTCGCCCGGCCCCGACAGGCCGGGCATCAGCCGACGGGGAACCAGAGGGCGAGCTCGCGGGCGGCCGACTCGGGCGAGTCGGAACCGTGCACGAGGTTCTGCTGCACCTTGAGCCCCCAGTCGCGGCCCAGGTCGCCGCGGATGGTGCCCGGCGCGGCGCTCGTCGGGTCGGTCGTGCCGGCGAGCGCACGGAAGCCCTCGATCACCCGGTTGCCGGCGACGCGCATCGCGACGACCGGGCCCGACTGCATGAACTCGACGAGCGGCTCGTAGAACGGCTTGCCCTCGTGCTCCTCGTAGTGCGCCGCGAGCAGCTCGCGGTCGGCCTGCAGCAGGCGGATGTCGACGAGCTGATAGCCCTTGGCCTCGATGCGGCGCAGGATCTCACCCGTGAGGCCGCGGGCCACACCATCCGGCTTCACGATCACGAGGGTCTCTTCGATGTCGGTCACGGGGCATCTCCTTCTTCGGGGGTTGCGGACGGTTCGGTCGGGGTCGCAGCGGATGCGGTGGCCTGCTCGGCGAGCCACGCGGCCTTCCGCCTGTCGATCTGGGTGCCCTTCACGTAGCAGTACACCCAGAGGGCCACGAACGCGGCGCCGACGAGATACATGGTCGGTTCGAGCAGGCCGGTGAGGATGATCGCGAGCTGCAGCACGGCGCCGAGCGCGACGCCCCACCTCCAGCGCTGAAGGCCCGCCACGACGACGAGCACGACCATGAACGCGCCGCCGTACACGAGGGCGAGCCAGTCGGGGTCGAGGCGGTCGAGGCCGAACACGACGAGCGCGGCGAAGAACAGCATCGCCGCCTCGAGGCCGAGCGTGATCGAGAGCAGGGTCTCGGTGAGGCTGCGTTCCCGGCGGATGCGCGCGGGCCGCTCGGCGGGTGCGGCCGCGGTCACGGCTTCCACCCCTCCGCCTCGGCGAGCACGAGCGCCTCGCCGACGAGCGTGATCGAACCCGTCACGACGACGGCACGGCGCGGCGACTCGGCCGCCCAGGCGCGCGCGGCGTCCATCGCGTCGGCGAGGGCGTCGTGCACGTCGACGGCGTCGGGCATGATGTCGTCGCGCACGAGCTCGGCGAGCTCGTCGGCGGGGATCGCACGCTCCGAACCCGACTGCGTCACCTCGACGCGGGCCGCGACGGATGCGAGCTCGCGCACGATGCCGTGGGCGTCCTTGTCGGCGAGCACGCCGAGCACGATCGCGTACTCGTCGAAGTCGAAGTACTCGCGCAGAGCGGCGGCGAGCGCCGCCGCCCCGTGCGGGTTGTGGGCCGCGTCGACGAGCACGGTCGGTTCGACACCCACGAGCTGCAGACGACCCGGCGAGGTGACCTGCCCGAGGCCCTCGGCCACGACATCCGGGTTCAGCGCCACGGTGCCGTCGCCGAGGAACGACTCGACGGCCGCGATCGCGACCGCCGCATTCTGCGCCTGATGATCGCCGTAGAGCGGCAGGAAGATGTCGCTGTAGCGCCCGGCGCGACCCCGGATGTCGACGAGCTGGCCGCCGACGGCGACCGTGGTCGACTCGAGCGCGAAGTCGACGCGCTCGATCGCCAGGTGCGCCTCGTCGTGGACGGCCGCCGAGCGCAGCTCGTCGAGCGCCTCGATCGGCTGGATCGCGGTGACGACCGAGGCGGCCGGCTTGATGATGCCGGCCTTCGTGCGCGCGATCTCGGAGATCGTCGAGCCCAGACGCTGCGTGTGGTCGAGCGCGATCGGGGTGAACACCGCCACCTGACCGTCGGCGACGTTCGTGGAATCCCACTCGCCGCCCATGCCCACCTCGAGCACGACCACGTCGACGGGCGCGTCGGCGAAGCACGCGAAGGCGAGCACGGTGAGCGCCTCGAAGAACGTGAGGGTCTCGTCGCCGTCGGCCGCGAGCTCGGTGTCGACCATGAGCAGGTAGGGCTGGATGTCGTCCCAGTTGCGCGCGAACGCCTCGTCGCTGATCGGCTCGCCGTCGATCATGATGCGCTCGGTGACGCGCTCGAGGTGCGGACTCGTGAGCAGGCCCGTGCGCAGCCCGGTGGCGCGCAGCAGCGACTCGATCATGCGGCTCGTCGAGGTCTTACCGTTGGTGCCCGTGATGTGCACGACGGGGGCCGCACGATGCACATCGCCCAGCAGCTCGACGGCGCGACGGGTCGGCTCGAGACGGGGCTGCGGGGCCGCCTCCCCCACGCGGCCGAGCAGCTCCTCGTAGGCGGCGTCGGCGGCGCGACGGAACTCGGCCGCCTCGGCCTCCTCGTAGGGGTCCGGCTCGTCGGCACTCATGCGCGCTCCTTCCGGCATCCGTCTCCCGAATCAAGGAGTCGCGCAACCCGAATCAAGGAGTCGGTGTGACTGGTGATGTGCATGTCAGCTCCTGAGGCTGTTCCGGCCGCCCAAGTCCTTGAGATGGGTTGCTCGAGTCCTTGATTTGGGAGCGCGGGGTGACTCATGCGCGCTCCAGCTCGATCGTCACGGTGGAGGCGTCGCCGACCGGCGTCGCTCCCCCCTCAGCCTCACGCGCCACGAGGCTCGTGGCAAGCGTCTCGGAGGCGATCAACTCGCGGTGCGCCTCGATCGCGGCTACGGCATCCGCGTCGCCCGCGAGCGCCAGGCGGATGCGGTCGGTCACCTCGAGCCCGGCGTCCTTGCGGGCCTGCTGCACGGCACGCACGACGTCGCGCGCGAGCCCCTCCGCCGCGAGCTCGGGGGTCACGCCGGTGTCGAGCACGACGAAGCCGCCCGACGGCAGGAAGGCGATCGCCGCCGCCTCGTCGGCGACGGTGAGCTCGAGCTCGTACTCGCCCGCCTCGAGCGCGACGCCGCCTGCGACGACCGCATCCGCATCCGCCGACCAGTCCCCCGCCTTGGCGGCCTGGATCACGCGCTGCACCTCCTTGCCGATGCGCGGCCCGAGAGCGCGCGCATTGACGGTGAGGCGTCGCGTGATGCCGAAGTCGGCGAGGCTCGACTCCTGAAGCGGCACGAGCGCGAGCTGCTTCACGTTGAGCTCGTCGCGGATGATGTCGGCGAAGCCCTCGAGCGCGGCCGCGTCGGGCGCGACGACCGTGAGCGTCGCGAGCGGCAGGCGCACCCGCAGCTTCTGCGCCTTGCGCAGCGCGAGCCCCGAAGACGCGACCTCGCGCACGCGGTCCATCGTGCGCACGAGCTCGGTGTCGATCGGGAACTCGCGAGCGTCGGGCCAGTCGGTCAGGTGCACGCTGCGCCCGCCCGTGAGCCCCTGCCAGATCTCTTCGGTCACGAGCGGCAGCAGCGGCGCCGCGAGCCGCGTCACCGTCTCGAGCACCGTGTACAGCGTGTCGAACGCGTCGCGGTCGTCTCCCGCCCAGAAGCGGTCGCGGCTGCGGCGCACGTACCAGTTGGTGAGCACCTCGGCGAAGTCGCGCAGGGCCGCGGCCGCGAGCGGGGTGTCGAAGTCGTCGAGGTGGCGGGTGACCTCGTGGATCACCTCGCGCGTCTTCGCGAGCAGGTAGCGGTCGAGCGGATGCGCGGAGTCGGTGCGGCGGGAGGCTTCGTAGCCGTCGCTGTTGGCGTAGAGGGTGAAGAAGTAGTAGCTCGACCACAGCGGCAGCATGACCTCGCGCACGCCCTGACGGATGCCCTCCTCGGTGACGATGAGGTTGCCACCCCGGATCACCGAGCCCGACAGCAGGAACCAGCGCATCGCATCCGCGCCGTCCCTGTCGAAGACCTCCGACACATCCGGGTAGTTGCGCAGCGACTTCGACATCTTCTGCCCGTCGCTGCCCAGCACGATGCCGTGGCTCAGCACGTTCTTGTAGGCCGGGCGGTCGAAGAGGGCGGTCGCGAGCACGTGCATCACGTAGAACCAGCCGCGCGTCTGCCCGATGTACTCGACGATGAAGTCGGCGGGGTTGTGGCCCTCGAACCACTCGCGGTTCTCGAACGGGTAGTGCACCTGCGCGAACGGCATCGAGCCCGAGTCGAACCACACATCGAGCACGTCCTCGATGCGGCGCATCGTCGAGCGTCCCGTCGGGTCGTCGGGGTTGGGGCGCGTCAGCTCGTCGATGTAGGGCCGGTGCAGGTTCGGCTCGCCGTTCTCGTCACGCGGCAGCATGCCGAAGTCGCGCTCGAGCTCGGCGAGCGAGCCGTACACGTCGACGCGCGGGTAGGCGTCGTCGTCCGACTTCCACACCGGGATGGGGCTGCCCCAGTAGCGGTTGCGGCTGATTGACCAGTCGCGCGCGTTGGCGACCCACTTGCCGAACTGGCCGTCCTTGACGTTCTCGGGCACCCAGGTGATCTGCTGGTTGAGCTCGCCCATGCGCCCCTTGAAGTCGGGAACGCGCACGAACCAGCTCGACACGGCCTTGTAGATGAGCGGATTGCGGCAGCGCCAGCAGTGCGGATAGCTGTGCTCGTAGCTCTTGAGCTGCAGCAGACGCTTCTCGGCGCGCAGCTTCTGCACGAGCGGCTTGTTCGCCTCATCCCAGCGCAGCCCCGCGACGTCGGCGACCGCCGGCAGGAAGCGCCCGCCGTCGTCGAGCGAGAGCACCACGGGGATGCCGGCCGCGGCACAGGTGAGCTGGTCGTCCTCACCGTAGGCGGGCGCCTGGTGCACGATGCCCGTGCCCTCGCCGGTGGCGACGTAGTCGGCCACCAGGATCTGGAAGGCCTCGGGGCCGTAGGCGTCGAGGTAGTAGTCCCAGAGCTGGTCGTAGCGGATGCCGCCGAGCTCGGCGCCCGTGAAGCGGCGCTCCTCGACCGCGGCGAGCGCGGCAGCGGCATCCGGATACCCCAGATCCTTCGCGTAGGAGGCGACCGTGTCGGCGGCGAGCAGGAAGCGTGCGGCATCGCCCTCGAGGCCGTTCGCGGCACCCGCGGGGCCGGCCGGCACGACGACGTACTCGATCGCGGGACCGACCGCGAGCGCGGCGTTGGTGGGCAGGGTCCACGGGGTCGTGGTCCAGGCGAGCGCGTTCACGGCGGTGAGCCCGAGCGCCTCGGCCTTCTCGCCCACGAGCGGGAAGGTGACGGTGACCGACTGGTCCTGGCGCTGCTGGTAGACGTCGTCGTCCATGCGCAGCTCGTGGTTCGACAGCGGCGTCTCGTCGTTCCAGCAGTACGGCAGCACGCGGAAGCCCTCGTAGGCGAGGCCCTTCTTGTACAGCTCGGAGAAGGCCCAGATGACCGACTCCATGAAGGTCACATCCAGCGTCTTGTAGTCGTTCTCGAAGTCGACCCAGCGCGCCTGGCGGGTGACGTAGTCCTCCCACTCCTGCGTGTAGTGCAGCACCGATTCGCGCGCCTTCGCGTTGAAGGCGCCGATGCCCATGTGCTCGATCTCGCCCTTGGTGGTGATGCCGAGCTGGCGCATCGCCTCGAGCTCGGCGGGCAGACCGTGGGTGTCCCAGCCGAAGCGGCGGTGCACCTGCTTGCCGCGCATCGTCTGGAAGCGCGGGAAGACGTCCTTCGCGTAGCCCGTGAGCAGGTGACCGTAGTGCGGCAGGCCGTTGGCGAACGGCGGGCCGTCGTAGAAGACCCACTCGGGTGCGCCCTCGCGCTGATCGATCGACGCCTGGAAGGTGCCGTCGGCCTTCCAGAACTCGAGGATGCGCTGCTCGATCTCGGGGAAGCGGGGCGACGCGGGAACGCCCTCTGCGTTCTCGTCGCCGGGGGCCGCGTTGCGGGGGTAGCTCATCCGATCCGTCCGTGTGTTCTCGTGGGCTGCTGCTCTAGCTGTGCTTCGCACGAGGACGACGGATGCCGCGGTACCACCTCGCTTGCCGCGTTTCGCGGGTCGAGTGCCGCCGGAGACGGTGTATCGAGACCACGGAACGTGACCGCTCATTGCACGCGGTGACGGGCGCACCCGCTCGGGTCTAGTGGGCTCTCGCGAACCGTTCTTCCGAGGACTCCCCGGTGATGGCCGGATCGACGTCTGTGCTGCGATTCTAGCGCCCCGCGAGCGCTACCCGTTTCGGCGAGCGCTACCGGTCTACGGAGCGCGCTCGCCGATTTGGGTAGCGCTCGCGGCGTAGGCGGCGAGCAGGGATGCGGCGGTGGCCGCGTCGTCGACGGTCACGGTGAAGCGGCGGCCGTCGCGGCGCGTGACGAGCAGCGCGTCGCCGCGACGGGCCACGAGACCGAAGCCGCCCACGGGCGAGACGCGCCAGCCCCATCCGCCGAACTCGGCGAGCGGCTCCACCTGCACGGCGGTGACGGATGCGACCTCGGCGATCGGGATCCGCACGCGCGGCCAGCCGAGCGGCAGGGTGCGCACGAGCAGACCGGATGCGTCGACCCGCACCCGCCAGGCGACCCCCACCACGACCGAGACGAGCGCCACGATGACGGGCGCGATGAGGATCGGCCACACCGCCCCGCCCGAGGCGAAGGTCGCGAGCACGGTGGCGACCACCACGAGCACGACGGCCACGACGATCACGGCGAGCACACCGCCCCGAAGTCGCGTCGTGGCGATCCAGGCGCTGCGCTCCCCCGGCGCGAGCTCGAGGGGCGTCGTGGGCAGCTGCTGCTCGCCGGGGTGCACGGCGCGCGGCAGCACGAACCAGGCGAGCACGGCGGGCAGCAGCGCTGCGCCGAGCGAGGCGCCGATCATCCAGGCCTCGAGGCGCGCGTCGCGTGCGTCGTCGAGACCGAGCTGCACGGCCAGGGTCACGGTCGTGAGCACCGCGACGAAGAGGGCGGTGGCGAGCGAGGTGACCGCGAGGAACTTGTGCATCGCCGTCGGGGCGGCTCCCCGCACCGTGCCGAGGATGACACCGAAGAGCACGACGAGACCGATACCGAGCCCGGCCGTGAGGGCGACCACCGACCATGCGGGGCCGAAGCCGTTCGGAGCGGCCGTACCTCCCCAGTGCGTGGCGACCGGGTCGGGCAGCTGCGGAAGCCAGGCGAGCTGCACCGCGACGGCCGCGGCGACGACGACGAGCGGCAGTGCGACCGTCACGAGCCAGATCGAGCGCGGGAGCCGGGATCGGGCGGGGCGGGTGGCGGATGCGGTGGCCGGGGTGGTCATGCGGGGTACTCCTCACGGATCAGGGCGATCAGGGTCTGGGGTGGGATGCCGGCGCTGCGCGCGTCGGCGACGAGGGTGCGCACGGAGGCGACGATCGCGGAGCCGGCGGATGCGGCATCCGTCACGACCGCGCCGCGACCGCGACGCAGGTCGACGAGACCCTCGTCGCGCAGCTGCTGGTAGGCGCGCAGCACGGTGTGGATGTTGACGTCGAGCGCGTCGGCGAGCTCGCGGGCTGCCGGCAGCCGGTCGCCCGGCTGCAAGGTTCCGCGGCTCGCATCCGCACGCACGGAGGCGGCGATCTGGTCGTAGATCGCCACCCCCGAGCCGGGGTCGATTCGGATGAGCACGTCGCCATCTTATAGTTCTATTTCTCCTATAACAACCCAGTCCCCGAGAGTACGCACTTTCGCCCCCGAATCGCCCTGATTCCACCCCATTTCGCGTACTCTCACGGATGTGAGCGACGACACTCCCACGCAGCGCTACCCCGACGGGTTCCCGCCGGGAGGCCCCCAGGGTCAGCAGCCGCCCGCCGAGCCGACACAGCCGTTCGGTGCGACCCCGACCGCCGAGCCGACACAGCCGTTCGGTGCGACGCCGTCCCCCTCCCCCTCGCCGTCGGCCGACGCCCCGACCGAGCGCTTCGCGGCGCCCGCCGCCGTGCCGCCCGGCGCATCCGTGCCGCCCGGCGCCACCGTGCCGCCGGCCGGGGCCGTCCCGCCCGGGGCGGCCACCGCATCCGACGACCGCCGCGGGCGCGGCCTCATCATCGGGCTCGCGATCGCCGCAGGTGTGCTGTTGCTCGCGCTCATCGCGCTGCTCATCTGGATCGCCGTGAACTCCGGCCAGCCCGCGACCACGCCGACCGACACGCCGACGCCGAGCGCGAGCGCATCCGAGACGCCGACGCCGAGCCCCACGCCCACCCCGACGCCCACCGAGACGGAGGAGCCGCCGCCACCCCCGCCGCCCGCCGACGCGATCGCGAGCTTCACCGCCTCGACCGAGCAGGCCGACTGCACGGCATCCGCGGGCGCGCCCGTGCCGCTCACCTTCAGTTGGGCGGCCACCGGCACGCGGCTGTGGTTCGGCGTGGGCACCGACGACGCGAGCGCCAACCCGTTCGCCGAGTACCCGCTCAACTACACGATGAACGACGTGTCGTACCAGTGCGGCCAGCCCGGCCAGCAGCAGCGCTACACGATCACGGTCGAGCGCACCGACGGTACCCACGAGTCGCGCACCCTCATCATCCACGAGATCTGATCCGCGAGAGTACGCACTTCGGGGTCGTTTCGGCCCCCGAAGCGCCCCAAAGCACGTACTCTCGGGGACTCGGTAGGATCGGGGGGTTCTCACACTCAGGCACCCCGTGACGCGGTGCCGCATATATCGAACCGGAGTTCTCGCGATGACCGACGCCCCGCGCACCCCCGCCCCCTCCACGATTCCGGAGCGCCCCGCCCTCGAAGGGCTCGAGGCGAAGTGGCGGGAGGTCTGGGACGGCGACGGCACCTACCGGTTCGATCGGGATGCCGCACTCGCCGCCGGCAAGCACGCGGTCTTCAGCGTCGACACCCCGCCGCCCACGGCATCCGGCAGCCTGCACATCGGGCACGTGTTCAGCTACACCCACATGGACCTCATGGCCCGCTACCAGCGCATGCGCGGCAAGCACCTGTTCTTCCCGATGGGATGGGACGACAACGGGCTGCCCACCGAGCGCCGAGTGCAGAACTACTACGGCGTGCGCTGCGACCCGAGCCTGCCGTACGTGCACGACTTCGTGCCGCCGCACGACGGCGGCGAGGGCACCTCGACGAAGGCGGCCGACCAGGTGCCCATCTCGCGGCGCAACTTCATCGAACTGTGCGAGCGTCTGACCGCCGAAGACGAGGTGCAGTTCGAGGAGCTGTGGCGCACCCTCGGCCTCTCGGTCGACTGGTCGCTGACCTACCGCACCATCGGCGACGAGGCGCAGCGCGCCGCCCAGCGCGCGTTCCTGCGCAACCTCGGCCGCGGCGAGGCCTACCAGGCGGATGCGCCCACCCTGTGGGATGTCACCTTCCGCACCGCGGTCGCCCAGGCGGAGCTCGAAGACCGGGAGCAGCCGGCGGCGTACCACCGGGTGTCGTTCCACAAGCCCGACGGCACCACCGTCGAGATCGAGACGACCCGCCCCGAGCTGCTGCCGGCCTGTGTGGCGCTCGTGGCGCATCCGGACGACGAGCGCTACCAGGGCCTCTTCGGCACGACCGTCACCACCCCCCTCTTCGGCGTCGAGGTGCCCGTCGTGGCCCACCACCTGGCCCAGATCGACAAGGGGTCGGGCATCGCCATGATCTGCACCTTCGGCGACGTGACCGACGTGGTCTGGTGGCGCGAACTCGACCTGCCCAACCGCGCCATCATCGGCTTCGACGGGCGCATCCTGCCCGAATCCCCCGCCGCCGAGCTGTTCACGGATGCGGGCCGCGCCGCCTACGCCGAGCTCGCGGGCAAGACCGTGTTCAGCGCCAAGGCGCGCATCGTGGAGCTGCTCGCCGAGTCCGGCGACCTGATCGGCGAGCCGCGCAAGATCACCCACCCCGTCAAGTTCTTCGAGAAGGGCGACAAGCCGCTCGAGATCGTCTCGACCCGCCAGTGGTACATCGCGAACGGCGCGCGCGACGAGAAGCTGCGCGACGAGCTGCTCGCCGCGGGCCAGGAGCTGAAGTTCCACCCCGACTTCATGCGCGTGCGCTACGAGAACTGGGTGGGCGGGCTGACCGGCGACTGGCTCATCTCGCGTCAGCGCTTCTTCGGTGTGCCGATCCCCGTGTGGTACCCGCTCGATGCGGACGGCGAGCCCCTGCGCGAGGCGCCGATCCTGCCGAGCGAGGAGCAGCTGCCGGTCGACCCGTCGTCGGATGCCGCCCCCGGCTACGACGAGAGCCAGCGCGGGGTGCCCGGCGGCTTCGTCGGCGAGCACGACATCATGGACACCTGGGCCACCTCGAGCCTCACCCCGCAGATCGCGGGCGGCTGGGAGATCGACCCCGCGCTCTTCGACCTCGTGTTCCCCTACGCGCTGCGCTCGCAGGGCCAGGACATCATCCGCACCTGGCTCTTCTCGACCATGCTGCGGGCCCGCCTCGAACACGGTCAGACCCCGTGGACGCACGCCGGCATCTCGGGCTTCATCGTCGACCCCGACCGCAAGAAGATGTCGAAGTCGAAGGGCAACGTCGTGACCCCGCAGGGCCTGCTCGACGAGCACGGCTCGGATGCGGTGCGCTACTGGGCGGCGTCGTCGAAGCTCGGAACGGATGCGGCGTTCGACCCGCAGAACCCGAAGACGATCAAGATCGGGCGGCGGCTCGCGATCAAGGTGCTCAACGCCGCGAAGTTCGTGTACTCGTTCCCGGTGCCTGATGAGGTGGTTGAGGAGCGCCGCCAGGCGCGTCTCGAAACCACGACTGCCCTGGCTGATTTCGAGACGCGTCCGGCTGCGCCGGCCGCTCCTCAATCAGCTGAGTTCTTCGCCCCCCTCGACCTCGACATGCTCGCCGAGCTCGCGCGCGTCGTCGAGGAGGCGACGCGCGCCTACGACGCGTTCGACCACGCCCGCGCGCTCGAGGTGACCGAGCAGTTCTTCTGGACGTTCTGCGACGACTACCTCGAGCTCGTGAAGGAGCGCGCCTACACGGGCGAGGGCGCGGCCCAGGCCTCGGCTGTCGCGGCGCTGCGCCTCGCGATCGACGTGATGCTGCGGCTGCTCGCCCCCGTCATCCCGTTCGCCACCGAGGAGGTGTGGAGCTGGACGCACGCCGGCTCGGTGCACACCGCAGCCTGGCCGAGTGTCGAGGAACTGCCTGCCACCGAGCCCCGCGGCCTGCTCGCGGCGACGAGCGCGGCGCTCATCGGCATCCGCCGGGCCAAGACGGATGCGAAGGCCTCGCAGAAGACGCCCGTCACCTCGGCGGTGCTCGCCGGGCCCGCGCTGCTCGCCGATGCGGTCGACGACCTGCGCGCGGTGGGCCGCATCGAACGGCTCGACCTCGTGGAGGCCGAGGAGGTCGCCGTGAGCGACGTCGTGCTCGCGGAACTGCCGGAGGCCTGAGATGACCGAGACCCTCGTGCGACCGCTCGTCGAGAGCGACGAGGCGCGCTGGCGTGAGCTGTTCACGGCGTACGGGGTGTTCTACGAGACCGACTTCAGCGACGAGGTGCTCGAGAGGGTGTGGGCGCTGCTCGTGGCGGCCGGCTCCGGTATCGACGGCCTCGTCGCCGAGCGCGACGGCGCGGTGGTCGGCATCGCCCACTACCGCTCGCATCCGGACACGTTCTCGGGCGGGCGCGACTGGTTTCTCGACGACCTCTTCGTCGACCCGACCGCGCGCGGAACGGGGGCGGGGCGCGCGCTCATCGAGCACATCGCCGAGCTGTCGGCCGGCACGGGCGGGTCGCTGCGCTGGATCACGGCGGCCGACAACCACACGGCGCAGGCGCTCTACGACAAGGTCGCGACCCGCACGAGCTGGGTCATGTACGAGACGAGGCGATGATGCAGCTGGGAACACGTTGGTCGGTGGGCGCGCCGGTGCCGCCGCGGCTTCCGGAGGAACTCGTGGAACGCATCCGCGAGGTCGAGGCGGGTCTCGCCCCGGATGACGCCGCCCGCATGCGCTGGACCCTCACCTGGCTCGAGGGTCGCCCGGTCGCCGAGCTCGACGACGGCACGGTGCTGCGCGGCTGAGCCCCCACGGTCTGACCCCCTGCCAAACGCTGTAGCGGTTGGCCCCGGGCGGCAGGCATCGTCGGCGCGCGAGGGCAAGCGCTACAGCGTTTGACTACACCCGAGCGAGGATCTCGCCGTGGGGGAAGACCATCCAGCCGTCGGGGTCCTCCGCCCAGTGCGCCCACGCCGTGCTGATCGCCTGCAGGTCGGCGCGGGTCGCGAAGCCCTTGCCTGTCGCGTCGTCGGCGAACGCGGAGGCGAGCACCCGGTCGCGCCACATGCCGCCCCACCAGGTGCGCTCGTCGTCGTCTGAGAAGCACCACGTCGAGGCCGTCGACTCCACGGATGCGAACCCCGCCTCGCGCGCCCACTGCTTCAGGCGACGTCCCGCATCCGGTTCGCCCCCGTTGCTGCGGTGCACGCGCTGGTAGAGCCTCGCCCACGACTCGAGGCCGAGGGTGAGCGGATGGATGACCACACCCGCGTAGTCGCACTCGCGCGCCGCGACCACGCCATCCGCTGCCACCACCCGCCGCCACTCGGCGAGCGCCTGCACGGGACGGGCGAGGTGCTGCAGCACCTGGTGCGCGTGCACGACGTCGAACTCGCCGTCGGCGTACGGCAGCGCGTACGCGTCGGCCACCACGAACTCGACGTTCGTCACGCCGCGCTCGGCCGCGTGCGCGCGGGCCTGCTCGACCACCTCCGGCGAGGCGTCGACCCCGACGACACGTCCCGGAGCGACGAGCTCGGCGAGGTCGACCGTGATCGTGCCGGGGCCCGCGCCCACGTCGAGGATCGACATGCCGGGCCGCAGATGCGGGAGCAGGTAGGCGGCGGAGTTGAGGGCCGTGCGCCAGATGTGCGAGCGCAGCACGCTCTCGTGGTGGCCGTGGGTGTAGTGCTCCTCGCTCATCAGGTCATTGTGGCGCGGATCTCGATACACCGCCTCCGGCGGCACTCGATCAGCGGGCAGGGCCCTCCGGCGGCACCCGATCAGCGGGCAGGGGCGGCGGCACTCGATCAGCGGGCAGGGCCATCGGCGGCACTCGATCAGCGGGCAGGGCCCTGCGGCGGCACTCGATCAGCGGACGGGGCCTCCGGCGGCTCCTCGATCACCTGCGGTGTGGACGTGGGTGCAGTGTCGAGGTGGCTGAGGAGCGACGCGAAGCGCCGCGTCTCGAAGCCACCGGGTGCCTAGGCTGGCGAGGTGACCAACCCCTTCCTCGCCGAGAGCACCCTGCCCTACCAGCTGCCCGATTTCGCCGCCGTGCGCGAGGAGCACTTCCTCGAGGCGTTCGAGCTCGGCATGAGCGAGCAGCTCGCCGAGGTCGCCGCGATCACCGCCGACCCCGCCGCACCCGACTTCGCGAACACGATCGAGCCGCTCGAGCGCTCCGGTCGCGTGCTCGACCGGGTGGCGACCGTGTTCTTCACGCTCGCGTCGTCCGACACGACCGACGGCATCCAGCAGCTCGAGGAGCAGCTCGCACCGCGCCTCGCCGCCCACCATGACGCGATCGTGCTCGACCCTGCGCTCTTCGCGCGCGTCGACGCCGTGCACAGCGCGCGCGAGGCGCTGGATGCCGAACAGCGCTACCTCGTGGAGCGTCGCCACATCGAGATGGTGCTCGCTGGTGCCGCCCTCGACGAGGCCGCGAAGGAGCGCCTGCGCGAACTCAACCAGACGATCTCGACCCTCACGACGCGCTTCGAGAAGAACCTGCTGAACGACACGAACGAGCTCGCGGTGCATGTGACCGACGCGTCCGAGCTCGCGGGGCTCGCCGCGTCCGAGCTCTCCGCGGCGCGCGAGGCGGCCGCCGCGCGCCACCTCGAGGGCTGGCTCGTCACGCTCGTGCTGCCGACGGGCCACCCGTGGCTCGCCTCGATCGAGGTGCCCGCGACGCGCGAGCGCATCATGACGGCGTCGCGTTCGCGCGGCGCACGCGGCGGCGAGTTCGACAACCGTGAGCTCGTGCTCCAGCTCGTGCGGGCCCGGGCGGAGCGGGCGCGCCTGCTCGGCTTCCGCGACCACGCCTCGGTCGTCACCGCCGACGAGACGGCCGGGTCGCCCGACGCGGTCGCCGAGCTGCTGGGTCGGCTCGCGCCGGCCGCCGCGCGCAATGCGCAAACCGAGCGCGCGGAACTGTCCGAGAGCCTCGGGGCGCCCGTCACGGCATCCGACTGGGCCTTCGCCGCGGATGCGGTGCGCCGCGAGCGCTACGACATCGACACCGCCGCCTTGCGTCCCTGGTTCGAGGCCGAGCGGGTGCTGCACGACGGCGTGTTCTTCGCGGCCGAGCGGCTGTACGGGCTGCGCTTCGCGGAGCGGGCTGAGCTGCGCGGCTGGAACGACGAGGTGCGGGTCTTCGAGGTGAGCGACGACGACGGCCCGGTCGGGCTCTACCTGCTCGACCTGTACACGCGCGACACGAAGCGCGGCGGCGCATGGATGAACTCGCTCGTCGCGCGCAACGAGCTGCTCGGGCAGCCGGCGGTCGTGACGAACAACCTCAACGTGCCGCGCCCTGCAGCCGGCGAGCCGACCCTGCTGACGCTCGACGAGGTGGAGACCTTCTTCCACGAGTTCGGGCACGCCCTGCACGGCCTGTTCGCCCACGCGCGCTACCCGAGCCTTGCGGGCACGAACGTGTTCCGCGACTTCGTGGAGTTCCCGAGCCAGGTGAACGAGATGTGGGCCATGTGGCCCGAGGTGCTCGCCAACTACGCCCGCCACTACCAGACCGACGACCCGCTGGATGCGGGCATCGCCGAGCGTCTGCGTGCGGCCGAGCGCTTCGGGCAGGGGTTCGGTACGAGCGAGTACCTGCAGGCGGCGCTGCTCGACCAGGCATGGCACACGCTCGATGTCGAGCAGGCTCGTGCGGTGACGGATGCCGCGGTGTTCGAGGCGCAGGCACTCGCGGATGCGGGGCTTGCGGATGCCGCGGTGCCGCCGCGCTATGCGACGACGTACTTCGCGCACGTGTTCTCGGGCGGCTACGACGCGGGCTACTACTCGTACATCTGGAGCGAGGTGCTCGACGCCGACACCGTCGAGTGGTTCCGCGAGAACGGCGGGCTCACGCGCGAGAACGGCGAGCGTTTCCGGCGCCGCCTGCTGCAGACGGCCGGCACGCGCGACCCGCTCGAGGCCTTCCGTGACTTCCGCGGTCGGGATGCGGCCCTCGAGCCGCTGCTCGAGCGTCGCGGCCTCGCCTGACCCTGCCACCCGCGGCCCGCGAGGCCGCGCCCGGCTCCGCACGCGGCGGCTCCGTGAGAGTACGCACTTTGGGGCACTCGCGCGGCGTTTTCGGGCCCAAAGTGCGTACTTTCGCGGAGACGGGAGAGGAACGTTGACAGGGCACGGTTACTCGCGGTTAGGATTGCCTTACCTCACATCGAGGCATCCACTCCGCCGAAAGGACCGTCGTTGCGCGTGCTCCGAACTCTCCCCGTCGTGCTCGTCGCAGCCCTCGCGCTGTCGGCATGCGCCGGCACCACCACCCCCGAGACCGCGGCCGAGGTTCCCGGCGACGCCGGGGCGTTCCCCGTCACGATCGAGCACGCGCTCGGCGAGACGACGATCCCCGAGAAGCCGGTGCGGGTCGCGACCGTCTCGTGGTCGAACCAGGAGGTGCCGCTCGCGCTCGGTGTCGTGCCGGTGGGCATGGCGGCGGTCAGCTGGGGCGACGACGACGGCGACGGCGTGCTGCCGTGGGTCGAAGACAGGCTCGCAGAGCTCGGCGCCGAGACCCCCGTGCTGTTCGACGAGACCGACGGCATCGACTTCGAGGCCGTCAGCGACACCCGGCCCGATGTGATCCTGGCCGGCTACTCCGGTCTCACCCAGGAGGAGTACGACACCCTCTCGAAGATCGCGCCCGTCGTGGCCTACCCCGAGGTCGCCTGGGGCACCTCGCTCGAAGACATGATCCGCATCGACGCGAAGGCGCTCGGCCTCGACGCCGAGGCCGAGGCGTTCATCGACGAGCTGCACGGCGAGATCGACGCCGCGCTCGATGCGAACTCCGTCATCCGCGACAAGAAGATCCTGTTCTCGTTCATCGACCCCTCCGACTTCAGCCAGATCGGCTTCTACACCGCACTCGACACCCGGCCCGGCTTCCTCGCAGGCCTCGGCCTGCCGGTGCCGCAGGTCGTGGAGGAGGAATCCGCGGGCAGCGACGCCTTCTACACCTCGGTGAGCTCGGAGCAGGCCGACCGCTTCGCCGACGTCGACATCTTCGTCACCTACGGCGACCCGGAAAGCGACATCGTCGCGCAGCTGCAGGCCGATCCGCTGCTCGCGAAGATCCCGGCGATCGCGGCCGGACACGTCGTCATCCTGCCCGACTCGACGCCGCTCGCCGCCGCCGCGAACCCCTCCCCGCTGTCGATCGGCTACAACATCGGCGACTATCTCGCCCTGTTCGCAGCCCAGCTCGGGTGAGCGTCTCCGCACCGCCGCTGACCCCGCCGGATGCCGCGATCCTGCGGCGCCCGGCGGCGGTCCGCGTCACCTGGCTGCTCGTCGCGGTCGGTGTGCTGGCGGTGCTCTGCGTGGCCTCGCTCGCGATCGGCGTGCGGGTCGTCTCAGTGGAGGAGGTGCTCGCCGCGCTCACGGGCGACAGCTCGAGCCTCGGCGCCGCCGCCGTGACCTCCCGCATCCCGCGCACCGTGCTCGCGCTGCTCGTCGGCGCCGCCCTCGCCCTCTCGGGAACGACGCTGCAGGCGGTCACGCGCAATCCGCTCGCCGACCCCGGCATCCTCGGCCTCTCGATGGGCGCCTCGTTCGCGGTCGTGTGCGGCATGGCGTTCTTCGGCCTCACCGACCCGGTCGCGACCCTCATCATCGCGGTCATCGGCTCGAGCGCCGCGGGCGTCTTCGTCTACGCGGTCGGCTCGCTCGGGCGCGACGGCGCGACCCCGCTCAAGCTCGCGCTCGCGGGCGCCGCGACGGCTGCCGCCCTCGGCTCGCTCGTGAGCGCCGTCGCCCTGCCGCGAGCCCAGTCGCTCACGACGTTCCGCTTCTGGCAGATCGGCGGCGTCGGCGGCGCCGTGTGGGACCGCATCCTGCTCGTGCTGCCCGCCCTCGCGCTCGGTGCGATCCTCGTGCTCGTGTGCGCCCGCGGCATGAACTCCCTCGCGCTCGGTGACGAGGTGGCCACCGGGCTCGGCGAGAACGTCGCCCGCACCCGCATCGTCTCGGCGGCGGGCGCCTTCATCCTGTGCGGCGCGGCGACCGCGATCGCGGGCCCCATCGGCTTCGTGGGCCTCATCGTGCCGCACCTGTGCCGCCTGCTCGTCGGCACCGACCACCGGTGGCTGCTGCCCGTCACCGCGGTCGTCGGCGCGGGGTTGCTCACGGCGGCGGATGTCGCCGGTCGCGTCATCGCGCGGCCCGACGAGGTCGAGGTGGGCATCGTCACGGCGCTCATCGGCGCACCCGTCTTCATCGCGCTCGTGCGCCGCCGCAAGGTGCGCGAACTGTGACCGCCACGACGCTGCGCACCGCATCCGCTGCCCCGGATGCGCGCCCCGCCGTCGCGCTCGGACGTCGCCGTCGCGCACGTGGTCGGGCGGTGCGCATCGCCCTGCTCGCGGTGCTCGTGGCGGCCGTCTTCGTCATCACCCTCATGATCGGCAAGACCTTCTACCCGCTCGACGAGGTCGTACGGGTCGTACTCGGGCAGCAGGTGCCGGGCGCCTCGTTCACGGTCGGCGAGCTGCGGCTGCCGCGCGCGACCCTCGGGCTGCTCGCGGGCTTCGCGTTCGGCATCGCGGGCGTGACCTTCCAGACGATGCTGCGCAATCCGCTCGCCTCCCCCGACATCATCGGCATCACGTGGGGCGCGAGCGCCGCGGCCGTCGTCGGCATCGTCGTGCTCTCGCTCGGCGACACGGCCGTCTCGGCGCTCGCTCTCGCGGGTGGACTCGTCACGGCCCTCGCGATCTACCTGCTCGCGTTCCGCCAAGGCTTCTCGGGCGCCCGGCTGATCCTCATCGGCATCGGCGTCGCCGCCATGCTGCAGAGCGTCGTGTCGTGGGTGCTCTCGCGTGCCTCCGACTGGGATGTGCCTGCGGCGATGCAGTGGCTCGCCGGCAGCCTGAACGGAGCGTCGTGGGAGGGCGCCGCGCCGCTCGCGATCGCGAGCCTCGTGCTGCTGCCCGTCATGTTCGGCTTCTCGCGCGACCTCGACACGCTGCGGCTCGGCGACGACACCGCGGCGGCGCTCGGCGTGCGGGTGCCGGTGGCCCGGCTCGTGCTGATCCTCGGGGCGGTCGCGCTGCTCGCCATGGCGACCGCCGCGACCGGCCCCATCGCGTTCGTCGCGTTCATGGCCGGACCCATCGCGGGGCGCCTGCTCGGCGCCGGCGCACCGCTGCTGCTGCCCGCGGGTCTCGTCGGCGCGCTGCTCGTGCTCGTCGCGGACCTCGTGGGCCAGTTCGCCTTCGACACCCGCTTCCCCGTCGGGGTCGTGACGGGGGCACTCGGCGCGCCCTTCCTCATCTACCTGCTCGCCCGCACCACCCGCCAGGGAGGCACCCTATGACCCTCGACCATCGACTCGAGGCCTCCGCGGTGACGCTCGCCTACGGCGACCGCACGGTGGTCGACGGGCTCGACCTCGACATCACCCCCGGACGCATCACGGCGATCGTCGGGGCGAACGGATGCGGCAAGTCGACGCTGCTGCGCGCGCTCGCGCGGCTCATCGCGCCGACGCAGGGACGCGTGCTGCTCGACGGCGAGCCGATCGCGTCGCGACCCTCGAAGCACACGGCACGCATCGTCGGCCTGCTGCCGCAGAGCCCGCTCGCGCCCGAGGGCATCACGGTGGCCGACCTCGTGGGCCGTGGGCGGCATCCGCATCAGCGCCTGCTCGCCCGCTGGAACGCGCACGACTACGAGGCGGTCGCCGACGCCCTCGCCGCGACCAACACGACCGAACTCGCCGATCGCAGCGTCGACGAGCTCTCGGGCGGGCAACGCCAGCGGGTGTGGGTCGCGATGGCGCTCGCGCAGGAGACCGACATCCTGCTGCTCGACGAGCCGACGACGTTCCTCGACGTCGCCCACCAGATCGAGGTGCTCGACCTGCTCGCCGAGCTCGGCCGCACGCGCGGTACGACGATCGTCATGGTGCTGCACGATCTGAACCTGGCCGCGCGGTACGCCGACGAGCTCGTCGCGATGTGCGAGGGCCGGGTGATCGCGAGCGGGCCGCCCTCGCAGGTGCTCGACGCCGAGCTCGTGGAGCAGGTGTTCGGGCTGCGCAGCCACGTGATGCTCGACCCGGTCTCGGGAAGCCCGCTCGTCGTGCCGATCGGACGTCACCGTGTCGCCTGAGGTCGTCGCCGCGGCGCCCGCCGCGCGCCCCGCGAGCGAACCGTGGGTGTTCGCGCGGGTCGCCGTCGAGCGCATCGACGACGTCACCCCCACCTTCCGCCGCTTCACGCTGCGCCCCGAGGCTCCCGGCATCCTCAGCGATCCCGGCTTCGATCAGCGCATCAAGGTGGTGCCGCCGAGCCCACAGGGCATCGACAACATGCCCACCGACCCCGAGTGGTACGCCGCCTGGCGGGCGCTGCCCGAGGGCGTGCGTCCGCCGTTCCGCACCTACACGATCCGCGGCGTCGACGACGGCGCGCTGCTCGTCGACTTCGCGCTGCACGGGCCCGACGGGCCGGCCGCGCGCTGGGCCACGAACGCGCGGCTCGGCGACGAACTGCTCGTGCTCGGGCCGCACGCCGCGCACCCGGGCCCCCACGGCGGCATCGACTTCGTGCCGCCTGCGCGCACCGGCCACCACCTGCTCGCGGGCGACGAGACGGCGGCGCCCGCGATCGCGCGCATCCTCGAACAGCTGGCTCCGGATGCCACGGGCACGGTCGTCGTGGAGCTTCCGGATGCGGGCGACGCCGCGTACCTGCCGCCGCATCCGGGGTTCACGGTGCACACCCTCGCCCGCGGCGCCCGCCCGCACGGCGAGGCGCTCGTGGAGCGCGTCACGGCCATCGCGACCGAGCTCGTCGAGGCGCAGCCGGGCGTCGAACCCGAGGAGGTCGACATCGATCGCGAGCTGCTGTGGGAGGTGCCGCGCGGTGCGCGCGGCGGGGCGGCCCTCGCGAGCGCGCCCCTCTACGCGTGGCTCGCGGGCGAGGCGGGCGCGATCACGAGCATCCGCCGCCACCTGGTGAAGCAGCTCGGCGTCGACCGGCGCGCCGTGGCCTTCATGGGCTACTGGCGCCGGGGGCGGGCCGAGAACGCCTGAGCACGGCTGCGGGTGCCGGTTTCGGCGCGGTGTGGCCCGCGCGCCGCGCACCTCGCGCCGAAACCGTCACACGTGGCGTGCGGCGCGGCGGGCGATGATGGTGACCCCGGCGGCGGCGACCAGGAACATGGCAGCGAGGATCACCCAGCCGACGAAGCCGAGGGTGATGGCCGTCCAGGTGATGATGAGCGGGCCCACCATCGACGCAACGGCGAACGCCATCGAGTACATGCCCTGATACGCGCCCGGGCGGCGCGGGTCGGCGAGCTCGTAGCTGAGGCCCCACGCACCCGCCTGCGAGAGCACCTCGGAGAGCGCATGCAGCACGGATGCCGCGATGAGCAGCACGACCGCGCCGAGCACCGGGATGCCGGCCGCGGCGCCGTAGAGCACGCACCCGAGCGCCATGAGCACGCCCGCGACCGCCGTGACATCGCCCGCCCGGCGCAGATCGTGGGTGCCGCGCGAGAGCGGCACCTGCAGGGCGATCACGAGCACCGTGTTGACGACGAACATGATCGACACGAGGTACTCGGGCGCCGCCGTGTCGTGCGCGACCCACAGCGGGATGCCGACGTTGAGCACGACGAACTGAATCGCGAAGACCGCGGCGAGCACCGAGAACAGCAGGTAGCGCGGATCGCGCCATGGGCCACGCGCGGCGCCGACGGCATCCGGCTCCGTCGCGGGCGCATCCGGCTCCGCAGCATCCGCCGCGCGTTCCTCACGGCGCGGCGCGTCGACGCTCGCCGGCAACCGCACGAGCAGCAGCGCGCTCGCCGCGTACGCCACCCCGCCCACCACGAGGATCGCCCGGTACGCCTCGGCGCTTTCGAGGGCGAGCGCGATGGCCCCGACGCCCGTTCCGATCGTGATGCCCACGTTCGTGACGGTGCGCAGCACGGCACGGCTCGTGACCCGCGCCTCCGCCGAGAACGCGCGCGCGATGATCGCCGAACGCACCGAGCCGTTCGTGCCGAGTGCGACCGACACGAGCGTCTCGGTGACCACCGCCGCCCAGAACTCGGTGACGAAGGCCACCGCAGCCAACGCCAGACCGGCGAGCACGACGCCGCCGACGAGCAACCATCGCGCCGAGATCGTGTCGGCGAGGTGGCCGCCGAGATACGACGCCCCGATGCCGATCCCCGAGCCGATCGCGAAGACGAGAGCCACCTGGTCGGCGGGCAGCCCCGCCACGAGCGAGAGGTAGAGCACCACGAGCGTCAGCGAGATGCCCCGGCCGACGGTGCTGATGAGCGTCGCGATCGTGAGCGAACGCAGCACGGGGTCGGCGAAGGTGCCCCGGATGCGCGCTCCGAGCGGCACGCGCACACGAGGGGCGTCGGTCATCGCTCGTCCTCCCGATCACGTGCGCCGCACCGGCACCGCCCACCAGGCTAACCCCGCTACGGGGCGACGACCGCCCGCCTGCGCCGCGGACGCCAGCTGAGCCACAGCATCGCGACGCCGCCCACCACGAGCCCCCAGAACGCCGAGCCGATGCCGGCCACCGACACCTGCGACGCGACGACCAGAAAGGTCACGACGGCGACGATGCGGGTCGCGGGCTCCTCGAGCGCACCCGTGGTCGCCGTGGCGAAGGCGCCGAAGAGCGCGAGCCCCGCGACCGCGGTGATGAGCAGCGGCGGCGTCACCGTGACGAGCGCCGTCGCGGCGCCCGCCCCGAGCCCGAGCACGAGGTAGCAGACCCCGCCCGCGACGCTCGCGACCCAGCGGCGGTCACGATCCGGATGCGCGTCGGGGCCCGCCATCATCGCCGCCGTGATCGCCGCGAGGTTGAGCGTGTAGGCCCCGAACACCGAACCGACGAGCGTCGCCGCACCCGTGCTCGTGAGGATCGTGCGGGCGGGCGGATGCGGATAGCCGAAGGTCTTGAGCACCTCGAAGCCCGGCACGTTCTGCCCCGCCATCGTGACGACGTAGAGCGGCACGCCGAGGCTCACGAGCACGAGCGGATCGAACACCGGCCAGGTGACCGTCACGACGGGCGCGAGCGGCGCGGCCGCGAGGTCGGCGCCCTCCCCCGAGGCCACCACCACGACGACGGTCGCGAGCACCGCCGCGGGCACCGCCCAGCGGGGCGCGAGCCGCGCCAGCAGCAGCCACACGATCACGACCGGCAGCCCGAGCGCCGGCAGCTGCACGGCGGCGAGCACGGGCGCGACGCAGATCGGGAACAGGATGCCGGCGAGCATCGCACTCGCGATCGGCTTCGGGATGCGGGTCACCGCGCGGGCGAGAGCCGGCCACAGCCCCGTGACGAGCAGCAGCACACCGCACAGCACGAAGGCGCCGACCGCAGCGCGGAAGTCGCCCGTCGTCGCCTCGGCCGCCACGAGCACCGCGGCACCGGGGGTCGACCACGCGAAGCTCAACGGCATCCGGAACCACAGGCCGAGCACGATCGAGATGACGCCCTGCAGCACGCACAGCATGAGCAGGCCGGATGCCGTGTCGGCGGCCGAGGCGCCCACCGCCTGCAGGCCGGCGACGACGAGGGCGAAGGAGCTCGCGAAGCCCGTGACGGCGCCGACGATCCCGGCGCCGATCGGCTGGAGGTCGGATGCGCGCACGACATGTGAGCCTAGAGGCACGGGCGCGCCGACCGATCAGGCCACCGCCCGTGCCGTGGCGTCAGCGCGTCACGACGTGCCGGTGATTTCGAGACGCGGCTTCGCCGCTCCTCAATCACCTCGCGGGTCGAGCCGCCGCTCGGTCACCTCGTGAGTTGAGCCGGGTGGTTGAGGAGCGTCGCGCAGCGACGCGTCTCGAAACCACCCCCCGTGCCGGATGCGCCGACTACGCGGACTTCTCCGCGCGACGCGCCGGACGCGGCACGATCGTGGGCGCGGCGTTGTCGATGACCGCCTCGCGCGTCACGACCACCCGCGCGACCTCGTCGCTCGAGGGCACCTCGAACATGATCGGCCCGAGCACCTCTTCGAGGATCGCCCGCAGACCGCGTGCACCCGTCTGCCGCAGCACCGCGAGGTCGGCGATCGCCTCGAGGGCGCCCTGGTCGAACTCGAGCTCGACGCCGTCGAGTTCGAACATGCGCTGATACTGCTTCACGAGCGCGTTCTTCGGCTCGGTGAGGATCTGCATGAGCGAGGTCTGGTCGAGCGGCGACACCGTAGTCACGACCGGCAGACGGCCGATGAACTCGGGGATGAGGCCGAACTTGTGCAGGTCTTCGGGCAGCACCTCGCTGAACAGCTCGGAGTCGTCGCGCTTGGAGTGCAGCGGGGCGCCGAAGCCGATACCACGGCGGCCGACGCGCGCCGAGATGATGTCCTCCAGGCCCGCGAACGCGCCCGCCACGATGAACAACACGTTCGTCGTGTCGATCTGGATGAACTCCTGGTGCGGATGCTTGCGGCCACCCTGCGGCGGCACCGAGGCGACCGTGCCCTCGAGGATCTTGAGCAGCGCCTGCTGCACACCCTCCCCCGACACGTCGCGTGTGATCGACGGGTTCTCGGCCTTGCGCGCGATCTTGTCGACCTCGTCGATGTAGATGATGCCCGTCTCGGCCCGCTTGACGTCGTAGTCGGCGGCCTGGATGAGCTTCAAGAGGATGTTCTCGACGTCTTCGCCGACGTACCCCGCCTCGGTAAGCGCCGTGGCATCCGCGACCGCGAACGGCACGTTGAGCCGCTTCGCGAGGGTCTGCGCGAGGTAGGTCTTGCCGCAACCGGTCGGCCCGATGAGCAGGATGTTCGACTTCGCGATCTCGACGTCGTCGCGCTTCGCGTCGGCGGGGGCGAGGGTCTGCATCGAGCGGATGCGCTTGTAGTGGTTGTAGACGGCCACCGAGAGAGCGCGCTTGGCCGGCTCCTGGCCGATGACGTACTCCTCGAGGAACGAGAAGATCTCTTTCGGCTTCGGCAGGTCGAACTCGCTCGTGGTCTCTTCGCCCGCCTCGGCGAGACGCTCCTCGATGATCTCGTTGCACAGCTCGACGCACTCGTCGCAGATATAGACGCCGGGACCCGCGATGAGCTGCTGCACCTGCTTCTGGCTCTTGCCACAGAAGGAGCACTTCAGCAGGTCGGCGCTCTCACCGATGCGTGCCATAGCCGTTCTCCCTCCGAAGCGGTATCGAGAGCCTAACCCGTCCCGGCGACACAGGTGCGTCTCTCGTGACATCCCGTGTCGCGGCGCGTCGCATCCGCGGCCTACCCTGGAGACATGACCCCGAGAGCCGCCCGCCTGGCGCGCGGCGCTCTGCTCGGAACCGTCGCCACCCTGCTCGCGGCGCTCTCGCACCTCGCGGGCGGCGGGCCCGCCCCGAGCGGCCTCGCGCTCGTGCTCGGCACGGTCTTCGCGACGGGCGTCGGCACGATCGCGCTCGGGCGTGTCGCGGTCGGGCGCGACGCCGCCGCACGCCGCCGCGGCCTCACCCGCACCGCCGTCGCCGTCGGCGTCGTACAACTCGGCTTCCACCTCGGGTTCTCGCTGCTCGGCACGGGAGGCGCGGCCACCGCATCCGGCCCCCACCATCACGCGCTCGTCGCGATCGCGGCCGACCCCGGCACGGCGGTCGCCCAGGGCGGTGCCGCGATGTGGCTCGCCCACCTCGCGGCCGGCGTACTCACCGTCGTCTACCTGCGCCACCTCGAACGCCGCGTGTGGGCGGTGCTCGCGCGGCTCGGCGCCTTCCTGCTGCGCCTCGTCGGGCTCCGGATGCCGCAACAGCCCGCGCGCCGCCCACGTTCCGCGGTCTCCCGTGACGTGCGGCCTCCGGCATCCGCACTGCTGCGTGACGCCATCGCGCGGCGCGGGCCGCCTCTGCCGATCGGCGTCTGACCCGTTCCCCCAGTCCGGTGCCGGAGCGGGTCGTCGCACGCGCACGCCCGCACGCCGGGGTGCACCGGACCCACGCGTCCGACCCACGACCCGCACGCATCCGCCCTCCCGCGGACGCGACCAGCTCAGAGAGAACAGCATGAAGAAGACCACCCGCACCACGGCATCCGTCATCGCCGCCCTCGGCGCCGGCACCGTGCTCGCGCTCGCGCCCGCCCTCGCGGCGAGCGCCCACGTGACCGCGAGCGCGAGCTCGACCGCCGCCGGCTCGTACACCGTCGTCACGTTCAGCGTGCCGCACGGCTGCGAGGGCTCGCCGACGACCGCGGTCGAGATCGAGATCCCCGAGACGATCCTCTCGGTGACGCCCACGGTGAACCCCAATTGGACGATCAGCACGACCATGGTGCCGCTCGACGCGGCGCAGCAGGACGCGCACGGCGGCAACATCACCGAGCGCGTCGGCAGCGTCACCTACACCGCCGTCGGCGAGGGCCTGCCCGACGGCTACCGCGACACGATGGAGCTCTCGCTGCAGCTGCCCGACGGCGAGCCCGGCGACGTCGTCGCGTTCCCGGCCTACCAGCGGTGCGCCGACGGCTCGACCGATTGGGTCGGCGACGAGGCGCCGTCGATCGTGTTGACCGCGGCGGCCGAGGGCGGCGACCACGGGCACGGCCACGAGCCGGCGGGCGACGGTGCCGGTGAGGGCGAGGACGGGGGCGAGGCGGCGGCCGACCACGACGGCGGCGAGACGGCGTCGTCGGGCGATGTGCTCGCGCGCGTGCTCGGTATCGGCGGGCTCGCGGTCGGCGCGGTGGGTATCGTGCTCGCGGTCGGCGCGCGGCGCGGCCGGGGCGAGGCGCGCGCGGATGCCGGGGCCGGGGCCGGCACGGGCTCGGCTACCGGTACGGGTACCGGGGCCGGCACCGGCACGAGCACCGACACGAGCACCGACACGGGAGCGGGCTCGTGATGCGGCGCACGCTCCGGGCCCTCGCGGTGGGCGCGGTGGCGGCGGCGCTCGTGCTGTCGGCCGCTGCGCCCGCCTCCGCCCACAGCTCGCTCGTGGGTTCCACCCCCGCCGAGGGCGAGACCCTCAGCGAGCTTCCGGCCCGGTTCTCGGTGACGATGAACGAGCGACTGCTCGACGACGCCGGCCTCTCGGCGTTCGCCCTGCGGGTGCGCGACGCCGACGGCCTCTACTACGGCGACGGATGCCTGCAGGTCGTCGACGACACCATGACGACCGCCGCCGCGATCGGCTCCGCAGGCGACTACGTCATGGAATGGCAGGTCGTCTCCGCCGACGGGCACCCCGTCGGGGGCGAGATCGCCTTCAGCTGGACGGGTGAGGCCACAGCCGAGGGCAGCAGCGCCGCACCGAACTGCGCAGCCGAAGCGCCGCCGGCCGAGCCGGACACCTCATCCGGGCACCACGACGCCGAGCCGGCCGAGATCCCGCTCGGCGACGTCGTGTGGATCGTGGCGGCGGTGCTCGTGGTCGCGATCGCCGTGACGGTCGCGCTCATCGCCACACGTCGTCGTCGATGAGCTCGTAGCTCCAGCTACGACATCGGCGCCCCGGATACTTCCGGGGCGCCGATGCATTATCGGGGGCGCCGAACCTACGCCTTCGTCAGCGCCGCCTGCGCGTTCTTCCGGCTCGACAGCACCTGGTCGATGAGCCCGTACTCGAGCGCCTCCTCGGCCGACAGGATGCGGTCGCGCTCGATGTCGGCGTTGATCTCCTCCTGCGTCTTGTTCGAGTGACGCGAGAGCGTCTCCTCGAGCCAGGTGCGCAGGCGCATGATCTCCTTCGCCTGGATCTCGATGTCGGACGCCTGCCCACGCCCGGCCTCGCCGACGGCGGGCTGGTGGATGAGCACCCGCGCGTTCGGCAGCGCGAGACGCTTGCCGGGGGTTCCGGCGGCGGCGATGACGGCGGCGGCCGAGGCGGCCTGGCCGAGCACGACCGTCATGATCTGCGGACGGATGTACTGCATCGTGTCGTAGATCGCCGTCATGGCGGTGAACGAGCCGCCGGGCGAGTTGATGTACATCATGATGTCGCGGTCGGGGTCCATCGACTCGAGCACGAGCAGCTGCGCCATGATGTCGTCGGCCGAGGCGTCGTCAACCTGCACGCCGAGGAAGATGATGCGGTCCTCGAAGAGCTTCGCGTACGGGTCCTGACGCTTGAAGCCGTAGGCGGTGCGCTCCTCGAAGCTCGGCAGGATGTACCGCGACTGCGGCATGCGCGAGGCGAGGTCGCCGCCCGACATGAAGGTGGGGGTCTCCATCAGTTTTCGTTCCTTCTCTCTCGCGCTCTTACTTCTTGGCATCCGTGCCGGCGCCGCCCACGACATCCGCCGCCGAGGCCCGGATGTGGTCGACGAAGCCGTACTCGAGGGCCTCTTCCGCGGTGAACCAGCGGTCGCGGTCGCCGTCGGCGTTGATCTGCTCGACCGTCTTGCCGGTCTGGGCCGCCGTGATCTCGGCGAGACGCTTCTTCATGTCGAGGATGAGCGCGGCCTGGGTCTGGATGTCGGATGCGGTTCCGCCGAAGCCGCCGTGCGGCTGGTGCAGCAGCACGCGCGCGTTGGGGGTGATGTAGCGCTTGCCCTTGGTGCCGGCGGTCAGCAGCAGCTGCCCCATCGAGGCGGCCATGCCGATGCCGACGGTGACGACGTCGTTCGGGATGAACTGCATCGTGTCGTAGATCGCCATGCCGGCGGTGATCGAGCCACCGGGGCTGTTGATGTAGAGGTAGATGTCGCGCTCGGGGTCCTCGGCGGCGAGCAGCAGCAGTTTCGCCGCGATCTCGTTCGCGTTCTCGTCGCGCACCTCGGATCCGAGCCAGATGATGCGGTCCTTGAGGAGGCGGTCGAACACACTCGGCGTGAATGCCGGTTCTGCCATGGGAGGGGCTCCTTGCTTTCTTGTGTCGGTGTCGAATCTACCGGCGCGCTTTCTGCCGCTCGGCCGTGTTCGCCCTGGGCAGAGTCGCGCCGCCCGCCGCCCCGTGCCGCCCGCTGTCTCTGTCGAAAATGCAGGAGTGTTCGGGCGTGTCGCGCGTGCGTGCCCCGCAGCTGTGCGCATCCGCCCGCGCGACTCCTGCATTTCTGACATGGGGGGTGGCGGATGCCGCGCGTACGGTGGAGGGATGGAGTGGCGGGAGCGGATGGCTGCGGTCTGGGCCGAGGCGGATCGACTCGACGAGGCGGAGCTGGTTCGGCGCGTCGACGCGATCGCCGCGGAGCGCCCGGATGACGCCCTCGCCCTGTTCGAGCGCGGCGGCGCCCGCGACTCGACGGGTGACGAGGCGGGCGCGGAGCAGTTCTACCGCAGCGCCCTCGCGGCGGGCCTCCCGGACGACGAGCGCGCCCAGTGCGTGATCCAGCTCGCGAGCACCGTGCGCAACCTCGGTCGCCCCGAGGAATCCGTCGAGCTGCTGCGCGCCGAGTTCGAGGGGCGACCCGATTCCCCGTACGCGGATGCGGCAGTCGCCTTCGCATCCCTCGCCCTCGTCGATCTCGAACGCCCGGTCGAGGCCGTGGCGGCGCTGCTGCACGCGCTCACCCCGCACCTGCCCCGCTACCGCCGCTCGGTGCCCGCCTACGCCGACGCGCTGCTCGAACGCTGAGCCCCTGGCTGCGAGCGCCGCCGAGCGCCGAGCCCGCCGTCTACGTCGAAAATGCAGGAGAACCCGGGCGTGTCGCGCGCGCGTGCCCCGCAACCGTGCGCATCCGACCGCTCGACTCCTGCATTTCTGACATGGGGAGGTGCTGACATGGAGAGGTGCGGAGGGCGCGAGGGCACGGGGCCCAGACGCGCCCGCCGACCCCGCTGTCTCCGTCGAAAACGCAGGAGCGACCGGGCGCGGCGCGCCGTCAGAGCGGGCCGAAGGTCGCGTCGAGGGCCTGACGCAGGTCGGCGATGAGGTCGGATGCGTCCTCCAGCCCGACCGAGAAGCGCAAGTGCCCGAGGCGGCGGAACGGCTCCGGGTATGCGGCCACGCGCGCGCCGCCCGTGCCGACGTGCACGATGAGCGACTCGTCGTGTCCGAGCGACACGGCTGAGGTGATGAGCCGCAGCGCCGCGACGAAGCGGTTCTGCGCATCCGGATCCCCGTCGACCGCGAACGCCATCATCGCGCCGGCGCCGTTCGGCAGCAGCCGTGCCACGTCGGCGTGCTGCGGATGCGACGCCAGCCCCGGGTAGTACACGTACGCGACGCGGGGGTCGGCGTCGAGGAACCGCGCGACCTCCGCCGCGGTCTCGACGTGGCGGCGGATGCGCAGCGGCAGCGTCACCGAGCCGCGCATGATGAGCCACGCGTTGAAGGGGCTGATGACGCCGCCCACGTCGACCATCGCCTCCGCCTTGATGCGCCGGATCAGCTCGGCCGAGCCCGCGACCGAGCCGCCCATGGCATCCCCGTGGCCGTTGATGTACTTGGTGAGCGAGTGCACGACGAGGTCGGCGCCGTCGTCCAACGGCCGGGCGAGCGGCGGCGGTGTGAAGGTCGAGTCGACCGACAGCAGCACCCCGGATGCGTGGGCGATCTCGGCGAGCGCCGCGACATCCGCGACCCGTGTCGTGGGGTTGGCGACGACCTCGGTGTGCACGAGGCGCGTCTCGGCCCGGATGGCGGCGCGCACGGCGTCGAGGTCGGAGGTGTCGACGAAGGTGGCCTGGATGTCGTACTTGCGCGGCAGCAGCTCGGCGAAGAGCTTGTGGATGGCCTCATACGACTGGTCGGAGACGACCACGTGGTCGCCCGTGCGCAGGAGCGTGAAGAAGACCGCGTGGAGGGCCGCGACGCCGCTCGCGAGCACGACCGCGTCTTCGGCGTGATCGAGCGCGGCGAGCTTGCGCTGCAGGCCCAGCTGGTTGAGGCCGCTGTTGCGCGTGTAGAGGGGTGCGTCGGTGCCCGACCAGCTCATCGTCGAGGGGTCATCCGGCAGGGCGTACGAGTTCGCCATGACGACCGGCGTGCGGATGGCTCCCCCGCCCGAGCCTGCGTCGTTGCCGCCGTGCACGGCGAGGCTGTACTCGCCGAGGCTCGATTCGTGGTGCTTGTCGGGAGTGTCGTTCACCCTTCCACGCTACGACTGCGCGCGCCGTGTGACGGCGTGCGGCGGCGGGCGACCGCGGGCGCTCAGCCGAGCAGCTTCTCGAGCGTGTTGACGTTGCGGCTTGTGAGGTGCGGCTTGTAGGCGGCCTTGCCGATCGCCTTGCCGAGCTCGGAGTCGAGCGTGTCGCCCTTGGGAACCGTCCAGTAGATGACGCCGTCGCCGCCGGCGCACCGCTCGTACGCGGGGTCGAGCTCGAGTTCGAGCAGGCGGGTCTTCACCTCCGGGTCGAGCACGAACAGCACGTAGTCGTGCCAGCCCTCGCGCCCGCGCGGGAAGGGGTAGGCCTCGACGATGCCGCGCAGGGCATCGGTCGCGTGCACCTGCACCCATGCCGGGTAGCCGAAGCGTGCACGCAGGGCGGTCTCGACATCCGCTTTCACGGCATCCGCGGATGCGTCGCTCGTCACGAGCGCGTTGCCGCTCGCGAGCACGGTGCGCACCTCGGTGTAGCCGAGCGACTCGAGCAGCTCGCGCAGCTCGGCCATCTTGACGGTCACGCCGCCCACGTTGACGCCGCGCAGCAGGATGACGTACCTCACGCGGTCACCCTACGCCGCGGGCCTGAGCGCCGGCTCAGCCCCGATGGTGCGGTTTCGGCCGGATGGCGCGCTTTCGCGGGTGCCATCCGGCCGAAACCGCACCATCAGCGCGCACGACGGCCCCGCCCCCGAGCCCCCGGGAACGCCGACGGGCCCCGAACCCGCACTCGAGTGCCGCCGGCGGCGGCGTATCGAGACCGAGGGTTCGGGGCCCGTCACCAGCTCAGTGGTCGTGACCCTCGTGGTCGTCGTGGTCGTGGTCGACGCCGACGAGGTCGCTCTCCTCGATGATCTCGGAGTCGTCGTCGTCACCGCCGAGCACCGTCGCGGTGAGGGCTGAGACGTCGACCGCCTTGCCCTTCTCGTCGACGACCTTGGCCTTCGACAGTGCGACGGCGATGGCCTTCGAACGGGCGACCTCGCCCACCATGGCGGGGATCTGACCCGAGTTGCCGAGCGCCTGGATGAACTCGCCGGGCTCCATGCCGTACTGGGCCGACGCCTGCACGAGGTAGGAGGTGAGCTCGTTCTGGCTGACCTTCACCTCCTCCTTCTCGGCGATCGCGTCGAGCAGCAGCTGGCGGCGGAACACCTTCTCGCTCTCCTCGGCGACCTCGGCGCGGTGCACGTCGTCGTCGAGGCGGTTCTCGTTCTCGAGGTGGCGGTGCACCTCGTCGTCGATGAGGCCCTGCGGCACGGGGATCTCGGCCTTCTCGACGAGCAGTTCGACGAGCTTGTCGCGCGCGGCGGCGGCCTGGCCGAACTCGGCCGAGCGTTCCAGCTGCTCCTTGATGTCCTTGCGCAGCTCGCCGATCGTGTCGAACTGCGAGGCGATCTGGGCGAAGTCGTCGTCGGCCTCGGGCAGCTCGCGCTCCTTCACCGAGATGAGGGTCACCGAGATCTGCGCCTTCTCACCCTGGTGGTCGCCCCCGACGAGCTCCGACTCGAAGGTCGTCGACTCGCCGGCGGTGAGCGTGTCGAGCGCCTCGTCGATGCCCTCGATGAGCTCGCCCGAGCCGATCTCGTAGGAGATGTTCGATGCGGTGTCGATCTCCTCGCCGTTGATCGTCGCGACGAGGTCGAGCTGGGCGAAGTCGCCCTTCTTGGCCGGTCGGTCGACGGTCACGAGCGTGCCGAAGCGGCTGCGCAGGTTCTCCAGCTCGGTCTCGACCTCATCCGGGCCGACCTTCGCGGTCTCGACCTCGACCTTGAGCCCGTCGTACTTCGGCACCTCGAACTCGGGGCGCACGTCGACCTCGACCGTGAAGACCAGGTCGCCCGTGAAGTCCTTCTCGTTCGGCCACGTGGTGACGTCGGCCTCGGGGCGGCCGAGCGGGCGCAGCTTCTCGGCGTTGGCGGCCTCGCGGTAGTAGCGCTCGAGGCCCTCCGAGACGGCGTGGTTGAGCACCTCGGCCTTGCCGACGCGCTGATCGATGATGGGCGGCGGCACCTTGCCCTTGCGGAAGCCGGGGATGTTGACCTGCTCGGCGATGTGCTTGTAGGCGTGCTCGATCGACGGCTTCAGCTCGTCGGGCGTGACGGTGATGGTGAGCTTGGCGCGCGTGGGCGACAGCTTCTCGACGGTCGTACTGACCATGGGGATGTCTCTCCTGGATTGTTTCGCTGATGTTCCGTCGGGGCGACAGGATTTGAACCTGCGACCTCCCGCTCCCAAAGCGGGCACTCTAGCCAAGCTGAGCTACGCCCCGGATGCCGGGCCTCCTGCAGCCTGCTGTCGGGCGGCGACGGAAACCATCCGGCCCGAAATCGGCCTCGCACAGTCTAGCCGTATGCGGCTGTGCGCCCGCCGTCGCGTCGAGACGGCAGTTGCGACCCATCCCGGATGCTGTTTCGGGTCGAAACTGCCGTCTCGGTGCGCCGCGGGGGCGTCGGTCGGGTTTCGAGAAGCGGTGACGCGGATGCGGTGGCTAGCGTGGTGCCCACGTGGCCCCGTCGACGAAGGAGACGAGACGATGACGAACGACGACGCCGGGGGCTTCTCGGCCGAGGAGCGCCGGGCGATGAAGCAGCGCGCCGCCGAGCTGAAGGCCGAGGCGAAGCGCGCCAAGAGCGCGGAGAAGGCCGCGGCCGAGGAGGCCGAGCTGCTCGAGAAGATCGCGCAGATGCCGGATGGCGACCGCGAGTTGGCAGAGCGCGTGCACGAGATCGTGACGACCGTGGCACCCCAGCTCGCGCCGAAGCTCTATTACGGCCAGCCGGGCTACGCGCGTGACGGCAAGCCTGTCGTGTTCTTCCGCAGCGGGCAGATGGACAAGGAGCGCTACTCGACCTTCGGCGTGAGCGCGCTCGCCGAGCTCGACGACCCGAGCGGGTTCTGGCCGACCTCGTATGCGCTCGCCGACCCGAGCGAGGAGGCCTGGGGGCGGTTGACCGAGGTCGTGAAGCGGGCGGCCGGTTCCGGAAGTTGAGGTCGCTTTCGCCGATCAAGCGAGCGGATGCGCGTGTCGCCTCGCGTCGATGTCGGGGGTGCGGCGCACCATAGCTTCATGGCCAACATCGACATCATCGAGATCCAGGCGTTCGAGCCGTGTTGCCTCGACTGCGGCGAGACCGGCCCGATCGAGTCGAGTGCCTTCTGGGCGATGGCGTGGGAGGAGGCGCACGTGTGCGTCGCCGCCCGCATCGACAGCGAAGAGCGCGAACTCGTCGACGCCACGCGGCTGAGTGCGTGATCACTTGGGCACGTGCACGCGGGCACCTGACGAACACGTGCGCCTGAGCAGAACCGCCTCTCCCCTGCGCTAGACTCGCGGGGTTGCCCAGCCGTTCTCGGCGGGGCTCCGGGGCGGTAGCTCAATGGTAGAGCCTCAGTCTTCCAAACTGATTACGCGGGTTCGATTCCCGTCCGCCCCTCCAAAGCCCTATCCATCCGCGCTCCCGCTCACTCCTCGTAGTGCAGCAGGTCGCCGGGCTGGCACTCGAGCACGCGGCACATCGCCTCGAGGGTCGAGAAGCGCACCGCCTTCGCGCGCCCGTTCTTCAATACCGCGACGTTCGCAGGGGTGATGCCGATCGCGGCGGCGAAGTCGCCGACGCTCATGCGCCGCTCGGTCAGCATCCTGTCGATCGAGAGCCGGATGGGCATCAGATCACCCCGTCGAGCTCGGCCTGCATCGAGATCGCCTGACCGAGCAGCGAGCGCAGCACGAGCGTGATGCACGCGAGCACCGCGAGCAGCAGGAGCGTCGTCACGAGCACGACGGCGAGCGCGGGGCTGCCGGCTTGGGCTCGGCTGATCGCGGTGAACCCGACGATGACGAGCACGGCGGCGCACGTGAGCAGCGTGACGAGCCCGTCGACCCAGAGCAGGGACGTGCGCATGAGCACCCGTCCGCGGAAGATCCGGTCGACGAGCAAGGCGACGAGGCCGAGCCCGAACATCGCGAGCACGACGACGCCGATCGTGACGGCGAGCAGGGGGTCACGCAATGCGGAGTACTCGGGGAACGCACGCGCAGCACCGTCGGCAAGCCCCGGCAGCACGACGATGGCGCCCACCCCGATCAGGAAGAGCAGCCCGAGCAGGGCCTGCGTGACGAAGGCGAGCGGTGCGGAGGGGCGGGGCAGTTCGAGATCCATGTATCGATTATCGATCGACGATCTATCGAAAGTCAATAGATGCCTCGCGCGAACCACCCGCAGCGTCGGCGGCCGCATCGATAGCCTGGCCGCGTGAGACGTTTCGCCCGCGCCCTGGTCACGTGGTTCCGTCGCCCACGCCACATCGTGGTCACCGCCGTCGCGGTCGCCCTCGTCGGCCTGCTCGTGTGGACCAACTCGTCGCCCTGGCCGAGCGCCATGGTGATCCGCGCCGTGTTCGAGGCGCCGCGCGACGCCAACATCGCCGAGCTCAACCGGCACCTGCCCGCCGAGCTGCCGCACGAGACGCTCGACCTCCCCTACGGCGACGAGGGCTCCGACACGAGCTTCGACGTGTTCTGGCCCGAGGGCACCACGGATGCGCTGCCCACCGTGGTCTGGATCCACGGCGGCGCCTGGATCTCGGGCGACAAGGTCGACGTGGCTCCCTACCTGCGCATCCTCGCATCCGAGGGCTACACGACCGTCGGCCTCAACTACACCGTCGCCCCGGAGGCCGCCTACCCGACGGCCGTGCGACAGCTCAACGACGCCCTCGACCACCTCGTCGAGAACGCCGACGAGCTGCACATCGACACCGACCGCATCGTGCTCGCCGGCGACTCGGCCGGCGCCCAGCTCGCGAGCCAGCTCGCCGCGATGATCACCAACCCCGACTACGCGCACCTCGTCGGCATCGACCCGGCGCTGCGGGCCGAGCAGCTCGTGGGCGCAGTGCTCAACTGCGGCGTCTACGAGCTCGACGGCATGGCGAAGCTCAACGGCATCGTGTCGTGGGGCTTCAAGAGCGCCCTCTGGGCCTACACCGGCACCAAGGACTGGTCGTCGGAGGCGCCCGGCACGCTCATGTCGTCGCTCGAGTTCGCCACGTCCGACTTCCCGCCTACCTGGATCTCGGGCGGCAACGGCGACGGGCTCACCTGGTTGCAGTCGGTGCCGATGGCGCACCGCCTCGAGCAGCTCGGCGTCGACGTGACCCGGGTGTTCTACGCCGCCGACCACTCCCCCGCGCTGCCGCACGAGTACCAGTTCCACCTCGACGGCGAGGATGCGCAGGACGCGCTCGTGAGCACGATCACCTTCCTCGACCGCGTCACCGGCTAGCCCGGCGTCAACTCGCGACGTCACCCGACGACACATAACTTCACGCTCGGAAACACAACTTCGGCGAGGCCGCGCGCCTCAATAACGTGGGCGGCATCCACCCCGCGATCCGAAGAGGAAACGATGAGCGCCGTCACGCTGGAAGCCCGCACCACCCCGCTCGAGCCGCTCGAGCTCGACGCCGAGACGATCGCCGCGCTGCCGCCGAGCAACGTCGACGTGATCCCGCCGCTGCACCCGCAGTGGGCGTCGCTCGACCTGCGCGAGGTGCTCTCGCGGCCGGCCGCGTTCCTCTCGGTGAGCCAGTCGAACTCGCTCTACAAGCCGGGCGGCGTGCAGTACGCCGAGGGCCACGCCTACCGCGGCAGCCTCGAGGCCACGGTGCGCGCCGCGAAGGCCGCGCGCCAGGCGCCCAACTTCGTGTCGTTCAACTGGATCGGGTACACCGTCTTCCGGCAGAACTACCCGCAGACCGTGTTCGACGCCGCCCAGTACACCCACTGGACCGGCTCGATCGACGCCACCCCCGAGCAGATCGCGTGGGATGACGCCCTCGTGCCCGAGCTCGCCGAGCTCGTCGAGCCGGGCGACAAGCAGTTCAACGAGACCGCGCTGCAGACGGCGTTCGTCGGCACCGACCTGCCGGGCACGCTCGCCCGCCGCAAGGTCGAGGTGGTGGTGATCACCGGCATCCACACCGACTGGTGCATCGAGGGCAACGCCCGTGCCGCCCGCGACCACGGCCTGCTGCCGATCGTGATCGGCGACGCGACCGGCACGCACGACCCCGCGGATGAGGCTGCCGCGTTCCGGCGCATCAACACCTTCTTCGCGCCCGTGATCAGCTCCGCGCAGTTCGTCGAGCTGGTGACCCGCTGATGGGCAACGTCGGTCTGCTGCTCGTCGGCGTCGTGCTGTTCGTGAACGGCCTGAGCTCGCTCGGGCTCGTGTCGGGTCGCAGCGCGGCACCGCTCAACCTCTTCGTGGGCGCCGCCCAGGTGGTGCTGCCGACGCTCGTGCTCGTGCAGGCGGGGGGCGATGCGGCGATCATCAACGCGACCTGGCCGAGCTTCCTGTTCGGCTTCACCTACCTGTGGTTCGGGCTCATCAACCTCGCGGGCTTCGAACCGCAGGGCTTCGGGTGGTTCAGCCTCTTCGTCGCCGGCATCGCGGCATACCAGGCCGTCATCACCGCGCCCGGCGACCCCGTGTTCGCCGTGATCTGGCTCACCTGGGCGATCATGTGGAGCCTCTTCTTCCTGCTGCTCGCCCTCGGCGTGCAGCGCGTGGGGCGCGTCGACCTGGGGCGCGCCACCGGCTGGTTCCTCGTGCTGCTCGGCGTGCCGACGTGCACCGTGTCGGCGATCTTCCTGCTCAACGACACCTGGACCACCGACGCAGGGGCCGGCCTGCTCGCACTTGCGGGGCTCGCCGCCGCGGCCGTGCTCTCGGCGGCCCTCGCGGTTCCGCGCGTGCGGAACACGGATGCCGTGGCCACCCCCGCTGCGGAGCCCGCGTTCGCCGAGTGATCGGCTGACGGTCGTGCGGGTCGCGTGACGTCCACGCGGCCCGCACGACCGCATTCCGCGCCGTGCGCGATCATCGCGCTCAGCAGCAGCCGGGCTCGCAGCTGCCGGGCACGGTCGGGTCGCACAGCAGCGGGTCGCAGCACTCGTTCATGAGTCACTCCTCTCTATATCGACGAACATCGATGGGGTGAGTCTGCGCCTTCATATCGATGACTGTCAATATCGACATCTGTCAATGTAGACTCGCGGCATGATCCCGGTCGCCACCATCCAGGGCCCCGCCTGCTGCGCACCGCTCGCCGAAGCGCCGCTCACCGCCGACGACGCCGAAACGCTCGCCCGCGCCCTCAAGGCGCTCGCCGACCCGGCCCGACTGCGCATCCTGTCGCTCGTGGCCGCATCCGCCGAGGGCGAGATCTGCGTGTGCGAGCTGCCCGCCCCGCTCGGGCTCACCCAGCCGACCGTCTCGCACCACCTCAAGGTGCTCACCGACGCAGGCTTCCTCGAGCGCGAGAAGCGCGGAACCTGGGCGTACTTCCGGCTCGTGCCCGGCGCGCTCGACGCCGTCACGCGCCCGCTCGCCGAGCCGGAGCCCGCACTCGCATGACCGCGCCCACGGTGCTCTTCGTGTGCGTGCACAACGCCGGGCGTTCGCAGATGGCGGCCGGCTACCTGCGGCACCTCGCAGGCGACCGCATCCGCGTGCTCTCGGCGGGATCCGAGCCCGCCGACGCCGTCAACCGGGTGGCCGTCGCCGCGATGGCGGAAGAGGGCATCGACATCGCCTCAGCCCAGCCAGAACTGCTGAACCCGGATGCCGTGCGCGCCTCCGACGTGGTCGTCACGATGGGCTGCGGCGACGCGTGCCCCGTGTTCCCCGGCACGCGCTACGAGGACTGGCAGCTCGACGACCCCGCCGGGCAGCCGATCGAGACGGTGCGCCGCATCCGCGACGACATCCGCGCGCGCGTCGAGCAGCTCATCACCGAGCTCACGGGCGCCGCCTGACCCGATTGCCAGGGCATTGCCAGGGGTCCGTCACCGAAACGGCATACGCCCGGGCCTAGGCTGAGGCAAGTCGACAGGCGATCTGCCCCTTGGCTTCACCTCCGGCCCGCTCGGGCCGCCAAGCGGACGGATTCGTTTATCTCCTCCACCTCTTCGGCCCTCGCGCCGGGGCGTCTGCGCGAGACGCGGCCCCGCACGGGCGAGGCCATCGATCCCACCCGTACCTTCACGCAGCTCTCGCGCACGATCCGCGAATCGGGCCTCCTGCGCCGCAGCGGCTGGTTCGAGGGGAGTACTGCGCGACCCACGAGATCCCGTACACCGAGATGAGCATCACGCGCGCCCATGCGGCCGTGGTGCGCCACATGCACGAGGTCGGACGCGCCGCGCTCGACCCCTTCACCTGCCCGCTCGCGGCCAGGTACCGGCCCTCATAGGCCCCCACAGATGTCCGGAGACCCACGTCGACGGATGCGCCCGCCACCTCCTCCGGAGCGTCGTGCCACAGCCGTGGCACCTCGGCGGGTGAAGTTGAAAACAAGGAGAACACCATGACCACCGGAACCGTGAAGTGGTTCAACGCCGACAAGGGATACGGCTTCATCGCCCCCGACGACGGCAGCGCCGACCTCTTCGCCCACCACTCGGCGATCGCCGGATCCGGATACAAGAGCCTCGACGAGGGCCAGAAGGTGCAGTTCGAAGCTGTGCGCGGCCCGAAGGGCATGCAGGCCGAGAACATCCAGCCCGCCTGACCCGCACACACCACACGACGGCCCCTCGCCTCGCGGGGGGCCGTCGTCGTCTCATGACACCAGATGACGACAACTCGAAAACACCTCTTGCACCCCGCATATGGGGGGCAGTACCATCGGCTCAGCCGCACCGCTTTCCCCCTGCTGCGGCTGACCCGATCCCCCCAGGAGCACCTCATGACTGTCGTGAACCCCACCACGACCGCAGCCCCCGCAGGCTGGTACCGCGACCCGCTCGGTATTCCGCAGCTGCGGTGGTGGAACGGCATCGCCTGGACCAACCACATCCAGGACAACCGTCCCGAAGTGCAGTCGTGGAAGAACGATTTCGGCGCCATGTCGCGTCCCTCGGTGGCCTAGCCACCGATCGCGACGAGCGCGCCTGCCGACCCCCGGGTACACCTGCTTTCGCTACCCACAGCCGGCAGTCGGCGCACTCGACGGGTGGGTGCACCGCCTGTCAGTCGGCGCGCGGGCCAGGTTTCTGACCGGCCCGCGCGTCGGCACCTGAGGCCGTCGCGCCGCGCCTAGCGCTGCAACGAGTGCCTAGCGCTGCAGCCAGGCGACCACCGCGAGCACGCGGCGGTGATCGGTGCCCGAGTCTTCGAGGCCGAGCTTGCCGAAGATCGCCGTGACGTTCTTCTCCACCGCCCCCACGCCGATGAACAGCTGCTGGGCGATGGCGGCGTTGCTGCGCCCCTCCGCCATGAGCTGCAGCACCTCGCGCTCACGCGGCGTCAGGGAGGCCAGCGGGTCGTGCCTACGGCCGATCAGCTGCGCCACGACCTCGGGGTCGAGCACGGTGCCGCCCGCGGCGATGCGGTCGACGGCATCCGTCAAGTCGTCGAGGGATGCCACCCGGTCTTTGAGCAGGTAGCCCACTCCCCCCGACCCCGCGCCGAGCAGCTCCTGCGCGTAGGCGACCTCGACGTACTGCGACAGCAGCAGGATGCCGGTCTTCGGCAGCTCCGTGCGCAGCCGGATCGCGGCACGCACGCCCTCGTCGCGGAAGGTGGGCGGCATCCGCACGTCGAGCACGGCCAGCTCGGGCGCGAGCTCGTGCACGGCCGCGAGCAGTTCGTCGGCGTCGCCGAATGCGCCGACGACCTCGTGGCCGGCCTCCTCGAGCACCCGCACGAGCCCCTCGCGCAACAGCACGGAGTCGTCGGCCACCACCACACGCACGGACACGCCCTCCAGGCTAGCGATCGAGCGAGGGTGCCGGCGCGGGCGTGGTGCTGAACGGCAACTCGGATGTCAGCGGCAGGTGCGAGATCACGTGCGTCGGTCCGCCTGCCGGGCTCACGACCTCGACGCTCCCTCCGAGTCCGCGCAGCCGCTCCTCGATGCCCGCGAGCCCGTGTCCCGCGACCGCGGACGCGCCGCCCACCCCGTCGTCGGTGACGACGACGTCGAGCCACACGGCATCCGTCGACGGCACGCGACGCAGCTCGAGCCGCACCCAGGCGTTCTGGGCGCGCGCGTGCTTGGCCACGTTCGTGAGCGCCTCGGCGGCGATGAAGTAGGCGTTGCGCTCGAGCTCCGCCGGCAGCTCGAGCTCGGCGGGCAGCAGCGACTCCACGTGCGTCGGCAGCGGCGAGCGCACCGCGAGCGACTCGAGGGCGGCGACGAGCCCGCGGTCGAGCAGGATCGGCGGCGCGAAGCCCCGCGAGAGCGCCCGCAGCTCCTCGAGGGCCTCCTTCGACTGGGTGCGAGCCTGCGAGATCAGCTCGCGGGCGGCATCCGGATCCTTCTCGAGCTGGCGTTCGGCCGAGGCGAGGTCCATCTGCAACCGCACGAGCCGCTGTTGCGGACCGTCGTGGATGTCGCGCTCGAGTCGCCGCAACGCCGTGCCCTCGGCGGCCACCGCGGCGCTGCGCGAGGCCGACAGGTCGGCCATCTGCACCTGCAGCTCCTCCGAGCGGAACGCGGCGAGCATGCCGCGGGCGATCGCGTGGTGGATCCAGGTGAGACCATGCGTGACGAACGGCAGCGTCAGCAGGAAGATCGCGCCGATGACGAACACCACGACGCTGTGGGTGGCCGGACTCGCGAGCCACGCCGGCACGTCGACGGTCTGCGACTCGAGCAGCTCGATAAGGCCCACGAAGCCGTTGCTCTCGGGAAGCCAGCTCGCCAGGAACGGGAAGGTGAGCCCCGAGAGGGCGACGGCGAGCCACGAGATCGTGAGCGACCAGCTGATGATGCCGACGATCGGGTTCACGATCGCGCCGTGCAGCAGGTAGAGCCAGTAGTGGCCGTCGACGAGCGGCGCGAGCAGCTTGCCGAGCGTGCTGCCTCCGCGCATCGTGCGGTCCCAGCGCGGCGGCGTGATGGGCGGGAAGAGCGCCCCGCGCAGGCGGGCGAGCTCGACGACGCCGAAGCCGCGCGCCACGAACAGCGCGGCGAGCACGATGAGCACGCCGACGACGATCGGGATCATGCCGACGCCCGTCCAGAACAGGGTCATGAGCACCGAGAGGCCCACGATCGTGATGGGCAGCAGCGGCAGCAGGAAGCCCAGTTCGGGCAGCAGGCCCCGCCAGTAGCGTCCGTAGCCGCGTCGTGTCGTGCTCATGGTGTCCAGCATTCCGGATGCGGTGCGCGCGCGGCATCCGGAACGCTGGCGGATCAGAGGTGGGGGTAGCCCCCGGAGCTGAGTGCGGTCATCGGGCGACCGGATCCCAGCCGCAGCACCGCATCCGCATCCTCCCGGTCGCCCGCGCGGTGCGACACGAGCACGACCATGCGGTCGGCGCTCGCGAGCCGGATGTCGTGCATGAGCGAGTGCGCGGTGGGCTCGTCGAGGTGCGCGGTCGGCTCGTCGAGCAGCAGCAGCTCGGCCCGGCTAAGCAGGGCCCGAGCGATCGCGAGACGCTGACGCTCGCCACCCGAGAGCGAGCGTCCGGCGCTGCCGACCCGGGTGGCGAGACCGTCGGGAAGCGCATGCAGCAGCCCCCCGAGCCCCGCACGCTCGAGCACGGCCACGAGCTCCGTATCGCTCGGGGTGTCGTCGCGTCCGCGCCCGATGAGCAGGTTGCCCCGGATGGTCGAGTCGAACACGTGCGCCTCCTGCGGGCACCACGCCACATGTCGCGCCCACGCGCCGCGTTCGAGGTCGGCGATGGGCACGCGGTCGGCACGCACGGTTCCGGCATCCGGGCGCAGCGAGCCCATGATCATCGCGAGCAGCGTCGACTTGCCCGAACCGGACGGCCCGTCGATGCGCAGCGTCTCGCCGGGAACGAGCGCGCCGCTCACCGCCACGAAGAGCTCGCCGCCACCCGGCAGCACCCGCGCGAGGTCGTCGAGCTCGAGGCGCTCGACGGGCGCGTGCAGGCGGCGCACGCCGTCGGGGGTCTCGGGGGCGTCGAGCACGGGGGCGAGCCGGGCGAGCACCGCCCGCAGCACCGGCACGCGGCGCGCCGCCGAGGCGACACCGTCGACCGCCTCGACGAGGGCGAGCGCGAGCAGGCTCACGACCGCGACCGTCGAGGTGGGCAGGGTCGCGGGCGCGAGCGCGGGAACCGCGACGGCGAGCCCCGCGCACCCGAGGAACGCTGCGGCCGTTCCCACCCCGGATGCCAGGGCCGTGCGGCGCTCGGCGCGCGCGAGCCGCTCCCCGGCGTGCGCGATCCTGCCGAGGGCCGCATCCGCGAGTCCCCCACCGCGCAACTCCCCCGCCGCCTCGCCGAGGGCGCTCATGCGGCGCACGAGCTCGGAACGCGCGGCGACGCGCTCACCGCCCGAGCCGCGCGCCGCCAGCAGGCCGCCGAGGGCGGCGAGCGCGAGCGTCGCGGCGAGCCCCAGCCACACGAGCGGGGCGAGCTCCGGCGCGACGATCGTCGTCACGACGCCGACCCCCGCCACCGCGACGACGCCCGCCGCGATCGGCGGGATCACGCGCGGCAGCTGCTCACGCAGCTCGGCCGGCTCGGTCACGAGCACGTCGAGCGTCGCACCCCCGCCGAGCAGCCCGCGCATCGCGGGACCCTGCGCCGCGAGCCGCCGCCACAGCCGCAGTCGCAGCGCATCGGTGGCGCGGAACACGGCGTCGTGGGCGAAGAGACGCTCGACGTAGCGGGCGACCGGGCGCCCCAGCCCGAAGAAGCGCACGCCCACGATCGCGACGAGCAGGTACATGATCGCGGGCAGCTCGGCGGCCCGCACGATGAGCCAGCCCGACACGGCCGTGAGCGAGAGGCCGAGGCCGATCGCGAGGGCCGCCATCGCCGAGGCGCCCACCCAGCGCCACGGGGATGCGGCGAGGATGCTGCGGAGGGTGTGCGACGCGGCGGGTGTGCTGGCGGGACGCTGGTTTCGAGACGCGTATCGCTGCGCGATGCGCTCCTCAACCAGCTGAGTCTGTCGAGGTGGCTGAGGAGCCCGCGCAGCGTCCCCCTCAACCAGCTGAGCCTGTCGAGGTGGCTGAGGAGCCCGCGCAGCGTCCCCCTCAACCAGCTGAGCCTGTCGAGGTGGCTGAGGAGCCCGCGCAGCGTCCCCCTCAACCAGCTGAGTCTGTCGAGGTGGCTGAGGAGCCCGCGCAGCGGGCGTCTCGAAGCCACCGTCGGTGGTCTCGATACACCCGCCTGCGGCGGGCACTCGACCAGCGGACAGACCGTCGAAACCACCGACCGGCACCTGCTCGTCGGCGAGCGCGAGGGTGTCGGCGTCGTGCGACACGAGCACCGTCGCGACGCGGTCGGCGCGCAAGGCGACCGCGGCCCGCACCCGCGCGGCGGAGTCGGCGTCGAGGTGCGCCGTCGGCTCGTCGAGCACGAGCAGCCGCGCCCCCGCGTCGACGCGCGCGAGCGCCCGCGCGACGGCGGCACGACGCTGCTCGCCGGGGCTCAGCTCGGCGAGCGGCGCCCCGAGCAGCCCCGCGAGGCCGAGCTCGTCCACGAGCGCGACCGCCGCATCCGCATCCGCCCCCGCGAGCGCGAGCTCGTCTGCCAGGGTCTCGGTCGCGAAGCGCGGAGCCTGCGCGGCGTACGCGGTGCGCGCGACCTCGCCCGTCACGACGCCCGTGAGCTGCGCATCCGCGGGCAGGGCCCCGACGAGCGCCGCGAGCGCCGTCGACTTGCCTGCGCCGCTCGGGCCGACGAGCGCCGTGATGCGTCCCACGACGGGGCGCACGGTGAGCCGCTCGAGCACCGGCTCCCGGCCCGGGTAGCGCACCGACACCCCGACGAGGCCCGCATCGCCGGGTGCGGGTGTCGCCGACACCCGACCGTCGGCGAGCAGCTCACGCACGCGGCGCAGGGCCGACAGCCCGTCTTGCGATGAGTGGAAGGCCGCGCCCACATCCCGCAGCGCCGTGAAGCACTCGGGTGCGAGCAGCAGCACGAGCACCGCCACCTCGAGGCTGACATCGCCCGAGAGCAGACGGATACCCAGAAACACCGCGACGACGGCCACTGAGATCGTCGCGATGAGTTCGAGGGCCAGCGCCGACAGGAACGCCGTGCGCAGGGTGAGCATGGTGCGGCGCCGGTAGTCGGACTGGATACGGTCGAGCGCGGCGAGCTGCTCCTCGAGCCGGCCGAGCCCCACGAGCACCGGCAGGCCGCGCGCGAGCTCGACGAGGTGGTCGGCGAGCCGGGTGAGCGCGTCGGTCGCCCGGTCGACCCGGTCGCGGGTGTGCATGCCGATGAGTGCCATGAAGATCGGCACGAGCGGGATCGTCACGGCGAGCACGACCGCCGACAGCAGGTCGACGCCGAGCACGCGCGCCCCGGTCGCCACGGGGATCACGACCGCCGAGATCATCGCCGGCACCGCCACGCCGAAGTAGTCGTCGAGGGCGTCGAGCCCCTCGGTCGCGAGCACCGCGGTGCCGCCGCCTGTCGCATCCCCCGCCGCGACCCGCGCGGCCAGGCGGCCCCGCAGCTCGGACTTGGCGCGGATGGCGGCCCGCCTGCCCAGCACGGCTTGCGCCCACGACGCCCCGGCGCGCAGCAGCACGCCGAGCGCACCGAGTGCGAGCCAGCCCGCCGCATCCGTGCCGGCGGCGAACGCGCCGAGCTGCCGCGCGACCGACTCGGCGATGAGCAGGATGCCGAGCGCGCCGGTGATGCTCGCCGCGACGAGGGGAAGCAGCGCCCGGTCGCCGCCCGGGCCGAGTTCGGGGCCGCGACGTGGGGATCCGACCGCGGTCGTCTCGCCGGTCATGTCAGCGTCCGCTGCCCACCGCATCCGGGCGGATCGCCGGCACGACGTCGTGCGCCTCGGGCAGGTGGTGCGGGGCGACGCGCTTGCGGAACACCCAGTAGCTCCACGCCTGGTAGGCGAGGATGAACGGCAGCGCGACGGCCGCCACGACCGTCATGACGCCGAGCGTGTAGCTGCCGCTCGCCGCGTTCCAGATGGTGAGGTCGAAGGCCGCATCGATCGTCGAGGGCAGCACGACGGGGAAGGCCGCGGCGAAGATCGCTGCCGCCCCGAGCGCCCCGAACGCGGCGAAGCCGGTGAACGCCCAGCCCTCGCGCCGCATCCGGGCCAGCACCCAGCCGCCGACGCCCGCGATCACCGCGAGTCCGAGCAGGATCCAGCTCACGACGTCACCGCCGTTCAGCAGCACGAGCACCGCCCAGCCCGCGATCGGCAGCAGCGCGACGGGGGCCAGGCGCGGAACGAGGCGCCCCATCCGCTCGCGCACCGGACCGTCGGTCTTGAGGGCGAGGAACGTCGCACCGTGCACGAGCGAGAAGCCCACGAGCGCGAGCCCCCCGAGCACGGCGACGGGGGTCAGCCACACGAAGGGGCCGCCCACGCGGTCGCCGTTCGCGTCGATCGGCAGGCCCGTCGTCGTGAGGGCGAGCGCCGCGCCGATGCCGAACGCGGCGACCGCCGAGCCGAGGCCGATCGACCAGTCCCAGAAGCGGGTCCAGCGGCGGGCGGTGATCTTGCCGCGGTACTCGATCGCCACCGCGCGGAAGATGAGCCCCAGCAGCACGAGCACGAGCGGCACGTAGAGGGTCGAGAACAGCGAGGCGTACCAGTAGGGGAAGGCGGCGAAGATGCCGGCGCCCGCGACGATGAGCCACACCTCGTTGCCGTCCCACACGGGGCCGATCGCGTTGAGCATCACGCGACGCTGCTTCTCGTCGCGCGCGCTGAACAGCAGGTGCATGCCGACGCCCAGGTCGAAGCCCTCCAGCAGGATGTAGCCGGTCCACAGCAACGCGATCGCGACGAACCAGACGATGGGAAGCGCATCCATGTCGATATCTCCTGTTCCGCTCAGTACGCGAAGGCGAGCACGTCGTCGCGGTTGTCGGGGTCGCCGTCGCCGCCGTCCGCACCCGGGCCGCCTGGGGCGTCGTCGTGCAGCCCGAAGCGCTCGGGCATGACCCCCGCCACCCCGGCCCGCACGAAGCGCGCGATGAGCGCCACCTCGACGATCATGAGCACGAGGTAGACGAGGCCGAGCGACACGAGCGAGAACACGATCTCGCGCCCGTCGACCCCCGGCGACACCGCGGCGGCCGTGAACATGAACACCCCGTCGACGCCGCTCGGGTTCGGGTTCGGCGCCACGACGAAGGGCTGACGACCCATCTCGGTGAAGATCCAGCCGGCGGCGTTCGCACCGAACGGGGCCAGGATGCCGAAGATCGCGAGCTGCATGAGCGGCTTCGAGTTCGGCACCGTGCCCTTGCGGGTGATGAACAGGGCGACGGCGGCCGCGAAGGCGGCGAGGGCGCCGAAACCGATCATGATGCGGAAGCCCCAGTAGGTGACCTCCATGATCGGCAGGTACGAGATCTCCTGGCCCGCGCGCTGCCCATAGAGGGGGTTGTCGGGCAGGTGGGTGCCGTAGCGCGCCTCGTACTGCGGGATGAGCTCGTTGATGCCCGGAACGTCGGTCGTGACGTCGCCCTTCGCGAGGAACGACAGCACACCCGGGATCTCGATCACGGGGATCACCTCGTCGCAGTCCTGCGAGCCGAGCTTGCCGATCGAGAGCACCGAGAAGCTCGTGCCCGTGTGACATGCCGCCTCGGCGGCGGCCATCTTGAGCGGCTGCTGCTCGTACATGAGCTTGCCCTGCGCATCGCCCGTGATCGCGACGGCGCCGAAGCCGACGATCGCGATGACGGCGCCGACCCGCAGCGAGGTGATCCACACCTTGTGGTCGGCCGCGTCACGACCGGGGATCTCGGGCGCCTCGCCCACGACCACGCGACCCGACGCATCCACCGTGTCGATGCCGTCGCGACGCCGACGCCACAGGTGATACCAGCTGATGCCGAGCAGGAACGCGCCCGCGACGGCCACGGCGCCGGCGATCGTGTGCGGGAAGGCCGCGAGCAGGGTGTTGTTCGTCAGCACCGCCCAGATGTCGACGAGCACGGGCTTCTCGCCGTCGTAGCTGACGCCCACCGGATGCTGCATCCACGAGTTCGCGGCGAGGATGAAGTAGGCCGAGATCCACGAGCCGATCACGGCCGCCCAGAGGGTCGCCAGGTGCAGGCGCTTCGGCAAGCGGCCCCATCCGAAGATCCAGAGGCCGAGGAAGGTCGACTCGACGAAGAAGGCGAGCAGCCCCTCCATCGCGAGCGGCGCGCCGAACACATCCCCCACGAAGCGCGAGTACTCGCTCCACGCCATGCCGAACTGGAACTCCTGCACGAGGCCAGTGGCGACACCCATGATGAAGTTGACGAGGTAGAGCTTGCCCCAGAACTTCGTCATGCGAAGCCACTTCTCGTCGTCGGTCTTCACCCACATCGTGTGCAGGAACACGACGACGGCGCCGAGGCCGAGCGTGAGCGGAACCATCATGAAGTGGTAGACGGTCACGATGCCGAACTGCCACCTGGCGATCTCGAGCGGATCCACGGCACTCCTCCTGCGGGCGGGTCGCACGGGCCGCGACCCTCACCCCTCAACCTTCCGTCAGCCAGAAGGTGCGGATGAGGGCCCAAGGTCCCGCGGGGTCGAGTTGGTCGAGGGGTGGCAGGGCGCAGCCGGATGCGTCTCAGCTGCGGGCGCGGCGCCCCGCACGTTCGGCGAACGCGTCGACGGCGGCGAGTGCCTCGTCCGCACGCCACACGGGGCCGAACTCGTGCTCCGTCTTACGGCGCAGGATGCCGACCCCCGCGAGCTTGTTGAGGTGCGGATAGACGTTCGGCACGTGCACGCCGAGCTCCTGCGCCGCCGCGCGGGCGTCGAGAACGGGACGCCGGACGAGCACGTCGAGCAACTGCCACACGCCGCTGTCGCGGCGCGCGGCGACCCGGGCCCCCCACGCGATACGGAGCGCATCGAGCTCGGTCACCAACGCGCGCGCGTTCTCGACGGCGCGCCATGACGCATCTGCGAACGACCGCACAATGGGCGCCGGATCGCCCGCGCGATACGCCGTCAGGGCGTGGTGATACCCGCCGACATCCGCGAGAAGCCCCGCGGAGACGGGGACGGCGACGTTGCGCGTGATCTGCCGATGCCGGAGAAGCGACTGGGCGAGCGCCCGCCCGGTGCGCCCGTTGCCGTCGGTGAACGGGTGGATCGTCTCGAACTGCGCGTGCGCGATCGACACGGTGACGAGCGCGGGCAGATCGAAGCGCTGCATGAACTCGACGAGGTCGTCCATCAGCTTCCCGATCAGCGTGTGCTCGGGTGCGACATAGTCGGCGCCGATCGGGCTGTCGCTGCGGGTGCCTATCCACACGGGCTCCTCGCGCCATCGTCCCGGGGTGTGGTGCGACTGCCCCTCCATGAGCACGGCATGCATCTGCCGGATCCCCGCCGCGTTCACGGTGTCTGCCAGGTCGATCGCCGCCTGCATCGCGCGGGTGTTGGCCACGATCTCGGTGGCGTTCCGCCCCGCGCGTGCACCCAGTTCGGCCGTCAAGATCTGCCGAGCAGACGCCGTGAGATTCTCGATGCGGCTCGACGCTGCCGCCTCCGAGCGCAGCAGCACCGGGGCGAAGGTGGCGATGCGCTCACCCAGCTCGGCGTCGAAGCGACTCAGCTCGATCGCCGCCCCCTCGGCGAGCCGTTGGGTCTCCCGGTCGAGCGCGGGGGTGCGCGCCGCGATCGCCGCAGGCACCGCGGAGCGATAGCGCTCAGGCTGGCTCGTGTAGCGGTCCGTTGCGGTGCCAAAAGCGCGTCGCACCGGCATCCACAGCTGATCCTCCCAGCTGAGCGCGGGCCACGTTGCCATCACGGCACCTCATATGAATCCATATTGACTATTATGAGCTAGCGAGCTAATTCATAACAAGGGCCCTCAGCGGTATGACATCGCTCAGGACCCCGATGCCACCCACCACGTACACACAACCGAGGCACCGAGCACGATCACCGCAGTTCCCGTGACGACGCACGGCAGGAACCGGATGCCGAATCGTGCGGTCATAGCGCGCACGATGAGCGCGGTCACCGAAAGCACGACGACATAGGCGCCGACGCCGAACGAGGTCGCCCAGCTCTCTTCGCCGTCGTTCACGTTCGGGTCGCCCTGCCACCACCCGGCGGCGCCACCGAGCGCCTGCACACCGGTCGCGAGCAGGAACGTCGGCACGATGAGCACGACGGCGGCGACCGCATACACCGTCACGACGAGCGCGACATCGATCGCGCGGGTCGACGGGCGTTCGAGCTGCTGCTCGGTCATGCGTTCACGGTAGTCGGACGGCAGGAGCCGCGCGACGAAGCACGCAAGATCTGTACAATCCCTGTATGGCTTCGCAGACCTTCAACATCTCGCTCCCGGCGGAGCTCGTCGCGCAGATCGATCAGCAGGCGGCCCACGAATACGCCTCGCGCAGCGAGTACATCCGCCGCGCCGTCGTGAAGCAGCTGCGCGCCGAGCAAGCGCTCGAGGCGGTGTTCGATCGAGCGAACGAACGCGGTCGAGACCTCGGATTCGCCTCCGAGCAGCAGGTGTACGACGCCATCGACTCCTGACATGACCGAGCATCGCATCGTCGTCGATTCGAACGTTTGGATTTCGGCACTCGTCTTCGGCGGAGCTCCTCGCCGCGTCTTCGAGACCGTCGTCTACGACGGAATCCCGCTCATCACCAGCGCCGAGATCCTCACCGAGATCCGGCGCGTCGTCGCCACGAAGTTCCCCGACTTCGCGCCCGATGCGGAGGCGCTCATGACGGTGCTTCATGACCACACCACCTCCGTCGCGCTCGGGTCGATTACCGTCAATGCGTGTCGCGATCCCGACGACAACCGCATCCTCGAGACCGCCGTCTTGGGCCACGCAGACACGATCGTGTCGGGTGACAAGGATCTCCTGTCCCTCGGCGGCTACGAAGGCATCGCGATCGAACGCCCCGCTGATTGGCTTGTACGACGGGGGTCGTGACGTACGTCAGCTGCGATCGAGCACGGATGTCACATCGCGCCCGGCGGGCAGGTCGCCGTAGAGGTGGCCGTGGCGGGCGACCTCCCCCAGACGGGCGCCGACGAAGAGCTCGGCGACCGCGGGCGGCGCGGTGCGCAGCAAGAGCGAGGCCTCGAGCGCGAGAGCGAGGTCGGTGACGAGCCCGCGGGCCGCGGCCGCGGCATCCGCTGCGTCCATTCCCGCGACGGCATGCAGACGCTCGCGCGTGACGGCGAGGTGCGCGTCGAACACCGGGTGGGTGCCCCCGGCGAGCGCCACCTCCGCCTCGAAGGCGGCCACGGCATCCGGTTCCCGCGAGAGCGCGCGCAGCACGTCGAGCGCGATGACGTTGCCCGAGCCCTCCCAGATCGCCATGACCGGCTGCTCGCGGTAGCGGCGCGCGAGCGGGAAGTCCTCGATGTAGCCGTTGCCGCCCAGGCACTCGAGCGCCTCGTACGCGTGCCCGGGGCCGCGCTTGCAGATCCAGAACTTCGCGACCGCCGTCGCGAGGCGGCGAAACGCGACCTCGGCATCCGAGGCGTCGTCGTCAAAGGCGCGGGCGAGCCGCAGCGCCACCGCGGTCGCCGCCTCGGTCTCGAGTGCGAGGTCGGCGAGCACGGATGCCATGGCCGGCTGGTCGACGAGCCGTGCCCCGAACGCCGAGCGGTGCCGCGCATGCCACACCGCCTCCGCCGTGGCCTGCCGCATGCCGGCGACCGTGCCGAGCACCGAGTCGAAGCGAGTGCGCTCGACCATGTCGATGAGCACCGGGACGCCGCGCCCCTCCTCGCCGATGAGCACCGCGTGGGTGCCCTCGAGCTCCAGCTCGCCGGACGCGTTCGCGCGGTTGCCGAGCTTGTCTTTCAGCCGCACGATGCGGAACGGGTTGCGTTCGCCGTTCGGCAGCACGCGCGGCACGAGGAAGGTGCTGAGCCCTCCGGGCGCCTGGGCCGTCACGAGGAAGGCGTCCGAGCCGGGCGCCGAGCAGAACCACTTGTGGCCGTCGAGCACATAGCCCTCGCCCGCGGGCGTCGCGCGCGTGAGGTTCGCGCGCAGGTCGGAGCCGCCCTGCTTCTCGGTCATCGACATTCCCACGAGCGCGCTCGCCTTGCCGGGCCGCAGCTCGGGGTCGTAGTCGCGGCTGAACACGCGCGGCACCCACTCCTCGGCGACGGATGCGTTCCCCCGCAGCACGGGGACGGATGCGTGGGTCATCGACACGGGGCACGCGTGCCCCGGCTCCACCTGCGCGAACAGCATGAACACGGCCGCGCGCGCGACGGCCGCACCGGGGCGCGGTTCGGCGAGCGCCGAGGTGTGCCCGCCCTCGGCGATGTTCGCGGCGATCACCCGGTGGTAGGACTCGTCGTACTCGAGCTCGTCGACGCGCACGCCGTAGCGGTCGTACTGCCGCAGGCGCGGAGGCTGCATGTTCGCGAGTTCGGCGTCGCGCTGGAACCCGGCGGTGCCCACGTGCCGCCCGACCCGGTGCAGCTGCTCGGCGGCCCAGTCCGCGCCGTAGTGCGCGACGCCCTCGACGAGGGCGGTGTTGGCGGCGAACTCGTCGAGCTCGACGCGCGGGGGAACCTGGTTCACGACGTCGTGAGGCATGCCTCGACGCTACCCGTGCGCGGCTCGTCGGTGCGGGGCGGTGGCTTCGAGACGCCGCTGCGCGGCTCCCCAGCCACCTCACCGTCGCCACACCTGTCGAGGTGATTGAGGAGCGGCCGCAGGCCGCGTCTCGACATCACCGCCCCTCACCCACCCGGCGGAAGCTCCGGCATGTGGATGCGCTGCCCGTCGGGTCCCGCCAGATGCAGCAGCTCGACGGCGGCATCGCCCGCGGCCCCGATCCAGTGCGGCGTGCGGGTGTCGAACTCGGCCGCCTCCCCCGCACCGAGCTCGAAGTCGCGGTCGCCGAGCACGAGCCGCAGGCGGCCCGAGATCACGTACACCCACTCGTGGCCACGGTGCGTCTTCAGCTCGACCTGTTCGCCGCGCCGCGGCGGCAGGATCTGCTTGACCACCCGGATGCCGCCCGTTCCGCGGCTGAGCGGCAGCAGCACCCCACCGCGGTGCGGGATGCGGCGGATGTGCACGCGCGGGTCGCCCACCTCGGGCGCGCCCACGAGCGCGTCGAGCGGCACGTCGTAGATGCGGGCGAGCGGCAGCAGCAGCTCGAGCGCGGGTCGGCGCTCGCCCGACTCGAGCCGCGACAGGGTGCTCACCGAGATGCCCGACTCGCGGGAGACGTCGGCGAGGGTGAGTTCCCGCCGCGTGCGCAGGGCGCGCAATCGCGCCCCGACGCCGGCGAGGGTGCGTTCGGTCTCGTCGCTCATGCCGAACAGTTTGCCATTTCAGCAACGGTGCTTGCTACGCGGCATGCCGCGGTCGCACGATCGAGGCATGACCGCATCCGAGAACCGTTCCGCGCCCGTCGACGTCGCCATCGTGGGCGGCGGCCCCGCCGGGCTGTCCGCCGCGATCGCGCTCGGCCGCTCGCGCCGCAGCGTCACCGTCGTCGACGCCGGCGAACCGCGCAACGCGCCCGCCGCGCACGCGCACAACGTCTTCAGCCGCGACGGCGCCCCGCCCCTCGAACTGCTCGAGGAGGCGCGCGCGCAGGCCCGCGCGTACGACGTCGAGCTCGTCGACGACCGCGTGACGCGCGTCGCACGCGACGGCGAGCTGCTCACGCTCGTCACCGCGGCAGGGCGCACCATGAGCGCCCGGCGTCTGCTGCTCGCCTCCGGCCTGCGCGACGTGCTGCCCGACATCCCCGGGCTCGCCGCGCACTGGGGCGACTCGGTCGTGCACTGCCCCTACTGCCACGGCTGGGAGGTGCGCGACCGCGCCATCGTCGTCATCGGCTCGTCACCCCGCAGCGGGCACCAGGCCCTCATGTTCAGCCGCCTGAGCGACGACGTCGTGTTCGTGCGCCACGACACCCCCGCCGAGGCCGAGCTCGATGCCGACCTCACGGCGCTCGGCGTGCGCATCGTCGATGCGCGGGCCGCGCGGGTGCTCGACGACGCATCCGGAGCCCTGCGCGCCGTGCAGCTCGACGACGGCACCGAGCTGCCGGCGGGCGCCGTCGCGATCGGCCCGTCGTTCGAGTCGCGCACCGAACTGTACGAGCAGCTCGGCGGCAGCCCCTCGGTCGTCGAGGGCATGGGGATCGTGATCCCCGCGGATGCCGTGGGCCGCACCCCGGTCGCCGGGGTCTGGGCGGTGGGCAACGCGAGCGACGCCGGCGCGATGGTGGGCGCATCCGCCGCCGCCGGCACGATGGCGGGCGCCGCGCTCAACATGGACCTGCTCACCCAGGAGGCGGCCGCCGCGCGCCGGGCCTAACGGCCCGCACGGGGTGGGGCTCGCTCGCGTAGCGTTGAGCCGTGGCGACCCGCATCTATGTGACCAGCGCCGAAGGGCGCACCGGCAAGTCGACCGTGGCGGTGGGACTGCTCGAGACGCTCACCGCATCCGTGCCCCGGGTGGGCGTCTTCCGCCCCATCGTGCGCGGCGACGTCGACCGCGACTACGTGCTCGAACTGCTCGTCGCCCACGCGAGCGCGGGACAGAGCTACGAGGACTGCGTCGGCGTCGACTACGACGCGCTGCACGAGAACCCGGATGCCGCCCTCGCGACGATCGTGGAGCGTTTCGCCGAGGTCGAGGAGCGCTGCGACGCCGTGCTCATCCTCGGCTCCGACTACACCGACGTCGGCACCCCCACCGAGCTCTCCACGAACGGTCGCATCGCCGCCAACCTCGCGGCCCCCGTCGTGCTCGTCACGGGCGGGCGACAGGCCGAGGGCGACGGTTTCCGCACCCCGAAGCAGAGCGCCGAGATCGCACGTATCGCCCTCGGCGAGCTGCGTGAGGAGCACGCCGCCCCGCTCGCGATCGTCGTCAACCGGGCCGACCCTGAGCACTGCGACGACATCGCGGCGCGTGTCGCGAGCGACACCGGGCTGCCCGCCTGGGCGATCGCCGAGGATGCCGAACTCACCGCTCCCCTGCTGCGCACGGTGCTCGAGGCGGCCGACGCCGAGCTCGTGCGCGGCGACGCCGAGGCGCTCGAGCGGCCCGTCATGGGCACCACGATCGCCGCGATGAGCCTGCCCAACATCCTGCCGCGGCTCATCCCCGGCGGCATCGTGATCGTGCCGGGCGACCGCTCCGAGGCGCTCGTGGGCACCATGGCGGCGCAGCTCTCGCACACCTTCCCGGTGCTCGCGGGCATCATCCTCAACGGCGGCTTCGAGATGGACCCCGCGATCGAACGCCTCATCGACGGCCTCGGCGCCCCGCTGCCGATCGCGAGCACACCGCACAGCACCTTCGACACGGCCGTGCGCATCACCCACGCGCGCAGCCGCCTCGCCGCCGACTCCCCCGCCAAGCACGCCCGCGCGCTGGCCCTCTTCGCGGAGCACGTCGACGCCGAAGAGCTCGTGCGGCTGCTGAGCCTGCCGAGCACGGGCACCGTCATGACGCCGATCCGCTTCGAGCACCAGCTCGTCGAGCGGGCGCGTGCCGCCGACCGGCACATCGTGCTGCCCGAGGGCGACGACGACCGCATCCTCGAGGCGGCGGCGATCGTCGTGAGGCGTCGCATCGCGCGGCTCACGATCCTCGGCGACCCGGATGCCGTGCGGGCCCGGGCGGTGGCCCTCGGCCTGGATCTCGGCGACACCCGCATCCTGTCGACGAGCGACCCCGAGCTGCACGAGCGCTTCGCCACCGAGTACCACCGGTTGCGCGGACACAAGGGCGTCTCGCCCGAGCTCGCGGCCGACACCGTCACCGACGTGTCGTACTTCGGCACGATGATGGTGCACATGGGGCTCGCCGACGGCATGGTGTCGGGGGCCAAGCACACGACGGCGCACACCATCCGCCCCGCCTTCGAGATCGTGAAGACCGCGCCGGGCGTCTCGGTCGTCTCGAGCGTGTTCCTCATGGCCCTCGAAGACCGCGTGCTCGTCTACGGCGACTGCGCCGTCATCCCCGAACCCACCGTCGAGCAGCTCGCCGACATCGCCGTCTCCTCGGCCGCGACCGCGCGGCAGTTCGGCATCGACCCACGCGTCGCGATGCTGTCGTACTCGACGGGAGAGTCGGGATCGGGCGCCGAGGTCGAGCGGGTGCGGGCGGCGACGGCGCTCGTGCAGGAGCGCGCGCCCGAGCTGCCGGTGGCGGGCCCCATCCAGTACGACGCCGCCGCCGACCCCACCGTCGGCGCCTCGAAGCTGCCCGGCTCGGAGGTGGCCGGACGCGCGACCGTGTTCGTCTTCCCCGACCTCAACACGGGCAACAACACCTACAAGGCCGTGCAGCGCTCGGCCGGTGCGGTCGCGATCGGACCCGTGCTGCAGGGCCTCGCGAAGCCCATCAACGACCTCTCGCGCGGGGCCCTCGTGCGCGACATCGTCAACACCATCGCCATCACGGCGATCCAGGCGGGAGCACCCAGATGACCGACACCCGCACCGCGATCCGCAACGTCTTCGTGCTCAACGTCGGCTCGAGCTCGATCAAATACCAGCTGCTCGATGTGGAGACGGGCGAGATGCACGCCGATGGCATCGTCGAGCGGATCGGGGTACCCGGCTCGGGCGTGCCGGATCACGCGAGCGCGATGGTCACCGTGCTGGCCGAGCTCGACGGTCACCGCATCGACGCCGTCGGTCACCGCGTCGTGCACGGCGGAACCCGCTTCGTGAGCGCGACGCTCATCGACGACGCGGTCGAGCGCGAGATCGAGGCGCTCGCCGACCTCGCGCCGCTGCACAACCCGCCGGGTCTCGCCGGCATCCGGGCGGCCCGCACGGTGCTTCCCGAGCTGCCGCACGTCGCCGTGTTCGACACCGCCTTCCACGCCACCATCAGCCCGGCGGCGCGCGACTACGCGATCGACGCCGAGGTGGCGGCGAAGACCCGCATCCGGCGGTTCGGGTTCCACGGCACCTCGATCGGCTACGTGTCGCGCGTCGCGGCCGAGCTGCTCGGGCGCGCGGACGACCCCGAGCTCAAGCTCGTGGTGCTGCACCTCGGCAACGGCGCGTCCGCCGCCGCGGTGCTCGGCGGACGCTCGCTCGACACCTCGATGGGGCTCACCCCGCTCGAGGGGCTCGTGATGGGCACCCGCTCGGGCGACATCGACCCCGCGATCCCGCTGTACCTCGCGCGCGAGCACGGCTACACGATCGAGGCCCTCGACGAGCTGCTCAACAAGCGCTCAGGACTGCTCGGGCTCGCGGGTCGCAGCGACATGCGCGAACTCGTGAACGCCGCGAACTCCGGCGACGAGCGCGCCACCCACGCGCTCGACATCTACGTGCACCGGCTGCGCCGCTACATCGGCGGCTATGCGGCCGAACTCGGGGGCATCGACGCTGTCGTGTTCACGGCGGGCGTCGGCGAGAACTCGTCGTACGTGCGCCGCCGCGCGATCGCCGGTCTCGACTTCCTGGGGCTCTCGGTCGACCCCGAGCTCAACGCGGCGGCGGCGCGCGAGGCGCGCTTCATCTCACCCGAGGGCTCGCCCGCGGCCGTGCTCGTGGTGCCGACCAACGAGGAGCTCGAGATCGCGCGCGAGACCCACACGGCCGCGAGCTGACGCGACTACCGCACGCGTGCCGGCACGGGCCGCACCACGAGCACGGGCGCGTTCGCGTTGAGCAGCACCGCGTGCAGTGTTGTTCCGAGCGGCGAGTGCGTGTCGGCGACCGCGCCGGGGCCGACCACGAGCAGGGCGCTGCCCCGGGACGCGTCGAGCAGCGCCTCGGCGGGCACGCGCGTCGACAAGCGCGAGCGGATCTCGAGCATGCCTTCAACATCCCGTGCCGCCTCCGCCGCCCGCACGAGCGGGCTCTCGAGGTTGGCGCGCTGCGCCGCCGCCACCTCGGGCGGCACCGCATGGATGAGCGTGAGCCGCATGCCGCGGTCGACGGCCTCGAGAGCCGCCCGGCGCGCGATCGACGCCGCCGTCTCGGGGCGGTCGATGCCCGCCACGACCCCCTGCCGGAACCTCGGGTCGACCTCGGGCACGACCGCGACCGGCCCCGAGGCGGCGAGCGCGAACTGCACGCTGCGCGAGCCGAGCACGCGACCCGAGACGTAGCCGGTCTTGCCGGTGCCGACGACGAGGGTGTCGTCGGGGCGGGCGTGCGCGGCGAGGGTCCAGGTCGGAACGCCGCTCAACAGCTCGGCCGACACCGCGAGCGTCGGATGCTGCGCGCGGATGCGCTGCGTCGCCTCTGCGAGGATGCGCTCGCCCGCACGCTCGGCCGCATCCAGCAGGTCGACGCCCATCATGCCCTGCTCCGGGTCGACGACATGGACGAGTTCGAGGGCGACCGCGTCGCGTCGGGCGTTCCGCACGGCCCAGGCGAGAGCGGCCTCGGAGGGCGCCGAGCCGTCGACGCCGACGACGTAACGCGTGGAAACCGTCATGTCTCGAGGCTCGCACGCGGATGCGTCGGCGGGTCGGGCACAAGGTCCCGCGGGGGTTCGTGCTCTGGGAGACTGGAGGCATGCCCGACCCCGCCGACGAACCACGCCTTCGTCGACTGCTCGACGCCGTGCCGCACGTGGTCGGCGAGCTCGAGCTCGCGCACGTGCTCGAACGCATCGTCGAGGTCGCCGTCGAGCTCGTCGACGCCCGCTGGGGGGCCCTCGGCGTGATCGCGCCCGACGGCACGCTCGAGCAGTTCGTGCAGGTCGGTCTGGCCCCGCCCGAGGTGCGCGCCATCGGCCACCTCCCCGAAGGGCACGGCCTGCTCGGCGCCGTCATCGACACGGGCGAGGCGATCCGTCTGCCGCACCTCGCCGAGGATCCGCGCTCGGTCGGCTTCCCCGAGCATCACCCCGTCATGGACGCGTTCCTCGGCGTGCCGATCCGCGTGCGGGAGAACGTGTTCGGCAACCTCTACCTCACCAACCAGCACGGCGGTCCCGAGTTCTCGAGCGACGACCAGCGCCTCGTCGGCTCGCTCGCCGCGATCGCCGCGATCGCCATCGAGAACGCGCGCCTCTTCGAGCAGCAGGTGCGCCGCGAGCGCTGGTCGACGGCGCTCGCCGAGGTGACCGCCGCCCTGCTCTCGGAAGACACCGTCGATGTGCTCGCGGTGCTCGCCGAGCGCGTCGCCTCGGTGATCGAGAGCGAGCTCGTGTGCGTGATCGTCGCCGACGGCGACGAGAACGGGGTGCCGATGCTGCGCGTCGACACGGCGCGCGGCAACGGCGCCGACGACATCGTCGGGCGACGCTACCCCGCCGAGGGCACACTCTCCGGCCGCGCGATCACCACGGGAGCGCTCGCCTCCACGGGCCCAGGCGAACTGCCGGGCGAGTCGGTCGTGCGCAGCGGTCAGAGCGCCGCCATGGCCCTCCCGGTGCGCTCGGGTGATCAGGTGCTCGGCGCCCTCTCCGTGTACCGCTCACTCGAGGCCCCCCTGTTCACGGATGCCGAACGCGCCATGGCGGCGGACTTCGCGCTGCAGGCGGGGGTCGCCATCCAGCTCGCGCGCGGGCGCGCCGACCGCGAGCGGCTCGCCCTCGTCGACGACCGGGCGCGCATCGCCCGCGACCTGCACGACCACGTCATCCAGCGGCTGTTCGGCACGGGACTCAGCCTGCAGGCGATCGCGGCCCGCACCCCCGCGGCGGCGGATGCGATCGGTGCGCAGGTCGACGCGATCGACGCCGCGATCGGCGAGATCCGCACCGCGATCTTCGCGCTCGGCACACGGCCCGCATCCGACGGGGCGCTGCGGCACCGCGTGCTCGACGTCGCCACCGACGCGACGCCCGGACTCGCGAACCCGCCCGTCGTCACCTTCGCCGGCCCCGTCGATCTGCTCGTCGCGGGCGCGCTCGCCGACGACGTGCTCGCCGTCGTGCGCGAATGCCTCGCCAACGCCACCCGCCACGCCCGCGCCACACGCGTCGAGGTGTCGGTCGCCGCCGACGACGACGCCGTCACCGTGACGGTCGACGACGACGGCGTGGGCCTGCCCGAGCAGCCGCGCCGCGCATCCGGAACCCGCAACCTCGACGAACGCGCCACCCGCCGGGGCGGTAGCTTCGAGCTGACGCCCCGCGCCTCCGGCGGCACGCGCGCGCGGTGGACCGTTCCCGTCACCGCCCCCGAGAGGAGCACCCTGTGACCCGCGTCTTCCTCGTCGACGACCACGAGATCGTGCGGCGCGGCATCGCCGACCTCATCGACGCCGAACGCGACCTCGAGGTCGTCGGCGAGTCGGGTCAGGTGCGCGGCACGCTCGCGAAGATCGACGTGACGAAACCGGATGTCGTGGTGCTGGACGTGCGCCTGCCCGACGGCGACGGCATCGAACTGTGCCGCGCCATCCGCTCGGCCCACCCCGAGATGCGCTGCCTCATGCTCACCGCGTACGACGACGACGAGGCGAGCCGTTCTGCGGTGCTGGCCGGCGCATCCGGCTACGTGCTGAAGGAGATCCGCGCGCGGGGGCTCGTCGAGGGTGTGCGCAAGGTCGCGGCGGGCGGCACGCTCATGTCGCCGCGGGTGAGCGAACGCGTCGTCGAGTCGTTCGCGACCCCGCACGGAGACGAGCCCGAGCTGACGCTGCGTGAACGCCAGGTGCTCGACCTCATCACCGAGGGGCTCACCAACCGGCAGATCGGCGACCGGCTCGGGCTCGCCGAGAAGACCGTCAAGAACTACGTCTCGGGCCTGCTCGCGAAGCTCGGCATGGAGCGGCGCACGCAGGCGGCCGTGTACCGGCTCGAGCGCCGCGGCTGACGCGCCCTCGACGTGCGCATGGTGCGGTTTCGGCCGGATGGCGCGCTTTCGCGGGTGCCATCGGGCCGAAACCGCACCATCGACCGCACCATCGCGGTAGCGGTCGCTCGAGCGCCCGTCAACCCCCGGTCAGGCCAGCCTCAGCTACGTTGCGGAATGCCGAGCCCTGAGTAGCGTTGAAACAGACGACGGCCAGCACCCCTGGCCAGAAGGAGGCAACGCCATGACCGCGAAGACCAGCACCGTTCCCACCACGTCGCTCGACCCCGACGTCACCGCCGGAGTCGCGCAGTTCCTCAGCCCCGTCGTCGTGAACCTGCAGGCGCTCGCCGTCGACGGCAAGCAGGCGCACTGGCACGTGCGCGGCTCCAACTTCATCGGCGTGCACGAGTTCCTCGACGCCCTCGTCGACCACGCCCGCGCCTGGGCCGACCTCGCCGCCGAGCGCATCGTCGCCCTGGGGCTCCCCGTCGACGCCCGCGTGCAGACGATCGCCGAGAAGACCACGACGCCGAAGCTCAGCGACGGTTTCCAGCAGTCGGATGCGACGATCGCCGCCGTCATCGCGCAGATCGATGCGACGCTCGAGGTCGTGCGCACCGCCGTCGACGAGCTCGACGAGCTCGACCAGCCCTCGCAGGACATCGCGATCGAGATCGCGAACGGGCTCGACAAGGACCGCTGGTTCCTGTTCGCGCACCTCGCGAACTAGCAGCGGCCTCGCCGAGCTGACCGAGGAGCGGCGCGTATCGAGCGTCGCGAAGCCACCGACACGCCGTCACCGGTTCGCGTGTCGTCGTGACGGTGGTTTCGAGACGCGTATCGCTTCGCGATACGCTCCCGGGCCACCTCGACGTTCGCGCCCGCCGAGCTACTGCACGCGCCCCGCGACCACCGTGCCGTGCACGGGGAGGGTGCGCAACGCATCCGGGGCGACCGCGTGCGGGTCGGCGTCGAGAATCGCCAGGTCGGCCAGGCCGCCCTCCTCGACACCCGCGACGCCGCCCCACGACGCGCGCAACGCATCCGCCGGCGACACCGCCTGCTCCGGATGCCACGGGTCGCGCCCGTCGCGGGAGCGCGTGACCGCCGCCGCGATCGTCACCCACGGGTCGAGCGGCGACACCGGGGCGTCGGAGCCGAACTCGAGCACGGCGCCCGCGTCGAGCAACGACCGCAACGCGAACGCGCGCCCCGTGCGTCCCGCCCAGTGGTGGTCGGCGACGTCGCGGTCGTCCATGGCGTGCTCGGGCTGCACGCTCGCGTGGATGCCGAGCTGCGCGAAGCGCGGCAGGTCGGCGTCGGCCACGAGCTGCGCGTGCTCCATGCGCGGCGGCAGCGGCGAATCCGCCGGGATGCCGAGGGCGGCGAAGGTGTCGAGCGCCTGCGTCACGGCGCGGTCGCCGATCGCGTGGATGGTCGGCACGAGCCCCGCCGCGAGCGCCTCGCGGGCGGCGGCCAGCAGCTCCTCGTCGGCGTAGCTCGGCAGGCCGTGATCGTGGCCCCCGCCCGGGTAGGGGTCGACGCACCACGCCGTGCGCGAGTTGAGCGCCCCGTCGGTGAAGAGCTTGAACCACCCGACGCTCGCGAGACCGTGCGTGTCGGGCAGCACCTCGCCCGAGCGCGCACCCATCGCGCGCGCCTCGGCGAGGTCGACGGGGTAGAGGCACGCGCGCACCCGTACCGCGTGCAGGCCGCCGGCGATGCGCCGCCGCCAGGCCCCGAGGGTGCCGCCCATGTCGAGGTCGACGATTCCCGTGACCCCCCGGGCGGATGCCGCGTGCATCGCGTCGGCGACCCAGCGGTCGAGCGTCGCATCGTCGGTCGCCGAGAGTCGCACACCGAGGTCGAAGGCCGGCTGCTCCTTGAGCCACCAGTCGTGCTCGCCGAGACCCATGCGGCGCAGCAGCGCGCGGTTCGCCCACGTCGTGTGCACATCCCCCGAGATGAGCGCGACCGCCACCTGGCCGAACTCGAGCAGCTCGAGGCTCGGCTCGTCGGGCCACAACGCGTCGCGGAAGCCGTAGCCGAGCAGGATCTCGTCGGTGTTCCACCCGGCGTCGATGCGCGCCCGCACGAGAGCGGCCGCCTCGGCCGCGGAGCCCGCGCTCGAGACGTCGAGGCGGCGCGACACGGCCGCCCACTGGCCGGTGTGCACGTGGCCGTCCCACAGCCCGGGCGAGACGAAGCGCCCGTCGAGCTCGACACGCTCGACGCCCGACGCCTCGATGCGCGGCGCGATCTCCGCCACCACGCCATCGCGCAGCAGCACGTCGACCGGCTGCGTGCCCGTCGCATCCGCCCCGACGAGCCGCCCGCCCGCCAGCACCACCGCGCTCATGCGCGCCTCCCGCCGCATCCGTTTCCCATCTCAAGGAGTCGCGCAACCCATCTCAAGGAACCCGTGTGGCGGATGTCGTCAGAAGTGGCCAGAGTCGCCTCGCCGCGCCCCCAACTCCTTGAGACGGGTTGCGCGACTCCTTGAGATGGGACAGCGGAGGGGGTGTAGGCGGGAGCGGTAGCCAGGACCGCGCTCACTCGGCAGCCCCCTCGGCGTGCGCGCGGCGCATCTCGTCGGCGAGCGACGGCTGCGCGTACGGGCCCTCGCCCGCGAGCTCGTCGATGATGCGCTCGCGCACCTCGGCGCTCTTGTTCTGGCTGAACTTGCCGCGCGCGTCGAAGCGGGTCACCCGGATGCGCAAGCCGATCGTGCCCTTCGCGATACGGCGCGAGTACTCCTCGTCGCTCGCGAGCGAACGCGGCTCGGGCATCGGATGCTCGAAGTGGTCGGTGAGCCGCTCGAGCACGCGGTAGTTCTCCTCCTCGCTGAGGATCTCGGGCACGCCGTACAGGTGCGCCGTCGCGTGATTCCAGGTGGGGATGATGTCGCCCGGCTCATACCAGTTCGGCGAGATGTAGCCGTGCGGCCCCTGCACGATCACGAGCATCTCGTGCTGCCCCACCTCGTGCGCCACCTCGTCGGGGCGACCGAAGTGCGTGACGATCACGATCGAGTCGTCGTCGGTCTCCTCGAGCAGCGTCGGGTAGTGGGATGCGACGAGCCCGGCGGTGGCGGCGCTCACGTAGGTGGTCCACGGGTTGGCGCGGATGAGGCGCTTCACCTCGTCGACGTCGGTCATCAGGTAGCGGGGCGTGTGACGCATCCGGATCTCCTCACACGTGATCGGGTCGGGTCTCGCTCAGACCTGGTCGGTGGGGCACCAGTAGAGCTTGCGGCCGCCGAGTTCCGTCATCGCGATGTGGGTGCCGCACACGCGACACGGTTCGCCCGTGCGGTGATACACCCAGTGCCGATCATCTCGCGAGGCGAGCGCCTTGCGGTACGCCTCGTCATCGAGGTCGTCCATCGTGAGCATCTGGCCGGTCTCGACGCCGACGCGCAGCAGGTGCACCCAGTCGCGCCAGAGGGCGCGCACGAGCTCCTCCGGCACCTCCTTGCCGGGCCGGAACGGGTCGAGCCGCGCGCGGAACAGCAGCTCGGCGCGGTAGACGTTGCCGATGCCCGAGACGACCGACTGGTCCATGAGCAGCAGGGCGATCGGGGTGGACTTCGCGCGCACGACGCGCGTGAAGCGCTCCTCCCCCTCGGCCACGTCGTCGACGAGCGGGTCGGGGCCGAGCTTGGCGAGCGTGCGCTCGACGTCGTCGATGGTCTGCACCTCGCACGCGGTGGGGCCGCGCAGGTCGGCGCACGCCGTGTCGGTGAGCAGGCGCACACGCACCTGCCCGATCGGCTCGGGCGGCCAGGTCTCGAGCTCCGGCTCGAGCTTCTCCGACTCCGCCATGCGCAGCCGCGTGCGCCGCGGCGCCCCGATCGACCAGGGTGAGTCCTCGTGCGCGCCGACGACGCTGTCGACGACGGTTCCGCGCTGGTTGGTCTGGCCCATGCGCCCGTTCGCGGATGCGATGGTCGGGTCGACCGAGATGTCGCCCGCGAAGTCCCACGCGCCGTAGAGCCCGAGGTGCACGCGCAGCCACAGCTCGTGGTCGAACTCGAGGAACAGCTGCTTGCCGACGGCCTTGGCCTGCACGATCTGGTGCCCGTCGAGCTCGGCGGCCCCCGCGGCGAAGCGGCCCTGCGGCGAGCTCACGGCGACGGGCGACCCTGTGAAGTTCGCGGCGAACTGCCGCGCGATCCGATGTACCGAGTGACCCTCCGGCATCCGCTCGCCTCTCCTCCGCGAAAGTACGTATTTTGGGGCCGATCGGGGCCCCACGTGCCCCGAAAGTGCGTACTTTCGGGGACGTGTCGGCTACTCGATGTCGTGGCCCAGGATGCGGCCCGTCGTCTCGTACTCGGCGAGCTGCCCGATGCGGCGCGCGTGGCGCTCCTCGCCCGAGAACGGGGTCTGGATGAAGCGGTCGATGAACGAGATCGCCTCCTCGACCGTGTGCTGGCGGGCGCCGATCGAGATGACGTTCGCGTCGTTGTGCTCGCGCGCCAGTTCGGCCGTCGAGAGGTTCCAGACGAGCGCCGCCCGCACCCCCTCGACCTTGTTCGCGGCGATCTGCTCGCCGTTGCCCGACCCGCCGAAGACGACGCCGAGCGCCTCGACGCCCGAGCGCTGGTCGCGCACGACCGCGCGCGCCGCGTTGATGCAGAACGAGGGGTAGTCGTCGAGCGCGTCGTACTCGAGAGGACCGTGGTCGATCACCTCGTGGCCGGCGTCGGCGAGATGCTGCTGAAGGGTCCGGCTGAAGTCGAGGCCGGCGTGGTCGGTCGCGATGTGGATGCGCACGCTCCGAGTCTAGGAGGCCGCGACGAGCGTCATCCGCGCTGTCAACCCCCGGCCGACCTCGAGGCGCACCCTGGCCTCTTTCCCGCGACAGGGGCACAATCGAAGCACGAGAAGACCGCGAGGTGATCACGATGCGCCACCGCACCCCCTTCGTCCCGGATGTCATGCCCCACCTGTCGGCGGGCAGACACCGCAATCCGCGCCGCGGCGCGTGCTTCATGGAGTTCGCCTCCTACCTGGCGGGCGAACGCTGGAGCGACCATCCGGCCTGCACCGACCGCACGCTCGCGGCCCTCGCGCGCGGCGTCAACGACCTCGTCGGCGACGACCGCCGCGACGAGCTCGTCGAGCTGATCCCCCGCGTCGTGGGCCTGCGGGGCGGCGACGAGCTGAGCCTCGTCGTCGCGTTGCGCGCCGCCATCACGGCGCTTCCGGTCGCGAGCATGGAACGGCAGCGGGTTCTGGCGGCGGGCATCATCTCGATCTGCTCGCTGCTCGCGCAGCGCGGCGTGCCCTCGTACGGTCTGCGCGATGAGGCGCAGCACGCGCTCGACGAGGTTCCGGATGCCGCCCGCTGGGCGCGCACGCACGTCACCTCCGTCTCGCCTCGCTACCCCCGGCTCGACACGATCAGCTGCGAGCTCGTCGTGGCGACCGCGGTGGTGGGTGCCGCGCGCGCGTGCGTCGCCGATCCGGATGCGGTGCTCATCCGGATGCTCACGGGTGCGGTCGCCGATGTGGAGCGGCTCGTGCGTCCCGCGGAACCCGCCGTGGTGCGGGCGCAGCTGCCGGCGCTCGCCTGAGCCTGACGCCGGTTTCGAGACGCCGCTGCGCGGCTCCTCAACCGGCTCTCACGTCGAGGCGACCGCTCCGCGTGCGGCGCATGTCGAGGTGATCGAGGCGCGCCGACGGCGCGTCTCGACATCACCGTCACCCGCTTAGGCTGGACGGTGGACACGATCCGCCGAGCCGAAGGAGCACCCGCGTGCCTGGAGAGAACCTCACCCGCATCGAAGCCGCCGAGCGCAAGTCGCTCGTCGAGACCCAGAGCTACGACGTCGAGCTCGACCTCACCACGAGCGACACGACGTTCCGTTCGACGACGACGGTGCGCTTCACGGCATCCGCGGGAGCCTCGACCTTCATCGACGCCATCACCGCCGAGGTGCACTCGGTCACCCTCAACGGCGCCGAACTGGGCGCGGACGTCGCCGACGGCGCGCGCATCCGGCTCGAGAACCTCGAGGCCGAGAACGAGCTCGTCGTGGTGGCCGACTTCGCCTACACCAACACGGGCGAGGGCCTGCACCGCTTCGTCGACCCCGTCGACGGCGAGGTGTACCTCTACAGCCAGTTCGAGGTGCCCGACTCGCGCCGCGTGTTCGCGGTGTTCGAGCAGCCCGACCTGAAGGCGACCTTCCGCTTCACGATCACCGCGCCCGCGGCGTGGCAGGTGGTCAGCAACTCGCCGACGCCCGAGCCGACCCCCGCGGGCGACGGCACCGCCACGTGGGCGTTCGAGCCGACGCCCCGCATCTCGAGCTACATCACGGCGATCGTCGCGGGCCCCTACGAGGTCGTGCGCAGCGAGCTCACGAGCTCCGACGGCCGCACGATCCCGCTCGGGGTGTTCGCCCGCAAGTCGCTCTTCGGCTACCTCGACGCCGACTACGTCTTCGACATCACGCGGAAGGGCTTCGCCTACTTCGAGCAGAAGTTCGGCTACCCCTACCCCTTCGCCAAGTACGACCAGCTCTTCGTGCCCGAGTTCAACGCGGGCGCCATGGAGAACGCGGGTGCGGTCACCTTCACCGAGACCTACGTCTTCCGCTCGAAGGTGACGGATGCGATCCGCGAGCGCCGCGTCGTCACGATCCTGCACGAGCTCGCCCACATGTGGTTCGGCGACCTCGTCACGATGAAGTGGTGGAACGACCTGTGGCTCAACGAGTCGTTCGCCGAGTGGGCCTCCACGATCGCGACCGCCGAGGCCACCGAGTGGACCAACGCCTGGACGACCTTCCAGGCCATGGAGAAGAGCTGGGCGTACCGCCAGGATCAGCTGCCGAGCACCCACCCGGTCGTGGCCGACATCCGCGACCTCGACGACGTGCAGGTCAACTTCGACGGCATCACCTACGCCAAGGGCGGTTCGGTGCTCAAGCAGCTGGCCGCCTGGGTCGGCATCGACGCGTTCTTCGCGGGCGTCGGCGCCTACTTCCGCACCCACGAGTGGGGCAACACCGAGCTCGGCGACCTGCTGCGCGAGCTCGAGACGACATCCGGCCGCGACCTGTCGGCGTTCTCGGCGCAGTGGCTCGAGACCTCGGGCGTGAACACCCTGCGCCCCGAGATCGAGACCGACGCCGCGGGCACGATCACGGCGTTCCGCATCCGGCAGACCGCGCACCCCGACTACCCGACGCTGCGGCAGCACCGCATGGCGGTGGGCTTCTACGACTTCGCCTCGGGTGCGGCGGATGCGCCGCTCGTGCGCGTGCACCGTCACGAGTTCGACCTCGCGGCGAGCGAACTGAACGAGGTGCCCGAGCTCGCGGGTCTCGCGAAGCCGGCGCTCGTGCTGCTCAACGACGACGACCTCGCCTATGCGAAGATCCGCATGGACGACGACTCGTTCCGCGTCGCCCTCTCGGCGCTCTCGCGCATCGAGGACCCGCTCGCGCGCGCGCTCGTGTGGGGCTCGGCGTGGGATTCGACGCGCGACGGCGAGATCGCGGCGCGCGACTACGTGCAGCTCGTGCTCGGCAACATCGGGCCCGAGACCGAGTCGACCACGATTCGGCTCTCGCTCACGCAGCTGCTGCAGACCGCCCGCCTCTACGTCGACCAGGCCACGCGCGAGGCGACGATCCGCGAGGTCGGCGACCGGCTGTGGCAGCTGGCCCAGGATGCGGCGCCCGGTTCGGACGCGCAGTTCCAGTTCGTGAAGTTCTTCGCGAACATCGCCTCCACGACCGAGCACGCCGCGACGCTGCAGCGGCTGCGCACCGGCGAGCTCGCCCTCGAGGGTCTCGAGATCGACACCGACCTCGACTGGGAGCTGCTCGAGGGCCTCGTGCTCATCGGCGCCGCGGGCGAGCTCGAGATCGCCGCGGCGGCCGCGAAGGACGACACCGCCAACGGCCAGCAGGCCGCGGCGCGCGCCCGCGCCACGATCCCGACGCTCGAGGCGAAGCAGGCCGCGCTCACCGCGGCACTGAACGACGCATCCATCTCGAACGTCGTGCTGCGCAACATGGCGCTCGGCTACACCCACACGAACGACCCGGCGGTGCTCGCCGAGCTCGTGCCGTTGTACTTCGACTCGGTGCGGCGCGTGTGGGACGAGCGCAGCTTCCAGCTGGCGCAGTACATCGTGCACGGCTTCTACCCGGCGACGCTCGCGACGCCCGAACTCGTCGAGGCGACGCGCGCGTGGCTCGCGGCGAACCCTGAGCCGGCGGCGCTGCGCCGCATGATCGTCGAGGAGCTCGCCGGAGTGGAGCGCGCGCTCGCCGCGCAGGAGCGCGACCGCGCGTAGTTGCGACGCGTTCCGCCCCGCCGACGGCCTGCCCCCCGCTCGGGGGCAGGCCGCGATGATTCCTGCTCGGATATCGTGAGCCCCAGCACCCGCAACCACGGAATCCGCAGGGATGCCGTGCCCTTTTACCCGAAAAGCGTACGTCCGTGACCGACACCCAGGTCCGGGCAGGTTGGTATCCCGATCCGCTGGGCATGCCCCAGATGCGGTGGTGGGACGGCCGTGCCTGGACGCGCCACATCTCCACCGCCCGCGAGGCACCGGTGGCGCGATCGAGCGCGCCCGTGGGGTTCGCCGAGCCCGAGGAACCCCGCACGCGCGGACGGCATCGCGCCGCGACGTCGGCCGACGGCGCGGAGACGACCGGCGGCGCCCAGTTCGCGACGGGTCAATCCGCGCTGCCGCCCGGCACGGGCGAGCTTCCCGAGCTCGGCTGGGCGGGCGCGGCGCTCACGCTGCACTCGGTGCAGTCGACGCGCGTGCCCATGCTCATCGAGCTCGGCGTCGCGAACCACCCCACCATCCGCATCGACGCCCGCCACCAGGCCTACGACTGGCTGCTCGAACTCGACCGCTTCCCCGAACATCCGACGGGCGTCGTGGTGTCGGTCGAACTCGTCGGCGAGAGCAGTCCGTGCCCCTTCGAACTGCCCGGCAAGAGCCTCGACGAGCTGCTGTGGCGGGTCGGCCGCGCCGCGTTCCCCGAACGGCTCGCCCCGTGGCTCGAGCCGGACCAGGGCTACTGGCTCACCCGCTGGCCCAACTGGACGACCCTGCACCCCGAGACCGACCACATCCGGCAGACGGCGATGCTCGCCAACACCCTGCTGACGATCGAGCAGCTCGCCGGCCTCTCGGGTCGCAGCGTCGAGAGCACGCGCACGCTCGTCAACGCGCTGAGCCTCATGGGCGTGCTCGGCATCGCCTCGCCCGACACGATCGTGCAGCGCAGCGAGCCCGAGCCGCTCGGCGAGGCGAGCCTGTTCCAGCGGCTGCGCAGGCGTTTCCGGATGACGTGATGGCCGAGTACGTCATCCTCTTCGCGGGCCCCATGGGCGCGGGCAAGACCACGGCCATCACCTCGCTCAGCGAGATCGAGGTGGTCTCGACCGAGGCCGTCAACTCCGACCGCTCGCTCAGCGACAAGCCCACGACGACGGTCGCGCTCGACTATGGCGAGATCGACCTCGACCCCGACAAGGTACGGCTCTACGGCGTTCCCGGGCAGGAGCGCTTCGACTTCATGTGGGAGATCCTGCGCGAGCGGGCGATGGGGCTCATCGTGCTCGTCAACGCCGACGCGCCCGAGCCCGAGCGCCACGTCTTCGAGACACTCACGAACTTCGCCGAACTCGCCAACCGCGGCGGGGTGGTCGTGGGCGTCACCCGCTACGACATCGAGCGCACCGACATCGGCGACCGCATCGTGGCGACCGCGCGCGCCGTCGTGCCCGACCGCGTGACCCCGGTGTTCGCCGTCGACGCGCGCGACCAGGAGCAGATGCGCACGCTGCTGCTGTCGCTCATCGCCGACATCGAGACCCGGCAGGCTCTCGCGAGGAGCAGCGGATGAGCGCCTCGCCTGCCCTGCATCGCGATCCGGCGGTCGTCGCAGCGGCCGAGCGGGCGATCGCCGAACTGGCCGAACGCTGCAGCACGCTCGAGGCGGCGGCCGTGACGACCGACGACGGGTTCCGGGTCGCGGGCCTCCATCGCGGCGCGGGCGACGCCAACCGGCTCGCGAGCATGACGAGCACGACCCAGGCGCTCGGCGAGGCCATCATCCGCGAGCTCGCGCTCGGCGACGCGAGCCACGTCGCGGTCGCCGGAACCCGCGGCGCGCTGCTCGTGCGCCGCATCGGCAGCCACCCGCTCGTGCTCGTCGCCGTGTTCGCGCCGGCGACGGTCGACGACGGACGCATCGCGCGCGGCGTCGCGAAGCGCCTCGCGCACGCGCTGTCCCCCTCCTGAGCACCGATCCGTACCCCGTTCGGGGTGCGGCACGGATGCGGTAGGCTCCGCTACCCTGGCTGCGGCGCGCCGTGCGCGCTCCCGGATGCCGTCCGACCTCCGGGTTCGAGAGACGAACGAGCGACCACCATGGACGACCGCCAGACCCCCGCAGGCTGGTATCCCGACCCCCTCGGCCTGCCGCAGCTGCGGTGGTGGGACGGACAGGGCTGGGGCGAGCACACCTCCGAGGCCCGTCGCCCCCTGCTCGGCCAGCAGGCCCGCTCCGTCGCCTTCGCCGACCCGGCCGACGAGGAGCTCGAGAACGAGCGCCTCGCGCCCGAGCCCGTCGAGCCCGAGCCGCCCGTCGCCGAGGCCGCCGACCCCGTGGTGCCGCCGACGTCCGCCCCCACCGCCTTCGCATCCGGACCCGCTGCCCTGCCCGCCGGGCCCGCGGATGCCGTTCAGGGCTGGGCAGGCGCCGCGCTCACGATCAACTCGATGCGCGCCTCGGGCGTGCCGACCGTGCTCGACGTCGAGATCGCCGGGCACCCGAGCATCGTCATCGACACGCGCGTCAACGCCTTCTCGTGGCAGCTCGAGCTCGACCGCTTCCCCGCCGAGCCGTCGGCCGTCGCCGTGGCCGTGCGCATCGTCGACGCCGCCGCGCCTGCGCCTTTCGAATCGGGCGCACCGCTCGACTCGCTGCTGTGGAAGATGGGCTTCGCCGCCTTCCCCGACGAGCTCGCCCCGTGGCTCACGGAGGGCGACGCCTACCGGCTGCGCCGCTGGCCCGAGCTCTCGGGTTTCGAGCCCGACACCGACCCGCTGCGTCAGGCCGCGATGCTCAGCAACGGCGTCTTCACCCTCGAGCAGCTCGCGAACTTCACGGGCCGCTCCGTCGAGCCCACCCGGTCGCTGCTGAACGCGCTCGGCCTCATGGGCGTGCTCGAGGTCGTCGCGCGCTGAATCGCCGCACGACGCCCGTGCGTCGCACCGCGTCCACCGTGCTCTCGGGCACGCGCCGATAGTCTGGGCGCATGAACGGGCTCGTCGCGTGGTGGGAGTCCCTCGGCGCGTGGCAGGTGCCCCTGAGGGTGCTCATCATCGTCGTGAGCGCCGTCGTCGTGCGCCTCATCCTGCAGTTCGTCATCCACCGCACCGTGCGCTCGATCGTGTCGGGCGTGAAGAAGAAGCAGGGCGTCGACGACACGCAGGCGCTCGCCGCGACCCCGCTCGCCGCCGTGCGCGTCGTGCAACGCACCCGCACGCTCGGCGGGGTGCTCTCGAGCGTCGTGACGACCGTCATCGTGATCGTCGCGGTGCTGCTCATCATCACGACCACGTTCCCGGATGCCGCGGGCGCGTTCTCGCTCATCACGGCCGCGATCGGCGCCGGCCTCGGCTTCGGCGCCCAGAACATCGTGAAAGACGTGCTCAACGGCCTCTTCATGGTGATCGAAGACCAGCTCGGCGTGGGCGACGTCGTCGACCTCGGGCCGGCGACCGGCGTCGTCGAGTCGGTCGGCATCCGCATCACCGACATCCGCGACGTCAACGGCACCCTGTGGCACGTGCGCAACGGCGAGATCGTGCGCATCGGCAACATCTCGCAGGGCTGGGCCCGCGCCATCATCGACCTCGCCGTTCCCTACGAGTCCGACATCGACGAGGTCGAGGCCCTCATCCTCGGCACGGCGCTCGAGCTCGCCGACGAGCCCAAGTGGAAGCGGCTCATCCTCGAGAAGCCCGAGGTGTGGGGCATCGAGTCGATCTCGGCGGAGGCGATCGTCATCCGTCTCGTCGTCAAGACGCGCACCTCGGCCAAGGACGACGTGGCGCGCGAGCTGCGGGCGCGCCTCAAGCGCACCCTCGACGGCGCCGGCATCCGGCTGCCCGCCCTCAACTCGATCGTGCTCACCGGGTTCGAGGGCGCGGGCTCCATCCGCGGCGCACGACCCCCGAAGACCTCACCGCTGCCCCTCATCGAGCAGCCCACCTCCCGGGGCAGGAGCCCCAAGAGCCCGAAGGGCACGACGTGAACCTGCAGATCCGGATGGGCGAGGGCGGCGACGTCGTCGGCACGAGCTTCTGGGCCGAGGTGGGCGGGCGCGCGACCTTCGAGCGCATCGTGCGCCGCTTCTACGAGGGGGTGCGCACCGACGAGGTGCTCTGGCCCATGTACCCCGAGCACGACCTCGAGGGCGCGATCCAACGTCTCACGATGTTCCTCGAGCAGTACTGGGGCGGCCCCGGCACCTACAGCGAGCAGCGCGGTCACCCGCGGTTGCGCATCCGGCACCAGCCCTTCCCGGTCACCCCGACCGCGCGCGACGCGTGGCTGCGGCACATGCGCACGGCCGTCGACGAGGCTGGCCTCAGCCCCATGCACGAGAACATGCTGTGGGACTACCTCGATCGCGCGGCACACGCGCTCGTGAACACCCCCGAGTGAGCCGCACTCGATAGTGTTGGACAACTGACCGACTTCACCAGAACGCGGGGGAACGGATGCCGGAGCAGGCCGACGCCATCATCATCGGAGCGGGACTCGCGGGGCTCGTCGCCGCGTCCGAGCTCGTCGACGCGGGCAAGAAGGTGGTGATCCTCGAGCAGGAGCCGGAGGCGAGCTTCGGCGGACAGGCCTGGTGGTCGTTCGGCGGCCTGTTCCTCATCGACTCGCCCGAGCAGCGGCGCATGGGCATCCGCGACTCGCACGAGCTCGCCCGCCAGGACTGGATGGGCAGCGCCGAGTTCGACCGCGCAGAAGACGACTGGGCGCGCGAGTGGGCCGAGGCCTACCTCGCCTTCGCCGCGGGCGAGAAGCGCGCCTGGCTGCGCGAGAAGGGCGTCTCGTTCTTCCCCGTCGTCGGCTGGGCCGAACGCGGCGGCTACACCGCCACGGGCCACGGCAACTCGGTGCCGCGCTTCCACATCACGTGGGGCACGGGCCCCGGCATCCTCGAGCCCTTCGTGCGCCGGGTGCGCGAGGGCGTCGAGCAGGGTCTCGTCGAGCTGCGCTTCCGCCACCGCGTCGACCGGCTCATCACGAAGGGCGCCGCGGTGGTCGGGGCGGCCGGTTCCGTGCTCGCCCCGGATGCGGCCGAACGCGGCGAGGCGTCGAACCGTGACGTGATCGGCGACTTCGAGGTCAAGGCGGGGGCCGTCGTGGTCGCGTCGGGCGGCATCGGCGGCAACCACGAGCTGGTGCGCGAGAACTGGCCCGAGTGGCTCGGCACGCCGCCCGAGCACATGCTCTCGGGCGTTCCCGCGCACGTCGACGGACGGATGCTGGGGATCGCGGCGAAGGCGAAGGCGCGCCTCGTGAACCAGGACCGCATGTGGCACTACGTGGAGGGCATCGAGAACCACTCCCCCGTGTGGCCGCTGCACGGCATCCGGATCCTCCCGGGCCCCTCGAGCATGTGGTTCGATGCGACGGGCCACCGGTTGCCCGTGCCGCTGTTCCCCGGCTTCGACACGCTCGGCACGCTCGAGTACCTGCGCCAGACCGGCCACGACTACTCGTGGTTCATCCTCGACCAGTCGATCATCGAGAAGGAGTTCGCGCTCTCGGGCTCCGAGCAGAACCCCGATCTCACCGGCAAGAGCGTGCGCGAACTGCTGCGGCAGCGCCTCGGCAAGGGCGCGACCGAGCCCGTCGAGGCGTTCAAGGAGAAGGGGCCCGACTTCGTCGTGGCCGACTCGCTCGACGACCTGTTCGCCGGCATGCGGCGGCTCGCGCCCGACGTCGAGCTCGACATCCACACGATCCGACACGAGCTCGAGTCGCGCGACCGCGAGCTCGACAACGCCTTCACGAAGGACGCCCAGGTGACCGCCCTGCGCGGTGCCCGCAACTACCGGGGCGACAAGCTCATCCGGGTGGCCAAGCCGCACAAGATCCTCGACGAGAAGCATCGACCGCTCATCGCCGTGAAGCTGCACGTGCTCACCCGCAAGAGCCTCGGCGGCATCCAGACGAACCTGCAGGCGCAGGCGCTCAACGCCGCGGGCAAGCCCATCGCGGGCCTGTACGCCGTGGGCGAGGCGGCCGGCTTCGGCGGCGGCGGCGTGCACGGCTACCGCTCGCTCGAGGGCACCTTCCTCGGCGGCTGCCTCTTCACGGGGCTGCAGGCCGGTCGCGCGATCGCGGGCGCCCTGTAGCCCTGTCGAGCGAGGCGGATCGCGGGGGCCCGCGATCCAGCCGAGCGATGCCTCAGCGCGAGAGGGTCCAGGCGCGCCGGCGCACGAGCACGTGCCCGCGACGCGTCGTGAGGCGCGTCCAGGGGCCGGTCTCGTAGCTCTTCACCTCGTCGTCGCCGAGGAACCCGAGGCTCACGGCCGCGAAGCCGGCACCGGCGGGGATGTGCTCGGCGCCGGGGATCTCCCTGCCCCACACCTCGCCCCGCACCCGCCGCACGATCGACTCGCCGACGGCTTCGGGCACGACCTCGGCGATCTCGCCGATGCCCTCGCGTGCGACGCGCTCGAGGGTCGCCGCATCCGTCCCGGGCACGGCCCGCCAGCCGCCGCGCGGGGGCGAGATGGCGGCCCAGGTGGCGGTGTGCACCTCCATCGGAAGCCCGACGGTCGCCGGCTCCTCCCGGCCGTCGGCGATCGCCGACACGGCGAGCTCTTGCGCGCGTTCGACGCGCAGCAGCATCGAGCGGATGGGCACGACGGCGTCGAACTCGCCGCCGCTCGTGAGCGCGAGGGTGCGCAGTCCGAGCACGGTGGGGGTCTCGTCGAGCAGGCCGACGGGGTAGAGCACGGCGGCGTACACCGCGAGCACGCCGCTGCCGCCGATGAGGCGCACGGAGCCGTCCTCGACGCGCTGGGCGCGGCTGAGGAAGGTCTGGAGGTCGTCGAGCGACGCGGCGTCGGCGAGCGTGAAGGAGCGGGCGGTCACAACCCTCCCAGCCTATCCGGATGGCCCGCCGTCGGCTTCTAGACTGAGCGCATGAGCGACCCTCGTACGGCTCTCGATCCGCTGTCCGGCCTGCTGGCGACCCTCGATCTGACCGACACGGGCGCGCGCACCGACGAGGACATCTTCACCGGCCCGAGTCAGTGGATGCCCGGCGGCCGGGTGTTCGGCGGCCAGGTGTACGCCCAGTCGATCATGGCGGCCGTGCGCACGGTCGAGGCGGAGCGCGCCATCCACTCGACCCACGGCTACTTCCTGCGCCCGGGCGATGCGAGCCTGCCGATCACGTTCTCGGTCGACCGCATCCACGACGGCCGCTCCTTCTCGACGCGGCGCACGCAGGCGTACCAGAACGGCGTGCCGATCCTGTCGATGATCGCGTCGTTCCAGGATGACGACCCGGGCGTGGAGCACCAGGTGGAGATGCCGGATGGCGTGACGCCACCGGAGGAGCTGCCGTCGGCATCCGAGGTGCTCGCCTCGGTCGATCATCCGATCGCGCAGTTCTGGGCGACGAGCCGCGCGTTCGACATCCGGCACATCGAGCAGCCGATCTACCTGCGCGCCGACCCCACGCGGGCCGCGCATCAGGGGGTGTGGATGCGCACGATCGGGCCGATGCCCGACGACGACAGCCTGCACCGGGCGGCGCTCGCCTACGCGAGCGACTACCCGATCCTCGAGCCGGTGATGCGTCGGCACGGGCTCACGTGGACGCACCGGGGGCTCAAGATGGCCAGTCTCGACCACGCGATGTGGTGGCACCGCCGCGCGCGCGTCGACGACTGGCTGCTGTACGTGCAGGAGTCGCCCACGGCATCCGGGGGGCGCGGACTCTCGACGGGCCGCATCTTCACGCGCGACGGCGTGCTCGTGGCCTCGATCGCCCAGGAGGGCATGGTGCGCGTTCCGGAGCTGCGCGACTGAGCCGAGAAGCCATCGCACACCCTTCGGGTAACGAAGCGATAACGAAGCGGATGCCGGAATCGGGCCCGCGGATCGCGCGCGATCCCCGAGAACTCGGGGCAGAATCCGCATCGGGCGCGAGACGGGGCGACCCCGCACCCGCGCCGAACCGCTGCTAGCGTGTCCGAAGCCCTGCGGCGACGCGTCCGACACGACCGCGGGGTTGCAAGCTCAGGACCGCGCGCGTCGGCCGCTTACCGTCGGCGTTCGTATGGCAACGCGAAGTCTGGTGCCGTCACCCGGCGGCATCGCGTCCGAGGAGCGGCCGCTCCGAACGACGCCTCGTGGGCCCGGACCGTAACCGGAACCCGACGCCTCGGCGACGGGTCGAGGAGATCGTGACCGAGATCGCCCTTCGCGCCGAAGGCCTGTACAAGGTCTTCGGCCGACAGCCCCAAGAAGCAGTGCAACGGCTGCGCGCCGGCGCGAGCCGCGACGAGGTGCAACCCGCCACCGCGGCCGTCATCGACGCGAGCTTCGAGGTGCGCCGCGGCGAGATCTTCGTCGTCATGGGCCTCTCCGGCTCGGGCAAGTCGACGCTCATCCGCATGCTCAACGGCCTGCTCGACGTGACGGCCGGCGAGGTCGAGATCTGCGGCGAACGCCTCACCGGCGCGAGCCCCGCGCAGCTGCGCGCGCTGCGTCGGCGGCGGGTGTCGATGGTGTTCCAGCACTTCGCCCTGCTGCCCCACCGCACGGTGCTCGACAACGTCGCCTACGGACTCGAGGTGCGCGGCGTCTCGAAGACCGAGCGGCTCGAGGCCGCACGGCGCACGGTCGAACTCGTGGGCCTCTCGGGCTGGGAGGACAAGCTCCCCGACGAGCTCTCCGGCGGCATGCGCCAGCGTGTCGGGCTCGCGCGCGCCCTCACCGCCGACACCGACGTGCTGCTCATGGACGAGGCGTTCAGCGCGCTCGACCCGCTCATCCGCCGCGAGATGCAGGAGCAGCTCGTCGAACTGCAGAGCGAGCTCGGCAAGACGATCGTGTTCATCACGCACGACCTCAACGAGGCGATGTTCCTCGGCGACCGCATCGCCGTCATGCGCGACGGGCGCATCGTGCAGATCGGCACGCCCGAGGACATCCTCACCGACCCCGCCAACGACTACGTCGCCCAGTTCGTGCAGGACGTCGACCGGGCGCGCGTCTTGACGGCGTCGTCGGTCATGGAACCGGCACGCGCGACCGTCTCGACCACCGCAGGGCCCCGGGCCGCGCTCAAGGTCATGCGCGACCTGCAGACCTCCGCCGTCTACACCGTGGGGCGCGACCGCGTGCTCACGGGTGTCGTGCGGGATCAGGATGCGATGCGCCTGCTGCGCAGCGGCGTGGGTGGCCTCGCCTCGATCACGAGCGACGAGGTCGAGGCGGTCGCCGTCGACACGCCGCTCTCCGAGCTCTTCGTGCCCGCCGTCGAGAGCCCGCTGCCCCTCGCGGTGACCGACGAGCGCGGTCGCCTGCTGGGTGTCATCCCGCGGGTGACGCTGCTCGCCGCGCTCGGCAACCTGAGCAACACGGGTGAGCTGCCCACGGTCGAGCCGCCGCCCACCGTTCCGTTGACCGTCATCAGCGCCGCGCTCGAGGCCGCTGACGCGGATCCGGATGCCGCCGCGAACGATGCGGGCGAGACGCATGCCGGCGCGAAGGAGGAGGCGCTCTGATGCTCGACGGGTTCCGACTTCCCATCGGCGACTGGATCGAAGCCGTCGTCGACTTCGTCACGACCTACCTCGCGATCGTCTTCGACGTCATCCGCACGGTCTTCCTCGGCCTGTACGACGCGGTCGACTGGGTGCTCGCGACGCCGCCGTGGTGGGCGATCATCATCGTGGTGACCGCGCTCGCGGTCTACGCACGCGGCTGGCGGTTCGGCGGGCTCACCCTCGTGGGTCTGCTCGTGATCGTCTCGGTCGACCAGTGGGACAACGCGATGGACACCCTCGCGCTCACCCTCGTGGCCGCCCTCATCGCGATCCTCATCAGCGTGCCGGTGGGCATCTGGGCCGCGCGCTCGTCGACCGTCTCGGCGGTCGTGCGGCCGATCCTCGACTTCCTGCAGACGATGCCGGCGTTCGTCTACCTCATCCCGGCGCTCATCCTGTTCCGGGTGGGCGTCGTGCCGGGCATCGTCGCGACGATCGCCTTCGCGCTCGCACCCGGTGTGCGGCTCACCGAGCTCGGCATCCGCGGCGTCGACGCCGAGGTCGTGGAAGCCGGACACGCCTTCGGAGCGACGCCCCGACGCATCCTGCGCCAGATCCAGCTGCCGCTCGCGCTGCCGAGCATCATGGCGGGCGTCAACCAGGTGATCATGCTCTCGCTCTCGATGGTCGTCATCGCGAGCATGGTCGGGGCTCCCGGGCTGGGTCGCGACATCATCCAGGCGCTCAACCGCATCGACGTGGGTCTCGGCTTCGAGGCGGGACTCGCGGTCGTCATCCTCGCGATGCTGCTCGACCGGCTCACCGCCACGCTCGGCACCGGCCGCCGCGGCGCCTTCGCCCGACGCGACCGCCGCATCCGCACAACTGGCGGCGGCAACGCTGGCGGCGGCCTCGGCGACGGCGTTGCCGACCTCGACTCGGCAGGCGACGAGCCTGCCGGAACGGTGCCCGTGACCCGCTCGGCCTGAGCCGGGCGTCCCGCGGCACAACACCCCACCGCGGCCGACACAGCACGGCCGCCGAAAGGAAGAAACGAATGAAGAAGCGACTCCTCGCGACCCTCGCCATGGGCGCGGTCGCCGCGCTCGGGCTCACCGCCTGCGCGAGCGACAGCACCCCCGGCACGAACGACGACGGCGACACCGGCGCCACGGGCGACAAGACCTCGCTCACGATCGGCGTGTTCAACGGCTGGCCGGAGGGCGAGGCCGCCTCGTACCTGTGGAAGATCATCCTCGAGGAGAAGGGCTACGACGTCACGCTCGAGTACGCCGACGCGGGCCCCGTGTTCGCCGGCCTCAGCACGGGCGACTACGACGTGGCGCTCGACGGCTGGCTGCCGCTCACCCACGCCTCCTACGTCGAGGAGTACAGCGACGTCGTCGACCTCGGCGCATGGAACGAGGACGCCGTGCTGACCCTCGCGGTCAACGAGGACGCCCCGATCACCTCGATCGACGAGCTGGCCGCGAACGCCGACGCGTTCGGCAACAAGATCATCGGCATCGAGCCCGGTGCCGGACTCACGCAGGCCACCGAGGAGCAGGTCATCCCGACCTACGGCCTCGAGGACATGGAGTTCATCACCTCGTCGACGCCCGCGATGCTCGCCGAGCTGAGCGCCGCGCTCGACGCGGGTGAGAACGTCGTCGTCACGCTGTGGCGTCCGCACTGGGCCTACGACGAGTTCCCGATCCGCGACCTCGAAGACCCGGAGGGCACCCTCGGCGCCCAGGAGTCCATCCACACGATGGCGCGCCCCGGCTTCGAAGACGAATACCCGCAGCTGACCAAGTGGCTGAAGGCGTTCACCCTCGACTCCGAGCTGCTGTTCTCGCTCGAGAACGTGATGTACAACGTCGACGACGTGCCGAGCGACTTCACCGACGTCGTGACGCAGTGGATGTCGGAGAACCAGGACTACGTGGACTCGCTCACGAGCTGAGTTCTGCTGGTCGCGACGGCGCCGGTCACCTTCGGGTGGCCGGCGCCGTCGTCTGCTCAGGCGCGTTTGTTGAAGCGCACGGGCTCGTCGACGTAGGGCGCGAAGAGCTCGCGCAGCTCGTCCGAGATGCGGGAGGGACGTCCGCTCGCGGCGTCCACCATCACGAGCGTCGTCGAGGCGATCGTGTAGCGGATGCGCGGCTCGACGCCGGCGGGAGAGTACACCTCGTAACAGATCTCGATGCTCGCTCCCCCGATCCGTCCGATCCACAGCTCGACGACGATGGGGGTGCGCTGGAACGGGATCGGCGCGAGGTACTCGACCTCCTGGCGCGCGATGAGGCTCAACGTCGACGCGCCCGGGCGGGCGTCGAGCACGGCGGTGGGGCGCCCGTCGACGCCCTCGTCGGGGCGCCAGAACGCCTCCATGCGCGCCTCCTCGAGCAGGCGCAGCATCTCGGCGTTGTTGACGTGCGCGTACGCGTCGACGTCACTCCACCGCAGCTTGATGGGCACGTGGATGCGGGTCATCGCCGCCCCCTCTCTTCTCGGCGCCCCAGAAAGTGGCTCGGCGCCCCGAATACTTCCGGGGCGCCGAGGTGCGAGCTCCAGCTACGAGCATCTAATCGCGGGTGAGCTTGCGGTAGACGGAGCGGTGCGGCTTGGCGGCCTCGGGGCCCAGGCGCTCGATCTTGTTCTGCTCGTAGGCCTCGAAGTTGCCCTCGAACCAGTACCAGCTCGCCGGGTTCTCCTCGGTGCCCTCGTAGGCGAGGATGTGCGTGGCGATGCGGTCGAGGAACCACCGGTCGTGGGTGATCACGACCGCGCAGCCGGGGAACTCGAGCAGGGCGTTCTCGAGCGACTGCAGGGTCTCGACGTCGAGGTCGTTGGTGGGCTCGTCGAGCAGCAGCAGGTTGCCGCCCTCCTTGAGCGTGAGCGCGAGGTTGAGGCGGTTGCGCTCACCACCGGAGAGCACGCCGGCCTTCTTCTGCTGGTCGGGCCCCTTGAAGCCGAACTTCGACACGTAGGCACGGCTCGGGATCTCGGTCTTGCCGACCGTGATGATGTCGAGCCCGTCGGAGACGACCTCCCACAGCGTCTTGTTGGGATCGATGTTGGCGCGGCTCTGGTCGACGTAGCTGATCTTGACGGTCTCGCCGATCTTGAGGTCTCCCCCGTCGAGCGGCTCGAGACCGACGATCGTCTTGAAGAGCGTCGTCTTGCCGACGCCGTTCGGGCCGATCACGCCGACGATGCCGTTCGGCGGGAGGCTGAAGCTGAGCCCGTCGATGAGCTGACGGTCGCCGAAGCCCTTCTGCAGGTTCTTCGCCTCGATCACGACCGAGCCGAGACGCGGCCCCGGCGGGATCTGGATCTCCTCGAAGTCGAGCTTGCGCGTGCGCTCCGCCTCGGCCGCCATCTCCTCGTAGCGGGCGAGACGGGCCTTCGACTTCGCCTGGCGGCCCTTCGCGTTCGAGCGCACCCAGTCGAGCTCTTCGGCGAGGCGCTTGGCGAGCTTGGCGTCCTTCTTGCCCTGCACCTCGAGGCGCTCGGCCTTCTTCTCGAGGTAGGTCGAGTAGTTGCCCTCGTAGCCGATGAGGCGCCCGCGGTCGACCTCGGCGATCCACTCGGCGACGTTGTCGAGGAAGTACCGATCGTGGGTGATGGCGATGACGGCGCCCGGGTACTTCTGCAGGTGCTGTTCGAGCCACAGCACGCTCTCGGCGTCGAGGTGGTTGGTGGGCTCGTCGAGCAGCAGCAGATCGGGCTTCTGCAGCAGCAGCTTCGCGAGCGCGACGCGGCGCTTCTCACCACCCGACAGCACCGAGATCTCGGCGTCGGCGGGCGGGGTGCGCAACGCATCCATCGCCTGCTCGAGCTGCGAGTCGAGGTCCCAGCCGTCGGCCGCGTCGATCTCCTCCTGCAGCACGCCCATCTCGGCCAGCAGCGCGTCGAAGTCGGCGTCGGGGTCGCTCATGGCGGCCGAGATCTCGTTGAAGCGGTCGAGCTTCGCCTTGATCGCGATGCCGTCTTGAATGTTCTCGATGACGGTCTTGGTCTCGTCGAGCTCGGGCTCCTGCATGAGGATGCCGACGCTGAAGCCCGGCGTGAGCTTCGCCTCGCCGTTCGAGGGGGTGTCGAGCCCCGCCATGATCTTGAGGATCGTGGACTTGCCCGCACCGTTCGGGCCGACCATGCCGATCTTGGCTCCCGGCAGGAACGCCATCGTCACGTCGTCGAGGATGAGCTTCTCGCCCACCTTCTTGCGGGCGCGCACCATGGAGTAGATGTATTCGGCCATGCCTACGATCCTAGGCTGGCGCGCAGGCGGGCGTTGCCGGCGTCGGGGGCCGCTGGCAGGGTGAGCTCATGGGGATCGTGGTGAGACCGGCGTCGGTGTTCGCGGATGTCGCGGCCGTGGTCGGGCCGAAGCGGCCCGACGCGAGCGTCTGCTGGTGCCTCAGCTATCGCATCGGCTCGGCCGAGAACCGCGAACTTCGTGGCACGGCGCGTGGCGAGCGGGTCGCGGAGCTCGTGCGTCAGCAGCCGCCGCCCGGGGTTCTCGCCTACGACGGCGACGAGGTCGTCGGATGGGCGGCCGTGCATCCGCGAGCTGCCACGAGCTTCGCGCGCAACCGCCGCATCCCGCATGTCGACGAGCTCGACGTGTGGTCGGTGTGGTGCATCCGCGTGCGCCCGGGGCACCGCAAGCAGGGCATCTCGCACGCGCTCCTCGCGGGAGCCGTCGAGTTCGCCCGTGCCTACGGTGCACCCGCCATCGAGGGATACCCGGTCGACAACGGGGACGCGAAGGTCGACCTCACGATGGCCTACGTGGGCACACGGCGCCTGTTCGAACGTGCGGGCTTCCGCAAGGCGGCCGACACGACCTCGGTACTCGACAGGTTCCCGCGAGTGCTGATGCGACTCGAGTTCTAGACGCGGTGGCTTCGAGACGCGTATCGCCTGGACCGGTGCGCTCTCGGCCACCCGAGTTGCGGCTCAGGCGGGGCGGGCGGTGCCGACGATGCAGCGGCCCGTCGAGAGCACCTCGGTCACGAGGCTCGTGTAGCCGATGTTGCCCCACTGCCCGAGCAGGCAGGTCTGGCCGAACCGGATCGAGAACACGATGTTGTCGGCGCCGATGCCGATCGCGGTCGTGTCGGGCGTGACCTCCATGTTCTCGCGCGGGTAGCCGTGCGCCACGAGGTTGTCGACGAACGCGGCCCCGCCCGTCGCCCCGCCCGCGTCGATGAGCTCGCGGTTGAGGCGATCGAAGTACGCCTTGTTGTCGGATGCCGTTCCCTCGAGTACGGGTTCGTCGGTGGGAAGCGGCTCGGGCGTCGCGCTCGCGCTCGGGCTGGCGCTCGGGGTCGTCGGCGGCGTCGGCATCGGCTCGGGCTCCGTGCAGCCCGCGAGAGCGAGTCCCGTGACGACGGCGACGACGGCGCACGCGAGTGTCAGGCGCGGTCGGGTCATCGCATCCTCCGGGGCTCGGCTCGCGCGAGCCGCGCGGCTCCGACGAGTCTAGAACGGCGTCGCGAGCGCGGCCTGCGACTCGTCGGGGAACCCCGCGGCATCCGCGGCGTCGGCGGACTGCGCCGCTGCGTCGGGCGCGGTGGGGCCGGCCGTCGCCTCGGCCGCGGGGTCGACCGCCACGAGCTGCCGCGGCGTGCGCGTGTACTGGGCCCGACCCCACGCGAGGTCGGGCCCGATGGCGTCGGCGACGATCTCGACATCGCGCCCCAGCTGCTCGCCGTTGCGCCACTCCCGCACCCGCAGCCGGCCCGACACGACGACGCGGTGGCCCTTGTCGAGCGAGGCCTGCACGTTCACGGCGAGCTGGCGGAAGGCGGTGATGCTGAACCAGTTGGTCTCGCCGTCGACCCAGGCCTTCGCCGTGCGGTCGTAGCGCCGGTTCGTCGAAGCGAGGCGGAACGAGCTGATCTCGAGCCCCTCGGCCGTGACGGTGTGCTTGATGGGCGTGGCGACGAGCCCCGTCACGCTGATGTTGTCGGTCATCGGTGTCTCCTGTTCGCGCGCCCTCGGATGGACGGCGCCCGGGCGGTCGTGCCGGTGACGTCTCCGGGCGCCGTCAGGCCAGGATGCCGGGGCCGGACACGCGCGCGGGCCGCCGCGGCCGGATCCGGGGATCACCCGCATCCGGCGCGACGGTGGAGGAGAGGAGCTGCCGCGTCAGTGCTCGCGGAACTCCGGCCACTCGGAGCCCGGCTCGAGCGCGGCGTGCAGCGCGCTCTTGGCGACCTCGAGTGTCGGGTAGCTGCCCCGGTAGGTGTCGTCGTCGAGCAGCTTCATCTGGAAGCCCTCGGCGGTGCGGTGGATGGCGCCCACGGCACCCGCGGGCCCGAAGGCGACCCACCGCTGTTCGACGGTCGTGCTCTCGCTCATGATCTGCTCCTTCGCGTGGCGTCGACTGCCTCTGCCTCGACCGTACCCCCGGCCGCGGCATCCGATCCCGGGTACCCCCTGAGAATCGTGCCGAATCGCTCTCATTCGGGCTCATGGCGACGATTCGGCACGATTCTCCGGGCCTCAGGCGGCCTTCACGTACTGCGCGAAGCCCTTGCGCACCTTGTTCACCTTCGGCAGCGCGACCGCGAGGCAGTAGCCCTGACCCGGGTTCTTGGCGAAGAAGTCCTGGTGGTACTCCTCAGCGCGGTAGAACTCGCCGAGCTTCGTGACCGAGGTGACGACGCCATCGCCCCAGAGCTCGCGCGCCCGCTCGAGCGAGGCCTCGAACTCGGAACGCTGCTGCTCGTCGGCGTAGAACATCGCCGAGCGGTACTGGGTGCCGACATCGTTGCCCTGGCGGTTCAGCTGGCGCGGGTCGTGCAGCGTGAAGAAGATGTCGAGGATCACCGTCGCGGGGATGACCGTCTCGTCGAAGGTCACCGCGACCGCCTCGGCGTGGCCCGTCGAGCCCGTGCACACCAGCTCGTAGCCGGGGTTCGGCACGGTTCCGCCCGTGTAGCCCGACACGACATCCGTGACGCCCTCGAGCGTGCGGTACACCGCATCCAGACACCAGAAGCAGCCACCGGCGAGAACGAACGTGCGCATGATGCGACACTCCTTTTCGATCGAATCGCCCGACCCGGATGCGGGCGGACGAGGGGTACAACGCTGCGCGGGTCGGATGCGTTCCCTAGGGTGAGCACATGCCGTACACCGCCGCCGCCGACCGCTACGACCAGCTCGAGTACGCCCGCGTGGGCCGCTCGGGGCTCAAGCTCCCCCGCATCTCGCTCGGGCTCTGGAACAACTTCGGCCACGACCGGCCCCTCACGACGCAGCGCGACATCGTGCTGCGCGCCTTCGGCCTCGGCGTCACCCACTTCGACCTCGCGAACAACTACGGCCCGCCGCCCGGATCGGCCGAGGAGAACTTCGGCCGCATCCTGCAGAGCGATCTGCGCCCCTACCGCGACGAGCTCATCATCTCGTCGAAGGCGGGCTACGACATGTGGCCGGGACCCTACGGCGAGTGGGGCTCGCGCAAGTACCTGCTGAGCTCGCTCGACCAGTCGCTCACCCGGCTCGGGCTCGACTACGTCGACATCTTCTATCACCACCGCCCCGACCCCGACACGCCCGTCGAGGAGTCGATGGGGGCGCTCGCGCACGCCGTGCGCAGCGGCAAGGCGCTCTACGCGGGCATCTCGAACTACGGTCCGGATGACACCCGCCGTGCCGCGGCCGCCCTCGCCGCCGAGGGGGTTCCGTTGCTCATCCACCAGCCCTCGTACTCGATGTTCAACCGCACGCCCGAGGAGGGACTGCTGGAGACGATCGGCGAGCTCGGCATCGGCTCGATCGTGTTCTCGCCGCTCGCGCAGGGGTTGCTGACGAACCGCTACCTCGACGGCATCCCCGCGGGCTCGCGCGCGGCGGAGGGCCGTTGGATCAACGCCGACACGATCAGCGAGACCTACCTCGAGCGGGCGCGCGGCCTGAATGCGATCGCCGAGGCGCGCGGGCAGAGCCTCGCCCAGCTCGCGCTGCTGTGGGTGCTGCGCCAGCCGACCGTCACGAGCGCGCTCATCGGCGCGTCGAGCGTGGCCCAGCTGGAGGACAACCTCGCAGCTCTCGACGGAGCGCCCCTCAGCGCCGAGGAGCTCGCGGCGATCGAGCCGCTGGCGGTGCACGGCACGGGGCGGTAGGACACGGGGCGGTAGGACACGGGGGCGCCGCGCAATCCCGCGGCGCGCGGAGGGAAGACAGGCCGTTCCGCCCCATCGCGACGTAAGGTGCCGCCATGCAGTGGTGGAACGACTTCGTGGACTGGTTCTATTCGGACGACGGCCAGCGGATCCTCGTGTCCGCCATCATCCCGTTCGTGGCGATCGTGGTCGCCGGCATCATCGCAGCGCTCATCGGCCGGGGTGCGACGCGGCGCCTCGTCGCCCAGCGCGACCACGAGACGCGGGCGGCCGCCGTCACGGCGCTCATCTCGGCCGGTCAGAACGCGGCGCGCTGGCACAGCCAGTCGCCCGCGGCGCGCGAGCACGCCGAGCACCTCGCGAACGACGCGGATGTCATGGTGCGGCTGCTGCCGATCTCGGGGGCGAACTACGCGGCCGACTGGGCCTCGCATCAGCTCGCCGACATGCGCGTCAACTCGGTGAGCTTCAGCTACCAGGCAGACCAGACCCTCGCCGAGTACCGCGAGCGTCTCGTGCTGTGGCTGCACAAGCCGAACAAGGGCCGCAAGCTGTTCGCCGCCGACCTCGAGCGTTGGCGCTACGAAGACCAGGCGACCGACCCCGTGGTGCTCGAGCAGCAGCAGTGGGCCGAGAACCAGTTCACCGCCGCGACCGAGCAGACGGTGCCGCACGAGCCGCTCATCGAGCCCGCCGAGTCGACGGCCGTCACTTCGACGCCGGCGGTCGGCGACCGCTATGCCTCGCCGCTCGCCGCATCCGCGCCCGTCGAGCCCGATGCCGCGCCCGCCGTCGACGACGCGCCCGCACGGGAGTCGCGCGACTGAGGCTCGTCCGCGCCGAGGAACGCGCGGATCACGCGCGCGAGCTCGGCGGGTTGCTCCTCGGGCACGAAGTGCGAGGCGCCCGCCACCGCGCACAGCTCGAGGTCGTCGGCCCAGCGACTCGCGTCGCGCATGCCCATGCGCGCGACGATCGGATCGTCGGCCCCGTAGACGACGAGCGTGGGCACGCGCAGCCGGCGCCGCCGGTAGCGCCCGGCGATGATCGCGAGGAAGGTCGGCAGGATGAGCTGCCGGTACAGCGCCGACCCGGCGCGGGCCCGGGCCGCGTGCCGGTAGGGGGCGAGGTAGCCCTCGAGCTCGTCGGCGCTCCGCGCACGCGCGCAGTAGTCGGTCAGCAGCATGCGCAGGATGCGCTGCCGCCCGCGTCGCAGCGACGCCGGCCCGACGCCGGGCGCGGCGAGCACGAAGTCGAACCACATCGCGGGCATGGTGCGCACGAGGGCGGGTGACATGCGGATGAAGGGGTGCGGCACGGCGACCGTCACGAGCCGGCGCACGCGCTCGGGGGCCTCGAACGCGAGCGCGAGGGCGACGAGCGCCGACCAGTCGTGGGCGACGATGTCGACGCGGTCGAGCTCGAGCGCGTCGAGCAGCGCCGCGAGCTCGGCGCGCTGCGTCTTGAGCGAGTAGCCGCCGCGGGGTGCGTCGCTCGCGCCCGCTCCGCGCAGGTCGGGACGGATGCTGCGCCGCCCCGGCAACTGCGCGACGACCGCATCCCACGCTCCCCCGTGCTGGGGAAAACCGTGCAGCAACAGCAGCGGCGGACCGTCGCCGTCGACGGTCACGCTCACCCGCACCCCGCCCAGCTGCAGCAGGCGGCTCGTGCTCGATTCGATGCTCATGCCCGAACGATACTACGTCTATAGTGTCCTGGCGAGAGCCCGTCGCACATGGCGTCGGCCACTACTCTGGGCGCATGGTCGGCACCCGGGAACGCGTACTGCACGCCGCCGTCCGCATCCTCGGCACCGAGGGGGTTCGCGCGCTCACCCACGCCCGCATCGACGCGGTCGCCGAGGTTCCCCCTGGCAGCTGCTCGAACTACTTCCGCACCCGGCGCGCCCTGCTCGCCGGCATCGCCGAGCAGATGGCGTCCGACGAGCTCGCCGCATTCGCCGACGTCTCCGAGCGCGCGCCGAGCCGCGACGAGCTCGTCGAGCAGCTCACGCGCATCGTCGAGCTGCAGACGGGGCCGGCACGCGTGTCGACCCTCGCCCGGCAACGCCTGTTCCTCGAGGTCGTCGGCAGCGACGCCTCAGATGCCTTCGCCGCCGGGCGCGCACGCTTCACCGAGTGGACCGCCCGCGCGCTCCGCGGGCTCGGCAGCAGCGACGCCGACGCCGTGCGCGTGTTCATGGCGGGGCTCGACGGCCTCATCCTGCACCGCCTCACCGTCGACGACAGCGGCGACGTGCGCCGCAGCATCCGGATGCTGCTCGACGGGATCGCGCCCACGCGCTGAGCGACGTCGGCCGTTACACACCCAGACGGCCGTCGTGGATGCGCAGCACCCGGTCGGCGCGCTCGGCGAGCGCCGGGTCGTGCGTCGCCACGAGCGCCGCCATGCCCGTGTCGGCCACGAGGCGCGCGATGAGGTCCATGATCGCGGCGCCCGTCTCGGAGTCGAGCTGCCCCGTGGGCTCGTCGGCGAGCAGCAGCGCCGGTCGGATGACGATCGCGCGCGCGATGCCGACCCGCTGCTGCTGTCCGCCCGAGAGCTCGCCGGGCCGCTGGGCGGCGTGGTCGCTCAGCTCGACAGCCGCGAGCGCCTCGGCCACGCGCCGCTCCCGCTCGGCACGCGGCACGCGCAGGATGCGCAAGGGCACCTCGACGTTCTCGGCGGCCGAGAGCACCGGCAGCAAGCCGAAGGTCTGGAAGACGGATGCCACGCGCGTCGAGCGCACCTCGCGCAGCGCGTGCTCGTCGAGGCTCTCGAGCGGCCGTCCGTCGAGTTCGACCCGCCCGGCCGTGGGGCGGTCGAGACCGCCGAGCATCGTGAGCAGCGTCGTCTTGCCCGCCCCCGAACGCCCCTGCAGCACCACGAGCTCGCCCGCGCCGACCTCGAGCGTCGCGTCGTCGACGGCGCGCACCTCGCCCGCAGGCGTCGGGAACACGCGCGTCAGCCCCTCGGCACGCAGCACGGCGGTCATCGCGGCTCCTCCCCTTCGCTCGGCTGATCGGGCCGCGTGCCGTGCGGCTGCCCGGGTCGCACCTCGATGCGGTCGGCCTCGAGCGTGAGCCGCACCCGGTCGCGCAGCTCGAGAGCCGTCGTGAACTCCGCAGGCAGCTGCATGCGTCCCGCCCGGTCGAGCACCGCGAACTCCTCGGCGACGCGCACCCGAGCGCCCGCGGCATCCGTGTGGGTGCGACGCAGCACCTCGGTCGAGGTGCGCCCGTCTCGGATGCGGATGGTGCGGTCGACGTGCTCGGCGACGGCCGCGTCGTGGGTCACCACGAGCGTCGTGAGGCCCTGCTCGCGCCCGACGGTCTCCATCGCCTCGAGCACCTGGGCGCTCGTGACCTCGTCGAGCTCGCCCGTCGGCTCGTCGGCGAGCAGCACGCGGGGCCCGTTCGCGAGCGCCACCGCGAGTGCGACACGCTGCTGCTGACCGCCGGAGAGCTCGGCGGGGCGACGATCGGCGAGTTCGCCGATCTCGAGCAGTTCGAGCAGTTCGCCACCGCGTCGTTCGCGCTCGGCACGCGGCACGACGCCCGCGACATGCTGGGCGAGCGCGATGTTCTCGGCGGCCGTCAGGTACCCCACGAGGTTGCGACTCGTCTGCTGCCAGATGAAGCCGACGCTGCCCCGGCGGTACCCGATCCGCTCGCGCCGACGCATCGAGGTGAGGTCGTGGCCGGCGACGCGCGCGACACCCGCCGTGGGCGTGTCGAGTCCGGCGAGGATGCCGAGCAGGGTCGACTTGCCCGAGCCCGAGGCGCCGACGAGGGCGACGAGCTCACCCCGCTCGACGCGCAGGTCGAGACCCTGCAGGGCCTGCACCTCCACGCCCTGGGCCGTGAAGATGCGCACGAGACCCTCGCAGAGGATGTCGGGTTCGGCGAGCGCGGTCATCTGCTCATCCTTCCTCGTCGATGAGACGAACGGCGTCGGTTGCGCCCGAGCGGCGGGCGAGAGCCGCGGCGAGCAGCACGCCCAGCACGACGACGCCGACGAGCGCGGCGATCACGAGCGCGGAGGTGCCGAGCCCGAGCATGACCTCGGGCTGCCCGCCGCCGCCCGTGAACACGCTCAGATCGCCGGCCCCGGTGAGCAGCGGCAGCACGAGCAGCCCGGCGCCGAGCCCGAGCGGCACGGCGACGGCGAGCGCGGGCAGCAGCTCCCAGAGCACGAGCGGGTACTCGGCGCGCGAGCGTGCGCCGAGGGCGCGCAGCAGGCCGAACACGCGGGCACGCCCCGCGGCGCCCGCCGTGAGCGCGAGCACCGCGGCGAGCACCGTGAGCACCGCCGCGGCTCCGACCGCGAGGGTCGTGCCCGTCACGAGGGCGCTCACCGCGGGCGCGCCGCGTCGGGCCTCGAGCGCCTCGTCGAGCGTGCGCACGCTTCCCACCTCGCCGAGTCGTCTGGCCAATGCATCGCGCAGCTGCGCGGTGTGCTCGGGCGTCGCCGATACGAGCATCGCGCGCGGCCGCGGCGACACGCCGAGCCGCTCGGCCGTCGCGGGACTCACCGCGATCCAGGCCGACGCGCGCCCGAAGGGCCCGTCGTCGGGCACCGTCTGCGCGATGCCGAGTTCGACGCCTTCGACCTCGAGGGGCTCGCCCGCGAGCCGCGACGCGACCGTGCGCGAGACGACGGCGTCGGCATCCGGAATCGCGAGTGCGCCGAGCGACGCCCGCGCGAACGCCTCGGGATCGACCACGAACACCGTGATGCGCCCCTCGCCGTCGGGAAAGCGGATGCGGATGTCGGGGTCGGATGCGATGGTCGCGACCGCGTCGGCGCCCTCGGTGCCGCTCAACGCGTCGAGCAGCTCGGGGCTCAGGTAGCGCGCGTCGACGCGCAGCTGCGCGCCCATCTGGGAACGCGTGGCGTCGTCGACGCCACCCTGCACGGTCGCGAGCAGACCCGAGCCGAGCACCGCGCTCGTGACCGCGATCACGAGCGCGAGCACGGGCACGGCGCCCGTCGTGGCATCGCGTCCCGCTCGCGCGGGCCCCAGCAACGTCACGAGCCCGCGCGCCCGACGAGCGGCGGCCTCGAGCACGCGGACGACGAGCGGCGCGAGACGCACGGCGACGACGCATCCGGCCGCCGCGACGAGCGCGGCGAGCAGCACCGCGAGCGGGGGCGCGGCCGCGCGGGCGGTGCTCGGGGTGAGCGCGACGACGACAGCCGCCGCGCCCGCGAGCAGCACGACACCGACGTCGGCCGCCGCGCGAAGCCGCGACCCGCGACCCGCGGCCGCATCGGGCCGCGCGCCCGAGCGGGCGAGCAGCACACCGTCGATCGCGGCGGATGCCCCGGCGAGCAGCACGATCCCCGTCACCACGAGAGCGGCGAGAGCCGCGACCGCACCCGAGCCGCCGAGCGTCAGCACGACGACCGCCGCAGCCGGAACGGCGCCCACGAGCGCGAGCGCCCCGGAACCGAGAGCGAGCGCCCCGGCCCGCGCCGCATCCGACGCCCCCCGTGCCGCGGTGAGCCGCAGCAGCCCGCGCCGACGCGCCACGAGCGCGCGCACGGCGAGCGCGAGAACCGCCGCACCCGCGAGGGCGGCGCCCGCGGCGAGGGCGAGATGCAGGGCCGTCACGCCCGCCAGCAGCGGCTGCGTCGCCACGATGATCGACGCCGTCGTGCCTGTGAAGGCGATGTCGACACCCCAGGTTCCCCACTCGGTGACCATGTCGACGTCGTGCGGCGTGGAGGCGAAGCGTCGCAGCGCCTCGACCGTCGCGTCGGCCTCGTCGGCCTCGAGCACGGCCGGATCGACCGGCAGCCACAGTTCGAGCGTCGCCGCGGGGCTCAACTCGGTGAGCTGCACGAGCGAGCCGGCATCGGCGTAGGCGACACCGACGAAGGTGGGCGGTTGCAGGAAATTGTCGATCACGCCGGGCGCGAGGGCGAGCCCCGCGTGGTCCCATTCGCCGGCGTCGGGGTTCTTCGGGCTCACGAGTCCGACGAGGCGCATCTCGTAGTCGCCCACCGAGTAGTGCACCGAGCGCACCTCGCCGAGCGGCCAGCCGAAGCTCTCGGCGACCGGGCGCGTGAGCGCGATCGGGATCGGCTCCCCCGCGACGAACGCACCGGGCAGCTCGCCCTCCTCGAGGTCGACGAGCCGGTCGAAGACCGGGTCGGTGCTCAGGATGACGCGGGTGTCGGTCGCGATATCGCTCGGTTGCCGCGGCACGGCGGGCGCCTGGTCGAAGCGCACGGCGGCGCGCGGCGCACCGAGCAGCGGCGCGAGGCTCGCATCCGCGGTGCGCGCCATGGCGTCGAGGGAGTCGAAGGCGCGACCCCATTGCGAGGCGACCTCGGGCGCGAGGCCGTGATCGGTGCGCCCCGAGCCGAGCGCGGGGAGGCCGCGCGCCGTGTCGGACATGTCGCGTTGCGCGGGCGTCGCCGCCTCGACGGCCGAGCGCAGCACCTCGGAGCGCGCCGATGAGCCCCACGCCGCGGCGGACGTCGCCGCACCCGCGAGCAGGGCCGCGAGCAGCACGACGACGATCGAGGCACCGGGCGCATCGCTGAGAATCGCGCGCACGATGCGACGCGTGCGCACCCGCCGCGCGCTCACGACGGCACCGCCGCATCCGTGCGCGTCGCCGCATCCGTGCGCGTCGCATCCCGCCGCACCGCGAGCCCCGCGGCCGCCGCGACCACGAGCACACCCACGACGAGCACCGCCGACAGCAGTGCGCCGTCCGGCGTCACGGCGACCGCGGATGCCGGCCCGCCCCCGACGTCGCCCGCGCCCGTCGCGAACCAGGCCGCGAACGCGCCCGCCACCCCGCCCGCCACGAGCCCCGCGAGAGAGGTCACCGTCAGCTCGACGAAGCGCGCCCGCGCCTGGGATGCGGCCCCCACGCCGAGCGCCCGCAGTGGCAGCACCTCACCGCGTCGCAACCGCCGCAGCCCGGCGCTCGACGCGACGAGACCGCCGAGGCCCACGAGCACCACGAGCCACGCCGACCCCGTCATCGCCGCCACCCCGACCTCGCTCACCGCGAGCGAGCTGACGCCTGCCGTGGTCAGCACCGTGACGGGGCGTACGCTCGCGGCCCGCACGCGCTGCGCCACCGGCCCGGGTTCCGGCGCGGCGAGCCACACCTCGTCGACCACGAGCGCGGGCGCGTCGGCCCCGGCCTGCGAGGCGAGCGCGGCGCGCGACACGAGCATTCCCGTGCCGCCCGCGCCGGGGACGGGCCCGACCTCGGCGACCACCGTCGCGAGCCTGCCGCGCACGCCCGGCACGGCGAGCGGCACCTCGTCGCCGACCCCCACCCCGAGCCGCTCGGCGAGCGCGGGGGCGACGCGCACGGGCAGCGCGTCCGTCGCGGGCCCGGGCACCACCGTGCCCGTCACGGCCGCGAAGTCGTCGTCCGCCACGACGAGCTCGGCCGCGAGCGAGCCGGCCTGCGCGGCGACGAGCGCCACCTCCGACGCCGCCACGACCCCCTCGAGGCGCGCGTAGGGCACCGACGACACGGGGTCATGATCGACGCCCGTGAAGCGGATGCGCACATCGCCTCCCACGGCCTGGCCCACCTGCGCCGCATGGTCGCGAGCGACAGCGGCGGCCGAGAACCCGGTCACGACGACCGCCCCCGCCGCGAGCGCCACGACCACGAACGCGCTCGCGACCGCGCGCGGGCGTCGGCCCAGCTGCCGCAGCGGCAGCACGGGCACGAGCGCCGTGCCGCGCGCCGCGAGCCGCTCGGCGAGCCGCATGCCGGGCGCGAGCAGCAGGCGCAGCAGCAGCACCCCGGCGACGAGCACGAGTGCCGGCACGAGATCGTGCACGGGCGACGACGGAACCGTCGCCGCGGTCACGAGCACGAAACCCGCGAGCGCCGTCACGCCGAGCGCCGGCACCACCGAGTCGGTCTCCACGACCGCGCGCACCGCAGCCGGCGGCACGGCCCGTGCCGCGACGGCGACGAGCGCGACGCCCGTGAGCCCCACGCCCGCCACGGCGAGCACGACGACGGGCGGCACCACGGCATCCGCTGCCCCGGCGAGCCACGCGGCGCCGACCGTGCCGAGCACCGTTCCGAGACCCACGACGAGCGCCGCCTCGACGAGCCCGAGCGCCGCGGCGCCCGGCCGCGAGAGCCCCCGCGCGGTGAGCAGCTCCCACTCACCCTGACGCACCTGCCCGAGCGAACGCCCGACGAGGGCGAGCACGATCCCGGCGGCGACGAGCGCGAGCACGACGGCCGTGCCGACGAGGGCGCGGGCCGCCACCACCGACTGCTCGGCGCGGGCGAGCGTGTCGGCGAGGCCGCCCGACACGGTCACGGCGTAGCTCGTGCCCGAGGCGAGGTCGCTCGTCGACGCCCGCACGCGCCCCTCGACGGGGGCGAGCGCGCCGAGGGCCGCGGCGTCGAGGTGGCGGGGCACGAGCGTCCAGGTGACCCGCGGATGCTGGGCGAGGTTCGCGAGGTCGGCGTCGGCGACGATGACGGGGCCGGCGGCGTCCGCCAGGCGTCCGGATGCGACGAGGGTCTCCGAGAACCAGCTCGCCTCCGCGACATCCCGCGCCCGCCAGACGCCCGCGACGACGCGCTCGCCGCTCGGGAGCGTGATCCTCTCGCCCACGCCGATGCCGAGGGCCGCGGCCGCCGGTTCGGCGATCGTCACCTCGTCGGCGGAGGCGGCCCATGCGCCGTCGACGAGCTCGGCGAGCTGCTCGAGGTCCTGCTGCGTGCCGAGCACGAGCTGCCGCTGCTGGTCGCCGAGCTGAGCCGTGACGGGCGCGCTGCGCACGGCCCGCACGACCTCGACGGGAGCGGCGCCGATCGCGGCCGCGAGCGCCGTCTGCACCTCGGCATCCTGCGCCGCCGGGTCGTCGGCGAGCGCCGTCTCCAGCTGCAGGGCGGCCGAGGTGGGCTCGGCGTGCGCGAACAGGGTCGCGACCCCGCGATCGATGCCGGCCGTCGGCACCGCCACGAGCGCCACGAACGCGCCCGACCCGACGGCAGAGACCAGCAGCGCGGCCACGAGCAGCCCCCACTGCACGAGGCTGCGGCGCACGAGCGCTCGCGCAACGCGCATTCGGGTTCCCCTCGACGGTGCGCGGAGAGCGTCGCCGCATCCGCGCGGAATCGTAGACCGCCACTCTACGTCGTCACCGCCCGACCCCGAGGCGGCGCCCGAACCGCGTTCCCGAGCCACAATCCACGTGCACTCGGCTACCCTGAATTGCGGTCCTCCCCCCGTAGCTCAGCGGACAGAGCGAGTGGTTTCTACCCACCAGGCCGGGGGTTCGAATCCCTCCGGGGGGACTTTTTCGCTGCACCGGAGACGACCCGCCGATACATCAGCGCGTTATATACCTTCGGTATATGATTGTGCGAGTGATGCACACCGACATCCTCGAATCCCTTCTCGTCTCCACCCACCGCCTCACGCGTCTCGCGGCCCAGGCCACCGGCAGCACGACACCGTCCGCCCAGTGGCGAACGCTGTCGATCCTCGCCGCCGAGGGGCCCATGCGGATCGGCGAGCTCGCCGCCGCGAGCCGCGTCACCCAGCCCGGCATGACCCGCCTGCTCGCCACCATGGTCGAGGAGGAGCTCGTGACCCGCATCGCCGACCGCGACGACTCGCGCGCCTGGCTCATCGTCGTCAGCGACAAGGGCGCGAAGGCCCTCGCTGCGTGGCGCGCGCAACTCGCCGAGACGCTCGACCCCTGGTTCGGCGAGCTGAGCGACGCCGACTGGGCCACGCTCTCCGCCGCCGCGAGCCTGCTCGAGGCGCGCCTCGCATCCGACGCCGCCGTGGTGGCCGCCTCGTGACCGCACATACGCCGAACGACGGCGCCAACATCCTCAAGCAACCGCGCGCCGTGTGGGCCGTCGCCTTCGCGTGCGTCATCGCGTTCATGGGCATCGGCCTCGTCGATCCGATCCTGCCCTCGATCGCGGCCGACCTCGACGCGACGCCCACCGAGACCGAGCTGCTCTTCACGAGCTACCTGCTCGTGACGGGCGCGATGATGTTCGCAACGAGCTGGCTCTCGAGCCGCATCGGGGCGCGGTGGACGCTGCTCATCGGGCTCGCGATCATCGTCGCCTTCGCGGCGCTGGCCGGGTTCAGCGGCAGCGTCGAGGCGATCATCGGCTTCCGCGCCGGATGGGGGCTCGGCAACGCGCTCTTCATCTCGACCGCCCTCGCCACGATCGTCGGGGCCGCGGCGGGGGGAAGCGGCGCGGCCATCATCCTCTACGAGGCCGCGCTCGGCGTCGGCATCGCGATCGGCCCGCTGCTGGGCGGACTGCTCGGGCATGTGAGCTGGCGTGGCCCGTTCTTCGGCACCGCGGGGCTCATGGCGATCGCCCTCATCGCGATCCTCGTGCTGCTGCCGAAAGACGCGGATGCCGCCCACCGCCCGGCACCCGCGAAGCTGTCCGCCCCCTTCCGCGCCCTCGGCATCCCGGCGCTCGCGGTGCTCGCCGTCGTGGCACTGCTCTACAACATCGGCTTCTTCGTGCTGCTCGCCTACACCCCGTTCCCGCTCGGCTTCACGGCGATCGGCCTCGGACTCACCTTCTGCGCGTGGGGCATCTCGCTCGCCGTGACGAGCGTGTGGGTCGCGCCGATCCTCACCGCCCGCATGCGGCGCACCACGGTGCTCGCGACGGTGCTGCCGCTGCTCGCGCTCGACCTCGTGGTCGCCGGCGTGTTCGTCGCGAACCCCGCCGCGCTCGTCGCGTGCGTCATCGTGGGCGGACTGCTGCTCGGCATCATGAACACGGTGCTCACCGAGTCGGTCATGGAGGCGACCGAGCTGCCGCGCAGCGTCGCCTCATCGGCCTACTCGGGCGTGCGCTTCCTCGGCGCCGCCGTCGCACCGCCGCTCGCGACCGTGCTCGCCGAACTCGGCAGCGCGGGGCTGCCCTACTTCGTGGGGGCGCTCGCGCTCGTGCTCTCGGCGCTCACGGTGCTGGTGTTCCGTCGGCGCCTCGTGCGCATCGACGGCGGTGTCGAGCCGGATGTCGTGGAGGCCGAGGCGATCGGCCTCGGGGATGCGGCGTAGGGGGTCCGTCGTCCGCCCCGGCTAGAGTGAAACCGTGAGTCAGACACCGGAACGTCTCGTGTGGATCGACTGCGAGATGACCGGTCTCGATCTCGAGGTCGACGAACTCGTCGAGGTGGCCGTCGTCATCACCGACTACGACCTCGAACCCGTCGACCCCGGTTTCAGCATCGTCATCAAGCCCGACGCCTCCGCCTTCGAGAACATGGGCGACTTCGTGCGCGAGATGCACACCGCATCCGGTCTGCTCGACGAGATCCCGAACGGCGTGGGGCTCGCCGAGGCCGAGTACGAGGTGCTCGAGTACATCCTCACGTTCGTGCCCGACAACGGCACGGCACCGCTCGCGGGCAACACGATCGGCACCGACCGCGCGTTCCTCGCGAAGTACATGCCGCGCGTCGACGCCCACCTGCACTACCGAAACGTCGACGTGTCGAGCATCAAGGAGCTCTCGCGCCGCTGGTTCCCGCGCGTCTACTTCCAGGCCCCCGCGAAGAACGGCGGACACCGGGCCCTCGCCGACATCCTCGAGTCGATCCGTGAGCTCGACTACTACCGTCGAGTCGCGTTCGTGGCCGACCCCGGCCCGACGAGCGACGACGCCCACGCGGCGGCCGACGAGGTCGTGGCGAAATGGGCCGCGCGGATACCGTAGAATCATCCAGTTGCGTGAGCAGCGTATGGCGGTCGTAGCTCAGTTGGTAGAGCGCTGGCTTGTGGTGCCGGATGTCGCGGGTTCGAGTCCCGTCGGTCGCCCCAATTCCCGACATGGTCGGGACACCGGAACCTCGGGTTCCCTCTCCCCCGTCCTCGATGAGGACGCGCGGGCGTCGCTCGATATGCCGTGGCTGCTGATCGTGTGGAACGACCCGATCAACCTCATGAACTACGTCGTGCACGTGTTCCGCAGCTACTTCGGCTACTCCCGCGAAGAGGCCGAGCGTCTCATGCTGCTCGTGCACCACGAGGGGCACGCGGTCGTGGCCTCGGGCCCGCGCGAGGAGATGGAACGCCACGCGCAGGCGATGCACGACTACGGCCTGCAGGCGACGATCGCGAAGGACGCGCCGTGAGGATCGCGCGCGCCGGCGACGAGCTGCACCTCGAGTTCGAGGCCGAAGAGGCCGGCCTGCTGACGGTGCTCGCCCACCAGTTCGCCGACGTCGTGCGCGACCCGGAGCTCGACGACGCACCGCTGCTCGCCACCCTCTTCCCCGACGCGTACCGCGACGACGCGGAAGCGGCATCCGAGTTCCACCGCTACACGCGTGACGAGCTCGAGCAGCGCAAGATCGAGGCGGCCGAGCAGATCGCGGGCACGACGCACGAGGGACTCGTCGTGCTGGATGCGCCGACGTGCGAGACGTGGGTGCGGGCGCTCACCGGCATCCGCACGATGGTCGGCACGCGGCTCGGCATCCGGGCGGATGGCGACGAGCCGGGCGAGGGACCGCTCGCCGAGATCTACCACTGGCTCGGCGAGCTGCAATGGGTGCTCGTCGACGCGTTGGAGGGTGCATGAGCCTGCAGCTGGACGCCGAGGAGTTCGAGCGGATCGTGATCGACGAGCTCGACGAGCTGCCCGACGACATGGTCGACGGGCTCGAGAACGTCGTGTTCGTGTGCGAGGACCGCCCCGAGGACGGCTCGCTCGACCTGCTCGGCATCTACGAGGGGGTGGCCCTCACCGAGCGCGGCCAGTACGGCTTCGGCGAGCTGCCCGACCGCATCGTGCTGTTCCGCGAGCCGCTGCTGGCCATCTGCGAGACCGAAGACGAGCTGCGCGACGAGATCCACATCACGCTCGTGCACGAGATCGCGCACTACTACGGGATCGACGACGAGGAGCTGCACCGCCTCGGCTGGGCCTAGCCTGCGCCCTCCTGCCCCCCACCCTGCCCCTTCTGTGTCGAACGCTGCAGCGTTAGCCGGACCTCGCGGCGGACGCGCGACAGTTTTCTGCAACCAGCGCCAGGTATTCCTGCCGCCGGTGGCCGAACGCTACAGCGTTTGCGGAACCGACAACACGCGGTCGGCGAGGTCTCGGGAGTGCTCGGCGGCGGCGAAGGCGTGCTCCTGGGCGGCCCAGCGGTCCCAGAAAGGGGCGTAGGCGTCGCCGTCGCGCTCGAGTGCGCGGCGCTTGCGCACGGCGTCGTCGCCGTCGAGCCACCAGGCGTGGTCGGCGAGCGGGCGGGAGGCGCGCGAGATCGCGCCGCATCCCTCGACGATGAGCGACCCCGTGCGGTCGACGGATGCCGTGCCGCCTGGGCGGTCGTGCGTCCAGTCCCAGCGGCGCCAGCTGCCGTCGCGGATGATGTCGGGCACCGCGGCGGCGCCGGCCGCGAGGCCGTCCCAGCCGGGGTAGACGTCGTCGAGCGAGACGAGCGCGGCGCCCGTCGCGCGCGCGAGGCGCGTCGCGAGCACGGTCTTGCCGACCCCCGATCGGCCGTCGATGAGCAGCACCCACGGGCGCGGGCCCGCGTCGAGGCGTTCCCGCAGGGGGTCGAGGTCGAGGTCGAGGTCGAGGTCGAGGTCGTGGTCGTGGTTTACGCCGAGGTCGAGGTCGAGGTCGCCATCGCGGCCGCGGTCGAGGTCGAGGTCACTCATCCGCGCGGCCCCAGGATGAAGGTGAAGGTGCCCGCGGCAACGGACGCCGCGAGCGCACACGCGGCGATCGCCACGCCGATGCCGACGAGCGCCCACTCCGCACCGCCGAAGCGGGCCACCCGGGCCGCCGTGCGCGGGGCGTCGCCGCCGAAGCCGCGGGCCTCCATCGCGGTGGCGAGCGCACCGCCGCGACGCAGCGCCAACACCAGCAGGGCGAACGCGACCGAGGCGAGGAAGCGCATCCGACCGAGCACGCCGCCCGCATCCCCCACTCCGCGCGCGCGGCGGGCGAGCACGAGCGCACGCCAGTCGTCGACGAGGAGCCCCACGAGCCGGAAGGCGGCGAGCGCGCCGAGCACGAACCGCGACGGCAGTCGCCAGGTCTGGATGAGGCCGTCGGCGAGGTCGGTCGGGTCGACGGTCGCCACGAGCAGCACCGCGGGCAGCCCGATCGCGAGCACGCGCAGCGCGGCGGCGAACGCGAGCTGCAGCGAGCCCTCGCTCACCGTCGCGAGCAGGAAGCTGCCGTAGATCTCGCCCGAGGGCGCGCCGTAGAGCGCGAGCGTCACGGCCGTGAGCGGGGCTGCGATGACGATCGGCAGCATCCGGATCGCGAGCGCGCGTGGCGGCACCCCCGCGAACGGCACGAGCACGAGCGTCAGCGCGAGCGCGACGGCACCCGAGACAGCGTCGATCGTCACGAGCAGCGCGAGGCCGATCGCACCGGATGCGGCGATCTTGGCCACGGGGTTGATGCGGTGCACGAGGCGGTCACCCCGCACCGGCGCGAGCAGTGTCGTCACGGAGCTACCCCCGCATCCGCCCCGCGCTCTCGGGAGCCCGCATCCGCGTCGCCGCTCGCCCGCGAGCACCCCGCATCCTCTCCGCGCGTGCGGGAGCCGGGAGAATCGTGCGAGTTGGTCGATATAGGGGCCGCGAATCGACCAACTCGCACGATTCTCGGGGCCGCCGGGGGCGCTGGGGCGGGCGAGGGCGCCGCAGCGGGCGAGGGCGCCGGGGGCGCCGCGGATGCCGGGGCCGGCAGCGCGAGCACGTCGGCGTCGAGGGCGCGGATGAGCGCGCGATCGTGGGTGACGACCACGACGGCGCGACCCGCATCGCGCTGCTCGGCGAGCAGGGCCACGAGCTCGCGCCAGGTGCGGGCGTCCTGGCCGAAGGTGGGCTCGTCGAGCACGAGCACGCGGGGCGACGTCGCGAGCACGGTCGCCACCGACAGCCGTCGCTTCTCGCCGCCGGAGAGGCTGAACGGATGCGCGGGGCCGAGCCGGGCGAGCCGCAGCCGCTCGAGAAGCGCGTCGATCACGGGCGCGTACTCGGCCTCGTGCCGCCCGAGCGCGCGCGGGCCGAGCTCGAGCTCGCGCCGCACGGTCGAGGCGAGGAACTGGTGATCGGGGCTCTGGAACACGAAGCCGATGCGCGTGAGCAGCTCACGCGAGCGCCAGCGCGCGGGGTCGGGGGCGGCGTCGCCCGCGAGCTCGGCGGATGCGGTGACCCGCCCGTCGACCGGCGCGAGCAGCCCCGCGAGGGTCAGCGCGAGCGTCGTCTTGCCCGCCCCGTTGGGTCCCGTGAGCGCGAGCACCCGGCCCGCGGGCACGACGACGTCGAGGTCGCGCGCGGCGGACGCGGTGAGCTCCTCCGGCGACGCCGGCACGCCCGCGCGCACCGCGCGACGGCGGCGCACCACCCTGCCCACCGCGAGGTGCGAGGCGGACAGCAGCACGGGTCCCGCCGCGTCAGCGGGGCTCGTCGCCACGGCATCGACGGCGCCGGGCAGCCAGACGCCCGCCTCGTCCAGCTCCGTGCGCGCGGAGGCGAGCACGGCATCCGGGGCCCCGTCGGCGATGACGCCCGACGCACCCAGCACGATGACGCGTGTGACGTGCGGCCACCACGCCTCGACCCGGTGCTCGACGACCACGAGGGTGCGCCCCGCCGACGCCGCGACGACCGCGTCGACCACCTCGGTGACGCCCTCGGGGTCGAGGTTCGCGGTCGGCTCGTCGAGCAGCAGCAGCCGGGGGCGCATCGCGAGCACCCCCGCGAGCGCAAGCCGCTGCTTCTGGCCGCCCGAGAGCGCCGTCGTCGAGTGGTCGAGCGGCAGCTCGAGCCCCACGGCCTCGAGCGCCTCGGGCACCCTCCGGTGGATCTCGGCGGGCGCGACCCCGAGATTCTCGAGGCCGAAGGCCACGTCGTCGCCGAGGCGCGCGAGCACGGCCTGCGTGTCGGGGTCTTGCAGCACGAGCCCGGCGAGGCCGCGCACCCCGGATGCGGGGGCACCGTCGACGAGCAGCTCGCCCGACTGCTCCCCCTCCTCGGAACCCCCGAGCAGCCCGGCGAGGCCGTGCAGGAGCGTCGACTTGCCCGCCCCCGACGCGCCGAGCAGCAGCACGCGCTCCCCCGGCTCGATCACGAGGTCGAGGCCCGACACGGCGGGGTCGCGGCGCCCGGCGTGCCGCCAGCCCCAGCCGCGCGCCTCCACCCGGGCGCCGCCCGGGGTTCCCGCCGTGTCGGTCACCGTCTCCGCGCCGTTCCGTCGTGCCCGCTCAGACGAGCTCGGCGCGCTCGCGACCCGCAGCGAAGCGGTTGAGCACGCCCGTCGCCGCGAGGGCGCGCACGAGCAACCACGACACGAGACCCGCGAGCACGGCGCCCGTCACGATCGAGGAACCCAGGTAGATGAAGGCGAACTCGGGGGTGAGACCGGCCGCATACCAGACGACGAGGTCGTTGACCCCCATCGCGATGCCCGAGCCGATGCCCGCGAGCGCCGCGGCGCCGAGACCCCAGCGACGGTAGAGGAACAGCGCGAACACGAGCTCGGCCCCGAGCCCCTGCACGAGACCCGACTCGATCGTCCACCAGCCCCACTCGTTCGGCACGATGATGACGCTCACCGCCGAGGCGACGATCGAGGTGAAGACGGCGGCACCCGGCTTGCGCACGATGAGGCCGCCGAGCACACCCGGGATCAGCCACACGCCCGCGAGCAGGGCGCCGAGGCCCGGCAGCAGCGCGCCCACGGCATCCCGCAGCGGCGAGCTCGTGGTGTTCCACAGGATGAAGACGACCCCGAGCGTGACGCCCAACACGCTCGCGACGACGATGTCGATGACACGCCAGCGGCGGGAGGGGGCGGATGCGGCGGTCGCCGCGGCGGACGAGGTGCTGGAGTGCGTGGTCACGATGCGTGCCCTTTCTGTCGGAAAGCGGCACGGGTGGGCGACCGCGGTTGCGGTCGGGCCCCGAGATGCCTCCCTGCGCCGGCATGATCCGGATCAGGTTCGACGGTCGAAGCTTGGATGAGCTTCCTCTCAGCCCGGCACACCGGACTCCCGTGTTCGCGGCCAGTCTACGCGCCCGTGACGCGGGTCGCCGCCGTGTGCGGGCGTGCGGATGCGCGCGACCGGTCCGTCCACGCGTAGGTTCTAGCTATGCGACGCTGGCAACGCATCCGGGTGTTCGTGCTCCAGGGGGTGAACGCCGTCTTCGGCGCCGCCCTCATCTGGCTCGGGGTCGCGTCTGATCTCGTCGCGGTGGCGATCGTGGGCGGGCTGCTCATCGCGTTCGCCGTCGTGCTGCTGGTTGTGACCCTGCGCGTCGGGGTGAACGACCAGAAGGCGGGCGGGCCGCGCGGCCGTGCCTAGACTGACACCGTGACCGAGGTCTACGCCCAGCTCCTGCACGGCATCGCCGTGGTGCTCGGCGTGCTCGGGCTGCAGGGCCCCGGCACGATGCTCGCGACTCTCGGCGCGCTCGCGCTCGTCGGCGCGCTGGGCGCCGCGCTGGTGGCGCTCGTGCGGGCGACGCTCGCCGCGTCCCCCCGGCACATGACGGTCGGGCTGCGCGCCCGCCGCCACGCCGTGCTGCTCGGGCACCTGCCCGACGCCTCTCACCCGGATGCGCGGGGTCACGTGCGCTCCCGGGCTCCCGGTCGGCTGTTCGCGGCCGCCTGACGCGCACCACGCGCCCCAGCTCTCCGAGCCGGGCGGCCAGACGATTCCGCCTGCCCGCATCCGACTCTGGAGCATCCGTGAACCCTCTCGACTTCCCTCCCCTCGCCGCGATCCTCGAGCTCGCCGCATCCGCCCTCGCCGCGCTCGGCGGCGTCGTCACCCCCGCCGGCGCGGTCGTGCTCGTCACGCTCGCCGTGCGCGCCGTGTTGATCCCCGTCGGCGTCTCGGTCGCCAAGGCCGCGCGCAACCGGCGCCGCATCGCCCCGCAGCTCGCCGCGCTGCAGAAGCGCTACCGCGCGAATCCCGAACGGCTGCAGAAGGAGACGCTCGCGCTCTACGCGGCCGAGAAGGTCTCGCCGTTCGCGGGCTGCCTGCCGATGCTCGCGCAGGCGCCCGTGATCTCGCTCGTGTACGCGTTGTTCGCCTCGGCGAGCATCGCGGGCGAGCCCAATCAGCTGCTGGAGGCCTCGTTGTTCGGCGCGGGCCTCGGGCGGCACCTGATCGACCTCGGCTCGGGCTGGCAGCCGAGCGACCTCGTCTTCGTCGCCCTGCTCGTGCTGCTCGCCCTCGTCGCGTGGCTGAACCGTCGGATGACGTTGCGCGACGCGGTGGCGATGCCCGCACCCGCGGCGGATGCGCCGGGTGCCGCGATGCTGAATCCGCGCGGTCCGCTCAGCTGGGCCCCGTTCTTTACGCTCATCGCCGCCGCGGTCGTGCCGCTCGCCGCGACGCTCTACCTCGCGGTCTCGGGCACCTGGTCGTACCTCGAGCGCCGCATCCTGCGGGCCCTCTACCCCTGACGCCCGTCCGCGAGAGTACGCACTTTGAGGCTCCAGCACCGGCGTGTCGCGCCCAAAGTGCGTACTTTCGCGGAGAGAGGGGCATCGCCTAAAGTTGTGAGCCACAACAAACACGGCACCTGAGGAGACGACGATGGCGTCCGACCAGCTCACCTTCGACAACCCCGCCGAGCGGCACGCCCACATCCGACCGCACGCGTCGTGGCAGCCGCTGCCGGGGCTCGACGCCGAACTCGACCCGAAGGCCGACCACGGCGAGACGAGCTACCGCGGCACGGGCCGCCTGCCGGGGCGCAAGGCGCTCATCACGGGCGGCGACTCGGGCATCGGCGCGGCCGTCGCGATCGCGTTCGCCCGCGAAGGCGCCGACGTCGCGCTCAGCTACCTGCCCGAGGAGCAGGTCGACGCCGAGGCGATCGCCGCGGTCGTGCGCGCCGAGGGACGCACGGCGCTGCTGCTGCCGGGCGACATCCGCGACCGCGAGTTCTGCCGCGGCCTCGTCGCGGATGCCGTGGCGGGGTTGGGCGGGCTCGACATCCTCGTCAACAACGCGGCGCACCAGGTGTACCACGAGAGCTTCGACGAGCTCGACGAGACCGACCTCGACCGCACCATCCAGACCAACCTCACGGCCATGTTCTGGATCACCCGCGACGCCCTCCCGCACCTGCCGCCGGGCGCCACGATCATCAACTCCACCTCGGTGCAGGGCTACAACCCCTCGCCGATGATCATCAACTACGCCTCCACCAAGTTCGCCATCATCGGCTTCACGAAGGCGCTCGCGCACGACCTCGCGCCCCGCGGCATCCGCGTCAACGCCGTGGCCCCCGGGCCCGTGTGGACCCCCCTTCAGGTCTCCGACGGGCAGCCGCCCGAGAAGCTCGACGGCTTCGGCGAGTCGTCGTGGCTCGGACGCACGAGCCAGCCGGTCGAGCAGGCTCCCGCCTACGTGTTCCTCGCCTCGCCCGAGTCGAGCTTCGTCGTGGGCGAGGTGATCAACGTCAACGGCGGCGCGAACGTGCCCTGAGCACCACCCACCCGGCCTGTGGAGAACCGCCGACGCCGCCCGGCGCACCGCGGCAGGCTGGGCGCATGGTGCTGCGTCTCGATCCGACGATCCCCTCCGTGTGGCGCGACCCGCGCACGCTGCAGTTCGGCGTCGACCCGGCTCTCGCGGTGCTCGAGCTGACGACGCGCGGGCAGGAGCGGCTCGTCTCGGCGCTCACCACGGGCGTCACGAGCGCCGGATTCCGCCTGCTCGCCGAGGAGGGCGAGGTGCCCGCGCGGCAGCGTGACGCGCTGCTGGCCCGCCTGCGCCCGTGCCTGCTGCCCGAGGTGGCGAGCGCCGAGGCACCCGCCGCCTCGACGCCTCCCGTATCGACCCCTCCGCCGCAGGCGCGCGGCGCCGTCGTGCACGGCTCCGGCCCGCTCGCCGTGGGAATCGCACGCCTGCTCGATGATGCGGGCGTGCGGATGCGGGACGCCCGGCGGCGCCCCGGGCTCGCCGTGCTCGTGGCGGATCGGGTGCTCGCGGCCGCCGACCACCGTGCCTGGCTGCAGCGCGACATCCCGCACCTGCCCGTCGTGACGGGCGACACCTCCATCACCGTGGGTCCGCTCGTCGTGCCGGGCGTCTCGGCGTGCCTGCACTGCGCCTTCCTGCATCGTCGCGACGGCGATGCGGCATGGCCGGCGATCGCGGCGCAGCTCGCGGCCCTGCCCGCGCCCGCACCGCATCCGCTGCGCACGGCGGCGGCCGTCGCGTTCACGGGGCGGCTCGTCGCGGCGTTCCTCGCCGGCGGCGCGCCCGGAGGCACCGAGCCGGGCCGCGAGTGGCGCATCGCCGACGACGGCTCGACCGTCAGCGAGCGCGTCGTGCTGCCGCACCCGGAGTGCCGCTGCGCAACTCCGCCAGGAAGCGACTGGGCTCCCGCGGGCGGGAGCGCACCCCCTCGGCCGACCAGTGCAGCGCGAGGGTCCGCCGGGCGCGCGTGATGCCCACGTAGAGCAGGCGCCGCTCCTCGTCGATCGCGTCGAAGCCGCGCGCGTGCGAGATCGGCATGAGTCCCTCGCTGAGGCCCACGATGTGCACGTGCTCCCACTCGAGGCCCTTCGCGCCGTGCAGGGTCGAGAGCACGACCGACGGCATCGTCGGCTCGAACTGGGTCGACTGCCGCTCGCGCAGCTCCTCGACGAACTGGGCGAGCGTCGTGCCGTCCGGCGTCTGATCCGCGAGCTCGACGAGCGCCCCGAGCGCCTCCCAACGTTCGCGCACCGCACCCTGGCTCTCGGGGGGCCGGGCCGACCAGCCGTTCGCGAGCGCCACATCCGCGACCGTCTCGTACAGCCCCTTCGGCGAACCGGTGCGCGCGAGACTCGTGAGCTCGAGCACGGCGCGTTTGATCACCTCGAGCTCGAAGAAGCGGGTGCCGCCGAGCTGTCGCGAACTGATGCCGCGCTCGGCGAGCGCCACCTCGAGCGCGGCCGCCTGGGCGTTCACGCGATACAGCACCGCGATGCTCTCGGGTGCGACGCCCGCCGCGAGCTGGCCGGCCACCGCATCCGCGACCCCCTGCACCTCGGCGGCGTCGGAGTCCCACCGCGTGATCGTCGGCTCCGGCGAGGCGGTGTCGCCGTGTGCCGCCACCAGCTCGAGCGCGCCCGGACGCCCGCGCATGAGACGGTTCGCCGTTCCGAGGATCGCGGGTGTCGAGCGGTGATTGCGCTCCAGACGCACCTCGACCGCATCCGGATACCGCGTTCCGAACCCCAGCAGGTACTCGCTCGACGCGCCCGCGAAGGAGTAGATGGTCTGGGATGCGTCGCCCACGACGCACAGGTCGGTACGGGGGCCGAGCCACAGCTCGAGCAGCTCCTGCTGCAGCGGCGAGACATCCTGGTACTCGTCGACGACGAAGAAGCGGTACTGCTCGCGCACCTGGTCGGCGACGCGCTGCTCGGCGTCGATCATGCCCGCGGTCACGAGCAGCACATCCTCGAAGTCGAGACGGCGCTGCTCGTCTTTGAGGTCCTCGTAGCGCTGCTGCAGCTCGACGACAGCGCTCGCGCCCAGACCCGGCGGCAGGGCGCGCGACGGGGCGAGCCGCGCGTACTCCTCGAGCGCGATGCGCCGCACCTTGCGCCACTCGATCTCGGCCGCCAGATCGCGCAGCGCCGCGGTGTCGACGCGCATCCGCAGCGACTCGGCGGCCTGGCCGAGCAGGCGCGCCTTGCCCGGCAGGATCTCGGGCAGCCGCCCGCCGACGAGCTGCGGCCAGAAGAAGCTCAACTGCGCGAGCGCCGCCGAGTGGAAGGTGCGCGCCGCCACCCCGCCCGCGCCGAGCGCGCGCAGGCGGCTGCGCAGCTCGCCCGCGGCACGCGTCGTGAAGGTGAGCGCCATGACGCGCTCGGGTGCGTACACGCCCGAACGCACCCCATGGGCGATGCGGTGCGTGAGCGTGCGGGTCTTGCCGGTGCCGGCGCCCGCGAGAATGCACACGGGACCGAGCAGGGTCTCGGCCGCCTGCCGCTGCTGCGCGTCGAGCGCGTCGAGCATGTCGCTCACCGCACCTCGCCCACCCTCTCGCGCCGCGCCTCGCCGATCGGGCCGCCGAACCAGTCCTCGATGATCGCGCGGGCGATCGACGCGGAACCCGGCAGGATCACACTCCCCGCGGCGACATCCGCCGCGAGCTGCTCCCGCGTGAACCAGCGCAGCTCCCGCAGCTCGGTGCCGTCGGGGCGCGGCCGAATCGAGGTGCCGGGCGCGATGCGCGCCTCGAAGCCGAGCATGAGCGAGGCCGGGAACGGCCACGGCTGGCTGCCCCGGTACTCGGGGTCGGTCACGACCACCCCCGCCTCCTCGAAGATCTCGCGGATCACCGCCGCCTCGAGCGACTCCCCCGGCTCGACGAATCCGGCCAGCAGCGAGAACCGCCCCGCATCCCACTCGACATTCGACCCGAGCAGGATGCGGTCGTCGTCATCGAGCACCGCGACGATCACGGCGGGGTCGGTGCGCGGATAGTTCTCCCGCCCCGTCGAGGGGTCGACCCGCACCCAGCCGGCCTGCGCCACGGTCGTCGGCTCACCCGTCGCGGGCGAGAACGCCGCCGCGCCGTGCCAGTTGGCGAGGGCGAGCGCCTGCGTGAACAGCCCCGCATCACGCGGGTCGAGCAGAGCCCCCACCCGCCGCAGATCCAACCAGGAGCCGTCCGCGCCGAGCGTGCCGACATCCGCATCCGACACCGTGAGCGCGAGCACCGCGGCACCTTCATCGAGGTCACCGGATGCGGTGCGCGCGCGGCCGAGGAACACGGCGGCGTCGGGGTCCACGGCGACCACGGCGGGGTCGACGAGCGCGAGAGCGCCGTTCGGTGTGCCCAACGCCCTGCCCTCGTGCAGCACGACGAGGCGGGTGCGCGGATCCTCGAGCAGCGCGGGCACTCCGCCCACCCGCGAGAGGTAGTCGCGATCGAGGTCGGAGCGCGACAGCGCGGGCGCGATCGCCGGCCTGCGCGGGTGGCGCGTGGGGCCGCCGCTCGAATCGCTCATCCGCATCCCATCTGTTCACCGGAACCTGCCGTGAGAACACCGCAGAGGGCGTGGCGTGCCGGGGGGCCGGGGCGGGGCAGACCTACCCTGTCGCCATGGCCAGATCCCACCTCACTCTAGCGGCGCTCGCCACCTCAGCCGTCGCCGAGCTCGACGTCGTGGGTGCGGCGCCGTTCGGCTCCGCCGGGCGCGGCGACTTCGACGCCGCCGTCATCACCGGACGCGACGGACGGCACTGGATCGTGCGCGTGCCGCGCTCCGAACGCGCCGAGCAGCAGCAGTCCGCCGACCTCGTGGCGCTGCGCGCGCTCAGCCAGGGCGTGCGTGCACGGTTGCCGTTCGACGTCACCGTGTACGCCGGGCAGGCACCCGTCGACGGCACCCGCGCCATCGTCTCCGAGTTCGTCGCGGGCACCCCCGTCACCCTCGCGGGCATCGACCTCGAACTCGCCGACTCGATCGGACGCGCCATCGCCGCCGTGCACGCGCTCCCCACGAGTCTCGTCACCGACGCCGGCCTCCCCACCCAGACCTCGGTCGACGCCCACCGCGCAACCCTCGCGCTCGTCGACCGGGCCGCCGCGACCGGGCTCGTACCCGCTGCGCTGCTCAACCGCTGGGAGCAGGCCGGCAGCGACGCGGGCCTCTGGCAGTACACGCCCGCGGTCGTCAACGGCGACCTCGGCGCCGCATCGTTCCTCGCCAGCTCGGGCGACGTCACCGGCGTGCTCGGCTGGCACGGCCTGCGCGTCGCCGACCCGGCCCGCGACCTGTTCTGGGTGCTCGGCACGCGGCGTGACGGCATCGCCGACGCCGTGTTCGACGCCTACACGCGCGATCGCGGCACCGTCGACCGTCGCCTGCGGCAGCGCGCCACGCTGCACTCCGAGCTCGAGGTCGCGCGCTGGCTGCTGCACGGCACCGAGCAGCGCGACACCGCCATCGTCGACGACGCGGTGCGGATGATGTCGCGCCTCGTCGACGACGTCACGGGCGACGCCACCGAGTCCATCTCGCCGCCGACGCTGCCGATCCTGGCGGTCGACGAAGTGGAGGCGCTGCTCGACCGCGCCGAGCGGGTCTCCTAGCGTCGCGTCGCGAGAGCGGGCTAGTCGACGAGCGGGGTGCGGCGCACGACCGTGAGGAGGCGGCGGGGGCGGCGCAGGTCGACGCGGATGCGCAGCTCCTGACGGTGGGCGAGCGACGCGCCGAGCACGAGCGCGCACAGCAGGGGTGCGGCGCCCGCGATCAGGAACGCGAGCTGCCCGCCGAGGTTCTCGGCGATCCACCCCATGATGACGCCGCCCGCCGCCTGTCCGCCCATGAGCACCATGATGTAGAACGAGACGACGCGCCCGCGGATGGCCGGGTTGGTGGAGAGCTGGGTGAGCGCTTCGGCGCTCATCGCGAACAGCAGCCGGCTCACGCCGATGCCGACGAGCGCCGAGAGGAAGATCGGGTACCAGCCGTCCCAGCCGGCCAGCATCGTGACGGCGCCGTACAGGGCGGTGAAGCCCACGACATCCCACAACCGCAGGCTGCGGCGCCGCGACGAGAGGATCGCCCCGAGGAACGCGCCGGCCGCGCACAGCGAGTTGTACAGGCCGTAGCCGGTCGCCCCGGTGCCGAAGGTGTCATCCGCTGCCGAGGCGAGCAGCACGGGCAGGTTCATGCCGAACACCGAGACGGGGATGAGCAGCGCGATGGTCCAGCGGATGGCGGGCTTACGCCAGGCGTATCGCACGGCTTCGCGCACCTGGCCGCGGGCGGCGGGCTGACGGGGCACCGGCACGAGTTCGTGCGTGCGCATGAGCGAGATCGCGACGACCGCGATCGCGGTCGTCGCGGCGTTGACGGCGATCGACCAGCCCGAGCCGACGGCCGCGATGAGCACGCCGCTGATGGCGGGCCCGAGCAGCCCGCCGAGGTGGAAGGTGGTCGCGTTGAGGCTGATGGCGCCGCGCAGGAGTCTCGTGCCGACCATCTCCGACACGAATGCCGAGCGGCTGGGGCCCTCGATCGCGCCGGCGACCCCGGTGACGCCGGCGATCATGAGCACCTGCCACACCTCGACGTGCCCGGTGAGCACGAGCACGGCGAGCACGCCGTTCGAGACCGTGGCGACCGCCTGCGTGACGAGCAGCACCGTGCGGCGCGACACCCGATCCGACAGCACACCCGCCCACACCCCGAGCAGCAGGGTGGGGGCGAACTGCAGCGCGACCGCGATGCCGACCAGCGCCACGTCACCGGTGAGCTCGAGCACGAGCCAGTCGATGGCGACGCGGGCCATCCATCCCCCCGTGCTGCCGAGGATCAGCGCGCCGAGGTAGAGGCGGTAGTTGAAGACGGCGAGCGCTGCGAAGCTCTCACGGAAGGTGGGGCGCCGATCGAAGGTCGGGATCGGCTCGGTGATCGCGGGTACTCCGTCCGGCGGGAGGTCGGACGGAGGCGAGGATGACACGATTCAAGGCTAGATGGGCCATGACATTGCCGCGAGCTATCTTGGCTATAACTCCCATTCGATTTCTCAATGCCACGTGGAGGTGCGATGTTCGACCCCGTGCTGCTGCGCACCTTCGTGGCGGTCGCCGACACCTCGAGCTTCACGCGGGCGGCGGAGCTGCTCGGCATCAGCCAGCCGACCGTGAGCCAGCAGGTGCGCAAGCTCGAGTCCGCGGCCGGGCGCACGCTCGTCTCACGCGACACGCGCGCCGTGCAGCTCACCGACAACGGCGACGCGATGCTCGGCTTCGCGCGCACGATCCTCGCGGCCCACGACGAGGCGGCCGCCTACTTCGTCGGCTCGGCGATGCGCGGGCGGCTGCGCTTCGGGGCCGCCGACGACCTCGCACTCACCCACCTGCCGCAGGTGCTGCGCGACTTCCGGCAGCTGTACCCGCAGATCAACCTCGAGTTGACGGTCGGTCAGAGCGGCCACATCGCCCGCCGGCTCGCGGCGGGGCAACTCGACCTGGTCTACGTGAAGCAGGACCCCGGCAGAACGGAGGGCCGCACGGTGCGCCGCGAGCGGCTCGTGTGGATCGCGCACCGTTCACTGCGCCTCGACGCGGATGCGACGGTGCCGTTGATCGTCTACCAGGCGCCCAGCTACTCGCGTGACGCCGCCATCCGCGCCCTCGAGGAGGCGGGACGCACCTGGCGCATCACGTGCAACGTGCGCGAGGTGAACGGGGCCCTCGCGGCGCTGCGCGCCGGCATCGGCGTGACGGTGTTCCCGCGGCTGCTCATCCCCGACGACCTCGTCGAGGTGACGAGCACCTTCGAGCTGCCGCGGCTCGGCGAGGTCGACTTCGCGTTGCTGTCGAACCCGCGTGCCTCCCGCGAGCCGGTCGAGGCGCTCGCGAACGCGATCCACGCGGCGGCGCGGTAGCGCGTCGCGTGGGGGTGCGTCGCCCGAGGGTGCGCGTCGCGCGTGGGTGCGGGGCGGGGATGGGGCCGCGTCGCGCGGGGAGGTGTCGCCAGGGGTTTCGATACGCCGCCTGCGGCGAGCTACTCAACCAGCGGAGTGGTGCGCCTGCGGCGAGCTACTCAACCAGCGGAGTAGTGCCGCCTGTCGAGCGAAGCGGGGGTGCGGATTCGGTTTGCCGACGCTGGCATTGGGACTGGCAGGAGCGCATCGCCGCCAGGCGATACGCGGGGGCATGCGTCGGGAAACCGAATCCGCAGCCCCGCGAAGCGTCGCCAGCCTGTCAGCCGAAGACGGCGCGCCAGCGGGCGAGCAGCTGCTCCTCGGTGTCGACGTGCTCGGGACGGATGACGCGGTCGTCGGCCACGAAGTAGAAGGCGGCGTCGATGAGGGCGGGGTCGATGCCCTCCCAGCGGGCGTACGCGAGCCGGTAGAGCGCGAGCTGCAGCTGCTTGCGTTCGAGGTCGGCGTCGTCGCGCGGTGCCTTGCCGGTCTTCCAGTCGACGACCTCGTAGCGGTCGCCGTGGCGGTAGACGGCGTCGATCTTGCAGATGACGACGCGGCCGTCGAAGGGCAGGTGGATCTCGCGCTCCACCTCGACGGGCCGCAGCTGCGCCCACGGCGAGCGCTCGAAGGTGGCCTGCAGTTCGGCGAGCTTGTCGGCGTCGACCACGTCACCGTCGGAGTCGAGCTCGAACGGTTCGGCGTCCAGCTCGTCGGCGCCGCCGACGTGCCCGTAGCGTTCCTCCACCCAGGAGTGGAAGAGCGTGCCGAGGCGGGTGGCGCGGTAGGGGCGTTCGGGCATGGGACGACGCAGTTCCGCGGCCACGGCATCCGGGTCGCTCACGTAGTCCTTGAACGCCGACGCGGGGATGCGCACGGGCAGCGGCACGACCCCTTCGCGCGTGCGGCGGCGTTCGCGCTCCTCGAGCAGCAGCTGCGCCTCGCGTGCCCACCGGCCGACGAGCGCGGGGGGTGCGGCGCGCACGGCTTCGGCCGCGGCGCGCACGGCGGCGGCGCGCGAGCCGAACGGCTCGTTGGGCCACACCGTCCACTCGGCGTCGGCGCCCTCGGGCGGCTCCTCGGTGGCGGATGCGGCGGGGGGCTCGTCGACGATGCCGGCGTCCGCGAGTTCGAGCAGGAACCCGCTCGGCGTGCGCGGCTTCTTCTGGCCGGCCCAGAACGACCCCGACAGCAGCAGGTGGTCGCGTGCACGGGTGACGGCGACGTAGGCGAGCCGCCGCTCCTCCGCGCGATAGTGCTCGACGACGTCGCCGCGGAACCGCTTGACGGCCTCGACGTACTCCTTGCGGGTGGTCACCGCATCCAGGTCGAGGCGCGGCAGATGCTCGCGGTCGCCGCGCTCCGACCACGGGAAGCGTCCGAAGCCGAGCCAGCCGCCGTAGCCCTCGTTGGGGTCGGCAGGAAGCTCCTTCTCCACCCAGCGCGGCACGGCCACGATGTCCCACTCGAGGCCCTTGGCGCCATGGATGGTGAGCACCTGCACGGTGCCAGGCTCGGGATCCTCGGGACGCGGTGTGAGGTCTTCCCGCTGCTCGGCCTCGCGCAGCCAGGCGAGGAAGCCGGAGAGCGTGGCCGTCTCGGCGATCGCGAGGTAGCCCGAGAGCGCGTCGAGCAGGGCGTCGAGGTTCGCCTCCCCCGCCGTGCGCGTCTCGTTGGCGGCGATCTCGATGTCGAGCCGCAGCTCGTGGGCGACGAGCACGAGCAGCTCGGGCAGCTCGAGCCCGGTGCGCGAACGCAGCCGGTCGAAGGTGGTCGCGGCCGCACGCAGGCGGACGAGACCCTCGGGACTGAAGCCCTCGAGCGCCCGATGCCCCTCGGCCGCACGTCCCACGAACTCGAGCGCGTCGACGATCGAGCCGCCCTCGTCGCCCGCGACCGATTCCCGCATCCGCTGCTGCAGCTCGTCGGGCAGGATGCCGCTCTCGGCGCTGTCGTGGCGGTTCAGCCAGCCCGCCACCTCGCGCAGCTGGTCGAGGTCGGCGACGCCGATGCGCCACCGTGCACCCGACAGCAGCCGAAGCAGCTCGAGCCCCGCATCCGGGTCGTCGAGCACGCGCAGCGCGCTCACGAGGTCGGCGATCTCGGGTTCGGCGAGCAGCCCGCCGACGCCGAGCACGTGGTACGGCACGCCGGCCTCGCGCATCGCGTCGAGGAAGTGCGGTTGCGTCTTGCGGGCGCGCAGCAGGAGGGCGGCGGACGCGGGCTCGCCGGTGCGGCGACGCGCCTCCTCGAGTCGCTCGCGCAGCCACGCGGCGACGGCCGCGGCCTCCTCGGTGACGGTCTCGGGGTAGACGCTGTCGACGGCGAAACCGCTCGCACCGGGGCGCGCCTCGAGCGTCGGAACCTCGGCCCCCGCGCCCGTGCTCGCCCCGACGAGCGTGTTGGCGGCGGCGAGGATGCGCGTGCCGTTGCGCCAGCTCGTCGCGAGTGTGAAGCGCGTGGCGGGCTCGCCGTCGCGGCGACGGAAGCGGGGGCGGAACTCGCGCAGGTTCGACGCGCTCGCACCACGCCATCCGTAGATCGACTGGTTGGGGTCGCCGACGGCCGTCACCGGGGTGCCCGCGAACAGCTCCGCCAGCAGCTCGGTCTGCACGACCGAGGTGTCTTGATACTCGTCGAGCAGCACCACCCGGAACCGCGCCCGCAGCTCCTCGATCGCCGCCGGGCGCGCGCGTACGGCGTGCAGCGCGAGCACGACCTGGTCGGCGAAGTCGACGGCTCCGCGCATGCGCTTGGCCTCGTCGTACTCGCGCGCGAGGTCGACGAGCAGCTCGAGCTGGGCGATCTCGCGCATGCGGTCGACGTCGGATGCGTACTCGGCCTTGCCCCCGAGCGGCAGTTCGGGCAGGGCGGCGAAGCGGCGGCCGATGGCCCGCACGCGCTCGGGGTCGGCGTCGTTGTCGGCGATGCCGCGAGAGATCTGCAGGGTCGCCTCGACGACCGCGTCGAGCCGCTTGTCGAGCTGCTCGAGCCGCGGGTCGCTGCTGCGCACGACGACGTTGCGCGCGAGCTGCCACGCGGCCGCCTCGCCGAGCACGACGCCGTCGCCGTCGCGGCCGAGCACGAGCGCGTTGTCGCGGAAGACGGTGCTCGCGAACGAGTTGTAGGTCGAGATCTCGGGGGTGTCGAAGAGGTCGTGGTCGTCGGGTGCGAGACCGGCCTTATGCAGCTCGCCGAGACGGGTGCGGATGCGTTCGGCGAGTTCGCCGGCCGCCTTGCGCGTGAAGGTGAGGCCGAGCACCTCGGCGGGCTTCAGGTGCCGGTTGGCCACGAGCCACAGCACGCGGTTGGCCATCGTCTCGGTCTTGCCCGAGCCGGCACCTGCCACGACGAGCGCGGGCTCGGCGGGGTCGGCCTCGATCACGGCCTGCTGCTCCGATGTCGGATAGCGCACGGCCTCGCCGCGCACCTCGGCGAGCGCTTCGGCGATGCGACGCGCGGTGACGTCAGTCATGGGTCACCTCCGGCACGCGCGGCAGCAACGACTCGGGCACGGGCTTGCCGCGGAACTCACGCGCCTCGCGGGGGCCCTCGAAGCTCGCGGCCGCCATGACCTTCGCCGCCTCGAGGATGCGCTGCCGGAACCCGGCGAGCGCCTCCTCGTCGAGCACGAGCTGCACGCCCTCGCGGTAGAGCTTGCCGCGCACGCCCGACTTCACGAACACGAGCTTCGCGCCGCCCGCACGGTGCTCACCGTGCGGTGCGAGGAACTCGTCGAGCACGCCCTCGCGGTAGGCGAGCTGGTAGGTGGCGAGCTGCGGGTGCGCGTCGATGGCGGCCTGCGAGGTCTCGGGGGTGCCGGTCTTGAGGTCGACGATCACGACCTCGCCGCCGGGCGCGAGCTCGACCCGGTCGATGCTGCCCGAGACGATGACGTCGTCGGCGACCGGGAAGCGGAACCGCCCCTCGGCCGCGACGAGCGTCTTGCCGTCGTTCGTGAAGTCGCGCAGGTACTCGGCGAGCGCCCGGATGAGCCCGAGCGTCGCCCGCCGCTGGAACTCGGCGATCCACGGCGCGTCGAAGGGCAGCTCGGGCCAGCGACGCTCGACCTGCGCCCACAGCGCCTCGACCTCGGGCGACTCGGCCGTCTCCATCGCCCAGTGCACGATCGTGCCGAGGCTCATCGCAAGCGAAGACGTGCCACCCGCGAGGCGCGAGACGGCCCAGTCGAGAGGCGACTCCTCGACGTTCGCGAGCTGCGACGGCGACACCCGCACCGGTTCGTCGCCGAACAGCGCGGCATCCGTCGACGGATCGCGTAGCCCGAGCCACTCGTCGGGGTGGGCGCCCGTCACCTGCCGCTCGGCGAGCAGCGCGAGCAGCGAGGCCTGCTCCGCGCCCTCGGCGCCGACGGCCTGGGCGCAGGCGAGCTCACGCCGCAGCATGCCGGTGAGACCGCGGAGTGTGAGCGGTGTCGTGCTCAAGCGCGGCGATCTGCCCTCCTGCGGGCGCAGCAGCTCGACGGCATCCGTGGCGAGCGAGAACAGCACGCTCGAGGTCTCGTCGTCGTTGTCGACGGCGGCGAGCACGACCCGCTCGGATGCGCGCGAGATCGCGAGGGCGAACATGCGCAGTTCGTCGTCGAGCACGAGCTTGCGCTCGTCGATCGAGTCGGTGTCGCGCCCCTCGAGCGCGCGCACGAGACGCTGCGGCGCGAGGAGCGAGCCGCGCGGTCGCAGGTTCGGCCAGGCGCCGTCTTGCAGCGACGCGACCACGACGGTGCGGAACTCGAGCCCGACGAGAGCGGACGGCGTGGCCACGAGCACGGCGTCGTCGACGCGCGGCGGTGCGAGCAGGTCGTCGGCGATGTCGGAGTCGAGCACGTGCTCGAGGAAGGTGTCGGGCTTGTCGACGGGGCGCTGCTCGACGTAGCGCTTCGCGGCTGCGAACAGCGCGACGACGCCGTCGAGATCGCGGTTCGCCTCCGCCGCCTCGATGCCGCTGCCGAGCGCGGCGCGGCGCCAGCGCTCGGCGACCCCGCTTCGCTCCCACGCCGTCCAGAGCAGCTCCTCGATCGTGGCCTCGTCTGCCATGTCGCGCAGCGCCGCGAGCGTCTCCGCGAGCCGCGCCGCACGCTTCGCCGCACGCCCCTCGATCGTCGCGAGACGGCCGGGGGCGGCGAGCGCCTCGGCCACGAGCTCGGCGCCGGGTCGCGTTCCCCCGCCCGCGAGCTCCTCATGACGCAGCGCCAGCCGCAGTCGCCGCAGCCCGAGCGGGTCGAGCCCACCGAACTGCCCCGTCAGCAGCTCGGCCGCCGTCTCGGCGTCGAGCGCGCGACGCCCGATGCCGACCTCGACGATCGTGAGCAACGCGCGCGGCGCGGGGTCGTCGCGCAGCGGCGTTCCGCGGCCCGTCGTGCGGGTGGGCACCTCGGCGCGCGACAGGGCCCGCGCGAGCTCCGGGATCTGGGCGCCCGAGCGCACCACGACCGCGAGCTGCGACCACGGCACCCCGTGCAGCAGGTGCTCCTCGCGCAGCACGCGTGCGATGGCGGCGGCGTGCCGCGCGGGCGTCGTGGCGCGCAGCGTGGCGACGGGCGGGCGTTCCGGATGCGGGGCGTCCGTCCCGGCGGCGGCGCCATCCCCGGAGCCGGCACCATCCCCCGCGGCGGCATCAGCAGCGTCGGCGACGGTCGCGCGCCGCTGCGGGCCCGCCGCCGCCGTGCCGATGCGCTCGACCGTGCGCGCCACGAGCGCACGCAGCTCGGGCCCCCCACGGTGCACGGTCTCGAGCACGAGCCGGTCGCCGTCCGCGATGCCGAGCGCGGAGGCGAAGCGGCCCACGACATCCGCTTCTCCCCCGCGGAACGCGTTGGCGGCCACATCCGGGTCGCCGAAGGCGATCACCGCGACCCCGCGGTCGAGCAGCGCCCGCAACACGTTCATGGTCGACTCGGTCGCCTCTTGCAGATCGTCGACGAGCACGAGCCGCAGGCGGGCGATGCGATCGTCGTCGCCGCCCTCGCGGATCGCGCGCACCGCGAAGCTCACGATCTCGGCGGCGTCGAACTGCTCGGGGCGGTTCTGCGCCTGGGTGGCGGAGTACTCGCGCATGAACTCGGCGGCTGCAGCCCAATCGGCGCGCCCCGCATCGCGCGCGAGCTGCGCCACGCGCGCGGCGTCGGCGCCGTACTCGGTGGCACGCGCCATGAACTCGCGCAGCTCGCTGCGGAAGCCCCGCAGCTCGCGCACCTCGGGCGTGAGGGGGTCGGGCCAGTCGGGGCCCGTGCCGTCGGCGATGTGGCCCGCGAGGTAGGCGGCGATGTCGGCGTCCTGCTCGGTGCCCGTGAGCAGTCTCGGCGCCGGGCGCCCCGCCACGCGCGCCGCGGCGCCCACGACCTCGTAGGCGAGCGACGCGACCGTGCGGGCGAGCGGCCCGTCGGTCGGCACCCCGATGCGGCGGGCGAGGCGGTCGCGCAAGCGCGCCGCCGAGGCGCGCGAGGGCGCGAGCACGAGCAGCTGCTCGGGCGCCCAACCGTGCGCGACCCGGTCGGCGACGAGCTCGACGAGGGTCGTGGTCTTGCCCGTTCCCGGCGCCCCGAGAACCGCGGCGGATGCGTCGTGCGGCAGCGCGAGCACGGCCGCCTGCGACGCGTCGAGGGTGACCGCGCGGGCCTCCTCGGGCGCGTCGACGACGAACCGGGTATCGGGCATGCGGCTACCGTAGCGGGCGGTGCCGACACCGCTCCCGCGTGCCGTCTACCGGGCGGCAGCACGGCATCCGAGCCCCGGTTCCGCGTGCCGGTTCCGCCGAGGGAGAACGCCGGGGATGCCCGCCGCACGGATCATCTACGCTCAACACGTGGACATTCGCATCGGTATCGCCAACACCGCCCGCGAGCTCTCGTTCGAGAGCGCGCAGACCCCCGCCGAGGTCGAGAAGACCGTCGCCGACGCGCTGTCATCGGACGCGAAGTTCCTGAGCCTCACCGACGACAAGGGCAAGGTGTACGTCGTGCCGACCGCCGCGCTCGCCTACATCGAGATCGGCGAGGGCGAGACCCGTCGGGTCGGCTTCGTCGCGTAGTCGCCGCGTGGCCTAGGATCGCCGCGTGGAGATCGTCTTCGTCACCGTCATCGGCGCCGGCCTCGGCGGACTGATCCGCTACCTCGTCCCCGGACGCCGCACCTACGGCCTCGCGCTGCTGCCCGGCGTCGGCGCGGCGGCCACCTCGGCCGTCTGGGCGCTGCTCGTGTGGCTCGGCTGGCCCTTCGACGGCGGCTGGATCTGGACCGTCGCGATCCTCGCAGGCGTCGCTGCCGACCTCGCCGTGGCCCTCATCCTGCCGCGCGCGCGCGACGCCGCGGACGCGCGTGCCCTCCACCAGCTGACCGGTGGTCGCGCCTAGGCCGTCAGGCCGTCAGGCCGTCGGGCCGCCCCGCCCAGGCCCCCAGGCCGCCCCGCCCAGGCCCCCAGGCCCAGACCGTCAGGCCGTCCCGCCAGGCCCCCAGGCCCAGGCCGTCACGCCGTCAGGCCGCCCCGCCCAGGCCCCCCAGGCCCAGACCGTCAGGCCCTCAGGCCCGGCTTGTCGATGCAGCAGTACGTTGCCGTCATCGCCGTCCGCCCACCACTGGCCCTGTCGCCGACGACGCCCTCCGCTCACAACGCTTTCCGCAACTCAGGAGCCACCCCCTCCCTCTCGCCCTCTTAGGCCGCCACACCGATGCCGCTCCTGAGTTGCGTCAGCGCACCATCTCGCAACTCAGGAAATACCCGCCGCATCCAGCCGATGCCGCGCGCGACGCACCACCGCTCCTGAGTTGCGAAACCCGCGGTGACTCGCGAGCGCCGCCAGGATCGACTCCGCCACCTCGCGCGGCTCGTAGACGATCTGGGCGTAGCGGAAATGCAGCGGCGTGTACCCGGCGCGCAGATAGCCGGCATCACGCCGTCGATCCCGAGCCGTGACCTCGGCATCGTGGAACTCGTGGCTGTCGGCCTCCACGATGAGCACGCCCTCGATGTCGATATCACCGCGACCGACGCCGGCCACGTGAGGTTGAACGCGCACCCGCAGGCCCATGATGTAGCAGAGGTAGAGGATGAAGGACTCGATCCCCGATTCGACGCCTCCGTTCGCCCACTCGACGAGGTGCCTCCGTGCCGGCGGCAGCTCGGCGGCCAACCGCCGCAGCGCCGAAGGCCGGATGAGCCGCAGATGCAGCGCACTGTCGAGCATCGCGAGTCCCTCCCGCTCGGGTCGGCACAGCAGCGAGGTCAGCAGCGCGTCGAGGAACCCGACGTGCGCGTGATCGGCGGCAGCGGGGCGGATGAGGTCACGCCAGTGGATCCGGCATCCGGGAGCATCGAAGCTCATCGGCTGCGTTCGGTCATCACGGTCGCGCAACCGCGAGGCGTTGGCCGCGATCTGGACGTGCACCTCGTCGTCGCGCAACGTCCACACCCCGTGTCGCCGCAGCTCGGTGGTGCACGAGAGTCGACCGCCCACGCGCACGGCACGCTGCACGTCGGTGTCGAGGTCGGGGCAGCCGTAGTAGCCGCGGCGGATCCGGATGAGGCTGCCGTCGTGCACGGATGCCGCGAGTTGCGTCACGGTCGCCCCTCGCGCGACGAGTTGGCGACGCGTGAGCACGTCACGTCCCTCGAAGAGGGTGCTCGGATGCGGTCGGACTCGTGGCTTGATCACGCGACGATCCTGAAGGTGTCTCGGCAGCCGCATCCGGCGTCGATGCGGTTTCGGGGATAACCCGGGCCGCCCCCGCCTGTGGACGAGACGTCGCCCGTCGAGCGCACGTTCGCAACTCAGGACTAAGGCGGCGTGTCGGCGATGCACCGGAGCGACGACGCCCCGCATCCTGAGTTACGGAAGCGACACCGGGTCGAACGTTGACGCAACTCAGGAGCGAGTGCGGCGTGTCGCCGCCGCCAGCCGTGACACGCCGTGGGTCTCCTGAGTTGCGAGAACAACACGGTGCTCGTCGCAGCGTGTGGGGGGCACGGATGCTGCCGTCAGGCCGTCAGGCCGTCAGGCCGTCAGGCCGTCAGGCCGTCAGGCCGTCAGGCCGTCAGGCCGTCAGGCCGTCAGGCCGTCAGGCCGTCAGGCC